>Ga0222420_100074_pt1 | contig 225830 bp, 193 predicted proteins | sample 3A2ome_FD_182470 | JGI IMG/M metagenome (GOLD analysis project Ga0222420, IMG submission 182470) | Enriched microbial communities from leaf-cutter ant dump, University of Wisconsin, Madison, United States - 3A200A (version 2) | ecosystem: Environmental > Terrestrial > Nest > Insects nest > Nest... | reverse complement strand
GCCAGCGTGGTCTGGATCGCCTTGACCTTGCGGGCCTTCTCGATGACCTCGGCCGTGGGCCCCGAGCAATCGACCGCCGCCGCGCACGACGGGCAGACCACCTGCGTGGCCAGGGCGGCCACGAAGCTTATCGGCGCGCCGCAATTGGGGCAGTCCAGCGCCTTGATCTGGCCGCGGAAACGGCCGGCGGTTTCCTCCACCTGCTCGCGGCTGCGCAGGGAAGCCGCCTGCATATCGGACAGGTCGAAGGCCTTGCCGATGTACAGCACCGGATCGGGGCCGTCGGAAAAATCCAGCGTCAGGAACGCGTCCAGGCTGCGGAAGTCCGCCACCTTCGCCTGCCAGCCGTCGCCCGGCACGAAAGGCAGTTCGCCCTGCGCCCCGCCTGCCTGGCAGGCCCGCACATCCGAGGCCGTGAAGCGCTGGCCGTCCAGCTTCATGTCGTCGCCCGGCGCGATGTCCCCGAACGCCGGCATGCCCTGCGCAGTCTTCACCTTGCGCCGCCGGGTCACCGCGTACTGGCCCGAGGCGTCCGACAGCCAGCCGTCGGCGCCGTCCTCGAACCACAGGTACCACTCGTTCCAGAAGCCGTCCTCGTAGCGTAGCTGGATGCGGCCGATCACGTCGAAGCGCTTGCCCTCGTACTTGCCGGCCGCGCCCAGGCACAGGGGCGAGTAGTCTTCCAGCACGTCGGCCATCTCGCCGATGCGCCGGACCGATTCCGCGTCCTTGAGCAAGGTGCTGCGGCAGGCGCCGCACACCGCCATCACGGAAGCCGTGGACGTGAATTTGACCGGAGCGCCGCACTGGGGGCACAGAACCTGTTGCATCAGCTAGTCAGTTTCTTCAGCACTTCGGCCTTGGCCGCATCGTAGTCCGCGGCCGTGATCAGCCCCTTGTCCAGCAAGTCCTTGAGCTGCTGCAGGCGCTGCGCGGGGTCCGCGTTCGCGGCGGCGGGCTGGGCCGGCTGGGCGGGCTGCTGCTGGGCGGGCTGCTGGGGCGGCTGGCCCTGGGCCGCGCCCAGCCCTTGCGCCATGGTCTGGCCCAGCGCGGCGCCCGCGGCCAGGCCGGCGCCGATGCCGGCGATGCCGCCTTCGTTCTGCGCCGCCAGCGGGATCGAGCTGGCGGTCTGGTACTGCGTGTACTTGCCCAGGTCGCCGGCCATGCCCATCGAGATCCGCGTGTCCAGCGCCTTCTGCAGCTCTTCCGGCAGCGAGACGTTCTCCACCGTAAAGTTGTCCAGCCTGACGCCGTAGCGGTCGAACACCGGCGCCAGTTGCTCGCCGATGCTTTGCGACATCAGCCCCTGGTTGCCGGCGATGTCCAGGAACGGCACCTTGGAGCCGCCCAGCGCGGTGGTCATGGCCGCGACCACCATGTTGCGCAGTTGCGCCTCCAGGTCGTCGACGGTGTATTCGTCGCGCGTGCCGCTGACCTCGCGGTAGAACTTGCCCGGGTCGGAGATCTGGTACGAATACACGCCGAAGGCCCGCAGGCGCACCATGCCGAATTCGCTGTCGCGCAGCGTGACCGGCTGCGCCGTGCCCCAGCGCCGCCCCAGTTGCAGGCGCGTGCTGAAGAAGATCACGTCCGACTTGAAGGGGGACTCGAACAGCTTGTCCCAGTTCTTCAGGTAGGTCAGGATGGGCAGCGTCTGCGTCGTGAGCTTGTACATGCCGGGGCCGAACACGTCGGCCACCTTGCCTTCGTTGACGAACACCGCCATCTGCGATTCGCGCACGGTCAGGCTGGCGCCGTACTGGATTTCGAAATCCTGCATCGGATGGCGCCAGGCGAGTACGCCGTCGCGATCCTCGTTCCATTGCAGGATGTCGATGAACTGCTTGCGGATGAATGAACCGAGACTCATGGAAAGTCCTCCTGTCGGGTCGGAGCCGGCGCGCCTGCCGGGCTCAGGTCAGGCACGCGGCGTTGACGATGCCGGCGGCGATGGAGATCGAGCCGATCAGCCCGCCCATGGCGATGTTGTTTTCCTCGATGGCGTCGTTCATGCCGCGGATGGCCTGCGCCACCACCACGTACACGACGATCTGGACCAGCATGGCGGCCACGCCCCAGACCAGGAACATGACGAAGCTGGCGTGCACCGCGATGCTGGAGCACAGCGTGAAGCTGAAGCCCACCAGCGCGCCGCCATAGGACAGCACCGCGGCGATATTGCCTTCGCGGATGAGTTCGAACTCCCGGTAGCGCGTGACGGCCGTGTAGACCGCGGTGAAGATGCCCAGCATGGCGAGCGCCGAGGCCATATAAATCAGATAGGTCACCGCCGGATGCATCGCTTCTCCCATTGCCAGCCTCCCAATTGCGCGCAGTATATACGCGGGCTTCGATATACTGCGAACGCATTTTTCGTGTCGGACACCCCATGCGCGACCGCGTTCTCATCCTCTCGGTATTGATCGTCGCCTCCTGCGGTTTGGGCTATGAGCTCATCAGCAGCGCGCTCGCCAGCTATTTGCTGGGGGATTCCATACTCCAGTTCTCTTCCGTCATCGGTTGCTATTTGTTCGCCATGGGCATCGGTTCATGGTTGTCAAAATATGTAAGAGACGAAGACGTTTTGAATCGGTTCATCGACGTGGAGCTGCTGGTGGCGCTGCTGGGCGGGGTGTCCGCCGCGGTGCTGTTCCTGATCTTCGCGTGGCTGTCCGCCCCCTTCCGCGCCGCCCTGTACGCCGGCGTCTTCATTATCGGCCTGATGGTCGGCATGGAGATCCCGCTGGTAATGCGCGTGTTCAACCAGCGCAAGGCCGAATTCCGCGAGATCGTCAGCCGCGTGCTGACCTTCGACTACCTGGGCGCGCTGGCCGTGTCGCTGGTGTTCCCCCTGCTGCTCGCCCCCAAGCTGGGACTGCTGCGCACCAGCTTCCTGTTCGGCATCCTGAACGCGAGCGTGGCGCTGTGGACCACCTGGCTGTTCCGCGCCGAGGTCCGGCGGCCCGGCGAGCGCGCCATCCGCGCCGGCGTCGTGATCGGGTTCCTGGGCCTGGGCTTTCTGTATTCCGGCAGCATGACGGCCTGGGCCGAAAAAGGCCTGTACGGAGACGAGGTCGTGCACGCGGAAACCACGCCCTACCAGCGCCTGGTCGTCACGCGCTGGCACGACGACCTGCGCCTGTACATCAACGGCAACCTGCAATTCTCCTCGCGCGACGAACACCGCTACCACGAATCGCTGGTGCATCCCGGGCTGCAGGCCCTGCCCTGGGCGCGCAACGTGCTGGTGCTGGGCGGCGGCGACGGCCTGGCCGTGCGCGAGATCCTGAAATACAAGCAGGTCGAACACGTCACGCTGGTGGACCTGGACCCCGCCATGACGGGGCTGTTCTCGCGCTCCGAACCGCTGACCCGGCTGAACGGCGGGTCGCTGAAGGATCCGCGCGTGACCGTGATCAACGAGGACGCCGGCCGCTGGCTGGAAACGCATGCCGAGGTCTACGACTTCATCGTGGTGGACTTCCCCGACCCCTCCAACTTCGGCCTGGGCCGCCTGTACTCGGTGCCCGTCTACCATCTGATGGCGCGCCACCTGGCGGAGAACGGCTACCTCGTGGTCCAGTCCACCTCGCCCTATTTCGCGCCGCGCTCGTTCTGGAGCGTAGACGCCACCCTGAAGGAAGCCGGCCTGAATACCTGGCCGTACCACGCCTACGTGCCCTCCTTCGGCGACTGGGGCTTCATTCTGGCCGGCAAGCGCAAGGATTACGCGCTGCCGCAGAAAATCACCGTGGCCACGCGCTACCTGGATCCCGCCACGATGCGCGAGCTGTTCCACTTCCCGGCCGACATGCCCGCGCTGGCGATGCCGCCCAACCGCTTGAATGAGCAGTCGCTCGTGCGCTACTTCGACGAGGACTGGCGCCAGGTCATCCGCTGATGCGCCGCCGCAGCTTCCTGTTGGGCGCGGCCACCGCCGCGGTCGCCGGCAGCGCCGGCTACTGGCGGTCGCGCATCGTCGAAACCACGCCCGAGGTCCGCTATCCCGGCATGCAGGCCGGCCACGCGCTGCGCGACGGCGCCGCCTGGCCGCAGCCGTCCGGCAGCCGGCGGCACGGCGTGGCGATCCTGGGATCGGGCGTCGCCGGGCTGTCCTGCGCATGGAAACTGGCGCGCGAAGGCCATACCGACTTCATCGTGGTGCAGGGTCCCGAGTTCGGCGGCAACGCCGCCGCCGGCCGGCGCGGCGGCCTGGACTATCCGCTGGGCGCGCACTATCTGCCGCTGCCGTCGCTGGCATCCTCGCACGTGCGCGAGATGCTGGCCGACTTCGGCATCATCGAGCGCGGCGCGGGCGAAGTCCGGCCGTACTACGACGAAGCCGTGCTGGCGCACTCGCCCCAGGAGCGGCTGCTGCGCGACGGCCGCTGGGAAGACGGCCTCCTGCCCATGGCCGGCCTGCCCGAGGCGGAACTGGCCCAGCACCGCCGCTTTCTCGCCTGGGTCGAACGCCTGCGCACGGAGACGGGCGGCGACGGCCGCAAGGTCTTCTGCATTCCGCTGGCGCTGTCGTCGCGCGACCCGGCCTGGCGCGCGCTGGACGCCCTCACCTTCAAGCAATGGCTGGAGCGCGAAGGCTATTCCTCTCCGGCGCTGCACTGGTACCTGGACTACTGCTGCCGCGACGACTACGGCGCGCGCTACGACGTGGTGTCGGCCTGGGCCGGCCTGCACTATTTCGCCAGCCGCGACGGCCATGCCGCCAACGCCGGCGAAGGCGCGGTGCTGACCTGGCCCGGCGGCCTGTCCGTGCTGGCGGACCGCATGCGCGACGCCATCACTCGCAAGCTGGGCCGCGCCGACTGGCTGGTCGCCGGCACCGCCGTGCGCGTGCAGGACACGGCGGCCGGCCCGCTGGTCACCTGCCTCGCGCCCGGCCCCGTTCCCGCCGCCTACACCGTGCAGACCCGCCGCACGGTCTGCGCGATGCCGCTGTTCGTGGCGCAGCGCCTGCTGCCCGACATCCGCGCCTACGGCTACGATCCGGCCACGCACGCGTCCTCGCACGCGCCGTGGCTGGTGTCGAACTTCCTCATGGACGGCTACCCCGCGGAGGCGCCCGGCGAGCCCCTATCGTGGGACAACGTGGTCTACGGCGGACGGGCGCTGGGCTACGTCGTGTCCACGCACCAACTGCTGCGCGTGGCGCCGTCGCCGCGCACCGTCTTCACCGCCTATCACGCGCTGAGCGGGCAGGCTCCGCAGGCCGCGCGCGAATGGCTGGCGGCCGCCAGCCCGCAAGCGCTGCGCGAGGAGGCGGCCGCGGATCTGGTCGCCGCGTACGGCAAGGAATTCTGGCGGCACGCGCGGGCGCTGGAGATCACGGTGCGCGGCCATGCCATGGCGTCGCCGCTTTGCGGCTATCTGTCCAACCCGGGCCTGGCGGCCCTGCGCGAGGTGGACGGTCCCGTGCTGTTCGCGCATGCGGACCTGTCGGGCTATTCCGTATTCGAAGAGGCGGCGTGGTGGGGCGTCGTGGCGGCAGGCAGGATACTCGGCCAGGCGCCTCCGACGACCTGAGGCCGGAGCGCTGCAATACAATTCGCCGTCCCCGCCGGCGATACGGCGGCTCCAGGCGAAACTCGGGTGGAACCCTATGGGAAAGCAGGTCATCGTCCTCGGCGCGGGCATCGTGGGAGTGTGCTGCGCGCTCGAACTGTTGCGCCGGGGCCTGTCGGTCACCCTGGTCGACCGGCAGGACCCCGGACGCGAAACCTCGCTGGGCAACGCCGGCGTGATCGCCCGCAGCTCGCTCATGCCCTTCAACCACCCCGGGCTGTGGGCCCAGTTGCCGCGGCTGCTGAAGAACGACACCGTCCAGTTCCGCTACCGGCACGGCTACCTGGCGCGGAACCTGGGCTGGGCGGCGCGCTTCCTGCTCAATGCCCGGCCCTCGGTCTTTCGGGAAACCGTGGCGGCGCTGGATGGCTTGATCCGCCTGTCCGCGCCCGAACACCTGCGCCTGCTGGACGAGGCCGGGGCCGCGCACCGGCTGCGCGACACGGGGTGGATACTGCTATACCGCTCGGAACAGGCGTGGAATGGCGGCGGACTCGCGCGCCGGACCTATGCGCAATACCGGGTTCCGACGCAGGCGTTGAACGCGGGCGAGCTGGCCGAGATCGAACCCGCCCTGTCGCCGATCTTTCCCCGGGCGCTGTGGATCCAGGGTTCGTATTCCGTCGACGACCCGCAGGCAGTGGTGGCCGCCTATGCCGCCCTGTTCCGCCGCCATGGCGGAACGTTCACGCGCATGGCGGCCGGCGCCATCCGCCGCGACGGGCAGCGCTGGACCGTCCAGGGCGATCAGGGGTCGGCATCGCTGTCGGCGGACCGGCTGGTCGTGGCGCTGGGCCCCTGGTCGAAGGGCCTGCTGAAGACGGCCGGCATCGCCCTGCCCATGGCGTTCGAGCGCGGCTATCACATGCACTACAGCGGATTGGAAGGCGCCAGCCTGTCGCGCCCCGTGCATGACACGGGCGGCGGCTACGTGCTGTCGCCCATGGCGCGCGGCCTGCGGCTGACCACCGGCGTGGAGCTGGACGCCTGCGAGGCCCCCGCAAGCCCCGAACAGCTCGAACTGGCCGAGGCCCGCGCCCGCGAAGCCTTTCCGCTGGACCGCCGCCTGGACCCGCAAGCCTGGCTGGGCCGCCGCCCCACGCTGCCCGACAGCCGCCCCATGATCGGCCAGGCCCCGCGCCACCCCGGCCTGTGGCTGGCGCTGGGCCACCAGCACATCGGTTTCAGCACCGCCCCCGGCACGGCCAGGATCCTGGGCGAAATCATGTGCGAGGAAGGCGGCGCCACCCGCCACCGCGCGTTCCGGCCGGAACGGTTTATTTGAGGGTGTTTGCTTGTGTCTGACACCCGTACGAAATGTCGGTCCGGCTGAAGCAGACGCTGCCGGGTGTCTGACACCGACGGAAGAATGCAGCGCCTGGGTGTGTCAGACACCCGGGCGGCACCGAGGAAAATCGTAGATCGTCTCGTACGGGTGTCAGACACCTGACATGCAGGCACTAGCCTGAGGCACCTCGCCCGGGCGTCACTCCTATCTACCCCAACAACAGCGCGTCGTCGGAGATCTTCTCGCCGCGGACGCGTTCGAACATGGCCAGCAGGTCGGGCACGTCCATGCCGCGGCGTTCGTCGCCGGAGACGTCCAGCACCACCTGGCCCTGGTGCAGCATGACCGTGCGGTCGCCGACGTCCAGGGCCTGGCGCATGCTGTGGGTGACCATCATGGTGGTGAGCTGGCTTTCCGACACGATGCGGGCCGTCAACTGCAGCACGAAGTCGGCGGTGCGCGGGTCCAGCGCCGCCGTGTGTTCGTCCAGCAGCAGGATGCGCGAAGGCTGCAGGGCCGCCATCAGCAGGCTGACCGCCTGCCGCTGGCCGCCGGACAGCAGGCCGATGCGGTCGGCGAGGCGGTTTTCCAGGCCCAGGCCCAGCGTGGCCAGGCGCTCGCGGAATCCTTCGCGCATCGAGGCCTTGACGGCGCGGCTGTAGCCGCGGCGGGCGCCGCGCATTTGCGCCAGCGCCATGTTCTCTTCGATGGTCAGGTCTTCGCAGGTGCCGGCCATGGGATCCTGGAACACCCGGGCCACGCTGCCCGCGCGCGCCCAGACGGGCTGGCGCGTGACGTCCACGCCGTTGATGTCGATGCGGCCGGAATCGACCGACAGGTCGCCCGATACCGCGTTGAGGAACGTGGACTTGCCGGCGCCGTTGGAACCGATGACGGTCACGAACTGGCCCGATGGAATTTCCAGCGACAAGCCGCGCAGCGCCCGCGTCTCGATGGGCGTCCCCGCGTTGAAGGTAATTTTCAAGTCTTTGGCAGACAGCATCTCAGTACTCCATTGTGCAGTCGCGGCACGCGCGCCGCACGAATCCAGTGCAACTCCATCCGGGCCGCCGCGCAGCCGGCTTCGCCGGTCCTTGCGCGGCGCGCCCCGAACAGATCATCGTTTCCCGACCAGGCGGCGCTTGAGCATCGGGATGACCAGCGCGATCGTGACCAGCACGGCGGTGACCAGGTTCAGGTCCTGCGCCTTCAGGCCGATGAAATCGCTGTTCAGGGCCAGCGCGATGAAGAAGCGGTAGACGATGGCGCCGATGATGACGGCCAGCGTCGCCAGCACCAGCTTGCGCGACGGCAGGATGCTTTCGCCCACGATCACGGCGGCCAGGCCGATCACGATGGTGCCGATGCCCATGGAAATGTCGGAACCGCCCTGCGTCTGCGCGAACAGCGCCCCCGCCATGGCGACCAGGGCATTGGACAGCGCCATGCCGCCCAGGATCATGCGGCCGGTGTTCACGCCCTGGGACCGGGCCATGCGGCCGTTGGAGCCGGTGGCGCGCACGGCCAGGCCGGTCTGCGTGGCGAAGAACCAGTCCAGCGCGAACTTGGCCAGGACCACGATGACGGCCAGGATCAGCGGACGGGCGACGTAGTCCGACAGCCACTCCGGCTGCAGGATGGTGAAGACGGTGGGCTCGGTGATCAGCGGCACGTTGGGCTTGCCCATGATGCGCAGGTTGACCGAGTACAGGGCGATCATCATCAGGATGCTCGCCAGCAGGTCCATGATCTTCAGCTTCACGTTCAGCCAGCCGGTGACCAGGCCGGCGGCGGCGCCGGCGAAGGTGGCGATGACGGTGGCCAGGAACGGGTCGGTGCCCGCGGCGATCAGCGTGGCACAGACGGCCCCGCCCAGCGGGAAGCTGCCGTCAACGGTCAGGTCCGGGAAGCGCAGCAGGCGGAACGAAATGAACACGCCCAATGCCACCAGGCTGAAGATCAGGCCGATCTCCAGCGCGCCCAACAACGAAAACAATGACATGGGTCAAATCCAGATAAGGTAAGAAACGAGCATATTAAAGAGTTGAAACGTCGGACTTCTTGCGTTTCGGGGTCAGTTTTACCCCAGCTTTCGCAATAAACGTTTCCCAACCCGTGATTTTCTCGCGTTTCGTGCCCAAGCGCTCCCGCGCCGGGCGGCATGACCGCCGGCGGGATTGCGCAGGACCGTTCAGGAAGCAGAAACGCCGGGCGCCGCGCCGCAAGGGCCGGCCGCCGGGCCATTCAAGACCGGCGCATCGCGCCGGGCCCCGAACCCCGTCCACGCCGGACAGGCATGGCGGGGCGGGAGGGAACGGATTTACTTCACGACCACCGCGGCCGACTTGATCACTTCTTCGGACAGGGTCACGCCCTGCTTGGCGGCAGCGCCCGGGTTCACGTAGAGCTCGAGCTTGGAGCTGGTTTCCGAGGGGATGGCGCCCGGTTTCTCGCCCTTGAGGATGCGCACCACCACCTTGCCCGTCTGCACGCCCAGGTCGCGGTAGTTGATGCCCAGGGCGGCGATGCCGCCGCGCTTGACGCTGTCGGTGTCGGAGGCGATCAGCGGGATCTTGGCGTCGTTGCCGACCTTGACCAGCGCTTCGTAGGCCGACACGACGTTGTTGTCGGTGTTGGTGTAGATGACGTCGACCTTGCCGATCAGGCTGCGGGCCGCGGAAGCCACGTCCACGGAACGCGGCGCGGCGGCCTCGACCAGGCTCATGCCGGACTTGGGCAGGATTTCCTGGAGCTTCTTCACGACCACGACGGAGTTGGCCTCGCCCGGGTTGTAGACCATGCCCACGCGCTTGGCGTTGGGAACGATCTTCTTGATGAGTTCGACCTGCTTGTCCAGCGCCAGCAGGTCCGACACGCCGGTCACGTTGGTGCCCGAGGCGTCCATGCTGGGAACCAGTTGGGCGGCGACCGGGTCGGTCACGGCGGAATACACCACCGGCACGTCCTTGGTGGCGGCCACGACGGCCTGGGCCGAAGGCGTGGCGATCGCGACGATGGCGTCGGGCCTGTCGCCGACGAACTTGCGCGCGATCTGGGCGGCGGTGCCGTTGTTGCCCTGGGCGCTCTGGTATTGCCACTTCAGGTTCTTGCCCAGCTCGTAGCCGGCTTGCTTGAGGGCGTCCTGCACCCCGTCACGCACGGCGTCCAGCGCCGGGTGCTCGACGATGGCAGTGACCGCCACCGACTTCTGCTGCGCGGCCACGGGCGCGGCGATAGCCATCGCCAGTGCCATGGCGCCCACCGTCAGAAAATGTTTTTTTCCGATCAGCATAGTTAAGCTCCTTGAACCCTTGGTATTTGTCCATTATTACGGCGTCGCTGGCGGCTCCCCGCCGGCCGGTCCGGCCGTAAAGCCGTATAGTCTAACTTGCCGCCACGCAAAATTACTTGGGGGGAATCCCTGTGATGGTGCATGCCGTCCGGCCCCCTTCCCGCAGCCACCCGCAGCATAGAGGCCTCACCATGATCAAACGCGCATTGGGCCGTTCCGGCCTGCAGATTCCTCCGCTCACCTTCGGCGGCAACGTCTTCGGCTGGACCGTGGACGAGGCCGGCACATACTCCCTGCTGGATGCCCTGGTGGACGCGGGCCTGAATTTCATCGACACGGCCGACGTGTATTCCCGGTGGGTGCCGGGCAACCAGGGCGGGGAATCCGAGACGCTGATCGGCAAATGGCTAAAGCGCTCGGGCAAGCGCGACCGCGTGCTCATCGCCACCAAGGTCGGCATGGAAATGGGCCCCGACGCCAAGGGCCTGGCGCCCGCCTATATCCGCCGCGCCCTGGAAGCGTCGCTGGCCCGCCTGCAGACGGACTACATCGACCTGTACCAGTCGCACCAGGACGATCCCGACACGCCGCTGACCGACACCCTGGCCGAATACGCCAAGCACATCGAGTCCGGCAAGGTGCGCGCCATCGGCGCGTCCAACTACACCGCCGTGCGCCTGTCCGAAGCGCTGATCGCCAGCGAGCGGCACAGCCTGCCGCGCTACGAGAGCATCCAGCCGGAATACAACCTGTACCGCCGCGAGCCCTTCGAGTCCGGACTGCAAAGCCTGGTGAAGACGCAGCAGATGGGCACGATCAATTATTTCGCGCTGGCCAGCGGCTTTCTGAGCGGCAAGTACCGCAGCCCCGCCGACGCGGACAAGAGCCCGCGCGGCCGCAAAATCGTCGAGACCTATCTCGACGATCGCGGCTACCGCATCCTGAAAGCGCTGGACGAGGTCTGCGAGGAAGCCGGCTGCACGCCCGCGCAGGCCGCGCTGGCCTGGCAGATCGCGCAGCCCGGCATCACCTCCCCGATCGTCAGCGCCACCTCGCTGGCGCAACTGGACGAACTGGTCAAGGCCGCCAGCCTGACGCTGACGCACGACCAACTGGCCAAGCTCAGCCAGGCCAGCGACTGGCACTGAAACGCGGCGCGCGCCGGCCGGCGCGCGCCTGCCCGGCCCTCGTCAATCCAGCTTGACGCCCGAGTCCTTCACGACCTTGGCCCAGCGCTCGACTTCGCTGTCGACGAACTTGCCGAACTCGGCGCCCGTCAGGGTCGGCACCGCCGAACCGTTGCCGGCCCAGGTTTCCTTGATCTTCGGCGCGTTCAAGGCCTTGGTGATCTCGGCGCTCATCTTGTCGACCGCTTCCTTGGGCGTCCCCGCGGGCGCCCAGATCGCGTACCAGGTCGACACCACGTAGTTCGGCACGCCCGCTTCGGCGGCGGTGGGCACGTCGGGCAGCGACGGCGAGCGTTCGGTGGCGGCCACGGCCAGCGGCTTGATCGAGCCCGCGCGGATATGGCCGGCCGAGGATCCCAGGCCGTCGAACGCCAGGTCGACCTGGCCGCCGATCAGCGCCGACAGCATGGGCCCGGCGCCCTGGTAGGGCACGTCCACCAGCTTGATGCCCGTCTGCATGGCGAACAGTTCGCCCGCCAGGTGGTGCGTGCTGCCCTTGCCGGCGGTGCCGAAATTGATTTCCCCGGGACGCTTCTTGGCATAGTCGATGAGCTCCTGGACGGTTTTCACCGGCAGCTTGCCCGGGTTGATGACGATCACCTGCGGCGGCTGCGCGACCAGCGCGACGGGCACGAAATCCTTCTGGATGTCGTAGCTCAGGTTCTTGTACAGCGACGGGGCCAGCGCATGGTGCGCGCCGCCCATGAAGAAGGTGTAGCCGTCGGGCCTGGCCTTGGCCGCCACCCCGGCGCCCACGGTCCCGCCGGCGCCGCCCTTGTTGTCGATGACCACAGACTGGCCCAGTTGCGTGGTCAGTTGCTGGGCCAGCGGACGGGCGAAGGTATCCGTGCCGCCCCCGGCGGGGAAAGGCACGATCAGCGTGATCGGGCGCTCGGGCCATTGCGCGGCGGCGGCGCCGCAAAAGCCCGTGGCGATTGCGGCGAATGCGGCCGCGGCGGTAGTGCGGTATTTCATAGTGTCTCCTCTTGCTGCAGCATGGGGACGGCGCGGTTCTATTGCGTCTCGTCTCTCGGATTTCTTATTGGATGAAGCTGCTAAGACTTGCGTGGCACTGTCTGGGGATGGGCTCCTGAAGAGGGGTTGTCCCGCGCGTCGCGGGCGTTGCGGACGTCCTTGCCCTGCGGCGGAAAGGCCGCTCCCCGTTCGGGGAGCGGACGCCGCCGGCGAGGTTCAAAGCGCCTGGTAGGTTTCGCGCAGCACGTTCTTCTGGACCTTGCCCATGGTGTTGCGCGGCAACTGGTCGACGATGTGCACGCGCTTGGGCACCTTGAAGTTGGCGATGCGCGCCTTCAGCTCGGCCTGCATGGCCGCCGCGTCCAGCGCCGCGCCGTCCTTGGGCACCACTACGGCCACCACGGCTTCGCCGAAGTCGGCATGCGGCACGCCGATGACCGCCGATTCCGCCACGCCGGGCATGTCGTCGATCAGCGTTTCGATCTCCTTGGGATAGACGTTGTACCCGCCCGAAATGATCAGGTCCTTGCTGCGGCCCACGATGGACAGGTAGTCGGCGGGCACGTCGCGCCCGGCGGATTCGCCGCCCCAGCGGCCCACGTCGCCGGTCTTGAACCAGCCGTCGTCGGTGAATTCCTCGCGGGTCTTTTCCGGCATGCGCCAGTAGCCCGAGAACACGTTGGGCCCGCGCACCTGCACGTTGCCGATCTCGCCCGGAGCCAGCGCGATGCCGGCGTCGTCCACCACGCGCACCTGCACGCCCGGCAGGGCGCGGCCCACGGTGCCCGCCAGGCGCTCGCCCAGCTTGGGGTCGTAGGGATTGGACGTCAGCATGACGGTCTCGCTCATGCCGTAGCGCTCCAGGATGGCGTGGCCGCTGCGCTTCTGGAAGTCCGAAAAGGTTTCGGCCAGCAGGGGCGCCGAGCCCGAGATGAAGAGGCGCATGTTCGCGCAGGCCTTGCGGTCGAAGCGCGGGTCCGCCAGCAGGCGCACGTAGTAGGTGGGTACGCCCATCATCACCGTGCTCTGCGGCAGGTAGCGCAGCGCCAGGTCGGCGTCCAGCTTGGGCAGCCAGATCATTTTCGCGCCGGCCAGCAGCGCGCCATGCGACGCCACGAACAGGCCGTGCACGTGGAAGATGGGCAGCATGTGCAGCAGCACGTCGTCCTTGCGCCAGCCCCAGTAGTCGTTCAGCACGCGGGCGTTGGCGGCCAGGTTGCCGTGCGACAGCATCGCGCCCTTGCTGCGCCCGGTGGTGCCGGACGTATACAGAATCGCGGCCAGGTCGTCGGGCTTGCGCGCCACGGTCTTGAAGGTCTGGGACAGGCCGCCGGCGGCGTCCAGCAAACTGCCGCTGCGGTCGTCGTCCAGCGTGTAGACGTGCGCGCAGCCGGCTTTGTCGGCGGCGCGGCGCACCCATTCCAGGTTCTTGCCGGCGCACACCACCACGGCCGGCTCGGCGTTGCCCAGGAAGTATTCGATTTCCGCTTCGCGGTAGGCGGTGTTCAGCGGCAGGTACACCAGGCCGGCGCGCAGCGTGGCGAGGTAGAGGAACAGCGCTTCCGGCGACTTCTCCACCTGCACCGCCACGCGCGATCCGGCCGGCAGGTCCAGCGAGGCCAGCAGGTTGGCCAGGCACGCGGTGGCGCGGTCGATGTCGTCCCAGGTGTATTCCAGGTCGGGCGTTTCCAGCGCGACTTTGCTGCGGTCTTTGGGAAAGCCGCCTTGCAGCACAGCATATAGATTAGCGTTGCTCACCTTATCTAGTCTCCGGAGAAGGAAGGGTCTACGCCGGCCAGGAAAGCGCGCACGCCCTCCTTGTGGTCCCGGCTTTCGGCGTAAGAGAAATAATCCTGGTATTCGTCCTCGGTCAAGGCGCCGCCCGAGGCGAGCCTGCGGGACAGGCGTTTGTTGATGCGGGCCGCCAAGGGCGCGCCGCGCGCGATGCGCTCGGCGCTCTGCCGCGCGGCACCGGCCACCTCGCCGTCGGCCACGATGCGGGTCAGGAGGCCCAGTTCGCGCGCTTCTTCGGCGCCGAACACGCGGCCCTCCAGCAGGATGGCCAGGGTGGCGGCGCGCCCGGCCAGCGCCAGGAGGCCGCTCATTTCGTCGGGCGCCATGGGAAATCCCAGCCGGTTGATCGGCACGCCGAAGCGCGCCGAGCGGCCGGCGATGCGCAGGTCGCACTGGCTCGCGATTTCCAGGCCGCCGCCCACGCACACGCCCTCGATCTGGGCCACCACGGGCTGCGGGCAGTGCGCGACCGCCCGCAGCGCGGGCGCCAGCACTTCGCGGTGGTAGCGCTGCACGCCGGCCATATCGGCGCGCTGGGCGGGAAACTCGCGGATATCGGCGCCCGCGGCGAAGTTTCCGCCCTCGCCGCGCACGATCGCGCAACGCACGGCGGCGTCGTCCGCGATGCGTTCGAATACCTCGCGCAATTCATGCCACATGCCTACCGTGATCGCGTTCAGGCGCCCCGGGTGCGATAGCGTCACCCAGGCCAGGTCCCCTTCGCGCTCCAGCAGCACGCGGCCAGCCACGTCTTCCGTCATGTCTCCAGCCCTTAGTCTTGTCGTTCCGCCGCGGATCTACGCCACGCGCCCCACGCCCCGGCTGATCTGGGGCTTGCCCTCGCCCAGGCGGGCCAGGTTGTCGTCCAGTTCGTCGAGGTCGTAAAGATAATTGACCATCAGCGCGCAGGACTGCTTGAGCCCCTTGGACGAGGTGTCCGCCGCCCAATTGAGCCGCTCGATGCGCGCGCCGTTGCCCAGGTGGAAGCGCGCCACCGGATCCAGCGGCAGTCCGTTCTTCATGGATTGCAGATAGCTGGCCGCCAGGCGGAAGCCGGCCCGCTTGACCACGTCCGGCGCCTTGCCTTTCGCCGCCTTGGACAGGCGCGCCACCCAGCGCTGCCCGTCGGGCACGCCCTCGCGCTTGCGGGCCTTGGCGCGGATCTTGTCCTCGCGCACGATGCCCTCGACCGCCTCCGCGTCCAGCTTGCCCAGCCAGTCGGCAAAGCCCGGGATCGGCGACAGCGTGGCGAAGGACTTCAGCTTGGGCAGTTCGTCCAGCAACTGCTCGACCACGCGCTTGAGCAGGAAATTGCCGAAGCTGATGCCCTTCAGGCCGGGCTGCGTGTTCGAGATGGAATAGAAAATGGCCCAGCGCGCCTTGTCCAGGTCCTGCGGCGGCAGCGTGCTGTCCAGCAGCACCTGCACGTTGTCCGCCATCTGGCTGGCGAAGGCCACTTCCACGAAAATGAGCGGCACGCCCGGCATCTGCGGATGGAAATAGGCATAGCAGCGGCGGTCGGGCGATACGCGGCGGCGCAGGTCGTCCCAGGAGGTGATCTCGTGGACGGCCTCGTAGAGGATCAGCTTTTCCAGCAGCGAGGCCGGCGAATCCCAGGTCAGCGGGCGCAATTCCAGCAGGCCCACGTCGAACCACGCCGACAGCAGGCCTTCGAGGTCCTTGTCCAGCGATTGGATGCCCGCCACCTGCTTGCGCCAGCGCAGCATGTCGGCGCGCAATTCCACCAGGAAGCGCAGCCCCTGGGGCTGGGCGTTGAAGCGCTTGAAGAGGCGCGCGCCTTCGCCGCCGCCTTCCGGGAAGGAGCCGCGCGCCTGCGCCAGCGCGGCCAGCATCAGCCTGCGGTCCTTGCCGTCCGCGGCGCTGTACTGCTCGCACCAGCGGCGCGCCAGCTTGTTGGCGGCCACGTCGGTCAGGCGCGCCTCGAACAGGCGGCGGACTTCGGATTCGCTGGGCAGGCGGCCGCGTTCCCACAGCCGGCCGAGCCGGGTGATCAGGCCTGCGCTCTCCGCCGCGGCGGCCGCGTCTACGGTATCGGCCTCGGGCTCAGGCGTGCGCGCGCCGCGCGCGGGTGCGAGATTGACGGGTCCGGACATGGGCGGGCTCCTCGATGACGATGGGTTCGGACGACGCCGGATCGCCGGCGTCCGCATGGCTCAATGCGCGCAGCGCTTCAAGCTGCCGCATCAAATGGGTATGGGCGAGCGCCTGCGCGGCCTCGCAGTCGCGCGCCTTCAACGCCTCGAAAATGGCCAGGTGCTCGGCGCAGGACTGCTGGATCCGGCCCGGCTGCGACAGGCTGCGGTGGCGCGACAGGCTCAGCACCTTGCGCAGGTTGCCGACCATGTCCGACAGCCATTGATTGCCGGCCAGGGCCTGCACCGCCTCGTGGATCAGGTAGTTGGTCTTGTAGTAGGCGTCGATGCGGCCGGCTTCGGCGTGGCCGGCCAGCGCCGCGTGCAGCGGCTCCAGCGCGGCCAGTTGCTCGTCGCTGGCCTTGCGCGCGGCTTCGAAGGCGCAGCGCCCTTCCAGCATGGCCATCAGGGGGAAGATATCTTCCAGGTCTTGCGCGGACAGCTCGTTGACGAAGCAGCCGCGCCGGGGCTCCAGCCGCACCAGCCCTTCGGTGGCCAGCACCTTCAGCGCCTCGCGCAGCGGGGTGCGGGAAATGCCCAGTTCGCCCGCCAGGCGCAGTTCGTCGATCCATTCGCCGTTGCGCAGGGAACGCGCGTGGATCATGCCGCGCAGGCGGTCGGCGACTTCCAGGTAGAGGGCTTGCCGGACGATGGGTAGGGTCATGGGACGGGGCCGGCGGGCTTGAGGCAAGCCCGCTGTAATTCATAATTATGAATAAGCCCATCATAGGCCCGGAGCGGGAAAAAGGTAAACCCCTCCCCGCCCCCGTACCTACCCTAATGGTTTCCGGCCGCCCGGGCGGGCGGCCTCAGAAGTGCAGCATCCCGTCCACGGCGTGGCGGGTCAGCGAGCGCGCCCAGCGGCGCGCCGGCAGGCCGTAGCGCGCCTCCACCACCGCGGCCCGGCCCAGCAACTGGGCCGGCGAGATGGCCAGGCGCGGCCCGGAAAACGCCAGCACGATCTGGTTGCCGGCGTCGATCTCGGGCAGCAGCACGACGCGGTCGTCGAAGGCCTTGGACAGGTTGTCGATGTTGCGGCCGAAGCTCTCGTGGCGGCCGAACAGGTTCACCGCCAGCACGCCCACCTCGCCCAGCACCCGGCGGCAGTCGCGGTAGAACTTCACGCTGTCGCGCACCGGCCCTTCGGCCGAGGCGTCGTAGAGGTCCACCATCAGCACCGGGCAGCGGCCGGCATTGAGCGGGTCGGCCACCCAGGCGCCGGCGTCGGCGTGCTCGACGGCAAGCCGGTTGGATCCGGGCAGCCGGAAGAACATATGGCAGGCCGCCGTCACGCGCGGATTCCACTCCACCGCCAGCAGGGGGCTGCGGGTGTGCTTGACGCAGAACCGCGCCAGCGACCCGGCGCCCAGGCCCAGCATGCCGATGGATTCTTCCTGGGGCGGCTCCAGGAACAGCAGCCAGGCCATCATCTGGCCGGTGTATTCCAGCACCAGTTCGGACGGGTTCTTGATGCGCATCGCGCCCTGCACCCATTCGGTATTGAAGTGCAGGTAGCGGACGCCGTCCACCTCGGAAAGGGTGGGCTGGTCGAGTTCGGAGGGAAAGGTCGATTTATGCATGGCGGGGATTGTAGGCCGGACGGCGCCCCTCTCCCCGCCTAGGCAGGCAGCCCTTCTCCCCCGCCTTCCCAGATCCGCTCCAGCAGTTCCGCGCCGGACGCCTCCGCCTCCAGGCAGGCCGCCAGGCGCAGCACGCGCTTCAGGTAGAGGTGCGCGTCGCACTCCCAGGTCACGCCCAGCGCCCCATGGACCTGGATGGCGTTCTGTGCGGCGCGCCGGCCGGCCTCGACCGCCAGCAGCGGCGCGTACAGGCTGTCCGGCTCCGCCGACGCGGCGCCCGCATCGTGCGCGGCGGCGGCCGCGACGCCGGCCAGCCGGGCGTCGTCCAGCGCCATCCAGTCCTCGGCCAGGCGGTGCTTGACCGCCTGGTTGGCGCCGATGGCGCGATCGAACTGGCGGCGCTCGCGCGCGTAGGCCGCGGCCGCATCCAGGGCGGCCGAGGCCGCACCCAGCAATTCGGCGCAGCGGAGCAGGCGCAGCCGGGTCCGCAGTTGCGTCCAGGCGCCGGGCGCGAGGTCTGGGTCAAGGCTTTCCAGCACCTCCGGGGAGCGGACGCGCGCCACGGGCATCGTCGGGTCCAGCCCGGCCTGGCCCGCCACGGGCGCGTGCAGTTCCAGCCGCAGTCCCGCGGCGCCCGTCGGACGCAGCGCCAGCGCGCGCACCCCCTCGCCCGCGCCTTCGATGAAGGCCGAGCCGTCGGGCCGCAAGGCCGCGTCCGCGAAATAGGTGTCGCCCGCCATCATTTCCGCGGCCCATTGCGCGGCGCGTCCGCCCGCGCCCGCGGCGCACAGGGTGGGCAGCACCGCCATGTTGGCCGCCAGCGGCAGGCCGAGGAGGTGCCGCCCGGCGGCCTCGGCCACGATCCAGGCTTCGCGCATGCCCAGCCCCAGTCCGTCCAGCGAGACGGGGGCCAGCAGCGCCGGCCAGCCCTGCCCCGCGATGTCGCGCCATTGCGCCAGGCGCGCTTCCGGCGGCCGGGCCGCCGCCGCGCGCGCCGCGGCGGGCGGGTGGCGTTCGGCCAGGTAGCGCCGGGCCGCGTCTTGCAGCATGCGCTGGTCTTCGGTCGGATGCAGGTCCATGGATGTTCAAGCCTTGGGCAGGCCGAGCATCTGCTCGGCGATGATGTTGCGCTGGATCTCCGAGGTACCGGCCAGGATGGTTTCGGCGCGCGACCACAGGTAGGCGTGCACCAGCCCTGCCGCCTGCGGCCCGGCCGCGTCCGCCAGACAGGCATCGTCGCCCAGCAGTTGCAGCGACAGTTCCAGCAGGCGCTGGTGCGCCTCGCTCCAGTGGATCTTGGTGGACGAGCCTTCCGGTCCCGGCGGGTCGCCGCGCATGGCGCCGGCCAGCGCGCGCTGCGATTTCAGCGCCAGCACGCGGCTGTCGGCCGCCAGCCGCGCCCAACGGTGGCGCACGGCGGCCGAGGACGCGGGCACGCGGCCGCAGGCGTCGGGCCGCAGCGCCAGCTCGCGCACCTGCCGCAGTTCCTGGGCGAAGCGCACCAGCCGCGGGATGAAGTAGGTGCCGCGTTCGAAACTGGCGGCGGCCATGGCGATCTTCCAACCCTGGTTCTCCGCGCCCAGCAGATCTTCCTGCGGCACGAACACTTGCTCGAAGAACACTTCGCAGAATTCGGCCTCGCCCGTGAGCTGCCGTATGGGTTCCACGCGCACGCCGGGGCTGTGCATGTCGACCAGCAGAAAGCTCAGACCCTTGTGCCGCGACGCCTGCGGATCGGTGCGCGCCAGCACGAAGCAGCGCCGGGCCCGGTCCGCGAACGAGGTCCAGATCTTGTGGCCGTTCACGAGATAGCCGCCCGGCGCCGCTTCCGCCCGGGTGCGCACCGAGGCCAGGTCGGAGCCCGCGCCAGGCTCGGAATAGCCCTGGCACCAGACTTCGCGGTTGGACAGGATGCCGGGCAGGAAACGGCGCTTCTGCGCCTCGGTGCCGAAATGCAGCAGCGTGGGCGCGAGAATGCCGTGCCCGATGAGGTTCACGCCCAACGGCGCCCCGCAGCGCGCGTGCTCTTCGTGGAAGACCGCCTGCCGCGACAGCGGCAAGGCCCGTCCGCCGTACTCCTCGGGCCAGCCCAGGCCGGACCAGCCGCTGGCGCACAGGGTGTCTTCCCAGGCGCGCCGGAAGTCCAGGCTGCGCGGATCGGGCCCGCCCGGCCAGCCGCGGGCGAAGCCGGCGTAGGCCGACTCCAGCCACGCGCGCAGGTCCAGGCGGAAGGTGTCGTCGTCCGCCTGGGCGGTGTCCAACCGGGTCATGCCGTCACTCCAGCCGGATGTTCGAATCGCGCGCGACCTTGGCCCAGGTGGCGACGTCCTGGCGGATGAATTCGCCGAAGGCCTTGGGATCGCTGCCGATGATGTCCAGCCCCAGCCCCACGAACTGCGCCTTGACCTCGGGCTGCCGCAGGATCTGCGCCAGGTTCTCGTAGAGCTTGTCCACCACCGGCTGCGGCGTGCGCGCGGGCGCCACCAGTCCGAGCCAGGGCATGGCGGAATAGCCCGGCAAGCCCGAAGCCGCCACGGTCGGCAGGTCCGGCACCGAGGCCGAAGGCTGGGCCGTGGTCACCGCCAGCACGCGCAGCTTGCCGTCCTTCACGAACGGCCCGGACGAGGCCCAGGCGTCGAACATGACCTGCAACCGGCCCGCCACCAGGTCGTTCAGGGCCGGCGCGCTGCCCTTGTACGGGATGTGCGTCATCTGCACGCCCGCCATGCTGTTGAAGAGTTCGGCCTCCAGGTGAGTGGAACTGCCGGTGCCCACCGAGCCGTAGCTGACCTTGCCGGGATTCGCCTTCAGGTAGGCGATGAGCTCGCCCACGTTCTTGGCGGGAACCGAGGGATGCACTTCCAGCACGTGCACCACCGAGGCCACCTGGCTGACGGGCGTGAAGTCCTTGATCGGGTCGTAGTTGACCTTGGCGTAGATGCTGGGCGCGATGCCCAGCGAAGACGCCGCCATCAGCAAGGTATGGCCGTCGGGCTCGGCGCGCGCCACGTAGTCGGACGCGATCATGGTGCCTCCGCCCGGCTTGTTCTCCACGATCACCGGCTGGCCCAGCCTGGCGCCCAGCTTCTCCGCCAGCAGGCGGCTCATGATGTCGGTCGCGCCGCCGGGCGAGAACGGCACCACGATGCGCACGGGCCGGTTGGGGTAATCGTCCTGGGCCTGCGCCGGACCCGCGGCGCCGATGCAGGCCAGCGCCACGCCGGCCAATAGTCTCTTCATCATGCTTGTCTCCTCCTGGGATGGCATTGCGCTTGCGCGCTACGGGGTTGCGGGCAGGATCAATGCGTCCAGCACCGCGACGCCTTGTCCCGCCTCTTTGATCAGCAATGGATTGACTTCGATTTCCGCCACGGCCGCCGGCGCGGCCAGCAAGGCGTTGCCCACGGCCACGATGGCGCGGCATGCCGCCGCCACGTCGGCGCGAGGCTTGCCCCGGTAGCCGTCCAGCAGCGCGTACGCCTTGAGTTCGCGCAGCATCTGCAGGGCGATGTCTTCGTCGACCGGCAACAGGCGGTGGCTGGTGTCCTGGTACAGCTCGGTCAGCACGCCGCCCAGGCCCACGGTCAGCACCGGCCCGAAGACCGGGTCGCGGGTGGCGCCGACGATGATTTCCGCCACGCCGCGCTCCATCTTCTGCACCATCGCGCCGTCGATGCGCGCGTCCGGCTGCGCCTGCGCCGCGGCCCGCGTCACCGCGAGATAGGCATCGCGCACGGCCGCGTCGTCGGCCAGGTTCAGCGCCACGCCGCCCGCCTCCGTCTTGTGGGCGATGCCGGCGCTCAGGATCTTCAGCGCCACCGGATAACCGGCGGCCCGCGCCTGCGCCACGGCCTCGTCGGCGCTGCGGGCCGCGCGCGCCCGCGCCTGGGGCAGGCCGAAGGCCGCCACGTAGGCGCGCGCGTCGGCCTCGTTGCACGGCAGGGCCGGAACCTCGGCCGCAGGCAGTTCCGGCGCCGGCGCGATGCGCCTGGCGTTGCGCGCCTCGCACCACAGCAGGTAGGGCGCCAGGGCCGCGACCGCCAGGCCCAGGTCCTCGAATACCGCCACTCCGGCCTCGCGCAGCGCGTCGCGGCTCTGCGCCAGCCCGGTATCGATCGCGACGAACAGCCGCGGATGCCGGCGCGACACGTCCGCCAGCGCGCCGGCCATGCGGTCCAGCATGTAGCCGGGCGCGTAGACGACCACGGCGTCGATGGCGGCGCTGGTGGCCAGGGCCTGCAGCACGGTGCGCACGAAGTCCGGATCGTTGACCACGTTGCCGGTCACGTCCACGGGGTTGCCCACCATGCCGTAGTCGGGAATGCCGCCGCGCAGCACCGCCTGCAGCTCGGCCGGCAGGTCGGGCAGTTCCAGCCCCGCGCCGATGAACTTGTCCGCCAGGATGGCGCCCAGCGCGCCCGACATGGTCAGTACCGCCACGCGCTTGCCCGCGCTGCGATGGCGCAGCGTCGCCAGGCTGGCAAGCTGCGCCATCTGCGCGAAGTCGGTGGCCTCGATCACGTTGAGCTGGCGGAAGGCCGCGCCGTACACCCGCCGGTCGCCGGCCAGCGCCGAGGTATGCGACTGCACCGCCAGCGCGCCCTTGTCCGTGGTGCCCGCCTTCAGCGCGATCAGCAGCTTGCCCCGGCGCTCCAGTTCGCGGCAGGCGCGCACGAAGCGCTCGCCGTCGCGTAGCTGCTCGATATAGCCCAGCACGATTTCCGTCTGCGGATCGGCGGCCAGGTATTCGAGGTATTGCGAGAAATCCAGGCAGGCCTCGTTGCCCGTATTGACGAAGTGCGAGAACGGCAGGCCCAGCCTGCGCGCGATGGCGTACACGGCCGCGCACACGTTGCCGCTCTGCGTCAGCAGGCTGACCGTGCCCGGCCCGCTTTGCGCCGGCGCGGTCTTGAACACGGACGCGAACGCCGTGTAGGCCTGGGTGTTCAGGTTGGCGAAGCCCATGCAGTTGGGGCCGGCCACGGCCATGCCGCTCTCCGCCGCGAAGGCTTCCAGCTCTTCCTGCAAACGCGCGCCCTCGCCGCCCGCCTCGGCGAAGCCCGCCGCGTAGACGATGGCCGCGCGCACGCCGCGGGCGCGGCAGCGGCGCAGCATGGGCGTCACGTCGGCCGCGGCGATCGCCAGCACCGCCAGGTCCACCGGTTCCGGCACGGACTCGATGTCGGGCCAGCAGCGCACGCCGAACACTTCCCGGTACTTCGGATTCACGGGATAGATGCCGCCGGCGTAGCCGAAGCGCGTCAGCAGTTCCAGCGGCATGCCGCCGATGCGCCCCGGGTCGGCGCTGGCGCCGATCATCGCGATGGAGCGCGGATCGAGCAAGGGGTCCAGGGACGGGGTCATGCGGTTTTGCCGTCCTTGTTGCGCTGGATCGCCTGGGCCAGCCCGCGCTCGCGCACGGCCTGGAATTCTTCGCTCAGGTGCGATAGCTGGTGGGTATCGAAGTGCGCCGACAAGGCGGTGCGGAAGCCTTGCGCGTCGGCCGTGCGGTTCAAAGAGCGCTTGATCAGGCGCAGGCCGAACGGCGGCGCCTGCGCGATGCGCTGGGCCAGCGCCAGGGTCGCGGCGTCCAGCTCGGCCTCGGGCACCACGCGGTTCACCATGCCGATACGCAGCGCTTCCTGGGCATCGACCTTTTCGCCGGTGTAGAGCATTTCCTTGGCCTTGCGCAGCCCCATCACCCAGGGATGGATTAGCACTTCGGTGGCGGCCGCCGCCAGGGTATGGCCGACCGGATCCGAGAAGTACGCGTTGTCGGCGCACACCACCAGGTCGCACATATTGGCGATCATGAATCCGCCCGCCACGCAGGCGCCCTGGACCTGGGCCACGGTGGGCTTGGGAAAGTCCCAGATGCGCAGGCAGTAGCCGTAGTAGCGGCGCGACTCGTATTCCCAGCGTTCCTCCACCGTGAAGTCGGCGCGCTTGGCCTGGGCCTCCTTCAGGTCGTGCCCGGCGGAAAAATGGGCGCCGCGGCCCGCCAGCACCACGACCCGGACCGAGTCGTCCCGCTCGGCCCGCGCCAGGGCGTCGTCCAGTTCGTCCAGCATTTGCTGGCTCTGGGCATTGCGCGCGGATTCGCGCGCCAGGCTGATGCGGCATACGGAGTCGTGCCGCTCGACGGCCAGGGTGGCGTATTCCATGGTCTCCTCGTCCTTGTTTTGCCGCGCCGTCGAAGGCGGCGCGGTCCGATGGATTGAATTAACGCACCTGGAATCCTAGAATACAAAATATTCATCCATTATTTCCCACATTATGATCAACACAGCCTCAACAGGCGGTACCCAGAGCATGCGGCGCGCCCTGGCCCTGCTGCGCGTGCTGGCGCAGCACCAGGAAGAAGGCATCGATCTGCAGGGCGTCATGGCCGCCACCGGGCTGGAGCGCTCCACGGCCCATCGCCTGCTCAGCAGCCTGCTGGAGGAACAGTTCGCGGAGCGCGACGCCCGCAGCCGGCGCTACCGCCTGGGCGTGGATTCCATGCAACTGGGATTCGCGGCGCTGCGCCGCACGCCGCTGCTGGACGCGCTGCGGCCGTTCGCGCAGAAGCTCGCGCGCCTGTCGGGGGATACGGTGTTCCTGGTGATACGCCAGGGCGACTATGCCTTGTGCCTGCTGCGCGAGGCCGGTTCGTTTCCGGTGAAGGTATTCACCATCGACCAGGGCGAACGGCGCCTGCTGGGCGTGGGCGCGGGCGGGCTGGCGCTGATGGCCGCGCTGCCGGACGAAGAGATCGCGTCGCTCTATGCGCGGCACGCCGCCAGCTACGCGCAGATCGGCGTGTCCAGCGCCGCACTGATGAAGGCGGCGAGGCAGACCCGCGCGGCGGGCTATTCGGAAATCGTGGACACCATCACCCCGGGCGTGTCCGGCGTGGGCGCGGCGTTCCGGGTGTCGGAACTGACCTGGGTGGCATTCAGCTTCGGCGCGATCAGCAGCCGCCTGGACGCGCCCCGGCGGGCGCAGATGGGCGCGCTGCTGCGCGCCGAATGCCGGGCGTGGGCGCAGGATTACCTGGGCTGAGGAAAGGCTGCTGGAGTCCCTCCGACGCGAATCGTTGCAGGTGTCTGGCACCTCTGAGCGTGCAGTGTCTGACACTTTTGATCATGCAGTGTCTGACACCCTTGTGAGACGCTCGTACAAGTTGAAGCTGGTGTTCGCGGGTGTCTGACACCCGGGGGCACTCGCCTCAGCTTGAACCCGCAACTCGTAAGGGTGTCAGACACTTGCCTATGAGGTAGTGTCCGACACCCTTACGCTGCCTATGAGGTAGTGTCTGACACCCTTACGCGATGACGGCGGGGATTGCAGCGGTGCTGCCGGGGTGTCTGACACCCGGAGGCACTTGCCTCAGCTTGAACGCGCAACTCATAGGGGTGTCAGACACTTGCCTATGAGGTAGTGTCTGACACCCTTACGCGATGGCGGCAGGGATTGCAGCGGTGCTGCCGGGTGTCTGACACCTTCGTTGCCGAGGCGTCAGATGCGCTCGAAGATCGCGGCGATGCCCTGGCCGCCGCCGATGCACATGGTCACCAGCGCGTAGCGGCCGCCCACGCGCTGCAGTTCGTGCAGGGCCTTGACGGTGATGATCGCGCCGGTGGCGCCGATGGGGTGGCCCAGGCCGATGCCGCTGCCGTTGGGGTTCACCTTGGCCGGATCCAGCTTCAGTTCGCGCGTCACCGCGCAGGCCTGTGCCGCGAAGGCCTCGTTGGCCTCGATCACGTCGAGCTGGTCCACGGTCAGGCCGGCGCGCTTGAGCGCGGCCTGGGTCGCCGGCACCGGGCCGATGCCCATGATCTCCGGATCCACGCCCGCGTGGGCATAGGCGACGAGGCGGGCCAGCGGCTTGACGCCGCGCTTGGCCGCCACCGAGGCGTTCATCAGCACCACCGCGCCCGCGCCGTCGTTCAGGCCCGAGGCGTTGCCGGCCGTGACGGTGCCGTTTTCCTTCTGGAACACCGGCCTGAGCGTCGCCAGGCTGTCGGCGGAGACGTCGCGGCGCACGTGTTCGTCGGTATCGAACACGACCTCGCCCTTGCGCGACTTCATCACCACCGGCACGATCTGGTCGCGGAAGTAGCCGGCGTCGATGGCGGCCGCGGCGCGGCGGTGCGATTCCGCGGCGACGGCATCCTGGTCCTGGCGGCTGATGCCGAATTTGGCCGCCACGTTCTCGGCCGTGACGCCCATGTGCATGCGGCCGAAGGGATCGGACAGCGCGCCGGTCATCATGTCCAGCATGACGCTGTCGCCCATGCGCGCGCCCCAGCGCTGGGCCGGCGCGATATAGGGCGCGCGGCTCATGCTTTCGGCGCCGGCGCCGACCGCGATGTCGGCGTCGCCCAGCATGATGGTCTGCGCCGCCGACACGATGGCCTGCAGGCCCGAGCCGCACAGGCGGTTGACGTTGAAGGCCGGGGTTTCCTTGGCGATGCCGGCGTTCATGGCGGCCACGCGCGACAGGTACATGTCGCGCGGCTCGGTATTGATCACATGGCCGACGGCGACGTGGCCGACTTCGTCGCCCTTGGCGCCGGCGCGCTCCAGCGCGGCCTTGATGACGGTGGCGCCCAGGTCGCACGGCGGCACGTCTTTCAGCGCGCCTCCGAAATCGCCGATGGCGGTGCGGACGGCGGACGCGACGATGACTTCATTCATGGCTAGAGATTCCTTGAAAATTCACGATTGACGTAAGCAGTTGATCCAATGGCACTTCAGCAAGTATCGATGCCGCCTGCAGGTCCCTGCATCCTCCCCATTAAACCGAGACTTCCGGTGCCAGGGCAAGCGCCGCCGGCAGCGGCTGCGTCCATGGTCCATGTTTCCCCATTTTCTTTGCTGACATTTATCAAAGCCCGCCCGGCGCATGCGCGGAAACTCGATACCTGGAGGCGAGCCCGGCCGCCCTTGCCCGGCCCCGCTCTCCCCGTCCGTGAATTCCTTGCGTTTGGAGAATCGCCATGGAAGATGAAAAACTTCGCCGCCTGGCCCTGGATGCCCTGGAATACGATCCCCGCGTCGACGCCTCCGGAATCGGCGTCGCCGTCGCCAACGGCGTGGTGACGCTGACCGGCCATGTGAAGACCTACGCCGAAAAATACGACGCCGAGCGCATCGTCCAGCGCGTCCGGGGCGTGAAGGGACTGGCCCAGGAACTCCAGGTCCGCACCGAGTACGAAGAGCGGACCGCGGACGACCAGATCGCGGCCCGCGCGCTCAGCGTGATCGAGTGGAACGTCTCGATACCGGCCGGCAAGGTGCAGGTGAAGGTGCAGCAGGGATGGGTGACGCTCACCGGCGAGGTGAACTGGAACTACCAGCGCGCGGTGGCGGAGAGCGCCGTGCGCAAGCTCACCGGCGTCAAGGGAGTGTCCAACCTGATCGCCCTGAATCCCGTCGCCCAGGTCAGCGATATCAAGGAAAGAATACAGACCGCGCTCAGGCGCAGCGCCGAACTGGAGGCGAACGAGATCCAGGTGTCGGTCCACGACCGCAAGGTCACCTTGACCGGCAAGGTGCGGAGCTGGCCGGAACGCCATGCGGCCGAACGCGCGGCATGGAGCGCGCCCAGCGTGCTCGGTGTGGACGACAGGCTGGAAATCGGCTGAACCCATGCGGCTGAGCGTGCAGCCCATCTGCTTCCAGGTGCTGGCCGACCGGTACGCGGCGCCCGGCGAGTCCCTGGCCGCGCAGGTCTACGCGCGCGTGGCCCATGCCCTGGCCCAGGCCGAACGGCCCGAAGTGCGCGCGGAGATCGCCCGCCGATTCCAGGGCAACATGGAGAACGGCGCGATCGGAGCCGGCCGCATCATGGCGAATGCGGGAACCGCCGCGCACACGACCATGGTCAACTGCTTCGTGCAGCCGGTGGGCGGCGGCCGTTCCGGCCTGCCGTTCGCCGAAGGGATTGCAGAGGCCTGCGCGACGCTGGCCATGGGCGGAGGCGTGGGGTATGACTTTTCCCCGCTTCCTCCGGCGGCGGCCGATGCCGAAGCCGGGAGCGCCACGCCCGCCGTCTGCCAGGCGATCGACCGCTACGAAGACGCCTGCGCCCATCTGCCGTGGCAAGGCAGCCGGCGCGGCGCGCAGATGGCGGTCCTCTCCTGCTCGCACCCGGACATCGTCGAATTCGCGCGCGCCAAGCACGGCCGCAGGCGCTGGCTCACGTTCAATATTTCGGTGGCGGTGACCGACGCCTTTCTCGAGGCCGTGGAACACGATCAGGCCTGGCCCCTGGAGCACGCCGCCAGGCCCGGCGCGGAGGCGATCGCGGCGGGAGCGGCCCGTTCGGAAAACGGGCTCTGGCGCTACCGGGTGGAATCCGCCCGGGCGATCTGGGACGAAATCTGCAGCCAGGCCCTGCATAGTTCGGAACCGGGCCTGCTTTATATCGACGCCATCGAGCGGACCAACAGCCTGCGCGCGCTGGAATCGATACGGGCGACGAACCCTTGCGGCGAACAGCCCCTGCCGGACTACGGCTGCTGCGTGCTGGGCCCCATCGACCTTACCCGTCTGGTCAGGCATCCCTTCGGCCTGGCCGCGCCGCCGGAAATCGACCTGGCCCGGCTCGGCGACATGGTCCGGACGCAGGTCCGCATGCTGGACAACGTCCTCGACCTGACGCGTTGGCCCCTGCCCGCCCAGGCGCAGGAGGCGCGTGCCAAGCGCCGGATAGGCGTGGGAGTCACGGGCCTGGCCGACATGCTCGCGATGATGCGATTGCGCTATGACGGCGAAGCCGGGCGCGCGCATGCCCAAGCGGTCGCGCGCTGCATCCGGGACCATGCCTATGCGGCCTCGGCGGCCCTGGCGGCGGAGCGCGGGCCGTTTCCGCTCTATCGTCCCCAGGACTATCTGGCGGCCGGCGCGATCGGCGATTCGCTTCCCCGGGAAGTGCGGCAGGCGATCGCCGAGCACGGCCTGCGCAACAGCCACCTCGTTTCCTACGCCCCGACCGGCAGCGTCAGCCTGGCCTTCGCGGACAACTGCTCCAACGGCATCGAGCCCGCCTACGGCTGGTCGTACCGGCGGCGGCTGCGGGTGCGCGGGGAATCCGCCGTGGAGATGACGGCGGAGAATCATGCATGGCGGCTATGGAAGCGCCTGCACCCGGGAGAATCCGCGCCTCCCGGCGACTTCCTCGGCGCCGCGGACATCGCGCCGGAAGACCACGTCGCCATGCTCGCGGCGCTGCAGCCTTATGTCGATGCGTCGATCTCGAAGACGGTTCCCGTCCCGGGCGATTGGCCGGTCGAGCGGGTCCAGGCCCTGTTCATGCGCGGGTGGCGGGCCGGCCTGAAAGGGCTGACGATTTTCCGCCCCGACCCGGGCCTGGAAGCGGTCATGTCGCCGGCGCCGGACGCCCCCGCGCCCGCTGGGCCGCCGGCCCAGGACTGCCGCATCTGCGGATAGCGCGCAGATCAACCCACGACCAGGCGGTTTTCTATCTCGGCGATTCCCGGCGCCGACCACGCCGCCTTGGTCGCGGCGTACTTCTCCTGCAGGCTGCCGACCGTTCCGCTCAACGTTACCTTGCTTCCCTGCACGGCGATCCGGATGCCCGCCGCCTCCAGCTCGGCGCTGCGCCGCAACGCCTCTGCGATGCGCTCCCGCACGTCGCCGGCCTGCACGGACGGGGCCACCTCGATCAGGTTGGAGGTCCCGAGCACGCCGGACAGCTTGCGCACGGCCCGCTCCGCGGCTTCGCGCTGGTAGAACCATTCCACCGTGCCGCTGAGCGTCACCCAGCCCTTCTGGACTTTCACCTGCACCTTGCCCTCGGGCAGCGCGGTATCCCAGGCGATGATGCTCAGCGCCCGCGACGCGATCTGGTCGTCGGCCCATTTCTTGCCTTCGGGCACGCGCACCTCGATCTCCTGCGCGATTCCGCGCACGCCTTTCAGGCGCTGCACGGTGCGCTCGGCCGACAGCTTTTGGGCATACGTGGCGACATGGCCCGAAAGCGTGACGATGCCCTTCTCCACCGCCACCCCGATGTGGGCGGCGTCGATGCTGGGGTCGAATTCCAGTGCGCTCTGGACAATGTCGCGCAGTTCCTGGTCGTTCATGGATATCTCCTGTTCCGGGCGGCGGCGCCCCGGCATCGGGCCGCCAGCCGCCGGAGCCTGGACCGTCAATGGGAAAAAAGGACCGGCACCGTCATTGCCGCCAACAGCGAACGCGTCGCGCCGCCCATGATCCATTGGCGCATGCGGCTGTGTCCGTAGGCGCCCATGACGATGAGATCGGCATTGAAGTCCGCCGCCGCGCTCAGGATCGCGTCGCCGACGTCTATGTCGCGGGTATTGCGGAATTCATGCTCGGGCAAGGGAAACCCGTGGCAGGCGCAATACGCAGCCAGGTCTTCGAACGGCACGTCGAGCGCGGGCTTGTCGTCCTGGCCCTCGCCCAGCGTCAGGACGGCAAGGGCGTGGGCGTTGCGCAATAGCGGCGCGGCATCGGCAATGGCGCGGGCCGACTCGCGGCCCCGGTCCCAGCAGTACAGCACCCGCGCTCCGACCGCCTTGAACGTGCCCAGGGTCGGCAGGACGATGACCGGCCGGCCGACGGACATCAGCACCTGCTCCACGAAATCGTTCCCGATGGCGGCGTCCAGGTCGTCGGGGTTTTCCTGGCTGACGACGAGCACGTCCGAACAACGCGCATGCCTGGCCACGCATTCCGCCGGCGATCCTTCCCCTTGCCGCCACGACGCGGACACGCCGCTGTTCCCGGCGGCCTCGCTGAAAGCCGCCTGGGCGGCGGTGCGGCCTTTTTCGTTGATCTGCCTGGCCATGTCCATGGACCGCACCCACAGCCCCGCCTCATCGTAGAAGTAGCCGGGCGCGATGTAGCTGGCGAATATGCCCGTGAGATGGGCGTCGTGCGCCTTGGCCAGGAGCAGGGAAAACTCCACCCGGCGCGAGGTGTCGACGCCATGGTCCAGATGAACGGCTATGCGACGAAACATGGCGGTCTCCCTTATTCGATCCGCAGCGTCTTGTTCCGGTTGCCCGCGGCCTTGGGCAGCGTCAGGATCAGCACGCCGTTCTCGCAAACCGCCTTGGCGGCGGACTCGTCTATCGAACTGGCCAGCGATACCGACCGCTGGATCCGCCCCCAGAACCTTTCCTGGCGGATCGTGTTGCCCCCTTCCTTCACTTCGCTGCTCTTTTCCTTGTTGGCCGAGATCATCACGGTGTTCCCGTCGATTTCCACCGATATGTCTTTCTTGTCTATGCCGGGAACCTCCGCCTTCAGCACGTACTTGTCGCCCTCTTCGGTGACGTCGATGTCCATCCGGGGCGCCTGGTCGTCGGCGCCGTGCCGGATCGGCCGGAGAAAGGCCTGGAACACGTCGGCGAAGGGTTCGGCGGAAAACGGGCTGTATTGAGTCAAGCGCGGCATGGCTATCTCCCTGTCGAGTGAACGGCGGGCGCCCGCCCGCCTTCGATCCAATGTCGCTCCGCCGCGCCGCGCCCATCTTGACCTTTGTCAACCATAAAACGGGGACGAGAAAAATCGGAGCGCGAACCGCCCTTTGGACAAAACCGGCGCGAAGTTGACCGGCGTCAACTCGGCCGGCAACCGCAGCGCGATGATGTCTGCATGGCCGGCGTTGCTTTCCCTGCGGACCCCGGCATCCCATTCCAGGAGGCGCTGTGAAAAACGTACTTGTCCCCGTCGACGGATCGGCCAACTCGCTGCGCGCCGTGCGCTACATGGTCGATTACGTCCAAGAGAACGGCCCCTGCGCCATACACCTGCTCAACGTGCAGCTTCCCATCGTTTCCGGAACGGTGCTGACCTTCATCGACCAGAAGACCATCCAGGAGTACTACGAGGACGAGGCCAAAGCCGCCCTGTCCGACGCGAAAGCGCTGCTGGACCGGTCGGGCATCGTCTACCAGGCCGCCCTGCGCGTCGGCCACACCGCCGACACGATCAAGACCTACGCCACGGAACAGCAGTGCGACCACATCGTCATGGGCTCGCGGGGACTGGGCGCGGCGGGCAGCCTGCTGCTGGGATCGGTCACTTTGAAGGTGCTGCACACCATCCACATCCCCGTCGTCCTGATCAACTAGGCCCGCAGGAGCACTCGCCATGTACCAACGCATTCTCGTCCCCCTCGACGGCAGCGACACCTCGGATCTCGGCCTGACCGAGGCGATCCGCCTGGCGCAGCTTACCCACGCCAGGCTGAGGCTGATCCACGTCATCGACGAACTCTCCTTCGCCTTCACCGCGGACGCCTACAGCTATCGCGCGGGCGAGCTGCTGGACCTGCTGCGCAAGAACGGCGCGGATATCCTGGAAAAAGCCCTGGCCACGGTGCGGGCGCAAGGAATCGAGGCGGATACCGTGCTCTACGAAAACCTGGACAAGACGGTGCAGCAGCGCGTGATCTCGGAGGCCGAAACCTGGAAGGCCGACCTGATCGTCATCGGCACGCACGGCCGCCGCGGCGTGCGCCGCATGGTGCTCGGCAGCAGCGCCGAAGGCATCCTGAGAGGCGCCCACGTGCCCGTGCTGCTGGTGCGCTCGCCCGACGGGACCTCCTGACCGGACCGGCGGCCAGCCACGAGCAAACAGACAGACTGCGCCCCCCGGGGCGCCCCGGAGAGCAACCATGCGTGCGCGCGACCTTATGACCCCATCCCCTTACTGCGTCAACGCGAGGACGCCCGTTTCCCAGATCATGCGGACCATGCTGGACAGGAACATCAGCGCCGTGATGGTGCTGGGCGATGACGGCAAGCTCATCGGCCTGGTCAGCGAGGGCGACCTGGTGCGGCGGCTGGACAGCTCGCATCAGAAAAAGATAGACCACTGGCTGGCGCTGCTTGCCGAAGGCGAGGCGCTGAACCTGGAGTTCCTGCACAGCCTGCAACTGGGCGAGCAGACCGCCGCCTCCGTCATGAGCAGCCCGGTCATCACGGTGGACGAGACCGCGGACCTGGCGCAGATCGCCGACCTGCTCCTCAAGCGCGGCATCAAGCGCGTCGCGGTCACCCGCGACGCCAGGCTGGTCGGCGTGGTCAGCCGGCGCGACATCCTGCGGGCGCTGCTGGCCCAGGAAGCCTGAATGACGCAACCCCGACAGGAGGCCGCCATGGAGCGCATCGGAATCGTTTTCTATTCCCGCACCGGCACCGCCCGCACCGCCGCCGAACGCCTCGCTTCCTTGAGCGGCTGGCCCGTCCATGAAGTCCGGGACGCCGTGCCCAGGTTCGGCCTGGGCGGCGACGCGCGCTGCGTCCTCGACAGCCTGCTCAAGCGCAGTCCCGACTTCCGCTACGACGGCCCCGCCCTGGACGAACTGGACCACGTCGTCCTGATCGCGCCGGTATGGCTGCGTTCGCTGGCGGCGCCCATGCGGGCTTTCCTCAAGACTCAGGGCGGGCTGATCAAGGCCTATTCGGTGATCTGCGTCATGTCGGGCTATGGCGGCTTCCGCGCCGTCGACGATATCGCGACCCTGGCGGGGTCCAGGCCCCGCTCCATCCTGCTCCTGAAGCAGTACGACGTGCTGGCCGAGGAATGCGATGCGTCCCTTTGCCGCTTCAGGGAACAGACGCTGGCGGCCTCGGGACGCCCGGGCTGGAACGACCCGGTGCTGCCCGCCGTGGACTGAGGTCTGTCCGCGCTGCCGGGATTCTTGCACTGGCCTTGAGCCGGCCTCGCCGGGCCCGCCCCCGCCCGGCGCCCTAGTGCTTTTGAATTACTGCCCCAGGCCCCTGTAGCCTGGCGCGGGAATGTGTGCTGCAATATTTTGCATCCGACCCGGGTTGACATCGGCACATCGCACGTTCCTGCCATGAAGCACTCGCTCAGCGCGCCGCCCCTGCTCGACATCATCCAGTCCGCCACCGAACCGATCATCACGATAGACGAGCGCCAGCGCATCGTGATGTTCAATCCGGCGGCCGAACGCGTGTTCCTGTGCGGCGCCGACAAGGCCATCGGCGCCAACCTGGACATGCTCATCCCGGCGCGCTTCCGCGCCGCCCACGCCAAACACGTGGACCGCTTCAAGGACACCGGCATCTCCGACCGCCAGATGGGCCTGGGCGGCCCCCTGTGGGGCTTGCGGTCCAACGGCGAGGAGTTTCCCATGGAAGCGTCCATTTCCCAGACGCGGTCCGAAGCCGGCACGTTCCTGTCCATCTTCCTGCGGGACATCACTGAACGGCAACGGGTCGACCAGGCCCTGCGAGCCTCGCGCGACGAGCTGACCCGCCTGTCGAATGCGTTGCTGCACGTGCGCGAGCAGGAAAAGAAACACATCGCCCGTGAACTGCACGACGACCTGGGCCAGACCCTGACGGCGCTGACCATGGAGCTGTCGCAGCTAGAGGCCGGCTTCCCGCCCGACGACGAAGACATGCGCGCCCGCGTGCGCGCCATGCGGGGCCTGATCAAGGAGACCTTCGCCTCGCTGCGGCGCATCGCCGCCGACCTGCGGCCGGTCATGCTGGACGATCTCGGCCTGGCGGCGGCGGCCGAATGGCTGGTGGCGGACTTCGTGTCCCGCTACGGCATCGACACCGCGGCCGATATCTCGATCGACGGCGCCGAACCCAGCAAGCCCGTGGCCACCACCTTGTTCCGGGTCGTCCAGGAGGCGCTCACCAACATCGCCAAGCATGCGCAGGCAAGCAAGGTCACGCTGCGGCTGCATTGCACGGATTCGCAGTGCGAACTGAGCGTCCAGGACGACGGCGTGGGCGCGACGCCCGAAAGCCTGGCGAAGAAACTGCCCATGTCGCTGGGGCTGCAAGGCATACGCGAGCGGGTCCGGCTGCTCAACGGCGAGGTCACCATCCACACGCGCAAGAAGGGAGGGTTCCGCCTGGGCGTGCGCATGCCGGCCCAGCCGCCCCATTCCCCCTGGGAGGCATTGTGATCGCGGTCATGCTGGCGGACGACCATACCCTGCTGCGCGCGGGCCTGCGGCGCCTGCTCGAGCATGCCGGCGACATTTCGGTCGAAGGCGAGGCCGGCAACGGCGCCGAGGCGCTGGAACTGCTGGCCCGGCGGCCCTGGGACCTGCTGGTGCTGGACATGTCCATGCCTGGCCGCGACGGCGTGGACCTGATCCGCCAGATCCGCAGCGAACACCCCAAACTGCCGATCCTGGTGCTTACCATGCATGGCGAGCAACAGTACGCGGTGCGCGCGATCAAGGCGGGCGCGGCCGGCTACCTGACCAAGGACAGCGCCGCCGAGGAACTGGTGGAGGCGGTGCGCAAGGTCGCCGGCGGCGGCCGCTATCTGAGCCAGTCCCTGGCGGAGAACATCGCTTTCGAGCGGCATGGCGACGCCGACGGCCTGCCTCACCTGATGCTGTCGGACCGAGAACTGTCGGTGTTCCGGCATCTGGCTTCCGGCCTGAACAACTCGGACATCGCCAGGCGCCTGTTCCTGAGCGTCAAGACCATCAGCACCTATAAAAGCCGCATCCTCGTCAAGATGCATTTGCGCAACCAGACGGATTTGGTCCGCTACGCCATCAGGCATCGCCTGGTCGACGAAAAAGACGCCCCGGACCTCTGAACCGCCAGCCCCGGGATGTAGGAAATTTCCTACATCCGTAGGCAATTGCTGCGGAAATCCGGCGTGTTGCGCTGATAGCGCGAAGCCGGCCCGCCACGCATACTGGTTTCCGGACTATCCGACTCAGCGAGGCGCGGCCATGGAAACCCTCTCCGCATCCCCCGACCAGGCATCGGCGCAGGCAGCGCCGTCCGGCGACTGCGCCGCGTGCCCCCTGGCCCGCCTCTGCCACGCGATGGGGGACGGAAAGTCCCTGCCGGCCGTCCCGGCCTTCCGCGCGCGGCGGCTGGTCCGCCAGGGCGAGGCGATATACCGGGCGGGCGACGCCCTGCAGAACCTGTACCGGCTGCGCTCCGGATCCGTGAAGATCCGCAGCACCAACCCGTCGGGCCTGGAACAGATCACGGCCTTCCCCATCGCGGGCGCGCTGCTCGGACTGGACGCCATAGAGACCGGCGCGCACGCCAGCGACGCCATCGCGCTGGAGGACACGCTGGTCTGCGTCCTGCCCTACGCCGAACTCATGGGCAACTGCCGCCAGGACTTCACGGCCGCCCAGCTCTTCAACCGGCTGATCGCCCACGACATCAATGAATGCCGCCACCTGCTGATGGCCCTGGGTTGCATGACGACCGAAGAACGGGTGGCGAACTTCCTGATGGGCATATCGCAGCAGATGGCGGCCAGCGGATACTCGCCCCGCGAGTTCATCCTGAAAATGACGCGCGAAGACATCGCCAACCACCTGGGAATGAAGGTGGAAACCGTGTGCCGCGTGCTTGCGCGGCTGCAAGTCGCCTCGCTGGTCAAGGTCAGCCGAAGGCGGCTGGAGATCCGCAACCTCGACGCGCTGCGGAAGATGGGCTACGGCTGAGCCGCCGGCCGCCTTGCTCATCCGCGGTTCTTGCGGGCGGCGCGGCGGGCGACGAACTCCTGCACCGCGCTCGCGTGCGCCGGCGTCTTGTGCGCCAGCGCCTGGTAGGCCGCCGACAGTTCCAGCAGGGTATCCAGGCGCGAGTGCTGGCTTTCGCGCAGCAGGCGCTTGCTGAGCCGCACCGCGTCGGGAGAATTCGCGGCGATGCGGCCGGCCAGCGCATGCGCGGCGGACAGCAGCTCGGCCGCCGGCACCACGCGCGACACCAGGCCCCATTCGGCCGCCGTGCGCGCATCGATGGCGTCGCCCGTGAACGACATCTCGGCCGCCCGCGCCATGCCGATCAGCCGCGGCAGGAACCACGCGCCGCCGTCGCCCGGCACGATGCCCAGCTTCACGAAGCTCTCGGCGAAAGACGCCTCTTCCGCGGCGATCCGGATATCGCACATGCAGGCCAGGTCGCAGCCCGCGCCGATGGCGGGGCCGTTGACGGCGGCGATGGTGGGCACCTCCAGCGCATGCAGCGCCAGCGGCAGCCGCTGTATGCCGTGGCGGTATTCCTGCCGCAGCGCGGTGCCGCCCACCTCCGGGCCGATCTGCCGCTGCATGTCGTTGACGTTGCCGCCCGACGAGAACACGCTGCCGGTCGCGGCGATGACCAGCACGCGCGCATCCGGGTCGCGCTCGATGCGGGCGAACGCCGCCAGCAGCTCGTCGACCATGGCGCTGCCGGTCAGGGCATTGCGGGTTGCCGGATCGTCCAGGGTCAAGGTGACCACGCCGTCCGCGCGCTGTTCGTACTGCACCAGATCCGCCATGGATCCCTCCTGTTCAATGAAAGATTCGGACCCGCGGGTCCGCTTGCCGTTTACTGTTTGGGAATGCCCGCACGCTGCGCGGCCTGGTCCCACTTGCGTATTTCGTCGCGCTGGAATTCGCCCAGCGCCTTCGGCCCCACCGGAAACACCTCCCAGTTCGTGCGCGCCAGGAACTCGGCGGCATCCTGCGTGCCGTAGATCGACAGCAGCGTATCGGACAGCGTGTCGATGACGGGCTGCGGCGTGCGGGCGGGCGCAAACGCCGCGGTCCAGTTCACCATGTAGTAGCCCGGAAAGCCAGACTCCTGCAGGGTCGGCGTGTCCGGCGCGCTCTTCAGGCGCGCGTCGCCCGTGACCGCCAGCAGGCGCATGCGGCCGCTCTGCACGAAGGGAATCACGGCGCCGTAGTCCGCGAACACGAAGTCGACCTGGCCGCCCGCCAGGTCCGTCAGCGCCGGCGCCGCGCCCCGGTACGGCACATGGTTGGCCTTGATGCCGCCCATGGACAGGAACAGCTCGGTGGCGATCTGGTAGGACGCGCTGCCGCTGCCGAAATTCAGTTCGCCCGGGCGCTTGCGCGCGGCGTCGACCAGGTCCGCCACCGTCCTGTACGGCGAATCGGCCTGCACCGCCAGGGCCATCGCGCCGTAGCCCAGGCGCGCCACGGGCGCGAAGTCCTTGACCGGATCGTAAGGCAGTCGCTTGAACATGGCGGCATTGGTCGCCACCGGGGAATTGCTGGCGAGCAGCAGCGTATAGCCGTCGGGCGCCGCCGTGGCCACGGCCTGCGCCGCAATGAAACTGTTGCCGCCGGGCCGGTTTTCGACCGTGACCGCCACGCCCAGCTTCTCTTCCATCTTCTTGGCCACGTAGCGGGCGTTGCTGTCGGTGCCGCTGCCCGGCGGAAAGGACACGATCAGCCGGATCGGCTTGTCGGGATAGGCGGCGTGGACCGCCGCCGCGGGTTGCGCCAGCCAGGCGGCGCACGCCAGCGCCGCCAGGCGCATTGCCTTGTTCATGCTTGTCTCCTGTTGTTGTCGCTCGTCGCGCCAGGCGCGGAGCCAACTTCAGCGTAGGCATGCGGACAGGTGGCGTCTAATATTAAATTTTGCGCTTCCGATACGAAATCGGTATTGCCTTGCGCGGCCGGGCAATACCGATTTCATATCGAAAATCAAAAAAATAATATTGGACAGCTTTCAGCGTGCTCGCGGATAGTGGACTTCCGCGCCTTGCCACGGCGCCCAGTCCGCGCCGGAGCGCCCCATGATAGACACGCTGGAACTCACCGCCATCCCGCCCGAAGACGAAGCCTTGCGCAGCGAGGTCCGGGACTTCCTGGCGCAAACGCTGGACGGCCTGGAACCCGATGAACGGGCGCGGTCGTGGATGGGTTTCGATGCCGGCTTCAGCCGCCAATTGGCCGAACGCGGCTGGCTGGGCCTGACCCTGCCGCGCGAGCATGGCGGATCGGCGCGCGGCCACTTCGCGCGCTTCGTCCTGTCCGAGGAACTGCTGGGCGCGGGCGCCCCGGTCTCGGCGCACTGGATCGCCGACCGCCAGAGCGCGCCGCTGATCCTCAAGTACGGCACGCCCGCGCAACAGGCGTTCTACCTGCCCCGCATCTGCCGCGCGCAGGCGTTCTTCTGCATCGGCATGAGCGAGCCCGGATCGGGATCCGACCTGGCCAGCATCCGCAGCAAGGCCGTGCGCTCCAACGGAGGCTGGCGCCTGAACGGCAGCAAGATCTGGACGACCAACGCGCACCGCTCGCACTACATGATCGCGCTGGTCCGCACGTCCGGCAGCGCCGAGGACCGCCACCAGGGGCTGTCGCAGGTCATCGTGGACCTGTCGCTGCCGGGCGTCTCGATCCGCCCGATCGAAGACCTGGCGGGCGACGCGCATTTCTCGGAAGTGTTCTTCGACAACGTGGAGCTGGCGGAGGACGCGCTGATCGGCGCCGAGGGCGCCGGCTGGGCGCAGGTGAACGCGGAGCTGGCGTTCGAGCGCAGCGGACCCGAGCGCCTGTACTCCAGCATCGCGCTGCTGGAATGCTGGCTGGCGCATTGCCGCGGCCAGGCCGGCGACGCCGGCAGCCGCGCCGTGCTGGGCAGCATCCTGTCGCAGATGGCGGTGCTGCGCGCCATGTCCCTGTCGATCGCGGGCAAGCTGGCGGCGGGGCAAAGCCCCGCCACGGAAGCCGCGCTCGTGAAAGACCTGGGCACCGAACTGGAACAGGCCATTCCGCGCCTGATCGGCGACGCGCTGGCGCGCCGCCCCGAGCAGTCCGTGCCCCCGCCCCTGCTGCGCACGCTGGCCTACCTGGAACAGGTGGCGCCCACGTTCTCGCTGCGCGGCGGCACCCGCGAAATCCTGCGCGGCATCATCGCGCGCGGCCTTGGCCTTCGATAAGGACGACTTCATGGACAATCTTTTTGGCGACGCCGCCGAACGCCTGTTCGCGGAAACCTGCACGCCGGACGTCATCCGCCGCGCCGAACATGGGCATCGGCCCGCCGAGGCCTGGCAGGCCTGCGAAGATGCCGGCTTCGGCGATGCGCTGGTGCCGCAGGAAGACGGCGGCGCGGGGCTGGACCTGGCCGAAGCGCTGCCCATCGTGCTGGCGGCGGGCCGCCACCTGTGCCCCTACCCCATCGCCCACACGCTGCTGGCGCGCGCCTGGCTCTGCCGCGCGCAACGCCCGCGGCCGGCGGGCTCCATCGCGCTGGCCCCGCAGGGCCTCGCCATCCACGGCGGGCGCCTCCAGGGCGCGAACGTGCCGTGGGCGCGGACCGCGGACTACGTCCTCGCCGAGGCCGGCGGCCATGCCTGGCTGCTGCCCACGCAGGCCGCCTGCATCCATCCCAACGGCGTGCACGGCAACCTGGCCGCCGAAGCCTCGTGGGCGCTGGACGAGGCCGAACGCGTAGAGGGCGGCGGCCCCCTGGACGTACTGGCCGCGGTCGCCTACGCGGGCCTCATCGCCGGCGCGATGGAACGGGTCCTGGCCCTGACGCTGGACTACGCCAACCAGCGAGCGCAGTTCGGCAAGCCCATCGGCCGCTTCCAGGCCGTGCAGCAGCAGGTCAGCATCATGGCGGAGCAGGTGTGGGCCGCCCGCATGGCCGCGCAACTGGCTTTCCAGGGCAGCGCGGGCCAGCCCGACGCCCTGCTGGCCGCGACGGGCAAGGCCCGCGCCAGCCAGGCCGCGCCGCTGGTGGCCGACATCGCGCACGCGGTGCATGGCGCCATCGGCGTCACCGAGGAATACGATCTGCAGCTCTACACCCGTCGCCTGCGCGAATGGCGGCTGGCCGGCGGATCGGAAACCCATTGGCACGAACGCATCGGCGCGCACGCCCTCGCCAGCGGCGCAGACGCGCTGTCCTATCTGCGCAGCGCGGTCGACGCCAAGGCGGCCGCATGACCGCCGGACCGCGCGGCGAACCGCCGCTGGCCGGCATCCGCGTGCTCGACCTGAGCCGCGTGCCGGCCGGCCTGCGCGAACAAGGCGCGATCGACTGATAGCGAAGGGATAGCACCGATGCAGTAAACGATATGCAGACCGTATCATCCATGGCACGCCTCCTCCGGACCGCCACCATGGACTTCCGTCACCTGCAGCAGTTCCTCGTCCTGGCCGAAACGCTGAACTTCCATCGCGCGGCCGAAAAGCTGCACATGTCGCAGCCGCCGCTTTCCGTGTCGATACGCAAGCTCGAAGAGATGGTGGGCGTGCCGCTGTTCATCCGCGGACGCCAGGGCGTCAGGCTGACCGAAGCCGGCCTGGCGGCGCTGGACGAAGCGCGGCGCGCCCTGTTCCACGCCGAGCAGTTCCGGCAGGCCGCGCGCGCGGGCGCCGCCGGCGAAGGCGGCACGGTGCGCATCGGCTTCGTGGGATCGGCGACCCACGGCGTGCTGCCGCGCATCCTGCCGCCCTTCCGCCAGCGCTACCCGGGCGTCACCGTGGTGCTGCGCGAAGCCACCTCGATACGCATCATGCAGGAACTCGAGGAAGACGCGCTGGAAGTCGGCATCGTGCGCGTGCCGGTGGCGATGGGATCGAACGTGCGGCTGGCGCCGCTCACGACCGAGAACTTCGCGCTGGCCGTGCCCAAGACGCACCCGCTGGCGCGGCGCGGCCGCATCCGGCTGCGGGACCTGGCCGACGAGGCCTTCATCATGTACACCGCCACCGAAGCGGCCGGCCTGCGCATGGCCGCGATCAACGCCTGCCAGTTGCGCGGCTTCACGCCCCGCATCACGCAGGAGGCGGTCCAGGTGCAGACGCTGCTGAGCCTGGTCGAGAGCGGCCTGGGCGTCGCGCTGGTTCCCGCCGGCGGCCGGCGGCATCCCGGCACCAGCGTGGTCTACAAGACGCTGGCCGACTTTCCCGCGGACGCCTCTATCGGCATTTCATTGGCGTGGAACCCCGCCACGGAACGCAGCGCCACGCGCAATCTGCGCGAAATGGCCAGCCAGGCTTTCCGGGAGAAGGCTTCGAAATAAACGCGGCCCGCTTGCGGCAACACGGCCGGCAGGCTTAGGATGGAGCATGGCCACGCCGCAGCAGCGCCCCCAGGCTCGCGCTGGGGCGCCGGACCGGGGTTCGACTTCACCAGCGATTCGGGAGCACATCGTGAAGACAGTAGCTGAGCTTCTCAGGGAAAAGGCCAACCAATCCGTCGTGACGGTCTCGCCGGACTCGTCGGTCTTCGACGCCATCAGAATCATGGCGGAACGCAGCATAGGCGCCGTGGTCGTCGTACAGGGCGACTCAGTGCTGGGCATGCTGACCGAACGCGACTATGCCCGCAAGATCGTCCTCCAGGACCGCTCGTCGCGCACCACCAAGGTCCGCGACATCATGACCGACTCGGTGTACTACGTCGGCCCCGCGGACACCCGCGAACACTGTATGGCGATGATGACGGAACGGCATTTCCGTCATCTGCCCGTCATCGAGGGCGGCAAGCTGGTCGGCCTGCTGTCCATCGGCGACCTGGTCAAGGACGTCATGAGCGAACAGAAGTTCATCATCCACGAACTCGAGCGCTACATCACCGGCGAACGCGGCTGAGGCCCGCCGCGCGTCAAGCGCGCCGCGGCTATCCCGCCGCGAGCGCCTTGAACGCCGGCACGATCAGCCCCAGCCCGGCGGCCAGCAGCAGCACGAACACCATGCGCTTGACGGTCTTCATCGAGTCGGCGGTGGCGTAGCGGCGCGCGACCCAGGTCACGCCGATCACGATCGGCAGCGCCAGCACGCTCAGCCAGAACGACGACGCCATGAATTCGCCCTGCCCGGTCACCAGGGTCAGGCGCACGACGGCATTGAGCGAAAACAGGATCAGCAGGCTGTTGCGTATGGCCGCCAGCGGCAAGGGCTGGCGGTACAGGTGATAGACCATGGGCGGGCCGGCGCTGGAGAACAGGCCGCCCAGCACGCCCGACACCGCGCCGAAGAACAGGAACGACTTGCGCGAGGACACGCGCGCCAGCGGCTGCGCGCGCGCCACCAGCAGGACCGCGCAGGCCAGGATGGTGACGCCCAGCAATAACTGCAGCAGAACCGTCATCGATCCGCTGATCCAAGCCAGCGCGGCGACGCCGGCCCCCACGCCCAGCAGGCTGCTGAACATGGCAGGCCGGATCAGCGACCAATTCACCTGGGGCCTGGCCCGCGCCAGCGTCACGGCGGCGTTCACCAGCGACAGCACGCTGACCACATTGGCCACCTCGGACACCGAGGCCAACTGGAAGATGCCCGACAGGCCCAGCAGCACCAGGCCGAAGGCGAAGCCCGTCATCGTCTGCGCATAGGTGGCCAGCGCCACGCAGGCGAGGAACAGCAAATGTTGGGAAATACTCATGCTTAAGGGAAGAGCCTGACCTGCCTCGGCTCTGCCCGGAGCCGCGCATGGGCGCGGCCTGGGAGCGGATCGACGGGGAACGGCGTACTGGGATCTACATTTTCTCGCCGGCGATCATAGCATCGGCCGTCGCGCCGTTGAACACACATTGTCACAAACAGATGCGCTCATGCACCCCGGCCCCGCCGGCGTCCGCTATCCTTGCCGCCCCGCAACCCGTTGCGCCCCGCCCCGCGCCAATGACGCCCCGACAGACCACGATCAACACGGTGACGCTGACCTGCTCCACCTGCGGCAGCGCCCAGTTCACCAAGCTGGACACCAACGAATACCGCTGCAGCCATTGCCACGCGGTGACGCTGGTCGAAGACAACGTCGCCCAGCGGCTCGAGAAAATCCTGCGCGGCATGCGGCAGCCGGCGGCGCCGGCCCGGCCGGGCCCCGGCGTACTGGCGGCGATCGCCGTCACCGTCGCGGCCGCCATCGCGATCCCGGTGGGGATCTCGCTGCTGGGCTCGGACACGCGCAGCGTGCCGCGCCAAACGCCGGCGCCGCCTCCCATCGACGCCTCGCTGGTCAAGCTGACCGACGTGCGGGAAGTCCAGGGCCGCGGCAGCCGCCGGCTCGTCATGATCGTGCGCAACGAGACCGGCAAGAAGATCGACATGCCGCGCGTGACCGCGTCCTTCTTCCAGGGCGAGCTCTCACTGTCGTCCACCTCCGGCTCCGCGTCCACGCGCTCGCTGCAGCCCGGCGAGTACGCGCCCGTGACGGTCCCGGTGCCGGACAAGGCCTATACCCGCTACGCGCTGCAGGTATCGCAGCCGACCCTTGCCCGCGGCGCCAACAACGACGTGGCCGTCAGCAAAGTCCAGTTGGTGCGCAACGACGGCACCTACCGCCTGGTCGGCCTGTTGAAGAACGACGGGGCCGAGGCGGCCAACGGCAGCCAGGTGACGGTGATGCTGTACGGCGGCGACGGCAGCCTGATCGGCATCGGCAATGGGTACGGCGCCGCCAGCCCGCTGGCGCCCGGCGCGCTGACCGCCTTCGACGTGCGCTGCGAAATGCTGGCCGACGATCCGGTCGCCGCCTATGACTACATGGTGCAAAGCGAAACCTCCGCGGCGGCCGCCGCGCGGGAAGACGCCCCGCCCAGCCGCATGATGCGTGTCAGCCCGGCCGAGGCGCGCGTGATCGACCACGTGCGCCTGAGCACCGAAGAGCTGCTGGACCCGGGATTCGCCCTGTTCGACCCGGCCGCGCTCGCGCTGTCGGCGCCGCGCCGCCTGCTCGACGAAATCGAGCGCCCGGTCCTGTACGCGGAAGTGACGAACACCAGCGACCGGTACGTCGCCCTGTCGCCGAAGGCGGCGATCACGGTGTTCGACGGATCGCGCGCGCTGGACCTGCGGCAGGAATGGAGCCTGCCGGCCCGCCTTTATCCCGGCGAGCGGGTGCCGGTGGCGCTGACCGGGCGCGTCGAGCGCTATACCGAAGTCAAGACCGACTGGCTGCCCGCCAAGCGCGCCGCCCTGCCCGGCCCGCGCCCCAAGCTGGCCGTGTCGGTGGAAAACACCGAGGCCAACGTCGGCACGGGCACCCTGAATTTCACCTATCGCTATCGTTACAAATACGTGACCGTGCACGGCCGCGTGCGCAACGACAGTTCGGCGGAAGTCGACAACGTAAAGGTGTGGGCCAGCCTGTACGACGCCCAGGACAAATTGTCGGGAGCCGCCTTCCAGGAGCTGCGCCTGCCCAGGCTCAAGCCCGGCGAAAGCGCCCCGTTCCAGGTGAACGTGAAGCAGCATGGCGGTAATTTCGCCCGGGTGGAAATGGTGTACGACGCCGAGGCGCGCTAGGCGCCGCAAGCCTGCCCGGACCGGGGCGCCCCGCCCGGGAGCCCGCCCCGGCGGCGTCGCCCCGGCGCAACAGCCATGCGCCGCAAGTCTTATATAAGATATAAGACATTTGCTTGCGTCCCCCTCTTCCCTCTACAATTCGGGCCAACAACCCTTCTTCCAACCCGACTTTGAGCAGGCCTCACATGCTGGATAACTACCGCCAACACGTCGCCGAACGCGCGGCTCTGGGGATCCCCCCGCTGCCCCTTACGGCCAAACAAACCGCCGAACTGATCGAACTGCTGAAGAATCCGCCCGCAGGCGAAGAGCAGAACCTGGTCGAGCTGTTGACCCATCGCGTGCCGGCCGGCGTGGACGATGCCGCCAAGGTCAAGGCCTCGTATCTGGCCGCCGTGGCGCTGGGCAAGGAAGCTTGTGCGCTGATCAGCCGCGCCAAGGCGACGGAACTGCTGGGCACGATGCTCGGCGGCTACAACATTGGCCCGCTGATCGAACTGCTGGACGACGCTGAAATCGGCACCATCGCCGCCGATGCGCTGAAGAAGACCCTGCTGATGTTCGACGCCTTCCACGACGTGAAGGAAAAGGCGGACAAGGGCAACGCCAACGCCAAGTCCGTGCTGCAGAGCTGGGCCGACGCCGAATGGTTCACCAGCCGTCCGGAACTGCCGGAAAGCCTGACCATCACCGTCTTCAAGGTGCCTGGCGAAACCAACACCGACGACCTGTCGCCGGCGCCCGACGCCACGACCCGTCCCGACATCCCGATGCACGCGCTGGCGATGCTGAAGAACAAGCGCGACGGCGCGGCCTTCGAACCGGAAGAAGACGGCAAGCGCGGCCCGGTCAAGTTCATCGAATCGCTGAAGGACAAGGGCCACCTGGTCGCCTACGTCGGCGACGTGGTGGGCACGGGCTCCTCGCGCAAGTCGGCCACCAACTCGGTGCTGTGGTTCACCGGCGAAGACATCCCCTTCGTGCCGAACAAGCGTTTCGGCGGCGTGTGCCTGGGCAACAAGATCGCCCCGATCTTCTACAACACCATGGAAGACGCCGGCGCCCTGCCGATCGAGCTGGACGTTTCCAAGATGGAAATGGGCGACGTGGTCGAACTGCGCCCCTATGAAGGCCGCGCCCTCAAGAACGGCGAAGTCATCGCCGAATTCGAAGTGAAGTCCGACGTGCTGTTCGACGAAGTGCGCGCCGGCGGCCGCATTCCGCTGATCATCGGCCGCGGCCTGACGGCCAAGGCGCGCGAAGCGCTGGGCCTGGCCCCGTCGACGCTGTTCCGCCTGCCCAAGGACCCGGCCGACACCGGCAAGGGCTACTCGCTGGCCCAGAAGATGGTCGGCCGCGCCTGCGGCCTGCCGGAAGGCAAGGGCGTGCGCCCGGGCACCTACTGCGAACCGAAGATGACCTCGGTGGGCAGCCAGGACACCACCGGCCCCATGACCCGCGACGAACTGAAGGACCTGGCCTGCCTGGGCTTCTCGGCCGACCTGGTGATGCAATCGTTCTGCCACACCGCCGCCTACCCCAAGCCCGTGGACGTGAAGACGCACCACACGCTGCCGGAATTCATCAGCACCCGCGGCGGCATTTCGCTGCGCCCGGGCGACGGCGTGATCCACTCGTGGCTGAACCGCATGCTGCTGCCCGACACCGTGGGCACCGGCGGCGACTCGCACACCCGCTTCCCCATCGGCATTTCGTTCCCGGCCGGCTCGGGCCTGGTCGCCTTCGCCGCCGCCACGGGCGTGATGCCCCTGGACATGCCGGAATCGGTGCTGGTCCGCTTCAAGGGCAAGATGCAGCCCGGCGTCACGCTGCGCGACCTGGTCAACGCGATCCCGCTGTACGCCATCAAGCAGGGCCTGCTGACGGTCGCCAAGCAAGGCAAGAAGAACATCTTCTCCGGCCGCATCCTGGAAATCGAAGGCCTGCCGGACCTGAAGGTCGAGCAAGCCTTCGAACTGTCGGACGCGTCCGCCGAACGTTCGGCCGCCGGCTGCTCGGTGCGCCTGAACAAGGAACCGATCATCGAATACATCAACAGCAACATCGTGATGCTGAAGTGGATGATCGCCAACGGCTATGAAGACGAGCGCTCGCTGGGCCGCCGCATCAAGGCCATGGAAGCCTGGCTGGCCGATCCCAAGCTGCTGGAGCCGGACGCCGACGCCGAATACGCCGCCGTCATCGAAATCGACCTGGCCGACGTGCACGAGCCCATCGTGGCCTGCCCGAACGACCCGGACGACGTGAAGACGCTGTCGGAAGTCGCCGGAGCCAAGATCGACGAAGTGTTCATCGGTAGCTGCATGACCAACATCGGCCACTTCCGCGCAGCCTCCAAGCTACTGGAAGGCAAGCGCGACATCCCGGTCAAGCTGTGGGTCGCCCCGCCGACCAAGATGGACGCCACCCAACTGACCGAGGAAGGCCACTACGGCGTGTTCGGCACGGCCGGCGCCCGCACGGAAATGCCGGGCTGCTCGCTGTGCATGGGCAACCAGGCCCAGGTCCGCGAAGGCGCGACCGTCATGTCGACCAGCACCCGCAACTTCCCGAACCGCCTGGGCAAGAACACCAACGTGTACCTGGGTTCGGCCGAACTGGCCGCCATCTGCTCGAAGCTGGGCCGCATTCCGACCAAGGACGAGTACATGGCCGACATGGGCGTCATCAACAAGAGCGGCGACCAGATCTACCAGTACCTGAACTTCGACAAGATCGCCGACTACAAGGACGTGGCCGACGTCATCGAAGTCTAAGCGGCCGGCGGGCGCTGCCCGCTGCCGCCAGGCCCTGGCCTGCAAGACAGCCCCGGAGCGATCCGGGGCTGTCTTTTTTTTGCGAATGCGGACAAGCGCTCCTAGGCAATGCAGCCGAATCCGGTTTCTTCCTTTCCTCTTTCCAGATCAAGGAAGCCCATTCTTGCAGGAAGGATCGCTACTTGGCTCGCGCGGCAGCACACCGGCGCGATGGCCTTTGACATACCGCCGGGCAGCCTGCAGACACTCGCCCTTGGCGGCATACGCGATAGTCCCGGCCGCTCCGTCCCATGCCAGCATTCTGCCTGCAGAGCGCCCCAGTTCCCGATACGCCCAAAACAAATAGGTACTTGAGTTCAAGGTCAGGCCGGCGGTACTGAGCTGGGGAAAGAGCATATAGCGGTCTTTCTTGTCGACAACCGTGGTGTTGTGCCCGTAGTAGACAGTCAACAGGCAGGAAACAGGGTGCGCCTCGTTCTCGCACTGGCTCGCGTTGAATGCACGGCGATACTCTTGCTGATTCCACCCAAGCTTGATGAACCAGATCGCAGTGTCGGGCATGGCAACCGCGCCCATGGCCGGATTGACGGGCCACCTCACCGCCCCTTTCACTACCGGGTTCAACCAGGCCGACGTGTTGTACGCCAGGGTTCCGGCCCGCTCGCAAACTTGCTGCAGTTTCTCCAGCGCCGGGATTTCAAGCACAAGCCCATCGCGCGCGAGCGCCCGGCGCACCCGGCAAAGGTCGTCCATGCCTCCTGCGGCGTCGAAACTCGCATCGACCGCGATGATGTTGGGAATGCCGCGCCGAACCAAGCTGTAAAGCGCGAGATTCTCCTCTCCTCCTCCATCGCTCAGGCTGTATGGTTCCTGGCCCGCCTCTCCCTTCATCTCCATACTCCAACGAGCGTTGCGGGTAATGGCAGAAAGGCGCTGGAGCAACTTCGCGGACACCGTTCCCTCGGGCAGACCCTGGTAGTCTGCGAACGCCCCTGAAATCCGGACGGCGGTTCCAAGACCGGGATAGGGAAAATCAGTGCCGCTGTACTTGCTGCGGTCGCTGCCGTGAACAAACGGTGTCATTTCATAAATGGTTTCGGGATGAGGGGCATGCTGTTTGTTCCCTATCCTGGCGTTCATCACCCAGATCGGCGCGCCGGGCGCGTTGATGAGCCATTCGCGCAACGCGGTCCAGTTTGCGCTTTCGACCGCCAGCCCTACGGTAGTCCTTCGCGGATTTCCGTTATCGTTGGTATAGGCCCATTTCGTCTTCCTGTCCGCAAGCGCATTCACCGGACCGTCGAACCGGCGAGGCACCGGATTCAAGCCCCAAGTCCTTTCGATGCCGGCTTGATAGAGGTCTCCGACATCGCTGCGCACCTGCAAGCGCGCGATGGCCGTGAACGCGGCCTCGATCCCCATGCCCAATAACTGAAACCAAGGGCCGGACTGCCTGCTCCCCGTAGCGACCACGGGGAATTCGCCAAAAATATCGGGCCAGCGGGCCAGATGAGCCTGCCATCGATAAGGATCGCCAGGCACAAAATGCGCGGAGTTCGGGCAGGCCATGGACCAGCTCTTGGCTTGCGCGATGAGTTTTTGGAGATCGGTAAGAGGCCCAGTTTGCCTGCTCGGATCTCCCACCCACCAAGTGGGAAGGCAGTCAGCGAATATCTGGCGATAGTCCCATCCTTGCCGTGTCGCTTCCATGCGTTTGGTGAAGTACCAGAGCGCGGCATATCCGCCACCAGAGACGCTCGATATCGTGTCGACCTTTTCGAGCAGTCCTGACTCGAACAAGCCCTGCATGACTCCGTGCGCGAACAGGCCGGCTCGCGAGCCTCCGCCGGACAAGGCAAGCCCGACCTGAGGCGAGGGGCGGACGGCCCGCTCTGCGCGGAAGTCGCAAGCCAACGTATCCGGCGTCGTCAGCGCAATGGGCGTGCGCGCTACGAGCGGGCCTTCCGGCACCGGACACGCTGCGCTAGCCACGCCAATATGGGCAAAGACGAAAAGAAGGAAACGGCTGGACAGAGGCATGAACGTCTCCCGGAAAGCGCTTCGCTAGAACGTGGATGCCCTAAGATAATTCAAATGTATACAAAAAAACTATAATTGTTGGGCACTATCTGCCGGACCCGTCCCATTCGATCAACTGCCCCTGTACCGTTGCGAATCTCATTGCCCGAGCCCAGACCTCTCAACCGCACCACCAATTCCCGCCGGCAGGCCGCCACCGCTGCGACTCGTCGCGCGAGGCCCGAACTACTGCTAACGCCCCTGCTGCTGGCGCTCGCCGGCTGCGCCACCGCGCCGCCGTCCGATCCCGAGAACATTTGCGCGATCTTCCGCGAAAAGCCGGACTGGCACGACGCCGCGCTGAAGGTGCAGAAGAAATGGGGTGCGCCGGTGCAGGTGCCGATGGCCATGATGTACCAGGAGTCCTCGTTCAAGCAGGACGCGGTGCCGCCCCGCTACTACTTCCTGGGCTTCATCCCGTGGGGCCGCGTCAGTTCGGCCTACGGCTACGCGCAGGCCAAGGACGAAACCTGGGCCGACTACAAGAAGGACGCCGGCGGCTGGGGCGCCAGCCGCGACAATTTCGCCGACGCCCTGGACTTCATGGGCTGGTACATGAACCGGACCCAACGCCTGAACGGCATCTCGAAATGGGACGCCTACGGCCAGTACCTCAACTACCACGAGGGCTGGACCGGCTACCGCAACCGCAGCTACGAGCGCAAGGCCTGGCTCAAGACCGTGTCGCAGAAGGTGCAGGCGCGCGCCGAGAAGTTCAGCGCGCAGTACAAGAGCTGCGAGGGCAGCCTGTCGCGGGGCGGATGGTTCTGGTGACGGCGCCCCGGCCTTAGAAGTCCATGCTCGCGCTGAGCGAGAAGGTGCGCGGACCGCCCAGCACCAGATAGCCGTTGCCGGGATAGCCGCCGACCGAGGACCAGTAGTTGCGGTTGGCGATATTGTCCACGCGGGCACGCAGCGTCAGCAAGTGGCCGTCCACGTCCATCATGTAGCGCAGGCCGGCGTCGAAGCGGGTCCAGCCGGGCACCTTGAGCGTGTTGGCGTCGTCCGCGTACGACGAGCCGGTGTAGACCATGCGTCCGTCCACGGCGAGGCCGGGAACGCCCGGGATGTCCCATTCCACGCCCAGGTTGGCCTGGAAGCGCGGCACGCCGATCACGCGGTTGCCGTCGATGGAGGGCGTGCCGGTGGAACGCTGCTCGGCGTCCAGCCAGGTCAGCCCGCCCAGCAGGCGCACGCTCTTCACGGGTTCGCCGTACATCGTCAGCTCGATGCCCTGGTGGCGGTCCTTGCCGGAGGTGGTCAGCTCGTTGTTGGCGTTGTACATGGCGCGCGGCTTGTCGGTGGAAAACAGCGCGAGGCCGCCGCCCAGCCCATCCGACTCGTACTTCGCGCCGATTTCCTTCTGCTTGGAAACGAAGGGAGACAGGCTCTGGCCGGCATTGGGCACGGGCCTGCCGCCGGCATTCGCGGGCGCGGTCGGACCCGCGACCAGCGCTTCGATGTAGTTCGCGTACAGCGAAACGCTGGGCGCGACCTTGACGACGATGCCGAACGCGGGCGAATTGTGGCTGGCGTCGTAGGCGCCGCTTTCCTCGCCGCTGTTGTACGCGTAGTCCCGCTGGGACAGGCGCTGGTGGCGGATGCCGGCCGTCAGCAGCACCTTGTCGTCCAGGAACGAAAGCGTGTCGCCGATGGCGTAGCTGCTCAGGCGGGTACGGCCCTGCAGCGCCGGATTGTCGATGTCGTTGCCGCGCAGCGCGGCGGCGCTGAACGGCGGCTTGTCGTAGGAGATCGGATCGTAGATGTTGGTGGGGTAGGTGTTCTGCCAGTCCATCACGTAGGCGTTCTTTTTCTTCAGGTCGAAGAAGGACGCCGATACGACGAACTCGTGGCCTACCGGGCCGGTGCGCAATTTGCCGCGCAGGCCCAGTTCTCCCGTGTTCACGCTGTCTTCGCGGGTATTGTCGAAGCGGTAGAAACTGCCGTCGCCCGTACTGCCGTTGCTCACCGTGACGTTGCCCAGCGAGTTGGCCTCGTCGCTGCGGCGCATGCCGAAGGCCGCGTAGGCCGTCAGCTTGTCGCTGAAGTCGTGCTCGGCGCGCAGCGTGCCGAACACGTCGCGCTCATTGGAATAGGACCATGGCTGCGCATAGTTGGAGCTGGCGTCCGGCGCGTCGGGCACGGAGGTGACGCCGGAAGCCAGCGTCACGTTGGGACGCGCGCGCTTGAGCTTGTTTTCCTGCCAGCCGATATCCGCGGACAGGCGCGTGTCGGCGGAGCGCCAGTCCAGGCCCAGAAACACCAGGCTGGTGCGGGAGTGCTCGTCGTCGATGCCGGTATCGCCGCTGCGCTGCGCCGCGTTGAAGCGGATGCCGGTGCTGCCGTCGGGTCCGAAACGGCGCGCGATGTCGGTGGACAACTGGAATTGGCCGCCGCTGGACACGCCGGTGGTGACGCGCGTCAGCGGATCGTTCGGGGCGCGCTTGGGCACCAGGTTGATCACGCCGCCAATGCCGCCGCCGCCCGGCGCCGCGCCGGTCAGGAAGGTGGACGCGCCGCGCAGGACTTCCACGCGTTCGAACAGTTCGGTGGCGATGTACTGGCGCGGCAGCAGGCTGTAGAGGCCGTTATAGGCCACGTCGTCCGAGCCCAGGATGAAGCCGCGCATGAAGTACGACTCCTGGAAGTTGCCGAAGCCGCGCGCCACGCGCACGCCTGGATCGTTCTGCAGCACGTCGCCCACGCTGCGCGCCTGCTTGTCCTGGATCAGCTCGTTGGTATAGCTGGTGATGCTGAACGGCGTATCCATGATGTCCTGCGTGCCGAACAGGCCGATACGGCCGCCGCGCGCGACCTGCCCGCCGGCAAAGGGTTCGGCCAGGCCGCCGGCCGAGGCGTCCGCGCTGGCCTCGACTTTGATGGCGTCCATGGAAACTACCGGGCCCTGGCCATTGGAAGTGGAGTCCGGCGGCGCGGCGGTCTGGGCGTGAACGGGAAGGCACCACGGAAGCGCGGCCACCATGCAGGCTAGGGTCTTGGTTTTCATATCGGAATGTCCGTCTGCGCGGATGAAGTTCGGGAAACTGGGAGATCCCGATGGGGCGGGTGCGCCATGCTGGACGCCGCCGGACCCGGAGGGCCGCGGCCGGCGCCCGGCGCCAAGGGGCTTCAACTCTTCCGATGCATCATACAAACAAACGAAATCATTCTCATTATTTGTTTGAGTTACTAAACATGTGAATGTTGCCGAGCGGCAACGACCCTGAAAAAGTGCCTGGTGAGTACGTGTCTGACACCCGTATGAGAGGCCGCTACGGCTTGCCAGGACGATCCCGGGTGTCTGACACCCTCGAAAATGCCATTGCCGTCGCCGGGTGTCAGACACCCGGGAAGCGCCGGAGCAAATTGCAGGCCCTCTCGTACGGGTGTCAGACACCTGCCCTGGTAGGCCAGTGTCTGACACCCGTACGAGATATTGCTACGGCTTGCAGAGCTGGGGCACGGGTGTCTGACAGCCATCGAAGATGCCAGTGCCGCCGCCGGTGTCAGACACCCGGGAAGCGCCCAAGCAAATTGAAGGCCATCCCGTACGGGTATCAGACACCTGATTTACCAGCGCAGGTGTCTGACACCCGTATGAGACATGGCTGCGGCTTGCAGAGGTGGTCACGGGTGTCTGACAGCCATCGAAGATGCCAGTGCCGCCGCCAGTGTCAGACACCCGGGAAGCGCCCAAGCAAATTGAAGGCCATCCCGTACGGGTGTCAGACACCTGATTTACCAGCGCAGGTGTCTGACACCCGTATGAGACATGGCTGCGGCTTGCAGAGGTGGTCACGGGTGTCTGACAGCCATCGAAGATGCCTGTGCCGCCGCTGGTGTCAGACACCCGGGAGCGCCCAAGCAAATTGAAGGCCATCCCGTACGGGTGTCAGACACCTGCCCTGGCAAGTCAGTGTCAGACACCTTTCCCTCTGGCAAGTCAGTGCCAGACACCTTTCCCTTCAGACACCTACTCTTCCGCCGGCGCCTGGCGGGCGTCGTAATCTTCCGGGGCCAGCGGCTCCAGCGGAAAATGCGGACCGACGCGCTTGCGGAAACCGAAGAGCGACCAGTCCGAGCTGGTGACGCCGGGACTGTCGCATTCCACCAGCGCGGAGGAAATCGGCACGAACACCGGCCGGCAGTACATGCGGGATTTGACCAGGATGTAGCGCGCCTCGGTGGGCTCCACCCCCAGGCTGCGGCACACGCCCAGATCCCAGGGTTCGTGGGTGCGCTCGGTGATGACCAGGCGCGCCGCGCCGATATCCAGCACGGCGCTGCGGCCCATGCAGACGAGCTGGCCTGTATACGTCGGCCCGGTGATCACGTATTCGCCGTTGGTCAGCGCGCGCACCGTGCCGCGCAGCGCGACCGGCCTGGCCGGGCGGCCTATGCTGTCGATGGGCCGCTTGTTGCCCACCGGCAATTCCACCTCCGCCCCCACCCCGGCGCGCGTGAGCGTCTCGACGGCGTCGGGATCGCAATACAGCCCCGCGACGATCCCTTCCAGCCCCGCCTCCACCGCCGCCATCAGCACGTCCATGGTGTCGCAGGTTCCGCCGCTCATGCAGTTATCGCCGTGGTCCAGCAGCAGCACCGGTTTGTCGGCGCCTTCGGCCAACTGGCGCGCCCGCGCCAGCGACTGCGCCAGCGGTTCGCTTTCGTAGAGAAAGCCTGCGCGGCGGGCCCAGATCGCCGCGGCCATGTCGGTGGCGACGCGCTCGGCCGCCTCCTGGCTGCCGTCCGCCACCGCCACCACGCTGAGGCAGGGATGGGGAATGTCGGCCAGCCCGAAGCCCGCCAGCACGGACACGCCCAGGGCGCCTTCGGCCTCGGCGCGCCGGGCGGCCTCGACCGCCTCGCGCATGGCGCCCTCGCCCGTGTTGCTGCGCAGCGTGTGCGACACCAGCGGCAGGCGGCGCCAGGCGATGAACGGCGCGATGCGCCCGTCCAGGCTATCGAACAGCAGCCGGCCCGCATGCGCGCCGGTCTCGTACATATCGATGTGCGGATAGGTCTTGAAACTGATGATCACGTCGGCGTTGGCGACCATCTTCGGCGTGACGTTGCCGTGCAGGTCCAGCGCCACCCCGATGGGCACGCCCGGCGCCGCGCGGCGTACGCGCTCCAGCAGATCGCCTTCGCCGTCGTCGGTGCTTTCCACCGCCATCGCGCCATGCAGGTCCAGCAGAATGGCGCCGCAGCCCGGCGCCGCCGCGACGATGCGCTCGCATATGGCGTCGTAGGCGTCGGCGGCCACGCGGCCGCTGGGGTAGGCGGTGGCCGACACGGGCGTGACCAGCTCCGCGCCGCGCGCTTCGGCCAGGTCGATGAAGGCCGACATGGCGGTGCGCTTGCCGTGGTTCTCGGCATAGGCGTCGGCATCGTAGGTCGGACCGTCCAGCCCGAAGGCGGACAGCGGTGTGGGCACCGGCGAGAAGGTGTTGGTCTCGTGGTTCATGCGGGCGATGAGGACTTTCATGCCGGCTCTCCTTCCTGGAACTGGATCCGGCCGCAGCAGCGCAGCATGGCGTGCAGCAGCACATTGCAGCCGGCCTCGAGGTGCCCGGGCTGGGCGTCCTCGATCTCGTTGTGGCTGATGCCGTCCTTGCACGGCACGAAGATCATGGCCGTGGGCGCGACCCGCGCCATGTAGACCGCGTCGTGGCCCGCGCCGCTGATCACGTCCAGCGATTCCAGCCCCAGCGTGCGGGCGCCGTCCCGGACCGCCTGCACCAGCCGCGGTTCGAAAGGCTGCGGCGGGAAGTACACCACTTCCTTGCTTTCGATCTCGTAGCGGCCGGGCTCGGCCAGGTCGGCGCAGGCCTGCGCCAGGGCGCCCGCCATGCTGTCCAGCGTGGCGTCGTCGGCCGCGCGCAGGTCCACGGTCAGCGCGACCCGGCCCGGGATCACGTTGCGCGAATTCGGGAAACCGTCGATGCAGCCCACCGTGGCGCGGCCGTGCGGGGCGTGGTCCAGCGCGATGCGGTTGACTTCCAGCACCAGCCGCGAGGCCGCCACCAGCGCGTCGCGGCGCAGTTCCATCGGGGTGGGCCCGGCATGCGCCTCCTGGCCGGTGACGACGACGTCGTACCAGCGCTGGCCCAGCGCGCCCTGCACCGCGCCGATGGTGATGCCGCGCGCTTCCAGGATGGGCCCCTGCTCGATGTGCGCCTCGAAATACGCGGCCGCCGGGCGCGGCTTGGCCGGCTCGGGGCCGGCATAGCCGATGGCGCGCAGCGCGTCGCCCGCGCTGACGCCGTCGCGGTCGCGCGCGGCCAGCGCATGCTCCAGCGTGAAGGCGCCGGCGTACACCCCGGAGCCCATCATCACGGGCACGAAGCGCGAACCCTCTTCGTTGGTCCATACCACCACTTCCAGCGGCGCCTCGGTGACGATGCCGCGTTGCTGCAGCGTGCGCATGACCTCGATGCCGGCAAGCACGCCGTAGTTGCCGTCGAACTTGCCGCCGGTGGGCTGGGTGTCGATATGGCTGCCCGTCATGACCGCGGGCAGGTCGTCGCGCAGCCCGGGGCGGCGCATGAAGATATTGCCGATGGCGTCCACGCGCACGCTGCATCCCAGCTCGCGCGCCCAGCCGCAGACCAGGTCGCGTCCCTGGCGGTCCAGGTCGGTCAGCGCCAGCCGGCACACGCCGCCCTTGTCGGTGGCGCCGATGCGGGCCAGTTCCATCAGCGAATTCCAGAGGCGGTCGCCGTCGATGCGGATGCCGCTGACGGCCTCCAATGCGTTCATTTCCATGGTTGTTTCCTTGCTGTCTCAGACGCCCACGCCCAGGTAGCGGTCCTTTACGTTCTCGTCCGCCATGAAGGCGGCGTTGCTGCCCTCGTAGACGATGGTTCCCTGCTCGATGATGAAATGATGGTCGGCCAACTGGGTGCAGACCTCGAGGTTCTGCTCGACCAGCAGGATGGTGACGCCGGCCCGCTTGATGGACTGGATCTGCGCCACGATCTCTTCGACGATCACGGGGGCCAGGCCTTCCACCGGCTCGTCCAGCATCAGCACGCGCGGATGGTTCATCAACGCGCGCCCGATGGCCAGCATCTGCTGCTCGCCGCCGGACAACTGGCCGCCGCCGTTCCTGCGCCGCTCCTTCAGGCGCGGAAAGATGCGGTAGACGTCCTCCAGTTGCCACGGCGAATCGCGGCGCATGCCCAGCTTCAGGTTTTCCTCCACCGTCAGCAGCTTGAAGATGCCGCGATGTTCGGGCACCAGGCAGATCCCCATGGCGGCGATCTTGTGGGCCGGCAGCCCCGCGATGTCGCGGCCGCCGAAGCGCACCGCGCCGGCCTTGGGCGCGATCACGCCGGCGATGGTCTTGAGCGTGGTCGACTTGCCCGCGCCGTTGCGCCCGAGCAGCGTGACCACCGTCCCTTCCGGAAGCGTCAGCGATACGCCCTGCAGGATGTGGCTCTTGCCGTAATAGCTGTGTATGGCGTCGACGTGCAGGATCATGCCCGGCCTCCCGTGATCATGTTGCCGAGGTACGCCGCGCGCACCCGTTCGTCGCTGCGGATCGCGTCGGGCGGGCCTTCGACCAGCACCCTGCCCTGCTGCATCACCGTGATGGTGTCGGAGATGTCCATGACGATGTTCATGTTGTGCTCGATCAGCACCACCGTGTGGTCGTCGCGCAGGCTGCGGATCAGGCGCTTCATTTCGTCCAGGTCGTCCACCCCCATACCGGAGGTCGGCTCGTCCAGGAAGATCGCGCGGGGCCGCGCCGCCAGCGCCATGCCCACCTCCAGGCGCCGCTGCTGGCCGTGCGACAGCGCGCCCGCGGCCACCTGGGCCAGCCGCGCCAGGCCCAGCCGCTCCAGCGCGGCGTCGACCACCTCGCGCTGCGCCCGGGCGCCCGTGGGCGGGTGCCAGCAATCGAACGCGCCGGCGCGGTGCGCGCCCTGCGCCGCCAGCCTCAGGTTTTCGCGCACCGGCAGGTTGGCGAACAGGCTGGTGACCTGGAAGGAACGGGCGATGCCGCGTTGCACTCGCTGGTAATCGGCCTCCTGGGTGACCTCCTGGCCGTCGAACACGATGCTGCCTTCGCTGGTGCGCAGCGTGCCCGTCAGGATATGGAACAGCGTGGTCTTGCCGGCGCCGTTCGGGCCGATGACCGAATGCACGGTGCGCGGCCGCACCTGCAGGTCCACCCCGTGCAGGGCGACGAACTTGCCGAAGCGCTTGACGATGCCGCGCGCCTGCAGCAGCGGCGTGGAAGTGGCGTGGTTCATGCGCTCGTCTCCTTGGCGGCGGATTCCGCGCCGCGGCCGGAGCGGTGCCGCAGCGCCAGCCAGATGCGTTCGCCCAGTCCCCACAGCCCCTTCTGCATGAAGAGGCTGACGGCGATGAGCAGGAAGCCCAGCAGCATCAGCCAGCGCGGCCAGAGCGTGGACAGCCAGTCGGCGAACAGCACGTAGAACGCCGCGCCCAGCACCGAGGCGAACAGGTTGCCGGTGCCGCCGATGACCGTCATCACCAGGATCATTTCGCTGCTGTGGTATTCGATGCTGGACAGCGGCGCGATGCCGGTCATCATGGCCAGGAAGGCGCCCGCCAGCGCCGTGACGGCGCCGGAAATGGCGAAGGCCGCCAGCTTGAACAGGCGCACGTTGTAGCCCACCGCCGTGGCCCGCGCCTCGTTGTCGCGGATCGCGAGCAGGGTACGGCCGAACACGGAATTGGTCACCCGCAGCAGCAGCCAGAATACCGCCATGAAGCAGGCGGCCACGAAGGCGTAGAACCGCCACGGCGAATCCAGCGCCAGCAGCTCCAGCCCGGCCACCGAGACCGGCGGACGCGGCACGTCCAGCAGGCCGTTGTCGCCCCCGGTCAGGTCGGGCAGGCTGTAGGCCAGGAAGTAGAACATCTGCGCGAAGGCCAGCGTCAGCATCACGAAGTACGTGCCGCGCTGGCGGATCGCGAACCAGCCCACCAGCGTCGCCGCCAGCGCCCCCACCGCCATCGCGGCCAGCAGCGCCAGCGGCAGCGGGATGCCGGTGCGCGTCAGCAGCAGGCCGACGGCATAGCTGCCCAGGCCGAAGAAAATGCCCTGCCCGAACGACAGCAGCCCGGTAAAGCCCAGCAGCAGGTTGCAGCCCAGCACCGCCAGGGCGTAGATCAGCACTTCCGCGGCCAGCGATCCGGACTGCATGCACAAGGGCAGCAGCAGCACCACGGCCAGCGCCAGCAGCAATTGGGCGTGCGATTTCAAGCGCGTCATCATCCTCTCCCCATCAGGCCGTGGGGACGCAGCAGCAGCACCGCGGCCATCGCCACATAAATCATCAGCCGCGCGCCTTCCGGCCACAGCGTGCTCATCACGCTCTGCACCACGCCGATCAGCAGGCCGCCGACGAGCGCGCCGAAAAAGCTGCCCATGCCGCCCACCACCACGATGACGAAGGCGATGCCCAGCGCCTCGACGCCCATGAAGGGCTCCACCCCGCGGATCGGCGCGGCCAGCACCCCGGCCAGCGCCGCGGTGGCCGCGCCCAGCGCGAACACCAGGCTGAACATGCGGAACACGTTGATGCCCAGCATGGACACCATCTCGGTGGATTCGCTGCCGGCGCGCACCGCGCTGCCCAGCCGCGTGCCTTCGAGCACGTACCAGAGCAGCAGCGAGAACACCGCGGTGAAGCCGATCACGAACAGGCGGTACTTGGGATAGATGAAGCTGCCCCACATGACCACGCCCTGCAGCGAGGCGGGCGCGGCCACGTTGTCGCCGATGGGGCCCCAGACGACGATGACCAGCTCCTGCAGCACCAGGGCCAGGCCCACGGTGATCAGGATATGGAACTCGTGCGCCTGCGCGTAGACGTGGCGCAGCACCAGCTTTTCCGCCGCCCAGGCGCATGCGCCCACCAGCAGCGGCACGATGGCCAGGGCCAGCCAGAAGTCCAGGCCCCATTCGATGGCCTGGAAGCAGAAGTAGGCTCCCAGGAGGTAGAACGCCCCGTGGGCGAAGTTCACGAAGCGCAACAGACCGAAGACGATGGACAGGCCGACTGCCAGCAGGAAGTACAGCATGCCCACTCCGATCCCATTGATGACCTGGAGCAGATAAACGTTCATGGGGATGCCCGGTGGAGGAAACGGAAGGCCGCGGGAAGCGCGGCCCGCGCGGACGGCAGGCGCGCCCGCGGGGCCGGCATCGAGGGCGCTAGAGCTTGCAGCCGGTTTCCGCGGGCGGCAGGAAAGACTGGCCGCTATGCACGATCTCGGCGTAGTCGTCCTTGTCCTTCATGTCTTTCTTGGCGCGTCCCTTGAGCAGGTAGTAGTTCTTCAGGACCTGGTGGTCTTCCTTGCGGATTTGCTCCGGTCCCGTCAGCCCCTGATAGGCCATGCCCTCCATCGCGGCCACCACCTTGGCCGGGTCGGCGCTGCCGGCCTTGACGATGGCGTCCAGCATGATGCGGGTGCAGATGTACGACCCCGCCAGGCTGTAGTTCGGGTTGGCGCGGGTCTTGTCCTGCGACAGCTTCACCAGTTCCTGGTTCAGCGGCGAGTCGATGCCGTGCCAGTACTGGGCGCCGAAATACACGCCCTCGCACAGGTCCGCACCCAGGCTTTCGAACTGCTCCAGGCCCGAGGCCCAGGCGACCAGGATGGTGCAGTTCTGCTTCATGCCGAAGCTGACCGCCTGGCGCAGCGTGTCCGACGACTGCGAACCGAAGTTCAGGATCAGCAGCACGTCGGGCTTGGCGGCCATGGCGTTGGTGAGGTAGCCGCTGAATTCCTTCTCGGTCAGCGAGTGGTAGCTGTTGCCCACATGCTCGATGCCCTTTTCCTTGAAGATCGCCTTGGCCGCGTTGAGCAGGCCGTCGCCGAACACGTATTGCGGCGTAATGGTGTACCAGCGCTTGGCGTTGGGCAGTGTTTCGAGCAAGGGACGCACGGTCTGCTCGATGGCGCCGAAGGTGGGCACCGACCAGCGGAAGGTGGCCCGGTTGCAGTCCTTGCCGGTGATCTCGTCGGCGCCGGCGGTGGTGATGAACACCCCGCCGGCCCGCTCGACCTCCTTGCCCATGGCCAGCGCCTCCGAGGACAGGATGCCGCCGGCGAAGAACTTGACGCCCTTCTGCTGCGAGACTTCCTGCACCTTGCGCACGGCCGTGGCCGGCTTGCCCTCGGTGTCCAGCACGGTATAGCCCAGCGGCCGGTCCAGCGCGCGGCCGTATTGCTCCAGCGCCAGCTTCATGCCCAGGTCGGCGAACTTGCCGTTGGCGGCGAACGGACCCGACATGGGCACCGGACACCCGAACTGGATGGCGTCGGCCTGGGCCAGCGCGGAACGGACGCTCCACAGCGATCCGGGCACCGCGCCGAGCGCGGCGATTTTCAGCAGGTTGCGGCGATTCAAGATGATTCTCCCTGGCTGCCGCTGGCGCTGCCGCGGCATATTGACGATGTCGAGCGCGCCCCATGCGCGTCCCCTTTCCGACTCTGTCTGCTCCAAGCTCCTGGGCCCTGTGCGCCTTGGCGGCGCCGGAGGCCCTTATCGCGACTGCCATCCTATTTATCATGATAAATAGGATTATTATCATGATCAGATTGGGGCTCCTGCTCTGTCAATAGCGGAGGCATCAGGTATAACCCTGGGCCGCGGCCCGTCTCGAGCGCCGCGCCCCGCACACCACGCAGCAACGGAGGAACGCAATGGCGTTCGACACTCAGGACCTACCGGCAGGCGGCATTTCCACCCCGCCCAAGCGCAGTGACCTGGTCGCCGAGGAGATCAAGCGGCTGATCACGGCCAAGAACCTGCTGCCCGGCGACAAGCTTCCGCGCGAAAGCGAGCTGCAAAGCATGTTCTCGGTCAGCAAGAGCACCATGCGGGAAGCGCTCAAGTCGCTGGAGGTCCAGGGGCTGGTGAAGGTCAGCACCGGCCCGGGCGGCGGCGCCACGGTGGTCGAGGTGCCGCTGGACCGCACCTTCCAGTTGATGCAGAACTACCTGTTCTTCAAGGAAGTGCGGATCGAGGACATCTATCAGGTGCGCAAGCTGCTGGAGCCCGAACTGGCCGCCAGCGCCGTGCCCTTCCTGACGGAGGCGCACTTCGCGGCGCTGGAAGAGAACATCGCCTGCTGCGATCCCATGGCCGAACACGTGGAGGACCCCCTGGCCCAGCGCCAGGAAGAGATGAATTTCCACGACATCTTCGCGGCCGTCTGCCCCAATCCGTTCCTGCGGTTCAGTTGCGAAATGACCAACGAGATGATCCGGCAGCTCACCGTCTTCGACAACGAAATGCCGCTGGCCGAGCAGCAGCGCTTCGGCAGCGCCAACACCGGCTTCCACCGCCAGATCCTGGCGGCGGCGCGGGAGCGCGACGTCGAAAAAGTGCGCGCGCTGATGAGCGAGCACATGCAGGACGCGATGCGCTCGGTCAAGCGCATGCACGGCAAGCTCGAAGGCCGGCTGATCCTGGACTCCGAAATGTCGCGGCGCAACGCCACGCGCAACGCGCGGCGCGGCCGGCGCAAGAAGGCCGGCTAACGCCGGCTTGCGAGGGATCGGACGGAAACGTCCGCCCCCTTTGCTTCAATCCAGCTTGACAGGGTTGGCCGCGATCACCGCGCCCCAGCGCTGGCGATCTTCCTGCACGTAGGCATCAACGTCCTCCTGACTGCGCGGCGCCTGGACCACCAGGCCCAGAGGCTCGAAGCGGCCGCGAAACGCCGGATCCCCCAAGACCTTGTCGACGGCGGCCTGCAAGCGCTGCGCCTCGGCCTGCGGCGTTGCCCTCGGCACGGCCAGGCCGAACCAGGTAGCCGCGCGGAAGCCGGGAAATCCGCTTTCCGCGACGGTCGGTACATCGGGCAGCACAGCGAGCCGCCCGCCGGTCGTAACCGCCAGCGCCTTGATCTTGCCTTCCCGCACCAGCGGCAGCGAGGTGCTGATCACGTCCACCATCAGTTGCGTATCGTTGCTCATCAGCGACGTCAAGGCGGGCGCGCTGCCGTTGTAGGGGATGTGCGCCACGTCCATGCCGGTACGCGATTTCAGCAGCTCGGTCGCCAACTGCAGCGGATTGCCTATGCCCACCGATGCGTAGTTCAGCTTGCCCGGCCGCGCCTTGGCATAGTCGACGAACTCGGCCAGCGTCCCGGCAGGAACCTCGTTGTTCGCCACCACCGCCAGCGGCAACTCGGCGGCGATGCTCAATACGCGGAAGTCGCGCGCGGCATCGTAGGCGATGCGCTGGTAGAGCATCGGATTGAGCACCATGCTGGCGTTGCTGGCGAGGAAAACCGTGTACCCGTCCGGCGCCGACCTGGCCACCTGGGCCGCGGCGACCATGGTGTTGGCGCCGGGCTTGTTCTCCACCACGACGGGCTGCCCCAGGTCGCGCGAGAGGCCCTCGGCCAACACGCGCGCCAACTGGTCGGCGGAACCGCCGGGCGTGTAAGGCACGACCAGCTTGACGGGCCTGTCCGGAAACGCCGCCAAGGCGGCGGACGGGACGGCCAACGCGAAGATCGCCGCGGTCGCGATGCGCCGCAGCCTATGGTTAAGTCTGAATGCCATGCTTGTCTCCCGAGCTGTCTTGTCGCTCTTGTTGTCGCGGCAGTGCGCCGCCGTGCTACACCTTGCGTTGCCGGCCCGCCCAGAACTCGGCCCGCAGCCTGCGTTTGGCGATCTTGCCGTTATCGTCGCGCGGCAGTTCCGCGCGCACCTGCAGTTCGCGCGGCACCTTGTAGCGCGCAATGCGTTGCGCCAGCCACTGGATCAGTTGCGCGGGCTCGAGCGACACGCCCGCCGCGGGCAGCGCCAACGCCATCAGCCGCTCTCCGTATTCGGCATCGGGCACCCCGAACACCGCGCAATCCGCCACGCCGGGATACTGCATCAACTGGTGCTCGATCTCGGCTGGATAGATATTCACGCCGCCCGAAATCACCAGGTCCGACTCGCGATCGCACACGTAGAGATACCCGTCCTCGTCCAGGTAGCCCAGGTCGCCCAGGCCGATGAGCCCGTCCTTGTCCACGTCGGCGCGGGCCTGCGGGTTGTTGCGATAGGTGAAATCCGCGTAGGCCGGCTGGCGCACATGGATCCGCCCGACCTGGCCCGCCGCGCAGGGCGATCCGTCTTCGGCGTAGATCCTGACCTGAGCGCCGCCTATGGGCCGGCCGGCGCTGCCCGGCCGCTCGAGCGCCTCGGCCGAATCGATGACCGTGACCATGCCGGCCTCGCTGGAGGCATAGGTTTCGTGGATGACGGGGCCCAGCCATTCGATCATGGCGCGCTTGATCTCGGGCGCGCAGGGCGCGCCGGTCGAGGCCACGAAGCGCAGGGACGACAGGTCGTGGGCGGCGCGCGTGGCGGCGTCCAGCTTCAACAGGCGCACGTACATGATGGGCACCAGATAGACCGTATCGATGCGATGCGCCTCGATCAGGCGCAGAACCTCGACGGGATCGAACCTGTCGGTCAGGACGAAGGTTGCGCAGACCCGCAGCGCCACCTGTGCGAACACGCTCGGCGCGCTGTGGTAGATCGGCGCGGGCAGCAGCGCGCGGCATCCCGGACGCAGGCCGTAGGCCGCTTCCACCACCGCCTCGACCTGCGCCAGGCGCCGCTCCAGGTGTTCCAGCGGAAACGGCGCGCGCACGACGCCCTTGGGCCTGCCCGTGGTGCCCGAGGTATAGGCCATATGGCCGCGCGGCGCCACCCTGGGACCATCGTAGGCTTGCTGGCTGTCGCGCCAGGCGTCGTAGTCCGCGTGCCCCGCCTGCGCGGCGCCGGGGCCGGCCAGCAGCAGCGGCAGTCCGGCAGGCAGCGCATCGCGCAGCAGCAGCCACAGGTCGGTGTCGGCGATCAGCAGCCGGGCGCCGCTGTCCTCGATCAGGAAAGCCACCTCCGCCGCGGTGAAATGCCAATTGATCGGGCAGTAGTAGCATCCCAGCCGCTTGCAGGCCTGGATGATTTCCAGATAAGGCAGGCCGTTGCGCAGCAGCACGGCGATCACATCGCCTTCCTGCACGCCCAGCCCCGCCAGGCCGGCGGCGACCTGCTCCCCGCGCGCGGCCAGCGCCGCCCCCGGCAGGCGTTCTCCCCCCACGTAAATGGCGCTGTCCGTCATGCGCCTCCCGTGCTGCGCCGCGCCTTGTCCTGCGCGGTGCGCGCCTCGATGGCCTGGCGCGCGGCGGCCCAGTCCGCATCGCTCCATTCGGCGTACTGCTTGAAGTACGCGCCGTTGGCCAGATAGTCGCCGCCGTCCAGCGCGATGGTCTGGCCATTGATCCAGTCGTAGCCCGGGCTCAGCAGGAATGCCGCCAGTTCGCCGATGTCGTGCCCGGTGCCCAGGCGGCGCATCGGGTTCTGCTTCGCCTGCGCGTCGGCGCCGCTGTCCTTGGGCCGCAGCCGGGCGCTGGCCCCTTCGGTCGGGATCACGCCCGGCGCGATGGCGTTCAGGCGGATGCCGCGCGGACCCCATTCGATGGCCAGCGACTTGGTCATGGCGTCTATGCCGGCCTTGGACATGGACGAGGGAACCACGAACGGCGAGCCGGTCCAGACCCAGGTCACCACGATGGACAGCACTGCGCCGCCTGTGCCTTGCGCGATCCAGCGCTTGCCCACGGCCTGCGTCGTATAGAAGGTGCCGCGAAAGACCGTGTCGGCGATCGCGTTGAAGCCGCGCGCCGACAGTTTCTCGGTGGGGCTGATGAAGTTGCCCGCGGCATTGTTGACCAGGCCGGTCAGCGCGCCATGACCGGTCCAGATGGCGTCGACCGCGGCATCCACGGCCTCGGCATCGCGGATGTCCACCGCCTGGGCATGGACGTCCACGCCGTACTGTTCGCGCAGGCCGGCGGCGGCTTCCTCCAGCACGGCCGCGCGGCGGCCCCACAGATGCAGCGACGCGCCCAGCGACGCCAATCGCTGCGCCATGGCGTAGCCCAGGCCGGTGCCGCCGCCGGTGACGAGGATGCGCTGGCCGCGGAACAGGTCGGCGCGGAACATGGTTTGCGGGGCGCTCCCGCCGGACTGATTCTGAGGCATGGCCTTGTCTCCTTTCAATTCGGAACCAGAATATCAACCGCAGCCGATCCGCGACAATCCCGCTAGTTGCGTAAACTATGTTTCCCCACAGTCAACAATGTGAGCGCGCATGCCCGCCCTGCCCGCGCTGGATCTCAATCTGATACAGCTATTCGTCACCATCGTCGACGCCGGCACGCTGAGCGAGGCCGCGGTGCGCCATGGCGTAACGCGCTCGCACGTAAGCCGCAACCTGCAAAAGCTGGAACGCGCCTTCGGCGCCCAGCTCATTCGGCGCAGCACCCGGCGGCTGGAACTGACGCAGCAGGGCTCGGTACTGTACGAACACGGCGCGCGCATGGCCCGCGAAGTCGAATCCGCCCGCCATGCCCTGCAAAAACTCGGCTCGGAACCCGCCGGGCACGTCCGCCTGAGCATCCCCACCGGGCTGGGAGAGCTGGATCAGTTGCGCCCGCTATTGGTCCGCTTCGCCCTGCGCCATCCGTCGCTGACCCTGCGCGTGCTGTTCTCGAACCGCGTAAGCGACCTGATTTCGTCGGAGATAGATGTGGCGCTGCGGGTGATGACGTCGCCGCCGCAGGATTACGTGGCGCGGGCGCTCGGCGACGTGAAATGGGTGCTGTGCGCGGCCCCCACCTACCTGGCGCAATCCGGCCCGCCGGCCCATCCCCGCGACCTCGGCCGCCTGCACTTTCTCGGCCCGCCCGACCCCAGGCCCCAGGTCACCCTGCGCCTGCGCCGCAAGGACCAGGTGCACGAAGCCAAGCTCGCGCCCCGCCTGCAGTCCGAGTATTTCCCGTTCCTGGCGCAGGCGGCGCGCGAAGGCGCGGGCGTGGCCCTGCTGCCCGCCTACGTCGTGCAGCAGGACATCGCGGCGGGAAGGCTGGCGCCCGTGCTGCCGGCCTATCAGGCCATGGGGCCGGGCGACAAGCTGTTCATCCTGACCACGCCCAATCCCTATCCTTCGACCGCGCAACGGGCGGTGGTCGACTTCCTGCGCACGGAACTGACCGCGCTGCTGCGCGATTTCCTGCACTGAGGCGCCGGGCGAAATCCCGCTGGGCCGGCCATGCCGGCGCGCAGCAATATCCGGGTAGGACTTTCTTGATAAAAGAGGCTTGCGAGTCGCCCGCGCCTCGGCCAGAGTATCGGCTGGAGCCGACGACCGGCCGCCCGCCCAAAGCCGCAGGACGGGAACTTTGACGGCCCCGCCAAGTCTTATATAAGATATAAGACACACGGCCGCACACGCGCTTGTCTCACATACAATGACAAACGCGCAAAAACGCCAGAAAATGCCGGCTTTAGTCGGGCAAAACCACGGAGTCCATCATGCCGCACAACACCCTAGACACACTCAAGAATTTCAAGATCGGCAATAAATCCTGTCAGTACTATTCGCTGCCGGCGCTGGGCAAGTCCCTCGGCATCGACGTGCAGCGGCTCCCGGTCTCGATCCGGATCGTGCTGGAGTCCGTGCTGCGCAACTGCGATGGCAAGAAGGTCACCGAGGAACACGTCAAGCAGCTCGCCAACTGGCAGGCCAACGCCCGCCGCGAAGACGAGATCCCCTTCGTCGTGGCCCGGGTGGTGCTGCAGGACTTCACCGGCGTGCCGCTCCTGGCCGACATCGCCGCCATGCGCTCCGTGGCCGACAAGATGGGCAAGAGCCCCAAGAGCATCGAACCGCTGGTGCCCGTGGACCTGGTGGTGGACCATTCGGTCATGATCGACTACTTCGGCACCAAGAACGCGCTGGACCTGAACATGAAGCTGGAATTCAAGCGCAACCAGGAGCGCTACCAGTTCATGAAGTGGGGCATGCAGGCCTTCGACACCTTCGGCGTGGTGCCCCCGGGCTTCGGCATCGTCCACCAGGTCAACCTGGAATACCTGGCGCGCGGCGTGCACCTGGACAAGAAGAACAACGTCTACTACCCCGACTCCCTGGTGGGCACCGACAGCCACACCACCATGATCAACGGCATCGGCGTGGTGGGCTGGGGCGTGGGCGGCATCGAGGCCGAAGCCGGCATGCTGGGCCAGCCCGTGTACTTCCTGACCCCCGACGTGGTCGGCGTGGAGCTCAAGGGCAAGTTGCGCGGCGGCGTCACCGCCACCGACCTGGTGCTGACCATCACCGAAATGCTGCGCCGTGAAAAGGTGGTGGGCAAGTTCGTCGAATTCTGCGGCGAAGGCACCGCCAGCCTGTCCGTGGCCGAACGCGCCACCATCGGCAACATGGCGCCCGAGTACGGCGCCACCATGGGCTTTTTCCCGGTCGACGGGCGCACCATCGATTACTTCCGCGGCACCGGCCGCACCGAAGACGAAATCGCCGCCTTCGAAGCCTACTTCAAGGCCCAGAAGATGTTCGGCGTGCCCAAGGCCGCCGACATCAACTTCACCAAGCTGCTCACGCTGGACCTGTCCACCGTGGCGCCCTCGCTGGCCGGCCCGAAGCGTCCGCAGGACCGCATCGAGATCGGCAACGTCAAGAACACCTTCATCGACCTGTACTCCAAGCCGGTCTCCGAGAACGGCTTCAACCAGCCGGCCGAAAAACTGGACCAGACCTTCACCACCAGCGCCGGCACCAAGATCAAGAACGGCGACATCCTGATCGCCGCCATCACCTCCTGCACCAACACGTCCAACCCCAGCGTGCTGCTGGCGGCCGGCCTGCTGGCCAAGAAGGCGGTGGAAGCGGGCCTGACGGTGCCCAAGCACATCAAGACCTCGCTGGCCCCCGGATCCCGCGTGGTCACCGAATATCTCACCAAGACGGGCCTGCTGCCCTACCTGGAAAAGCTCGGCTTCGACGTCGCCGCCTACGGCTGCACGACCTGCATCGGCAACGCCGGCGACCTGACCCCGGACCTGAACGAAGCCATCACCGGCAACGACCTGATCTGCTCGGCCGTGCTCTCGGGCAACCGCAATTTCGAAGCCCGCATCCACCCCAACATCAAGGCCAACTTCCTGGCCTCGCCGCCGCTGGTCGTGGCCTACGCCCTGGCCGGCACCGTCACGCGCGACCTGATGACCGAACCCGTGGGCCGCGGCAAGAACGGCGACGTCTGGCTGGGCGACATCTGGCCGACCACCGACGAAATCGAGTCGCTGCTGAAGTACGCCCTGGATCCCAAGGCGTTCGAGGCGAACTACGGCCAGGTCAAGAGCAATCCCGGCAAGCTCTGGGAGAACATCAAGGGCGTCACCGGCGACACCTACAACTGGCCCGACTCCACCTACATCGCCGAACCGCCCTTCTTCGAAGGCTTCGGCATGACGCCGGCGGCGATGCCCACCGTCAAGGGCGCCCGCGCGCTCGGCGTGTTCGGCGATTCCGTCACCACCGACCACATCTCTCCGGCCGGCTCCATCAAGGAAACCTCGCCCGCGGGCAAGTGGCTGAAGGAAAACGGCGTCATGAAGGCCGACTTCAACAGCTACGGTTCGCGCCGCGGCAACCACGAGATCATGATGCGCGGCACCTTCGCCAACGTGCGCATCAAGAACCTCATGATCCCGGCCCTGCCCGACGGCAGCCGTTTCGAAGGCGGCGAAACCCTGTTCCAGCCCACCGGCGAACAGATGTCCATCTATGACGCGGCCATGAAGTACGTCGCGGCCGGCACGCCCACCGTGGTGTTCGGCGGCGAAGAATACGGCACCGGCTCCTCGCGCGACTGGGCGGCCAAGGGCACCCAGTTGCTGGGCGTGAAGGCCGTGATCACCCGCAGCTTCGAGCGCATCCACCGCAGCAACCTGGTCGGCATGGGCGTGCTGCCCCTGCAGTTCAAGGGCGCGGACAGCGTGCAGTCCCTGGGCATCACGGGCGAAGAAACCTACGATATCTCGGGCCTGGAAAACGGCATCAAGCCCATGCAGGACGTAACGCTGACGATCACCCGCAAGGACGGTTCCAAGCAGGACGTCACGGTGCTGCTGCGCATCGACACCCCGATCGAGGTCGACTACTACCAGCACGGCGGGATCCTGCCGTTCGTGCTGCGGCAGCTTCTGGCGGCCTGATCGGGCCGGTCCCCGCAAAAGCCCGGAACCTTTGAACTGCCCTGGGAAGCCGGACAGTTCAGGAAGCCAAGGGCCGAAGGCCTGAGTTCGGTACGGTACCGGGCTCAGGCCTTTTAGTTTGAGCGGAATATTCCCTTCAATGGGGATGGCCGAAAATTGAAAATGATTATCAAACTTATTACAATCCCAGCCTTCCTGCGTCTGCTTTGTCTTCCATGTCCGCCAGGCTGAAAAAAGATTGGCTTGCCCATTACCGCGATCTGTTCGGCATGTTGCGGCGCAGAGGCCTGGGGCGGGAAGACGGCGAAGATGCCTTGCAGGACACTGTGCAGGGCATGCTGGAAAACGGCGTCGGCGCCATCAAGGACCCGCGCGCCTATCTGGCCCGGGGGATGTCCAACCGCCTGATCAGCCGGCACCGCCATGCCACGGCGCTGGAAATGCTGCCGCTCGACGAAGTGGGGGAAACCTGGCATTCGACCGTGGCGGGCGCGGAGACCCACATACAATACCGGCAACTGGCCGATGCCCTGGCGTCCGCGCTGGAAGAACTGCCGCTCAAATGCCGGCAGATTTATGTCCGGCATCGGCTCGAGGGCCAGACTCATAGCGAAATCGCGCAGGAAATGGGCCTGTCCCGCAGCATGGTGGAGAAGTACATGACCCGCGCCCTGCGCCACCTCGAAGAGCGCCTGGACATCCATGCCCCCTATTGACGATTCCGGCCATCGCGCGGGGCAAGCGCCCGGCGCGCTAGAACATCCTCGCGACGCGGCCCAATGGTTTGCCCGCATGCATTCCGGCGAGGTGACCGACGAAGAGCGGCGGGCTTTCGCAGCCTGGCGCGCCGCCGACCCGGAGCACGATCGCCGCTACGAAAAACTGGGCCGGCTGTGGGACGCCGCCTCGTCCGTTCCTGAATCGCGCCTGCGCGCCATGGCGGCGGATCCGGTCGCGCCGCCGGAGCCCCTGCCTTCGCGCCGGCGCTTCGGGCTGGGGCTGGCGGCGGTTTGTACGCTGGCCGTGACGGCGGGCGCGCTTGGCCAGGCGGGCTGGCTGGGCGCATCGCCGCAATACGCCGCCGAACTGGAAACGCGCAAGGGCGAGCGTCGCCGCGTTCCATTGCCGGACGGCTCGACGCTCGACCTGAATTCCGGAACCCGTGTGGCCTTGCGCTACTGCGACGACCAACGCTTGCTCGTGCTGCATTGCGGCCAGGTATTCCTGGATGTGGCGCGCGACGCGAACCGCCCCTTCGTGGTGGATGCGGGCGTGGCGCAGGCCACCGCTACAGGCACGCGTTTCGACGTGTGGCGCGACGCCGACGCAATGCGGGTCACGGTGGAGTCTGGATCTGTGCAGGTGGAGTCCGGCCGTTGGTGGCGCCGCGACGTCCAGGAGATTTCCGCGAATCAGCAGATCGTCGCCCGCGCCGGGCAGATGCCGGAGCATGTCCAGTACGTCGATGCCGTCGAGGTGGCCGCCTGGCAGCGCGGGAAGGTGGTGTTCAACAACATGCCGCTGGCGAGCGTCGTGCACGAAATGAACCGTTATCTGGCCTACCCCGCCCGGTTGGCCGGGACGGAAACGGGGAAGTATCGCGTGTCCGGCGTGTTCAGCGTGGACGACCCCGACGCCATGATCGAGGCCTTGCCGTCCATTGCGCCCGTGCGCTTGCGGCGGCTGCCGGATGGCGGAGTGGTGATCGTGGCGGCGTCGGATAAATCGTAACCTAAAGTAAAAATCTGGCATGGAAATGATTTTTATTCTGGTGCCGGAGGGGGTTATGCGTCTGTAAGGGTGTAGGAGCACGCGTCCGCGTGCGCCGGCTTTTCAGGAACCCCCTAAATCATGAGCCACACCCTAGTCCGCCGACCGCAGCGCCGGCCCGTATCGGCCGGCGGCATGACCGCCCTGGCCTTGTCCCTCGCGCTGGCGTTCAGCCTGGCGCCCCAGCGGGTCAGGGCGCAGGATGCAGTCGTCAACGTCAGCATCACCGCGCAGCCGCTGGGCGACGCATTGCTGAAACTGGGCCAGCAGACGCCGCTGCAAGTCTTCTTTTCGCCCGATCTGGTGGCAGGGCTGACCGCGCGCCCCGTGTCCGGCCGGCTCGCGCCCGAAGAGGCGCTGCGGCAATTGCTGGCCGGAACCGGCATCCAGTACACGCGCAGCGGCAACGACGTCAGATTGTCCCGCCCATTGGCGGAAACGACGATGCTCGAGCCGGTGACAGTGAGCGCGGGCATTCTCGGCACGCTGGCCGAGCCCTACGCGGGCGGACAGGTCGCCACCGGGGGCAGCCTGGGCCTGCTGGGTTCCAGCGATGTGATGGACACGCCGTTCTCCACCGTCAACTACACATCCGACCTGCTGTACAACGAACAGGCGCGCACCCTGGCCGACGTGGTGGTGAACGATGCTTCCGTGCGCATGACCACGTCGACCGGCGGCTTCAGCGACGACTTCCAGATCCGGGGCTTCGCGGTCAACAGCGGCGACGTGAGCGTGAACGGCCTGTACGGCCTGGTCTCGTCCAGCCGCGTGCCGGTGCAGATCATGGAGCGCGTGGAAGTGCTCAAGGGTCCGGGCACGCTGATGCGCGGCATTCCGCCGGAAGGCAGCGTGGGCGGCGCGATCAACATTGTGACCAAGCGCGCCGAGGACGAACCGCTGACCCGCGTGACCGCCAGCTACATGAGCGAATCCAACTTCACGGGGCAGATAGACCTGGGCCGCCGCTTCGGCGAAGACAACGCCTGGGGCGTGCGCTTCAACGGAGCCAAGCGCGGCGGCGAGGCAACCGTTAGCGGCGGCGACCAGCAACTCGACATGGGCGCGCTGGGGCTGGACTACCGCGGCGAGCGCCTGCGCTGGTCGCTGGACGCGATTTACCAGGAGTACGACACCGACAGCTTCCGCGGCCAGATGGGTTTCCTGGACGCCGACATTCCCAAGGCGCCCAAGGGCGATACCAATCTGTTCCCCGGCGCCAAGCTGACGCAGCGCGACCAGACCATCATGTCGCGCCTGGAATACGACTTCACCGACCACCTGACGGCCCACATCGGCGCCGGCTACCGGGATGGCAAGAACCGCCAGTTGTTGCCGTGGACGGCCGGCGCGGATGCCAACGGCGATTTCACCATCTACAACTATTACTACGACTCTTACTCCAAGACCTTCAGCGGCGACACCGGCCTGACCGCGACGTTCCAGACCGGCCCCGTCGGCCACCGCGTGGCGTTCGGCGTCACCCGCATGGCGCAGGAAAACGGCAACTCCTTCACCACCGGCGGCACGGGCACTTCGAATATCTACGATCCCGCGCCGCTGCCGGCGCTGCCTGCCGAGCGGCTCAAGCCGGCCAAGACGGACGACACGACATTGACCAGCTACGCGCTGGCCGACACGCTGTCTTTCATGCAGGACCGCGTGTTGTTGACGCTGGGCGGGCGCCACCAGACCGTAAAAGTGGATAGCGTGTCCAGCGAGGACTATCGTTCCAGCGCCGTGTCGCCGGTCGTGGGCCTGGTGGTCAAGCCGTTGAGCAACGTGTCCGTATACGCGAACTTCACCAAGGGCCTGACGAGCGGCGGCACCGTACCGCTGGGCTATGGCTACGAGAACGAAGGCGATACGTTGAAGCCCTACAAATCCAAGTCGGCGGAGGCCGGCATCAAGGTCGACTGGGGCAGCATCACCACGACCGCGGCGCTGTTCCAGATCGAGCGGCCGTCCGCCTATGCCAATGACGACAACGTCTACGGCTATTTCGGCGAACAGCGCAACCGCGGCCTGGAGCTGAACGCCTTTGGCGAAGCCGTCCAAGGTCTGCGCGTACTGGCCAGCGCCACCTTCATCGACAGCGAGCTCACCAAGACGCAGGACGGCGTGAACCAGGGCAATCGTGCGCAGGGCGTGCCCAGCCGCGCATTCAGCCTGGGCCTGGACTGGGACGTGCCCGGCGTGCAGGGCCTGGCCGTCAATGGCCGCGCCATTTATACGTCGGCCGTTTACCTGGACAACGCTCACGAGAAGCGCCTGCCGGGCGTCACCCGCTTCGACCTGGGCGCGCGCTACCGCACCGAGATTGCCGGCAAGGAAGTGGTATTGCGCGCCAACGTCGAGAACGTGGCCGACAAACGCTACTGGCTGGCGGCTGGGCAAAACGGCTCCAACGGCTACGCTTCGTACGCTGCCGGCCGGACCTACATGTTGTCCGCCTCGGTGAACTTCTGATCGCGGCCGGCGCTCAGTCCGCGAACGCGTACGCGTCCATGGCCAGCGCGCCGTACGAGATCTCGTCGTTCAGGCGGGTGGCGGACGGGCCGCCCGCGCCCAGGGCCACGTACAGCGGCATCAGGTGCTCGTCCCGCGGATGCGCCTGCGCCGCGCCGGGCGCCTGGGCCTGCCAGTCCAGCAATGCGGGCAGGTCGCGCGCGGCCAGCTTGCCGGCATACCAATCCTGGAAAGCGGGCACGTAAGGCGGCGCGGGCGCGTTCTGCGGCATGCGGATGTGGCGCAGGTTGTGGGTGAGCGAGCCCGACCCGACGATCAGCACGCCTTCGTCGCGCAGCGGCGCGAGCGCGCGGCCCAGCGCCAGTTGCCCGGCCGCGTCGCGCCCCATGTCCAGGGAAAGCTGCACCACCGGCACGTCGGCTGCGGGATACAGATAGCGCAGCGGCACCCAGGCGCCGTGGTCCAGCGGGCGGCGCGGGTCCTGCTCGGCCATGATGCCGGATTCGGCCAGCAGCGCCTGCGCGCGCGCCGCCAGCGCCGGCGAGCCGGAGGCTTCGTACTGCAGGGTGTAGAGTTCCGGCGGAAAGCCGCCGAAGTCGTGCCAGGCCACCTGGCGGTCGCGGGTGGACAGCGCCAGGCCTTCGCCCATCCAGTGAGGCGAAACCACCAGCACCGCCTTGGGCTTGCGGCCCTGCGCGGCGCTCCAGTCCGCCAGGGCGGGGCCGGTCAGGCCGGGCTCCACGGCCAGCATGGGAGATCCGTGGGAAACGAAAAGCGTGGGCCAGCGCATGGCGGGGCCTCCTGGTAATAAGTCGATGGAACCATTGTCCATTGTTTCCAGTCCGCGATAAATCCACTGAAAAGGGATGATATGTTGCTGTTTCAGCACCAATGAAAGCAAATGCCCCGCTGACCGCCTGGACGGCGGACCGGCGCAACGGTCCGTCCGGCGGGCGTTAAACTATTGCGTTGCACACTTTCTGGACGTTCTCCGAAGTTATGGCCCGATCCCGCAGCCAATCCGCTCCCCGCATGACCCGTGACGCATCCCGGCTGGTCGCGCTTGCCCAGGCGCTCAACCGCTCGGGCAGCCGCCTGGAAGATGTGTTCTGGGAGACCCAGCTTGGCGAAGCGATCCCGAAGCTGCTCAAGGCAGGCCAGGACGCCCCGCTGGAAGCCGCCCTGGACCACCTCGCGCAGAGCGACGTGGGCGCTTACGAGGTCTTGATCGAACAGGCGGAAACCCTGTCCGAGTCGATGAAGATCGAAAAGAACGGCGTCCGCTACGACATCCTGCTGATCGTGGCGCCCATCGTCGCCTGGACCCGCTACGCCATCCCCACCGGCCAGATTTCCGCCAGCGCGCAGCAGGCCCTGCTGGCCCAGTTGCACGGGCACGTCCTGTCCAGCAAGGCGCGCAGCGCGCTGATGCCCATGCTGGTCAGCGTCGACCAGATGCCGCGCACCTTCTCGGAAACCTGGCAGTGGCTGCAACGCCTGGGCACGCAGGCGCTGGGCGCCGAAACGACCAAGCCCGCCCTGAACACCGAGATCGAGACGGCCAATATGCTGGCCGACACCCGCTACATCGTGGCCGCCGTGGCCGTGCCGGAAAACGAACCCATTTTCCGCTGGCAGGAACAACTGGGCGAAGCCGAGGCCAGCCGCGACGCCAGCCAGGAACAATGGGCGGCCCAGGCCCAGCCCACCCTGGCCACCCTGCTGCCCGGCTGCGGCTTCGAAGCCCTGCTGCCGGACGCCTACTACGTCAGCAACCGCGAAGCGGACCGGCGGGTGCGCCCGCTTTCGCTGCGCGCGGCGGTCAGTTGGCTGGAAGGCGCGGTCAGCCTCGAAGCCTCGCAACTGCGCGCGGTGGTGGCCGGCTGCGGCGAAAGCCGGATCGACGAATACCGCGTCGGCTTCACCGCCCGTAATAGCAACGACGTCTACTACGGCTGCGTGTGGCCGCTGTACGGCCGCGAGGAAGACCTGCCCGCGGACGAAGGCCAGCCCGACGTCATCGATGAAATCGCGGCCCTGCTCAAGGAATACGGCGTCACCGAAGTGCGCCGCATCCCCGGCGTGCTGCCGCCCGAGTACTGCGAGGACTGCGGGGCGCCCTATTTCCCGAACCCGCTGGGCGAGCTGGTGCACGCCGAACTGCCCGAGGACGCGGAAGCCTCCCCGGCCAAGTTCCACTAGGCGTCCATGCAAGCGGACATCTTCTGCCGGGTCGTCGACAACTACGGCGACATAGGTGTCTGCTGGAGGCTGGCCCGCCGCCTGGCGCACGGCCGCGGCTGGGACCTGCGGCTGTGGGTCGACGACCTGCCCAGCTTCGCGCGCATCCAGCCCGGCATCGCCGCCGGCGCGGCGCGGCAGCGGATGGCCGGCATCGACATCGTGCATTGGAACGACACGCCCGATCCCGCGCTGACGGCCCGCGACGTGGTGATCGAGGCCTTTGCCTGCGATCCCCCCGAGGCATTCCTGGACAGCATGCGCCACCAGCATCCCGCCTGGATCAACCTGGAATACCTGAGCGCCGAACCCTGGGTGGAAAACTGCCACGGCCTGCCGTCGCAGCGGCCCGACGGCCTGGTCAAGCATTTCTATTTTCCCGGCTTCACCGCCGCCACCGGCGGCCTGCTGCGCGAACCCGGCCTGTCCGCCGAACGCGATGCCCTGCAGGCCTCGCCGGAGGCGCAGGCGTCCTTCCTGCGTACCCTGGGCGTGGGACAGGACCTGCTGTTGCGCCGCCGCGACGGCGCCCGCGCCGTGTCCCTGTTTTGCTACCCGGCCGCCCCGGTGGCGGACCTGGTCTCCGCCCTGTCGGCCGACCCGCGCCCCAGCGTGCTGCTGGCGCCCGAGGGCGTCGCGCCCGGGCTGGAAGCCGCCTGCGCGGCGCCGGGCGCCCCGCTGCTGGCCCGGCTGCCCTTCGTGGCGCAGCCGGACTTCGACCGGCTGCTCTGGTGCTGCGACCTGAATTTCGTGCGCGGTGAAGACTCGTTCGTCCGGGCCGCCTGGGCGGCGCGTCCGCTGGTCTGGCAGATCTACCCCCAGGACGAAAACATCCACCTGGAAAAACTGGAAGCCTGGCTGGCGCGCTATCCGGCCCCGGAAACCGCCCAGGCGCTCATCCGGGCCTGGAACCAGCCCGAAGCCGGCATGACGGCCGGCGCCATGGCCGCCGCCCTGGCGCCCTGCGCCTGGGAAACCTGGGCCGCCGCCGCCAGGGAATGGGACGCCAGCCAGGCGGCAAGGCCCGATCTTGCCGATAATCTGGCCGATTTCTGCGCAGAGTTGGCCAAGAAACGTTAGAATAGAGAGTTTTCCGAGCGCCCTGTATTCTGTCGGGCCTCAACTATGACGCCTCCCGGGGTGTGCACGAAGCCGAAAACACTGGCCATTGCCGGCCAATGCGATGGGGCTTTCTGCTAGCACGGCGAGTGCACCTATCACCCCGGAGTTTTATCGATGAAAACCGCTCAGGAATTGCGAGTCGGCAACGTGGCCATGGTCGGCAAGGATCCCCTCGTGGTCCAGAAGGCCGAATACAACAAGTCTGGCCGTAACGCCGCCGTCGTCAAGCTGAAGTTCAAGAACCTGCTGACCGGCGCCGCCAGCGAATCGGTCTACAAGGCCGACGAAAAGTTCGAAGTCGTCCAGCTCGACCGCAAGGAGTGCACCTACTCCTACTTCGGCGACCCGATGTACGTCTTCATGGACGAAGAGTACAACCAGTACGAAATCGAAGCCGACAGCATGGGCGACGCCCTGAACTACCTGGAAGAAGCGATGCCCGTGGAAGTGGTCTTCTACGACGGCCGCGCCATCTCGGTGGAACTGCCCACGACCATCGTCCGCGAAATCACCTACACCGAGCCCGCCGTGCGTGGCGATACCTCGGGCAAGGTGACGAAGCCCGCCAAGATCAACACCGGCTACGAACTGAACGTGCCGCTGTTCTGCGCCATCGGCGACAAGATCGAAATCGACACCCGCACGAACGAATACCGCAGCCGCGTCAACAACTGATCGGCAACGGGCAAGAAAAAGCCAGACCTCGGTCTGGCTTTTTTTTCGTCCTGCAGGCCGGGTATTCCGCGAGCATGGCCGCCCCCTCGGGAGCGGCGAGCGCGGCGTGGGGCCCATACCTCTTATTGGAGGCGCTCGTCGTCCAGGAAGTCCGGCACGGCCATGACCTCGATACCCTCTTCGGCGAGCGAGGCGCGTTCTTCCGGGGTCGCGGTGCCGCGGATGGGGCGGTCGTCGGCATCGCCTTCATGGATGCGGCGGGCTTCTTCGGCAAAGCGCGGCCCGACGTTTTCGGTGCTGCGCAGCACGGCGCGCACCTGGCGCATGACGGCCGCCTGCAGGGCCGTCATCTTTTCCGCGTCGGAGGCGTTGGCCGGGACCGCGGGCTGGGCCGCCGGCGCATGCAGGTGGGCGACGTTCAGCCGCGGCGCCGACAGGCGCTTGGTAATGCTGGCCGAACCGCAGACGGGGCACGTGACGAGGCCACGCGCCTGCTGCGCGTCGTAATCTTCGTGCGAACCGAACCAGCCCTCGAAGATGTGGCTGTGTTCGCACTGGAGGTCGAAAACTTTCAGTGCCATGGCATCTATATGGGGAACTATGCCCAGAATACAAGAAAGCGCCGGCGGCCGCCCAAGACAAAGCGGGCCCCGGGGGCCCGCTTTCCTGGGTACGCAAAGGCTACTTGCCGCGTTTCTGGGCGGGCGGGTTCGCCACCTGGGCCTGCTGGGCCTGCAACGCGTCGATCTGGCGCTGCAGGTCGCGCAGTTGCTCGCGCACGTCCTTTTGCTGGTCGGCCAGCGCCGTGGCTTCCTGGCGCGACTGCTCCTGGCGCGCCGCCACCTGCTCTTCCTGCTGCAGGCGCAAGGCGCGGTCCGCTTGCAGGGTGCTCAATTGGGCGCTGCGGCTGGCCAGCAGCTTTTCGGCGTGCGCGTATTCGGCCTGCAGCTTGATGCGCTTGATATCCACTTCGGCCAGATCGGCGGACTGGCCGGCGAAAGCGCGGTAGGTCGCCTCGGCCTGCTTGTCCGACTGGGTCTTCAGCACGCGCCAGAAATCCTTTTGCTGGAACAAGGCCACGTAGTAGGTCAGGTCCTCGGGCTTGAACAGCAGGCTGGCGCCATAGCTGCCGTTGTACGCCGTGCGCAGTTCCGATACCTGGCGGCTCTGGATCAGGCCCTGCAGTTCGGACACCGTGGACGACGGAGGTGCGGCCAGCGCGGGCGCGGACGCGCCGGCGGGCGGCGTCACGGGCGCCGAGGCCGCCTGCGTGTCCTCGACCTGCTTCACCGTGGGCCGCGGCGCTTCGGGCTGCGCGACGGCGCAAGCCGCCAAGCCGGACAGGGCCGTGCCCAACAGCGCCATGCGTGCGGCGCCACGGATAAAGTGGACGTTCATGCCTACCCCAAAAAAAACGTTGCGGAACTATAGCAATTTATTTCGCTCCGGGCAGGTCTGCTTACATCCGCCACGGCCGATTGTCGCCCTCTACGGGCCATTCCCTATTGCGCGCTCAGGATGCCTCCACGATGCCCTCCGCGGTTTCGCCCTGCCCCGCCCCCAGATGCAGCTTGCGCATCTTTTCCCACAGCACCTTGCGGCTGATGCCCAGGGTGTTGGCGGTGTCCTGGCGGCGCCAGCCGTTGACGTCCAGCGCCGCCAGGATGCGGGCGCGCTCGGCGCGCTCCGCATCCGAGAACACGGGCGGTTCGCACTGCGAGCCGGCGGCGCCGAAGGCGCCCGCGGGCTCGGCCAACTGGTCGAAAATCCGTTCGATCCGGGCCTGGTCCCAGGCCTGGAATTGCCGCCTGGTGATCGCCACGCGCTCGGCCACGTTGGAAAGTTCGCGGACGTTGCCGGCGAAGCGCGTGCGCGCCACGCGTTCCAGCACCCATGCGGGCGGCTCGCCCTCCGCGCCCATGCGTTCCAGCAAGGCGCGGAAAATCGCCGCCTTTTCGGCGCCGCCGCGTTCCTCCAGGTTGGGGATGCGCAATTCGATGACCGCCAGCCGGTAATACAGGTCGGCCCGGAATTCTTCTTGTCCCACCAGGGCGCGCAGGTCCTTGTTGGTGGCCGCGACCAGGCGGAAATCCACCGGCACTTCCACGGTCGAGCCCAGGCGCGTCACGGCGCTCTGCTCCAGGACGCGCAGCAGCTTGACCTGCTGGTACAGCGGCAGGTCGCCGATCTCGTCCAGGAACAGCGTGCCGCCATGGGCCTGCTCGAAGTACCCCTTGTGCGCGCCGACCGCCCCGGTGAACGCGCCCTTGGCGTGGCCGAAGAAATGCGCCTCGAACAGGCCTTCGGGAATCGCGCCGCAATTGACCGCCACGAAGGGGCCGTCGGACCAGGCCGCGCGGTCGTGCAGCAGCCGCGCCACGCGTTCCTTGCCCACGCCGGTTTCTCCGTGGATCAGCACGTTGCTGCGGCAGTCGGCGAACAGGTCGGCCTCGGCCAGCAGTTCCCGCATCGGTTGCGACACGGCGATGAGCGGCTGCTCGCGCCGGGGCGCGCCGCGATTGAAATGGTCCAGCGTGCCCAGCAGCTCGAACAGCAGCTTGCGCAGGTCCGACGCGGTGAACGACAGCGGCAGGGTATAGGAATACTCGGGCGGGTAGTAGCGCGGGTCGCGCCCGCGCGCTTCGGAAGCCACCCAGATGACGGGCAGGCCCTGCGCCGCCAGCCAGTCGTATCCGCTGAAGCGGGTGTCGCCCATCACCGTGACGGACACCAGCGCCACCGCGGGCCGCCCCGGCTCGCGCGGCGGCGGAAAGGCCGTGCCGGCGTCGGCACGCAGCAGCGACACGTCCATGCCGGCCAGGCAGCGTTCCGCCCGGCTGGCGATGTCGGACGTGCCTTCCCACACATACAGGTCGAATTCGTCGCGTACGGCTTTCTGGCTCATGGCTTGGACCATGCCGGCAAGGAAGTGGTGGATATCACGGTATTCATCATCAGTACACCAGCCGGGGCCGGCCGCAATCCACGGATATCAGCGAAACGTCGGTCTGGCCCAGGCTCAGGCCCAGCAGGTTGAACAATTGCTGCAGCATGCCGGACAGCATGTCCAGCAAGGGCGACAGCAGGGAAATGACGATGGACAGGACGCCGCCCAGTTGGCCGTTGTTGTTCAGCGCCAGAGAGGCCACGGAGTCGACGCGGCATTGGCGGGTCGTGCCCGGGCCGAACAGCCCGCCCACCCCGCAAAGCAGATCGTTGACCGGAGCCACCAGCAACGTCGTCAGCGCATTGCCGACCACTTGCAGCGTCCCGCCCAGCACGCCCGTCAGGCCGCCGCCCGCCATGCGCTGCCCGAGCTGGTCCATGGCGGTCTTGGACCACGCCAGGTTATTGAATACCTCCGACACCGACTTGCCCGGATCCGACCCGCCTCCGCCGACCAGCTCCTTGGCCAGGGCCGTGCGCTGCGCGCTGCTCAGCGGCGTGCCGGTGCTGGCCAGGTCGCCCAGGATGCCGCCGACCAAGGCGTCGGCAAGATTGTTCGCCAGGCCGGCCAGGTCGATCGACGTGGCGTTCACCGTGGCGGTGGACTGCGGCGACGGCGGCTCCGTCAAGGTGACCGACACCGGCGCCGAGGACTCGAAAGCGGAGAACGCGACCCTGGCGTTCAGCGGCAGGATGCCCAGCACGTTCAGCACGCGGTAGCGCTGGATGGAGCCGAAGGCGCCGGGTTCGCAGCTATTGGTCAGCGACACGAAATTCGCCTGGAGGTTGTCCGTGGCGGAAGCCATGCCCGGAAAGCGCCCCAGGCAGACGTTCGCAATCGACGAGGTCACGTCGATGGTGGCCTGGGATTCCGTCAGCGGGGCCGCGCACAGCTTGGTCAAGGTGCCGGTGGATTGCGCCACGTCGATGATGATGGGCAAGTCCACCACCGTGTTCAGCGTGTTGGCCAGCAAGGGGCCTACCAGCGGGATATTGGCCGTGGTGACGCGCAGGTAGATGCGGATGCCGGCGCTCGTGGCCTGCGTGCCCACGCCGCCGATGGCCACCGTCGGAGGCTCCACGATGCGCGCCTTCGCGTCTATGCCCAGCAGCGGCACGCTCAACCCCAGGTTGATCAGGTTCTCGCCGTTGGCGACCACCAGCGCGGTTTCGAGGATGTTGCGCGCGTTGACGTTGGCCTGCAAGGCGGAGTTGGCGCCGCCGCCCACCACCGACAGGTCCAGCACGCCGCCGTCCCCGAACAGCTTGACGGGCAGGTCCAGCGGCATCACGGCGAGCGCGGCGTTGATGGCGTTCGTCAGCAGGCCCACGTCGGCGGTGGCGGTGCCCATCTTGTCGATGACGCTCAGGGTGGCGTTCAGCAACTGGCCCAGGGTCAGGTTGTCGAGGGCGGCCAATTGTTCGGGCGTACCCACGCCGGACGCGACCGACAGCGGCAGGCCCAGCGCCTGCAGCAGCCCCGCCGGCGTGATGTTGACGCTGGCCAATCCGGCCGCGTCCAGCACGTCCAGTTGGGCCGGCGTGGCGCCCACGGTGGACAACAATTGCGACAGTAGCCCCCCGCGCTCCAGGCGCAGCAGCCTGGACCCGACCGAGAAGGCTGCGACCGGTTGCGTGTTGGCGGCCACGGCGGCGGCCGAAGCCATGGTGCCGTCGTTCGCGCCGCCGGTGAAGCGCGGAATGATGTTGCTCAAGCGCTTGCGCACCGTCACGCGCACGGCGTTGAATGCCTCGCCGCCGGCCGGATCGAAGACGTGCATGCCGGAAGCGTCGGCCCGGCTCGAGTCCCATACCTTGCACTCGACGGTGACGTCCTCGGCCGTGAAGGTGTCGAACAGCCCCGCGATGTTCCCCAGCGCCGAGGCCTGTCCGGCCGCGACGGCCCGCGCGCAATCGGCGGCCGAGCCCAGGCCCAGCACCTGGACCGCCGACAGCGCGGCCAGGTCCGCGCCCTTCTGCATTTCCCGCTTCATGTAGAAGCTGTAGGCCAGTTGCGCCGCGCCCAGCAGCACCAGCCCGACCAGCACCGCGAACACGACGGCCACGGTGATGCTGCCGCGCTGGCGCAGCAAGGGATCGGGACGCGGAATGACGGCGGGCATGATCGGCGGCTCCGGCTTGGACCCAAGCCTCAATGGGTGTTCTTGGTTTCGACGCGCTTCTGCAGCCATTCGGGAATGGGATGCTTGAAGCTGTCCAGGTAGCGGTTCCAGGCCGCCGTGGACACCGGGCCCAGGATGGGCAGCGTCCCGCCCGCGCGCCGGCCGTCGGCCTGCGCCGCCAGCAGGCCGCGCGTCACGTCGCCGAAGGCTTCCGGAGCCGCCGGCGCCGCGGCCTGCGCGGCCGCTTGCGGCGCGGCGGGCGCATCCTCGGGCACGGGCGTGGACACCTGCTGCACCACGGGGCGGTCGGGCAAGGCGGCCGTAGGAACCGCCGCCGCCGGCGCGGCCGGAGCCGGGGCTCCGCCCGACATGCCGCCGGTCAGCGGCGCGTTCGATTGGGCATGGCTGGCGGGCGCCGGCAGCGCGGCCAGCGCCAGGGCCAGGGAGAACGGAGCGAAGTAGCGGACGTGGGACATAAAGGGATTCCTGAATACGGAGTTAACGCACGATGGGCCCATTGCCCAGGCCTTCCATCAAGGGACTCATCATCGTCGGCGCGACGGCGCCGGCGCCGCGGGACACGCGGGTGGCCGGCAGGCCGCCCGCCGCCAGCGGCGCGGGCGCAATCTGGGCGCGGATTTCAGAGGCCAGGCGCCGCACCTGCGCGCGCGCGTCGTCTCCCAACTGCGCCTGGTCCATGAGGCGCTGGGCCTTGACGGCGTCGCCCTCGACCAGCAGCAGCACCGCCATGTTGGCCAGGACCCTGCCGTTCTCCGGCGCCAGTTCCGCGGCCTGCCCGAGCGGCACGCGGGCCCCGTTCAGGTCGCCGGCCCGCAGTCTCGCGTAGCCCAGGTCGCCCAGGATCCGCGCGTTCATCGGCGCCAGCCGGGCCGCCCGCGCGAAATCGTCGGCCGCCTGGTCGAACTGGCCCCGCCCGCCCGCGATCAGGCCCAGGCCGTGCCAGCCCTCCGCGGCCTGGTCGCCATGCGTCAGCGCGCGGTAGGCCTGCTCGCTTGTTGCGATCTGCCCCGTCTGCCGCAAGGCGTCGGCGCGCATGACGGCCACGCGGCTGTCGCTGCCGAACTTCTGCTGGTAGGCGTCGATATAGGCCAGCGACGCGAAATAGCGCTCCTGGCGCTGCGCCTCGGCGATCATGGACAGCATCATTTCGGGCTCCCTGGGCCGGTTCCGTCCCTGGGCCTCGTCCTCTTTCTGGCGCGCCAGCGCCTGCTCCTGCTGCTGTTGCTGGATGAGCTGCCATGCGGACTCCGCGCTGTTGGTCTTGCATCCGGCCAGGCCGGCGAGCGCCGCCGCCGACACGGCGGCGAGCACCCCGCGCGCCACGCCCCGCCGTCCTTTCACCAGGTCCGCCATCATCCCCCTCCCATGCGCGACAACGCGCGTATCACCGCGATGAATCCCGCCCCGCCCGTGATGATCAGCAGCGCGGGCAGCAAGGTCACGATCATGACTCCCGTCATCTTGACCGTGGTCTTGCCCACCTTCTCTTTCAATTCCAGCCTGCGCGACTCCCGCAGCCGCTCGCCGAAGCGGTTCAGCGGCTCCTGCACCGCCCCGCCGTGCTGGTCCACCTGCGCGATCAGGCGGCAGATGGCGGAGAGATCGTCGTTGTCGAAGCCCGCCGCCAGCCGGGCCAGAGATTGCTCGCGGGTCCGTCCGCGCACATACAGTTCGGACGCCAGGCGCAGCTCCTGCGACAGCACCGGCAGCACCTGGCCGAATTCCGTCACCAGCACCTGCAGGCTCTGGTCGATGGACAGGCCCACGCCCTGCAGCAGGCGCAGCAGGTCGACCAGCAGCGGAAGCTCGTCGGCGGCCATGCGGCGGCGGCGCGCCACGCGGCGGCGCACGATCCACTTGGGCAGCATGTAGCCGACCGCGAACCCGAAGAAGGCGGCGATCAGCATCCCCGCCCAGGAATCGATATGGCGGTAGTGCAGCCCCCCCGCCACTGCGGCGACGGGCAGCAGCAGGGCCAGGCCGAAACGGACGGCGACGAAGCGCGACCTGGCGACGCCCGAGTCGGCGTAGCCCGCCATGTCCACCAGCTTGCGGTCCTCGGCGGCCAGCAGGGTGTCGGCCAGCCGTCCCTCGCTGAGCCGCTTGCCGAAGGAATCGGCCGCGCGCGCCGCGGCCGCGAACCGGCCCTGTCCGTCCTGCGCGGGCAGGGCCGCCGCGCCGCCGCCCATATGGCGCGCGGCCAGCGCCTGGTCCACGACCTGGCGGCTCCTGCTCTGCCCGCGCAGGCGCCGCAGGATGCCGATGCCCAGCACCAGCATCCCCGCGGCGATGAGCATGAGGCCCATCGACAGCATGGTGGAGACGTTCAAGGATTGCAGGATGTCCATCAGGCGCCTCCCCTCAAATGGACTTGGCCATGCGGTACAGCCAATAGCTGCCGCCGATCTGCAGGCCTACGGCGGTCGCCAGCATCTTGAAGCCCGCCGGATCGTGCCACAGGCCCATGAACAGGTTGTTGTTCGCCACGATGATGAAGCCGGCGATCCCCACCGGCAGCAGCGCGAGGATCCAGGCCGACAGCCGGACCTCGGCCGAGCTCGCCGACAGTTCGTTGCGCGCCTGGGCCACGTCGCGCATGAAGGCCGCCATGCGCTCCAGCACCTGGTCGCTGCGGCCGCCGAAGCGCATCGCCAGCGATACGACCGCGGCGATCATGTACAGCTCTTTCAGGCCGTACAGGCGGGACACGTGCACCAGGGCGGCGTCCAGTTCCTTGGCCGACCGGCTCAGGCTGGCCGCCGTTTCCACCACTTCGCGCAAGGGCTCGTCCGTGTTGGCGGCGGCCGTCTGGAACGCCGCGCCCATGCTGTTGCCGATGGTGACCAGGCGCACGATGTTGTCCAGGAACGCGGGCAGTTGCGAGACCATGCGGCGCTGGCGCTTGTCGGCCCGCAGCCACAGCAGGAAATACTCCAGCACGGCCACCAGCACGAGCGTGACCGCGCCCGACAACGCGCCCAGGAACAGCCAGGCCAGCGCCGCGCCGCCGAAAAGCGGCACCGCCAGGCGCAGGTAGAACCCGGCGCTCTGGCGTACGCCGGCCAAAAGCAGCAGACGGTCCCATCCCAGCAGGCCGCTGCGCATGGGACGCGGGCCCGCCGAAAAGGGCTCGCTCTCGGGCCGCGCATCGCGCCCCCGGTTGAGCTGGTTTTCCAGGAATGCCGAACTCGCGGCGCGGCGCGCGCCGCTGTTGGCGTGCCGCCACAGCAGCGCCGCTCCCGCCGCCAGCACCGCCGCCAGACTTGCCAGTACCAGGACTCGTTCCATCAGCGCCTCCGGCTCCAGAATCCGCCACCGCCGCCGTCGCCCTCGCCCGGCGCCGCATCGCCGGCGCGCGCCTCGCTGCGCATCCTGGCCAGCTTCGGCGTGTGCGGGTGGATGCCCAGCCATTTCCAGCGATCCTTTTCCTCGCCCTCCGGCGTCAGGAAGGTTTCGTGGCGATAGAGTTCCTGGGTGGAAATCACGTTGTCGCCCATGCCGGTGACCTCGGTCACCGACAGCACCCGGCGCTTGCCGTTGGACAGGCGGCCGATCTGCACGATGAAGTCCAGCGCGCTGGCGATCTGCCGGCGCAGGCTGTCCTCGCTGCCCTGGAAGCCGGCGAAGCCCGCCAGCATTTCGATCCGGTACAGGCATTCCCGCGGGGAGTTCGCGTGTATGGTCGCCATCGACCCTTCGTGGCCCGTGTTCATGGCCTGCAGCATGTCCATGACTTCCGCGCCGCGCACTTCGCCCACCACGACGCGGTCCGGCCGCATCCGCAGGCTGTTGCGGATCAGCTCGCGGATGGAGACCGCGCCGCTGCCGTCGAAGCCGCCCTGGCGGGACTCCAGACGCACCACGTGCGGATGGTTGAGCGAGAGCTCGGCCGTGTCCTCCACCGTGACCACGCGCTCCGTCTCGGGAATGAAGAAGGCCAGCGCGTTCAGCAGCGAGGTCTTGCCCGAGCTGGTGCCGCCGGACACCAGGATGTTGCAGCGGTTCTTCACCGCCTCGTGCAGCAGCCGGTAGATCTCTTCGTCGAAGGAGCCCAGCGTCAGCAGGTCGGCCGGCTTGAGCGGATCCTGGCGGAACTTGCGGATCGAGACCATCGGGCCGTCCACCGCCAGCGGCTCGATCACCACGTTCAGGCGGCCGCCGTCGGGCAGCCGGGCGTCCACCATGGGACTGGACTCGTCCAGGCGGCGGCCGATGGGCGCCAGGATGCGGCGCACGATGCGCAGCACGTGCTGGTTGTCCGTGAACCGCAGCGTTTCGCGGGCGAGCACGCCCCGGCGCGACACGAACACGTTGTCGTAGCCGTTGATCAGGATGTCTTCCACCGCCGGGTCCGCCAGCAGGTCCTCCAACGGCCCCAGGCCCGCCAGCTCCTTGGTCAGGGCCTCGGCGATCTGCCGCATCTCCCCTTCGTTGATCGGCACCCTGCGCAGGCGCACGAAGCTCGCGACCTCGATGTCCACGAACTCCTGGATCGCCGAACGAGCCCAGCGGCCGAACTCGGCGCCCAGTTCCTCGATGCGGGAGAGCAGGTGCTCATAGGCTGCCGTCTTCACTTCCTGATAGCGGTTCGACGCCGAAAAGCCCTTGTCGCCGTCGCCGCCGAATTCCACCGTCGCTGTCATGATCATGTCGGATCCCGTCGCTGTCCGTCTGTCTTTCCGTCAACCGACCACCATGCGGCGATGCACGCCGGGCAGCCAGGTGGCCAGCCAGCTTGCCCGGCCGCCGGGCGTGTTTTCTTCCACGCAAAGCCGTTCCGCCAGCGCCTGCACCGCCCGCACGTACACGTCGCGCTCGGCTTCCTCGTGCAGCAGGTGGCCCTGGTTGGTGCACACCATCAGAGCCAGGGTGCGGTCCGGCAGCGTGCCCACGAGGTCCAACTGGAAGCGCTCGGCGATCTGCTGCGCGGTCATGCCGTAGCGCTCGTCATAGCGGTTGACCACCAGGCCCAGGCTGCGGCGGTCCACGTGCAGTTGCTCCAGTTCCTGCAGCAGGCCCGCCAACGACACCAGCGCGCCGACGCTCTGGTCGGTCACGATCCAGTTCTGCTGCGAGGCGCGCGCCAGGCCGGCCACGAATTCCGGATTGGAGAAGCCGCCGGAATCGGCGACCACCACGCCGAAGTGCTGGCGCATGCGCTCGAACACCAGCAGCGAGTCGGACTGCGAAACCTCGCGCATCTGGCCCAGGTCGCGCGGCAGGGAAAGCACGCTCAGCCCGTTGGCCGTATGCGGCATGGCCGAACCCAGCAGCGTGGAGTCCAGGCGGCGCAGATTGCGCGCCGCCTCCGCGAAGTCGAAATCGCCGCCGATGTTCAGGTAGAGCTGGCAGTCGCCCACCGGCCAGCCCAGGTCCATCAGCGCCACGCGGCTGGGCAGCGGCAGCAGGGATCCCGGCTCGGCGGCGGCCTTGCCCGCCTTGCCTCCGCCGGCCCCGGCCTGCGCGGCATGCGCATGCCTCAGGCGGTCCTGCACCAGGCCGGCCAGGTGCACGGCCAGCGTGCTGGTGCCCACGCCGGGACGCGCGCCCAGCAGCACCACGCTGCGCCGCGAGCCGTCGCCGCGCGGGTCGCCCGGCTGCGCGTCCAGCAGCCGCAGCACGATTTCCTTGATTTCCTGCGGCGCCACGGTGGGATCGACGAAGTCGCTCACGCCCGCGCGCAGCGCCGCGATCGCCCCTTCCGGCTGGCTCAGCAATCCGACCGCCACGCGCGGCAGGGTCGGCGCGATGCGCGCCAGCAGGCGGGCCAGCTCGGCGGACTTGAACAGCTTCCCCGGCTCGCTCTCGCTCTGGGTGAAATCCAGAAACACCACCTGCGGCGATATCTCCGCCAGGCGCCGCGCCAGTTCTTCCGTGCCGGGGCACTCCTGGGTCAGCATCCCCATGTCGCCCAGCGCCTGCCCCAACTGGGCGGCGACGTTCGCCCCCTGTGAACAAAACAGGAACCGCCTACTGTTTTGCAGGCCCACCCACTCGCTTGCATGTGTCTTCATATCGTTCACCGCGAAAATCCCGGCATCTGCTGGCCGCCCATCGGGCCGGTCAGGTAGTAGCCCCAAGCATTGAAGCCGCTGTCCGCGCGCTCCTGTCGTTCCCCCGGCAGCGGCAGGGTCACGCCCCGCGCGATCGGGCGCACCAGGCGCGGCGTCACCACGATGACCAGCTCGGTGTCCTCCTGCTTGTAGTCGAGGCTGCGGAAGAAAGCGCCGATGACCGGCAGGTCGCCCAGCAGCGGCACCTTGCTGACCATCGCCTTGGTCTGGCGCGACACCAGCCCGCTGATCACGAAGCTTTCGCCATCGCCCAGCTCGACCGTCGTGTCGGCGCGGCGCGTGCGCAGGGCCGGGATGATCGAGGAGGAATCCTGGCCGTTGCTGATGGCGATGCCGTTGCTGTAGTCCAGTTCGCTGGCCTCGGGCGCGACCTTCAGCGATATGCGGTCGCGCGACAGCACGGTGGGCGTGACGGTCAGGCCGATGCCGAAGGGCTTGAACGTGACCGATACGGTCCCGAGTCCGCCGGACTCCGGAATCGGCAGTTCCCCGCCCGCCAGGAAACTGGCGCTCTGCCCGGTCAAGGCCACCAGCGTCGGTTCGGCCAGCACGCGCGCCATGCCGTTGCTCTGCAGCAGCCGCAGGTTGGCGGAGAAGTTGTTGGTGTCGTAGAACAGGGAAAAGCCGGAGGCGGCGGCGCTCAGGTTGGCCGGAACCATGCTGCTCGCGGCGCTCCACGGCCCGCTGCCGCCGGCCGTCCAACTGATGCCCGCCTCTTTCATGACCGAACGCGACACTTCGACGACCTTGACCTCGACCTGCACGACGCCGCTGGTGCCGGCGGAAGATACGTCAACCACGTTCTTCTCGCCGCCCACGGCCGAGGCCGCCATGGCGACTGAGGCAATCTGCCCCATCGGCGTTTCGGCATGGCCGGACACCACCGCGCGGTCTCCCGCGATATCGATGTTGGCCCCGCCGCCGATGCCGCGGCTGGCCAGCGCGCCCTGGACGCTGCCGCCCACGCGCAGGTTCCAGACTTGCGGCGCGGCGCCGGTGCCGCTCCAGATCTGGAGCTGGGTGGTGCCGGCCTTCTTGCCGTAGACCAGGATAGACCCCGCGCGCTTGCCCGATGCGGGCAGGATCCTGACGTCGGCCACCTCGGGATCGCCGATGGCGATGCGCGAAGGCGCGGCGCCTTCGAGCAGCAGCGTTTGCTGCCCTTTCACGGACAGGACCAGATCGCGGGCCGGCGCCGGCGCATTGGCCGCCGCCGCGGGCGCGGCCGGTTGCGCGCGGGCGATGCCGCCGCCGATCGCCGCTGCCGCCGACAGCAGGCAGATGAGTGTGGTGCGCTGAGGTTTCTTCATTGTGCTGGATCTCGTGATTCAAGGAGAGTTCAGTAACGCACGCGTTCGGACTTGTCGCCGCGCAGGATTTCCACCGTCCTGCCGCCGCCCGGGCTCGCGCCGCGCGCGGCCGCCGCGGGAGTGCGCGCCACGGTCGTGGTTCCATCGAGCTGCACCAGGCTTTCGCCCGCGAAGGCGCGGTTCGGCGCCTGTTTCAGCGCCTCGCGCTGATCCGGCGTCAGGTCGGCGCGCACCGGCAATACCGAACCCCGCTGCACGAAGAGCTGCGCATCGGGCACGCTGTCGTCGTCCAGGGGACGCAGCGCCAGTTGCAGGCGGCCGGCGCGGCTGGCCAGCATCAGTTCGTTGACCTGTTCGAGCGGCACCGCGAGCACCGCGGTCTTGGCCGGCTGATTCGGCGTGCCCGGCTGCCCCGCCGGCTTTTCCTCGGGCCCGTCCACGGACGCCTTGCCGTACGCCAGCACGCGCACCTGGGCCTGCAGCAGGCGCGCCTGGGCGCCGGGCACTTCCTGTCCCTTTTCCATCATGAAGAACACGTCCACCCAATCGCCCGGCGCGATGCGGTTGGCGCCGCCGATCACTTCGTCCACCCCGATGGCGACGGCGCGTTCGCCCGGCTTGAGCTGGCGGGCCAGTCCCTGCGCCAGCAGGCTGGGCAGGATCGGATCGCCGGCGGCGATGTCGACCTTGGTCACGGCCCCTTCCAGGGGTGCCACGGTTTCATAGCCGCCCGACAGGGCCGCCTGCCACTGCGCCACCGACAGCATCTTCGCCGTGTCGATGCGCGTGCCGGCCGGCATCGGCTCCCTGGCCACGACGACGGGATAGAGCTTGACCGGCGCGGCGGCCGGCACCGCGGGCGCGGGGGCCGGCGCGCTGCTGGGCGGCGGACTGGCCGGCGCGGACGCCAGCCTCCAGGCGATGAAAGCCAGCACCAGGCCGGCCACCAACAACATCCCCGCGACGATCTTGCTCAAACTGCTCATGGTGTCCCCTGCGATATCTGTACAACGGCTTGCGAATGCAAACGGGTGGGAATCCAGTTACTGCCCATGCCCGGCAACGAGGTGATCAGGCCTTGCAGGGTGGCCAGCAAGGGCCAGGACTGGGTGTCGTAAGTCATGGCGACGGTGGCGCAATGGGCCGGCCGGCCCTCGGAGCCGGTCCAGTTGCATCGCGTGCTCGACGTCGCGCACACGACGGAGGAACCGGAAGAAAAGGCGCTCATCGCGGCGGCGCAGGCCGCCGCCGGCACGTCGGGCTGGCCGTTGAACCGCGCGAAGACCGCCGCGCGCGCGCCGTCGGTCGCCGCCGAGGCCAGTTGCTGCTGCATCCAGAACAGCGCGCCGAAGCCGAGCACGCCGCAGATGAACATCAGCAGCATGATCAACGTCAGGGAAAATTCCAGCGCCGCGATGCCGCGCTGGGACCGGCGCGGGGAAAGGCGGACGCGGAAGCGGGGAGGCGCGCGCATCTCAGACCCCCTCGTCCAGCGAATCGCCCAGGTGCACCATGGCGCGGGCGCTCAGCACGCTGGAGGCCGGCATCAGCACGGTCTGCAGCAAGGGCACCGAGGGAATGAGCGGATGGGCGCCGTAGGGATAGGACACCGTCACCTCGACCTGGCCGGGTGCCAGCGGCAAGCCGCTGCAGGCCCCGCCCGCCGAACTGCGGAGCGTGCCGGCGCTGCCGCAGACCGCCACCTGGACCGGCGATGCCGAGAGCGTGCTGATCCATTCCGCCCGGCGCAAGGCGGTATCGAGCCCCGCGCCGGCCCTGGCCGACATCGACGAAGCGCCGGCCTGCCATTGCAGTATCTTGCGCGCGCCGTCCTGCGCGGCAAGCGAAACGGAGTTCTGCGCGGCGGCCACGAGCGAATACGTCAGGATCCCGTAGAACACCAGGAAGAACACCACGAATACCAGGCCGAATTCGAGGGCATAGACGCCACGCTGAGCGCGGCGGCTCCCAGGTATGCGGCGTATGGAATCTGCCGGAACCGTGCGTCCAGCGCCAGGAAGCGCGACGCCGCCAGGTACAGCAAGGCGTGCAGGCCCGCCAGCAGGCTGGCCAGCACCAGGATCGCCAGGAGCGGCGGCAGGCCGAGCAACAGGCCCAGCACGGCGATGGCCTTGATGTCGCCCGCGCCCATCAGGCGCCGGCTCCACAGGGGCAGGAACGGAACGGCGGCCAGGAATCCCAGCAGCGCCATGAGCCATCCCGACCAGCGCGGCGGATAGGCCCAGCCCGGAACCAGCAGGCCGGCAGACAGCCATAGAAGCTGCGCCGCGAAACCGAACACGATCAAGGCGTTCGGAACGCGTCGATGGCGCAGGTCGTTGTAGACCAGCGCGACACTCCAGCTTGCGAACAGCAGCCACCACAATGCTTCCCCTGGATACAAGGCAGAACCTTCAGAATTCGGAAATCGGATCCCACGGCGGGCGCCCGGCCCCGATGGGCGGCGTCCCGTTCAAGTCGCGGACAGGAATGGGTTGGAGGGTGCCGCGATGGCGGAGGGCGATCCGCCACCGCGGCATGGACTCGTTCCGGTTTCGGCCGCCGCTCAGGTAGGGGTGTTCTCGTCCAGCGCGGTGCCGATCCCCGTGAACAGGCCGTCGAGCGCGTCGGTAAAGGTTTTCACCGCGACCAGCAGGGCCACCGCGATCATGCCGGCGATCAGCCCGTACTCCAGGGCCGTGATGCCGTCTTCGTCATTCCAGAACTGCGCAAGTTTTGCTTTCATGTCGAGCTCCATAGGTCTCGATTGATCATCAAGCCGCTCCGCCTGAAGCGGAATCGGCTCCCTTCCCCGGAACTGCCTCGTGCGCCAGTGTCCTCGCGGGCGCACGTCCGGAACCCCGCTAACCCGGCTCCGAAGCGGATCCGGGAACGCTTCCCGGACGCGCCATGGGCGCCGATTCAATGATCGAGTCGATGCGCTGCGCCGTGCGCGCGCGAAACCTTCGGGATGCCCGCTGCAGATGCCACCGCATGAGCAGCATCGTCACCGCGGACAAGGCAAATGCGATATAGGGCAGCATCGCGCCGCCGATCTGCGGACTGGAATATTCCCGGGAAACCGTGCAGATGACCGTGCCGGCGGCCGCGCCGGTGTAATGCATGCCGCAGATTGCCGCCGCCATCAGAATGGCCGCGCCCACGCGCTGGCGCTCGTTTTGCGTATTGAAGGCCAGCCACAGCGCGGCGGACGCCGCGATGACCGCGATGAATACCGACAGCATCACCATGGGCAGATTCCATGCCAGCACGGCCGGCATGCGCATGGCGCTCATGCCCACGTAATGCATGGAGACCACTCCGAGGCCGGTGGCGACGCCGCCGGTGAGGCAGCGGAACAGCGTGAAACGCTCTCGCCCGATGAACCAGAATGCCCAGCCGGAGAAACCCGCCGCGACCAGGAAGCTGAGCAGGGTGAGGCCCAATTGATAGCCGACCTCGAAAGGCAGGTCCTGGGCCTGCATGCCGATGAAATGCATGCTCCAGATACCGACTCCGCCCATCGCGACCGCGCCGATGAGGACATAGCCGACGCGGATTTCGCCGTCCCGGGTTTCAGCCTTGATGCCCGCCGCGGCCAGCATGGCCACGTAAGAACCGAGCACGGCCACCAGAAAGGAAAGCGCCACGAGTCCGCCGTGGAAGGAAAGCGGAACGATTTCGCCCGGCGTCATGGGCGGCCTCTTTGAAAATGGCCGCCCTGCCGGTGCGCTGCCGGCGCACGCGTGCGATTCGTATTGCGGTCATCCTCGCCCATCTTGTGGACTCCCGGTAGCCTGAACATCTGATGCTGGATGCTATTTATAGATACGTTTTTTATAGTCTTATCTATTACTATTTAATACACATCAGGGTTTTTACTGATAATTGTAATAATGATGCACCAAATATGTAACATATATTCGTTAATTTAAGAATATTCGTTTTAAAACATATGTTTAGCTATCACTTATTCTAATTCATGCAGTTTCATGTTCGCAACATTGTCTTCGTTTATGTGTTTTTGTTTCCCCTGATTGAAATAAATTGTCATTCCGATAAAGGACTGGCACCATATTGGAAACGCTGCAGAAATTTTTGTTTACCAGTGTTATTCGCCCTGATTTGCACTCTTCGACGCCTATCGAAGGCAGGGCCGGACTGCGGCGCGGAAAACGAGAGACACGAAAGGCATGAGACGTACGCTTCCCGCAAGCCCGCTTTCCCTCGTCCTGGTCTGCGCCCTCGCGGCCAGCGCCAATGCCCGGGCCGAAGGCCCGCTGCGGGGCAATCCGGTAGACGCGATGCCGAAGCTGGAACGGCCGCCGTCGGCGACCCAGCCCCCGCCGGTGGTCGAAACCGCCACTCCTGAACAACTGGCCTTGCAGGCGCGGCTCGCGCAACGCATCGTGCCGCGCAATTTCGACGTGAGCGGCGTGCGCGCCATCCCGTTCGAAGAGGTTTCCGCGTTGCTGAGCCCCCTGGCCGGCAAGGAAATCAGCCTGGGCGAACTGGTGCAGCAAGTCGACAAGATCACGCTGCTTTATCGCGAAAAGGGGTACCCGCTGTCGTTCGCGCTGGTGCAGAACCAGACCTTTGCCAATGGCCTGGTCGTGGTCACGGTAGTAGAGGGCTACATCGGCTCGGTGCGCATCGAAGGCGATATCGGCAACGCGCAGGACCGGCTCGACGCCCTGGCCGGCCCCCTGAAAGAGGAAAGGCCGCTCAAGCAGGCCACGCTGGAACGGCAACTCAACCTGATGCGCACGGTTCCCGGCGTCAAGTTCACGCCCAGCCTGGACCTGCCGCGCCGCGCCGACGGCGCCACCGAGCTCGTGCTGGCGGCGAGCCGGCAGCCGGTCAGCCTCACCGGGGGCGTTGCCGATCTCGGCACCGGCATGCAGCCGCTGGTGAACATGGCGGCCAACAGCCTGACCCCGCTGGGCGAACAGGTGAAGCTGACCGCGTCCATCCCCTTCAATACCCACGACGTGAAATACCTGTCCGGCGAAATCCGCGTCCCGATCGGCGCGGACGGCCTGGCGGTCAAGGTCGACGGCTACCACTACGACGCCAGGCCCGAGGACGATGCGATCGAATACCTGGGTTTCGAGCGCCGCGTGAAGAACGACCGCATCGGCATCGGCGTGAGCTATCCGTTCCTGCTGAACAACACGCGATCCCTGACCGGCACGCTCGGCGTCTATGCCGCCAACTCCAGGGACCGCTACGATTCCCGCAGCACCGACCGCTGGCTGCAGCAGGATGCGCGCGTGCGCGCGGCCAATGCGGAACTGCGCTACATCCAGGTGTCCGAAAGCAAGACCACGGACGTCACGCTGAGCGTGGCCAAGGGCTTCGACGCGGCGGGCGCCAAGAAGGACATCTCCACCAACTACGGCTATTCCGCCACGCCCATCCTGGACCTGGACTTCACCCGCTACAACCTGAACGCCAGGCAGACCTTCGCCCTGCCCGCCCAGTTCGGCCTGGCCTTCTCCGGGGCCGGGCAATACTCCAGCAACATCCTGCCGTCGTCGGAGCAGATTTCGTACGGTAGCTGGCGCTACGCCATGGGCTATCCCCAGGGCGAACAGAGCGGGGATAAGGGCATCGGCGTATCGGCTGAAGTCAACCGGCGCTTCGGCACAGGCTGGGAATACCTGTCCCGCGTGCAGCCTTACGCCCTCGTCGACTATGCGCGCACCTGGTACAACAACAAGAGCCTGCAGGCCTTGAACCAGCGGCACCTGTCTTCCGTGGCGCTGGGCATCCGGTTCACCGACGACAAATACTATCTGTTCGATTTCAACGTCGCCAAGCCGGTGGGATCCGCCACGGTCGACAAGGACCGCGACCTGCGCTTCAACGCCAATTACTCGCTGTACTACGACGCGTTCTGAGGCCGCGGCGTTACGTAACGCCGCCCGTAACGTAACGGCAAATAACCGGCTGTTCGTAACATTCGCAGGCTCTGCGTGATCGCAGATTTGGGATTTTTCGGAATCAGGGTAAACCCCTGGAACCCTCATAACGCAATGAAACAAAAGGGGTTTTAAAGCCGGAATCCCGCTTTCCCCTTGGCGGACTCGCAGTTTGAAAAATGTTGGCACGCTTTGTGCATGTGTAGATGTATCGGGCCGTTTCACCGCCTGACTCTACCAACACGAGGAGTTCGCCATGCATACCAAAATCGAGGCTCGCCGCGCCACGCGCATCCTGACTTCCACCGTCCTGGCCGCCGCGCTGATGAGCGCCCTGGCCGCCTGCGGCGGCGGTGGCGGCGGCAGCAAGTCCGCCGGCCTGCCGGGCACGGACATTCCGACGAACCCCGGCGGCACCGACCCCGGCGGCACGGATCCCGGCGGCAACAATCCTGGCGGCACCGATCCGACCAATCCCGTCACGGCCGGCCTGCTCGAAACCACGCTGGGCAACACCGGCGGCGCAGTCGACAACACCCTGCCCCTGAACCTCGACACGACGCTGGGCGGCGTGGGCAAGGCGCTGGATCCCACGGTCAAGCCGGTCGTCGATACGGCCGTCGGACTGACCCAGGAAATCGGCGCCACGACGGGCCTGGGCCAGCCGGTGGACGGCGCCGTCAAACAGGTCGGCGGACTGGTCAGCGACCTGGGCGGCACGGTCAAGGGCGCCGGCCTGCCGGGCGGGCTGAGCGCAGGCATCGGCGGCCTGGTGGACGGCCTGGGCCAGACGGTCGCCAGCACCGGCGGCCTGCTGCATGCCGATGCGAACAACCCCAATCCCCTGACGACCGTGCTGGGCAACGCCACGGGCGCCGTGGGCGCCTTGACCGCCGGCCTGTCGGGCGAAGGCGGCCTGCTCAATCCCCTGACGCAGGTGGTGGGCGGCATCACGGGAGGCGTCCTGGGCGGTCCGTCGACCCCGTTGCTGGAACCGGCGCTGGGCAATGTCGGCAAGACCGTGGACAACGTGCTGCCGCTGGGCCTGCAACCCGCGCTGGCCGGCGTGGGCGCGGCGCTGGATCCCAGCGCCAGCCCGCTGGCCGGCACCGTGACCGGGTTGACCCAGCAAGTGGGCGACACGACGAAACTGGGCGCGCCGGTCGCGGGCCTGCTGGCCAGCCTGGGCGGCACGGTCACCAACCTGGGCGGATCGCTGCCTGGAGGCACGGCGGGCTTGAACGGCGTGCTGCAAGGCCTGGGCGGCGCGGTCGCCAGCGCCGGCGGCCTGGTCCATGCCACGCCGGGCAATCCGAACCCGCTGGGCGCGACGCTGGCGAACGCCACGGGCGCGGTCGCTTCCCTGACCGGAGGCCTGGGCCTGGGCGGCGTGACGGGCGGCCTGACCGGCGGCGCAGGCGGCACCGGCGGCCTGCTCAGCCCGATCACCGGCATCCTTGGCGGCGTGGGCGGCATCGGCGGCACGCCGGCGGGTGGCGCCGGCGGATTGCTGGCCCCGGTGACCGGCCTGCTTGCCGGCGTCACGGGTGCGGTGGGCGGCGCCACCGGCGGCGCGGCGGACGGTACGGCCGGCGGCGGCTTGCTGGGCGGGCTGCTGGGCGGCGCGGCGGGCGGAACCGCCGGCGGCTCGACGGGCGGCGCGGCCAATGGCGGCCTGCTGGGCGGACTGGTGGGCGGCCTGACCGGCGGGGTCTCGGTGAACGCCGGCACGGGCGCGGGCGCCTCCGCTTCCGCCAGCGCCGGCGGCGGCGCCGCGGCCGGAGGAAACAACGGCGGGTTGCTGGGCGGGCTGCTGGGCGGCGTCACGGGCGGCGTGACCGGCGCCAGCGGCGGCGCGGCCAACGGCGGCCTGGTGGGCGGCCTGCTTGGCGGCCTGTCGGCCAGCAAGTAATCCACCGCATCCGCCAGGGAGAGACACCATGCTGCAACAAGAAACCTATTTCCACCACGAGCACGTGACCGTGATGCCGGAGATGCGCGGAAGCGAGCTGCGGCCAGGGATGCTGGAGGACATCGCCCTGATGCTAGGCAGGCAGTTCGCCGTCTATAACGCGGCGTGCCAGTCGGCCCTCGCCGAAAGGCTGGGCATTCCCCTGGCGGACCTGAAGGCGCTGGAACTGGTGATGGAGTTCGATGCCCTGCCCACCGGGCAGCTCGCCCAGTTGATGGGCATCAGCTCGGGCGGAGCGACCGCCCTGATCAACCGCCTGGAGGCGGCCGGATACGTGCAGCGCGGCCGCCATCCCCTGGACCGCCGGATGATCGTCATCCGGCCGGTCGAGGAGCAGTGCCAGCACCTGCAGCAGGAACGGCAATGGGTGGCCGAGGCGGTCGCGCTGACGGCGCGCCGCTACGACGCGTTGGAGCTGGAGACAGTACATGCCTATCTGGCGCAGTGCGTGCGCGCCCTCAGGCACGACACCATGGTCTGGCTGGACGCGCGCAGCGCCCATCACTCCCTCTGACGGACGGCGCGGGGCTCAGGCCGCGCCGGGCGGACCGAACTGCAGGCGCGGCACCGCCGCCAGCAGTCTGCGCGTCATGTCCTGGCGCGGCGCGTGCAGCACCGCGTCGGCCTGTCCCAGTTCGATGATGCGGCCGCCTTCCATGACCGCGATGCGGTCCGCCAGGTATTCGACCACGCCGAAATTGTGCGTGATGAACAGGTAGGCGATGCCCAGCTCGTCCTGCAGCTCGCGCAGCAGGTCCAGGATCTGCGCCTGCACCGAAACGTCCAGCGCGGACGTGGGTTCGTCGCAGATCAGCACCTTGGGTTCGACCGCCAGCGCCCGCGCGATCGCGATGCGCTGGCGCTGGCCGCCCGAGAATTCATGCGGATAGCGGGAAAGCGTGTTGGCCGGCAGGCCGACCCGTTCGACCAGGCGCGCGGCCCGTTCGGCGCGCGCTTCCTTGCTCATGCCGCGCCGCAGGGACGCCAGGCCTTCGTCCAGGATGTCTCCCACCCGCATGCGCGGATCGAGCGACGCGTAGGGATCCTGGAACACGATCTGGATGTCCTGCCTCAGCCGCTGCAGCTTGCGGCGATCCGCGGCCAGCACGTCCTGTCCCAGCAGCATGGCGCGGCCGGACACCCGCGCGCCGTCGATCAGCCGCAGCAGGGCCTTGCCCGTGGTGGTCTTGCCGCAGCCGGACTCGCCCAGCAGGGCCAGGGTTTCGCCCGCCTTCAAGGTGAAGGTCACCCCGTCGGCGGCCTTGACCCAGGACACGATGCGCCGCAGCGGGCCCTTGCGCACGGGGTAATGGACCTTCAGGTCCTGCACGTCCAGCACCACGCCGCCGTCGCGCGCCGCCCGGGGCGCGGCGCCGCGGCGCGCCAGGATCTCGCGGCCCGGCTCGGTCAAGGGAACCCCGCGCTTTTCGAAGGTGGGGATGGCCTCGAACAATTGCCGCGCGTAGGGGTGCTTGGGCGCCCGGAAAAATTCCTCGGCGTCGGCGCTTTCCACGATCTCGCCCCCGCGCATCAGGGCCACGTGATGGGCCACGTTCTTCACGACGGCGAGGTCGTGCGTGATCAGCAGCACGGCCATGCCCATTTCGCGCTGGATGTCGGCCAGCAGGTCCAGCACCTGCGCCTGCACGGTGACGTCCAGCGCGGTGGTCGGCTCGTCGGCGATCAACAGCAGCGGCTCGGCCGCGAGCGCGATGGCGATCATGACGCGCTGCTTCTGGCCGCCGGAGAACTGGAAGGGATAGTCGTCGACGCGCCGCTCGGGTTCGGGGATGCCCACCCGCCGCAGCCAGTCGATGGCGCGGGCGCGCGCCGCCGCGCCGCGCAGCGGCGTGTGGGCGGCCAGCGTTTCGACGATCTGGTCGCCCACCCGCATCACCGGGTTCAGGCTGGTGGACGGCTCCTGGAAAATGATGCCGATGCGGCCGCCCCGCACGCCGCGCATGGCGCTTTCCGGCAGGCGGTTCAGGTCCTCGCCGTCCAGCTCGATCTGTCCGCCCACGATGCGCCCGGCGTCCGGCAGCAGGCGCAGCAGCGCCAGCGCCGTCATGCTCTTGCCGCAGCCGGATTCGCCGACCAGCGCGAAAGTCTGGCGCCTGGCGATGGCGAGCTGCAGGCGCTTGACCGCATGCGTCATGCCGCTGTCGCCGGCGATGTCCACGTCCAGGCCGCGCACCTCCAGCAAAGGAGTCTGGCTCATGGCGCGTCCCCCGGCCGGGATTGGCGGCCGTCCGCGGCCAGCGCGGGCTTGGGGCCGCGGCCGAACAGGCCGTGGCGGGCGATGCGGCCGGGCTTGTAGCGGCGCGTGCGCGGATCGAAAGCGTCGCGCACGGCGTCCGCGAACAGGTTGGCCGCCAGCACCAGCGCCAGCATGAAAAGAAAGGCGGTCATGAGGTTCCACCAGATCATGGGATCGCGGGACATTTCGAGCCGGGCGCCGTCGATCATGGAGCCGAAGGAATTCATGCTGGGATCCACGCCTATGCCCAGGTAGGACAGCACGGCTTCATACAGGACCAGGCCCGAGAATTCCAGCACCATGGTGATCAGGACCAGGTGGGCCACGTTCGGCAGCAGGTGGCGGGTCATGATGCGCCAGTGCGACACGCCGAACGCCCTGGCCGCCTGCACGTATTCCAGCTCGCGCAGCTTCAGGGTTTCCGCGCGCAGCAGGCGGCACAGCCCGGCCCATCCCGTGAAGCCCAGGATCATGCAGAGCAGGAACAGGCGCAGGTCCGCGCGCGCGGCGGAGGTGTCGAAGAGTTCGGCGTGGTTGTCGATGTACACCTGCATCATCAGCGCGCAGGCGGCCACCAGCAGCACGCCCGGGATCGAGGTGATGGTGGTGTAGAGATACTGGATGGCGTCGTCGACCTTGCCCTTGAAATAACCGGCGGCGATGCCGAAGACGATCGCGGGCGGCAGCATGGCGATGGTCGTGAGGCTGCCGATGACGAGCGCCGTGCGGATGCTCTTGAGCGCCTGCCACAGCACGTCGTTGCCGATGCGGTCGGTGCCCAGCGCGTGGTAGCCGCTGGACAAACCGGCCAGGGCGCCGACCGTCAGGCACAGCAGCGTGAACGTAAGCGCCATGGCGCGCCACGGCACGCCCTCATGGCCGCCGGGCCTGTCCTCGCCGGCGCGGGCCGCCGAGCGGCCGCGCCGCGCGAGGCAGGCGTACAGCAGCCCCGCCACCGCGAGCGAGACCGCGAGCCCGGCAGCCAGCCCCAGTCCGAGCCGCTTGAGCAGGTCGCCCCCGCGGTCCTTGTCGGGGTCGTCCAGATGCACGCCCGCGCCGCGCAGCCGGGGAAAGTCGCGCACCGGCTTGCCGTCGATCAGCATGGTTTCCTTGGTGAACTGGCGCACGGCCAGGGGCTCGGAATAGGTTTTCTCGGGCCGGGTCAGCACGGTGCCGGCCAGCAGGCCGTCCAGCGCCGACTGGACCGCGGGCGCGTAGACCGGCGCGGCGTCGGCCGGCGCGCCGGGCGCTGGCGGCAGCAGCGGCCGGTAGTGCACCGAATCCAGCAGGCCGACCGCGACGAAGGCGGACAGGATTACGGCCGAGCACATGGCGGGCGTGTCGCGGGCGACGCGCGCCCAGGTTGCGCGCAGATTGGGGCTGCGGCGGACGCGCCAGGCATAGGCGGCGGCGCCCAGCGCCATGAGCCACAGCGCGATATCGGTCCAGAGGAAGACGAACTGGGGCATGTCGGCTACTCGAATCTGACGCGGGGGTCGGCCAGCGTGTAGGAAATGTCGGCCAGGATCAGCCCGACGATATAAAGGGCGGAACCGAGGAACACCATGGCGCGCACGATGGAGAAATCCTGGGCGTTGATGGCGTCGATGGTGTAGCTACCCAGGCCCGGTATGCCGAAGAAGGACTCCGCGATCAGGCTGCCCATGAACAGCAGCGGCAAGGCGGCCACCGTGCTGGTCAGGATGGGCAGCATGGCGTTGCGCAGTACGTGCCGGAACAGCACCACGCGCTCGGCCAGCCCCTTGGAACGGGCGGTGCGCACATAGTCCTTGCCGATCTCCTCGAGGAACAGGGTGCGGTAGAAGCGCGCCTCCGGCCCCAGCCGCGACACGATGGCCACCAGCACCGGCAGCGCCAGGAACTTGACCGCGTCCAGTCCGCCGGAAAAGCCCGAGAACGGCACCAGCCGCAACAGCTTCGCGAACACCCATTGGCCGGCGATGATGTAGAACAGGCTGGAGATGGACAGCAGCAGCACGCAGACCACCACGCCCCAGAAGTCCAGCCGCGTGGCCCGGAAATACACCAGCGTCAGCGAAAAAACGATGCTGACGAAGAGCCCGAGGATGAAGGTGGGCACCGCCAGCGCCAGGCTGGGCCCCATGCGCGTCTGGATCTCGCGGCCGATGTCGCGGCCGCCGTCGGAGGCGCCGAAATCCATCGCCAGGAGCGGCACCGAGCGCTGGTAGAACACCGTATCGGTGAACCGCGAGGCGCCCCCCGCCTGGGCGTTGAAGAACAGGGGCTTGTCGTAGCCGCGCTCGGCCTTCCATTTTTCGACCGCTTCCTGGTTGACGCGCTGCCCGCCGATCGCCAGCCGCGCCATGTCGTCGGGCGTGTTCACCGCGAAGAACAGGATGAAGGTGAAGAGGTTCACGCCGATCAGGATCAGCACGCCGTACAGCAACCGGCGGATCACGTAGCCGATCATGATTGTTGCTCCTTGCCGAGGCGCGGCGCGAACGCGGTCTGGCGTTCACGCCGCTTCAGCGCCACGTAGGACGGCCAGATCGCCAGCGCCAGCAGCAGGACGAAGATGCCCACGGGCCACCATTTCGGATAGTTCCATTCATCGATCTTCTGCTGGCGCAGGACGGGATCGATCTTCATGTACTGCAGTGTGTTGCGGACCATCTGGGTCGGCTTGGCATTGCCCACCCATTGCTGGTAGGCGCCCCCCGACATCGGGAAATAGCCGAACATCCACGGCGCGTCGCGCTGCACGATGGCCACCATCCGGGCGATCAACTGTTCCTTCTCGGGGCCGTCGTCCAGGAACTTCAGTTGTTCGAACAGCCGATCGTATTCGGGGCTGGCGTAGTTGGCCGCGTTCTCGCCGCCGCCCTTGGCCTTGGCGTTCGGGCCGTACAGCAGGAAGAGGAAGTTCTCGGCGTCGGGATAATCGGCGTTCCAGCCCCACAGAAAGATCTGGGCGGAACCGCGCATCATCTTGTCCTGGAAACGGTTGTAGTCGGTGGCGCGCACGTCCAGTTGCACGCCGATCTTGGCGAGCTGGCGCCGCATCCAGTCGAACTGCGGATTGGAGCCGCCGCCCGTCATGGAATCGTAGTACAGCACCAGCGGCGCGCCCGTCTTGGCGTTGCGGCCGTCCGGATAGCCGGCCTCGGCCAGCAGGCGCCTGGCCGCGTCCACGGACTTGCGCACCGGCTTGCCGTCCACCAAGTCGTAGACCACCGGATTCACGCCCTCGGGCGGATCGCGGTAGCCGAGCACGCCCGGCGGCACCGGGCCGTAGGCCACCGACGCCTGGCTGTTCTCGAACACCGCGACGTATTCCTCCCAGTCGAACGCGATGCTGATGGCCTGGCGCAGCTTGCGGTTCTTTTCCTCCTGCTCGGGCGTGTCGCCCTTGCCCACCACCGGGTCCAGCCAGTTGAAGCCCATGTACCAGTTGGCGGTCTCGACCGTGGTGGGCAGCTTGATGCCGTGCTCGCTGTACAGGCGCGCCTTGTCCTGGCTGTCGCCCGCCGCGACCAGCATGGCCACGCCGTACTCGCCGCGCTCGATCTGCGGCACGTCGTAATAGCCCTGCATGAACTTGCCGGTCAGCGGGATGGCTTCCTTTTCGACGCTGAACTCCGCTCGGTCGATGAAGGGCGTGGGCTTGCCGCAGTCCGCCAGCAGGCCGGCGGCTGCGTCGCCGGGCTCGCCTTCGCAGGGATAAGGCTCGCCGTGGTAGTTGGGGTTGCGGCCCAGCACGTGGCGGCGGTTCTGCAGGGACTCCACCAGCATGTAGGGGCCGGTGCCCACGGGCCAGGTGTTGAACGAGAGGTCGTGCGCCGCCATGCCGGGCTGGCTATAGAAGCGGTCGGCCTCCCAGGGGATGGGCGCGGTGAAGGTCATGGCCAGCCAGTACTTGAACTGCGGGTACTTGCCGTCGACGCGGATGCGCAGCGTGTGGGGGTCGAGCGCCTGCACGCCGGTGAAGCCGTCGGGTTCGCGCAGGTCCAGCCAGGGCGGCGCGCCGGCGCCGCCCGGCGCGTCGCGGCGCAGCGCCTGGTCGCGCTGGCGCAGGCGTTCGCCGTATTCCTTCAGGCCCACGATGTGTTCGGACATCAGCGAGGAAATCGGCGACACCACGCGCGGGCTGACCAGCCGCCGGAAGGCGTAGACATAGTCGTCCGCGGTCAGTTCGCGCGTGCCGGTGCGCGGGAAGTCGGGAATGTAGTACTTGCCGTCGAGTTCGCCCGGCGCCAGCGGATAATAGTCGTAGCTGCCGTCGGCCTTGCGGGCGAAGGCCGGATGCGGCGCGAACCGCGAGCCGGGCCGCAGCTTGATGTCGTAGATGCTTTGCGCGATCTGCTCGCCCGGCGTGTCGGCCGGCAGCACCTTGCCCTGCGCGTCCAGGTAGACCGGCGGATCGATCGACGCGGCCGCGCGCGGCACCAGCTCGTAGGGCCGCTTCAGGTAGTGGTAGCCGTAGAGCGTCTCGTAGATGTTGTAGGTATAGGGTGTTTCATCGCCGGAATAGGAGCTGGCCGGGTCCAGGTACTTCGGGGAACGCTTGACGAAAGCGGAATACAGCGTGTTCCGGCCTTCGGCCCCGGACGGATAGGGGCTGTTGATGGGGCTCTCTTGCGAGCAGCCCGTCAACGCCAGCGACAGCAGCATGGCCGTCGCCCAGAGCCGCTTCAATGCACGCATGGAAACCTTCCCTTCGAATCGTTGCGACAGAGAATAGCAAACGCCGGCCCCGCTCCATACCCAGGCATCCCCTACGGCCGGCCCGGGCTCAGCCGCATTGGCGCTGCCGCCAGCAGTCGTAGCGCCATTTCCAGGGCTGCACGGCCCCTTGCTGCACCCACAGGCCGCGCCCGGCCGCCCTGGCCTGGCGCTGGAGGTCCGGCATGGCCTTGTCGCGCAGGTAGTCGCCCCGCCGCGCCGTATAGGCCCAGGCGTAGCCGGCCTCGACCTGGGCGCGGTTGGCGGAGCGGCCGTCTTCCAGGATCAGCGCGCAGACGTCGCGGCCGTACTGGTCCTGTTCGTAGCACTGGGCGGTAAGCGTCTTGCCCGCGACCAGGCCGGCCAGGTGCTTGCGCGAGGCCTCGGCGTAGGGCTGCCCCGGCTGTTCGGCGCCATGGCCCTCCTCGGGCGCGTCGATGCTGTCCATGCGGATCTTGCGCTGGCCGCCCGGGGCGCGCAGGGTCACGGTATCGCCGTCGGCGACGTTGACGATGGTGCCCGTCAGCGTGTAGCTGCCCTGGGGGATGCCTCCGGCCGGGGCCGCGCCCTTCTGTGCGGAAGGAGCGGTCCGCTCGACCGGACGCGGCCCGTCCTGGCCCGAAGGCTGCAGCCAGTTGACGATGGCGCCCGCCGCCGCAAGAATCACGGCGACAGCCAGTGCGGTCAGCTTGCTGCCGCCGAAGGGGGATTTGCCACGCACCGCGGGTGCTCCAGATGGGGAAACGCTCGCAGTGTGCCATAAGGGGAAAGCGAACCGGGTGCCAGGCGCGTGTCTTCGTCGGTGTCAGGCGCGTGTCTTCGTCAGTGTCAGGCGCCTGTCTTCGTCAGTGTCTGACACCCGTACGAGATGTCCGTCCGGATCAAAGCCGGCCTTGCCGGGTGTCTGACACATCCAGGCTCGCCGGTGTCAGACACCCGCGGAACACCATCGTGGTTTCGACACCTTCCCGTACGGGTGTCAGACACTTGCCTTCATCAGTGTCAGGCGCCTGCCTTCGTCAGTGTCAGGCGCCTGCCTTCGTCGGTGTCTGACACCCGTACGAGATATCCGTCCGGATCAAAGCCGGCCTTGCCGGGTGTCTGACACATCCAGGCTCGCCGGTGTCAGACACCCGCGGAACACCATCGTGGTTTCGACACCTTCCCGTACGGGTGTCAGACACTTGCACCGTGTGCCACGCCCGGCACCTGCACCGTGTGCCGCGCCCGGCACCCGCGCCGCGCCGACGCATGCCGCGTTACAGCCAGCCGGATTTGCGGAAACGCCAGTACAGGATCGAGCACGCCGCGCCGATGACGCCCAGCGTGACGGGATAGCCCCAGGGGGACTTCAGTTCGGGCATGAACTCGAAGTTCATGCCGTAGATGCCGGCGATGGCGGTGGGCACCGCCAGGATGGCGGCCCAGGAAGCCAGCTTGCGGGTGGTGTCGTTCTGCGCGGCCTGGCCTATCATCAGGCTGGCTTCGAAGGCGAACGCCAGGGATTCGCGCAAGGAGTTGAACAGCTCGTCCACGCGCAGCACGCGGTCGGCGACCTCGCCGAAATACGGGCGGGCGTGCTCGTCCACGGCCGACATTTCCACGCGCGCCAGGCGGCGGCAGATCTCGGCCAGCGGCGACACCACCGTATGGATGCGCAGCAGGTCGCGCCGCTGCCGGTACAGCCGGCGGATGTCCGAATCCTTGGCGCCCCGGATCAGCAGTTTCTGCTCGGCGCCCTCCACGACCGTTTCGATCTTGCCGGCCGCCGCGACATAGCGGTCGACCAGCCAATCCAGCAGTTCGGACGCCACATAGTCGCTGCCCCGCTTGAGCAGGTCGGGCGAGGCCTCCAGCCGTTCGCGCAAGGGGCTGTGGCCGGCGGTGGCGCCCCGGCGCACCGTGACCAGGAAGCCGTCGCCGATGAGGAACTGGGTCTCGCCGAAAATGGGCCGCTCGGCCTCGACCTCGACCGTGATGGCGACGATGAGAATCATGTTCCCGTAGTCGATGATCTTGGGCCGCCGGTGGGGCTCCAGCATTTCTTCCTGGTTCTTGTCGCAGGCGCCGAGTTCGCGCGCGACCCTGGCCAGCAGTTCCGGGCCGGGATTGCGCAGCCCGATCCACAGCATGCCCTGGTCCCGGCCGACGTACTGCGCGACCTGGTCGATGGGAACCTCGCGCTCGCGCCGTCCGTTCACGTAGGCGATCGACGCCACGACTTCGCGCTTCGCCGGGTCGGCGCCCTGTTCTTCAGTAGACATAAACACCCTCAGGCAATGCGATCCCTGCCGGACAGCTTGTAGGTATCGGGCGATGATAGCCCTTTCTAGGAGAACAGATTCCGTACCCGGCGAACCACGTCCACGCTGGGCGCCTGGGATTCCTTCGGCGCGCCGCGCCCGGCCGGCAGGTCCGGCAGCTTGGGCAGGTGCTCGAACAGCGGCAGCATCGCATTCGAGATATAGCGGGTGCGCGAACCGTAGACATGGCGGTCGCCCATGCCGGTCTGCTGGTGCACGTAGAAGCGCTGCGGCACGATGAGCTGCAGGCGTTCCTTGGCGCGCGTCATGGCCACGTACAGCAGGCGGCGCTCTTCTTCGATTTCCTCCGCCGTGCCGGTGCTCATGTCGGACGGGATGCAGCCGTCCACCACGTTCAGGACGTAGACCGCCTTCCATTCCTGGCCCTTGGCGGAATGGATGGTGGACAGGATCATGTAGTCCTCGTCGCGCAGCGGCGCGCCCGATTCGTCGCTGGTGGCGTCGGGGGGATCCAGCGTCAGCTCGGTCAGGAAACGTTCGCGCGAGGGATAGCCCGAGGCGATGCGCAGCAACTGGTCCAGGTCGGCCTTGCGCACGCGGGCATCGTCGTACAGGCGCTCGAGCTGCCCGCCGTACCAGCGCAGCGCCAGGTCCGCGTCGGCCGGCCATTTCAGTCCCGGATCGCACAGCGCCGCGTAGGTGTCGGCAAACCCCTGCCATTCCTCTTGCGCCCCCGCGCCGGGCTTGAATTCGCGCAGCGCGCGCAAGGGTTCCGCCGACGCCGACATGGCGTCCATCAGCTTGCCGGCGGTGGCGGGGCCGATGCCGGGCAGCAGTTGCGCCACGCGGAAGCCCGCCATGCGCCCGCGCGGATTCTCGGCCCAGCGCAGCAGCGACAGCAGGTCCTTCACGTGCGCGGCCTCCAGGAAGCGCAGGCCGCCGAACTTCACGAAAGGGATATTGCGCCGGGTCAGCTCCAGTTCCAGCGCGGCGCTGTGGCTGGACGTGCGGAACAGCGCGGCCTGCGACTTGAGCGCGGCCCCGCCCTCGCGCTGCGCCAGCACCTGGTCGGCCACCCAGCGCGCCTGCCCGGCCTCGTCGCTGACCGTCACCAGCTCGGGCAGTTGGGACGACTGGCGGTCGGTCCAGAGGTCCTTGGCGTAGCGCTCGGTTGCCTGCCCGATGACGGCGTTGGACGCGTTCAGGATGGGCTGGGTGGAGCGGTAGTTGCGGTCCAGCGTGATGACGCGCGCGGGCTTGGGGAACTGCGCGGGAAAGTCCAGGATGTTGCGCACGGTGGCCGCGCGGAACGAATAGATGGACTGGGCGTCGTCGCCCACCACCGTCAGGCCGCGCCCGTCGGGTTTCATCGCCAGCAGAATGGCCGCCTGCAGGCGGTTGGTGTCCTGGTATTCGTCCACCAGCACGTGGTCGAAGCGCGCGCCCACGTCGGCGGCGATGCCTGGGTCCGACATCATTTCGGCCCAGTAGAGCAGCAGGTCGTCGTAGTCCAGGACCTGCTGGTCCTGCTTGGCCGCGACGTAGCCCCGGAACAGGTTCTTGAGTTCCTCTTCCCATTGGGCGCACCAGGGAAAGGACGTCTTCAGCACGTCGGCCACCGGCGTCTGGCTGTTGACCACGCGCGAATAAATGGCCAGACAGGTGCCCTTGAGCGGAAAGCGGGACTTCGTGGACGACAGGCCCAGCTCGTGGCGGACCATGCCCATCAGGTCTTCGGCGTCGCCGCGGTCGTGGATGGTGAAGGCTTCGGACAGGCCGATACGCTGCGCGCAGTCGCGCAGCAGGCGCGCGCCGATCGCGTGGAAGGTGCCGGCCCAGGGCAGCGACGGCGGCTGCTGCGTGCCGCGCAGGTTCATCACCCGCTGCAGCACCTTGCCCACGCGCCGCTCCATTTCCAGCGCGGCGCGGCGCGAGAAGGTCAGGAGCAGCATGCGCTGCGGATCCGCGCCGTTCAGGATCAGGTGCGCGACGCGGTGCGCCAGCGTATTGGTCTTGCCCGAGCCCGCTCCGGCGATCACCAGCAAAGGGCCGTCGTCGCCGGGCGCGCCGGCCACGCCGAATTCGGCCGCTTCGCGCTGGGCGGGATTGAGATCGGCCAGGGGATCGGGACGTTCGGAGGCGGACGGGGACGGCAGGCGGGTCGGGTCGGACATGGAACAGGGCCGCGGACGGCGGCCTCGGGAAAATGAAAAGCCGGGGCGTTGCCCGGCTCCGGATGGACACTGTATATTTATACAGAATTTTTTGGATTCCGTCCGACACCCGCGCGCCGGGGCTTTCCTCGCCCCGCCCTGCATGCGCGTTCCGCCCCATGCATCTCCTTACCGGCACCGCCTCCTGGACCGACCCGACGCTACTGGCCTGCGGGCGCTTCTACCCGCCCGAGCTGCGCAGCGCCGAGGCCCGGCTGCGCTTCTATGCCTCGCGCTTTTCCATGGCCGAGATCGATTCCAGCTACTACGCCCTGCCCACGCCGGAAAACGCCTATCTGTGGGACCAGCGCACGCCGGACGGATTCGTCTTCAATATCAAGGCCTTCCGGCTGTTCACCGGGCACCGGACGCCGCTTTCCGCGCTGCCGGCCGACATCCGCCGCGAACTCTCCGATAGCCCCGGCGCCGTTGTCTATTACGACCAGGTGCCCGAAGACCTGCGCGGCGAGCTGTGGCGCCGCTATCAACTGGCGCTGGAGCCCTTGCGCCTGCCCGGCAAACTCGGCGCGGTGCATTTCCAGTTCCCGTCCTGGATCCGGCCCGATGCGCGCGGCCGGGCGCGCGTGGCCGATTGCGCGCGGCGCATGGAAGAACACCTGATCTCGGTGGAATTCCGGCACCGTAGCTGGTTCGAGACCCCGGCGGCCACGGCGGACACGCTGGCCTTCGAGCGCGACCTGGGCGTGGCGCACACGGTGGTGGATGCGCCGCAGGGCTTCGACGACACCGTGCCGGCCGTCTGGGCAAGCACGCATCCGGAGCTGGCGCTGCTGCGCCTGCACGGCCGCAACGCCGCCGCCTGGAACGTGTCCGGCACGGCGTCCTCGGGCCGCTTCCAGTATGAATACACGGAACGGGAACTGGCCGAACTGGCCGAACGCTTTTCGCGGCTGGCGACGCAAAGCGCGCAGGCGCACGCCGTGTTCAACACCAATTTCGAAGACCAGGGCATGCGCAACGCCGCGGCGTTCGCCGCTGCGCTAGCGCCGGCCTGACTGCGCGGCGGCCCCGCCCGCGGGCGCGCGCGCCACTTCGGCCAGGCTTTCCAGCAGCACCTCGAACTTGCGCGCGATCTCGTTCTCGGGCACGCAGGCGTAGCCCAGCAGCAGGCCGGGCCGGCGCCCTGCTTCATTCACGTAGTAGCGCGACAGCGCCCGCGTCAGCACGCCCTTGCCGCGCGCCACGTCCACCACGCGCAGGTCGTCCATGTCCTGCGGCAGGGTCAGCACCAGGTGCAGGCCCGCCATGCTGGCGTCGCGATGCAGCCAGTCGGGCCCCAGCCGCCGTTCGATCAAATTGACGAGCATGGCGCGGCGGCGGCCGTACAGCATGCGCATGCGGCGGATGTGGGCGGCGTAATGGCCTTCGGAAATAAAGGCGGCCAGCGCGGCATGCGTCATCAGGTGGCCTTCGCGGTAAAGCTCCGCGTGCGCGGCCTGGAACGCGGCCGTCAGGGGCTTGGGCAGCACCAGGTAGCCGACGCGCAGGCCCGGGTACAGGGTCTTGCTGAACGTGCCCATATAGATGACGGGCGCGTCCGGCTCCAGCCCCAGCAGCGAGGCGATGGGCCGCCCGGAAAAGCGGAATTCGCTGTCGTAGTCGTCCTCGATGATCCAGCTACCGCTCTGGCGCGCCACCGCCAGCAACTGGCGCCGGCGCGCCAGCGACATGACCGGCCCCAGCGGGTACTGGTGCGACGGGGTGACGAAAATGAAGCGCGGCGGCGTGGAGACGGTATCCGGCAGCCGCATGCCCTCTTCGTCCACCGGCAGGTGCACCGTGTTCAGGCCGTTGGCCTGCAGAATGGTCCGGGCGCCCCAGTAGCCCGGATCCTCGACCCAGGCGGTCTCTCCGGCCTCGCCCAGGATGCGGGTGGCCAGGTCGATGGCCTGGTGCGAGCCCTCGGTGATGATGATCTGCTCGGGATCGCAATCGATGGAGCGGGTCAGCGCCAGGTGCTGGGCCAGCGCCTCGCGCAGCGCCGGCAGGCCGCCGCCGTAGGCGTAGGTCAGCAGGTCGGGCGAGGGATTGCGCCACAGGCCGCTGAAGATGCGGCCGAACTTCTTGTGCGGGAACTCGGTCAGGTCCGGCACGCCGGGCATGAAGGCGCCCCATTGGTAGGGCGAGGCCGACACGCCGTCGACGATGGCCGCGCCGCGCGGGGACAGCGCCGGGCGCGGCTGGGGCGGCGGAGGCTGGCGCCGGCGCCGGCCGCTGGCCAGGTAGGAATCCGGGACGGACGCGTTGACGAAAGTGCCGTTGCCCTGGCGGCTGCGGGTATAGCCCTCGGCCAGGAGCTGGCTGTAGACGTGGACCACGGTATTGCGGGCGATGCCGAGTTCGGCCGCCAGGTCGCGCGTGGCGGGCAGGCGCGAGTCCGCGGCGATGGCTCCGTCCAGGATGGCTTCCCGGATGCCCTGGTACAGGCGCTTGTTCATGGGCTCGCCGGAGCCGTCGGCCAGGCGCAGCAGCAGCAAGTCACCGACGATGGAACGCAATTGGTTCTACCTGATTTATCAAAGTGGTTCCCACAAATGGAGCCATCGTAGCATTAAATAAGGTTTTTACCGCCCACCATGCTCTGCGAGGCTGAGATGAAGAATCAGGACCTGAATACCCGCCGTTCCCTGGCCACGCCGCGTGGCGTCGGCGTCATGTGCGACTTCTATGCGGTGCGCGCCGAAAACGCCACGCTGTGGGACGCCAACGGCAAGGAATACATCGATTTCGCGGGCGGCATCGCCGTCCTGAACACCGGCCACCTGCATCCCAAGGTCAAGGCCGCGGTGTCCGCGCAACTGGACAACTTCACGCACACGGCCTACCAGATCGTGCCGTACGAAGGCTATATCTCGCTGGCCGAGCGTATCAACCGCCTGGCTCCCATCGACGGCCTGAAGAAGAGCGCCTTCTTCACCACCGGCGTGGAAGCGGTCGAGAACGCCGTGAAGATCGCGCGTTCGGCCACCGGCCGCTCGGGCGTCATCGCCTTCTCCGGCTCCTTCCACGGCCGCACCATGCTGGGCATGGCGCTGACCGGCAAGGTCGCGCCCTACAAGCTGTCGTTCGGCCCGATGCCCGGCGACATCTACCACGTGCCCTTCCCCAACGCCACGCAGTCCATCACGGTGGCGGATTCGCTCAAGGCGCTGGACCTGCTGTTCAAGTGCGACATCGACCCCAAGCGCGTCGCGGCCATCATCATCGAGCCGGTGCAGGGCGAAGGCGGCTTCAACATCACCCCGCCCGAACTGATGACGGCGCTGCGCAAGGTCTGCGACGAGCACGGCATCCTGCTGATCGCCGACGAAGTCCAGACCGGCTTCGGCCGCACCGGCAAGCTCTACGCCATGGAACACCACTCGGTCCAGGCCGACCTGATCACCATGGCCAAGAGCCTGGGCGGCGGCTTCCCGATCTCGGGCGTGGTCGGCCGCGCCGACGTCATGGACGCCCCGGCCGCGGGCGGCCTGGGCGGCACCTATGCCGGCAACCCGCTGGCGGTCGCCGCCGCGCACGCCGTGCTGGACGTGATCGCCGAGGAAAAGCTGTGCGAGCGCGCCGACGTGCTGGGCGACAAGCTGCGCGCCCACCTGGAAGGCCTGCGCGCCAAGGTCCCCGGCATCGCCGACGTGCGCGGACTGGGCTCCATGGTGGCCCTGGAACTGAACGATCCCGCCACCGGCAAGCCGGACGCGGAAGCGGTCAAGCGCGTGCAGGCCCGCGCCATCGAAAAGGGCCTGATTTTGCTAAGCTGCGGTGTGTACGGCAACGTCCTGCGGTTCCTGTACCCCTTGACGATTCCCGACGCCCAGTTCGATCGCGCGTTGGACATCCTGTCCGAGGCGCTGGCCGCCTGACGATCAGGACCTGAACATCCAAGGAAATGCCAACAATGACTGCACTGACCCAACCCCTCGCGCGCCCCGACCTGCTGCGCGACGCCTGCTACATCGACGGCAAGTGGGTGGGCGCCGGCGACGGCCCCTCCATCCCCGTCGACAACCCCTCCACCGGCAAGACCATCGTGTCGGTGCCCAAGCTGGGACGCAAGGAAACCGAACAGGCCATCGCCAGCGCCGAGGCCGCGCTGCCGGCCTGGAGCGCCAAGACCGGCAAGGAACGCGCCGCCATCCTGCTGAAGTGGGCCCAGCTCATGCTGCAGCACCAGGGCGACCTGGCCGCCATCATGACGTCCGAACAGGGCAAGCCCGTGACCGAAGCCGCCGGCGAAATCGCCTACGCCGCCTCGTTCCTGGAATGGTTTGCCGAAGAAGCCAAGCGCATCGACGGCGACATCCTGCAAAGCCCCAAGGCCGGCCAGCGCCTGATGGCGCTGAAGCAGCCCATCGGCGTCACCGCCGCCATCACGCCGTGGAACTTCCCCGCCGCCATGATCACCCGCAAGGTCGGCCCCGCGCTGGCCGCCGGCTGCACCATGGTCGTCAAGCCGGCCCAGCAGACGCCGCTGACCGCGCTGGCGCTGGCCGTGCTGGCCGAGGAAGCCGGCGTGCCGGCCGGCGTCTTCCACGTCGTCACCGGCAGCTCGCGTGAAATCGGCGCGGCGCTGTGCGAAAGCGACGTGGTGCGCAAGCTGAGCTTCACCGGCTCCACCGAAGTCGGCCGCACCCTGATGGAACAATGCGCGCCCACCATCAAGAAGCTGTCCCTGGAACTGGGTGGCAACGCGCCCTTCATCGTGTTCGACGACGCCGACCTGGATCGCGCCGTGGACGGCATCCTGGCCTCGAAGTACCGCAACGCCGGCCAGACCTGCGTGTGCGCCAACCGCATCTACGTGCAGGCCGGCGTCTATGAAGAGATCGCCAAGCGCCTGGTGGCCAAGGTCGAGGCCATGAAGGTGGGCGACGGCTTCGCCGACGGCGTCACGCAAGGCCCGCTGATCGACGGCAGCGCCGTGGAAAAGGTGCAGGAACACATCGCCGACGCCACCGCGCACGGCGCCAAGGTGATCGCCGGCGGCAAGCCGCATGCGCTGGGCGGCACGTTCTTCGAGCCGACCGTGGTGCGCGACGTGACCCAGTCCATGCGCTTCGCGACCGAGGAAACCTTCGGCCCGGTGGCCCCGCTGTTCCGCTTCGAATCGGAAGAAGAAGTCATCGGCATGGCCAACGACACCATCTTCGGCCTGGCCGCCTATTTCTTCACCCGCGACTACGCCCGCATCTGGCGCGTGTCGGAGGCCCTGGAGTACGGCATCGTCGGCATCAACACCGGCATCATCTCCAACGAAGTCGGCCCGTTCGGCGGCGTCAAGCAATCGGGCCTGGGCCGGGAAGGCTCGAAGTACGGCATCGAAGAGTACCTGGAGATCAAGTACCTCTGCGTGGATTTGGGGGCTTGAGTTTTCTTCGGCGGGGGGTGTCAGACACCCGGGCGGGGCGGCGTTGGTTCGTGACGGTGTCTCGTACGGGTGTCAGACACCTGCCTCCGTGACGGTGTCTCGTACGGGTGTCAGACACCTGCCCCTCCGTGACGGTGTCTCGTACGAGTGTCAGACACCTGTCTCCGTTCCACCAGGGCCAAGTGTCTGACACCCGTACGAACCGCCCCCCAGGCTGTGGCTCCCCTCCCCGGGTGTCTGACACCAACCATCAGGCTCCCCCCCGACATCCGACACCAGCCATTCAGCCCAGCCATGGTAGATTTGCCCGTTCCCCAGTTGAACAGGCCCAGCCCATGAGCAGAACCTTTACCCGCGAGGACACCCGCCGGCTTGCGGCCATCCTGGCCGAAACGGCGCAGACGGAAGTCATGCCGCGCTTTCGCAACCTGCCGGAAGGCGCGGTGCGCGGCAAGAGTTCTCCGCGGGACCTCGTCACCGACGCGGACGAGGCCGCCGAGCGCCTGATTGCGGCACGCCTGGCCAAACTGCATCCGGGCGCCGTGCTGATCGGCGAGGAAGCCTCGGCCCGCAACCCCGCCCTGCTCAACATGCTGGTCGACGCCGACCTGGCTTTCCTGATCGACCCCATCGACGGCACCCGCAACTATGTGGCGGGCCTGCCGCTCTTCGGCATGATGATCGCCGCCTGCCACCGCGGCGACGTGATCGCCGGCGTGATCTACGACCCGCTCAACCGCGACAGCGCGCTGGCCGTGCGCGGCGAAGGCGCCTGGATGGAATACGAAAACGGCCGCCAGGCCCCGCTGGCGGTGGCCAGCCCCGCGCCGCCGCAGGACATGGACGGTTTCATCGCCACCGGCGCCCTGCCCGAACCGCAGCGCACGACGGTCAACGGCAATCTCTCGCGCCTGGCCAGCACCGCCTCGCTGCGCTGCGCCGCGCATGAATACCGCATGCTGGCCGGCGGCCACTGCCATATCGCCTTCTACAACCAATTGACCGCCTGGGACCACGCGGCCGGCTGGCTGCTGCACCGGGAGGCCGGCGGCTATTCGGCGCACTTCGACGGCTCCCCCTACAAGCCCACCCACCGCAGCGGCGGACTGCTGTACGCGCCGGACGCCGGTAGCTGGCACGCGGCGCGCAAAGCGCTGCTGGGGGATGCGGCAGAAGCCGCCGAGACTTGACAGACCGGCCCGGTCCAGGGTGAAAAATGGGGGTTATCCCTAGGAGTTATCCCCAGTTCCTGTGGACAACCCTATGGAAAGGTCTGTAACCGGAAAAAAAAGTCCTTGCGGGGCAAGCACTTGCTTAAACCGGTCAAAAACCGGCCGGCGGCCAGCCCGCTACAGCGCGTCCAGCGCCACCGCGCAGGGCAGTTCCACCTTCAGGGTCAGCACGCTGTCGGCGCGGGTCCGGCCCAGGTTGATCGCCGCGATGGGCATGCCGTTGCGCGCGGCGGCGGCCACGAACCGGTAGCCCGAATACACCATCAGGGACGATCCCACCACCAGCACCGCATCGGCCGCCATGAGGCCGGCGTTGGCCCGGTCGACGCGGACGCCGGGCACGGTCTCGCCGAAGAAAACCACGTCCGGCTTCACGATGCCGCCGCAGCGCGGACAGGGCGGCACGCGAAACTGCGTGAAATCCTCGCCGTCCAGGTCGGCGTCGCCGTCGGGCGCGTCCGTGGCGTCCAGCAGCGTCCAGTCCGGATTGCCGTCCTGCAGCGCCTCCTGCCAGGCGTGGCGGCCGCCGCGCCAGTCGCAGGCCATGCAGCGCACCTGGTCCAGCCTGCCGTGCAGGTCGACGACCTCGCGGCTGCCGGCGGCCTCGTGCAGGCCGTCGACGTTCTGCGTCACCAGCAGCGCGACGTGGCCGTGCGATTCCAGCCGCGCCAGCGCGCGGTGCGAGGCATTGGGCTGCACCTTGCCGAAGCGGCGCCAGCCCACCATGCTGCGCGCCCAATAGCGCGCGCGGGCCAGTTCGCCGCCCATGAAGGTCTGCAGCGTCATGGGCGGCGAGCGCTTCCATTCGCCTGCGGTATCGCGGTAGTCGGGGATGCCGGAATCGGTGCTGACGCCCGCCCCGGTCAACACGAACAGCCGCGGGTGGCGATCGACGAAACCGCGCAGCGCGGCCAGATCCGAGACTCGTGTATCCATCCTGGCTCCAGTTTGCGGCCGCCCCGGCGGCGGGGCGGCGCGGGCGTCTAGCGGCGCTCAGCCGCCCAGTCCGCAGTCGGGCATGTCGCTGACCAGGCTGGCCTGGGTCACGTTGCTGCCCGGCGGCACGCTGCGCGTGAGCCAGACGTTGCCGCCGATGGTCGAGCCCTTGCCTATCGTGACGCGGCCGAGAATCGTGGCGCCAGCGTAGATCACCACGTCGTCCTCGATCAAGGGGTGGCGCGCCAGGCCTTTCTTGAGCTCGCCGTTCTCGCCCGGCGGGAAACGCTTGGCCCCCAGCGTGACCATCTGGTAGAGGCGGACCCGGTCGCCGATGATGGCGGTTTCGCCGATCACCACGCCCGTGCCGTGGTCGATGAAGAAGCTGCGGCCGATGGTGGCGCCCGGATGGATGTCGATGCCGGTGTCGGCGTGGGCGATCTCGGCCACCATGCGCGCCAGCATCGGCACGCCCAGGCGGTACAGCACGTTGGCCAGGCGGTGGTGGATCATCGCCGCCACGCCCGGATAGCACAGCAGCACTTCGTCCACGCTGTGCGCGGCCGGGTCGCCCTGGTAGGCGGCGGTCACGTCCAGGTCGAGCGCGGCGCGCACGCGCGGCAGCTCGGCGCCGAACTGGCGCACGATCTCGATGGCGCGCTGCCGCGTGCCCGCCGAGGCGGCCTGCTCGGGCCGGCCCACGTATTGCAGTTCAAGACAGACCTGGTGCAGCAGCGCGTCGAGCGCCGCCCCGATGGTGTGGCCGACGTAGAAATCCTCGACTTCCTCGCGCAGGTCTATCGGGCCCAGGCGCATCGGGAACAAGGCCCCACAGAGGTCCTTGATGATCTGGCGCAGGCTTTCCTGGGACGGGAATTCGCGCAGGCCGGCGTCTTCGCGCAGGCGGCCGCGCGGACCGCGCCAGGCGACGCGCGCCTCGCGCAGGCCGGACACGATGCTGTCCAGGTTCCAGTGGGCCGGCGCGATAGGGGTGGGCCCGCTCATCGCCGGGACTCCGGTCGGGCGCCGGCCGCGCCGGCATACGGATGAAAATCGAACATGGGGAGTGCCTCGCTGACGGTATGTCGCCCGCCGGCCGTGCCGCCGGGCGATGCTGCTTCGCAATATTCCCGTCAACTGTAACCGCTCGCGCCCGTTTCGCGGAGCCCTTCCGACATGGCGTTGGGGTTTATGCCGCCGCGTCGGTTTCGTACCCTTGGGGGTTGCCCTGCTGCCAGCGCCAGCCGTCCGCGCACATCGCATCCACGTCGTGCGTGCTGCGCCATCCCAGCAGGGAGGCCGCCAGCGCCGGATCGGCCCACATCCGTTCGATATCGCCCGGGCGCCGGGGCTGCGCCTGCAGCGGGATCCGGCAGCCGTTGACGCGCTCGAAGGCGCGCACCAGTTCCAGCACGCTGGTGCCCCGCCCGGTCCCCAGGTTGACCGCCACGAAGCCGGGATGGCCCGCCGAATAGGCCAGCGCCCGCACATGGCCCTGCGCCAGGTCCATCACGTGCAGATAGTCGCGCACGCCGGTGCCGTCGGCGGTGTCGTAGTCGTCGCCGAAGACGCGCAGGAAAGGCTGGCGGCCCACCGCCACCTGGGTGATGTAGGGGAACAGATTGTTCGGGATATCGCGCGGGCTTTCGCCGATCTGCCCGCTGCCGTGCGCCCCGATGGGATTGAAGTAGCGCAGCGTGACGGCGCTGAAGGCGGGGTCGGCCGCGCAGACGTCGCGCAGCATGTCTTCCACCATCAGCTTGCTGCGGCCGTAGGGATTGGTCGGCGCCAGTGGATGCGCCTCGGTGAAAGGCAGGTATTGCGGCTCGCCGTAGACCGTGGCGGAAGAGCTGAACACCAGCCGCGCCACGCCCGCCTCGCGCATCGCGCGCAGCAGCGCCATCGAGCCCCCGACATTGTTGTCGTAGTACTTGAGCGGGTCCGCCACCGACTCGCCCACCGCCTTGCTGCCCGCCAGGTGCAGCACCGCGCCCACCGGCGCGCCGCGGGCGGCGGAGCCGGCCAGCACCGACGCGAGCAGGCCCGGGCTGCGGATGTCTCCTTCCACCAGCGGAATCTCGGCGCCGCACAGGCGTTCCACCCGGCGCACGGCCTCGCGGCTGCCGTTGCTGAAGTCGTCCACCACCAGCGGCCGCTGGCCGGCCGCCAGCATCGCCACCAGCGTGTGCGTGCCGATATAGCCGGCGCCGCCCGTCACCAACACATGCAGGTCCTGCACGGCCTCCTCCGTCACAGGTGCGCGGCCACGCCCGGCACCCAGGCATGGCGCGGGCGCGGCGCCTGCGCGTGGCTGCGGTAGCGGTCGATCCAGTACGAGGTGGACGCGTCGTGCCCCCAGTCCACCACGCCGGCCGACACCGGCACCGCCAGCTCGCGCTCGATGCCGGTGGCCAGGCGCTTGCCCAGCTCCACGCCCCATTGGTCGAAGGGATTGATGCCCCACACCACGCTCTGCACGAACACCTTGTGCTCGTACAGCGCCAGCAGCGCGCCCAGGCCGCGCGGATCCAGTTGGCGCAGCACGATCAGCGTGGACGGCCGCCCGCCCGGATGCACCATGTGCTGGGCCAGGCTGAGCGCGCGCTCCTGGTCGTCGATGTGCGCGACGTCCATCAGCGCCTGCTCCAGGCACTTGCCGCGCAGCAAGGCCTGGCGCTGCGCCAGGCAGTTGGCCAGCAGCATGCGGTGCGCGTCGGGGCTGTCGGCATGGCCTTGCAGGCTGGCGATGAAGTCCACCGGCGCGCCTTCCTCGCTCTGGTGCAGCCACTGGAAGAAGGTGTGCTGGCCGTCCGTGCCCGGCATGCCCCAGATGATGGGCGCGGTCGGCACGCCGACCGCGGCGCCGTCGCCCGCGACGCGCTTGCCCAGCGATTCCATCTCCAGTTGCTGCAGGTAGGTGACCAGGTGCAGCAGGCGCGCGCTGTAGGCCGCGATATTCAGGGAGTTGTGCCCCAGCACGCTGCAATTCACCAACCCGGACAGCGCGAGCTGCACCGGCGCGTTCGAGGCCAACGGCGCCTGCTGGAAATGCTGGTCCATGGCCTCGGCGCCGGCGCGCATGCCGATCAGCACGTCCGCGCCCACCGTCAGCGCGATGGACAGGCCGGCGACCGACCAGACGGAGTAGCGGCCGCCCACCCAGTCGCACATTTTGAAGACCTGGCTGGACGGCACGCCCAGCGCGCGCGCGGCCGAGGGATTGGCGGTGACCGCCGCCAGGTGCTCCGACACGTCGGTCACGCCGCCTTGCTTGAGCCAGGCGATGGCGGCGCGCGCGTTGTGCAGCGTCTCGGCCGTGGTGAAGGACTTGGACGACACCACCACCAGGCAGCGGCGCGGGTCCAGCCCGGCCACGGCGTCGTGGAAGGCGTGCCCGTCGATATTGGACACGAAGCGGATCTGCCGGCGTTGCGACGGCCCGCCGAAAGCCTGGATCGCCAGGCGCGGCCCCCAGTCGCTGCCGCCGATGCCGATATGCAGCACCGTCGAGAAATCGGCGGTCTGGTCCACCTTGCGGACGAAGTCCGTCATGCGCGAATACTCGCAGACGGAATCCGCGTCCTGCCCGTCGGGCTGCTCGCGCGTGCGCCCCGCCCGCAGCGCCGTGTGCCAGGCCGGCTTGCCTTCGGTCCAGTTGACGGCCTCGCCCGCGAACAGCGCGCGGCGCGCCTCCGCCAGCCCGCGCGCCTGCAGCAGCGACTGCGCCGCGGCGTCCAGCGCCGGGGACTGCCGCTGCATGGTCAGGTCCACGCACAAGCCCGCCGCCTCGATGACCTTCAGCGCCCCGGCGTCCAGCCCGGCGGTTTGCGCGGCCTGCGCAAACGCCAGCCACTCCGGGCTGTCCGCCAGCCCGGAATTCGCCCTCAACGCCTCAATCGCATATTTGGCCTTTCCCATCGCGTGATGCTCCTTAAAACGGTAAACGAACATGAGGGGCAATGCGTCGGAACGCGTTGCGGAAGTCCTCCTCGATACGGGCCAGCGCGGCCACGGTGTCCCCTTCGAAACGCAATACCACGGTGGGCGTGGTGTTGGACGGACGCGCCAGGCCGAAGCCGTCGGCATAGTCCACCCGCACACCGTCCAGATTGCTGATGGAGACCGCGCCGGGGAACTCCCCCTGCGCGCGCAGCGCCTCCACCAGGTCGAACTGCTCGCCCTCGGCGGTGCCCAGCTTGATTTCCGGCGTGGCGCAGGATTGCGGAAGGTGCTCCAGCAGCGCGGACGGATCCGGCGCCGCCGACAGGATCTCCAGCAGGCGCGCGGCGGCGTAGATGCCGTCGTCGAAGCCGTACCAGCGCTCTTTGAAGAAAATGTGGCCGCTCATCTCGCCGGCCAGCAGCGCGCCGGTTTCGCGCATCCTGGCCTTGATCAGCGAATGCCCGGTCTTGCACATGGTGGGCCGGCCGCCCGCCTCGGCGACCGCGCGCGCCACGTGGCGGCTGCACTTGACGTCGTAGAGGATCTCGGCGCCCGGATTGCGCGACAGCACGTCGCGTGCGAACAGGATCAACTGGCGGTCGGGCCAGATGATCTGGCCCGACTTGGTCACCACCCCCAGCCGGTCGCCGTCGCCGTCGAACGCCAGGCCGACCTCGCAGTCCGAATAGCGCAGGCAATAGATCAGGTCCTGCAGGTTCTGCGGATCGGCCGGGTCCGGATGGTGGCCGGGGAAGGAGCCGTCGACCTCGCAGAACAGCTCGGTCACTTCGCAGCCCAGCGCGCGGAACAGCGACGGCGCCACCGCGCCGGCCACGCCGTTGCCGCAGTCGATGGCGATCTTCATCGGACGCGCCATGCGGATGTCGCCCACCAGGCGGGCCGCGTAGCACGGCAGGATCTGCATCTGCGTGCGGCCGCCCGCCACGCTGGCCGATTCGATCGGCTGGCGCATCGCGTCGCGCAGCGCGGTGATGCCCTCGCCGTACAGCGACGCGCCTTCCAGCACGATCTTGAAGCCGTTGTGCGCGGGCGGGTTGTGGCTGCCCGTGACCGCAATGCCCGACCCCGTGTCCATCAGCCGGGTGGCGAAGTACACCATGGGCGTCGTCGCCATGCCGATATCGATGACGTGCATGCCGGCCGAACGCAGGCCGGCCTGCAGCGCGGCCGCCAGCTCCACGCTGCTCAGGCGGCCGTCCCTGCCCACCACCATCGACCGCGCCCCCTGTTCGCGCGCCCGGGTCCCCGCCGCCATGCCCAGGCTGTGCGCGAACCGCGCGTCGATCTCGTCCGGCACCGTGCCGCGTATGTCGTAAGCCTTGAAAACCGCATCCAGAATTTGCGGGGTGTCCCAGCCAAATGTTCCGTGCATGCCATTTTCTCCGGGTGGCGTTTACTTAGGGCCGTTCTGTTTGAAATCGCCGTAATACGCCGCGCGGGAATAGCGGTAACTGCCATACTTGGACCGGAAGCCGAAGCGTTCCGGCAGGAGCTTGAGGCCGTTGAACAGCACGCCGTCCACCGGCGCGCCGGCCTGGATCAGGCGCTTGGCCGTTTCGCGGATCTCGCCCACCGTGTTCATGCCGGAGCGCACCACCACCATGACCGCGGCGGCATGCGTGCCCACCACGGCGGCGTCCGGAGACGACAGCACGGGCGCCGTGTCCAGGATCACCATGTCGTACTGGGACGCCAGCTCGCGCAGCGTTTCGCCGAACACGGGCGAGGCCAGCAGTTCCGAGGGATCGAAGGTGACCGCGCCGGTGGCGATGAAGTCCACGCCTTCGGACACGCTGTGCTTACGTACCCGGCTGAGCGGGATCGTGCCCGAAAGCACCTCGAACAGGCCGTCTTCCTTGGGCACGCCGAAGTACCGGTTCAACTGGCCCTTGCGGAAATCGGCGTCGATCAGCAGCACGCGCTTGCCCACGCCGCCCTGGATGAAGGCGAAGTTGGCCGACAGGAAGGACTTGCCCACCCCCGCCACCGGCCCCGTGAACATGACCATGTTGTTGGCCGACTGGCGCAGCGACACCTGCAGCACGTTGCGGAAGGAACGCAGGCTTTCGATGGGCGGCGAGTTGCCCTGGCTCTGCGCGAGCAGCGCAGGCACGGTGGCGTTCTTGCGCCGGCTCCTGCGCCACAGCTTGTCCTGCATATCGCTGTACGGAATGGCGGCCAGCACCGGCAGGCCGGTATGGCGCTCGACGTCGTCCGGTTCGGACAGGCCGCCGAACAGCGCGTTGCGCACGAAGGCGCACAGCATGCCGAAGATCAGGCCGAAGGCCGTGGCCACGCCGATGATGATGGCGGCCTTGGGACGCACGGGCTTGTCGGGCTGCACGGCGGCATCCAGGATGCGCACGTTGCCCACCTTGCCGGCGCGGATCAGGCGCAGTTGCTGGGCGTTGTTGAGCAGCGCGGTATAGAGCTCGGTATTGACCCGCACGTCGCGCACCAGGCGCACCACGTCCTGCTCCAGGTCGGGCAGTTGCCGGATGTTGTTGCCGATGCGGTTCACGTCGCCCGTCAGCGCCGAGATCTGCCGGTCGATGGCGACGATGCTGGGATGGGTCGGCGCGAAGCGCGTGATCATTTCCTGGCGCTTGGAGCGCAGCTCCATCACCTTGGTCTGCGCGTCCACCGACTGCGCGAGGATCAGCTTGGCTTCTTCGCTCAGGTCGATGGTGCCGCGCTTGTTGCGCAGCGTGTTGTATTTGGTCTCGGCCGCGTCCAGCTCGCCCTTGAGGACGGGAAGCTGCTGTTCCAGGAATGCCAGCGACTTCTCGGCCTGCGCCGACTTGCGGTTCACGTTCTGCTGCACGTATTCCTGGCCGATCTGGTTCAGCACGGCCGTGGTCAGCGCGGGATCGTTGCCTTCCAGCGTCACGCCGATCACGCCCGAGGTGCGGCCGCGCTCGAAGATGCCCAGCCGCGCCTGCACGTCCTCGATGGCGGCCAGGCGCGAGCTGCGCGACACGGTGAACTCGGTGCCGGGGCGGCCGGTCAGCGCATCGATGTGCACGTCCATGGCGCCTCCGCCCGGCAGCAGGAAGTGCTCGGGCTTGCCGACGGTGCCGTTGAAGCTGGCGCCGGTGAACTTGTCGGTCAGGGTGTAGCGCCCTTCGCCCAGCGTGGTCACGCGGAACGGCTTGCCCAGCCATTCGTTGGGCACGTCGAGCTGCGAGATCGCGATGGCCTCGCCGCCCCATGCATAGCCGCCGCGCGGCAGGCTCGAGGGATAGGGCAGGCTTTCGTAGCGCTGCGCCAGCCACTCGCCCACCACGGGGAAGTAGCGCGGCTTGGCGTGGATGTACAGCAGGAACTTGTCCACGGCCGGGCCGACGACCATGCGCGAACGCAGCACTTCCATTTCGCCCGAGGTCTCCGCCTTGGTGTCGAACATGGTCGATACGTCGCCGAGCAGGGACCGGCTCTGGCCCTGCGGCATTTCCTCTTCCACCTGCACGATGATGTCGGCCGAGAACACCTTTGGGGTCACCATCACGTAGGCGACCGCCCCCAGGAAGGCGAGCAGCGTGATCGCGATGATCATCCACCGGTTGGAGAAGATGGCGTCCACGTGCGACGACAAGGGGGTTTCCTGCTGGCGAGCCGGCACGGACGGCTCGAACGATTCGATAGGCAACGACATGCAGCTCTCCAAGAGAAGACGCCGCTGCGGTCGCGGCGTCCCCAAAGGCGTTGGTTAAAAACTAGTCAATGGCTTTCACGGTCTGTACCGTTTGCGCGCTCGGGAACAGGTTGCTGATGAAGCGGTTCCACCGCACCAGGCCGGCCGAATCCACGAACACGACGTCTTTGGGTTGCAACTCGAACTTCTCCGCCACCGCGAGGGCCTGCGGCGAACCGGCGTTCAGGTGGAACACCAGCGGCGTCGCCTGCTCGGTGCTGCGTACAACGAAAACCTGCGACGGGTTCGAGGTGAGCTGGTTCGGTCCTCCCGCCAAGCCCAGCGCCTCGGTCAACGACATGCGCCCGTCACGCATCACTGCCGCGGTGGGCAAGGTGACCTCGCCCATCACGAATACCTTGCTGTCGTCGCGCGGCGTCACTCTCACGATGTCGCCCGATCTCAGCAGCACCTGGTTCAAGTCCTGGCCGCGCTCGATCAGCGCCGGCAGGTTCACGCGAGTGCGGCGCCCATCGCGGATCACGTACACTGCGCTACGGTCGCCCGTCGGCAAAATGCCTCCGGCCCTGTTGATCGCTTCCAACAGGGTCATCGGGATATCGTTGATCGCAACCGTGCCCGGCGTCGTCACTTCGCCGTCGACGTAGACGCGCTTGCTGCGATATCCCAGAACGCGCACAGTGATCTGCGGATCCTGGATGTACTTGCTTGAACTGTTCACTATGAGATTGCGCGCCTGGAGTTCCGTCAACCCCGCCACTTTCAGCAGTCCGGCATAGGGAAATTGGATATATCCAGTGGATGAGACCGTATAGCCCGGAATGCCCGAGGCGGTATCCCCGATGGCTAGTTCGGTTACCCCAGAACCGATGGCGTAGGTTTGCGTCGGAAGTACCAGCTCGGGGTGGTCCCACACCACGACCGACAGGATGTCTCCCGGTCCGATGAGGTACGGCCCGGACTTGCCATAAAGGCGATCCACGCCTTCGTTGTCCAGCAGCGCTTCGCGCGCACGCTGGTCTTCAAGCACCAGGCTGGGCGTGATTTCCTTGATCACGGCCTTCGAATTGGGGTCCAGCGGGTCGGCGAGCTGGTTGGCGTCAAAGGTCATACCGGGGGACAGGGCGCAAGCGCCCAGCGAGGACACGAGCGCGATGGCGGCTATGGCTCGGCTCAACGTTCCGAAAAAAGTAGTCATGGCAAATCCACTTGTGAATGACTTCGTTGCTTGGAAAGGAGCCCGATGCGTAACGGGTTGCGACATTCCACTCTCTTTTCCAGGCCCCGCACATTCGACGGATGTCCTAAGCCTTCTCCTACGCCGTTTGGAGGTTTCGGGTAGCACGGGCACTCAATAAGATTTTGTCGGTAGCCACACGCTTTGCGGCGGTGCACGGTTTTTTCTTTTCCGCGCAGCAAGGCGGCTCCCCATGAACAGGAGTGCGCGATGGACCCGTCCCAAACGGACACGTCGGCAAGATTCAGCGGGGCAAGCTATCTCTATCGCTTGCTCGACGCCGCGATCGTCATCACCTGCGGCCTGACTGCCACCGGCTTGAAATTCTCGGACGATGCTCTGGCGGATCCTCCGCAAATCCATCTGTTCCTTGTCTACCTGTGCGGCCTAGGGGTCATTGCGATCTTCCCGGCCTTCCGCCTGTATGTGTCGTGGCGCGGCCGGCGGCTGGCCGACCTGGTGGGGCGCAGCCTGGCGGCATGGGCCATGGTTTTCGCGCTGGGCATCTGCATCAGTTTTCTCATGCACCAGACCGCCGCGATATCCCGCGTATGGGCGGCTACGTGGTTCATCATGGCGGCGCTGACGCTGGCCGGCGTACGCATTGCGGTCTACGCGGCCCTGGGCGCCGCGCGCGACCGCGGGCTGGACCGCAAGCGCGTGCTGCTGGTGGGTTTCGGCGCGCTGGGCCATGACCTGTGGCGCCGCGTCGAACGCTACCGGGGCACGGGCTACGAAGTGGCCGGCATCTACGCCGAGCCCCACGAGAACCTGCCGCCGCAGGTGCGCCGCCTGCACGACCTGGACGGCCTGCATGCCTTCGTGAACGAACACAATGTCCGCGAAATCTGGATCGTGCTTCCGATGGAGGCGGGCCAGGAACTGCGCGAGGTGCTGTATCACCTGCGCAATGACCTGGTGGACATCCGCTGGATCCCCGACGTGATGTCCATCCAGTTGCTCGGCCACCAGATCGGCGAATTCCTCGGCCTGCCCGCCATCCAGTTGAACAGCCTGCCGGCCGCCGGCGTGCGCGGCCTGGCCAAGGAGGTCTTCGACCGCAGCTTCGCCTTCTGCGCGCTGCTCGGCCTTTCTCCCGTGATGCTGACCGTGGCCCTGCTGGTGAAAGCGACTTCGCGCGGCCCCGTCTTCTTCACGCAGCCGCGCCTGGGCGTGGACGGCAAGGTGTTCCATGTCTACAAGTTCCGCACCATGACGGTGCACCAGGAACACGGCGTGGTCACGCAGGCCACCCGCAACGACTCCCGCGTCACGCGGATCGGCGGATTCCTGCGCCGCACCAGCCTGGACGAGCTGCCCCAGTTCCTCAACGTGCTGATGGGAGACATGTCGGTGGTGGGCCCGCGGCCCCATGCGCTCGAGCACAACGAAATGTACAAGGACCTGGTGCAGCGCTACATGATGCGCCACCGCGTCAAGCCCGGCATCACCGGCTGGGCCCAGGTCAACGGCCTGCGCGGCCAGACCGACACGCTGCGCAAGATGAGCGACCGGGTCGAGCACGACATCTATTACATCCAGAACTGGACGTTCCGGATGGACCTGCTGATCATCGCCCGCACGGCGATATCGGGATGGACGGGCCGCAATGTCTACTGAACCGTTGGGATGGCCCGAGCGGCGGGAACCGGCCGCGCGCGCGAACGGCGTGCTGGCCGGCGCGGACTTCCGCCGGGCGGTGGAGATGCTGCCCCTGGTGTCCATCGACCTGTTGCTGCGCGATGCCGCCGGCCGCTACCTGACCGGCTTGCGCGCCAATCCGCCCGCCCAGGGCGCCTGGTTCGTGCCGGGCGGACGCATCCGCAAGAACGAAACCCTGCGCGCCGCGCTGCGCCGGATCGCGCGCGACGAGCTCGGCCTGCCCGTGCCCGACCGCGCCTGGACGCCCCGGGGCGTGTACGAGCACTTCTACGGCACCAATTTCGCCGGCGAAGCCGGACGCTCCACCCATTACGTCGTACTCGCCTATGAGGCGGAAATCCCGTTGGACATCTCCAGCCTGCCCCAGGCCCAGCATCGCAGCTACCGCTGGCAGCCCGCGGAGGCGATCGCCGCCGATCCCGGCGTGCACCCCTACACCCAGGCCTACTTCAAGGAGTGAGCGCCATGACCAATCCCCCTCCCCCGTACCGGGCAGTCATTCTTTGCGGCGGCTCCGGCTCGCGCCTGTGGCCGCTGTCGCGGGAGCTGCTGCCGAAGCAGTTCATCCGTTTGACCGATGACCGCAGCCTGCTGCAGAACACGCTGCTGCGCCTGGGCTCGGCGGGCGCCGAGGCCCGGCCCACGCTGGTGTGCAACGACGCGCACCGCTATATCGCGGCGGAGCAGGCGCTCGAGCTGGGCATCAAGGACGCCGAAGTGATCCTCGAACCCTACGCCCGCAACACGGCGCCGGCCATCGCCGCCGCCACCCTGCGCGCGATGCGGGACGGCGAGGACCCCGTCATGCTCATCATGCCTTCGGACCATGTGCTGGAGGACGGCGAAGTCCTGCGCGCGGCCTTCGCCGAGGCCTACCAGGCCGCGCTGCAGGGCGCGCTGGTGACTTTCGGCATCAAGCCGACGGCGCCGCTCAGCGGCTACGGCTACATCCAGGCGGACGAGCCCGGGGCCATGGATCCCGCGCGGCGCGTGCTGCGCTTCGTCGAAAAACCGTCGCCCGAAGTCGCGCAGCGCTTCATCGAAGACGGCGGCTATTACTGGAACAGCGGCATGTTCGCCTTCCAGGCCTCGGTCTTCCTGTCGGAAATGGCCCGGCTGGCGCCCAGGATCCTGGAACAGGTGCAGGCGGCCGTGGCCGTCGGCCACGGCGAGAACGCGCTCTTCCACCTGGACGGCCCGTCCTTCGAGGCCTGCCCCAGCGATTCGATGGACTACGCCATCATGGAACGCACCGACAGCGCCGTGGTCATCCCGCTGGCGGCGTCGTGGAGCGACGTCGGCGCCTGGGACGCGGTCTGGGGCATTGCGCAGAAAACGGTGGAGGGCAACTCCACCACGGGCGACGTCATGGTGGAGGATTCGCGCAACTGCCTCATCCACTCCACCAGCAGGCTGGTCGCCTCGGTGGGGCTGGACGACATCGTCGTGATCGAAACGGCCGACGCCGTCCTGGTGGCGCACAAGTCGCGCTCGCAGGACGTCAAGCGCCTGGTCGAGATCTTCAAGACGCAGCACCGTTCCGAACTCAACCACCACCGCGAGGTGCAGCGGCCCTGGGGATCCTACGACTCGGTCGGCCAGGGCCCCCGCTACCAGGTCAAGCGCATCACGGTGAAGCCCGGCGCGCGGCTGTCCTCGCAGATGCACCACCACCGGGCGGAGCACTGGATCGTGGTGTCGGGCACGGCGCGCATCTACAACGGCGACAAGCAGTACCTGCTGACCGAGAACCAGTCGACCTACATCCCGCTGGGCGAAATCCACAGCCTGGAGAACCCCGGGAAGATCCCGCTGGAGATCATCGAGGTGCAATCCGGTGCCTATCTCGGCGAAGACGACATCGTTCGATTCCAGGATATGTATGGCCGAGTGTGAAGAGCCCCCACGCCGCGCACGCTCCGCGCGCTTGCTGCCCCCCGAGGGGGCGCTTTTTGCCTTGGGGCGGCCCGGCGGCAAAAAGGAGCCCCCACGCGACGCAGGCTCCACGCACGAGCCTCCCCCATTCTGGAGGCCCGGGATGGCCAGGATATGCCTGCCCATGGCGGGGCTGTTCTTCCTCGTCCTGGTGACGGTGGGCAATCTGCCCGGCCTGGCCGCGGACATGTCCGACGCCTTCGGGGACAAGCGCCTGCACCTGGCGGCCTACGCCCTGCTGTCGGCCCTGATCTATGCCTCGGTCTACCGGCGCCCCGCGCTGGTGGCCATGCTCGCCGTCACGGCGCTGGGCGCGGTGGATGAATCAATCCAGTCCCTTTTTCCCTATCGACAGGCTGAACTCTTAGACCTTTTGGCCGATATCTCCGCGGCTGGTGCAACAGTAATCTCATTGCACATTGGTACCGCAGCCTTCGGCTCCTTTCGTGCAGTTACTAAGTCTTAAGGATACAACCATGCCAAAACGGGCACTGATTACCGGCGTAACCGGCCAAGACGGGTCCTACCTGGCGGAGTTCCTGCTTGCCAAGGGCTATGAGGTCCATGGCATCAAGCGGCGCGCTTCGCTGTTCAATACGGCCCGCATCGACCACCTGTACCAGGATCCCCACGATCAGCCCCGCAATTTCGTGCTGCATCACGGCGACATGACCGACTCCTGCAGCCTGATCCGCATCGTGCAGTCGGTGCAGCCGGACGAGATCTACAACCTGGCCGCGCAGAGCCACGTCGGGGTGTCGTTCGAGGAGCCCGAGTACACGGCCAACGCCGACGGGCTGGGCACGCTGCGCCTGCTGGAGGCCATCCGCATCCTGAAGCTGGAGAACAAGACCCGCTTCTACCAGGCCTCCACCTCCGAGCTGTACGGCCTGGTCCAGGAAATCCCGCAGAAGGAAACCACGCCCTTCTACCCGCGCAGCCCCTACGCGGCGGCCAAGCTGTACGCCTACTGGATCAGCGTGAACTACCGCGAGGCGTATGGCATGTATGCCTGCAACGGCATCCTGTTCAACCATGAGTCGCCCAAGCGCGGCGAAACCTTCGTCACGCGCAAGATCACGCGCGGCCTGGCCCGCATCGTGCTGGGACTGCAGGAATGCCTGTACCTGGGCAATCTGTCGGCGCTGCGCGACTGGGGCCATGCCCGCGACTACGTCGAAATGCAGTGGCTGATGCTGCAGCAGGACACGCCCGAGGACTACGTCATCGCGACCGGCATGCAGTACAGCGTGCGCGAATTCATCAATACCGCCGCGCGCGAGCTGGGCATCCTGCTGGCCTGGGAGGGCGAAGGCCTGGAGGAAACGGCGACCGTGCTGTTCTCGCCGGTGCACGACGTCAAGCCCGGCCAGGTCATCGTGCGCGTCGATCCGCGCTACTTCCGCCCCACCGAAGTGGAAACCCTGCTGGGCGACCCGACCAAGGCGCGCGAAAAGCTCGGCTGGTCTCCGCGCATCTCCTTCGCGGAACTGGTCAAGGAAATGATCGAAAGCGATCTGCGGGACGCGCGGCGCGATGCGCTGGTCGAGCAGAACGGCTACGAAATCTACGCCTACAAGGAGTAGTCGGACATGACGAACCTGGAGCAACGCGTCTTCGTCGCCGGCCACCGCGGCATGGTCGGCGCCGCGATCACCCGCGAACTGCGCCGCCGCGGCTACGGCAATATCGTGACCCGCAGCCGCGAGGAGCTGGACCTGGAGAACCAGAACCAGGTGCACCGCTTTTTCTCGACCACGCCGGTCGACGTGGTGTACCTGGCCGCGGCCAAGGTGGGCGGCATCCTGGCCAACCAGACGCATCCGGTGGAGTTCCTCTGCAAGAACCTCATGATCCAGTGCAACGTCATCCGCGCCGCCTACGCGGCGGGGGTGCGCAAGCTGCTGTTCCTGGGTTCGTCATGCATTTATCCCCGGGAAGCGCCGCAGCCGATCCGCGAAGACGCGCTGCTGACGGGGCCCCTGGAGTCCACCAACGAACCCTACGCGATCGCCAAGATCGCGGGCCTGAAGCTGTGCGAAGCGTATCAGCGCGAATACGGCGCGCGCTTTATCTGCGCCATGCCGACCAACCTCTACGGCCCGCACGACAACTACGACCTGCACAGCAGCCACGTGCTGCCCGCGCTCATCCGCAAGTTCCACGAAGGACGCGAAGCCGGCCAGGACAGCGTGACCATCTGGGGCACCGGATCGCCGCTGCGCGAATTCCTGTACGTGGACGACCTGGCCCAGGCCTGCGTCATGCTGATGGAGCACCCCAAGGCCGAGGGCATCTACAACATCGGCGCCGGGCAGGATATTTCCATCGCCGACCTGGCCAGGCTGGTCGCGCGGGTCGTGGGCTACAACGGCAACATCGTCTACGACACCGGCAAGCCCGACGGCACGCCGCGCAAGCTGATGGACTCGTCCCGGGTGCAGGCGCTGGGCTGGAGGCCGGAGATCTCGCTGACGCACGGCATCACGCTGGCCTATGGGCACTTCCTGCGCGAGCGCACCCGGCAAGCGCTGCCCGTGGCCTGATAGCCGCTCCCTAGCCATGTTCGGATTCCTCAGGAAACACATCGCCGGCAATGCCTCCTTCTGGGGGCTGGTGGAGTACGGCATCGGTCCGGTCGCCGCGCTGGTGGCCCTGCCCATCCTGTTCCGGCAACTGGGCACGGTGGGCTTCGGCCAATACTCCATGATCATCGCCCTGGCCGGCTTCGGCAACGCCGCCAACCTGGGCGCGGCCGTGACCGCGACCAAGCTGGTGTCCGAACGCCTGCACGAACCCGGCGGCGCCTACCGCGCGGCGGGCGTGAGCATGTCGCTCATCGGCTGCGCGCTGGGCGTGGTGACCCTGGCCGCCCTGCTGCTGTGGGGCGCCGTGGGGCTGGGATGGCCCGATGCCACCTTCGGCGGCGTGGCGGTGACGATGCTGGCGCTGCCCGCGCTGGCCATCTACCTGACGCAGCAGTACGACCAGCTTTTCTCGGGCTGCCTCAAGGGGCGCGAAGACTTCCGCGCCACCGCGCTGTGCGAGGTATTCAGCCGCAGCGGCACGATGGCGCTGGCCTGCGCCACCGCCTGGCTGACGGCCTCCCCAACCTGGACCGGGATGGCCCAGGCGCTCGGCCTGCTGCTGGCCGGCTCGGTCAAGATGGGCGTGTTCTCCCGCGCCTACGGCCGCCTGCTGGTGCGCCCGGTGCGCGACCGCGGCGCCATGATGGACGCCTTCCGGTTTTCCCGCTGGTCCTGGCTGAACAGCCTCAGCGCCCTGGCCTTCGGATCGGTGGACCGCGTGCTGGTGGGCAGCCTGATGGGCCCGGCGGCGCTGGCGATCTACACCGTGGGCGTGCAAGTCGGCCAGATCATCCATACCGCGTCGGTCGCCATCTTCCAGAAGGCCATGCCGCGCGTCAGCCGCCTGTCCGTCTCGCCCCCGTATCCCGGCGCCGCCGAGCGCGAAATCCGCCGCATGATGCTGTGGAACCTGGCGCTGTCCGCCGGCGCCACGCTCGCGGTGCTGGCCGTCAGCCGCCCGCTCCTGGACGTCCTGCTGAGCGCCGGCGTGGCCCGGGACCATCTCGGGACCTTCCAGTTGCTCATCGTGGCGTCGGGGCTGCTGTCCCTGAACGCCGCCGCCCATTTCTCCCTGCTGGGACTCGGAAACTCCCGCGCGGTCGCCATCCTGAACGGCTTGGGCGGACTGGCGATGCTGTGCGTCATGGCGGGGCTGGTACACGTCGCGGGGGAGCACGCCGCGGCCTGGGGCCGCATGGCCTATGCGGCGATCACGCTGGCCGGCGTGGCACTCGCCATCCGTCAATCCCGCCCCGATTTCCCGGGCGCCTTGCCTGCGGCCACCCGATAACCAACATGCTGAGGTCCTACATGCGCAAGCGTCATAACGAGTATTCACGTCAGCTCATCGACTTCGTCCGGGAACTGCGCCCGCCAGCGCCGATCGCCGGCGGCCTGATGCCGAAAGTGACCATCGTGACCCCCTCGTTCAACCAGGCCCGCTTCCTGGAACGCACCATCCTGTCCGTGCTGAACCAGGGCTATCCGCGGTTGGAATACATCATCATCGACGGCGGCTCGACCGATGGCAGCGTGGACATCATCCGCAAGTACGAGCGCTACCTGACGTACTGGGAAAGCACCCCGGACCGCGGCCAGTCGCACGCCATCAACAAGGGCTTCGAGCGCGCCACCGGCGACTATGTCGGCTGGCAGAACTCCGACGACCTGTACTTCCCGGGCGCGCTGCGCAAGCTGGGCGCAGCCGCCTCGAAGGGCCGGGCGCCGATCGTGAGCGGCAACCTGTTCGTGGCCGACGCCGACAACCGGATCTTCCGCAAGATCCACTACACGCCGGTCAACCGGGGCACGCTGACGGTGGTGAAGGCCTCCATCCCCAACCAGTCCGCCATCTTCCGCCGCGACCTGCTGCGCAAGTACGGCGCGCTGCAGGAGAGCATGCGCTACTGCATGGACCTGGAGCTGTGGAGCCGCCTGCTGCGCGAAGGCAAGAACCTGATCGTGCCGGACGCCATGGGCGTGTACACGGCCCATGACGAGACCAAGACCGCGCTGATGCAGGACGTGCTGCTGGAGGAGCGCGAACAGATCGTCACGCGCATCCGGCGCACCGAGCCGGGCCTGGGGCGGCTGTTCGAACTGTCGTGCCGGGCGTCCAAGGTGGCCGCGCATGCGCGGCAGGGCGACCTGTCCTATCTGTTCGACAAGCTGACCACCAAGATATTCGGCCGCGACGACTGGTCCGCGCACTAGGGGTAGAGCCGCAATGAATCCGCACCGCCGCCTTTCCACCCTGCATCTGCTGGGCCTGTTCGCCTTCACGGCGCTCGCCCTCAACGACGACCGCTTCGTCCTGGGCGTGGGCAGTTTCAAGCTGTCGCCCTTCGACGTGCTGTTCGTCGCCATGCTGGGCGTGAAGGCGCTGCGGCTCGCGGATCCCGCCGCCTACGCCCTGCCCCGCGGCCTGCTGGGCCTGCTGCTGGGCCTGCAGAGCCTGTCGGTGGTCTACCTGCTGCTGGTGTCCGTGCACCATCCCGGCATCGAGACCGGCGACGTGGCGCGGGACCTGCGCATCGTGTTCTATTTTCTGTGCACGCCCTTTCTTTGCTACAAGGACATCGACAGCCCGGCCGCCTACGCCGTGCTGCAGAAGTACATCGTGGCCGCCTGCCTGGCCGTGGCCACGCTGATGCTGCTGGAACAGGTGCAGGGCTTCAGCGTGTCCAACCCGCTGCGCAACGTGCGCCTGGGAGTCTGGGCGATTCCCTTCGGCGTCGTGTCGCTGCTGTACTTCCGCCGCACCCTGAACGTCTCCGGGCCCAAGGCCTACGCACTGACGGTCTACATGCTGCTGGCGCTGGTCTTCTCGCTCAACCGCAGCCAGTACCTGCAGCTTGCCATCTCCGTCCTGATCGCCGTGCTGCTGGGCGCCGGCCCCGAGATCCGGCGGCGCGCCGTGCTGGTCTTCGCGCCCGCCGCGATCGCCGGCGTGCTGGTCTTCGCCAGCATCGGCTATCTGGACGTGCTGGCCAACCGCATCTTCAGCGTCGAGCGCCTGGACGAAGACTCCAGCTACGGCGCCCGCATTCAGGAAATGCAGGGGCAGATGGACTTCTTCGCGGAAAGCCCCGTGTTCGGCAAGGGCGCCGGCTTCCGTAGCTGGGTCATGGGCGAAAACGGCTTCGAGCTGAGCACCTTCGCCCACAATTCCTGGGCCTTCTATCTGATGAAATTCGGCGTGGTGGGCACCGCCATGATCATGCTGCCGCCGCTGCTGATCCTGCTGCTGACGCTGCTGCGGCGATACGCGCACCCCGGGCTGGAACTGCACCGACGCTACCTGCTGGCCACCGCCCCCATCTATATCTTCATCGACTCGCTTTCCGGGGGCCTGGCCTACGCCCCCAAGACCGCCTTTACCGGATTCCTGCTGTGCTATTGCCTGTCGCTGATGCGCAATGCCCGGGCCATGCCGGTTCCCTCGATTACGCCGCCGCCCGTCCCCAGCCCTCGTCCGGACTCCGCGCGCCGGGCGCCACCACGAGTGATCCCTCATGCCTGATGTCTTGTTTGTCGCGCCGGACCTGCACGGCGGCGTAGGAAGATGCGTCGCCTTCATCGTGGATGCCTTGCCGGAACAGGGGGTGGACTCCGCCCTGTTCCTGCTGCGTTCGCGCAACCGGGAATATCCCGTTTCCAACCCCAAGGTGACGCGCGCGCTGCCCATCATCGAATCGCCCACCAGGCTGCGCCTGATGCTGCCCCTGGCCTTTCTGCGCCTGCTGCGCCAGATCCGGCGCGACAAGCCGGCCATCGTCTGCTCGCACGGTCTGCTGTGCAACATGCTGGTCGTGCTGGCCAGGAAACTGCTGCGCGGGCGCTTCAGCACCGTGGCCTTCGAACACAGCAGCCCGGCGATCCACTACGGCGCCTCGCGCATGCGGCGCCTGAAATGCTGGCTCGTCAGCCAGACTTACCGGCGGCACGACGCGGTGGTGGGCGTATCGCGCGGCGTCAAGGAAGACCTGGTCAGCATGTTTCCGCCGCTGCGCGGCAAGGTCCACACCATCTACAACGGCGTGCCGCTGGACAACGTGCGCCGGCAGGGCGCGCGCCGCGAGCAGGATGCGCCGGGCGAAACGCCGTACCACGTGGTCGCCGTGGGCCGTCTGGAGGCGGTGAAGGACTACGCCACGCTGATCGACGCCGCCGCGCTGCTGGACGATCCCGGCATCGCCTTCACCATCCTGGGCGAAGGATCCGAGCACGCCGCCCTGCAGAAGCGGATCGACGACCACGGCTCGCGCACCCGGGTCACGCTGGCCGGCCACATCGACAATCCGTTTCCGGTGATCGCGGGGGCCGGCGCGTTCGCCCTGACCTCCGTCCGCGAGAGCTTCGGCAACGTGCTGGTGGAGGCGCTGTGCCTGGGCGTGCCGGTGATCTCCACCGACTGTCCCCATGGCCCCGCCGAGATCCTGGACGCCGGCCGCTACGGCTTGCTGGTGCCCGTGGGCGACGCGGCCGCGCTGGCGGAAGCGGTGCGCCGCCTGGCCTACGACGGCGAGATGCGGGAGCGGCTCGCCGCCCAGGGCCCCGAGCGCGCCGACGCCTTTTCCCTAGAACGGCACTGCCGCAACGTCATTGCGCTATTCCAGCCGCTGATGCAGCGCGGCACGCCCTGAACAGGACAGCATCATGCAGAAAATACCGGTTTCGGTCGTCGTCATGACGAAGAACGAGGAACGCAACATTGCCAAGTGCCTGAAGGCGCTGGTCGAATTCGACGAGGTTTTCGTCGTGGACTCCAACAGCACGGACGCCACCTGCGCGATGGCGGCAGCGCTGGGCGCCAAGGTGTCCAATTTCCAGTGGAACGGGAAGTATCCGAAGAAAAAGCAGTGGTGCCTGGAGCAGTTGCCCTTCTCGCATCCGGTCGTGCTTTACGTCGATGCCGACGAAGAGATGACGCCCGGGCTGGCCGAGGAAATACGCGGCGTGCTGCCGCGCTTCGCCGCCGGCGCGGGCGGCGCCTTCGTGCCGTTCGACTATGTGTTCTGCGGCAGGAAGCTGGAGCATGGCCACCGCGTCTACAAGCTGGCGCTGCTGGCGCGCGACCGCTCCCGCTTCCTGGACTACGACGACCTGGACGTCGCCCATATGTGGGAAGTGGAAGGACACTACCAGCCGCAGGTCGAGGGCGAGACCTTCGCCCTGCGCCAGCGCATGGTGCATAACGACCACGACTCGCTCTATCACTATTTCGACAAGCACAACCGCTATTCCGACTGGGAAGCCAACCTGCGCACCAAGGGCCTGATGAACGATCCGCGCGAAGCCAACGTCGGCGCCCGCGCGCTGCTCAAGCGCATCTTCCAGGCCATGCCGTTCAAGGCGCCGATCTCCTTCCTGCACTCCTACGTCTTCCGGCTGGGCTTCCTGGACGGCAAGGCGGGCTACGACTACGCGGTGGCGCGCGCCATGTACTACTGGCAGATCCGGATCAAGACCGAGGAGATCCGGAAGGCGCGGCTGGCCAGCGCCGCCGCGGCGCGCGACGGCACCGTGGCGGGAGCGGCCAAATGAGCGCCCTGCAGCGTCTGGACCGTTTCACGCTGGCGCCGGGCCAGCGCGGCCGCTCCGCGCTGACGGTGCAGCTCTGGTGGACGGTGCAGGGAACGCTGTTCCGCTGGTCGCCGCAAGTCGCTTACGGGTTCCGCCGCTGGCTGCTGCGCTGCTTCGGCGCGCGCATCGGCCGCAAGGTGCTGATCCGGCCCACCGCCACCGTGACCTACCCGTGGAAAGTGGAGATCGGGGACTACGCCTGGATCGGCGACGACGCCGTGATCTACAGCCTGGGGCCCATCCATATCGGCGCCCACGCCGTGGTGTCGCAGCGCAGCTATCTGTGCGCCGCCGACCACGACGCCGGGCAGCCGGAGTTTCCGCTGCGCGAGCGCGCGGTCCGCGTCGAGGAAGGCGCCTGGGTGGCGACCGACGTGTTCGTCGGCCCCGGCGTGACCATCGGGCGCGAGGCCGTGGTCGGCGCGCGCAGCTCGGTGTTCCGCAACATGCCGCCCGCCATGGTGTGCCACGGCAACCCATGCCGCCCCGTCCGGCCCCGCAAGGCTGGCTCGGCATGAAAATCCTCGTCTACGGCATCAACTACGCGCCCGAGCTCACCGGCATAGGCAAGTACAGCGCCGAGATGGCCGAATGGCTGGCCGCGCGCGGCCATGAAGTCAGCGTCGTGACCGCGCCGCCCTACTACCCGCAGTGGGAGGTGCACGCAGGCTACCGCGCGGGCCGCTACCGCAAGGAGGCGCGGCGCGGCGTGACGGTGCGCCGCGCGCCGCTCTGGGTGCCCGGCAAGCCGGGCGGCCTCAAGCGGCTGGTCCACCTGGCGAGCTTCGCCCTGTCCAGCCTGCCTTCGCTGCTGCGCGCCGCGGCCGGGCGGCCGGACATCGTCCTGGTGGTCGAGCCCGCGTTCTTCTGCGCGCCCGCCGCCTGGCTGGCGGCGCGGCTGTGCGGCGCCCGGGCATGGCTGCATATCCAGGACTACGAAGTCGACGCCGCCTTCGAGCTGGGGCTGCTCAAGGGCAAGGGCCTGCGCGCCGCCGTGCTCCGGGCCGAGCGCTGGCTGATGCGCCGCTTCGACCGCGTCTCCACGATTTCGAACCGCATGCTGGACCTGGCCCTGGCCAAGGGCGTGGACCCGGGACGCGCGGTGCTGCTGCCGAACTGGATCGACGTGGAAGCGATCGCGCCGCGCGAAGGCGGCGACTACCGCGCCGAACTCGGCATCCCGGACGATGCCGTCGTCGCGCTGTACTCGGGAAACATGGGCGGCAAGCAAGGCCTGCAGACGCTGGCGGACGTGGCGCGGCGGCTCGAGCGCGAGCAGCGCCTGTGGTTCGTGTTCTGCGGCCAGGGCCCGGAGCGGGCGCCGCTGGAGGCGCAATGCCAGGGGCTGCGCCGGGTCGTCTTCCTGGACCTGCAGCCGGCCGAGAGGCTGGGCGAGCTCCTGAACACGGCCGATATCCACCTGCTGCCGCAGCGCGCCGGCGCGGCCGATCTGGTGATGCCGTCCAAGCTGACCGGCATGCTGGCCTCCGGCCGGCCGGTGGTCTGCGGCGCCGCGCCCGGCACGGAACTGGCCGGCGTCGTGGCGCGCTGCGGCCTCGTGACGCCGCCGGAAGACGGCGCGGCCATGGCCGAGGCGGTGCGCAGGCTGGGCGACAACGCGCAGATCCGGGCAACGCTGGGCGCCGCCGCGCGCCAATATGCCCAGGCCCACCTGCACGTGGACGCGGTGCTGGCCGCGGCCGAGCAGGAATTCGCGGCCATCGTGGCTTCCAAGGGCAAGCCGGCCGCTGGCGGGGCCGGGGTTTGATCCCGATGCGCGCCGGCTGATGGGCCGCGCGCGCCGAACCGCGCTTTTACCATGTAGAAGATTTGCGCTACGTCCGTCCTATGGGTTTGGATCGGGCTTGAGCGTCGGGAGGTTGCCGCTGCGCACCAGGCCCATCTGCACGGCGATATAGGCCGCCTCGGCCTGGTTGCGCGCATTCAGCTTCCAGTACAGGGTGCGCGCATGGCTTTTCACGGTCGCCACCGAAATGCCGACCTGCTCGCCGATCTCCCGCATGGTCTTGCCCTGCACGAGCAGTTGCAGGATTTCTTCCTGTCGTTGCGTCAGTTCGCGCAGTTCCGGCGCCGGGGCGTGCGCGGCGCCCTGTGGCCGCGCGATGGGCTGCGGATAGCATTCGCCGCCCGCCATCACCAGGCTCACCGCCGCGGCCAGCGCATCCGGGTTGGACGCCTTCGGCAGATAGCCGGCGACGCCGGCGCGCGCACATGCCGCCATGACGCCCTGGTCCAGCACGGAATACAGCACGAGCACCAGCCGCGGCATGAAGAACGCCATGGACTGGGACAAGAGCCCGACGTCCTGTTCCGCCAGGCCGCTGCAACCCACGACCAGCAGTTCCACTGGGCGGTTGATCGAACTGGACATATTGAGCAGATGCGCTGGCGAAATCGCCAGAATGTCGTCGGCGTTGCGCACACGCTCCAGCACATGCTGGATCGCGACACGAAGCAGAGCGTAGTCTTCGATCAGTACGGTTGTCATCCCGGAGGGAACCTTGTGACACACGGTCCATACACGGTTCCCATGACGCTGGCGCATCATTGCTGCAACGGCAGGCTCGCATCACCGACCTCACGGGAAGCTCGTCCACGGCATCGGATCGCATTGGCGAGAAGGGGGTAGTTCGCCCTGCCAACCCATGCTTGCGGACACAACCCATGCTATCAGCGGCTACGTTCGCTGAATCTCGTTCAGGTGGATGAATGGTGGAGGAATGCCGTTGCACTGCAACCTCCGCCCTGCGATTTATGCAGTAGCCATGATGGCCATGCGCGGCCCCGGCGGCACGGAAACTGGCCTTCCATGCCGCCGGGCACAGCGCTGACTGCAAGCGCTATCCCACCTTGCGCCCGTACATCTGCCCGGCATCAACGTCCCTGCCGTTGGGCTCATGCCATTCCAGGGTCGCGCCCCGCTGCAGCGCGGCGTATACCGCTTCGCCCTTGTTTTTGACATGCAACCGTTGGTACAGCGTGCAAGCGTGCGTCTTCGCCGTGGCCACCGAGATATTGAGCATCCTGCTGACCGTCTTGATCGGATACCCCCGGGCCAGCAGCACCAGCACTTCGTATTGGCGCGGCGTGATCTGCAGCAACTGCGCGCCGGCGCTGACGGGCATGGCGCCCTTGGAAGCGGCGTCCTCGGCGTCCCGGGCCGGCAAGGCGCAGACCGACTGCGCCGGCGCCTGCAGGGCCTGTTCGCTGGGGAAGCATTGCCCGCCCGCCATGACCAGGCGGATGGCGGCCTCCAGGATTTCGACGGAAGCCGTTTTCATCAGGCAGCCGTAGACGCTTGCGCCGGGCAGGCCCTGCACCGGCATGGGCAAGGGCATGACGTCCGTCAGAAGCAGGATCCGCTTCGGCGTCAGCACACGCTGGATTTCATGCAGCGCACTCCATGCCTCGTCGGTGTCCACCGGCAAGCCGTAGATGAGGAGATCGGCACCCGCATGCACGCCATCGGCCTTGGACACGTCCGCCAGGCCCATCCCCTCGATTTCCCACACATCGTCCAACTTGCTAAGAATCTGCCACAACCCCAACCGCAAGAGCGGATGGGCTTCAATCAGGACCATCTTGGCCATGGTGTCCTCCCGGTTTTTCGACGGGCCTAGAAGGGATCTTCGCTGTGCTGAAGACTATTTTTTTTCCAGCCCTGCGGGGGTGGTCCGCAATATCCCGGAATATCTAATGAAGCCGAACCGGGGCGTTTGGGCTGGGAGACTTTGGTAGCCAACATAACGGATGGCATGGACCCATCTTATGGTTCGAAATTCGCAAAATCAAGACGTTTCGAGGCGATATAATCCGACAAAAACAGAAATCATTCGTTAGCCTTAATCACTATCGTAAATCCGGATGAGATGTTTCTTTCGTCCGTTCAGGCGCTAGGGTTTTCACCAATGATTCCTGCGGAGGCAAGGCCTGTTTCTCCTATGGAAACGGCCCGCCCCGGAACGCGGGCCAGCCGGCCGCATCCCTGTTACAGCCAAGAAAAAGCCGCGCCGGGGCATCATCCCGGCGCGGCCGCCAATCTCGGATATCGGGACTGAAAGCTCTCGATATGTATCCGCGGACACATCAAGCCCGTGCACGCGTTCCGTATTCGAAATATGGGTAACATTTTAATTTTTGCGCTACCGGCATCATTTACTCCATATATGCGAAGTCAAATACCGTATGCCCCCCCTGATGGTGCCAATGGTGCATTGAAGCATGGCGCTTGCGGAGGAAGTTCGCGTAGTGGATTTCGCCATCCGTCTCCACATAGGTCGAAGGCGAAAGCTCCTCGATCCGGTTCAGGGAGACGCCCTTGCCGTAGTGGCAGAAGCCTTGGTACTGGGCACATCGGATCACCTCTCCGCTAGGCGACACAACGATTCCGGCGTTGCGGGCCCGCATCGGGTTGCGGACGATGGGGTTGCAGGCATGCGGAGTCCACTCCGTGGAGCGCGGCGAATCGGCGAAAAAGGCGAACAGCTCGTCGCAATGGCTCTGCCCGTCCGTGCGATCGATATTAGTTAATAGCCACCAATATTCTCCGTGTTTGAAGATAATCGTATCGACCGCCGATATATTCGTCATCAGATTAACATCCAGCTCCCATTTGAGCGGAAAATCTGTGCATTTCCATAATTCTATACTGCGGTTTCCGCAGGTCTCTGGCACCATGTAGGTGACGCCCTCGTGCTCGAATATATAGGGGAAAGATAGGTGGTACGGCAGGTTCAGGGCCGTGCCCAGCAGGCGGAAAGCCCCGTCGGAGTAGGTCGCAACCGAGATCGTGCCCTTGCGAGAATTGAAATCGTAATCTTCGAAAAATATATATGGTTTTTTATCCTGGGTATATACGAAGGGGTCGGCAAAGAACCGGCCTTTCGGCGGCTGCAATACCATGGCTTCGGATACCACCGCCTGCTGCCTGGCGGAGGGAAACATACCGATCCGCCATCGCACGTTGCGTTTCATGATGCGCCGCACAATCAAATCGGACATTAACCAGGCCTGGCGCGCGATATAGCTTGCGCTGTCCCACTCCACCGGATCCTCGCGCCGCGGCCCGCTCATGATCTGCATGCCGGGCGCCGCGGCGCCCTGCGTGGAGCGGGCCAGCGTCTGGAGCGCGTCGCAGACCATGAAATTCCCCAGGCTGAAGGCGCGGGCCTGGTTCTTCAGCCAGAACAGTTCGGTATTGAAACTGCGCTGGTCCAGCAGCTCGTCGTCCTCCACGCGGACGCCGACGCGCCAGAGCTTCACGGTGGTGTGGTCCTCGCGCTGGTAGACCTCCCAGAAACCCGCATACCGGCTGGTCGCGACCGCGATGTCGGAATAGCTCAACTGCCATACGCCCAGCCTGGCCCAGCCCGCCATCTGTTCGCGCGACGCCGGCGATGCGCCCAGCGTGATCACCAGGTCCAGGTCCAGCGCGGCCACTTCGTCCTGCGCATCGGCCGCGGCCGCTTCGGGCGCCAGCGGCAACACGGCCGCCGCGTCCGACGGCAGGCTGTCGCGCAGGTCGTGGCAAGCCAGCATGCCGCGCTGCTTGGCGGGCAGCAGCCTGCCCTCCAGGCGCGACAGCGTGCCGAACAGGGCTTTCACGCTCAGGCGGGGCGGCCTGTCGCTGGCCGCCCCGCTCATCACCAGCAAGGCCGCAATATCGAAATCCTGGCTGTGCTGAAGCCACTCGACCATCTCGTGCATCCAGCCGGGTTGCTCATACCCGTCAACCAGCAGTCCCACTCGGTAGGTCTTCATTTCTCCTGCTCCTGTGTCGGGGCGAGTCGGCAGTCGCCGCCCGTACGGCGAACGGGCTAGCCATGCATGCCGATCCTTGTCTGTGCCGCGCATTCCATTCCTCGCGCTGATACTGCGGTGTTTTGCGCTTGTCTTCCAGACCACATTTATCCTAGAGCGGCAGCCCGAGGACGAACGGCTCAGGATCGTCCGGACGGCCGAGGAACCCACTTGTCCACCCGCAGGGCGGCGCTCATCCTTGCGGCGGAGCCGGTATCGCGGAAGGGGTATTCCGGCACCGCTCGCGCTTCTACGCTAGTGGTAAACCCTATTGGGGATAGCCGAGGCTCGCATCTCGGCCATCCCTAACGCATAATGGTTTTTAAACGAACGTTTGAATTCAACCTTATGCAAGAAACCAGATCACCCTCTACCCGTGACGCGATCCTGGATACGGCCGAAGCCCTGTTCGCGCAACAGGGCCACGACGCGACCTCGATGCGGCAGATCACGAGCGCGGCCGGCGTGAACCTTGCCTCGGTGAACTATCACTTCGGCTCCAAAGAGTCACTCGTGCAGGCGGTGCTCAAACGCCGGCTGGCGGTGCTGAACCAGGAGCGCCTGCGGCTTTTGGACGAACTGGAGGCGCAAGCCGAAGGCAAGCCCCTCAAGCCGTCCCAGATCGTGGACGCTTTTTTCGGCACGCTGCTGCGCCTGGCCGCCGACCCCGCCCAGGCCGGCAGCACCTTCCTGCCGCTGCTGGAACGCACCATGACCGACCCGTCGGACTTCATCCGCGGCCTGTTCGCGGAGGAATACGCGGACGTGCTGGAGCGCTACCGCAACGCGCTCTTCGCCGCGCTGCCCGACGTGCCCAAGGCGGAAATCATGTGGCGCTTCCAGTTCATGCTGGGCGCCACGTCGTACGCCATCATCGGCACGGACCTGCTGCGCTCGGTCACGGGCTGGACCATAGACGAAGCCGAACAACCCAATAACCCGGAGCTGCTGCTGCCCCGCCTGATGAGCTTCCTGCTCGGCGGCCTGCGCTCTCCCCTGCCGCAAGTGCCCGCCGCCTAGGCGGCAGCTCGGCCCGCCGGCCGGAACCGAACACCCATGGAGGCAAGAACATGAACGCAGTCATCCTCGCCCTGGCCGTCATCGTGCTGCTGGCCGCCGTCGCGCTGGGCGTGCGTCCGATCCGCCGGGCCCTGCTGTCCGCGCCGATCTTCAACCTGTACCGCAAGGTGCTGCCGCAGATGTCGGACACCGAACGCGACGCGCTGGAGGCCGGCACGGTCTGGTGGGAAGGCGAGCTGTTCCGCGGCCGGCCCGACTGGAACCGCCTGCTCGCCTATCCCCGCCCCACGCTGAGCGAGGAAGAACGGCGCTTCCTGGACAACCAGGCCGAAGAGGCCTGCCGCATGGTCGACGACTGGAGCGTCACGCAGGAACGCTACGACCTGCCCGCGGACGTCTGGAACTACCTGAAGGCCCAGGGCTTCCTGGGCATGATCATCCCCAAGGAATACGGCGGCCTGGCGTTCTCCGCCTACGCCCATTCCGAGATCGTGACCAAGCTGTCGACGCGCTCCTCGGCGCTGGCGGTGTCCGTGATGGTGCCGAATTCGCTCGGCCCGGCCGAGCTGCTCCTGCACTACGGCACCGATGAACAGAAGAACCACTACCTGCCCCGCCTGGCGCGCGGCGAGGAGGTGCCCGCCTTCGCGCTGACCAGCCCCTGGGCCGGCTCCGACGCCGCGGCGATTCCGGACAGCGGCATCGTGTGCAAGGGCGAATGGCAGGGCCGCGAAGTGATCGGCATGAAGGTCACCTGGGACAAGCGCTACATCACGCTGGCGCCGGTGTGCACCCTGCTGGGCCTGGCGTTCCGGCTGTACGACCCCGACGGCCTGCTGGGCGGCGAGAAAGACCTGGGCATCACCTGCGCCCTGGTGCCGCACGACCATCCCGGCGTGGACACCGGCCGCCGCCACTTCCCGCTGAACGCGATGTTCATGAACGGACCGACGCGCGGCACGGACGTCTTCATGCCGCTGGACTTCATCATCGGCGGCCCGGCCATGGCGGGACAGGGCTGGCGCATGCTGATGGAGTGCCTGGCGGCGGGCCGCTCGATCTCGCTGCCTTCGTCCAATACCGGCATGTCCAAGCTCACGGCGCGCGCCGTCGGCGGCTATGCGCGCGTGCGCAGCCAGTTCCGCACGCCCGTGGGCAAGTTCGAAGGCGTGGAAGAGGCCCTGGCGCGCATCGGCGGCAACACCTACATGATGGACGCCGCCCGCGCCATGACGGCCGGCGCGGTGGACCTGGGCGAAAAGCCGTCGGTCGTCTCCGCCATCGTCAAATACCACGTGACCGAACGCGCGCGCCAGGTCGTCAACGACGGCATGGACGTGATCGGCGGCAAGGGCATCTGCCTGGGCCCGTCCAACTTCCTGGGTCGCGCCTACCAGCAGATTCCCATCGGCATCACCGTGGAAGGCGCCAACATCCTTACGCGCAGCCTGATCATCTTCGGCCAGGGCGCCATCCGCTGCCATCCCTACGTGCTGGCGGAAATGCAGGCCGCGCAGTCGGCCGACCGCCGGCAGGGGCTGGACGACTTCGACCGGGCCTTCTGGGGCCACGCGGCCTTCGTCGCCCGGAACGCGCTGCGCGCCGCGGGCACCGCCCTGACCGGCGGACGATACGTCGCCGTGAACGCCGACGTCGCGCCCGCCATGAAGCGCTACTACCAACTGCTCAGCCGCTACAGCGCCGCGTTCGCGCTGCTGGCCGACACCTCGATGCTGGTGCTGGGCGGCAGCCTCAAGCGGCGCGAACGCCTGTCCGCCCGGCTGGGCGACATCCTGTCGCAGATGTACCTGATCAGCGCCACGCTCAAGCGCTACGAGGACGAAGGCCGCCAGGCCGCCGATGCGCCCCTGGCGCACTGGTCCGTCCAGGACGCGCTGTTCAAGCTGCAGCAGGCCTTCGACGGCGTGCTGGACAACCTGCCCAACCGGGCCGTGGCCTGGTGCCTGGCGCGCCTGGTCTTCCCGTGGGGCCGCCGCCAGGCCCTGCCCTCGGACCAATTGGGCCAGGACGTGGCGCGCCTGCTGATCCAGCCCGGCCCCGCGCGCGACCGCCTGACCGCCGGCTGCCACCTGCCCGCCACCGAGGACGAGCCCGTGGGCGCCATCGAACAGGCGCTGGCCGCCGCGCTGGACGCCGAGCCCATCGAGGCCAAGATCCGCGAACTTGAAAAGCGCGGCGCGCTGGACGACAACCCGCAAGCCAATGTGCGCGACATCGCCGATGCCGCGTTCGCCATCGGCGGCATCACCGCCGAAGAATACGCGGTGGTGAAGCGCCGCAACCGCTTGCGCGATACCGTAGTGAAAGTGGATGATTTCCCCTTTGACCTCGGCGTCCAAGACCGCGCCGGGCCCGCCGTCGAACGCAAGGTTGCCTGAGGGAGGAATCGGATGGCATTCAAACCGGTTTACGTGGTCGATGGCCTGCGCACGCCGTTCCTCAAGGCGCGCACCGGCCCGGGCCCCTTCTCCGCCGGGGACCTCGCCGTGCAGTCGGGCCGCGCCCTGCTGCTGCGCCAGCCTTTCGCGCCCACGGACCTCGACGAGGTCATCGTGGGCTGCGCCGCCCCCTCCCCCGACGAAGTGAACATCGGCCGGGTGATCGCGCTGCGGCTGGGCTGCGGCAACAAGGTGCCGGGCTGGACCGTAATGCGCAACTGCGCGTCGGGCATGCAGGCGCTGGATTCCGCCGTCGCCAACATCCAGTCCGGCCGTTCGGAACTGGTGCTGGCAGGCGGCACGGACGCGCTGTCGCGCGCGCCGGTGTTGTTCTCCGACGACATGGTGCGCTGGCTGGCGGCGTGGTATGCGGCTCGCGGCATGGGCGCCAGGCTGGCGGCGCTGCGCCGGTTCCGGCTGCGCAACCTGGCGCCCGTCATCGGCCTGCTCAAGGGGCTGACCGACCCCGTGGTCGGCCTGTCGATGGGACAGACCGCCGAGAACCTCGCCACCCGCTTCGGCATCGACCGCCCCGCGATGGACGCCTACGCGGCGGAAAGCCACCGGCGCGCGCTGGCGGCCCGCGCCGCGGGCGCCATGGGCGAGATCGCGCCCTTGATCGACACGCAAGGCAGGCTGTACGCTGAAGACGATGGCGTGCGCGCCGACTCCACGCCCGAAAAGCTGGCCAGGCTCAAGCCCGTCTTCGACAAACCCTGGGGCAATATCACGGCAGGCAACAGCTCGCAGGTCACCGACGGCGCCGCCATGCTGGCGCTGGCTTCCGAGGAAGCCGTCCGCAAATGGAACCTGCGGCCGCTGGGCCGCATCGTGGACAGCCAGTGGGCCGGCCTGGATCCCGCGCAGATGGGCCTGGGCCCGGTGCATGCCGCCACGCCCATCCTGCAGCGCCACGGCCTGGGGCTCAACGACCTGGACCTGTGGGAAATCAACGAGGCCTTCGCCGCCCAGGTGCTGGGCTGCCTCGCGGCCTGGCGCGACGACGCCTATTGCCGGGAACACCTCGGCACCCCGGCCTGGGGCGAACTGGACCCCAGCCGGCTCAACGTCGACGGAGGCGCCATCGCCATCGGCCACCCCGTGGGCGCGTCCGGCGCCCGCATCGTGCTGCACCTGCTCGACGCGCTGAAGCGGCGCGGCGCCCGGCGCGGCATGGCGGCCATCTGCATCGGCGGCGGCCAAGGCGGCGCGATGCTGGTCGAAACCCTGGACGAGGACCGCCCATGACCACGCTGGACACACTCTCCCACTGGCGCCTGGACCGCGATCCCGACGGCCTGGCCTGGCTGACGTTCGACCGCGCCGGCAGCGCCGTCAACGCCCTGTCGGCCGACACGCTGGCCGAGCTCGCCGTCGTGCTGGACGCGCTGGACGCGGCGCCGCCCAAAGGCCTGGTCATCCGCTCCGGCAAGGCCACGGGCTTCATCGTGGGCGCCGACGTCAATGAATTCGCCAGCCTGGACACGCCCGAACAGGCGCGCGCGCTGGTCGCGCGCGGCTGGAATCTCTTCAACCGCGTGGCCGCGCTGCGCTATCCCACGCTGGCGCTCATACAGGGCCATTGCCTGGGCGGCGGCCTGGAGCTGGCGCTGGCCTGCCGCTACCGCCTGGTCGAGGACCGGCCCGGCACCTCGCTGGCGCTGCCCGAAGTCATGCTGGGCATTTTCCCCGGCTGGGGCGGCATGCTGCGGCTGCCGCGGCTGATCGGCGCGCCCGCGGCGCTCGACATGATGCTGACGGGCCGCGGCGCCGACGCGCGCCGCGCGGCGGCGCTGGGCCTGGCGGACGCGCGCGTCCCTACCCGGCTGCTGCTGGCCGCCGCCCGCCAGACCGTGCTGTCGGGCAAGGCGCCGCGCCGCGCGCGCGGCCTGGGCGGCTGGGCCAACCGCTGGCCGCTGAAGGCCCTCGTCGCCCAGCGCGCCCGCAAGCAGATCGCCGCCAAGGATCCGCAAGGCCACTATCCCGCCGCGCCCGCCATCGTGGATCTCTGGGAAAAGCACGGCGGCAACGCGCTGCAGGCGCCCGACCTGATAGACCGCATCATCTCGTCCGGCACCGCCCGCAACCTGCTGCGCGTGTTCCGCCTGCAGGAGCGCCTGAAGGCCAACGGCAAGCAGGCCGGCGCCGCCCCCGCACGCCGCGTGCACGTGGTGGGCGCGGGGGTGATGGGCGGCGACATCGCGGCCTGGTGCGCGCTCAAGGGCATGACGGTCACCCTGCAGGACCAGGACATGGGCCGCATCGCGCCCGCCCTCAAGCGCGCGGGCGAACTGTTCTCGCGCCGCCTGAAAGACCCGCGCCAGGCGCGGGCCGCGTTCGACCGACTGATCCCCGACCCGGCGGCCGACGGCGTGCCGCTGGCCGACATCGTCATCGAGGCCATCAGCGAACAGCCCGATGCCAAGCGCGCGCTGTACCGCTCGCTGGAACCGCGCATGAAGCCGGACGCGCTGCTCGCCACCAACACGTCCAGCCTCTCGCTGGAGACCCTGCGCGCCGGCCTTGCCCGGCCCGAACGGCTGGTCGGCATCCACTTCTTCAACCCCGTGGCCAAGATGCCGCTGGTGGAGGTCGTGCACGCGGAAGGCGACGCGGGCGACGCGCAGGCCCGCGCCTGCGCCTTCGTCGGACAGATCGACAAGCTGGCGCTGCCCGTCAGGAGCGCCCCCGGCTTCCTGGTCAACGCGGTGCTGGCGCCCTACATGCTGGAAGCCATGCGCAGCGTGGACGAAGGCGTCGCGCCGCAGGCCGTGGATGCGGCCATGGTCGCCTTCGGCATGCCGATGGGACCGCTGGAGCTGGCGGATACCGTGGGCCTGGATATCGCGCGCGCCGCGGGCGAGGAACTGGCCGGCGGCGCCGCGCCGCCGCGCTGCCTGGCCGACCGGCTGGCGCGCGGCGAACTGGGCAAGAAAAGCGGCCAGGGCTTTTACGCCTGGCGCGACGGCAAGCCCGTCAAGCGCGCCGACGCTCCCGCGGGCGCGCCGCCCGGGCTGGCGCAGCGCCTGATCCAGCCCTTGATAGACGCCACGCGCCAGCGCGTGGAGGCAGGCATCGTCGCCGACGCCGACCTGGCCGACGCCGGCGTGATTTTCGGAACGGGGTTCGCGCCCTTCACGGGCGGCCCCATGCATTACCAAGGCAGCGACAGGCCGGCTTCCGCCGGGCTGGCAGGACCCGCAGTGCATTAGAGGCATATATCCAACACGAGGAGGCAGTACCATGAGCAGACGTTCATTGTCCCTGAGCACCTTGTCGGCCTTCGTGGTCGGCCTGGGCGCAGCCACGGCGGCCCATTCGGCCGGCTTTCAGCTTCTTGAGCAGAACGCCAGCGGCCTGGGCAACGCGTATGCCGGCTCGGCGGCAAATCCGGAAAACGCCAGCATCATCTACTACAACCCGGCCGGCATGACTTATCTGCCGGGCTTCAACGTGTCGGGCGGGGTCAACCTGATCAAGCCGTCCTTCAAGTTCAAGGACAACGGCGACAGCCGCAACCCCAGCATCCCGGGCCTGCCGGGCACCGGCCTGGGCGGCTCGGCGCCCACCGGCGGCAACGGCGGCGACGCCGGCAACCTGGGCGTGGTGCCCAACCTGTATGCCTCCTGGCAACTGAACGAACAGTGGTTCCTGGGCCTGGGCATCGGCGCGCCGTTCGGCCTCATGACCGAGTACGACGACGACTGGGTGGGGCAATACCACTCCAACAAGTTCGACATCAAGACGATCAACATCAACCCGTCGATCGCGTACAAGGTCAACGAGCAGTTCTCGATGGGCTTCGGCCTGAACTGGCAGCACATCGACGCCAACTACAAGAAGAAGACCGTGGTCCCCGTTCCCGGCATGCCGCTGGGCACGACCGGCGACGCCGACCTGAACCTCAAGGGCGACGCCTGGGGCTGGAACGTGGGCTTCATGCTGCAGCCCACCGAAGACACCCGCATCGGCCTGTCCTACCGCTCCAGGATCAAGCACACGGCCAAGGGCGACACCGACGTCGACAACATCTATCCGCTCGGCAACTCGGTGTCGTTCGACTCCAAGGCCACCGTGTCCCTGCCCGACACTCTGATCCTGAGCGCTTCGCACCAGTTGAACGAACGCTGGGAACTGCTGGGCGACGTGTCGTGGACGGGCTGGAGCAGCATCCCCAGCCTGAAGATCCGCAACTCCGGCACCGGCGCGCGCGACGACGAGCTGCCGCTGAACTTCCGCGATACCTGGCGCGTCGCCCTGGGCGCCAACTACAAGTTCGCGCCGGACTGGAAGTGGAAGTTCGGCGTGGCCTTCGACCAGTCGCCCGTGTACAAGGAATCCGACCGCCCCACCTCGCTGCCCGATAACGACCGCTACTGGTTCTCGACCGGCGTGCAGTGGCAGGCCACCAAGAACACGACGCTGGACGTGGGTTATACCTATCTGTACCTGCGCAAGACGGACATCGACACCACGTCCGGCAATCAGTTGACCAAGGGCCGCGTGGCAGGCACCTACGACAGCAGCGCCCACATCCTGGGCGTGCAGTTGTCGGCCCGCTTCTAGCCCGGGAGGGCGGGTCCGCCCGCCCTCCGTTCTTTCAGGAGACTTCCTTGAGCAAGTTCGTCGTCAAACACGTCGCCGTCCTGGGTGCCGGCGTCATGGGCGCGCAGATCGCCGCCCACCTGGCCAACGCCGGCGTGCCCGTCACGCTGTTCGACCTGGCCGCGCCCGAAGGCGACCGCAACGGCATCGTCAAGAAGGCGCTGGCGGGCCTGAGGAAACTGGAGCCGGCGCCGCTGGCGGGCGCGGCGCGCCTGGCGCTGATCACGCCGGCGAACTACGACGACCACCTGGACCGGCTGAGCGGCTGCGACCTGGTCATCGAGGCCATCGCCGAGCGCATGGACTGGAAAACGGCGCTGTACGAACGCATCGCGCCCCACGTCGCGCCCGGCGCCATCGTCGCGTCGAATACTTCCGGCCTGTCGATAGACGCCCTGGCCCACGCCCTGCCCGAGAGCCTGCGCAAGCGCTTCTGCGGCATCCACTTTTTCAATCCGCCCCGCTACATGCGGCTGGTGGAGATCATCGCCACCCCGCACACCCAGGCCTCGGTGCTCGACGAGCTGGAAACCTGGCTGACCTCGAAACTGGGCAAGGGCGTGATCCGCGCGCTCGACACCCCCAACTTCGTCGCCAACCGCATCGGCGTGTTCTCCATCCTGGCCGCCATGCACCACACCGCGCGCCTCGGACTGGGCTTCGACGAAGTGGACGCCCTGACCGGCCCGAAGATCGGCCGCCCCAAGAGCGCCACCTACCGCACCGCCGACGTGGTCGGCCTGGACACCCTGGCCCACGTCGTGGGCACCATGGAAAAGAACCTGCCGGACGATCCCTGGCACCGCTACTTCACCTTGCCCGGCTGGCTCTCGGCCCTGATCGGCAAGGGCGCGCTGGGCCAGAAGAGCGGCGCCGGCGTCTACCGCAAGCAGGGCAAGGAGATCCAGGTCCTGGACCTGAAGGCGCAGGACTACGTGCCCAGCGCGGGCAAGCTGGCCGACGAGGTCGCCGCCCTGCTCAAGGAGCGCGATCCCGCCCGCCGCTTCGCCGCGCTGCGCGCGAGCGAACACCCCCAGGCCCAGTTCCTGTGGAGCCTGTTCCGCGACATTTTCCACTACAGCGCGGCGCAGCTCGAGCACGTGGCGGACAACGCCCGCGATCTGGACCTGGCCATGCGCTGGGGCTTCGGCTGGTCGCAGGGGCCGTTCGAAACCTGGCAGGCCGCCGGCTGGCAGGCCATCGCCGCCGCCGTGGCCGAGGACATCGCGGCCGGCCGCGCCATGAGCGATGCCCCGCTGCCGGCCTGGGCGCTGGAGCCCGGCCGCCAGGGCGTGCACACGCCCGAGGGCTCCTATTCCGCCCGCTCGGGCCAGTTGCGCCCGCGCTCGGCCCTGCCGGTGTACCGGCGCCAGCTCTTCCCCGAACGCGTCTTCGGCGAAGGTGCCGACGACCGCGGCGTCACCGTCTGGGAAAACGAAGGCGTGCGCCTGTGGAACCTGCCCGAGGTGGACCCGGGCATCGCCATTCTGTCGGTCACCTCCAAGAACCACACGCTGGGCGCGGAGGTGCTTGAAGGCATTCTGCAGTCCGTGGCGCGGGCCGAGCGCGAATTCGACGGGCTGGTGATCTGGCACGACGCGCCCTTCGCCGTCGGCGCCAACCTGCAGCAGGTGTCCGAAGCCTGCGCCGCCGGCCAATGGGACATGCTGGAAGCCACGGTCGAGAAATTCCAGCGCACGTCCCAGTCGTTCAAGTACGCGCAGATTCCCACCGTCGCCGCCGTGCAGGGCATGGCGCTGGGCGGAGGCTGCGAATTCCTGATGCACGCCTCGCACCGGGTGCTGGCGCTGGAAAGCTATATCGGCCTGGTCGAGGCCGGCGTCGGGCTGATCCCGGCCGGCGGCGGCAGCAAGGAATTCGCCGGCCGCGCCGCCGCCCTGGCCGCGCGCACGGCCACGCCGGGCGAGGTCTTTCCGTACTTGCAGCCGGTGTTCCAGAACGTCGCCATGGCGCAGGTCGCCAAGAGCGCGCTGGAAGCCGTCGAGGCCGGCTTCGCCCGCGACCACGATGTGGTGCTGTTCCATCCCGGCGAACTGCTGTTCGTCGCCATCGGCCAGGCCCGGGCCGCGGCGGACGCCGGCCACACGCCGCCACCGCGCCTGCGCGACGTGCCCGTGGCCGGACGCAACGGCATCGCGAACTTCGAAATGGTGCTGGTCAATATGCGCGAAGGCGGCATGATCAGCGCCCACGACTACCGCGTGGCGCGCAGCGCGGCGGTCGCGCTGTGCGGCGGCGAGGTCGATACCGGCACGAAGGTGGACGAGGAATGGCTGCTGGCCGTGGAGCGCAAGGAATTCATCGCCCTGCTGCGCACGCCTGAAACCCAGGCGCGCATCCGCCACACTTTGGAAACCGGCAAGCCTTTACGGAACTAGAGCTAGGCCCCCCCGCAGCGCCTGCGGCGCTTCCCCCCGGGGGGCGCCGCAGGCGGACCGGCGGAGCCGGATCCGCGCGGCCCCGCTCATGAGGCACCGGTGCTCCCCGGGGGAATTGGGTTGATATGTCTCGCTGTGGATATTGAGGAAATGAATATGAGCACGCAGATTCAAGACGCCTACATCGTCGCGGCCACGCGGCTGCCGGTGGGCAAGCGCAACGGCGCCTATGCCGCCACCCGCCCCGACGACATGCTGGCCGCGGCGCTGAACGGCGCGCTGGCGCAGGCGCCGGGGCTGGACCCCGCCCGCATCGAGGACGTGATCGCCGGCTGCGCCATGCCCGAGGCCGAACAGGGCATGAACGTGGCGCGCATCGGCCTGTTGCTTGCCGGCCTGCCGCAAAGCGTGGCCGGCGTCACCGTGAACCGCTTCTGCGCGTCCGGCCTGCAGGCCGTGGCCGACGCCGCCGCGCGCATCCGCATGGGCGAGGCCGACATCATGATCGGCGCGGGCACCGAGTCCATGAGCGCCATGCCCCAGATCATGGGCAACAAGGTGTCGATGAACCCGGCCATCTTCGCGCACGAAGAAAACCTCGGCATGGCGTTCGGCATGGGCCTGACGGGCGAAAAGGTCGCCGAACGCTGGAAGGTGTCGCGCGAGGACCAGGACGCTTTCGCGCTGGCGTCGCACCGGAAGGCCTGCGCGGCCATCGCCGCCGGGCACTTCCGCGCCGAGATCACGCCCTACGAAGTGGTGGCGCACCTGCCCGACGGCGCGAGCGGCGCGGTGCGCGTCGCGCGCCGCCTGGTCGAGGTGGACGAAGGTCCGCGCCCGGACAGCAGCGCCGAGGCGCTGGCGCGGCTGAAGCCGGTGTTCGCCGCGCGCGGCAGCGTCACCGCCGGCAACAGTTCCCAGATGTCGGACGGCGCCGCCGCCGTGGTCCTGGTGTCCGACCGCATCCTGCGCGAATTCAATCTCAGCCCGCTGGCGCGCTTCGCCGGTTTCGCCGTGGCCGGCGTGCCGCCCGAAGTCATGGGCATCGGCCCGGTCGCGGCGATACCCAAGGTGCTGGCGCGCGCCGGCATCGCGCAGGACGACCTGGACTGGATCGAACTGAACGAAGCCTTCGCCGCCCAATCCCTGGCCGTCATCCGCGAGCTGAAGCTGGACCCGGCCAAGGTGAATCCGCTGGGCGGCGCCATCGCGCTGGGCCATCCGCTGGGCGCCACCGGCGCGATCCGCACGGCCACCATTACCCACGGTCTGCGCCGCACCGGCGGAAAGTACGGCCTGGTGACCATGTGCATCGGCACCGGCATGGGCGCCGCGGGCCTGTTCGAGGCAATGTAGGCGACGCGGCCGGCACCATGAAGCCCTATTGGTTCAAGAACCTGTCGCCGCAATGGCGCGCGCGCCTGATGCGGGTGGGATTCAACCTGCATCCGGCGTTTCGCGCCACCGGCGGCCGGGTGGTGCACGTGTCGCCGGATTTCCAGCACATCCGCATCAAGCTGCCGCTGCTGCGGCGCACCCGCAATATCGTCGGGTCCATGTACGGCGGCTCGCTGTTCGCGGTGACCGACGGGGCCCATCCCACCATGCTGATGTCCGCGCTGGGCGCGGACCACATCGTCTGGGACAAGGCGGCGTCCATCCGCTACCGCAAGCCCGCCTACGCCACCCTGTACGCCGACTTCCGCCTGCCGGCCGGGGAAATCGCCGAGATCCGCCGGCTGCTGGCGCGCGACCACGAAACCACCCGGACCTACACGGTGGAACTCAAGGACAAGGACGGCGTGGTCTACGCCGTCGTGGAACGCACGATCTACATCGCGGACAAAAAGTTCTACAAGCGGAAGAACACAGGAGGAGACAAATGCCTAGCATCACCGGAGCACGATCCGCCGCCCTGAGCCTCGCGCTGGCGGCCTGCCTGGCCGGCAGCCAGGCGCAAGCCGCCGACCTGGAAATCGCCGGCGTCAGCGTGCCGCAAAGCCTGCCGGCTGGCGGCCGCGACCTGGTGCTCAACGGCGCCGGCGTGCGCACGAAGGTCATCGTCAAGGTCTACGTGGCGGCGCTGTACGCCCCCGAAAAAAGCGGCGACGCGGCCGCGCTGATCGGCAGCGACCAGCCCCGCCGCATCCGCCTGCTGCTGCTGCGCGACGTGGACGGCAAGAGCCTGGACAACGCCCTGCGGGACGGTTTGCGCGACAATACGCCCGCGCAGGAGCTTGCCGCGCTGAAGGCGCCGGCCGAACGCCTGTCGGCCCTGATGGCCGAGATCGGCGCCGTCCGCGAAGGCGACGTGGTCGATCTGGACTTCGACGCCGGCGGCGTCGCGGTCACGGACAACGGCAAGCCGCGAGGCCGCATCGACAGCCCCGCCTTCGCGCGCGCCCTGCTGCGCGTGTGGCTGGGCGAAAAGCCCGCGCAGGCCTCCCTGAAAAAAGCCCTGCTGGGCAATTGACGACGCAGCGACGATGGAACGAATCTGGCAGAAGAGCTACCCTCCCGGCGTGCCCGCGGAGATCGAGATGGACGGCGCCACGACGCTGGTCTCGATCGTGCGCGAAAGCTGCCGGCGCTATGCGGACAAGACCGCGTACATCAGCATGGGCAAGTCGATCCGCTACGCGGAGCTCGACCGGCTGACCCGCGATTTCGCGGCATGGCTGCACGCCAACGGCCTGGGCCGCGGCGACCGCGTCGCGCTCATGATGCCCAACCTGTTGCAGTATCCCGTGTGCCTGTTCGGCGCGCTGCGCGCCGGCTGCGTGGTCGTGAACTGCAACCCGCTTTACACCGCGCACGAACTCCAGCACCAACTGGCCGACTCGGGCGCCCGCGCCATCGTGGTCGCCGACAACTTCGCCGCCACCCTGCAAAAGGCCTTGCCCGGCACCGCCGTGGAGCGCGTGCTGGTCACCTCCATCGGCGAACTGCTGGGGCCGGTCAAGGGCCGCCTGGTGGACTTCGCGGTGCGCCGCGTGAAGCGCATGGTGCCGGCCTGGTCGCTGCCCAGCGCGACCCGGCTGGGCGACGCGCTGCGCGCCGGACGCGCCGCGCCCTACGCCGAAACGGAACTGGACCAGCGCGACCTGGCCTGCCTGCAATACACGGGCGGCACCACCGGCGTGGCCAAGGCGGCCATGCTGACCCACGGCAACCTGGTGGCGAACGTCAGCCAGGCCTATGCCTGGGTGCGCCCGCTGGTGACCGAAGGCGAGGAATGCATCGTGACGGCCTTGCCGCTCTACCACATCTTCGCGCTTACGGCGAACTGCCTGACCTTCATGAAGATGGGCGCGAGCAACCTCCTCATCATCAATCCGCGCGACATCGCCGGCCTGGTCAAGGAGATGCGCAAGGTGCCGTTTTCCGCCTTCACCGGCGTCAATACGCTCTTCAACGCCCTGCTCAACAACCCGGACTTCGCGCGGCTGGATTTTTCCCGGCTGCGCCTCACGATGGGCGGCGGCATGGCGGTGCAGCGCTCGGTGGCCGAACGCTGGAAGGCCGTGACCGGCCGGTCGCTGGCGCAGGCCTACGGCCTGACCGAAACCTCGCCCGCGGTCACCATCAACCCGCTGGACGTGCAGGTCTTCACCGGGTCCATCGGACTGCCCGTGCCGTCCACCGACCTCTCCATCCGCGACGATGAAGGCCGCGAACTGGGCATAGGCGAAAGCGGCGAGATCTGCGTGCGCGGACCGCAGGTCACGCAAGGCTACTGGAAGCGCCCCGACGAAACCGCGCTGGTCCTGTACCCCGACGGCTTCCTGCGCACGGGCGACATCGGCTACGTGGACGAGAACGGCTACGTGTTCCTGATCGACCGCAAGAAAGACATGATCCTGGTCTCGGGCTTCAACGTCTATCCCAACGAGGTCGAGGACGCGGCCGCCCTGCACCCCGGCGTGAAGGAAGTGGCCGCCGTGGGCGTGCCCGACGAACGCTCCGGCGAGGCCGTGAAGCTGTACGTCATCCGCAAGGATCCCGCGCTGGACGCCGAAACCCTGATCGCGCACTGCCGCAAGCAGTTGACCGGCTACAAAGTGCCGCGCTACGTCGAATTCCGCGACGACCTGCCGCGCACCAACGTCGGCAAGATCCTGCGCCGCGAGCTCAGGCCGGCCGCGCGGCAGGCCGAGGCGCCGGCGTCCTCGACCAAGGCCTGAAGACGCCGGCGCCGCCCTACCACTGGCCGAAGAAGACGCCCGCCCGCTTGTGGGCGTTGGTGGCCTTTTCCACGGCCTCGTCGCTGATCGTCGTTCGGCGCTTGCCGCGCAGCATCCAGTCCAGCAGGCGCTGGCGCAGCTCCAGCCGCGTGCCGGCGTGCGCGCTGCTGCGGCCCAGGTCCTGGTATTCGTCGGGATCGGCATGCAGGTCGAAGAGCTGCTCGGGTTCGTCCAGCCAATACACATAGCGCCAGCGGTCCGTCCGCACCGACCAGGCGCGGGCGTTCTGCGGCGTCTTGCCGCGCAGGAGGCGCGCCTGGCGGAAGCTGTAGTCCAGTTCCGAGAACACGCAGTCCCGCCACGCTCCGGCCTCGGCCCGGCCATGCAGCAGCGTCTGCAGTTCGCGGCCTTCCAGGCGGTGGCCGGGCCCGGGCGTGCCCAGCGCGCGCAGCACGGTGGGCACCAGGTCCACGCTTTCGACCATGTCGTCCAGCACCTTGCCGCGCGTGGCGCCGGCCTCGGCCGAAGGATCCATGACGATGAAGGGAACCCGCTGCACGGTGTCGTAGAACAGCTCTTTCTCGCCCAGCCAGTGGTCGCCCAGGAAGTCGCCGTGGTCGGCCGTGAACACGATCAGCGTGTTCTTCATCAGGCCCGCGCCTTCCATGTAGTCGAACAGCCGGCCCAGGTGGTCGTCCAGTTGCCGGATCAGCCCCTGGTAGGCGGGCCGCACGATGCGCACGCATTCGTCCGTGGAAAAGCTGACGCTCTCCTCCTGCTGCCGGTAGGCCGCCACCACCGGATGCGCGTCCACCAATTCCTCGGGCCTGCGCCGCGGCGGCAGGCATTGGTCGGCCGTGTAGCGGCGATGGTAGGGCGCGGGCGCCATGTAGGGCCAGTGCGGCTTTACGTAGCTCAGGTGCAGCACCCAGGGCTGGCCGCCGCGCCGCTTCATGAAGTCCAGCGCCTGGTCCGTCATGTAGGCGGTCTCGGAATGCGGCTCCGCCACGCGCGAGGGCAGGTGCACGTTGCGCATGTTCCATCCGCTGACGACCTGGCCGTCCGCGTCGACTCCGGCGATGACGTAGTCGGTCCAGGGATCCGCGCTGTCGTAGCCGTGGCGGCGCAGGAAGGCCGGATAGCCGCTCTCGTCGCCCGGCGTGTGGTGGCCGTCGTAGCGGTCCAGCTCGGTGAAGCCGCCGCGGGCAAGCAGCGCGCCCAGCTCGGAGGCGCCGTCGATGGCCAGCCGCTCCATGCCGGCCTTGTCCGGAATGATGTGCGTCTTGCCGGCCAGCGCCAGATCGCGCCCCTGCCCCGCCAGGTACTCGCCCAGCGTGATTTCGTTCACGGACAGCGGCACGCGGTTCCAGGTCGCGCCGTGGCGGGACGGATAGCGCCCCGTGTAGTAGCTCATGCGCGACGGGCCGCAGACGCCCGAATTCACGAAGGCGCGCTCGAAGCGCGCGCCGCGCGCCGCCAGCGCGTCCAGGCTGGACGTCTGCAGGTAAGGATGGCCGTAGCAGCTCAGGTGATCCGCCCGGAGCTGGTCCGCCATGATGAACAACACATTCTGCACCGCGCTCATCGCCGCTCCTATTGTTCCGCCTTGAAGCCGGAGGCGCGCACCACGGGCTCCCACTGCTTTCGATAGGCCGCCAGCGCGTCGGCGGTGCCGCCGGCGTCCAGGGACACCGGCTCCAGGTAGGCCGCGCGCACGGCTTCCTGCATGGCGGGTTCGCCCAGGATGGCCGCGATGTCCGCGCCCAGCCGCCCGATCTTGGCTTCCGGCATCGCGGCCGGCGCGAAGAACGCGTTCCAGCCGTCCGCCGCCAGGTTCACGCCCCCTTCGCGGAACGTGGGCACGTCCTTCAGTTCGGCGTCGCGCGCCTCGCCCGACACGGCCAGGATGCGGATCTTGCCGGCGCGGTGCTGCGGCAGCAGCGTGTCCAGCGTGTCGATGCCTTGCGGCAGGATGCCGCCGATCAGCTCCGAGATCAGCGGAGACGAACCCCGATAGCCCACCACCTCCGGCTCCTGGCCGATCTCGCGGCCCAGCATCAGCGCGAAGAAGTGCGGCAGGCTGCCCGTGGCCGGCACGCCCACCGTGAACTGTCCCGGATGCGCCCGCAGCCACTGGCGCAGGCCGGCCAGGTCCTGGATCGGAGAGCCGGCGGACACGGCCAGCGCGAACTTGTAGCGGCTGACCAGCGATACGGGCTTGAAGTCGCGCTGGGCGTCGTAGCCGGGCTGGGCATAGACCAGCGGCGCCACGACCATCACGGCCGGGTTCGCCAGCATCAGCACGTTCTGGCCAGCCGGCGCCGCGTGCAGGCCCTGCGCCGCGATGCGGCCGCCGGCGCCCGTCTTGTTCTCGACCACGACGGGCACGCCGACCCGCTCTTTCAGCCGGTCGGCGACCAGCCGCGCGATGCGGTCCGAACTGCCGCCCGGCGGATATCCCACCACGATCGTCAGCGCCCCGTCCAGCGGGGCCTGCTGCGCGCCGGCCGGCGCGACGCCGCCCGCCAGCATTGCCGCGACCGCGGCGCCTGCCATCCATTTACGCATTGTCTTCTCCTGGAGACAGCGGCCCGCTGTCGATTATGGTTGTCACTGCCTGGCCGGTTCCCAAATAGGAAAATTGAATTTAGCAACGGGCGCATTTGTTGATCTAATCCAGGACTTCCCATAACCATATGCGGTGCGTCAAGGAGGAGAGCCATGCCGACCATTCCCCCGTCCGGCGAACGCCGCCTGGCGGACATGCTGATGTACCGGCTGTACCAGGCCTGGTCGCAATCCAATCCGGTCTTCCTGCGCCTGTGCGAAGGGCGCTTCGGCATCACGCGCCGCGAATGGCGCGTGCTTGCCTGTGCGGTCGAAGGCGGCATCATGAGCTCGGCCGAACTGGCCGCCGCCGCCAAGCTGGACCTGGCGCGCACGTCGCGCACCCTGGGCGCGCTGTGCGAAAAAGGCTGGCTGCGCCGCCTGCACGACAGCGCCGACCGCCGGGTGGTGCGCGTGGAGGCCACTGCCGAAGGGGTTGCCCGCTACGAGGCCCTGCTGCCCGAGGTCTCGCGGCTGAACGACCTGCTGGTGCAGGACCTGAGCGAAGACGAGGTCGCCCTGCTGCGCGACTTCCTCGGCCGCATCGAACGGCGCGGGCGCCGCATGGTGGACGACAACATCGTCGCCGAGAAGGCCAGCCGCCGCGAAGGCGGCACGCGCCGCACCCGCTATGCCTGAGGCCGGGGTGTCGCGCCGCGCCAACAAACGGCCGCCCGCTATCGCTGCGATGTGAACGACCCGCAAGCCGCTGATAGCGCGGCTCTTTTTTCACGATAGCCCTGCCGGCCCCCGCCAGCCGCAGGGCTTTCTTACATATGGGAGCGGTCCGTTTCCTGACATGCCCCGGCTCCGCAATAAATAATCATTCTCGTTGCCATTCCGATATCCGATCGGCCGCGGTCTCGCTCGCGGCCCCTGGAGAGATCCACTTGAAACGCCATTCCTATCGAGCCGCCCGGCCCGCGCGGCCGCAGGCCCTATTGCCCGTCGCCGCCGCGCTGGCCGCCTGCCTGGGCGCCGCGGCGCATGCCCAGACCGCCGGGCCCACCACCGTGCTGCCCGCCGTGCAGGTCACCGGCACGGGCGAAACCGCCGCCGGTCCGGTCGAAGGCTACGTCGCCACCCGCAGCGCCACCGGCACGAAGACCGACACGCCCCTGTCGGAAACGCCGCAGGCCATCACCGTGATCCCGCGCGACCAAATCGTGGACCAGGGCGCGCAGAACGTCCAGGACACCATGAATTACGCCGCCGGGGTGCGCCCGAACGCGTATGGCGTGGACAACCGCGGCGACTATGTGCGCGTCCGCGGCGTCGAGCCGGTCCAGTACCTGGACGGCCTGCGCCAGTACTTCAGCTACAACAATCCGCGCACCGAGGTATACGCGATGGAACGCGTCGAAGTGCTGCGCGGCCCCTCTTCCATGCTGTACGGACAGGGCAGCACCGGCGGCATCGTCAACCTGGTCAGCAAGCGCCCCCTGGAGGAAACGCAGCGCGAGATCGGCGTGGTGCTGGGCAACCACAACCGCCGCGAGATCCAGGCCGACCTGACGGGCCCGGCCAGCGAAGACGGCAAATGGCTGTACCGCGTCATCGCCGTGGGGCGCGACAGCGACACCCAGGTGCAGCACGCGCCGGACGACCGGCTGATGCTGGCGCCGTCGCTGACCTGGCGTCCCAGCGCCGCCACCTCGCTGACCCTGCAGGCCACCTGGCAGAAGGACCGCTCGGGCACGACGCAATCGTTCCTGCCGTGGAGCGGTTCGGTGCAGGAAAATCCCAACGGCCGCATCCCGACCCGGCGCTTCGCCAGCGAGCCGGGCTTCGACGCCTACGATACCGAGCAGTTCAGCGTGGGCTGGCTGTTCGAGCACCAGTTCAACGACACCTGGAAAGTGCGCCAGAACTTCCGCAACACGGTCAGCAGCGTCGACTACAAAAGCCTCTATCCGAATGTGTACGGCGACCGCCGCGGCGATTCCTACATCGATCCGGAACAACAGACCGTCGACCGCATCTTCTACGTCAACAAGCCGCGCATGCGCACGCTGCTGGCCGACCAGAACCTGGAAGGCAAGCTGAACTGGGGCCGGACCGAACACACAGTGATCTTCGGCATGGACTACTCGCGCTACCGCGAAACCGGCCAGACGGCGGGCGGCGCGGGCTCGCCGCTGAACCTGTTCCATCCCGAATACGGCAACGTGCCCGAGTACGAACTGAGCGACACGCCCAAGCAGAAACAGCAGCAACTGGGCTTCTACGCGCAGGACCAGATCAAGTTCGACAACTGGATCTTCCTGGCGGGCATCCGCCGCGACCGCGCGGACAGCACCACCGAAGGCCAGGACCGGGAAACCGACCTGGCCACCACCAAGCGCTTCGGCCTGATGTACGCCGCGGACAACGGCTGGTCGCCCTATCTGAGCTACAGCGAATCGTTCACGCCGATCGCGGGGGCCGACTTCTACAACCAGCGCTGGAAGCCCATGCGCGGCAAGCAGGTGGAGGCCGGCATCAAGTACATGCCGAAGGACGCCGACATGGAATTCACCGCCGCCGTGTACGACCTGCGCGAGAAGAACCGCCAGACCAACGACCCGGAGAATCCCAACAACCAGCTCCAGACCGGCAAGACCCGCACGCGCGGCGTGGAGCTGGAATTGCGCGGCCGCGTCACCAAGGAGCTGGACGTGATCGCCAACTACATCTACACCGACCTGGATCCGCAACTGGAGGCGCAGCCCAGGCACATGGCGTCGATGTGGGGCAAATACCGTTTCGCGCTGGCGGGCCAGCCCGGATTCGCGGTGGGCGCGGGCGTGCGCTACCTGTCGGCCTTCCGCGACGGCGGCGCGCCCGAGACGCCGGCGGTCACGCTGTTCGACGCCATGCTCAGCTACGACAACGGCCCGTGGCGCTACGCCCTCAACGTGAACAACATCGCCGACCGCACCTACGAGGTGGTCTGCCTGGACCGCGGCGACTGCTTCTACGGCGCCCGCCGCACGGTCATGCTGAGCGGCGCCTACCGCTTCTAGGGGCGCCCGCTCCCCTCCAGGGCGGGAAAACCTGTACGTACATGCTGTACGTACAGGTGTACACTACGGTTTTTCCTCGTCTTTTCAACCGTCTGACAGACGCGCATACAAACGTCTGCAACCAGAAAAACCGTCCTGGAGACTCCAACCGTGTCGACCGAAACTTCCCGCTCGCCCTTTTTTGGCACGATGCAGAAAATCCCCGGGGGATTGATGCTGGTGCCGCTGATCCTGGGTTCCCTGATCGGCACCTTCGCCCCCGACGCGCTGGCCATCGGCGGGTTCACCACCGCCCTGTTCAAGAACAGCGCCCTGCCCCTGATCGCGCTGCTGATCTTCGCCACCGGCACCCAGGTCAACACGCGCACCGGCGGTCCCATCCTGGCCACCGCGGGCACCATCCTGCTGATGAAGACCCTGGTGCCCGCCACCCTCATCATCATCCTGGGCAGCTACGTCGGCCTGGACGGCGTGCTGGGCGTGTCCATCCTGGCGATGCTGGCGGCCTTCGACAACAGCAACGGCGGACTGTGGCTGGCCTATACCGGCCAGTACGGCGACGCCCGCGACCGCGGCGCCTACGTGGCCAGCGCGGTCAACGACGGCCCCTTCTTCAGCCTGCTGTTCCTGGGCGCCTCGGGGCTGGCCGACATCCCGATGATCGCCCTGGTGGCGGCGCTGGTGCCGTTCCTGCTGGGCGTGGTCGTGGGCAACCTGGACCCCAAGTGGCGCGACGTGCTCAAGCCCGTGCCCAACATCGTCATCCCGTTCTTCGCCTTTGCGCTGGGCACCGGCATCAACCTCGGCGCCGTCGTCAGCGGCGGCATCAGCGGACTGATCCTGGGCCTCATCATCAGCCCCATCACCGGCGGCCTGGTCTACCTGGGCTATCGCCTGATCCTGCGCCGCGGCGGCAAGAGCGGCCTGGGCTTCGCGGCCGGCACCACCGCCGGCAACGCCATCGCCACCCCCGCCGTGGTCGCGGCGGCCGATCCCAACTTCCAGCAATACGTGTCGACCGCCACCGCGCAGGTCGCCGCGTGCGTGCTGATCAGCTCCATCCTGGCCCCGGTGCTGGCCTCGTACTTCCTGAAGCGCGCGGGTGAACTCAAGTCCGAGGACGCCGATACGTCGGCAGGCTCGGCCGCCGGCCTGCGCGAGGCGCGCGGAGAAGCGCTTTGAATCCCGCCATCGCCATCGTCGCCGACGACCTGACCGGGTCGGGCGACACGGCGGTGCAGTTCGTCCGCGCCGGCTGGAGCACGCACCTGTCCATCGGCGGCGCGGACGAAGCGCTGTCGGGACCCGCCACCGCCGGCGTCGAAGTGCTGGCGGTGACGACCAACAGCCGCGCCCTGTCCGCCGCCGAGGCGGCGCAGGTGGTGCGGCGGAACGTGCGGCAACTGCGCGCGGCCGGCGTATCGCGCCTGTACAAGAAGGTGGACTCCACCTTGCGCGGCGCCTTCAAGGCCGAGATCGACGCGGCGCGCGAGGCCTGGGGCCCGGACACGGTGGCGGTGATCTGCCCCGCGTTCCCGGCCACCGGCCGCAGCGTCGAGCAAGGCATTCTCTACGTGAACGGCAAGCCGGTCACCGAGACCTCGGCCGCGACCGATCCGGTCACGCCGGTGACCGAAAGCCATATCCCCACGCTGCTGGGCTGCGCCCACGTGGCCGCGCAGGACGGCGATACGCCGGAAGCCCTGGCCGGGCGCATCCGGCAGGCCGGCCACACCGTGGTCGTGGACGCCGCGACCGACGCCGACCTGGAACGGCTGGCGCGCGCCATCGGCCTGCTGGGCGAACGCGCGCTGCCCGTGGGCGCGGGCGGCCTGGCCGTGCCGCTGGCGCGGGTCTGGGCCGGCGCCGACCAGGCCGCGCCGGTCGTGGTCGTCGTCACCTCCCAGCACAGCGCGGCGCGCGCCCAGGCCGCGGCCTTGCAGGCCGCCGGCGCCGATACCTGGAGCCCGTCGCTGGCCCAACTGGCCGACGACGCCGCCTGGCAGGCCTGGAGCCGGCCGCTGCTGCAAGCGCACGCGCAATCCCCGGCGCACGCCGGCACCGTGCTGCTGCTGGCGCCTGAAGGACAACTGGACGGCCTGGATTCCGAAACCGTGGCCGAGCGCCTCGGCGGCCTGGCCGCGCAACTGATCGCGGCCTCGCGCGCGGCGGGCGTGGTCGCCACCGGCGGCGACGGCGCGCGCAGCGTGCTGCTGGCGCTCGATGCCCGCGGCATCGCGCTGGTGGACGAAGTGATGGGCGGCGTGCCCCTGGGCACGCTGACCGGAGGCACGGCCGCTGGCCTGCCCGTGGTGACCAAGGCCGGCGGCTTTGGCACCGAAGACGTACTGGTTCGCGCGGTCCGCGCGATCCGCGACAGGAGATTCAAACGATGACACAACCCCAACCCAACAAGCTGCCGCTGCTGGCCGTGACCCTGGGCGACGTGGCCGGCATCGGCCCGGAAATCACGGCCAAGATGCTGATGGGCCATGACGACCTGCGCCAGAAGGCCCGCCTGCTGGTGGTCGGCGACGTGGACGTGATGGCCAACGCCGTGCGCGGCCTGGGCGGCGATCCCGCCATCGTCCGCAAGCTGGACCGCGCCGCCGACTGCAGCAACGCGCCCGGAACGATCGAAGTGCTGCAGGCCGGCCCCTCGCTGGCCCACGTCAAGCTGGGTGAAATCAGCGCGGACGCCGGCGACGGGTCGGTGCGCTTCGTCACCACGGCCTGCGCCCTGGCGCGCGCCGGCGAAGTCGACGGCATCGTGACCGCCCCGCTGAACAAGGCCGCCATGCACGCCGCCGGCCACAAGTGGCCCGGCCACACCGAGCTGCTGGCGCACGAGTTCGGCGTCAAGACCTTCTCGCTGGTGCTGTCGGCCGGCGACCTCTACATCTTCCACGCCACCACCCACGTGTCGCTGCGCCAGGCCATCGAAAACCTGACCCCGGCGCGCATGCGCGCGGTGCTGCGCCTGGCCGGCTCGTTCGCCAAGGCGCTGGGCCGCGGCGACAAGCCGGTGGCCGTTTCCGGATTGAACCCGCACGCGGGCGAGAACGGCATCTTCGGCACCGAAGACGCCGACATCCTGGCGCCGGCCGTGGCCGAAGCCAATGCCGCCGGCATCCTGGCCGCCGGCCCGATCCCGGCGGACGCCCTGTTCCCGCAAGCGGTGCGCGGCAAGTGGGAGTTCGTGATCGCCTGTTACCACGACCAGGGCCACGCGCCCTTCAAGGCGGTCTACGGCGACGACGGCGTGAACATCACCGTCGGCCTGCCGGTGGTGCGCGTGTCCGTGGACCACGGCACCGCCTTCGACATCGCCGGCCGCGGCATCGCCCGCGAAGACAGCCTGGTCCTGGCCGCCGAGCGCGCCGCGCACCTGGCCCCGGGCTGGACCCATGTGTGGGAAACTGCGCGGGCACAAACCGGAGGTTGAATTTCCATGGCGCCCGCCACGCACGACGCACTGCCCGTTCTTGACCGCTCCGGCGATACGCCGCTGCACGCCCAGGTGGCGGCCCTGCTGCGCGGATACATCCGCACGAACAAGCTCGCGGCCGGCGCCGCGCTGCCCAGCGAGGCCGCCCTGTGCGTACGGTTCGGCGTGGCCCGCAGCGTGGTGCGCCAGGCGCTCGGCGCCCTGGCCGCCGAAGGCCTGATCCAGCGCGAAAGCGGGCGCCCCGCCACCGTGGCGGCGCCCCAGGAGCACCGCCGGCTGGTGCAGCGGTCCACCGGCCTGTACGAGCAGTTCGCCCAATCGGGCGTGGCCCTGCAGACGCGCGTGCTGGCGTTCGCCCGCGCAGAACCGCCGGCCGAGGTGGCCGAATTTTTCGGCACCGCCCGGCTGCTGATGCTGGAACGCCTGCGCCACGTGGCCGATGCGCCCCTGGCCTACGTGCGCACCTGGCTGCCGGCCGACGCCGTGCCCGGCCTGCGCGCCGAAGACCTGGCCGACGCCTCGCTGCACGGCGTGCTGACGCGCCGCTTCGGCCTGCGCCCCGGCGCGGGGCGCAACCAGATCCGCGCGGTCGCCGCCGACGACAGGCTGGCCGGCCTGCTGGACACGCCGGCGGGCACGCCCCTGCTGATGCTGCAGGGCCGGGGCATGGACCAGCACGGCCGGCCGCTGGAATGGTTCACCACCTGGCACCGCGCCGAGCAACTGGTGTTCGACGTGGACGTGAGCGTGGGCCATGAAAGCGTGCATCCCCGGCTGCAGGACGCCGCGTCGGCGGCAACGGCCGCCTCCGCGCCCGCGGAACATGGCGATCCGCTGGCGCGCGCCCAGACTCTGGTGGCCGAGCTTGCCGCCGAACTGGCCAGGCTGCGCGGCTAGCAACCTTGCGCCGGGCTCCCGCCGGCGCTATCCCAGCAGATTGTCCCTGACGTGCAGCAAATGGCGCCGCACGGCCTCCATGGCCCGTTCGGCGTCGCGGTCGCGCAGCGCGTCGACGATTTCGCGATGTTCGGCCTGGTAGGCCTCGCGCCGCTCCGGCGTCAGGCTCTTCCGTTTGAGGGCGCCCCATGTGGCCTGCGACCGCGCCGCCGTCATCAGGGCGAACACCTTCTCGATGAAGAGGTTGTGGGTGGCCATGGCCATCAATTCATGCAGCCTGGCGTCCCAGACTTCGAACGCTTCGAAGCCCTCCGCGGCCTCCGCCTCACGGCAGGCGTCCTGCATCGCGGCGAAGTCGGCGGGCGTGCCGTGCTGCACCACCAGCGCGGCGATGGCGGGCTCCAGCACCAGCCGCGCGGCCATCAGTTCGGCCGGACTGGTGGACAGCACTTCCCCGCGCAGCGCCGCCTCGGCCCGCGCCAGGGTCGACGGCGGGCTCGCATAGGTCCCGCTTCCCACGCGTTGCGAGATCAGGCCTCCGGCCTTCAATTCGGACAGGGTGCGACGCACCGTCGAGCGGCTGATGCCGAATTGCTCGCTCAAGACGCGTTCCGTGGGCAGGCGGTGGCCGGCCGGCCAGGCGCCGGATTGCAGATTCTCGATGATGACCGCCCGCAAGGCGGAAGCTTTGTCCATGGACGCTCTCGGGATGACTAGCGGCAGATGATACCAAATCAGTCCAATAAAATCCAATAGCCTAAGAAATCTTCCTGATCAGCCAGGTTCTTTTGGTATATGCTCTCCCGAAATTGGGCCGAACAATACGCTCAATTGGTATTTTTTGGTATTAAATCGAAGGCGGCCGGCGCCGCCCGGGGAGCAAGCATGAAGATCGCAGTATTTCGGGCCGGCGGCGAGCGCCGGATCGGCGTGGTATCCGATGACGGCGGCACGGTAACCGCGCTGGACTTTCCGCGCGAGCTGGCGGCGGCCGGCGCGCTGACGGCGGTGGAATGGCTGGCCGAGGGCCGCGCCCTGCCCGGCACGGCCGGACCTGCCTACCGCTGGGACCAGGTGGAGCACGAAGCGCCCTTGCCGGCGCAGCGGCGCAACCTGTTCTGCGTGGGGCGCAACTATCACGCGCATGCCAAGGAATTGCGCGACTCCGTGTTCAAGGACAACGACGCCAATCCCGAATCCTGGCCCATCGTATTCACCAAAGTGCCCCAGACGGTGGTAGGACCGTGGGACGACGTGCGGCTGCCCAAGGGCATCTCCGAAAAAATCGACTACGAGGCCGAGCTGGCCGTGGTGATCGGCAAGGGCGGCAGCAATATTTCGCGCGCGCAGGCCATGGGCCATGTGATCGGCTACACCGTGGTCAACGATGTCACGGCGCGCGATGTGCAAATGCGTCATCAGCAGTGGGATCTCGGCAAATCCTTCGACACGTTCTGCCCCATGGGCCCCTGGCTGGTGACGGCCGACGAACTGGACGGCCGGAAGACCCGGGTGCGCTGCTGGGTGAACGGCGAACTGCGCCAGGACGGCAACACCGAAGACCTGATCTTCGACATTCCCACCCTGATCGAAACCTGCTCGCGCGGCATCACCCTGTATCCGGGCGACGTCATCGCGACGGGCACCCCTGCCGGCGTCGGCCAGGGCCTCAACCCGCCGCAATTCCTCAAGAGCGGCGACGTGGTGCGGGTGGAGATCGACGGGATCGGCAGGATCGAAAACCGGTTCGTCTGAGGACAAGCGCCGGGCATGGATCCGGCGCGCCGCAGTACACAACGACCAAAGGAGCGAGACATGAATCTGCGCTGCAGGCAGGTGGCCGCGGCCGCCTTGCTATCGCTGGGAGCGGCCGGGGCGATGGCCGCCGACTATCCCGAACGCCCCGTGACCATGGTGGTGCCCTTCCCGCCCGGCGGGGTGGCCGACACGATCGCGCGGCCCCTGGCCCAGGCCATGGGCGACAAGCTCGGCCAACCCATCGTGATCGAGAACAAAGGCGGCGCCATCGGCATCGGCCAGGTCGGGCGCGCCAACCCGGACGGCTACACGCTCTTGATGAGCCTTTCGTCCATCTCCATCCTGCCCGCGGCGGACCGCCTGCTGGAACGCAAGCCGGCCTACCAGTTGGAGCAGTTCGTGCCGATCGCCCGGATCACGGCCGATCCCACCGTGCTGGTGGTGCGCGCTGATGCCCCCTACCAGACGCTGCAGGAGTTCATCGAAGCCGCCAGGAAACAGTCGGGCAAGCTCAGTTACGGCAGCTCCGGCATCTACGGCACGATGCACGTGCCGATGGAAATGCTGCAGGACGCCGCCGGGATCAAGATGATGCACGTGCCTTTCACCGGGGCCGGTCCGGCGGTGCAGGCGCTGGTGGGCGGACAGGTCGATGCGCTGGCCACCGGCCCGTCCAGCGTCATGCAATTGATCCAGGCCGGACGCGTCAAGGCGCTGGCGCACTGGGGCGAAGGCAAGCTCGACAGCCTGCCGCAAGTGCCGTCCTTCAAGTCGCAGGGCTACGACATCGGCTTCGTGCAGTGGTCGGGGATTTTCGCCCGCGCGGGCACGCCGCAGGCCGTGGTCGACAAGCTGCGCCAGGCCGTCAGGGAAATCGCCGGCGACCCCGGCGTCCAGGCCCGCATCGCCGGCACCGGCAGCCCCATGCAGTACCTGGATGCGCCGGCCTTCGACGACTACTGGAAAAAAGACTCGGCCTCGCTGGAGCAGGCGGTGAAGAAGATAGGAAAAGTGGAATAAGGGCGGATCGGCCGTCTCCGCCCGGTGGCCGCTACGCCGCCACCTGCCGCGCCAGGGCCTTGCGGTCCACCTTGCCCACCGCGTTCTCGGGCAGGCTGTCCACCCACCGCACCTCGCGCGGCACGTAGATCCGGCCCAGGCGCGCCTGAACCGCGGCCTGGATGGCCGCCGCGTCCGGCGCCGCGGCCCCCGCGCGCTGCACGAAGATCACGGGCACTTCGCCCAGGTCATCGTCCGGCGCGCCCACCACGCAGCAGGCCGCCACGCCGGGCAGGCCCGTGACGACGCCTTCGACCAGCGCGGGCGAGATGTTCTCGCCGCCGCGGATGATCACGTCCTTGATGCGGCCGGTGATGCTCAGGTAGCCGTCCGCGTCGAAGCGCCCCAGGTCGCCCGTGCGCAGCAGCGCAGGCGCGCCTGCGCCCCCGCCCTCCACGCCCAGGTATCCCAGCATCAGGCTGTCGCCCGCGATGCAGATCTCGCCTTCGCCCCCGGGCGCGGCCTCGCTGCCATCGGGCAGGCGCAAGGTCACGCTCTGGCCCGCCAGCACCGTGCCCACCGAGCCTACCCGCCGCGCGCCGGGCGGATTCATCGTCGACGTGCAGGTCGCCTCCGACAGGCCGTAGGACACCACCAGCGGGCAGCCCAGGAACGCCTCGATGCGCCGGTGCAGCGCTTCGGTGATCGGCGCCGAGCCGCAGCGGGCGAAGCGCAGGCCCGCGAGGCTGCCGGGATCGAACGCCAGCTCCAGCATGCGGGCGTACATGGTGGGCACGCCCGTGACGATGGTGGGCCGGAAGGCGCGCAGCAGGCCGGGCATGTCGTCGGCGCGGAAGCGGCCCGCCAGCGCCACGCAGGCCCCGGCCAGCAGCGGCGCGAAGATCTGGTTGTTCAGCGCATTGGTGTGATGCAGCGGCATCACGTGCAGCAGGCGGTCTTGCGGCGTCAGCCCGGTGTGCGCCAGCACGCCGCGGGCGTTGTTGGCCAGGCCGCGGTGGCTCAGCAGCACGCCCTTGGGATTGCCGGTGCTGCCCGACGTGAACAGCAGCAGGCCCGCATCCCCGGGCGCGGCGGCGCCGCTCCAGTCCAGCGGGCCTTGCGCGATGCGCCCGGCATCCAGCCGCCGCCCGGGGGCCAGCCCGCTGGCCTGCGCGGTTCCGGCATTGGCCTCGTCGTACAGCATCCACCCCAGGCCGACCGCCGCCACGCGCCTGGCGGTCTCTTCGACCGACAGCCTCGGCTCCAGCGGACACGGACACGCGCCCGCCGCCATCGCGCCCAGGATGGCCAGCACCTGCTCCAGCGAGCGCTCCATGGCGATCGCCACATAAGCGCCGCGCTCGACGCCCGCGGCGCGCAGGCCGCCCGCGACCTGGCCGACCCGGCGGTACAGGTCCCCATAAGCCAGCGCGCCGTCCGCCGTCGCGATGGCGGGACGTCCCGCCCACTGCGGCCGGCTCCACAGGCGCGCGAAGGCGGCCACCAGGGTGGCATCGGCGATCGTCATGTCGCGTCTCCTAGCGCAGCGCGACAGCGGCGTCGCGTTCGAACTGCCCCTCGGGATCCAGCTCGCGCAAGGCGCGCGCCTCGGCCGCGGTGGGCGGCTCGGAAGGCGCCGCCCCCGTGGCGTCGAATTCGAAACCCGTGCGCTCGCGCACCTCGGACAGACTGGACTCGGGGTGCCAGGACTGCAGGGCGAGCCGCCCGTCGCGCTTGACGAACACCGCGATCGGGGTCACCACGCCATGGAAGCCGCCCCAGGACGTCATGAAGTCCAGCTTGGGCACGAACGTGCGGCGCGAGTGCTCGGTGCGCCAGGTGCAGGCGCGCCTGGCCGTGGGCAGCATGACCGCGCCGCCGCCGCCGCCCGGCAGCCGCACCTTGGGTTCATGCCAATCGCCGATGCAGGAATTGTTGGCGCAGCCCTCGCCGTCTATCTGGGCCGCGCCCAGGAAAGTCAGGTCCATGCGGCCGCGGGTGCACAGGTCGTAGAAGTCCTCGTTCGAGAAGATCGACGCGGTGTGTTCCGCCAGCACCGGATCGGAGCTGGAAAGCGGCACGTGCGAAGGCCGCGGGTTCACGCCGCCGGCCACGTTGATGTAGACGAAGTCCCAGTCGTAGGCGCGCTTGGCCAGCAGGCAGGCCAGCATCGGCATGGTGGAATTCACGCCGCTGAAGGTGATCTCGTCCGGCCGGATGAAACGCGCCAGGTTCGTCACGATGTAGGAAAAGCCAGACCATTGCTCAGCCATGCTGCACCTCGCGCGCTTCGGGCGCCGCGGCCATGTGCGCCCGCAGATCGCCCTGTTTGTCCATGTATGCCTCCACCGCCGGATAGTCGATGGCATAGTCGGGCCAGCACGAGCCCGGCCAGGCGCCCTGCGGCACCACCGCGTAGGCCTGCACCATGAAGAACGGGATCAGCGTGGATTCCGGATTCGCCTCGAACACGGCGCTGTCGACGAGTTTTTCGGCCACCACCAGCACGCTGCCCGCGGCGCGCGACATGATGCGGTCCCAGTGCGCCGTGCCGAGCACCCGCACGTTGCCCTGCGCGTCCACCTCCGAGGCCTGGATCACGGCGAAGTCGGGCCGGATCGCCGGCACCACCCAGGTCTGCTGGCCGCTGCCGTAGGGATCGTCCAGGCATTTCCAGCCGTTGAGCTCGGGCAGGCCGCTGCCGTGCAGGCCGCCGCAAGGCTGGAACGGCACGCCGAAGGCCGCCGCCCGCAGGCCCGCGGTCAGGCTGGCGCAGGCATGCTCCTCCAGCTCGATCTCGCGGCGCTCCACCGCCTTGCGGTACCACGGCGCCAGGCCGAAGTTCCCCTCCATCGCGACGATGCCCGCGCGCACCCGGCGCAGCGCGCCCGCGCGGCACAGGATGTCCACGTCGTAGCCCGGCGACTGCTTGACCAGTTCCAGGCCGCGCCGGCCCTGGCGGATCAGTTCGCGCACGAACGCGAACGGCCCGCGGTGCAGAAAGCTGCCGCCCAGCGCGATCGACGCGCCGTCGGGCACCAGCGCCGCCAGCTCCGCCAGCGTGCGCTGCTTGTTCGTTTGATTGAATCCCGATGCCATGTTGTCTCCTTGCCTGCTTTGTCTTGTGCGGCTAGCGCGCCTGCAGATACGCTTCGATGCGCGCCTTCAGGCCGGGCCGGGCGGCCGAACGCACCAGCCGGGCCAGGTCGGCGTCGGGCGTCTCGGCCGACAGCGCCGCGTAGAGCTGGACGCGGCTGTCGCAATCCAGGGCGGACGCCGTCTCCAGCGCCTGGCGTTCGATGTCCGGCCATTCCTGGGGCGCCGCAAGCCGGCTGGCGAAGCCGTCGCGCAAGGCTTCTTCCGCGCCGAACGCGGCCGCCTGTTCGAGGACGGCGCGCGCGCGCTCGGCGCCCACCAGGGAGGCGTAGCGCCGCGTGCCCAGCACCAGGCCGAACTTCAGCCCGGGCATGCGGAACGTGGCGTCCGGCGCGCCGACGCGCCACTTGCAGGCGCCGAACAGGTCCACGCCCGCGCCGAAGTTGCGCCCGTGAGCCAGCGCCACGGTCAGGCAGGGCATGGCCGCCAGCCGCTGCAGCAGCATCTCGATGCGCACGAAGCGCAGCAGCAGGTCGCCTTCGCTCTGCGCCTGCCAATCGCCGAAATCGAAACCCGCGCTGAAGTTCTTGCCTTCCCCCTTCAGCACGACGAGCCTGGCGCCTTGCGCCTCGGCCTCGTCCAGCGCCGCGAGCAGCGCCTCCACCAGGTCGGCCGACAAGGCGTTCATTTTCTCGGGCCGCGCCAGCGTAAGCACGTGCCGGCCCTCTTGCCTGTCGATGCGCAGGACGCCGCTCATGCCGCCGCTCCTTTCTTGCCGGCGCGCAAGGCGCCCAGCACTTCCTCGTTGTGTTCGCCCAGCGCGGGCGGACGGCGGCGCAAGGCCGTGGTCTCGCCGTCGAAGCGCACCGGCAGGCCGAAGGTGCGCGTCTGTACCCCGTTCGGCAGTTCCACCGGCTGCACCCAGCCCATGTGGTCCACCTGCGGATCGGCCAGCACTTCGGAATAGGTGTTGATCGGCGCGCACGGCACGCCGGCGGCGCGGAAGCGCGCCAGCCAGGTCTGCGCGTCCTCGGCTTCGAAGATGGCTTCGAGGATGTCGCGCAAGGCGGTCTGGTTCTGCGCACGGGAGCTGGTGTCGGTGAAGCGGGAATCGGCCAGCAGGTCGTCCCGGCCGACGGTGGCGCACACGCTCTTCCACAAGGCCTGGTTGCCCGCCGCCATGCCGAAGTAGCCGCCCTTGCAGCGGAAGGCCTGGTAGGGCGCGTTGCGCGGATGCGCGGAGCCGAGCTTGACCGGGTCCCGGCCGCTGCCGAAGAACTCCGAGGTCTGCAGCGCCGCGATGCCCAGCGTGGCGCCCAGCATCGGCACGTCGATGTGCGTGCCCTGCCCGCTGGCCTGCGCCGCGCGCAAGGCGGACGCGATGGCGAAGGCGCCGTACAGGCCCGCCGAAAAGTCCGCGACGGGCACGCCGCACTTCACGGGTTCGCCACCGGCTTCGCCGGTCACGCTCATCAGCCCGCTCATGGCCTGGATCGTCAGGTCGAAGCCGCCTTCCTGCGAACGCGGCCCCGACTGTCCATAGGCCGAAATCGAGCAATAGACCAGCCTGGGATTCACTTCGCGCAATTGGGCGTAGCCCAATCCCAGGCGGTCCATCACGCCCGGCCGGTTGTTCTCGATCAGCACGTCCGCGGTCGCCGCCAGTTCACGCGCCAGGGCCAGGTCGCCCGGATCCTTCAGGTTCAGCGTCACCGAACGCTTGTTGCGGTTGAGCGAGGCGAAGTTCTCGCTGTAGCCGTCGGAAATCGGCGGCCAGCTACGCAGCGTGTCGCCGCCTTCGGGGTTCTCGACCTTGATCACGTCGGCGCCCATATCCGCCAGCAGCATGCCGCAAAACGGGCCCGCCGCGACATTGCAAATCTCCAGCACCGTGATGCCGGCTAGTGCCGAACTGGGTGTCATGTCTGACCTCTCGTTATGAAAATTCAATATTTGGGACTCGAAAAATAGTATAAGGGCGCGCTTTCGGCAATGGCATCATGCCGCCCTGGTGCTTCCATTCTGCCCCGCTTTTCAGCAATTCCTAGTGCAATCCCTAGGTGAAGCGCTTAATTGTTGACCAGCATATCACCGTGTGGAATTCTACGTAAACCATTTATTGGTACATGAATCCTAAATTTTAGGATTCTATAAATGGCCGCAGCGACGACAGCCGCCCGCAACCGCGGCCAGCGTCCCCGCATGACGGCTCTATCGACCCCAAGGAGGCTTCCATGAAAAAGTTGTGGCGCATTGCCCTGGCAGGCGCGGTCCTCGCGCTGGCGGCCGGACCGGCCGCCGCCGACACCTGGCCCGCGAAACCCGTGCGCATGGTGGTGCCGTTCCCGCCGGGCGGCGCGACCGACGCCGCCGCGCGCATCTACGCGCAGCACCTGGGCGACTACCTGGGACAAAGCGTGGTGGTGGAGAACAAGGCCGGCGCGGGCGGAGAGATCGGCGCGGAATTCGTGGCCAAGTCGCCCGCCGACGGCTACACGCTGCTGATGGGCGCCGTGGGCAGCCACGCGATCCATGCCGCCATGCCGGACAAGCCGGGCTACGACTTCGGCACCGCCTTCGTCGGCGTGTCCATGGCCACCAGCATGCCCATGGCCGTGGCGGTGAACAGCAGCCGGATTCCGGCCAGGAACGTGCAGGAATTGATCGCCCTGGCCAAGAGCAAGCCGGGCACCATCACCTACGGCTCGGCCGGGCCCGGCACCTCGCAGCACATGGCCGGCGAACTCTTCCAGGTCGTGACCGGCACCCGGCTCATGCACGTGCCCTACCGCGGCAGCGGGCCGGCGATCACCGACCTGCTGGGCGGCCAGATCGACATGGTCATCGAAACCCTGCCGGCGCTATTGCCGCAGGTGGCCAGCGGCAAGATCCGGCTGCTGGGCGTCACCACCGCCACGCGCGCCACGGCGCTGCCCGACCTGCCCACGCTGATGGAGCAAGGCGTGAAGGACTATACGGTGGCCACCACCTACGCGCTGCTGGCTCCCGCCGGCACGCCGCCGGCGGTGGTCGACAAGCTGTCGGCCGGCATGCAGAAGGCGGCCGCCATGGAATCGGTGCAGCAGGCCGCGCTGAAGCTGGGCGCCGACGCGGTGGCCACCTCGCCCGCCGATACCAGCCGCGTGCTCAAGCAGGAGGTCGCGCGCTGGGCCGACGTGGTGCGCCTGTCGGCGGCCCGATAATGGCGCAGCAAGCAGACGCCGCGCGGAGCGCGCGGCCTACTGGCCCAGAAAGCCCCGCCGATAGCCCATCCCTTGCGAAATGGACTGGGCACAGGCCGACACGTCCGGCGCCAACTGCTTCATCCTGGCCGCGCTCAGCCGGTCCAGCGGACCGGATATGCCCAGCGCCGCCACGGGCTGGTCCAGGCTGTTGAACAAGGTCACGGCCAGCCCGCCCACCCCTTCGCGCCATTCGCCCCGGTTGACGGCATAGCCGGCACGGACGATTTTGCGCAGTTCGTCCTTCAGCAGCGGCATGGACACGATGGTCGATGGCGTGTGGCGCAGCAGCTTGTCGGCATAACGCTCGACGTAGCCCTCGGGCTGGTAGGCCAGCAAGGCCTTGCCCGTGGCCACGGCATAGGCGGGCGCGCGTCCGCCCACCATCGAATAGGCGCGTATCGGCTGCGGACTGTCGATCTTGTCGATATAGACCACGTCGAAGCCGTCCAGCACCGACAGGTGCACGGTCTCGCCGGTCTGGTCCGCCAGCGCGCGCATGAAGGGCGCGGCCAGCTTGCGCACGTCCAGTTGCGCGAGCTGGCGCGCCGCCAGCTCGAACAGGCGCACGGCGCCGCGATAGCCGCCGCCGTCGTCGTCCTTGATCACGTAGCCGGCGTGTATCAGCGTCTGCAGGGTGCGGTGGGTATTGCTGCGGGTCAGCCCGACCCGGGCGGCCAGCGCATCGATGGTGCGCGGCGGATTGTCCACGTCGGTCACCGCCTCCAACACCATCAGCCCCTTGAGCAGCGTCTTGTCCATGGTTTTTTCCTAATATTTAGGACGGAAACATAGCACGAGACGGCGCTGCGCGAACAGGCCCTAACCGATGGCGGCCCGGACGGCCTGCGAACGGTCCCAGAGGTTCGGCACGCTTGGCGAGGAATAGCCCGACACGAACGGCTTGGCCTGGCCGGTGGCGGGATCATACACATGGCGCGACACCGCGCCGATATTGCCGCCGTACATGTGCACGCTGATGGACACGCGGTCCGCGTGCGCGTTGGACACGCGGTGGATGTCGCCTTCGGCCGGGGACAGGCGCTCGACGTCGCCCGGCCGCAAGGTGGTGGCCGGCCCCGCGGGCGCGATGCGGCCGTCCGGATCGCGGACATAGCGCTGGTTGACCTCGGCCCCGCGCAGCATGCCGACGTAGCCCCATACTTCGTGGTCGTGCACCGGCGTGGACTGCCCCGGCCCCCAGACGAAACTCACCAGCGAAAACCGCTCCAGCGGGTCGCAGTGCAGCAGGTACTGCTGGTAGTACTGGGGATGCGGCGCCGTACAGGCGTCGGGCAGCCAGTCGTCGTGGCGCACCAGGTCGGCGAACGCGGCTTCCAGCGCCGGGCTCTGTTCCAGCGCGGCCGGCGAGGCCAGCCGCGTCGCGGCGGCGATGAAACTGCGCAGCCGGTCCAGGCCGGCGTGAGATTCAGGCATTGCTTTTCTCCAAGGCGTATCGGAAATCCCAGATCGGAAAAAGCAGTATCCACGATTCGGGACGGCTATAAGCATATGGCCCTGCCGCCGCCCGGGTGAATCGCCGCAGGCTTTTCTTGACAGGCCCGCCCCTGCGCGTGCAGCGTAGCGGACTGCCCTCGATATTGCCCCAGGATGAAAAACCCGCAACACGACATTCCCGCCACGCTGGCGAACGCGCTGCAGCAAGCGCGCCGCGTGCTCGTATTCACCGGCGCCGGCGTTTCCGCCGAGAGCGGCATCGCCACCTTCCGGGACGCCCTGACCGGCCTGTGGTCCCGCTACGACGCGCAGGCGCTGGCCACGCCCGAGGCATTCCGGTCCCATCCCGACATCGTCTGGGGCTGGTACGAATGGCGCCGCGCCCAGGTGCTGCGCGCCGAGCCGAACGCCGCGCACCGCGCCATCGCGGAACTGGAGCGGCGCGTCCCCGAGCTTCTCGTCGTCACGCAGAACGTGGACGACCTGCACGAGCGCGCCGGCAGCAGCAGGGTCGCGCACCTGCACGGCAGCCTGCATGCGCCGCGCTGCTCGTCCTGCGGCGCGCCGCAGGCATTTGCGGAGGACGCGCCGCTGGAACCCGGGGAAGGACGGCGCATCGCGCCGCCGGCGTGCACGCGCTGCGGCGCGCCGCTGCGGCCCGGCGTCGTGTGGTTCGGCGAAAGCCTGCCCGCCGACGCCTGGAATACCGCCATCCAGGCCGCGGAACGCTGCGACCTGCTGCTGAGCATCGGCACGTCCACGCTGGTCTATCCCGCGGCCGAACTGCCGTTGCGCGCGCTGGCCGCGGGCGCGACCGTGGCGCAGATCAACCCCGCCGCCACGCCGCTCGATGCGCGCGCCCATCACAACCTGCGCGGCGCGGCCGCCGACATCCTGCCCAGGCTGCTGGCCAGCGCAGGATACGGGGCTTGCGCAGGCCCCTCGGCCCCTGGCGCCTAGGGCGATTGCGGGCCTTGCCGCGTGAAGATTCGTGAGGATCGACACCCTCGATGTCGCGCCGGATCCACGCCGTTTCCAAGGCCAGGGGAAACCCCAAATCCCACCGTGGGCACCGCGGGATACAGTGGCGCAATAGGTTTCGGCCGTGGAGATCATCATTCCGTTTTCCTGGAGACTACCCGACGTGTTCGTGCGCTCGCCGGACGGTGTCTTGCACCGTGTGGTGCGCCACGCCACGACCACGGAGACCATCGCCAAGCTCGAAAGCATGCCCAGCAATTACCACCTGGATTGCGAATGCATGCTCGATAACGGCGAGACCCTGTGCTGGATCGGCAATGACCAGTACCGCCAATTGAACGGCGGGCTGATCTACACCGCCGAATCCACCATCACCGCGCCTCGCGGCGACCCCCGCCCGAGCGGCCCCCCAAAAGGCAACGCTGCCAAAAGCGGCGTGCGCGATACCCGCAGAAGCCCCGTCCCACGCAAGAAACTTGCCGCGGGCCAAGGCCGCGTACCATTAGCTGTCGTCAATCTGAAAACCGGCAACGACTGGAGCCTGATACGCGCATGGCGCGAGCATCTCAATATCAGCACTGCTGACATGGCTGCCCGGCTAGGCGTGGACCACTCCATCTATATCGAACTGGAACGGCCGCGCCCACGGCCCCGGCAGGTCATCCTGGACCGCGTGTCCGAAGCCCTGGGCGTTTCTCCCGACCAGCTCGACGATTCATTGTTAGGCGGACATTTCCACTAGCCATCTAGGGAATATCAAACTTCCCTGGCATGCTGGAGTGTTCAAACGACTTTGGCGCCGCATACATAGCGACCCGCGCATGGAGGTGTGAATATGCTCGGCACAGCAAGACGACTTACCGACGTCCTCGCAACCGCCCCGGACGGCACGTTGTACCGCATCGAACGATTCGTCTCGGACCCGGACGCGTACTCCGCGCTGGGCACGTCCCGTTTCGACCCCAAGACCCATTGCGTATGCCGCACCAGCGCCGGCGACAAGGTCGCCTGGCTGGGCGGACAGACCTATCAGTTGCTGAAAAGCGGCACGGCATTGACGGCGATGGACCGGCGCCGGCAATAAACGCCGCGCAAAAGCAAAAGCGGCTTGATGATGAATCATCAAGCCGCTTTTTCTTGTTTTTGCGTATTGCTTTTACGTATCTCTTTTTCCGGAATCGCGGCAATGCCGCGACTCTCGAATGAGGTTGGCGCGCCCGGCAGGATTCGAACCTACGACCCCCTGGTTCGTAGCCAGGTACTCTATCCAGCTGAGCTACGGGCGCCCCGAAAGAGGCGTGTTTATACCATGGAAAAAGTGCCGCGCGCAAATCGGATGCCCGCCTAACGGGTGTCCGCGCCGCCATGGCCGGGTTTGCGCCAGTTTGCGCGAAGTCAAGGATGGGGCCCCGCGCCGCGCAGTACGCTCAATCCATACGCGACGGATCCGGGCCCGGATCCGCATGCGGACCAGACATCGGGCATCCGCCATGGCCAAGAAGTTTCCGCTGCATCCCAAGCACCCCGAGCGCATCTGCTGGGGCTGCGACCGCTACTGTCCCACCGATTCCCTCGCCTGCGGCAACGGGTCGGGCCGCACCATGCATCCCGCCGAGCTGCTGGGCGAAGACTGGTACACCGTGGGCGACTGGGGATTCGATAACGAAGAGGAAGCGCAGCCCCAGGAAGAAGGCGGGCAGCCCCTGGCCACCCAGCCGCATTGAGCAGTCACGCGCGCAAAACAAAAAGGCCTTCGATGCGAGATCAAAGGCCTTTCCATTTTCTTTGCTGTATTGGCCAAGCCCAGATACCTGAAACTTGGCGCGCCCGGCAGGATTCGAACCTACGACCCCCTGGTTCGTAGCCAGGTACTCTATCCAGCTGAGCTACGGGCGCTCCGGCAAAGAGGCAAAATTATATCAGAAAATCTTGCCGCTTTTTACTTTGCTTTCTTACCTTATTTGAAGTGCTTTTACTTCCACTCTTACTTCCGCTTTTACTTCCACTTCCACGACTGGCGCGCCCGGCAGGATTCGAACCTACGACCCCCTGGTTCGTAGCCAGGTACTCTATCCAGCTGAGCTACGGGCGCGTGTCAAAGCAAGCCTTGAATAATAGCGTGATTCCTTGAAGTGCGCAAGTTAAGGGCCGGAACACCATCATGCCCGCAAGGCCGATCCCCTCAAGAAATACCCCCACGCTACGCCTTCGGCTTGCTGCCCCCCCCGAGGGGGCGCTTTTTGTCTTGGGGCGGCCCGGCGACAAAAAAATGCCCCCCACGCTGCGCCTTCGGCTTGCTGCCCCCCGAGGGGGCGCTTTTTGTCTTGGGGCGGCCCGGCGACAAAAAATACCCCCACGCTACGCCTTCGGCTTGCTGCCCCCCGAGGGGGCGCTTTTTGTCTTGTGTGGGGCGGCCCAAGACAAAAAAACGTGCGCCGGCGCGCGCGTGGTCAGCTTGCTGACAGCGGACGGTCATATCGATAACGCCTTGGCTCTTTAGCCTAGCGACCGTTAACGAGGCCGGCTGTCATCCGGCGATCCCGTGGCGCAATGACAGTGCGCCGCGCCACCCGCTAGCTCAAAGAGCCCATTCTCATGTCCGACAAAGAAAAGAACGCCGCAAAACCGTCCCCGGCGCCCGCACCTGAAGAACCTGCCGTGCGCGCCACGCGCCGCGGCTTCCTGACCGGCATCGCCGCGCTGGGCGCCAGCGCCGCGGCGATGGGAGCCTTGTCCGGCTGCTCCAGCGATGATGACGACGACAGCTCCACCCCCGCCACGCCGACACCGGATCCCACACCCGTTCCCGAGGCGGACCTCACTCAGCAATTGCGCGACAACGTCAAAACGCTGGTCGTGATCTTTGCCGAAAACCGCAGCTTCAATAACCTGTTCGCCAACTTCCCCGGCGTCGAAAAACCGCTGTCCGCGCTGGCCGCCGCCGACTATGCCCAGAACGACCGCGACGGCACGCCGCTGCCGGTCCTGCCGCCGGTATGGGGCGGCATGGTGCCCACGTCGCAGCAGGCCAACCACACCACCTACCAGGTGGACCAGGCCGCGGCCTACATGAACAACCTGCCCAACGCGCCGTTCCCGCTGCAGGGGCCGCAGGGCGAACCCCTGCCCCAGGGCGTGGTCACGCGCGACCTGTGGCACGTGTTCTACCAGAACCAGATGCAGATCAACGGCGGCAAGAACGACCGCTTCGTGGCGTGGGCCGATTCCGGCGCGCTGGTGATGGGCCACTACAGCGATTCCGCCTACAACCTGCGCCTGTGGAAACTCGCCCAGGAATTCGTGCTGTGCGACAACTTCTTCCAGGGCGCATTCGGCGGCTCGTTCCTGAACCACCAATACCTCGTCGCGGGCCGCCCGCCGTTCTATCCCGATGCCGCGGACTCGGTCGCCAAAACGCAGATCGCGGAGCTGCAGAGCGACGATCCGGCCGATCCGCGCCTGCAGCCCAAGCCCGCCTCGCCCGCCAGCGCGCTTACCGGCATTCCCCAGTTCGGCGCCAGCGCGCTGACGCCCGACGGCTATGGCGTCAACACCATGGCTCCGCCCTATTGGCCGTCGTTCACGCGCGACGCCACCGATCCGGCACTGGCGGACCCGGCCAGCCCGCAGACCATGGTGCCGCAGTCGCATGAGAACATCGGCGACCTGATGACCGCCAAGGGCCTGGACTGGGCCTGGTACGCCGGCGGCTGGCAGGCCGCCGTGGACTCCACGGCCAGCACGGGCTTTCCGTCGTCGCCCAACTTCCAGGCGCACCACCAGCCCTTCAACTATTTCAAGAGCACCGCGCCCGGCACCGAGGCGCGCACCGCCCACTTGCGCGACGGCGGCCTGGGCGACCTGTCGTCCACCAACAGGTTCCTGGCCGACGCCGAGGCCGGCAAGCTGCCCCCGCTGACGTTCTACAAGCCGCAAGGCAACCTGAACATGCACGCGGGCTACGCCGACGTGGACACCGGCGACCGCCACATCGCCCACATCGTCGACAGCCTGCGCAAAAGCTCGCAGTGGGACAACATGGTGGTCGTGGTCACCGTGGACGAGAACGGCGGTTGGTGGGATCACGTGGCGCCTCCGCAAGGCGACCGCTGGGGCCCGGGCACGCGCATCCCCGCGCTGGTGGTTTCGCCCTTCGCCAAGAAGGGCACCGTGGACCACACGGTCTACGACACGGGCTCCATCCTGCGCCTGGCCACGCGCCTGTTCGACCTGCCGATGCTGGAAGGCCTGAAAGCGCGCGACGATGCGATGGCCGCGCGCGGCCAGCAGCCGATGGGCGACCTGAGCAACGCACTGACGTTCAGCGCCTGATCCTGGCGCGGGCGGGCTTGCACGCCCGCCTGCGCCGATTCGGCGAGCCGCGCGTCCGGCTTGCTTGCGGGCGCGCCGGCGCCGAAGCCCGGCGGGCCAACCCGCGGCGCGGCAAAGCGACTATCCTAGCGGTCTCTCCGACTTCGCTTTCCGGCATAACGACCGCGCACAATGAAACACCTGCTCGCCAGCCTCGACAGACTGGATGACCTCGACGAAATCATCGATGTGCGCTCGCCGCAGGAGTACGCCGAGGATTGCATCCCCGGGGCGATCAACGCCCCCGTTCTCGACAACGAAGAGCGCGCCCGGGTCGGCACGCTGTACCGCCAGGTCTCGCCCTTCGAGGCCTCCCGCACGGGCGCGGCCATCGTGGCCCGCAACATCGCGCGGCACCTGGAAACCACTTTCGCGGATCGGCCCCAGGGCTGGCGCCCGCTGGTGTATTGCTGGCGGGGCGGCAAGCGCTCCGGCTCGATGACGGTGATGTTCAACATGATAGGCTGGCGCGCGCGCCAGCTCGAAGGCGGCTACAAGGCCTACCGCCGCGCCACGCTGGACGCGCTGGAAGCCCTGCCCGCGGCATTGCGCTGCGTGGTGCTCGTCGGCCCCACAGGCAGCGGCAAGACGCGGCTGCTGCACGCGCTGGAACAGGCCGGCGCCCAGACGCTGGACCTGGAACGGCTCGCCTCCCACCGCGGCTCGCTGCTGGGCGCGCAGCCCGGCGTCGCCCAGCCCTCCCAAAAGCGCTTCGACACGCTGCTGGCCGCGAGCCTGCGCGGGTTCGATGCGCACAGGCCGGTATACGTCGAGGCCGAAAGCCGCAAGATCGGCTCGGTGGCGCTTCCGCCCGCCCTGCTGGGCGCGATGCACCGGGGCGCATGCGTCGAAGTGATCTCCTCGCGCGAGGATCGCGCCGCCTCCCTGCAACAGGACTACGCGCGGCTATTCGACGATCCGGATTGGCTCAAGGCCCAACTGCTGCGCCTGGTGGGGCTGCACAGCCGGGATGTCGTCAACGGATGGCTGCGCATGGTGGATGAAGGCCGCCGCGCGGATCTTGCGCGTGAACTGATCGATCGCCACTACGATCCGGCCTATGCGCGGAGCTGCCACGCGCACTTCATGCAGTTGCCGCAAGCCTTGCGGCTGCGCTTCAGGCCGAACGATGCCGACGTGCCGGAGCAGGCCCGAGCGCTGCTCGACGCGGCGCCATCGGCCGGACCCTGAATAAAAAAACCCGCAATCACTTTCGCGATTGCGGGTTTCGCCTTCTGCACCGGACTTGGCCGGTACCGAAGCGTATCTGGCGGAGATGGTGGGATTCGAACCCACGATGCAGTTTTTAGCCACATACTCCCTTAGCAGGGGAGCCCCTTCAGCCTCTCGGGCACATCTCCGAAGAGAACGAGATTCTAGCACGACTTTTTTCGCTCTTGCCCGCCCACGGGCCGTCATCGCAAAAAAAATCGTGCCGCAGCCCGGGGCTCAGGCCTTCTCGGCCGGCGCCTGGTCCAGGCCGAAGGCCTTGTGCAGCGCGCGCACGCCCAGTTCCATGTACTTGTCGTCGATGATCACCGAGGTCTTGATTTCGCTGGTGCTGATCATCTGGATGTTGATGCCTTCCTGAGAAAGCGTCTGGAACATCAGGCTGGCCACGCCCACGTGCGAGCGCATGCCGATGCCGACGATGGAGACCTTGGCGACCTTTTCGTCGGTGGACAATTCGCGCGCGCCCACGGCGGGGATCACTTCGCGCTTGAGCAGGTCCACCGCGCGGGCGAACTCGTTGCGGTTCACGGTGAAGGAGAAGTCGGTCGTGCCGGCCACGGACTGGTTCTGCACGATCATGTCGACGTCGATGTTGGCGGCGGCGACCGGACCCAGGATGGAGAAGGCGATACCGGGCTTGTCCGGAACGGCCAGCAGGGTGATTTTGGCTTCGTCGCGGCTGAAGGCGATGCCGGAGACAACGGCGGCTTCCATTTTTTCGTCTTCCTCAAAAGTAATCAGCGTGCCCGAAACCATTTCTTCTTCGAGCGGGATAAGCGGGTCGGTCAGCGAGGACAGGACCCGGACCGGCACACGGTATTTGCCGGCGAATTCAACCGAACGGATCTGCAGGACCTTGGAGCCCAGCGAGGCCATTTCCAGCATTTCCTCGAAGGAAACGACGGCCATGCGGCGCGCTTCGGGCACCACGCGCGGATCGGTCGTGTAGACGCCGTCCACGTCGGTGTAGATCAGGCATTCGTCGGCCTTGATGGCGGCCGCCACGGCCACGGCCGAGGTGTCGGAACCGCCGCGGCCCAGCGTGGTGATGTGGCCGTCGGGATCGATGCCCTGGAAGCCCGTGACGATGACCACGCGGCCGGCATCCAGGTCGCCGCGGATGCGCTCGTCGTCGATGGAGCTGATGCGGGCCTTGGTGAAGGACGAATCCGTGCGCACGGGCACTTGCCAGCCGGCATAGCTGCGCGCCGGCACGCCCTCGGCCTGCAATGCGACGGCCAGGAGGCCGCTGCTGGCCTGCTCGCCGGTGGCGGCGATCATGTCGAGCTCGCGGGGATCGGGCTGCGGCGAAATCTCGCGCGCCAGGCCGAGCAGGCGATTGGTTTCGCCCGCCATCGCCGACGGGACTACGACAACCTGGTGGCCGGCGGCGTGCCACTTTGCGACGCGGCGCGCCACGTTCTTGATGCGCTCGACCGAGCCCATCGAAGTACCGCCATATTTGTGAACGATCAGGGACATCTCGTACTCTGGCTGGGAACCCGCCGCAAAAGGTTGACGGGCAAAGCCGTATATTCTAGCGCGACGGTAAAATCTTGCGCAGTTTGCGCAATTTTCTGTCCATGCCGCGGTTTTTTCGGGGATTTTGCAGCGCGCATGCCGCGCCCCCTACCCCCTGGGTTCCACCCAGACCCTGCCCCGGTGGCAGCGGATGACGTGGCCGGCCTGCTCCACCCGCAACTGGCGGTCGTGGCCCAGGCTATGCAGCCCGCGCAACTGGCGCAGCAGGTCCTGCATCCGGGCGTCGGTGGGCATGCGGGCGCCGTTGCGCTCGAGCCAGTGGCGCAGCACATGCGCTTGCCGCGCCTCGGACAAACCGCGCCACGCCCGCAGGGAAAAGCTCGCCCCGTCCGGGCTGGGGTCCAGCCCCGCGAAATCCTCCCGCGCCACTTCGTCCAGGATTTCGGCTGCCTGCGCCATATGGCGCGCGTGCCGGGCGACGATGGCCCGCCATCCCGGCCAGCGGGCGTCCAGCACCGGCGCCAGCAATTCCCGCAGTGCCGCCCGGGTGTAGCGCGGGTCCGCATTGGTGGGATCCTGCACCGGCCGCCAGCCGCTGGCGGCCTCGACGGCATCCGCGGCCCGCAGGATCGCCTCGCGGCCCATGTCCAGCCAGGGCCGTACGTAGGCCACCCCGTCGCGCCGCGAAACGGGCGCCATGGCCGCCATGCCCTTCAGCCCCGTGCCGCGCAGCAGCCGCAGCAGCACGGTTTCGGCCTGGTCGTTGCGGTGGTGGGCCAGCAGCACGTGGCTGGCCTGCTGCTCGCGCGCCAGTTGCGCCAGCGCGGCGTAGCGGGCATCGCGGGCAGCGGCCTCGATGCCCTTGCCTCCGGTCAGCTCCACCTCGACATGGGCCACACGCAGGGGCAGCGCCAACAGGCCGGCCAACGCGCGCACCTGCCGCCCCCATTCGTCGGCCGCGGCCTGCAGGCCATGGTGCACGTGGAAGAGCGAAATGCCGATGCCGAGCTCTCTCGCCACGGCCGCCGCATGCACGGCGAGCATGGCCGAATCCGCGCCGCCGCTCACCGCCACGGCGATGCGCGCCGGGCGCTCCGGCAAGGCCAGCAGCGCGCGGCGCAAGGCGGCGGAAAGATCGGGAGACAGGGGCAGCGGAAAGACCGCGCCCGCCTCGGCCCGTGGCGTGGTCTCGGGCGTCTGGCGGGCGGTCATGGAAGGATGGCGCGTGGCGCGTGGCCGCAGCGCCGGCCCGGGGCCGGCGCCTCGGGCCGCTTCAGGCGCGCACTTCCTGGAAGGCGCCGTAGGACAGCAGGCGCTGGACGCGCTGTTCCACGAGCTGTTCGGGCGTCATGTCCTGGAGCTGGCGCAGGGCGTCGCCCAGCGCGCGGCGCAGCAGGCGGGCCATGACGCGGGGATCGCGGTGGGCGCCGCCCACCGGTTCGTTGACCACGCGGTCCACCAGGCCCAGGTCTTTCAGGCGGGGAGCGATGATGGCCAGGGCCTCGGCGGCCTCCGGCGCCTTGTCGGCGCTGCGCCACAGGATGGACGCGCAGCCTTCGGGCGAGATCACGGCGTAGGTGGCGTATTGCAGCATCAGCACGGCGTTGCCCACGGCGATGGCCAGGGCGCCGCCCGAGCCGCCTTCGCCGATGATCGTGCAGATCACGGGCACTTTCAGTTCGGCCATGGCGTACAGGTTGTGGCCGATGGCTTCCGACTGGCCGCGCTCTTCGGCGCCGATGCCGGGATAGGCGCCCGGGGTGTCCACGAAGGTGAACACGGGGATGCCGAACTTCTCGGCCAGGCGCATCAGGCGCAGGGCCTTGCGATAGCCCTCGGGCCGCGGCATGCCGAAATTGCGGGCGGCGCGTTCTTTGGTGTCGCGGCCCTTCTGGTGGCCGATGACCATGCAGGGCGTGCCGTTGAAGCGCGCCAGGCCGCCGACGATGGACTGGTCGTCGGCGTACATGCGGTCGCCGTGCAGTTCATGGAAGTCGGTGAACATTTCGCGCACGTAGTCCAGCGTGTAGGGACGCTGGGGGTGGCGGGCGACCAGGGCCGTCTGCCACGGAGTGAGCTTGGCGTAGATCTCCTTGGCCAAGGTCTGGCTTTTCTGCTGCAGACGTCCGATCTCGTCGGAGATGTCCACCGCCGAATCGGCCTGCACGTAGCGCAGCTGCTCGATCTTGTTCTCAAGCTCGGCGAGCGGTTGTTCGAATTCCAGGAATGTATTGCGCATGTAGTGTGGTTCCGTAGATGGGCTGCCCGGCTTGCGTCAGTACTGGACCGGAGTCGGGTCCAGGCTGCGCCACAGATACCAGGTGGCCACGGTACGCCAGGGTTGCCACGCCAACGAGACTTCGCGGGCCTCGAAGCGTGAGACAGGCTCGCCGCTGAAATAGTGTAGCGAGATTGCCTTGAGCAACCCAGGATCATCCAGCGGCAAGACGTCAGGCCGCTGCAGATTGAAAATCAAAAACATCTCCGCCGTCCAGCGTCCGATGCCGCGGATGGCGACCAGCTCCGAAATGACGGCTTCGTCATCCATCGCCGCCCATTTCTCGGGATGCACGCGCCGTTCGCCGAAATGCACGGCCAGATCCAGCACGTACTCGGCCTTGCGCTGCGACAGCCCGGCCGCGCGCAAGCCGTCGAGGCCGACGCGCAGCACGGCGACGGGCGTGGGACGCTTGCCCGCGGCGTCGATGAACTTGGTCCAGGCGGCGTCGGCCGCCTTGGGGGAGACCTGCTGCCCGATGATTGCCCGCGCCAGCGTCACGAAAGGCGTGCCGCGCGAGGTCAGCCAGACCTCCGGGTGCTGCGGGATGATCTTCTTCAGGATGCGGTCGCGCCGCATCAGGTGGGCTACGGCGGCTTCCCAGTACTCGGGCTTGGGAATCTCGAGGTCGGCGGTGGACATGGCGGGCGTATCCTGGCGGCTCAAACGCGGCGCCATTGCGTCAGGCCGCCCGGCTTGTCGTCCAGCTCGATGCCGGCCTCGCGCAGTTCCGCCCGGATCCGGTCCGCCTCGGCGAAGTCGCGGGCGGCCTTGGCCGCCGCGCGCGCGTCGATCAGGGACTGGATGGCCTCGGCGTCCAGCGCGCGGCGCTCGCCGTGCTCGATCGCGGCCGCCGAATAGCGGGTGGGCGACTGGAAATAGGCCGAGGGATCCTGCTGCAGCAGGCCCAGCAGGGCCGCCAGCGCCTTCATCTGGCCGGCGCTGCGCGCGCTCTTGCCGCGGTTGGCCTCGGAGGCCAGCTCGAACAGGGCCGCCACGGCGCCCGAGCTGTTGAAGTCGTCGTCCATGGCCGCCTTGAAGGCCTGGGCCTGGGGTTCGCTCCAGTCGATGCCCTGGTCGTCGGCGGGCACGTTCTGCAGCGCCTGGTACAGGCGGTCGAGCGCGTTCTGCGCGTCGACCAGGTTGTCCGGCGTGTAGTTCTGCGGGCTGCGGTAGTGGTTGCGCACGATGAAGAAGCGCACCATTTCCGCTTCGCGCGGATTGACGCGGTAGGCGGCCTGGCCGGCGGCCGGCTCTTCCAGGGCGACGGTCTGGCGGATGGTGCGGAAGTTGCCCAGGGACTTGGACATCTTGTCCGAATCGACCATGAGCGGGCCGCAATGCATCCAGATATTGGCCAGCGCGCCGCCGAAGGCGCCTTCGGTCTGGGCGATCTCGTTTTCGTGGTGCGGGAACTTCAGGTCCGGGCCGCCGCCATGGATGTCCAGCGGCAAGCCCAGCAGGGCCTTGCTCATGGCCGAGCATTCGATGTGCCAGCCCGGACGGCCCAGTCCATAGGGCGATTCCCATTTGGTGTCGGCGGGCTCGTCGGCCTTGGCGGACTTCCAGAGAACGAAGTCCAGCGGGTCGCGCTTGGCCGAGCCCACCGCGACGCGCTCGCCGGCGCGCAGGTCGTCCAGCGTCTTGCCGGACAGCTTGCCGTAGCCGGGGAAGCCGCGGACGGCGTAGTTCACGTCGCCGTCGTCGGCCCGGTAGGCCAGGCCGTTCTGCTCCAGCTTGCCGATGATGTCCAGCATCTCGCCCACGTACTGGGTGGCGCGGGGCTCGCGGTCCGGGGTCTGGACGCCCAGCGCGCGCTCGTCGGCGTGCATGGCGTCGATGTAGAACTCGGTGACCTCGCCGATGCGGCGGCCGGTTTCGACCGCGCGGCGGATGATCTTGTCGTCGATGTCGGTAATGTTGCGCACGTAGTCGACCGCCAGGCCGCTGGCGCGCAGCCAGCGCTGCACCACGTCGAACGACACCAGCATGCGGGCATGGCCCAGGTGGCAGAAGTCGTAGACGGTCATGCCGCACACGTACATGCGCACCTGGCCGGCCTGGGCCGGCTTGAACGGTTCTTTGGTACGCGATAACGTGTTGTAGATTTGCAGCATGGCGCTTTGTTCAAATTTTCCGTGACGGTTGCGGGAGGTTGCCGCCGAAGGTTCCGTCAAAGGAATTGCCTTCGACGCCCGTCGCCGGATCGGTTCGCCTGATCGGCTTGCCGGATTGGCTTGCCGGATCGGCTTGCACTCCGGCATCGAGCCAAAACCCAACCGGGGCTAAAATGGTGGTCGTCAAGTATAGCAAGCGGCCCGGTCGCGCGCGTAAGTGCAGACCCGCCAAGACTTTTAACGGATGACCACGTGACTATCAAGCCGCGCTTTCGCGTCGCCCTGCTCGCCCTGACCCTGGCGAGCGCGCCGGTTGGAGCCCCTCTTGCCCAGTCCATGGCCGGCGGCGGAGGCGAAAACCCGAACGCCAACCGCACCACCCTGGATCCCATCCCGCCCGAAGGCGGCTGGGAAAGCCTGGCGAACCTGCTGGAAGCCGTCAAGCCCGGCGTCGATACGCGGCTGACGCCCTCGCCCTCGCAGATCACGACGCACATCGAACGCCTGCTGAACCACGGCGACAACGAAGAGGCGCTCGCGATGATCGAAAAGCGCCAGGCGGAAATCAAGGATCAGCGCGGCACCGACGTGCAATTGATGTTCCAGCACGCGCGCGCGCTGGCCGCCCTGGGCCGCACCGGCGAAGCCATCGACGTCTACACCGAGATGACCACCCGGTTCCCGGAGCTTCCGGAACCTTGGAACAACCTGGCCGCTCTATATGCGGGCCGCGGCGAACTCGAAAGAGCGCAGGACGCCTTGCAAATGGCCTTGCGGGCCGATCCGGGCTATGCCGCCGCGCGCGCCAACCTGGGCGACCTGCAACTCCTGCAGGCCCTGCGCACCTACAAAAAAGCCGCCAGCGACGGCGTGCCCGGCATGCACGACAAAGCCCGCGAAGTCGAAACCATGTTGAAGGATAAACAAGACAAATGACGTCCCGCTTTTCCCCCCTCCACCTGCTGCGCCTGACGGCGTGCTCGTTCGCGCTGGCCGCATTCGCGCCGGCGCTCGTCAGCGCCGCTCCGGCGGCCGATTCCTCCACCTCCACCTCTGAAGGCACAAAAGCCATGAGCACCAATCCCCGCGTCAAGCTCCAAACCAACCAAGGCGACATGGTCATCACCCTGGATGCCGCCAAGGCGCCCAAGACCGTCGAGAACTTCCTGACCTACGTCAAGGAAGGCTTCTACAACGGCACGGTGTTCCACCGCGTGATCGACGGCTTCATGATCCAGGGTGGCGGTTTCGAACCCGGCATGAAACAGAAGCAGACCCATGCCCCCATCGAAAACGAAGCCAACAACGGCCTGAAGAACGACAAGTACACCCTGGCCATGGCGCGCACCAGCGACCCGCACTCGGCCACGGCGCAGTTCTTCATCAACGTGTCCAACAACGACTTCCTGAACTTCAGCGCCCCCACGCCCAACGGCTGGGGCTACGCCGTGTTCGGCACCGTCACCGAAGGCACGGACGTGGTCGACAAGATCAAGGGCGTGAAGACCGGCAACAAGGGCTTCCACCAGAACGTCCCGAACGAAGACGTGATCATCGAGAAGGCCGAAGTTCTTGAATAAGATCAGCCTGTCCGGCCCCGTCTGGCTGGCGTCCGACCTGCACCTGGGGCCGGCCACGCCGGCCACCTCGGAGGCCTTCCTGGCCTTTCTGCAGGCGGCTCGGGAAGAAGCCGCCGCCCTGCTGCTGCCGGGCGACATCTTCGACGCCTGGATCGGCGACGACGTGATCCGCGCCGCGCCGCCCTGGCTGGCCGCGGCGCTGACGGCGCTGCGCGACACCGCGGCGCGCATCCCGGTGTGGCTGGGCCGCGGCAACCGCGATTTCCTCATCGGCGAGGAACTCGCCCAGGCCCTGGGCGCCCGGCTGCTGCCGGAACCCGCGCTGCTGGAAACGGACTTCGGCCCGGTCCTGCTGACCCACGGCGACGAATTCTGTACCGACGACGCCGCCTACCAGCAGTTCCGCCGGATGGTCCGCAATCCCCAGTGGCAGGCGGAGTTCCTGGCCAAGACCATCCCCGAACGGCTGGCGATGGCGCAACAGGCCCGCGGCGAAAGCCAGGCGGCCAACCAGTCGAAGTCCATGGAGATCATGGACGTCAACGCCGGCGCCATCGAGGCGGTCTTCCGCGACACGGGCGTGCGCGTGCTGGTGCACGGCCATACGCACCGCCCCGCCCGCCACGTGCTGGAGGTGGACGGGAAGAAGCGCGAACGCTGGGTGCTGCCCGACTGGGACTGCGACCACGTCACGCCGCCGCGCGGCGGCTGGCTGGTCATCGACCGCGACGGCCTGCAGTTCTACGACCTGGAAACGTAGGGCGGGCGCGGTCCCTGCGGCCATGCCATGAATCGCCCCGCAATGAAAAGGGCCTCGCGACACAGCGCGAGGCCCTTTCCGTTTGAACGCGGCCGAACGATCAGCGGGTGAATATCCAGGCCGCCACCACGCCCCCGAAAACGATCCGGTACCACGCGAACACGCGGTAGGTATGGTTGGCGACGAAGCGCAGTACCGCGCGCACCACCACCATGGCGCTCAGGAAGGCGGCGACGAAGCCGACCGCGATGCCCGAGAGATCGTGCTGGGTGAGCAGGTCGATGTTCTTGTACATGTCGTAGACCGCGGCGCCCAGCATGGTCGGCATGGCCAGGAAGAACGAGAATTCGGTTGCCGTCTTGCGCTGGATGCCGGCGATCATGCCGCCGATGATGGTCGCCCCGGAGCGGGAGGTGCCCGGGATCATGGCCAGGCACTGCGCCACGCCCACGCCCAGCGCCTGCTTCCAGGTGATCTGCTCGAGCGTGCGGGCCGTGGCGCGCTCGTCCGAGGCCGTGTCGTCGGCCGCGCCCGGCTGGTCGCCCGGCGTGTGGTGCGTCTTGCGCTCCACGTACAGCATGATCAGGCCGCCCAGCACCAGGGTCACGACCACCACGGCCGGGTGGTAGAAGATGCCCTTGATGGACTTGATGAAAATCGCGCCGATGACGGCCGCCGGCAGGAAGGCGATGATCAGGTTGCGGGTAAAGGCCACCTCGCTGGGCACGCCGGTCAGCGTGCCGCGCACCAGCCGCAGCAGCCGCGCGCGGAAGACCCACATCACCGCCAGGATGGAACCTAGCTGGATCACCACCTCGAAGACCTTGCCCTCGCTGGACTGGAAGTTGATCCAGTCGCCCACCAGGATGAGGTGGCCGGTGCTGGACACCGGGATGAATTCCGTCAGGCCCTCGATGACGCCCAGGATGAAAGCTTTGATCAGGTATAGCGCGTTTTCTGTCACGATGCGAGGTCGGTCCGGTTAGTCGTTGGCAGGGGAGGCGTCGTCGGCATGCGGCTCTTGGGGCCGCTTCTCCACGCGCACCAGGGCGATGCGGCGGCCGTCCATTTCCAGGACTTCGAAACGGAAATGGTCGTGATGGATTTCATACTCGCAGACGTCGCCGGGCTTGGGCAAGTGCCCGAAGCGCGACAGCAGGTAGCCTGCCAGGGTGGAGAAATCCTGGGCGTCGTCGACCAGGCCCTCGGTCTCGAGCACCTGTTCGACGTGGTGCAGGTCGGCCGCGCCGTCGATTTTCCAGGTGTTGTCGCCGTCCGCGACGATGTCGGGCAGTTCGTCCTCGTCGGGGAATTCCCCCGCGATCGCCTCGAAAACGTCGATGGGCGTCACCAGTCCCTCGATCGCGCCGAACTCGTCGGCCACCAGCACCAGTTGGCCGCGCGAGCGCTTGAGCGTGTCCATCAGGCGCAGGATGCCGATGGATTCGTGCACGATGATGGGGTCGCGCAGGCGGTTGCGGCGCACCCGGCCCTCGGTGATCAGGTCGGCCACCAGGTCCTTGGCGCGGGCGATGCCCAGCACTTCGTCCAGCGATCCGCGGCAGACGGGGAAGAAGCTGTGCGGCGCCTCGGTCAACTGGCGGCGGATGGTTTCAGGGTCGTCGTCGATATTGATCCAGGAAACGTCGGTGCGGGGCGTCATGATGGACCGGATGGAGCGCTCGGCCAGGGTCAGCACGCCGCTGACCATATTGCGCTCCTCGACCCCGAACGCCGGCACGGACGGGCCGTCGGCGCTGGGCAGGTCGGGCTCGTCGGCCGGCGGCCGCTTGCCCAGCATGCGCAGCACGGCCGAGGCGGTGCGTTCGCGCATGGGGCGGCGCGCGTCCAGCTTGAGCAGGTTGCGGCGCGCCACCTGGTTGAGGGCCTCGATGGCGACCGAGAAGCCGATCGCCGCGTACAGGTAGCCCTTGGGCACCTTGAAGCCGAAGGCTTCCGCCAGCAGCGAGAAGCCGATCATCAGCAGGAAGCCCAGGCACAGCACCACCACCGTCGGGTGGGCGTTGACGAAGCGCGTCAGCGGCTTGGAGGCCAGCAGCATGATGCCGATGGCGATGACGACCGCGATCATCATGATGGCCAGGTGGTCCACCATGCCGACGGCCGTGATCACCGAATCCAGCGAAAACACCGCGTCCAGCACCACGATCTGCGTGACGATGACCCAGAAGCTGGCGTAGACGCGCGGCCCCGAGGAGCCGCCGTGCTGGGAGCCCTCCAGGCGCTCGTGCAGCTCCATCGTGCCCTTGAACAGCAGGAACAGGCCGCCGATCATCAGGATGAGGTCGCGGCCCGAGAACGACAGCGGGCCGATGGAAAACAGGGGGGCGGTCAGCGTGACCAGCCATGACATGACCGACAGGAGGCCCAGCCGCATGATGAGCGCCAGGCTCAGGCCCATGATGCGCGCGCGGTCGCGTTGCGCAGGGGGCAGCTTGTCCGCCAGGATGGCGATGAAAATCAGGTTATCGATCCCCAGGACGATCTCAAGGACGACCAGGGTAAGCAAGCCGACCCACGCAGTGGGGTCCAGCAGCCACTCCATCAGGAGCTCCAGAAGTTACACGACCGGTAATCGTACATGGAAAATCCGTGACACGCCGGTGACGGAGCCCCGCCGTAAGCCCGATGGGCACGTGGTTTAGGTCATTGGAAGGACGGCCGCCCGTTCACGCGCGGTTCCCGGCTGCACGGGGATTCGCCAGCAGGACCAGCGCGACGACGCAGCTCAGGCCCGCGCAAAGCATCGCGGCATGGAAGCCGCTTTCCATGGCGGCGGTATACAGGCGGGGCAGCATGGGCAGGCCGGCAGGGAAAGCATGATGGGTGATCGCCCGGTGCGCGACGGCCGCCGCATCGGGGATGCCGTGCTCGCCGGCGGCGCGAGCGAGCGCGCGGACGGCCTGGCTGCTCATGAGCGTTCCCAGCAGTGCGATGCCGATGGTCATCCCGGCCTGGCGCAGCGCATTCATGGTGGCGGAGACCGATCCGGCAAGCTCGGGCGGCGCCATGCCCATCACGACGATGCCGGTTGCGGGCACCGCCAGGCCGGCGCCCGCTCCGAGCAGCGCGAACAGCACGGCGACGATCCAATAAGGCGTGTCCGCGACGCAGAACACCATGCCGGTCATGGACAGCGCCGTCAGGCCGTAGCCCGCGGCCATCAGCCATCGAACCGGGACGCTCAGGCTCAGCCGCCCGAACAAGGCCGAGAGGCAGCCGGTGGTGACGAACTGCGGCATCATCCGCCAGCCGGCCGCAACGGGCGACCAGCCCTGGATTTGCTGCAGGAAGATCGAATTGAAGAACAGGCTGCTGTAGTAGGAGAATCCGAGGATGAACGACGCGCAGTTGACGATGACGAAGGACCGGCTGCGGAACAGCGCCAGAGGCACCAGCGGCCGGCGCACGCGCCTTTCCACGGCCGCGAACAGGGCGAAGCCCGCCAATGCCAGGACGATCAACGGCAATGCGCCGGCGAAACCGTGGTCGCCGGCCTCGATCATGCCGTAGGCCAGCGCCCCCAGGGAAAGAATGCTCAAGACCTGGCCGACCGGATCCAGCGCCGCCTGGTCCGGATACTTCCGTTCGGGGATGCCCCACGCCCCCAGTCCGATAGCCACCAGGCCCAACGGCAGGTTGACGAGAAAAATGCTCTGCCAGCCCAGGCTGTGCAACAGCAGGCCGCCCAGCAGCGGCCCCAGGATAAGCGCCAATGCCGTGAACGCGGACCAGCCGCCGATGACATGGGCGCGTTGCCTGGGGTCCGAATAGAGGTGCGTGAGGATAGGCATGGCGCCGGCGATCAGGAATGCGGCGGACACGCCCTGCAGGGTCCTCCCCGCAAGCAGCATGAACAGGGAGGGAGCCAGGCCGCACAGCGCCGACCCCGCGGTGAACAGGATCACCCCGGCCAGCCACGCCCGCTTGTGCCCGTACCGGTCGGCGGCCGGACCTGCCGACAGCATGAACGCGGACAGGCAGATGGCATAGGCGTTGACCACCCACTGCATGCCGGCGATGTCGGTATGCAGCTCCGTTTGGATCGTGGGCAGCGCCACATTCACGATACTGATATCGAGCGTGGCGAGAAATGTTCCCAGGTATGCGGCGCACACTGCGGCGCGACGGCGGCTTGATGGCATGGCAGTTCCTCGATGCAGGGCTCGCATGCCCTTTTCTCCGGCCTCATGATAAATATCGACCGACCGTCGGTCAATTAATATCGCCGAGGCCATGGACGCCAACTGGCCTAAACTTGCCCGTTCAGTGTGCCGGCGCTTCAGACGGCCAGTGCGCAATGGGAGATGAAACGAGACGATGAGACACAAGATAGCCAAGCCAGACAGCAAGGCGGCCAAGGCTCCGCGAACGAAGCCCGCCGAAGTGCGTCTCGACGAATTGATGTCCGCCGCCGAGAAGCTATTTCTGGCCAAGGGAGTGGAAGCGACCACGATCAACGAGATCGTCGAGGAAGCGCGCGTCGCCAAAGGGACCTTCTATCACTACTTTTCGTCCAAGAACGAGATGCTCGAAGCCCTGGGCGGCCGCTATACCTCTCAATTCCTGAAACGATTGCGGGAAGCCGTGGACGCTTGCCCTGAGGACGACTGGGAAGCCCGCCTGAGGGCCTGGATTTCCGTCAGCGTCGAAGCCTATGTCCAGACCTACCGCACCCACGACATCGTCTACACCAATCACCACCACCACGACCGCAGCAACAAAGACAAGAACGCCATTCTTGACCAATTGCTGGACATCATCGAAGGCGGAAGGACGGCCGGCGCCTGGGCGACGGATCAACCGCGGATCGTGGCGCTGCTGATCTACTCCGGCGTGCATGGCGCCACCGACGACATCATCGCCGCCCAGCCGGCCGACTGCGCCCCCTTTGCGCGAGCCGTCGTCGAAAACTGTCTGCGGATGCTGGGCATCGCCGAAACGGGCCGATCCAAAGCCGCCAAGCCGCGCTGAGCAACAGCAAGGCCGCCGCTAGGTAGCGATGAATGCCGGTCGCGCGCCGACCGTACCGCTGGAATGGGTGCGGGGATGGCTCAGGCAAAGGGCCTCCAGGCCCGCGTCATGGCCCGAGTACCACGCGCCGCCGGCCATGAAGATTCTTTCGCCGTAGTTCCGCAGATAGACCTGCGCGCCGCCGCTGGCCGGGCCGCACGGCATCAGGCCGAGCGCCCTCAGGATAGGCGGAACGCCCACGCCCGGATCCGTGCCGATGCCCCCGAACGGCGCATCGATCAACCCGGGGTGATTGGCATGGTCGCCGGCGGGGCCGTTGCGATGGCGGAGCCGGGAACGCAAGACCGGCGCGCCGGCATTTCCATCCGTGCAGTGGCGCCCCGCGTCGAATTTGGCGCTGTCGGGGTGTCCCGGCGCCAATGCCGTTCCGTCGGATAGGCTCAATGCGACCCACGCCGCGGAAGCCGCGGACAGGTCCGCATGCGCCGCGTCGTTGTCCCCGATGACCTGGATTTCTCCATCCATCAGGCGCAGGCCAGCCTGCCATTCCCACACGTTGCCGCACAGATCGGCGATGCCGCTGGCGGAATGGTCGTGTCTCCATGCATTTGGCCCGCTGCCCGTAAGCGTCGCTGGATCGCCTTCCGGGTCCCCTGGGCTTCCTCGGTCTACCCGAATGCCATGCTCCCCGGATGCATGAATCGAACGGCCGCTGTCGGTATTGCCTTGCTGCGCCAGGCCCTGACGCCGGCACCACAGCATCAGCGCGGCGCGTTCCGCATTCGTGCCGAGGTGCCAGCCGGGTCCGCAAGCCCGGGCGGCGCGGCTCGCCGCGGCGAAATCCATGTGCGTGGCCGGCGCCACGCCGGGCTGGCTCACCAACTCGCCATGCTTGACCGCTCCCCCGTAGGTCCCGTAGAAAAACTCCTGGCAGACACGCCCATTGACGATGAAGGCAGCGTGCGGACCGCGGCCCAGACCGGGCCCCAGCGTTTCGCAGGCCATGATGGGGATCAGGTTCATGTAGCTGGGCTGCCCCTTGGCGGTATAAAGCACGGTCTGCCGCCCGCCCGATTCCCGCTCGATCCGGCAGCGCAAGGCGTCACGCATCAAGATCGTCAGCATGCGCGGTCTCCTTCGCCGTTCAAGGACCGATCGACGATGACCTGCGGATAGCCGCTGGAGCATGGCTCGACGCGCGCCGCCACGCCGTAGACCAGGGCCAGCAGCGCCGGGGTCACCACCTCCTCCGGCGCTCCATAGGCCTGGACGCAACCTTCGTGCAACACCACGATCCGGTCCGCGAAGCGCAAGGCATGGTTGATGTCGTGGATGGCGATCAATGCGCAGAACCGGCGTTCGCGCGACAGCCGTCGTATCAGCGTCAGCACTTCGAACTGGCGCTTCAGATCCAGCGCGCTGGTGGGCTCGTCCAGCAGCAGGATCCTGGGCTGCCGGATCAGCGCCTGCGCGATCGATACCAGTTGGCGTTGGCCGCCGCTGAGCGACGCCAGTTCCCGATTGGCCAGCGCCTGGATCTGCAAGGTATGCAGGATGGATGTCACGGCATCGATTTCATGATCCTCGACCCCGACGCCCCACTTCGCCCCCTGCTTCGACGACAACAGCACCGCCTCCATCACGCGCAGGGAAGAATTCATCGAAATGTCCTGGGGCACGTGCGCCGGCCGGTTGGGATGACGCGCCGGCCAGTCCTGCAGCGGCCGGCCCGCGATCGTCACTGCGCCGGGGCCGTCCAGCTCTCCCGCGATTCTCCTGAGCAGCGTGGACTTCCCGGCCGCGTTGGAACCGATGAGGGCCGTGACCGTGCCTGCGGCCAGGGGTCCGAAGCTCAGGCCGCGCAACACCCGGCGCGAGCCCAGGGTGACCGACACATCGCGCACATCGAGCAGCACAGTCATAGCCGGCGCCCCTTGCGCAGAATCAGCACGAAGAACAGCGGCACGCCGACCAGCGACGTGACGATGCCGATGGGCAGCGCCTGCCCCGGCAGAAGCGACTTGCTGGCCACCGACGCGGCGGACAGCAACAGCGCCCCGGACAAGGCCGAGGCCGGCAGCAGGAACCGCTGGTCCTCCCCGACCAGCATGCGCGCAATATGCGGCCCCACCAGGCCGATGAAGCCGATGGTGCCCACGAACGACACGCATACGGAGGCGAGCAGGCTTCCCAGCAGGATGCTGCGCAGCCGCAGTCGCCCTACCTGGACTCCCAAGCTGATGGCGCGCGCCTCGCCCAGGCGCAGCGCCGTCAATGCCCACGCCTGCCGGGCGAACAGCAGCCATGCCGCCGCCAGCACGCTCCCCATGATGGCCAGCTTGGGCCAACTGGCGCGCGAGAGACTGCCCATGGTCCAGAACACCACCGCGGACAGGGCCTGGTCCGGCGCCACATACTGCAATGCCTCGAGCAGCGCGGTGAAGGTGAATACCAAGGTGGTGCCGAGGAGCACGATCATCTCGGTCGAGATGCCCTGCCGCCGGCTCAGGCGATAGATGAAGGCCGCCGTTGCCATGGAAACAAGAAACGCATTGGCGGGGATGGCGAAAGCAATGGCCGACGCGGGAAGAATGGTCACGCCCAGCACCAGGCCCAGCGCCGCTCCGAAACTCGCCCCGGCCGACAGCCCCAGCGTGAACGGACTGGCCAAGGGATTGTTCAGGACTGTCTGCATCTGCACGCCGGCCACGGCCAGGCTGGCCCCGACCACCACGGCGGAGAGCGCCACGGGCAGACGGATATCCCACAGAATCACCTGGACGGCGGTCGGCGCGTCTGCGTGCCACAACGCGGAAAGCACCTGGCCTGGACGGTAGAGCGCCTGGCCGGACGACAGATCAAGCAAAAGACTGATCACGGTCAACGCCCCCAGAAGGACCAATACGCATGCCCGGCGGCGGGTCAGCCGCCGGTAGTGCTCACGTCCTCGGCCGAAATCCAGGTCGCCGAGGGAAATAGGCAGGTCGTTTTTCATACGGAGGAATCCAGGCCCACCCAGTAGCCGGGCTGATAGGGAACGGGGAGAAAGCGGACGTGCAGCTCCCGGAACGTTGCTTCGGGGTCCAGCCAGGCGAAGAGGTCGGGATGCAACCACTTCGCAACCTGCTGCAACGCGATGAAGTAATAGGGGTTGTCGTAGAAGGGATGCCATATGGCATATGCGCGCCCGTTCCTGACCGCTGCCAGCGTCCGATAAGCGGGCCGCCGCATAAGGCGCATCAGGCGGTGCCGCGCCACGGCGAGGTCGGCGCCGGGCCCCAGGTTGACCCAGTCTCCGGCGGGGGAATAAAGCGACCAGTTGGCCCCGGTCACCAGCACGATGTCGGGAGCCGACGCGATGACCTGCTCCGGATGCAAGGTTCCGAACACGCTATGGAGCAGGCGCGTGGCCAGGTTGTCGCCGCCGGCGGCGTAGACCAGCTCGCCGAAATTTCCGTCGCCATACGTCAGGCAACAGTCGTCGTAGAGTCCGGCGGCGCGCTCGATCATCACGCTCGGCCTGGAACGGATGCCGCTCAAAGGACGCAACACGCGGGCGATCTGCTGGTGGCGGAACGCCAGGAACTCGCGGGCCCTCTCGCTGCGGCCTAGAACCTGTCCCAGGATCTCGATGCTGCGGGTCGTGTTGTCGAACATCCTGGTGCGGAAGTCGACGAACACGACCGCGATGCCCGCGCGCGCCAAGTGAGACATCAGGCCGGATGACTCCGCCGCCGCCCGCGAGCTGAGATTGAGTATGACGACGTCGGGCTCCAGCGAAATCGCCAGCTCCGCATCGATGGCGCCGACGGCCGATCCGCGGAACGTGGGAATCCGGTCGATTTCGGGGAAGCGGGCCCGGTAGGCGTCGTATCCGCCCAGATCGGCCGATCGAAAATTATCGCCCCAGCCGACCACGCCGGCGAACGGCTCGCCCGGCTGCAGTAGCGCCACCACGTAGGCCAGGGGCCCGTCGCCAAGAATGATTCTCCTGGCGGGCAGCGGCAAGGCGACTTGGCGTCCGGCAATATCGGTCAAGGCATTCCCCTTGCCGATCGAGGCAGCCGCGCGATTGCCGATGAACAAAGCCGCGCCCATCTGCGCTGCGCCGCGCAGGAGCGCGCGGCGGGTATTCTTCGTGATGCCCAAGCTTCACCACCGATACGACAGGGTTGCGGTCATGACGCGGTCCTGGCCGATGAAGCAATACATCTCGGACGTGCAACTGGCGACGTACTTCTTGTTGCCCAGGTTGCTGATGTTGACCGACAGCATGGCGCCGTCCAAAGCGGACGACAGCAGGCCCAGCTCATAGTTTCCGGCCACGTCCACCAGCGTCACGGCAGGGACCTTGAAGGTATTGTAGGGGTTGCCCCAGGTGGAGCCCAGATAGCGCACGCCCACCCCCAACTGCACTCCCCTCAGAGGCCCGGCGGCGAATCGGTAGTCCAGCCATGCCGAGGCGCTGTGGCGCGGCGTTTGCGCCAGGCTCCTGCCTTCATAGGTCGCGTCCTTGACCAGCGTGTTGTCCAGATAGGCGTAATTGGCAAGCAGGTTCAGGCCCCGGCCCAGCTCCGCCACCGCCTGCAATTCCACGCCGCGCGAGCGCACCTTGCCCGATTGGGTCCAGTACCCCAGGTGCTGGGTGTCGGACGTCTTGACATTGGTCTGGTCGAGCTGGAAGAGCGCGGCGCTCAGCATGGTGGAGGAACCTGGCGGCTGGTACTTGAGGCCTATCTCGGTCTGCTTCGCCTCGGTGGGCACAAATGCGTTGCCACGGAAATCGCTGCCCAAGACCGGGTCGAAGGACGTCGCGTAGCTGACGTACGGCGCCACGCCGCTATCGAACAGGTAATTCAAGCCCGCCCGGCCGCTCCACTTCCGGGCGCTCTGCCGGGTTTGTTCCCACTGGGGCGCATAGCTGCGCGCATCGCTGTCGAGCCTGGACCAGTCATGGCGGGCGCTCAGCGTCAGCCGCCATTTTCCGTAGGCGATCTGGTCTTGCGCATAAATGCCGAGGCGCTTGAAATCCTGGCGCACGTTGTACGGCCAGTTCGTCCGGCTGTCCGTAAAATCGGGAACGGCATGGGGACGGTAGTTCGTGGGATCGAAGGGATCGAACGCCACAGGGTCCATTCGATAAGAATCATTGCTGATGCTTCCCTTCGCATAGTCCACGCCCACCAGTACGCGGTGCAAAGCTGGCCCCAGATCGAACTGCCCGGAGAGATTGTTGTCCAGTTGGAAGGTGTGGGAATTGGATGGCGCCAGTCCATACGTACCCTCCAGCCACAAATGCCCGTCCCTGTCCTGGTATCCGTAGACGGAGGTGCGCTGGATGTCCGAATTGATATACATGTAGCGCAGATTGCTGCTCAGCTTCCAGCCGTCGGCAAACACGTGTTCGAACAGAGAGCTGACCGAGTCCTGCTTGCGCGACGACCCTTGAAAATCCATGTCGGAAAAATTGCGCCGGCGGTCCACCTGCCGGAAACGGCTTCCATTCAGGCCCAGCGCCACCGCCGGCAGACTGTTGTAGTCGGGGATATCGGGCTCCCGCGAATGCGCGGCAAGCAGCGTCCACGATGTGTTGCCGTCGGGACGCCAGGTCAACGCCGGCGCCAGGTACGCCCGCTTGTGGCGCACGTCTTCCACCTGGCCCTGCGAGTCCAGTCCGGTGCCGGTGAACCGATACAACAAAGTGCCCTCGTCGTTGAGGGAACCGGTGCTGTCGAAGCCTATCTCGCGGCGGTGGAAGTTCCCTGCCTGGACGAACGCTTCGTGGGAGGATTCCCGTTGCGGCCGGCGGCTGATCTGGTTCACGATGCCCCCGCCCGTGCCCTGCCCGTACAGGAACGACGACGGGCCGCGCAGGACTTCGATCCGCTCCAGCGTATAGGGGTCTATCTGCGGAGACCAGGTCGACACGTTGCTGATGAGCCGCAGCCCGTCCAGGTAGTAGTCGGCATCGATCCCGCGAATGCGCGTGATATCCAACTGGCTGCCGAATCCTCCGAATCGTTCGCTGTTGGCGCCGGCCGTGTATCGCAATGCCTGGCTGGTGCTTGAAGGTTGCTGCATCTCCATCTGCTGCCGGGTCACCACGGACACAGACTGCGGCGTCTCCAATAGGGAAGTGCGCGTCTTCGTGCCCGTCCCCGCCTCTTCGGCCACATAACCCCTGACCGGTCCATGGTCGCCGGACGGTTCGGCGGTCACGGTAATGGCCCGCAGCTCCACCGCGGGGCCCTCCGGCTGCCCGGCCGACGCTTCGGCGGCGGGAAGAACCTCCTGCGCGCTCGCGGGAGCCGCTCCCAAAGAGGCCAGCAGCATCGCGGCCGCGAGATAGCGGTTGACGTAGACAGAGCGACGGGAAACCGCGGGGACGCCTTGGGGGCGTGGGGCAATTGCCATGATGTGGCCTTAAGGAAGTTGGCGGGATTCGGGCCACGATTGTATTATTCGACCGACCGTCGGTCAATTCAAACGAGAATGAGAATGAGAATTGAAAATTTGACTGATGGAATGCTCAGACGATCGCGACAGGCGGCTCCGCGCGAACGTTTGACGATGGCGGACGCCAGGGCTACAGTCACGCCTGCAGCCGCCTTCATGACGCTGCCGCAGGCGTTATCGTCATCCAACGCGCCCACACCGAGCGGGCCTCAGCAGAGGAAACTCGGCGCATCAGCGCTGCGGTAATGCCCTCGATCCCTCCATCCCCTTCTCTTGCACCCTGGATGCGCCCATGGCCTGGCCCATGCGCAGTCCTTCCAGAAGCTCCGGAACGGATGCCGCCGGGATAGCCGCGGCCTTTTCCTTGAACCATCCGATGGAAAGGCAACTATCATGAAGATGACTGGAAACACCATCCTGATCACCGGCAGCACCAGCGGCATCGGCCGCGCGCTTGCCGAAGCATTCCACGATCGCGGCAACCGCGTCATCGTGACCGGCCGGCGCCAAGCCAGGCTAGACGAAATCACGGCGAGCCGTCCGGGCATCGCCGCCCTGCCGCTGGACCTGGGCGATCCGGCCTCGCTCGCGCGCGTCGCGGCCGACGTCCGCGCCAGGTACCCCGGGCTCAACGTGCTCATCGCCAACGCCGGCATTTCACGGCCGGAGGACCTTGCCGCGGACGGCTGGAATAGCACCGACGCCGAGGCCATCATCGACACCAATGTCCTGGGCGTGGTGCGCGCGACGGCGGCTTTCCTTCCCCTGCTGAAAGCGCAGCCGCATGCGACCATCATGGCGACCGGCTCGGCCTTGGCATTCCTGCCCCTGGCCAGCTTCCCCGCCTACTGCGCCAGCAAGGCCTTTGTGCATTCCTGGCTTACCTCCCTGCGGCATCAATTGCGCAAGATTCCCGTGGAAGTGCTGGAGCTCTCGCCCCCCTACGTGCAAACGGAGCTGACCGGCATCCGGCAGGCGGCCGATCCCCGCGCCGTGCCGCTGGGCGCCTACATCGGGCAGGTGATGCAAATGCTCGAACGCGGCGACCATCCCCGCGGCGAACTCCTGCTGGCGCGCGACCACGCCCGGCGCTGGGCCGAAAGGGACGGCACCTACGACGCCCTCTTCGCCGCGATGAATCCCTAGCGGCAAAAAAAAACCGGCCCTGGGCCGGTTTCCGCTTGCGGGCGCGCGCGATCAGTCGCTCAGTTTGAGCGTGCCCTTCATCATGGCCCAGTGGCCGGGGAACGAGCAGAAGTAGGCATAGGCCTCGCCCGGGGTCAGCTTGGACACGTCGAACGTGACCGAATCCGACTCGCCGCCGCCGATGACCTTGGTGTGCGCGATGACGCGGGTATCGCCCGCCTTCACGTAATCCTGCGCCAGGCCGGCGCCCATGCCGTCGGTGGCCACGCCCTGCTTGTCGGCGTCTTTCGTGAGCACCCAGTTGTGGCCCATGGCGACCTTGGCCATCTTGCCCACATGCTTGAGATGCACGGTGAACTGCTTGCAGCTTTTGTCGACGACCATTTCCTTCAGGTTGTACTGCATGGCGTCGTTGCTTTCGATGGTTGCTTCGCATTGCGCGGCCAGCACGGGCAGGCTGGCTGCGGACAGAACGATGGCTAGGGTGGCTTTTGCCAGCATGGAGACTCTCCGTAAACATGGCGGCCATTCTTCGACTCGCGCGAGGCACATGCCTGCGTCGCTGCCGCCACGCACAAGTCTAGGACGCCGCTCAAAACGCGCTATTGACCCACATCAATACGGCCTCCATCAAACGCGGAAAGAACGGGAAATCCCCATGCTGCGTAGGGGTATTGGCGTCGCGGACGCACCGAAATGGCGCCCATTGACAAACCGCAATACGGCCGCTGCGGCATGTTCGTAGGATGCCTGCAAACAATTGCAAACAAGCAGAGTTCGAACATGCAAGGCAGCACAGCGGCGGGGCCAGGGTTCACTCGATTCATCCAGGCGATGTTTCTGGCCCTGCTGTTATCCGCGCTATGCGCCGGCGTCGCGCGGGCGCAGCGCCTGCCGGACTTCCTGGCGGCCACTCCGATAGGCGAGCTCTTTCCCGGCGCCGACCGCGTGGACGCCCCGGCCGGCAAGCCGATGGCCGCCAAGGCCTATGCGGGCGGGCGCCAGCTAGGCGTGGTCTATCTCACCTCCGACGTCGTCAACACGCGCGGCTACTCCAGCAAGCCCATCGACGTGCTGGTCGCCCTGGCGAACGACGGGCGCATCGTCGGCGCCAAGCTCGTCGAACACCATGAGCCCATCGTGCTCATCGGCATACCGCAGGCGAAGGTGGACCATTTCATCGGCGGCTATGTCGGCCTGAATTTCGTCGAGTCCCCTCCCCGCCACGGCGCGCCGCCCCCGGTGGACATCGTCAGCGGCGCGACCGTCACGCTGATGGTGATCGGCGACAGCATCACGCGGTCGGCCATCGCCGTGGCCCGCGCGTACGGCATCGACAAGACCGCGGCTCCGGCGCAACAGGCGGCGCCCGCCGCGGCGCGCGTGGTGGACGACGGGCAGGACGCGCCCCAGTCCTGGCAGGCCCTGCTGGAGGCCGGCGCGGTGCGCAACCTGCGGCTGACGCCCGCGGACGTCAACAAGGCCTTCCAGGAATCCGGCAGAAGCGACGCCGCGGCAAGCGCCGAAGGCAGGACGGACGACGATACGTTCATCGACCTGTACGCCGCGCTGGTCAGCGTGCCCGCGATCGGCCGCAGCCTGCTGGGCGACACGGAATGGGAACGCCTGAAGGAAAGGCTCAAGCCCGGCCAGCAGGCCGTGCTGGTGGCGGGCAACGGCGCCTATTCGTTCAAGGGCTCGGGCTACGTGCGCGGCGGCATCTTCGACCGCATCGAAGTCATCCAGCACGAAAGCAGCTTCCGCTTCAGGGACCGCAACCACCAGCGCCTGGCCGACGTCGCCGCGCAGGGAGCGCCCGCGTTCCGCGAGGTGGCGCTGTTCGTCGTGCCCGACGACGCCGCGCTCGACCCCGTCGCGCCCTGGCGCCTGCAGCTCATGGTGCAGCGCGTGCTCAGCGTCAGCGACAAGGCCTTCGTCACTTTCGACCTGCCCTATGAATTGCCGGCGGCCTACACCCGGCCCGCCGACGGCGCGCAGCCGGCCGCCGCCGCGCCCGCCGGCGATCCGGCCGCGGATCCGGCGCAGGCCGCCCAGGCCGACGAGCCCGCGCCCGCGTTGTGGAAGCAGATCTGGCGCGGCAAGTCCGGCCAGGTGGCCATCCTGACCGTGGCGCTGCTGGTGCTGGTGGGCATTTTCTTCTTCCAGGACCAGCTCACCAGCCGTCCGCTGCTGCACGACCGCCTGCGGCTGGCCTTCCTGGCCTTCGCGCTGTTCTGGATCGGCTGGTACGGCCAGGCCCAGCTCTCCATCGTGAACGTGCTGACCTTCTTCTCGGCCCTGCGCAGCGATTTCCGCTGGGAATACTTCCTGATGGACCCGCTGGTGTTCATCCTGTGGTGCGCCACGGCGATCTCGATGGTGTTCTGGAACCGCGGCGCGTTCTGCGGCTGGCTGTGCCCCTTCGGCGCCCTGCAGGAGCTCGCCAACCGCGCGGCCAGGCGCCTGGGCGTGCGCCAGGTAAAGATCAGCCATGGCGTGAACCAGCGGCTGTCGACGCTGAAGTACGTCATCTTCCTGCTGCTGTTCGGCTTTTCCCTCTACGACCTGGCGCTGGCCGAGCAGCTTTCCGAAATCGAGCCCTTCAAGACGGCGATCATCCTGCGCTTCGTCCGCTACTGGCCCTTCGTGGCGTTCGCCGTGGCGGTGCTTGCCGCCGGCCTGTTCGTGGAGCGCTTCTTCTGCCGCTACCTCTGTCCGCTGGGCGCCGCGCTGGCCATACCCGCCCGGCTGCGCATCTTCAACTGGCTGCGCCGCTACCGCGACTGCGGCAACCCCTGTCAGCGCTGCAACCTCGAATGCCCGGTGCAGGCCATCGACCCCACCGGCGAGATCAACCCCAACGAGTGCATCCAGTGCCTGCATTGCCAGATGCTTTACCACCATGACGAGAAGTGTCCGCACCTGATCCAGAAGAAGGCCAAGCGGGAACGCCGCCGGCCGGCGGCCGAGCCCGCCGAGCAGGTCGTCGTCATGCACCGCGCGCCGAACCCGGATGCTCGATCCGAATCCTGACCCCCCTACCAAGGAGTTAACCATGTCCGACAAGAATCCCGACAAGACAGGCCTCACCCGCCGCAGCTTTCTCGGAACCGCAGCCATCACCGGCGCCGCGGGCCTGGTGGCGGGCGCCCATATGCCCGCCGCGCACGGCAAGGACGCGAAGGCCGGCGCGAATGGCGTGCCGGGCCACGTGGGGCCCGGCGAACTGGACGAATACTATGCCTTCAACTCCAGCGGCCAATCGGGCGAGGTGCGCGTGCTGGGCCTGCCGTCCATGCGCGAGCTGGTCCGCATCCCGGTCTTCAACCACTGCAGCGCCACCGGCTGGGGCCGCACGAACGAAAGCCGCAAGATCCTCACCGAGGGCCTCACTCCCGAAACCCGCGAATACCTCAAGGACAAGGGCGGCGTGTTCCTGAACGGCGACGCCCACCATCCCCACCTGTCGTTCACGGACCGCACCTACGACGGCCGCTACCTGTTCATCAACGACAAGGCCAACAACCGCGTCGCCCGCATCCGGCTCGACGTCATGAAGACCGACAAGATCACCGAGCTGCCCAACGTGTCGGGCGTGCACGGCCTGCGGCCCCAGCGCTATCCGCGCACCGGCTATGTGTTCGCCAACGGCGAGCACATCTCCCCGCTGCCCAATGACGGCAAAGTGCTGGATGACCCCAAGAAGAACTTCTTCGCCGTCTACACCGCGCTGGACGGCGACACGATGAAGGTCGCCTGGCAGGTGCTGGTCGACGGCAACCTGGACAACGGCGACGCCGACTACCAGGGCAAGTACTCCTTCGCCACCTGCTACAACTCCGAGAAGGGCGTCACGGTGGAAGAGATGTCGGCCAACGAGCAGGACTGGGTCGTCGTGTTCAACATCAAGCGCATCGAAGAGGCCGTCAAGAAAGGCGACTACAAGACGATGGGCGGCGTGCCCGTGGTCGACGGGCGCCACGGTTCCAAGTACACCCGCTACATCCCCGTGCCGAACTCGCCGCACGGCTGCAACGCCGCGCCCGACGGCATCCACGTGGTGCTCAACGGCAAGCTCTCGCCCACCGTGACGGTGCTGGACGTGCGCACGCTGGACGACCTGTTCGACGACAAGATCAAGCCGCGCGACTGCGTGGTGGCCGAACCGCAACTGGGCCTGGGCCCGCTGCACACGGCCTTCGACGGCCGCGGCAACGCCTACACCACGCTGTTCATCGACAGCCAGATGGTCAAGTGGAACATCGACAAGGCCAAGCGCGCGTACAAGGGCGAAAAGGTCGACCCCATCATCCAGAAGCTGGACGTGCACTACCAGCCCGGCCACAACCACTCCACCATGGGCGAAACCCGCGAGGCCGACGGCAAGTGGCTGGTGTCGCTGAACAAGTTCTCCAAGGACCGCTTCCTGAACGTCGGCCCGCTGAAGCCCGAGAACGACCAGCTCATCGACATTTCCGGCGATGAAATGAAGCTGGTGCACGACGGCCCGAGCTTCGCCGAGCCGCATGACATGTGCCTGGTGCACCGCTCCAAGGTCCATCCGCTCAGCGTCTGGAAGCGCGACGACCCCATGTGGGAAGACGCGCGCCAGATGGCCAAGAAAGACGGAGTGTCGCTCGACGACGCCGCCAAGGTCGTGCGCGACGGCAACAAGGTGCGCGTGTACATGATGGCGGTGGCGCCGATGTTCAGCATCAAGAAGTTCGAGGTCAACCAGGGCGACGAGGTCACCGTGGTGGTGACGAACATGGAGGTGATCGAGGACCTGACCCACGGCTTCACGCTGGAGGGCCACGGCATCGCCATGGAGATCGGACCGCAGGCCACCTCCTCGGTCACCTTCACGGCGGACCGGCCGGGCGTGTACTGGTACTACTGCCAATGGTTCTGCCACGCGCTGCACATGGAGATGTCCGGCCAGATGATCGTCCATCCCAAGAAGACCGCGTAGCGTCCATGATGGTCATCGCAATGCCGACGAGCGGCGGCCGGAGGACCGCCCGCGCCGCGCTGGCGGCCTTCGCCCTGGCGCTGTCCGGCGCCGCGGCGGCGGCCGTCCATGAACTCGCCCCCGGCGCCGACCTCGCGCAGGCCGTCGCGGCCGCCCAGGCCGGGGACGTGCTCAGGCTGGCCCCGGGCACCTATGCGGGCGGCATCGTCATCGACAAGCCGCTGACCCTGGAAGGCCCGCAGGACCGCAGCGCCGTCATTGCCGGCACGCGCCAGGGACGCACCGTATGGGTCAAGGCCGCCGACGTGTCCCTGCGCAGCCTGACCGTCACCCGTTCGGGCCTGAGCCTGTCCGAAATGGACGCGGGCATCTTCCTGGACCGCACGGCGCATCGCGCGCGAGTGGACGGCAACGACATCCTGGACAACCTCGTGGGCGTGCACGTCTGGGGGCCCGAAGACGCCACCGTGCGCGGCAACCGCATCGTGGGCAACAAAGAACTCAGGGTGGCGGAACGGGGCAACGGCGTCACGCTCTGGAACACCCCGGGCACCCGCGTGCTCGACAACGATATCTCCGCCGGGCGCGACGGCATCTTCGTCAACACCAGCAAGCAGAACACCTTCAGCGGCAACCGCTTCCACGATCTGCGCTATGCCGTGCACTACATGTACACCAACGACAGCGAGATCAGCGGCAACGTCGCGACGCACACCGACGTGGCCTACGCCATCATGTATTCGCATCGCCTGGTCGTCCGCGACAACGTGGCGCTCGACAGCCGCGAGCAAGGCCTGATGCTGAACTACGCCAACCACTCGCAGATCACGGGCAATTCGGTGGACCGCGCGGCGAAATGCGTGTTCATCTACAACGCCAACCGCAACGTCTTCCAGGACAACCGGTTCTCCAATTGCGGCATCGGCGTGCACTTCACGGCGGGCTCGGAAGGCAACCAGATTTCCGGCAACGCCTTCATCGACAACCGCAACCAGGTGAAGTACGTCGGCACCCGGACGCTGGACTGGTCGGTCGACGGCCGCGGCAATTACTGGAGCGACAACACCGCCTTCGACCTGGACGGCGACGGCATCGCCGACACCGCCTACCGGCCGAACGACGTGGTCGACCAGCTTCTGTGGCGCGCGCCCGCGGCGCGGATCCTGCTCAACAGCCCGGCCATCTCCATCGTGCGCTGGGCGCAATCGCAGTTTCCCGCCATCCTGCCCGGCGGCGTCCTGGACAGCGCCCCGCTGATGCAGCCCCCGCAACGGCGCGCCGGCCGCTCCAAGGAGTCCCCATGAATACCGACCTTGTGACGCTGTCCGGCGTCAGCAAGCACTATGGCGCGCAACACGCCGTCGACGGACTGGACCTGCAGTTGCGCGAAGGCGAATGCGTCGCGCTGGCCGGCCACAACGGCGCCGGCAAGAGCACGCTGATCAAGCTCATCCTGGGCCTGATCCGACCCACCCACGGCCGCGTGGCGCTGTTCGGGCACGACGCCCACAGCCCCGCCGCGGCCAAGATGCGCAACCGGATCGGCTACCTGCCCGAAACGGTCGCGCTGCATCCCTCCATGACCGGCGAAGAGACGCTGGCGTTCTACGCCCGCCTCAAGCGCCAGCCCCTCTCCGGCAATGCCGCCCTGCTCGAAAAGGTGGGCATTGCCGGCGCGGCGCGCCGGCGCGTGGGCGGCTATTCCAAGGGCATGCGCCAGCGCCTGGCGCTGGCCCAGGCGCTGCTGGGCCAGCCGCGGGTCCTGCTGTTCGACGAGCCCACCACGGGGCTGGACCCCGCCTCGCGCCTGATGTTCTACGACCTCGTCCACGAACTGCGCGCGGCCGGGGCCACCATCCTGCTGAGCACGCACGCCCTGTCCGAACTGGCCGGCCATGCCGACCGCATCGTGGTGATGAAAGCAGGCAGGAAGATCGCCGACGGCGCCATGTCGGCGCTGCGGCGCTCCACCGGCCTGCCCATCCGCATCCGCCTGACCCTCGCGAACGCGGACGCGCAGCCGCCCGGCGCGTGGCGCCGCATCGAGGCGGGCCGCTACGAACTGGCCTGCCAGGAACACGACAAGATCGCGGCGATCCGGAGCATCGGCGCCATATCGTCCGACATCCACGACCTGGACATCCAGGTGCCGGGCCTGGACGACATCTATGCACATCTGCTTGAACGGGAAGACGTATGAACGCGGTAGCCACCATCATCGGCAAGGAAATCCGCGACGGGCTGCGCAACCGCTGGGTGCTGGCGACCGCCCTGCTGCTGGGCGCGCTGGCGCTGGCCCTGGGCCTGCTGGGCAGTTCGCCGACCGGCACCGTCAAGGCCGAACCGCTGACCGTCACCGTGGTCAGCCTGTCCAGCCTGTCGATCTTCCTGGTCCCGCTCATCGCCATGCTGCTCGCGTATGACGCCGTGGTCGGCGAGGTCGACCGCGGCACGATGGCGCTGCTGCTCAGCTATCCCGTGTCGCGCTGGCAGGTGCTGGTGGGCAAGTTCATCGGGCACCTGGCCATCCTGGCGCTGGCAACCGGCGCGGGCTACGGTTCGGCCGGGCTGGCGCTGCAATGGGCCTACGGCGGCCTGGACGCCAGCGCCTGGCAGCCCTTCGCGCTGCTGATCGGCGCCAGCGTGCTGCTGGGCGCCAGCTTTCTCGCCATGGGCTATCTGATCAGCACGCTGGTGCGCGAGCGCGCCACGGCCGCCGGCATCGCGCTGGGCGTCTGGCTGTTTTTCGTCGTGATCTACGACATGGCGCTGCTGGGCGTACTGGCGGCCGACCAGGGACGCCATGTCGGCGCCGGCCTGCTCAACGCCCTCCTGCTGCTCAATCCCTCGGACGTGTACCGCCTGCTGAACCTGACGGGCTTCGAGAACATTTCGCTGTATGCCGGCATGGCGGGGCTGAGCGACCAGGCCAGCCTGCCGCTGGCCGCGCTGATCGCCGCGCTGCTGCTGTGGATCGCCGTTCCCTTCCTGCTGGCGGCGGCGGCTTTCAGGAACAAACAGCTATGAAACGCCTGCGCCTTGCCCTGGCCCTCGCCGCCCTGCTGCTTGCCGCCGCCTGCGGCAGCGGCGCCGGCCCCGAGACGCCTCCAACGCCCCAGCCCGTGACGGCGGAATCCGTCGGGCACTACTGCGGCATGGCCCTGAACGAACACGACGGCCCCAAGGGGCAACTGTTCCTGAAGGGGCAGGCGGCGCCCGTCTGGTTCTCGTCGATCAAGCAGGTCTTCGCCTATACGCTGCTGCCCGAAGAACCCAAGACCGTCAGCGCGATCTACGTCAACGACATGTCCACGGCCGGCCCCGACGGCGTGCCCGATCCGGCCGCCTGGGTCGAGGCGCGCCAGGCCTTTTACGTCATCGAAGGCCGCTTCATCGGCGGCATGGGCGCCGAAGACGCCATGCCGTTCTCGCAGCGCGCCCACGCCGAATCCTTCGCCCGGGCCCACGGCGGCCGGGTCGTCACTTTCGCCGAGGTGCCGGAGGCCTATGTCTTCGCCCAATAGCCCGGCGCCGCGCGGCGGCGCCCTCTTTGCAGGCCTATCGCCATGAACCCCGTCCGCCGCCGCTTCATCGGCATCGCCGCCGCCGCGTCCGCGCTGGCGCTCGCCCCCTACCTCGCGCGCCGCGCAGCGGCGTCGATTGCGCCCACCACCTGGCAGGGCGTCGCGCTGGGCGCCGACGCGGAACTGCGCCTCTACCACCCCGACCGGAGCGCGGCGCAGCGCCTGATCGCGCAATCGCTGCAGGAGTTGCGGCGGCTGGAAGGCATCTTCAGCCTGTACCGCGACGACAGCGCCCTCTCGCGCCTGAACCGCCAGGGCTTCCTGGACAATCCGCCCGCCGACCTGCTGCGGCTGCTCAGCGCCAGCCAGCGTTTCGCCAGGATGACCGGCGGCGCCTTCGATCCCACCGTGCAGCCGCTGTGGCAACTGTATGCCGAACACTTCGCACAGCCCGGCGCAAGCCGCGACGGCCCGCCGGCAGCCGCCGTGGCGCAGGCGCTGGCGCGGGTGTCCTGCCAGGACGTGGAACTGGAGAGCAGCCGCATCGCGTTGCGCCGGCCCGGAATGGGCGTCACGCTCAACGGCATCGCACAGGGCTACATCACGGACCGGATCACCGAACTGCTCAAGCTGGGCGGGCTGGACCGGGCCCTGGTGGACATGGGCGAAATACAGGGCATGGACACCCGCGACGCGCCGGCCGACTGGCAGGTCGGGCTGGCGGATCCGCAGGATCCCGGCCGCCTGCTGGCCACTGCCAGCCTGCGCAACCAGGCCCTGGCCACCTCCGGCGGCTATGGCACGGCGATCGACGCCGAAGGCCGGTTCACTCACCTGTTCGATCCGCACACGGGCCGCGCGCGGCCGCTGTACCGCAGCGTGTCCGTCATGGCGCCCAACGCCACCATGGCCGACGCCCTGTCGACGGCCTTCTCCTACATGCCGCTGGACGCCGCCCAGGCCGTGGTCCGCGAACACGGGCTGCGGGCCTGGTTCGCGCTGCCCGACGGCGGGCTGGTGGTGCAGGATCCGGCGGCCTGAGCGCCGGCCGCAAATGAAAAACGCCCCCTGACGGGGGCGTCCTGCCGGGACTCAAGCCATGCGACGTCAGGCCGCCGACGGCGGATTCAGCGCGGACAGCATCTGCGTGAAAATCTTGGGGCTGGCGGCCAGCACATTGCCGGTATCCATCCAGCCTTGCTCGCCGTCGAAATCGGAAACCAGTCCGCCGGCTTCCAGCACCATCAGGCTGCCCGCGGCGAGGTCCCAGGGCTTCAGGCCCACCCCGCAGAAGCCATCCAGGCGGCCGCAGGCCACGTAGGCCAGGTCCAGCACGGTGGAGCCCAGGCGGCGCACGCCGGTGCTGCCTTCGGCCATCTGGCGGAAACGCGCGGAACCCTGTTCCGGGTCGCCGGAATTGGGCCAGTGCGCGCCCAGCAGCGCGTCGTGGTAGCGGGTGCGGCCCGACACGCGCACGCGGCGGTCGTTCAGGAAGGTTCCGCTGCCGCGGCTGGCGGTGAACAGTTCGTTGCGCGACGGGTCGTAGATGACCGCCTGCGTGACCTGGCCGCGCTGCGTCAGCGCGATCGACACGGCGTAGTTGGGCAGCCCGTGGATGAAGTTCGTGGTGCCGTCCAGGGGATCGATGATCCACTGGAATTCGGCCTGGTCCGGACCCTGCAGGCCGAATTCCTCGCCCAGGACGGCATGGTCCGGGTAAGCGGCGCGCAGCGACTCGACGATGGACTCCTCGGCGGCGCGATCGACTTCCGTGACATAATCGCGCGGCCCCTTGCGAGCCACGCTGAGTCGTTCCAAATCCATGCTGGCACGGTTGATAATGGTGCCGGCACGCCGGGCCGCCTTGATGGCGATGTTGAGCATCGGGTGCATAAAATTCCGTACGAATGCGATGAGTTGGCTTGATGGTAGGCCGCTTGCCGCGCCCCGGGGCCGCCCTTGCCCCAACCGGGGAAATCGACCCAAAAAACCAGGAAGGCACTAAGCCAAACGTGCCATTTTAAATGACTCAAGCATTTTCACGCGTTCGCTTCATTATGGTGAACCCCAGCCACCCCGGAAACGTGGGTTCGGCGGCCCGCGCGATCAAGACCATGGGCTTCTCCGAGCTGGTGCTGGTGGAGCCCAAATTTCCGGATGTAACCAGCCAGCCCGAGGCCGTGGCGCTCGCCAGCGGCGCGCTGGACGTGCTGGAAGGCGCCCGCGTCCATGGGTCCCTCGAGGAAGCGCTGGGACCCGTGACGCTGGCTTTCGCGCTGACCGCCAGGGTGCGCGACCTGGGCCCGCCGCCCTGCGACATCCGCCAGGCCGCGGAGCTTGCGCGCGGCCACCTGGCGGACACGGCCGAAGGCGTCGCCGCGGTGGTGCTGGGCACCGAACGCGCCGGGCTCACCAACGCCCAGATCGCGCTGTGCCACCGTATTTGCCATATTCCCGCCAATCCCGAATACAGCTCGCTGAACGTGGCCCAGGCCCTGCAGTTGGCCGCCTGGGAGCTGCGCTATGCGCTGCTGGCCGCCGAGGGCGCGCCGCTGCTCCCCGCCTCCACCGCGCAGGAACCGGCGCGCGGGGCGGCGCCGGCTTCCGGCGAGGCGGTGCAGGCCTTCCTGGCGCACTGGGAGGAAGCGCTCATCGGCGTGCAGTTCCTGGATCCCGCCCACCCCAAGAAGCTCATGCCCCGCATGCGGCATCTGTACACCCGGCTGGGATTGAGCCGCGACGAGGTGGACATGATGCGGGGCGTGTGCACCGCAATGCTAAAAAAGAAATAGGGCCCCCACGCCGCGCACGCTACGCGCGCTTGCTGCCCCCCGAGGGGGCTGCCCGCCTTGAGGCGGCTCGGCGGCGGGCGGGCCCCATGCCGCGCACGCTACGCGCGCTTGCTGCCCCCCGAGGGGGCTGCCCGCCTTGAGGCGGCTCGGCGGCGGGCGGGCCCCCACGCCGCGCACGCTACGCGCGCTTGCTGCCCCCCGAGGGGGCTGCCCGCCTTGAGGCGGCTCGGCGGCGGGCGGGCCCCCACGCCGCGCACGCTACACGCGCTTGCTGCCCCCCGAGGGGGCTGCCCGCCTTGAGGCGGCTCGGCGGCGGGCGGGCCCCCACGCCGCGCACGCTACGCGCGCTTGCTGCCCCCCGCGGGGGCTGCCCGCCTTGAGGCGGCTCGGCGGCGGGCAAAAATAAGGGACGGGCATCAGCCCGTCCCCACGCATCGGTCTCCGGGCGGCATGCCGCCCGGGACGCGAAGATCAGTCGACCGTAGCGCCGGAAGCCTTGACCACCGGGGCCCAGCCTTCCACTTCCGACTTGATGAACTGGCCGAATTCGGCCGGCGTCGTCTTCACGCCCACCGCGCCCAGGCTCTCGAAGCTCTTCTGCACTTCCGGCTTGTCCAGCGCCTTGACCATGGCCGCGTTCAGCGTGTTCACGATCTCGGGCGGCGTGCCGGCCGGCGCGATCAGGCCGAACCAGGACGACACGTCGAAGTTGGCATAGCCCGCTTCCTGCATGGTGGGCAGGTCCGGGGCGCTCTTGGAGCGTTCCTTGGTCGTCACGGCCAGGGCGCGCAGCTTGCCCGACTGCACGTGCGGCCAGGACGAGGGCATGTTGTCGAACATGAACTGCACCTGGCCGCCGATCAGGTCGGTCACGGCCGGGGCGCTGCCCTTGTACGGAACGTGCAGCACGTCGATGCCGGTCTGCATCTTGAAGAGTTCGCCCGCCATGTGGATGGAGGTGCCGCTGCCCGAGGACGCGAACGCCAGCTTGCCGGGGTTTTTCTTGGCGTAGTCCACCAATTCCTGCACCGACTTCACCGGCACCTGGGGGTTCACCACCAGGATGTTCGGCACCTTGGCGCCCAGCGCCACCGGCGTGAAATCCTTGGTCAGGTCGAAGTTGACGTTCTTGTACAGCGTCTGGTTGATGGCGCTGGTGACGGCCACGAACAGCAGGGTGTAGCCGTCCGGCGCGGCCCGCTGCACCTGGTCGGTTGCGATGTTGCTGCCGGCCCCCGGCTTGTTCTCGACCACGAAGGACTGGCCGAGGCTTTCGGTCAGCTCCTTGGCCATGATGCGGGCGATCACGTCGGTGGTGCCGCCGGCGGAAAAGCCCACCACGATGCGTACGGGCTTGTCTGGGTAGGCGGCATGGGCGGAACCCATGGCGAATGCGCTTGCGGCGGTAGCCAGAAGGGTGGCGGCGAAACGCCGCAGTCCAGGCTTTTGACCTGTAGTCATAGTGTCTCCGTGCAGGTACTGTCCATTAAATGGACGATTCGAATTATTGGATGACGCATTTTCAGCTATACATGGGCGCTGCATCAAGGTAGAGTCCACGGTACGGACAATGGTTTTCCCTTGACCGTTCCGTAATAACCCCTAGTTTCCAGAGATTTACATGCAAGACAGCGATGCCGCGGCCGCAGGCCCACGCACTTTGCGGCGCGGACTGGCCGTCCTGGCCGCCCTGCGCGACCAGGGTCCCGACGGCCTCAGCGTGACCGATATCGCGCGCCTGACCGGCATACAGCGCCCCACCATTTATCGCCTGCTGGCCGCCCTGCTGGACGCCGGCCTGGTGCTGCCCGTGGCCGGCACCAAGAAGTACCGCGCCCAACTGGCGGTGGACCCGGACACGCGCTCGCGCGATCCGCGCGTGCGCCAGTTGCTGCCGGTGCTGCGCCGCCTGGCCGACCGCACGGGCGACGCCGTGTTCCTGGTGGTGCGCGACGAAGACGATTCGATCAGCCTGCATCGCGAAATCGGCAGCTACCCCGTGCAAATCCTGGCCACCTACGCGGGCAAGCGGCAGCCGCTGGGCGTGGGCTCGGGCGGCATGGCCTTGCTGGCCGCGCTGCCCGACGAGGTCGCGCGCGGTATCGTCGAACGCAATTCCGGCCGCCTGGACGAATACGGCGGCATGACGCCGCAGGAAATGTTCCGCCTCATCGAAAACACCCGCGCCCGCGGCTATTCCGTGGTCGGCAACCATGCGGTGCGCGGCGCGCTGGGCGTGGGCTGCGCGCTGCTGGACGCCCAGGGCGCGCCGCTGCTCGCGGTCAGCGTCACGGCCATCATCGACCGCATGCCGGCCCAGCGCCAGCGCGAGATCGCCGGCTGGATCAAGGCCGAGCTGGCGCGCCTGGCCGTACAGGCCTGACCCATCCCGTCCCCAACGAAAAGCGGGCGCCTCGGCGCCCGCTTTTCATTCCTGCCGGGATGCGCTCCGCGCTCAGGCGGCCGCCTCCGTCTTCGGATTCCGGATTTCGCGCAGCGGGATGGGCGCCTGGAAGCCGGCCTGTTCCAGTTCGCTGCGGATCTGCTGGTACAGGCCCCAGCGCAGGTCCCAGTACTTGCTCGCCTCGGCCCACACGCGCACGTTGACGATGACGCCGTTTTCCTTGTACTCGAACACCTTCACCTGCGGCGCGGGGTCCTTCAACGCGTCCGGACGTGCGTCCACCAGCGCCTTCAGCCTGGCCAGCACCGCCTCCAGGTCGTCGCCGTAGCGCACCGGCACCGGGATATCCAGGCGGCGCGTCTTGTTGCGGCTGTAGTTGATGATGGTGGCGTTCCAGACGGTGCTGTTGGGCAGGGTCACGTGGATGCCGTCGACCTGGACCAGACGCGTCAGGAACAGGCCGACCTCTTCCACCGTGCCGTCCGTGCCCGAACTCAGGGCCACGTACTCGCCCGCGCGGATGGGACGCAGGATCAGCAGCATGATGCCGGCCGCGATGTTCTGCAGCGTGCCTTGCAAGGCCAGGCCCACCGCCAGGCCGGCGGCGCCCAGCACCGCGATCAGGCTGGCCGTCTGCACGCCGAAGCGCGCCAGCACCGCGATCACCGTGAAAATGCGCACCGTCCAGACCACGGTGCTGTAGAACATGGGGACGATCGTGGGATCGATCTTGCTGGACCGCGTCGCGGCCCGGCGCACCCAGCTTCCGAGCAGGGACGACACCCACCAGCCGATGATGAGGATCAGCAGCGCGACGAGCAGATTGATGCCCAGGTCCACCAGCCTGGGGGCCCAGGCGTTAAATTCATTCAAGGCTTCTTCCATGGAATCTCCTGCGTAAAGGTTGCCAGCGCGATGTTTTTTGCCCGGGACCGGCCCATAGGCAAGCCGGCAAAAAAGCAACCGAAAACTTTATCAGATGCGGCTTGCGCACAGGGCCGCGTCGCGGCCCTGTTGTGTCAAGGTTTGTAAAAAGAACCGCTCAGGCCGGGGCCGCGACCTTGCGGAAGTGATTGTCCCAGGACAGCTCGCGCGACGGCGCCAGGACCGGCTGCTTTTCCGTTCCTTCGGCGTCGACGCGCAGCATCGCGCCCAGGCCGCTGCTGAGCAGGAAGCCCTCGTCCGGCGCGGGAGCCACGCCGCAGCCGTCCGCCAGCTCGGTGGTGCCCAGGCAGCGGCCGCTGGCGGCGTCCCAGTAGATCACCTGCCCGCCCACCGGACTGGAAGTGGCGACGACGGCGCCCGCGGCGTCCACCGAGACCGAGCCGACGTAGTTGCGCATCTGTCGCAGCGCCTGCGCCGGCCCTTCGAAGAATTCCAGCCTGGCGCCCCGCCGGTGCCGGCCCACCAGCGCCGGACGGTCGGCGGCGGACCCCATGTACTGGCAGCCGAACCAGACGCTGCCGTCGGCGGCCAGCGCAAGGTGGCGGATCGACAGGCGGTGCAGCTCGGGCGCGAGCTCGGCCTTTTCCAGCAGTTCGCCGCTGGCCGCGTCGACATAGGCCAGCGACGGCCGCATCGTGTCCAGGTTGAGTTCCAGCTTGCCGTAGTCGGGATGCGTCAGGATGCCGCCGTTGGCCACGCAGAGAGTCTTGCCGTCGGGCATGAGCACGACTTCGTGCGGACCGATGCCGCCGGTGTCGAACTCGCCGATGCGGCGGTAGGCGCCGCCGGGCGAGGCGTCGTACAGCCCCAGCACGCCGCGGCCGGCCCCGAAATCGTTCTCGGTGGCCGCCAGCAGCCTGCCGCTGTCCACGTAGGCGCCATGGCCGAAAAAGTGCCGTTCGTCGTGCAGCGGCAGCGCCTCTGGATCGCCCTTTCCGTCCAGGGAGAACGCCAGGCCGAAGAAGCCCGGCTGGCGCCCGAACACGACGGCGCGCCGGCGGGCGGGATCGATGGCGAAGCTGTGTCCGCGCGCGGGCATGGGCACGACCAGCCGGTCGCGTCCGGCGCCGTCCAGCAGCACCGCTTCGTCGCGCCCGCCGCGCTTGCGCGCGCTGAGGTACAGCGCCTCCCCGTCCTCGGGCGCGGCGGCCAGCGCCGCCCCGGGCGCCAGGCCCAGCGCGGCCGCCAGCGAAAGAAAGCGGCGCCGGTCAATCGCCATCGAGCGCATTGAATCCGATCATGACGCCCAGGGCGGGCGCCAGGTCCTGGTCGACGATCGCCTTGGCGTTCCTTAAGGTCAGCGATGCCAGCGTCAGCAGCCGGCGCCCCTCCTCTTGCGCCAGCGCCTGTTCCAGCGGAGCCGGCACGGCCTCCAGCGTTTGCGCGGCGCTGGCCAGTTCGCCGCGGACGGACACGTCCATCCACGCGTCGCCCGCCGGCAAGGGATAGGCCCCCGCCAGGTAAAAGGCCTTCAAGCTCTCCACGCTGGCCGCCAGCAGGCGCGTGGAGAGCTCGCTGCGCCAGAACGCCGCGCGCTTGGGGCGCGCGGCCGCGGCGCTGTCGCCCAGCGTCGGCACGATCTTCACGTCGCGCGCGAACTGCAGGCCGGTCGACAGGGCCTTCATGGCTTCGGCCGCCACTTCCTGCGGATCCCGGTACAGGTCGTTGTCCGCCTGCGGACGCGCGAACTGGCGGCCGAAGTCGCCCTGGGCGCTCCAGGCCTGGGCCACGTCGCGCGAGATCGACGCGACGTTGGCGGCGACGGCCCGGGCGTAGCCGCAGGCATAGGCGAAGCCCGGCCCGCCGCTCTGCCCGAGCAGCGCCGGTTCGCCGTAAAGCACGTATTCCAGCGCGGGCAGCCCCTGCACCGCTACGCTGCGTCCCGACAGGGCGCCGGGCTTGAGCAGCGCCTCGTCCTGCGCGGCGATAAGCGCCTGCACCTGCTTGGGCATCACCCCGCGGGTATCCGGCCAGAAGGCCAGGCGTTCATAGCGGTTGGCCTGCACCAGCGGCCCGAAGCGCAGGATCTCGACGCCGGACCAGGCCAGCGCCAGCTTCTCGAATGCCGCGCCGACGCGCGCGGCCCCGGCCGTGCCCGGCTGGGCGCACCAACCGCCCAGCTCGCCGTCCAGCGCCGTCGCGGCGTCCACCATTTTCGCGACGGCCGGACGGGCGTAGTCGCGCGCCAGCCGTTCGCCCAGGTCCGCCGGCAGTCCGGCGCCCACGGCCCAGGGCGCCGCCCCGGCCATTGCCGCGGCGGCGGCAAGCTTCGATATGCGCTTGGCTATGGCGGCCATTACAGCGACTCCAGGAAACGGATCAGATCGGCGCGCTCTTCGGGCGTCATCTCCACCACGCGATCGCGCGCCGGCTTGGCGACGCCGCCATGCCACAGCACGGCCTCCAGCAAGCTGCGGGCGCGCCCGTCGTGCAGCCAGGTGGCGTTGGGATTCACGGTCTTGGTCAGGCCGATGCCCCACAGCGGCGGGGTGCGCCATTCGCGGCCATTGGCCTCGCCGTCGGACACCCCGTCCGCCAGGTCGTCGCCCATGTCGTGCACCAGCATGTCGGTATACGGCCAGATGAGCTGGAAGCGGTGCTCGGGCTGCCTGGCGTTGCGGCTGGTCACGTACTTGGGCACGTGGCAGGCGACGCAATTGGCTTCGTAGAACAGCTTCTTGCCGGCCAGCACGCGCGCGTCGTCGGCGTCGCGGCGCTGCGGCACGGCGAGATTGGTGGAATAGATGGTGACGAAGTCCATCAGTTTGCCCGGCACCTCTTCCGCGCCGAAGCGCGGCTGCGCGCCGTGCGGCATGTCCAGGCACTGCGGCTGCGCGTCGGTGCAGTCGCCCGAGTGCTTCGGAAACAGCGGCGTGGACAGGCCCATGTCGTTCGAGAAGGCGGCCGCGCTCTGCTGCTCCACCGTGGGCTGGCCGGCCTTCAGGTTGAAGCGGCCCAGCACGCGCTTGCCGGTGCGGACGTCGGTCACCCAGTTGGCTTTGCCGACGATGCCGTCGCGCTTGTCGGCGCCCACGTTGGCCAGGATATCGGCCTCGTGGATGGATTCGAGCAGGCCCAGCCCGATCATGGGCGGCGCCAGCCGCGGAGAAATCTGCGTGTCGGCGCGCATGGGGCCGTAGCCCGGGTTCTCGATGCGGTACGTGGGCTTCATCAGGGTGGCGGTTTCGCCGCCGTTGAGCGCCACGGAGACGGCTTCGTACTCGATCTCCATGCGCCCTTCGGCGGGCAGGCCCGCCACCGCGAAGTTCTGCAACTGCACGCCGTAGACGGGTTCGGGCAGGGCCGCGATCTCGCCGGGAGCGAGCTTGGGATGGCCGCGGTCCGGCCCCTCCGGCACCGCCAGGCGCAACAGCAGCGCCACGGCGTCGGTGCGTTCCAGGGGATCGAACCCGGGCACCGTGCCGCGTCCGTCCTTGGTATGACAGGCCTGGCAGGAACGCGCGTTGAACAGCGGCCCCAACCCGTCGGAAGCCTGCGTGGACGCCGGCGCGGACACCCAGTCCTTGCGGAACAGGCCGTTGCCGACCTGGAACTCCTGCCGCCCCTCGAAGCTCATGTTGGCCGAGGGCTGGGAAAAGATGTCGGCGTTGATGAGCTTGTTGGTGGTGGCCGCCCCCGCCTGCATGGTCTCGAAGGTTTCCGCCTTCGAAAAATCATGCGTGGGCGCGGTGATGGCGGTCACGCGTTTCTGGTCTTCGGGCGTCAGGTCGTCGCGCCCGGCGGGTGTTGCGGGTGCTGCGGCGGCGACGGCTTGCGCCGACGCCGCCAGTACGGCGGCTAATGCAAATTTCACTTGAATACGGCGTCGGGTTTGTCCAGGCTGTCGGAACCTTCGATGGCGACCTTGCCCAGGTCCAGCAGCGCGATCACGCGCTCCAGGCTGCGCGTCTGGTCGACCAGGCGGTCGATGGCGGCCTGCACCACGGCATTGCCTTCCTTGTTGCCGTCCGCGATCATCTGGTCATAGGTTTCCACCGTTTCGGCGCGCGTCTTCATGGCCTGCATGGCGGCCACCGTGGCGTCCAGCTTGGCGCGCACTTCGGCGTCGAGCTTCGCATCCTTGGCCTTGACCAGTTCGGACAGGCTGGCGCCCGAGACCTTCTTGCCGTCGATGCGGGTGTAGGCGCCCAGGTAGACGTTGCGGATGCCGATCTGGTCGTAGTAGTGCGAATTGTGCGTGTTGTCCGAGAAGCAGTCGTGCTCTTCCTCGGGGTCGTGCAGCATCAGGCCCAGCTTCATGCGCTCGCCGGCCAGTTCGCCGTACGACAGGCTGCCCAGGCCCGTCAGCATGGCGATCAGGCCCGCCTTGGGATCTTCCTCGACGGCCTTGCGCGCGGCGCCGTCCGTCTTCCAGTTGCCCACCATTTCTTCCAGGTCGGTCACCAGCAGGTCGGTCACGGCCTTCAGGAATTCGATGCGGCGTTCGCAGTGGCCGCCCGTGCATTGCTTGGGATCGAAATCCGTGTGCGGGCGGTTGCCCGAATGGCGTTCCTGCGGCGAGCCCTTGCGGTCGGCCGGCGCGGGGCCGGTGCCGTTCAGGTCCTGGCCCCACAGCAGGAATTCGATGGCGTGGTAGCCCGTGGCCACGTTGGCTTCGTTGCCGTCGGCCTCGTGCAGCACCTCGGACAGCAGTTCGGGCGTGATCTTGCTGACGTCGACCGTCTTGCCGCCCACCGAGATCTTGGAATTGGCGATCACGTTGACC
>Ga0222420_100073_pt1 | contig 229099 bp, 203 predicted proteins | sample 3A2ome_FD_182470 | JGI IMG/M metagenome (GOLD analysis project Ga0222420, IMG submission 182470) | Enriched microbial communities from leaf-cutter ant dump, University of Wisconsin, Madison, United States - 3A200A (version 2) | ecosystem: Environmental > Terrestrial > Nest > Insects nest > Nest... | reverse complement strand
GCTTTCGCGGGAATGACAAAGGTGGGGAAGGCAGGAGAATGTCCGCTTCCCACCCCAAAGCCGGCGTCCTCGCTTGCGTTTGCAATCGATATAATCGCCAAATAAAAGATCTCACACAAAGACACAAAGAGGGCGACTGCGCTCCGCGACATCGTGCATGATGCGCGCAGCGCTCTAGGGTCAGGACCCATTAATTTGCGGTTCGAGGTTTGAAGCGATTTCGTTCAGGGCGAGGAGGCAAGGCGCAGGAATATGTCGATATTTCCAGACTTGCCGACGAAGCCATGGACGAAATCGGTCAAATCCCGCAGGGACGCCGAAATGGCTTCGATCTCAGGCCCGCGCGGCCTTGCGGGTAGCGATGCTACCCGCTGCGTCCGCCCAAGCCCGATATCTTCGCCATTTCGACGCCTCGAACCGCAAATTAATGGGTCCTGACCCTAAAAACGGCCGCCTGCGGCGGCAAGCACGCTTGCAAGGCGGCGCACCCTCTTTGTGTCTTTGCGTGAAGCAAATTCTTCATGCCTTCGGCGTGAAGGCCACCCCCGCGACAGATGGCTTTCCATTGCGCCGATTTGGCGTTATGGGCGCGCATCCGAATATTTCGAGCCCCCAGAGGATAGATGGCGAAAGAAGAACTTCTGGAAATGCGCGGCCAAGTGGTCGAACTGCTGCCGAACGCGATGTTCCGCGTCAAACTGGAAAACGACCACGAGATTCTGGGCCACACGGCCGGCAAGATGCGCAAGAACCGCATCCGCGTGCTGGTGGGCGACGAGGTGCTCGTCGAACTCACTCCCTATGACCTGACCAAGGGTCGGATCACCTATCGCTTCAAATGAGCGGTGCGGCGACGATGCCCGCCCCCATGCGACATCTGGTCCTCGCTTCGACATCGCCGCGCAGGCGCGAGCTGCTGGCGCGGATCGGCCTGACGCCGTCGCGCATCGTCGCTCCCGAGATCGACGAGACGCCGCTGAAGGGCGAGAGCCCGCGCGCCTATGTCGCGCGCCTCGCCGAAAGCAAGGCGCGCGCGGTCGAGCGGGCGGCGGATGAGGTCGTGCTCGCCGGCGACACGACGGTCGCGGTCGGCCGCCGCATTCTGGAAAAGCCGGTCGACGAGGCGGATCTGCGCCGCATGCTGGCGCTGCTGTCGGGACGCCGGCACCATGTTTATTCGGGCGTCTGCGTCGTCGATGCCGATGGCAGGGCGCGGGCGCGCGTTGCCGACACCGTCGTCGCCTTCAAGCGGCTGACCCCTGCCGAGATCGACTGGTATGTCGCGAGCGGCGAGGGCATGGGGAAGGCGGGCGGCTATGCGATCCAGGGGCGCGCCGAAATCTTCGTCCGCTTCCTGTCGGGAAGCCATTCGAACGTCGTCGGCCTGCCGCTCTTCGAGACGCGGGCGCTGCTGACCGCCGCAGGCATTCCGCTTGGCTGAGTGGCTTTATGAGGCCGGGATCGGCGAGGCGCGCGCCGCGCTGGTCGAGGACGGCCGCATCGTCGAGGCGCGGATCGAGCGCGAAGGCGAGGGGCCGCGTGTCGGGGCGATCCTGACGGCACGGCTCGTCGAACCGGGCCGGCTGGCGCTCGACGCGCCGGGCGAGCCGGTCGCGACGATCGCCGCGCCGGGCGTCCCGCTCGGCAGCCGCCTGACGGTCGAGATCACCCGCATGGCGCTGCGCGAGCGCGGCCGCGCCAAGCCGGCGCGCGCGCGGCTGGCGGATGACGGTGCCCGGCCGTCGGCGGGCCCCGACCTGCGCGCGCGGATCGCCGCCACCGGAGCTCCCGTGGTCGATCTGCCCGCGACCGGCCCCGACCGGCTCGAAGCGGCCGGCTGGTCCGAACTGATCGACCGCGTCCGCACGGGATACTGGCCTTTTGCGGGCGGGGCGCTGTGGGTCGATGCGACCCCGGCGATGCTGCTGATCGATATTGACGGCGAAGGCGACGCCTTCGCGCTCGCGAAGGGAGGCGCGACGGCGGCGGTGCATGTCGTGCGCTGCTGCGACGTCGGCGGTGCGATCGGCATCGACTTTCCGTCCTTGCCCGGGCGTGCCGAGCGGCAGGCGATCGACGGGCTGATCGATGCCCTGTTGCCGCAGCCTTTCGAGCGCACGGCGGTCAACGGCTTCGGTTTTCTTCAGATCGTGCGGCGGCGCGAACGGCCGTCGCTGATCGAGCAGGTGCGATTCGACCCGGTCGCGACCGACGCGGCGTTGCTGCTGCGGCAGGCGGGGCGCGCGGTGGGGACGGGAGCGCTGCAACTTGTGACGCGCCCGGCCGTTGCCGAATGGATCGGCGCGCATCCACACTGGATCGATGCCTTGCAGAAGCAGAGCGGACGCGCCGTGACGGTCGTCGCCGATGCGCAGGTAAAAGGAGCGGGCCATGCCCAATGAACGTTCGGCGAAGGCGCGGCGCTGCCCGCTGTGCGGCAAGCCGCGCGACGAGGCGTACAAGCCCTTCTGCAGCCGCGGCTGCCGCGATCGCGACCTCAACGCCTGGTTCGGCGAGGGCTATCGGGTGCCCGTCGACCAGGCCCCGGACGGCGGCGCCGACGGCGGCCGGCAAAGCGAAGATTGAGGGGCGCGACGGACGCCACAAAGGCTCTGGACAGGATCGAAAGCCCTGCCTATAGCCGCCGCTCTCCCGCCCGGCCGTCAGCCGCGGCGGCGATGCCCGGGTAGCTCAGTTGGTAGAGCATGCGACTGAAAATCGCAGTGTCGGTGGTTCGATCCCGCCCCCGGGCACCATTCGCCATTCATCATCATCGTCTTCGAATCCAGGGCATCGCCGATTCCGGATCACCCGGAAGCGAGCGGACCGCTGCGCTGGTCAGGCGCTGCTATCTTCCGGAATCAGGACTTTGCCCGGATTGAGCAGATTCAGCGGGTCGAGCGCGGCTTTCAGGAGCCGCATGGTGGCGATTTCTTCCGGGGTTCGGGACGAAGACAGCCAGGCGCGCTTTTCCAGTCCGATGCCATGCTCGGCGGAGATCGATCCGCCGATCGCTTCGAGCGGGCGATAGACGAGTTCCTCGGCGCGGTGGCGCGCCTCTTCGCTCCACGGGCGCGGAGCGACGCTGATGTGCAGATTGCCGTCCCCCAGATGGCCGAACACCATCAGCTTGCCCTGGCCGGCCCATTCGGCGTCGACCGAGGCGGTCAGGCCCGCGACATAATCGGGCATCGCCGTCACGGGCAGGCTCACGTCGAACACCGCGCAGGGCATCATCGCCGCCATGATTCCGGGGATATCCTCGCGGATGCCCCAGATCGCGCCACGCTGGGCGCCCGACGCCGCGATCACCGCGTCGGCGGCCAGTCCGCCGGCGAGCGTTTCCTCCATCAATGCCGTGAAGAACGCCTCGTCGCGCCCCGGGTCCATGCCCGACGCTTCGACGATGACATAATAGGCGTGCCCGGCGGGGAGGGGCGGTTGGTGCCGCCCGCTGTCGATCGCGATCGCCCGGTAATGCGATTGCCACATCACCTCGAACGAGGTCAGCATGGCGCCGAGCCTGCCGCTGCACAGCGAAAGCAGCCCGGTGATGCCATCGAAATCGTCCACCGCCAGCAAGGCGGTGGCGATGGTCAGGGGCCTGGGATGCAACCGCAGGACGGCGCGGGTGACGAGGCCCAGCGTCCCCTCGCTGCCGATGAACATCTGCTTGAGGTCATAGGCCGCATTGTTCTTGAGCAGATGGTTCATCGACGACAGCACCGTGCCGTCGGCGAGAACGACTTCCAGCCCCAGGACATTCTCGCGCGTCATGCCGTAGCGGACCACCTGATTGCCGCCGGCGTTGGTCGAGACGGTTCCGCCGATCGTGGCCGACCCCCGCGCCCCCAGATCGACCGCGTAGATCAGATCGTGCTCCAGCGCCGCGTCCTGCGCTGCCTGCAACGGCACGCCCGCCTCGACCGTCATCGTTCGCCCGACCGGATCGACCGCTTCGACCGCGCGCATCCGTTCGAACGATATCTGCAGCTCGTGGCCGGCCGCGTCGGTGCCGTGGACCAGTCCGCTCAGTCCGCCCGCGGCGATGACGGGCTGGCGCCGCGCGTGGCACAGACGCATGATCCGGGACAGTTCGTCCGTCGAGCGCGGCCGGACGATCGCTGCTGCCATGCAGGACGAGAAACCGAGCCAGTCGCCCGGCCGTTTGGCAAGCTCGGCACCGGCGATGACGCCGCCATCCCCCGCGATGGCCCTGATGGCGTCGAGCAGATCGTCCTGTGGCATGGCTGCGTCTCCTGGCGGCGGGATATGATGGGGTCAGATCAGGACTTCGATCAGGTGCGGTCCCTTGTCGGCGAGCGCTTCGTCCAGCGCTTCGCGTAGCTCTTCCGACGTCGTGGCTCTGCGTGCCGGCACCCCCATGCCCTCGCTGATCGAAACCCAGTCGATCGCCGGATTGCGCAGATCGAGCATCGACAGCGCCTTGGGGCCGGGGTTCTGCACGCCCACGCGCATCAGTTCGATGTTCAGGATGGCATAGCTGCCGTTGTTGATGAGGATCGTGGTGACATCCAGCTTTTCGCGCGCCATCGTCCACAGCGCCTGGCAGGTATACATCGCGCTGCCGTCGGCCTGGAGCGCGATCACCTTGCGATCGGGGCATGCCACCGCCGCTCCCACGGCGAGCGGCAGGCCGATCCCGATCGCGCCGCCGGTCAGCGTCAGCCAGTCGTGCGACGCGGCGCCCGCCGTATACGGAAATAGCGCGATGCCGGACGTGTTCGCCTCGTCGGTGACGATCGCGTCCTTCGGCAGCGCGGCCGCGATGACCGCACCCAGTTTCACCGGATCGAGCCGGCCGCCGTCGATCGGCGGCGTTCCCGCCTGCTGGACCAGCGCCGGCTCGGCCGGGGCGCCCAGCGCGTCGGCGAGATCGGTCAGCGCCCGTTCGGCATCCTCTTCCGCGGAGGCGAGCCGGGCCGTGCGCGCGCCGTCGGGCGAAAGCCGGCTGGGCTTGCCGGGATAGGCGAAGAAGGACACCGGCGGTTCGCAGCCGCAAAAGACGATCGCCTTGAAATCCTGCAGATATTCCTGCGCCTGTTCGCCGAAATAGGGGAGTCGCTCCACCGCCACGCGGCCCGCCCCGCGCTGCAGCCGGGCGGGGAACGTCTCGCAGATCAGGCGCGCCCCCGTCGCCGCCGCGACACGCCCGGCCTGCTCGAGCGCGCCTTCGCGCAGCGCGCGCCCGCCCAGGAAGATCGCTTTCGGCGCATCGGCTTCGCGAAGCAGTGTCGCGACCTCTTCGATCACCGCCGCCGGGACCTTCGGCGCGGCCGGCGCCGGGCGCGCAGCGACGCTCGCGCTGCCCTCGGTCCATGCATGGTTGGCGGGGGCGACGAGGGTCGCGATGCGCCCGGGATAGGTTGTGGCGACCGCCATCGCCTCGGCACCGGCCTGCGGCAGGTCGCGTTCGGACCGCGACGCCTTGACCCAATCGGACATCGGCCTTGCGACGCCCGCCAGATCGCTGGTCAGCGGCGAATTATATTGCAGATGATAGGTCGCATGATCGCCGACGACGTTGACGACGGGCGATCCGGCCCGCCGCGCATTATGCAGATTGGCGAGGCCGTTGGCGAGGCCGGGGCCGAGGTGGAGCAGGGTCATCGCCGGCTTGTCGGCCATGCGGCCGTAACCGTCGGCCGCGCCCGTGACCACGCCTTCGAACAGGCCCAGTATCGCGCGCATCCCATGCTGCCGGTCGATCGCGGCGACGAGCTGCATCTCGGACGTTCCGGGATTGGCGAAACATACTTCGACGCCTGCCTGGGCCAGGGTTTCAATCAGAGCTTCGGCGCCGTTCATACGTATCTCCCCTTATCTCGATCGCGGCCGGTCCCGGTGGCGTGGCGAACCGATTGATAGCCGATGGCAGCCGCAACGAAATGACCTAGCGCAAAACGCACGCTTCTCCCGCATCAATTGTCGGCCGTCATGGCGATGTCGTGTCTGCCTACGGTTTCGGCGATGGATTCCGATCCGTCCATGCGACGCAATGCAGCGATCTCATCGCATCTGTAATGACAAGGCCGCAACGCGCTTTGCCACCTTGCCGCCTTCCCGCGAACATCGCATCGCAAAGCGTGCGGCGGCAGCAGGAGAAGGAAGTCGTGTCGAACGACGTGCGAGCGCGAGCGGAGCTTTGGGCAAAGGGGCGGCTGTTCGAGGATTTCCACGAGGGGCAAAGATTCGATCATCATTGGGGGCGGACGATATTGGAGAGCGATACCATGCTCTTCTCCACCCTGACCCTGTCCTTCAATCCGCTTTACTTCAATCGCAGCTATGCGGTCGCTCATGGACATCCCGACATCGTGGTCAACCCGCAGCTGGTGTTCAACGTCGTGCTCGGCCTGACGGTCGAGGATTGCAGCGAGATCGGCGGGCCCTTCCTGGGCGTGTTCGACCTCGACTATCATCGCCCGGTCTATCCCGGCATTACCCTGCGCGCGCGCAGCGAGACGATCGAGGCGCGCCTGTCCGCCAGCAATCCGGCGAACGGCATCGTGACCTGGAAGACGGAAGGCCTCGACGACGCGGGCGAACGGATCGTGTCCTTCCGGCGCTCGAACCTGGTCGCGCGGCGCTTTCCCGAAGGAGCGGAGTGATGGACAAGCTGTCGAGCCTGACGGGCACAGCCAACTATTTCGAGGATTTTGCGGTCGGCGACGCGATCCGGCACCAGCGCGGCAAGACGATCACCCCGCTCGAAAACGTTCTTATCACCAACATGGTGATGAATACGGCGCAGGGGCATTTCAACGAGCACCATATGGCGAATTCGCCGTTCCGGAAGATATTGTCCTATGGCGGTGTCAACTTCTCGATGGTATTGGGACTTGCGTCGCAGGATTGCTGCGAGAATGCGCTGGCGGAACTGCGGCTCGACAATATCCGGCTGACGAAGTCGGTCACGCACGGCGATACGCTCTATGCCTGTTCGGAGGTGCTGGAGAAGCGCGACGCCGACCGAGACGATGCGGGCATCGTCGTCTTCAAGCATTATGGCTACAACCAGCATGACGAACTGGTCGCCGAGGTCGAGCGCACCGTGCTGCTGAAGCGCAAGAGCCATTGGGGCGACCGGTGAGCGCGCCGCGCTTCGGAGCGCTGTCCGACATCCGGATCATCGACCTGACGCAGATGCTGGCCGGGCCCTATGGCACGATGATGCTCGCCGATCAGGGTGCAGAGGTCATCAAGGTCGAGAGCCCCGAGGGCGACATGAGCCGCGCCGCGGCCGGAAGGGCGCAAGCCGCCGGCGAAAGGAAGCTTTCGGGATATTTCCAGAGCATCGGGCGCAACAAGGACAGCGTTGTCCTCGATCTCAAGACTCAGGGCGGCGTGCGGGCGCTGAAGGCGCTGGTCCGCGACGCCGACGCAGTGGTCGAGAACTTCCGCCCGGGTGTCATGGACCGGCTGGGTCTGGGCTGGGATGTGCTGCGCGCGATCAACCCGCGGCTCGTCTATGGATGCCTGCGCGGTTTCGGCGACCCGCGTACCGGGGCGTCCCCCTATCAGGATTGGCCGGCGTTCGACGTCGTCGCGCAGGCGATGGGCGGCATCATGGCGATCACCGGCCCCGATGCCGCGACGCCGACAAAGGTCGGGCCGGGGGTGGGCGACATCATACCCGGCATGATGCTGGGCTTCGGCGTGCTGGCGGCAATCCACCATGCACGGCGGACCGGCGAGGGGCAGATCGTCGACGTCGCGATGACCGACGCCGTGCTTGCGGTGTGCGAGCGCAGCGTGTGGCAGCGATCGTTCGATGGTGTCCTTCCGGGGCCGGAGGGTAATCATCATCCCTTCCTCTGTCCTTTCGGCATGTATCCCGCGTCGGACGGGTTCGTCACGCTGGCGGCCCATATCGACAGTTTCTTCGCCTCGCTGTGTGATGCCATCGACGCGCCGCAACTCGCGACCGATCCCGATTTCGCGCGGCAGGATGCACGGTCGGCCAATCGGTTGCGCCTGATTGCGATCCTCAGCGACATCACCCGGCGCTTCACCAAGGCGGAACTGGTCGCCCGGCTCGGCGGACGCATGCCCTTTGGCCCGGTGATGAACATTGCCGAGATCGCCGAAGATCCGCATTTCGCCGCGCGCGAAATGATCGTGACGGTAGACGAACCGGGGCAGCCCGACGCCACAGTGGCGGGTGTGCCCGTCAAGATGACCGCAACGCCCGGTGGGGTGCGCCGGCGCGCGCCCTTTCTTGGCGAACATACCCGTGTCCGCCTGATCGAGGCGGGGCTGACCGAAGACGAGATCGAAGGGCTGATCGCTCGCCGAGAGGCCGCCGGCTTTGATACCAACGAAAGGAATTCCGAATGACCCAACGGCCCGCGCGTGCCCGCCGTTCCCAGCTCTCCGTCCCGGGAAGCAGCGAAAAGATGCTGGCGAAGGCGGCCGCCTCGGCTGCGGACCACGTCTTTTGCGACCTGGAGGACGCCGTTGCGCCATCCGCCAAGGTCGAGGCGCGGCAGAAGATCGTCCGCGCGCTGAACACGCTCGACTGGGGTGGCAAGACCCGCTGCGTCCGCATCAACGACGTGACCACCCAATGGTGCCACGGCGACATCATCGAGATCGTCGAGGGCGCCGGCGCCAATGTCGATACGATCATGTTGACCAAGCCCTATTGCGCCGCGGACGTGATCTTCCTCGATCGCATGCTCGGCCAGCTCGAACAGAAGCTGTCGCTGGACAGGCGGATCGGCATCGAGGTTCTGATCGAAGAGGTCGAGGCGCTTCAGAATGTTGAGGAGATCGCCCGCTGTTCGGATCGGATGGAGGCGCTGATCTTCGGCATGGGCGATTATTCGGGATCGCAGGGAATCGAGACGAAGAATATCGGATCGACCGACGGTTATCCGGGCGACATCTTCCACTATGCCCGTTTTCGCATCACCATGGCCGCGCGTGCCGCGGGTATCGATGCGGTCGACGGACCGTTCGCCAATTTCAAGGACGACGCGGCCTATCGCCAGGAAGCGGAACGCGCGAAGGCGCTCGGCATGGTCGGCAAATGGGCAATCCACCCGTCGCAGATCCAGCCCGCTCTCGACGTGTTCAGCCCCTCGCGGGAGGAAGTCGATCGGGCGCGCCGGATCGAGCAGGCCTATCGCGAGGCCGAAAGTGCGGGGTTGGGCGCGGTGCAGGTCGATGGCGTGATGATCGACGTTGCGGTGCTGCGCCTGACGCGCAATACGCTGCGCAAGGCCGAACTTATAGGGATGTAGGATAGGAACATGTCACGGTCGGTGAAGTCGGCGGAACGGACGCTCGCGCTGTTCGAGCTGTTTTCGCGCCGACAGCAGCCGCTGACCGTGGGGCGTATTTCGGCCGAACTCGCGATCCCGCAGGCGAGCACCAGCATGCTGCTCGCCAATCTGCGCGACCTGGGCTACATCACCTATGATGCGCACCGGCGCACCTATGCGCCGACGATCCGCGTCGCGCTGCTCGGTAGCTGGATCAACCGCGAGTTCGACCAGGCGGGATCGCTGACCGCGATCCTGTCGGACCTTCAGCGCGAAGTGCAGGAAACCGTCTTTCTGGGTCTCCAGAACGGACCCTATGCCCAATATATCGCGACCATCCTGCTCAAGAAGCCGCGCGGGATGCGCGTGGAAGCGGGTCAGCACAAACTGCTCACGGCCTCGTCGGTCGGACGAATGCTGCTGTCGCTGAAAAGCGACGGCGAAATCCAGCGCTGGGTGCACCGCTGCAACGCCGAGGCGACCGAGGATCGGCTGCGGATCGGCGTCAGCGAATTCATGGCGATCATCGAGCAGATTCGGCGGCAGGGTTTCACACAGACCCGCGGCGACGTCACGCCGGAATTCGGGGCGATCGCCGTGACCGTGCCCGCACCGCGCGGCTTCATGCCGATGGCGCTGGGCGTTGGCATTCCCGTCGAGCGGATCGAGGCGAAACACGACATGATCGTCGAGGCGCTGCGTCATGCCAGCGAACGGCTGAAGATCATCACGCTGCCGCAGCAGGAGCCGAGTTCGCGCGACACGATCCTGGGGCCCTAGATCGTATCGCTGCCGGACGTCGCCTGTGCGGGCCACCGGGCCTTATGTTCGAAGACGATCCTGCCCCGATCTCAAGCCGCGACGCTGCTTTCCCGGGCACGGATTTCATCGAGCACGGGGCGAAGATAGCCGAGGAAGCGCTCGGGGTCCTCGCTCATCGGGAAATGGCCGAGGCCCGGCATCAGGCTGTATTTCGCGCCCTCGACGTGCCGCGCCACCTCTTCCGCCGCTTCGGGCGGCGCCGAATAATCATATTCGCCGCTGAGCAGGTAGAGTGGGCAGACGGCGGTGTCGATATTGGCGACCAGCCCGTTGCGAAGGTCGCCGTCGTCGAAATAATAATAGAGATCGCCGGCAAAGACGCCGGGGCCGCCCTGCATATAATGCCAGATCGTCTCCCACCGGTCCTTGTGCGGCGCTTCCGGCCCGATCAGGCCGGAGATCAGCATCGAGCACATCTCGCCGCCGTGTGCTTCGGGGCGGTTCATGATCGCTTCGTCGCTATATTGGGCGTTGAAGACGCTTTCGGCGTGAAGCCCCGATTGCAGACCGATCGCCGCCCGGAACTTCGGACCGTGGCGCAGCGCGAGGTGCAGGACGGCGCGGCCGCCGATCGAGCAGCCCATGACGATGGGGCGGTCGATGCCGAGCGCCTTGATCACCTTCATCACCGTCGCGACATAGCGGTCGCTGGTCAGCAGATAATCGTCGCGTTCCCACCCTTCGGGCGGCGACGACTTGCCGTGATAGGGCAGGTCGAAGGCGATCACCCGATATTGGGACAGCAGCCGTTCGTCGTTCATCAGCGCGCGATACTGGCGACTGTCGGCACCGGCGGTGTGCAGGCAGAGCAGGGGAATGCCTTCACCAGCCTGCTCGACATAGACGCGGTTGCGGCGCCCCTCGACGTCGATGGCGATGTAGCGGCCGACGGCCGGTTCGAAACAGGGTGCGACGGTGGTCATCCGAACATCCTTCCGGTTGCGAGTTGCTGGAGAATGTCCTTGAGGACATAGGAATAGCGAAACAGCGTCAGGAAGTCGCCCGTCACGTCGGCGCGGCCCGTTTCCGCCATGGCATAGATGTCGTGGCACCCCGGCGGCGGCACGGGTTGCTGGAAAGCAGCCCAGGCCTCCGGCGCGATCCGGATCGTGACGTCGGCGGTCTCGTCGGCCGCCGCCGACGCGACCTTTCCGTCGCGCAGCGCCAGCAGCCAACGCTGGTCGCCGGTCTCGATGCGCAAGACGCAGTTTGCGAATCGCAATCTTCGCTGGACCGACGGGTCCGCGTTCAAGGCGTCCAATATCTCGGTCGAAGGCATGGCTACACTCTCCCTGCGACGGCGGTTCGCGCCCGTCCTGTCCGATGCCCCTTGTCTTGCGCGCTTTGTCCTCGCTGTCGAGTTCGCACCTGCTGCGTGCACCCTTCCATTACACATGCGATGAAGCGGGTAGCCGCGTGGCGCCCGGACGCCGATCCGCATAGACGGGAAGCGAGGGCGCCGGTGCAGCGCCGCACGACATGGGATCGGGAGCTTGGCAATGGGGTGGATGACCGAAGAACGCCTGATGATTCAGGAAAGCGCGCGCAATTTTGCGATGAACGAAGTGCTGCCGATCGCGAACCGGCTCGATCCCGTCCAGGGGATCATTCCCGACGATCTGATCCGCAAGATGGGCGAGCTTGGCTATTTCGGCATCGTCGTGCCGGAAAAATACGGCGGCCTGGGATTGGGCGCGTTCGAATATTGCCTTGTCGCCGAGGAACTGGCGCGCGCGTGGATGAGCGTCGGGAGCCTGATCGCGCGCGGCAACAGCATGATCGGCATGGAAAGCATGAGCGAGGAATGGCGCGCCGACGTGCTGCCACGCGTCGCGCGCGGCGAATATCTCGGCGCCTTCGCCATGTCGGAACCGAACGCCGGCAGCGATGTCGCCAACATCAGCACGCGCGCGGTCCGCGACGGCGACGATTATATCATCACCGGCAACAAATATTGGTGCACCTTCGCCGATGGAGCCGACTTCGTCACGGTCATCGCGCGCACCGGAACCGATCCCGACCCGAAGCGCCGCCATGCGGGGCTGTCAGCCTTCGTTCTCGAAAAGCCGCGCGGTGAACTGCCCGCGGGCGTGCAGGGGGCGCCGATCCCGAAGATCGGTTATTTCGGCTGGAAGACATGGGAACTGGCATTCGACGGCGTGCGCGTTCCCGCTTCGGCATTGCTGGGTGAGGAAGGCAAGGCCTTCTACATGATCGCGCACGGCCTGGAACGCGCGCGGGCGCACACCGCGGCGCGCTCGATCGGTCTCGCGCGCGGCGCGCTGGAGGATGCGCTCGCTTACGCCAAGGAGCGACAGCAGTTCGGCCGACCCATCGCCGAATTTCAGGACATAAGGTTCAAGCTGGCGCGGATGGCGACCGAGATCGAGGCATGCCGCCAGCTCATGTATCATGTCTGCGATCAGATCGACACGGGCCGGCGCTGCGATGCCGAGGCGTCGATGGTCAAATATCTCGCCTCCGAAATGGCCGAGCGCGTCACCAGCGACGCGCTGCAGATATTGGGCGGCGCCGGCTACACCACCCATTATGCGGTCGAGCGCTATTGGCGCGACGCGCGGCTGACCAAGATTTTCGAGGGCACGTCGGAAATCCAGCTGCGGATCATCTCCGACCATCTGCTGGGACGCTGAGCGGCGGGCGGCGGGGCGCCATTCCATCGCAGATGTAATGAGATGGGTGCCCGGCTTGCGCGGGACCCCGCGGCGATGATCATGGCCGGCGAACGAAATGACGGGAGGCGCCGGACAGGTCCGGCGGACGGATCATGCAGCACTATGACTATATCATCGTCGGCGCCGGCTCGGCCGGCTGCGTGCTCGCCAATCGGCTGAGCGAGAGCGGAAAGCACCGGGTGCTGTTGCTGGAGGCGGGGCCTGACAAGGAAAGCTTCTGGGTCCGCACTCCGGCGGGAGTTCCGTTCCTCTACACCGATCCCAGGCTCAACTGGATGTATCATTCGGAAGAGGAGCCGACGCTGGACGGCCGTCGCGTCTATCATCCGCGCGGCATGCTGATGGGGGGATCGAGCGCGATCAACGGCATGGTCTATATCCGCGGCAATCGGTTCGATTACGACCGGTGGGCGGCGGAGGGCAATGCGGGATGGTCGGCCGCCGACGTTCTGCCCTATTTCCGGCGCGCCGAAACCAACCTTGATTTCGTCGACCAGTATCACGGATCGACAGGGCCGATGCGCGTCGCGCGAGCTTCCTATGACATCCCGGTGGTCGATGCCTTCGTCGATTCCGGTCGCGCGGCCGGGTTGCCGCCGACGGAGGATTTCAACGGCGCGCAGCAGGAGGGCGCCCAGCTCTATCAGTTCACGATCAGCGAGGGGCGGCGCAATTCGACGGCCCACTCCTTCCTCCGGCCCGCGCGGCGCCGTCCCAACCTCGAACTGCTCGATCGTGCGCCGGTCAGCCGCCTGATCATCGAGGACGGGCGGGTGCGGGGCGTTTGCTATGTCCGAGGTGGTCAGGAGCACCGCGCCTATGCGCGCGAGACGTTGCTGAGCGGCGGATCGATCAATTCGCCCCAGCTTCTGATGCTGTCGGGGATCGGCCCGGCGGCGCATCTCGCCGAAAACGGCATCGCGGTCGTCCACGATCTACCGGGCGTCGGCCGCAATCTTCAGGACCATATCAGCGCCCCGGTCAACTACGAGACGCGCGAGGGTATGTCGCTCAACAAGACCCTGTCGGGGGTGCGCAAATATCTCAACGGCGTGCGCTACCTGCTGACCAGGTCGGGGCCGCTGTCGCTCGGAACGTCGCAGGCAGCAGCATTCATCCGCACCGATCCCGAAGCGGCGGCGCCCGACATCCAGATCAGCTTCCGCGCCTGGAGCTTCGATTTCAACGCGAGAGGCCAACTCAAGATGCACAGCTATCCGGGCGTGCAGGCGGTGGCGATCCTGCTGCGTCCCGAATCGCGTGGAACGCTGACTCTCAACCCGCAGGATCCGCGGCAGGCGCCGGTGCTGCGCTTCAACTATCTGACCGAGGAATATGATCGCGCTACCCTGCTGCGGGGCATCCGATGGATGCGCCGCATCGCCTCCACCGGTGCGTTCGGCGATGCGGTCGTGCGCGAATGCGGGCCGGGCGAACAGCTCCAGAGCGACGACGAAATCCTGTCCTACGTCCGCGAATATGCGCAAAGCGTGATGCATCCGGTCGGCACCTGCAAGATGGGGACCGGCCCCGACGCGGTCGTCGATCCCCGGCTTCGCGTCCATAGCATACCGGGCGTGCGCGTCATCGATGCGTCGATCATGCCCTATGTCGTCAGCGGCAACACCAACGCCCCGACGATCATGATCGCCGAACGCGCCGCCGACCTGATTCTGGCCGACGCCGGCTGACTTCCCATTCGGAGACGCTTTCATGCGATTGCCTTTCAAGCCGCGCCGCACCGCGCTCTACCTGCCCGCGATCAATGCCAGGGCCATTGCCAAGGCGCGGACGCTACCGGTCGATATCGTCATCCTCGATCTGGAAGACGCGGTCGCGCCGGAGCGAAAGGAAGAAGCGCGTAACGCCGCCGTAGCGGCGGCGCAGGAGGGCGGTTTCGGGGACCGCGAGCTGATCATCCGCGCCAACGGTCTCGACACGCCCTGGTGGCGCGACGATCTGGTCGCGGCCGCGCGCTCGGGCGCGGACGGCGTGTTGGTGCCCAAGGTTGGCAGCGCCGCCGACATCGCGCGCTGTGGGGAACTGCTCCGCGATGCGCCGGCGGGATTGTCGTTGTGGGCGATGATCGAAACCTGCGCAGCCGTCGTTGCATTGCCTGCCATCGCAGCCGCCGCGGAAGGCTCGCGCCTTGCGGCAATGGTTCTGGGCACCAACGATCTTGCGAAGGAAATGCGCGCGGCGCTCACGCCTGACCGGCTCGCTTTCCTGCCGATCCTGACCTCCACCGTCGTCGCGGCGCGCGCGCATGGTCTGATCGTACTCGACGGAGTCTGCAACGATTTTCAGGATATCGACCGCTTCGAGGCGGAGTGCCGGCAGGGTCTGGTATTGGGCTTCGACGGCAAGACCATCATCCATCCGCGACAGGTCGATCCGTGCAATGCCGTCTATTCGCCGACCCCCGACGAGGTGCGATGGGCGGAGCGCATCATCACCGCTTTCGATGCGCCGGACCATGCGGGGAAGGGGGTGGTGCAGATCGACGGGCAGATGGTTGAACGGCTTCACCTCGACGATGCGCGACGTGTGCAGGCTACCGCGGCCGCGATAGCCCGCCGATGCGATGAATCGGTCGATTGAGAGCGCCATCTCATCACGTCTGTGATGAGTTCGCGTCGGATGACACCGAATACTCGCACATCGGAGGCGATTGTGCTTTCGTATTGGAGAAGGTTGGAAAAGGGCTGCCGACTCCTACTGATTTTCAACCTCTTCATCCTGTTTTCCAAATAATCCTGCGCCGCGGGAGGAGGAGTTGTTTCGCCTTTTCGGGCTCCGTTTCTCTGAATTTCTGAAAATGAAGTTCCATCATTCACAAGATATTCCATGCGCGAAGCATGAGATTTGGGAGGGAGTTTTGCGATGCTTACCAAAAGCATAATGCTTCAATCGGCCGCTCTGGGGCTCATCATGGCGGCACCCGCCCATGCCCAGACGCCTTCGGACGAGAGCGAAGTCGCTCGTGCGACCTCGAGTGACGACATCGTCGTCACCGCGCAGCGCCGCGAGCAATCGATGCTCTCGGTCCCGATCGCGATCACCGCGGTAACGGGCGCCGCGCTCGCCAACGCGGGGGTCAGTGACAGCAGCCAGCTTGCGACGGTCGTTCCGAACCTCCAGATCAACAGCGCTTACGGCAAGACGCAGCCTAATTTCTCGCTGCGCGGTATCGGCGTCGGCAACGAATATTCCGCCAATCAGGCGTCGCCGATCGGCGTCTATATCGACGATGCCTATATCGCGTCACGCACCAGCCAGGGCGCCCAGCTCTACGATCTCGAACGCATCGAGGTGCTTCGCGGTCCCCAGGGAACGCTGTTCGGCCGCAACACCACGGGCGGCGCGATCAACATGATCACGCGCAAGCCGGACCTGTCCGGCAGTAGCGGCTATGTCGAGGCGAGCTATGGCAATTATGACACCGTCCACGGACAGGCCGCGCTGGAAACGACGCTGGTCGAAGACCAGCTCGGCATCCGCATCGCCGCCAACTACGATCGCAACGACCCGACATTCAGGAATCTGATTCCCGGCAAACCCAGTCCGAACGGCGGAACGAGCTATTCGGGCCGCATCCAGCTCCGCTGGAAGCCGGTGCCCGAACTCGACGTGCTGCTGAAAGCCTACGGATCGAAGGACAAGCTGACCCAGGGGGCGCTCCATTCGGTCGGCGCGACGCCGTCGGGGGCCAATCCGATCACCGGCTATACGCGCGACGGGCTGGGTTTCTACGAGGTCGAATATGGCTATGCCGGCAAGCGTCGGACCAACAGCTATGGCTTCCTCGGCAAGATTTCCTACGAGGCGAGCGACAGTCTCACGCTTCACTCGCTGACCAGCTACGACGGCGGCTATTTCCTCGTTGACAATGATGCCGACGCGCAACCGCTCAGCCTGCTCGATTATACGCCGTCGTCGAAGACCCACCAGTTCAATCAGGAATTGCGCGCGAACCTGTCGACCGATCGCCTCGATCTGGTGATCGGCGCCTATTACGGGACCGATACGACGCGGACCAACAACAATCTCGGCCTCTATTTCTTCCTGCGCGACCTTGGCGCGCCGCCCGATGTGACGGGTGCGACGGGGGGCTTCTCGATCAACCAGCGCTATATCCAGGATCGCCGTTCGACCGCGATCTTCGCGCAGGCTGACTACAAGCTGACCGACCAGCTCACGCTGACGGCGGGGCTGCGCTATACATGGGACAAGTCGAAACTGCGCAATGCGCTCTCCTATTTCGGCGATTATGACTATGAGCCGATCGTCTATACCGTCACCGACCCGGCAAATTACGGTCAGCCGGTGCCGACCCAATATGGCAAGGACGGCGCGCTGACCGGCCGCCTCGCGCTCAATTACGAGTTCGACAGCGGGGCGATCCTCTATGCCAGCTACAATCGCGGCTATCGCGGAGGGACGTTCAACGGCGGCGCCTACGCCAGCGTCGCACAGCTCGACTATATCAAGCCGGAGACGGTCAACGCCTATGAAGTGGGCAGCAAGGGACGGCTGTTCGACGGCGCGATCAGCTATTCGCTCGCGGCCTTCTATTATGATTACAAAAACCAGCAGACCAACGAGGTCATCAACTTCACGGGCTTCCTTCGCAATGCCGGTTCGGCGACCGTCTATGGCGGGGAACTGGAGCTTAACGGCCGCGTGTCGCCCGCGCTATCGTTCAACGCGTCGCTGGGATTACTGCACAGCAAATACGATCAGCTCGTGCTCGGCCGTGATGTCGCGAGCGGGACGGTCGGCGTCGATCTGGCGGGGAATGAGCTGCCGTTCGCGCCGCACGTGACCGCCCAGGCCGGCATCGACTGGACGATGGCGCGGATCGGCGATGGCGACCTCAAATTCCTGCCGCGTGTCTCCTATACCGGGCATCAGTGGTTCTCGCCGTTCAACGACCGCGAATCCTTTCCCGGCGACTCGATCGGCAACGAGCGTCTGCACCAGGACGGCTATGCGAAGGTCGATGCCCAACTGCTGTGGAGCAACGACCGGATCACCGCCGGTCTCTATGTCAAGAACCTGTTCCAGAAGCATTATTATCTCTACGGTCTCGATCTCAGGACCTTCTTCGGGCTCGATTTCTTCGCGCCCGCCGATCCGCGCACCTGGGGGGCGATGGTGCGCTTCAACTTCTGACGCCTATCGCCTTCTCTCAGCCTGATCGGGCGCAGCCGCATCCGTGGCTGCGCCCGTTTTTGTCTCATCCGGGGCCAAGAAAAAGGCCGCCGCCATCGGTGGAACCGAAGGCGACGGCCGTGCGGGGGCGCCGAAGCGATAGGGCGTCAGGGCAGCCTGACGGTCGGCTCGAACTCCAGCCGGAACGCATCGCCGTCGCGCACGACCGTGCCGCCGCCCGCGCCCGTCCAATGCGTGCCGAGGACGAGGCAGCCGTCCTCGGTCGCGTCGGTGAACAGCTTCCAGCGCGTCTTTTTGCTCATTTCGGGGTCGGCATCGACGTTGGTGCCCCAGTCGGGATGCGCGAGCTGGCAGGGGTGGTGGACGCAGTCGCCGGTGATGATCGCGCTTTCGTCTTCGGAGCGGACGACGATCGAGACGTGGCCCGGCGTATGGCCGATGGTCGGCGTCAGAAACACTTCGTCGGTGATCCGGTGATCGACCTCGACCAGATCGACGAGCCCGGCATCGATCACCGGCTGGACCGACTCCCGCTCGACCGAGGCGTTGCATTCGCGCCAGGCTTCGTCGACGTCGGGACTGTGGTGGGTCGCCTGCATGAAATCATATTCGACCCGCCCGAACAGATAGCGCGCGTTGGGGAAAGTCGGCACCCAGCGCCCGTCGACCCGGATCGTGTTCCAGCCGACATGGTCGAGGTGCAGGTGGGTGCAGACGACGATGTCGATCGATTCCGGCGGGAACCCCGCGGCCTTCATCTTTTCCAGGAAATCGGTCTGCATCTGATCCCAGATCGGCGCGATCTTCAGGTCCTTGCCGTTGCCGATGCAGGTATCGACCATGATCCGCTTCGTGGGTGTGTCGAGGATGAAGGCGTGCAGGCTGAGGCTCGGCTCGCCCTTTTCGGTGATGAATTCGGGGTAGAGCCACGGGATCGCCAGCAGCGCCTCCGGCGTTGCATCGGGCATCAGGCCCGGTATGCCTTCGGGCACGATCTGTTCGATGACCTGACTGATCCTGACCTTGCCGATTGTCCAGCTTTGCATTGGTTCATCCCTCACCCGATCGAATAGGGCCCGTCCGGACCCGGTTGCGCGAGGATAGCGGAGAAAGGTCCGTGCCCGAATGCGTCCGGACGATCCATTGCATATGCGATGAAGCGCGCGGGCCGTTTTGCGCCGCCGCCGAAAGCGATAGGGTCATGCGAAGGGAAAGGATCGCACGATGGATTGCCACCATTTCATTGACGGCCGCGAGGTCGTCGAACCGGGCGCGCGCTATCTCGATAATCTGGCGCCGGCGACGGGCGAAGTGATCGGACGTGTCGCGCTCGGCGGCGCGGAGATCGTCGACCAGGCGGTCCAGTCGGCGCGCGCCGCCTTTCCGGCGTGGCGCGACATGCGGCCGATGGAGCGTGGCCGTATCCTCGTCGACATCGGCCGCGCGATCCGCGCCCATGCCGCGCGACTGGCGGAGATGGAGGCGCGCGAAACCGGCAAGATCATGGCGCAGGCGGCCGGCGAGATCGAGATGTCGGCCCAGTATTTCGAATATTACGGCGGCCTTGCGAACATCTTCTACGGCGAAGTCATCAATATCGGCGCGCCCTATCACAGCTACACGCGCCGCGAGCCCTTCGGCGTCGTCGCGACGATCCTGCCGTGGAACGCGCCGCTGAATCAGGCGGCACGCGCGATCGCGCCGGCGCTGGCGGTCGGCAATACGGTGGTGGCCAAGCCGTCGGAGGAAACGCCGTCGACGCTGGTCGAGGTCGCGCGCCTCGCGGTCGAGGAATGCGGCCTGCCGCCCGGCGTCGTCAACGTCGTGCTGGGCACGGGGCGCGAGGTGGGCGAACCGCTGGTCGCGCACGAGCGCATTCGCAAGGTCATGTTTACGGGCAGCGTGCGGGCCGGGCGCGAGATCGGCCGCGTCGCCGCGGAACGGATCATCCCGCTGACGCTGGAACTGGGCGGCAAGTCGCCGAACATCGTCTTCGCGGACGCCGACCTCGACGCGGCGGTGGCCGGCGCGGTGCGCGCCTTCACGATGAATGCGGGGCAGGTCTGCGTCGCGGGAACGCGGCTGCTGCTCCAGTCGTCGATATATGACGCTTTCCTCGACCGGCTCGTCCCCGCGGTCGATGCGCTCAGATATGGCGATCAGGACGGCGCGGTCTTCGGCGCGACGACCACGGCCGCGCAGTTCGAGCGTGTGCGCCAGTTCCACGATCTGGCGAAGGCCGAGGGCGCGGTGCGGCTGACGCGCGAGCGGCCGGAACCGGCGGCGGGCAAGGGGCTCTTTCCGGCACCGGCAGTCTATGCGGGCGTAACGCCTGATATGCGGATTGCACGCGAGGAGGCATTCGCCCCCATCCTGACCGTGCTGACGTTCGAGGACGAGGATCAGGCGGTCGCGATCGCCAACGACAGCGATTTCGGGCTCGGTGCGGGCGTCTGGACCCGCGACATCGGCCGCGCACTCCGCATGGCGGCGGCGCTGGAGGCAGGGCAGGTCTTCGTCAACGAATATATGGCCGGGGGCATCGAGACGCCCTTCGGCGGATACAAGAACAGCGGCTACGGGCGCGAGAAGGGGATCGAGGCGCTGACCCATTATACCCAACTCAAATGCGTGACGATCCGCATATGAGCGCGGAAAGCCGGATGGTAGGCGCGCAACCGTTCACCGCCTTGCTCGCGCGATCGATGGCGGGGTCGGGGAACGCGCGTCCGACGGACGAGCAATATGCCGCCGTCCGCCGCATCCTGGTCGATTGGCTGGGCGTCGCGCTGGCGGGAACGACCGAGCCGGTCGCGAAAATCCTCCGCGCCGAGTTTGCATCCGCCGAAGGCGCGGCGTCGGTGCTGGGCGGCGGCCGGGCGTCGGCCGCCGATGCGGCGCTGGTCAACGGCACCACCGGTCATGCTCTCGATTATGACGATGTTCAGCAGTTCATCGGGCATCCGGCGACGGTCGTGGTTCCGGCCGCGCTGGCGGTGGCGGAGACGGTGGAAGCGGGGGGCGAGGAACTCGCCCGCGCGATCATCGCCGGTTATGACGCCGCGCGTTTCGTCGGGACGCTCGCCATGCCGGGCCATTACGACCATGGCTTCCATTCGACGGCGACGATCGGCGCGTTCGGGGCGATGGCGACGTCCGCCGCGCTGATGGGCCTCGCGCCGGAAGGAACTGAAAACGCGATCGGGCTGGCGGCGACGCAGGCGGCGGGGCTGAAATCGATGTTCGGGACCATGGCCAAGCCCTTTCACGCGGGTCGTGCGGCGTCGGCCGGCGTCATTGCCGCCCGGCTTGCCGCGCGCGGAATGACCGCAAATCGCGAAAGTCTGGAAACCGATCAGGGATTTCTCGCCACTCAGGCGCATCAGCCGATTCCGGCCGACTGGCGGGCGCCGCGTTTCGGGGAGAGCCTCGATCACCTACTCTTCAAATATCACGCCTCCTGCTACCTGACGCATTCGAGCATCGAGGCGGTCCGGCAGTTGGTGAACGGACGGGGGCTGGTCCCGGCCGCTGTGGAGAGCGTCGTCCTTCGGGTTCCGGCCGGTCATCTCAAGGTCTGCAACATCGAAAATCCGGCGACCGGCCTCGAATCCAAATTCAGCTTGCGGCAGGTCGTTGCGCTGACGCTCGGCGGTTATGACACGGCGGATATCGGCGTTTTCAATGACATGCTCGCTCAGGACGAGGCGCTTGGACGCCTGCGTGGCAAAATCAGCGTGGTGGGCGATCTCGACAGTATATTCGGCGCGAGGACGACCATCAGGCTCGGCGATGATACGATGATCGAGGCGGTTTGGGACGTGTCCGAAGCGGATATCGGACCGAGTGATCTCGACGACAGGCTGGACCGGAAATTTTCCGTATTGGCGACACCCTTGATCGGCGCGGCACGCGTTCGTGAGGTCCTCGATCTTTTATACGACATTCGCAACACCGATCTGGCGAAGCTGTCGGCCTCCCTCCATATCGCCTGAGAAACCGCGGTTCTCACGGCTTAAGGTCGGCGGTCAGCCGCGCTTGGCGTTCCATGCGCGGACCGCCGCCAGCGTCTTTTCGATATGCGCCTGCGGGTTGCGGTCGGTGTAGCTCAGCAGGATGGTTCCGTCGGGTGCGATGACGAACGACGTCCGGTTGGAGATCAGCGTCTGGTTGGGACCCGGCATGGCGGTGTCGTATTTGACCGCGACCTTGGCGCCCGGATCGGCCGCGACGGCGAACTTGTCGCGGCATTCCGACCTGGAGAATTCCGCCACGCGATCGATATTGCCGGCGGTCACGCCGATGACGCGGGCGCCCAGCTGGTTGAACTGGCTGTTCGCCTCCGCGAACAGATGGGCCTCCATCGTGCAGCCGGGGGTGAAGGCGGCGGGGAAGAAATAGAGCACGACCGGCCCGTTCCGCAGCGTCTGTTTCAGCGTCAGGCTGAAGGATTTGCCACCCTGCGCGGCGTTCAGCGTGAAGTCGGGCGCCTTCGCGCCCTGCTGGAGGGCCGCTATGCCCTGCGCCGGAAGGACGGCGAGCAACAGGCCGAGGCCGAACGACGTCGCGATCTTGTTCCGGATTTTCATCTGGGTTCTCCAACTGGAACGGTGGGCGCGCGCGCCTCGTCCGGACTTTCCTGCCTCCCTATTCGTCGGCGCGTGGCGAAAAGGGGCGGCGGGGACAGGATGATGAAAAAAAGAGGCGGCGTCTACACCGATCATTCGTTTTCCGGGCACCCGCTCGACGCGCCCCTTGTCGTCGCGGCCCCCACGATGCATCCTCAAGCGATGACCAAATACCTCATCTCCTTTCCGAGCGAAGCCATGGTCCTCACCGACGCGGAGTTCCCGATCGTGTCCGCCGACGCGCACGCGGTGATCGAGGAAGCCAAGGCCGCCGGCGTCTATGTGTTCGGCGGAGGGATAGCGGAGCAGGTTGCGCCCGTACTGGTCTCCGCCGACGGATCGGTGTCGGCCGAAATCTATCCCGGCAGCGGACTCACGGGCGGCTTCACGGTGCTGGAACTGCCGTCCCGTGAGGATGCGGTCGAGTGGGCGAGCAAGATCGCGGCGGCCTGCCGGTGCGCGCAGGAGCTTCGCGAATTCATGTACGACCCCGCGAGCTAGTCCGTACTCGATTGCAGCGGCGCCGCGGCGTCCACGCGGCGGCCGAGCATGCGGGAGAGCGTGTCGTCCCGCCACCCGAAGCGATGCACCAGAACCATCGCGACGTGCCCTGCGATCAGCGCAAGCAGCGTCCAGGCCAGCAAGCCGTGCACCGCATTGGCCGGGGCGGTCATCCACGCGATCTCCTGCCCCGTCGGTGCTGCGAACTCGATGCCGAACAGCGTCACCCCCTTGCCGCTTCCAGCCATGCGGAACAGCGCGAGCGCGGGCACGACGATCATCAGCAGATAGAGGAGGATATGGCCGATGCGCGCCGCCTGGCCGATCGCATTCGATGAATAGGTGGGGCGCCGCCGCCGGTTGCGAAGCGCCCAAAGCGCGCGGACGACGACGAGCGCAAGGATGAGGACGCCGATCGATGCGTGCGTGCCGACCCAGAATTTCATCAGCGGGACGCGGCCGAGTACGCTCTTCATGATCATGCCGCCGAGCTGCCAGAACAGCAGCAGCGCCATCGTCCAATGCAGCAGACGTGTCACCGATCCATAATGGTTGGGCGTGTCGCGCAGCAGCATGTCGGTTCTCCGTTCCTAGGGCCAGGACCCATTAATTTGCGGTTCGAGGCGTCGAAATGGCGAAGATGTCGGGCTTGGGTGGACGCAGCGGGTAGCATCGCTACCCGCAAGGCCGCGCGGGCCTGAGATCGAAGCCATTTCGGCGTCCCCCCAGTTATGCGGGAGGGGGATTTGACCGATTTCGTCCATGGCTTCGTCGGCAAGTCTTGAAATATCGACATATTCCTACGCCTTGCCTCCTCGCCCTGAACGAAATCGCTTCAAACCTCGAACCGCAAATTAATGGGTCCTGACCCTAGCGCCCGGCCGCCGACGCAAGCCGCAGTGCGCGCGGGATGGCGGCGGATATGATCGACGCATGATCTTCTTCGGCGAGCATCCGGTACTGGACGTTCGCGGGGCCGAGGCGGTCCGCGAGCAGCGTCGCCATGTCGCGGGCGCGCGCCACCATCTGCCGCTCGGCACGCCGGCTGCGGACCGCATCGCTGTCCTGCCGCGCGGCCTGCCAGGGCGGCAGTTCCTCCTCCCACTCGCCGACGCAGAGCAGGATGCGATGATCGCCGAGCGACGCCTGCCGCAAGGCGTCGCGCAGGCCGTCGGCGTCCCACCAGATCGACGGACTGATCGCGGCGATCGCGGCGAACAGATGCGGGCGATGCGCCAGCATCCACAGCGCATGATAGCCGCCGAGCGAATGGCCGAAGAGGGTCAGGCGTCGCGGATCGAGCCGCGCGTGTACCGCGACGGCGGCGATCACATCGGCCTCGACGAAACGCGCGAAATCCGATGTCCCGCCGCGCGCGCCGAAATCGCGTTCGCGATGGCGGTCCTGCGGGTCGCGGTCGGGCGACGACAGGCCGATCAGGATCATCGGTCCGGTTCCCGTTGCGTCGGGACGGCGACTCATCCGCCGCAAGGCTTCCACAGCGGTCGCGAAGCAGCCTTCGCCGTCGAGCATCAGCATCGCGGGCCAGCCCCCGACGGGTGCTTCGCCCGCCGGGACGTGGAGGTCGACGCGATAGGCCGCATCCCCGTGCGGCAGGCTCAGCGACAGGCTTTCGGCGATGCGTGGATCGGTGGCGGGGGTGGCGGAAGCGGTCATGGTCCGATTAGGGCTGGAATTGCGAGCGGTTTTCAATAAGGCGGATGGCATCGATGCGCCGTTCGATCAACCCATGCCAATCCAAGGGAAACAAAATGTCATGATCCGGTCGGCCGGACCTTCTCCGACGATGAAAGCCATGCTGGACGATTATCGGCGCACGGTGCGGCGGCGCGTGATGGTCATCGTGCTGATCGCGGCAATCGCGGTGGCGGCCTTTGTCGTCGATCTGGTGACCGGTCCGTCGGGGATGGGCGCGCGCGACGTGCTGTACGGCATCGCCTATCCCGACCGGATCACGCCGGGACAGCGCGCGATCATCTGGGACGTGCGATTGCCTTACGCGATGATGGCGGTGATGGTCGGCGCATCGCTGTCGCTCGCGGGCGCCGAAATGCAGACGATCCTCGATAATCCGATGGCGAGTCCCTTCACGCTCGGCGTGTCGTCGGCCGCTTCCTTCGGTGCGTCGCTGGCGATCGTGCTGGGGATCGGTCTGCCGTTCGCGGGTGGGTGGGCGGCCGACTGGATGGTGTCGCTCAACGCCTTTCTCTTCGCATTCCTCGCGATGCTGTTGCTTCAGGCGGTCGCGCGGCAGCGCGCGGCGGGCGCACAGACGCTCGTCCTGCTCGGCATCGCGCTCGTCTTCGCCTTCAACGCGCTGACCTCGCTCGTGCAGTTCCTCTCGTCGCAGGAGGCGTTGCAGCAGCTCGTCTTCTGGACGATGGGGTCGCTGTCGCGCGCGACGTGGAGCAATGTCAGCGTGCTCGCGCTCGTCCTGCTTGTCGTCGCGCCCTTTTCGCTGGCATCGGCGAAGGCACTCACCGCGCTCCGGCTCGGCGAGGACCGGGCGCAGAGCTTCGGGGTCGATGTCGGACGGCTGCGTTTCCTGTCGCTCTTTCGCATCAGCCTGCTGGCCGCGACCGCGGTGGCCTTCGTCGGCGCGATCGGGTTCATAGGCCTTGTCGGCCCGCATATCGCGCGCATGCTGCTGGGCGAGGATCATCGCTATCTGCTGCCGGCCAGCCTGTTCACCGGTGCCGCGATCATGTCGGTCGCGTCGGCGCTGTCGAAGCTGCTGGTGCCGGGGGTGCTGATGCCGGTCGGCATCGTGACCGCGATGATCGGCGTCCCGATCTTCCTGTTCCTGATCTTTCGCAGCGGAAGGCAGGGGGCATGAGCGCCGGTCTCCACGTCACCGACCTGTCGGCGGGATATCGCGACCGCGCGGTGATCGAACATCTGTCGCTGCCGCCGATCGCGCGCGGCGAAACGGTCGCGCTGCTGGGCCCCAATGCGGCGGGGAAGAGCACGCTGCTTCGTGCGCTCGCCGGCCTGACGCCTGCGCGCGGCTCGATCCGGCTCGACGGGGACGAACTCAACGGCCTGCCGCTCGCCGACCGTGCGAAAGCGGTGACCTACATGCCGCAGACGCTGCCGCAGGGGATCGCGCTCACCGTGCTCGAAACGGTGATCGGCGCGCTCGAAGCGTCGCCCACCGGGCAGGGCCATGGTGGCGATGCGGCGGAGCGCGCGATGGCCGTGCTCGGGCGGGTCGGGATCGAAGCGCTGGCGATGCGCGGAATCGATCAGCTGTCGGGCGGGCAGCGGCAACTCGCGGCGCTCGCGCAGGCGCTCGTGCGCGCACCGCGCCTGCTGCTGCTCGATGAACCGACGAGTGCGCTCGACCTCAATCACCAGGTGCGCGTGCTCGATCTGGTGCGTTCGCTGGCGCGCGAACAGGACATGATCGCCGTGCTCGTGCTTCACGACCTGCAGGCGGCGGCGCGGATTGCCGACCGCGTCGTGGTGTTGTCCGAAGGGCAGGTGGCCGCCGCGGGGCCGCCCGAAGAAGCGATCACGCCCGCGGTGCTGGCCGACGTCTGGCGGGTGCGGGCGCGTATCGATCATTGCGAGCGCGGGTCGCTGCGCATGGTGATCGACGATATATTGTAAGGAAGCCGCCCGTTCCGCTTGGGGATCGGGCGGCCTTGCGGTGCGTTCGTCAGACGGTCAGGGGCGGATCAGCGTGACCGTGTCGCCCTTCGGATCGTCGACCGGCGGCGTCCCCGGTGCGGCGTCGCGCGGCAGGCCGCGCGCCTTGTTCGTCACATAGACGCTGTTGTCGGCGCGATTGATCGCGATCGTCTGCGGGAAGGTGCCCGTTTCCAGATCGGCGAGCTTCTCGTAGGTTTTCGCATCGACGACGCTGACCGTTCCGGCGCGGCGGTTCGCGACATAGATCTGGTCCACGGCGCCGTTGTAGGCGACGCTGAGCGCGCCTTCCCCGGTCGGGACCGCCTTGATCAGCGAGCCGTCCCTTGCGTTGATCACGCCGAGCATGCCGTTGCCCTGGTTGGCGACGAACAGGCGCTGTGTCGCGCCGTCATAGGCGACGTTGATGGCATTCTCGCCGCCGCTTGGCCAGCGGTCCTTCACCGCGCCGCTGTCGCTGTCGAGGACAATCACGTCGTTGCTGCTCATGCCGGTCGAGAAGATCCGCTTGTTCGCCGGATCGAGCGCCAGTCCGGTGAGCGAAATGCCCGGCACCTCGATGACGCGGTCGAGCGTGTTGCTCTTGCCGTCGATCACCCAGATGGCGCTGGGCGTATCGCTGCCGCGCATCGCGCCGACGACGGTGACATAGACCTTGTTCGCGCCCTCATCGACGGCGACCTGACGGACGTGGGCCTTTTCGCCGACCTTGACGGTTCCGACGACCTTGCCCGTTGCGAGGTCGACTGCCGATACCGATCCGTTGCGCGTATCGGTGCCATAGAGGGTCTGCGTGGTCTGGTTGATCGCGAGGCCGTAGAGCGGGCTGGTCGAGACGTCGATCGACCCCTTCGGCTGCAGCGTCTTGCCGTCGAGGCGGACGATCGCGCCCTTGTCTTCGCCGCGCGGGCCGACCGCTGCGATATAGATGTCGTTGTCGGCGCCGTTCTGCACGATCTCGTACAGTCCGCCCGGAGCGACCTTGACCGAGCGGTCTACCGCCGGCTCCGCCCATGCGGCGGTTGCACCGGCCAGCGTGACGAGAGCCACCGACAATTTGAAGGCGTTGCGCATAACCATGTCATTCTCCTGTTGAAGCGGGGGAGGGCTGGAGATCGGTCCAGTAGCTTCCGGTGTAGGGGACGGCGAGAAACCGCCTGTTGATTGTGTCGAGCGTCGCCTGCGGATCGAGATCGCCGAACAGGTCGGGATGGATCCACTTGGCGAGCGCCTCGGTCGCGACGATGTCGATGGGCGAATTGATCATCTGGTGCGACAGGCCGTGGACCCGTCCGGCGCGCACCGCCGACAGGCTGGCGATCCCGCGGCGTTCGGTCACCTTCCGCAGCGACGCGCGCGACCGCGCCTCATCATATTGCGGGCCGACGACGAAGCCGCCGGCCTTTTCCAGATGCGGGCCGCCGGTGGCGATGTAGACGTCCGGATTGCGGTCGATGACATATTCGAGGTTGAGCTTGCCGAACGGCGCCTTGATCACGTCCTCGCCGATATTCCTGCCGCCGACGAAGCTGATATAGTCGCCGACGTTGCCCTTGCCGGGCGAATTGCAGCAATCGGGGCCGTTGCCGGCATGCGCCTCCAGAAACACCGTCGGACGCTTGTCGGCGGGGATGGCGGCGACGCGCTTGCTGATGACGTCGAGCTTGTCCTGACGGAATTTGTTGTAGGCCGCCGCTTGCTCCTCGCGGCCGATCAGGCGCCCGAGCAGGGTCAGGCTGCGCGCCTGGTTTTCGAAGGGGTGCGAGAAGAAGTCGATGAAGACGACATCGACGCCGGCGCCGGTCAGTTGCGCGACCTGCGCGTCGGTCGGGCCGGAACCCAGCGAGACGACCGCCGCTTTCGGCGCCGCGGCCAGCACCGCCTCGACGCTGAACTCGTCGGACGAGTTGGGCGTCCGGGGCAGCGTAGCGAGCTTTGGAAAGCGCGCGACATAGGCCTTATATTGTTCGGGGCTGATCCGGTTGACGTCGCCCGACCACCCCGACAGCAGGCTGACCGGATCGGGATGGATCAGCGACAGCGCGATCAGGTAGCGGCCGTCGTCGATCGTCAGCGGCGTCGCGGGCAGCGTCAGGTCGAGCGGGCGGTCGCGCAGGTCGGTGAGCGGGGCATCCGCGCCCGCCTTGCGCCTGTCGCCGGCCTTGCCGCAACCGGCAAGCACCAGCGGCAGGGCGCCGAGCAGCGTCAGCGCCGCGCGCCGCGACGGGATCGATCGTTCGATTTGCATCCGATGAGCCTCCATCGTCACCAGCGATATTGCAGGCGCGCCGTCGCGGTGCGGCCCTGGCCGTAATAGCAGGCCTGTGTCGCGGTGCAGGTCGCGACATAGCGCTTGTCGGCGAGGTTGCGGACGTTGACCGCGAGCGACAGGCCCGAATCGGGCACGTCGTAGCGGAGGAACGCGTCGAAGAGCGTATAGGAAGGGATCGCGAAGAGCGGGTCGTTGCTGACGAGCCCCCAGCTGTCGCCGGTGTAGCGCACGCCGCCGCCAAAACCGAAGCCGTCGAGCGGCCCCGCCTTGATCCGATAATCGGCAAAGAGCGATGCCTGCCAGTCGGGAATCTGCGGCAGGGCATTGCCGATCTGCGCCGCGGCGCCTTCGGTCACCTTCGCCTTGATCCGCGTCGCCGTGGCGATCAGCGTGAGCGCGTCGGTCGGCGTCGCGCGGCCTTCGAATTCGAGCCCGCGATAGCGGCCCTCGCCGAGCTGGACCTGACAGGGCGTCAGGGTCGGGCCGCAGCGTGCGCCCGCCGGATCGGCCGTCAGCAGATTCTGCTGCGTGATCTGGAAAGCCGAAAGCGTCAGATAGATGTTCTGCCCGGGCGGCTGATAGCGCAGGCCGAACTCATATTGCTGGCCCGTCGTCGGCACGAAAGGCTGGCCGGTGGCATTGGTCACCGGATCGTTCTGCAGCGGCAGGAAGGATTCCGAATAGCTGGCGTAGGGGGCGAGGCCGAAATCGAAGAGGTAGACGCCGCCGATGTTCCAGGTGAAGGCCTCCGCCTTCAGGCGAAAGCCCGTATTGTTCAGGCTGTTCGACAGATTGTCGGTCGCCCAGTCGTTACGCGCACCGATCGAAAGGCGCAGATTGCCGACCGAAAGCTGGTCCTGCAGATAGAGGCCGGTCTGTTTCGACACGGCGCCACCATAGATTTGCGGACTCAGCGCCGCGGCATAGCCCGAGGCACCGCGCGGAACGGGATCGAAAATGTCGAGGAGCGGCAGCACCAGCGCCGGCGCGACGCCGTCGCGATCGTGCGACCAGTCGGTGTGGAAATAATCGACGCCGCCCAGCACGACATGTTCGATCGCGCCGGTCGCGAAGCGCGCCTCGATCTGCGTGTCGGTCGCCCAGCCTTCGGATTCGCCGCGCCCCTGCACCGCGCGCCGCTGAATCGTCTGGCCGGGAATGCAGCCGGGGATGTTGGCGGGACAAGTGGTCAGCGTGTCGCCGCCCATCACCACCGCGCGATAGAAGCTGTCGATCTTCGTGTAGCGCGTGTTGTTGCGGATCGCGAAACCGTCGCCGAAGCGATGCTCGAAGAAGGAGGCGACCAGATACTGGTCGCGGTCGAAATCGTTCCAGCCGGGCTCGCCGAGATTGGCGTCGAGCGGGATATACTTGCCGTTCGACGCGTTGAGCGTGCCGCGCATCGGCAGGAACTGGAAGGTCGAAGCGCCCTCGTCGCGCTGATACTGGCCGAGCAGCGTCCATGTCGTGTCGGCGCCGAGGCGGAAGGTCACGCTCGGCGCGATGTAATAGCGCGAGTTCGGCATGTCCTTCGCGCGCGTGTCGCCATGCGAGGCGAGACCGACGAAGCGCACCGCGACATTGTCCGACAGCGGCGCGCCGACATCGGCGCCCGCCAGCAGGCGCGCACGGTCGAGGTCTCCGAAGGCCTGGCCCTGGAACAGCACCTCGCCATGCGCGCGGAAGGTCGGCTTTTTGGTGACGAGGTTGACGATCCCGCCGGGCGCGGTCTGGCCGTACAGGACGCTCGACGGACCCTTCAGCACATCGACCTGTTGCAACCCGAACGGGTCGAAGGCGGGGCGCGTCCACTGTCCCCCCGCGGGAAGGCGCAGACCGTCGACGAAATTATTGTTGCTGCCGAAGCCGCCGGCGCCGAAGCCGCGGACCGTGATCTCGTCGACCCGGTTGTCGTTGCCCTGCGGCTGCGCCTGCACCCCCGCGACATAGGAAAGCGCGTCGGACACCGTATCGACCGCGCGAATATCCATCTCGGCGCGATTGACGACGGTGATCGTCTGCGGATTTTCGATCAGCGGCGTGTCGGTCTTGGTGCTGGCCGACGCGGTGCTCTGGCCGGTGGCGATCACGACGATCTCGTTCGACATGGCGTCGCTGCCGTCGCCGGCATTCGTCTGGGCGGCGACCGCCGAGGGGACGAGCGCGGCAATGGTCAGGCCGGTAAGGCGGGCACGCATAATGGGCTCCTGTGAATGCCGCTCCCATCGGCGGCTTTCTGTCCGCTAATAGGAATTAGTCGCATTAGCAACACTCCTTTGTGTCAAATCATGTCGGATGAGCGATGCGACTTGCGGGATGGTCGGGCAAAAAGGGGCCGGGAGCGGCCGAAAGGTTCGTGCGCGCCCGGCTTCGAAAGCCGATGAGCGCGACCTTCGATCTTTCGCCGCTTTGCCGATCTCGATCCGCGCAGGTTTTCCCATCGCAGACCCGACATTGCTTCCATCCGAGCCCGATTGCGTTCTATGGTCTGTGGGGATTGGCGTTCTGCGCGCTGCCTCATCCGTTCGTCATGCTGAACCCGTTTCAGCATCCATGGCCGGACCTCTCCTTTTGCGCCGCCTTTCAGGTGAGGGCAGACCATGGATGCTGAAACAAGTTCAGGGTGACGAAAGGGACAAACCGTGCCGCGAAAGGAGAATCGATGAGCCTGATCGTCCACCATCTCAACAACAGCCGTTCGCAGCGCATCCTCTGGCTGCTCGAGGAAATCGGCGCGCCATATGACATCCGCTTCTATGACCGCGACCCGGCGACCAACCTCGCGCCGCCCGAACTGCTGGCGGTCCATCCGCTCGGCAAATCGCCGGTGATCGAGGACGACGGCCGCGTGATCGTCGAATCGGGAGCGATCGTCGAATATCTGTGCGAGCGGCACGGCGGCGAGCATCTGGTTCCCGCGCACGGCACCGACGATCATGTCAGCCATCTCGAATGGCTGCATTTCGCCGAGGGATCGGCGATGACGCCGATCCTGCTGCGCATCTACACCGCGCGGCTCGGCGAGGCGGCGGCGGTCCTCGAACCGCGGATCGTGCAGCAGCTCGATGCGCATTTCGCCTATATGGAAAGCCGTCTCGGCACCAACGGCCATTTCATCGGCGACAGCCTGTCGGCCGCCGACATCATGCTGAGCTTTCCCGCCGAGATCGCGATCATGCAGGGCATGGCGCCGCGCTATCCGAAGCTGGCGGCGTTCGTAAACGCCTGTCACGACCGTCCGGCGTGGCGCCGCGCGCGCGACAAGGGCGGCGCTTATTATGGCTATTGATACTTCTTCCGTCCGGCGCATCGCATTGGCGATCGGCGCGGCGCTGTTCGCGGCCGGCGCCGCGATGGCGGCACCGCCGCAACTCAGCCCGGAGGTGGAGCGCGATGTCGTCGCGCCCGAAGGCGTCGCCTTCGCACCTGCCGCAGTCGACGAGGAGGGGGCGATCGACCGCTTCGCTGCCTATGTCGCGGCGCTGGCGAAGCGCGATTACGATGCCGCCTATGCGATGCTGCGCCTGTCGCTGCAGGCGTCGAGCCCGCGGCTCGAATGGGAGATGAACCTGCGCAAGCGCGGCACATTGTGGGCCGACGGGAGGCTGCGTATCCTGCGGCTGAGCTGGTATCTCGACCCCGCGGGTCAGCCGTCCGGCGTCTATGCCGCGTTCGATTTCCGGGGCGACCGGGCGGATGGAACGATGGATTGCGGCTATGTCGTCGTCCATCGCGCAACGCCGGGCGCCGGCTTCACCATCGTCCGCACCGATACCTCCGAAGTGCCGCCCGAACTGATCGAGGAGGGCGTGCCCAAGGCCGACGTGCTGCACCAGCTTCCCTGCTATCTGGGCAAGGGGATCGCGACGGCTTTCTGATGCGGAGGCGCATTCCGCCGAACCGGCGGAAGGCCGATAATCGTGCGGACCACTAATCACCTTGTCGCACCGCGCCAAAATCCCTAATTCGCGCGCATGACATCGACCAACGACATCCGCCGCTCCTTCCTCGACTATTTCGCGGGCGAAGGGCACCATATCGAACCGTCGGCGCCGCTGGTGCCGTTCAACGACCCGACGCTGATGTTCGTCAACGCGGGGATGGTGCCGTTCAAGAATGTCTTCACGGGGCTGGAGAAGAAGCCATACAGCACCGCGGCCTCGTCGCAGAAGTGCGTCCGCGCGGGCGGCAAGCACAACGACCTCGACAATGTCGGCTACACCGCGCGCCATCACACCTTCTTCGAAATGCTGGGGAATTTCTCGTTCGGCGACTATTTCAAGGAACAGGCGATCCACCATGCCTGGACCCTCGTCCACAAGACGTGGGGCCTGCCCGCCGACAAGCTGACCGCCACCGTCTATCACACCGACGACGAGGCGTTCGACCTGTGGCGCAAGATTTCGGGGCTGCCCGAGGAACGGATCATCCGCATCCCGACCAGCGACAATTTCTGGTCGATGGGCGACACCGGGCCGTGCGGGCCGTGCAGCGAAATCTTCTATGATCATGGCGACCATATCTGGGGCGGCCCGCCGGGATCGGCCGAAGAGGACGGCGACCGTTTCATCGAGATCTGGAACCTGGTGTTCATGCAATATGAACAGCTGCCGGGCGGCGAGCGCGTCGACCTGCCGCGGCCCAGCATCGACACCGGCATGGGGCTGGAACGTCTTGCGGCGGTGCTGCAGGGCGTCCACGACAATTACGACATCGACACCTTCCGGGCGCTGATCGCCGCGTCGGTCGACCTGACCGGCGTTCCGGCCGAGGGCGCGACGCAGGCCAGCCACCGCGTGATCGCCGACCACCTGCGCGCGTCGAGCTTCCTGATCGCCGACGGCGTGCTGCCGTCGAACGAGGGGCGCGGCTATGTGCTGCGGCGGATCATGCGCCGCGCGATGCGCCACGCGCACCTGCTCGGCGCGCGGGATCCGCTGATGCACCGGCTGCTGCCGGCGCTGACCACCGAGATGGGCGCCGCCTATCCCGAACTGATCCGCGCGCAGGCGCTGATCTCCGAAACGCTCGAGCGCGAGGAGATCAAGTTCCGCCAGACGCTCGAAAAGGGGCTGCGGCTGCTCGACGAGGCGACGGTGGGAATGGCCAAGGGCGCGACGCTGCCCGGCGACGTCGCCTTCAAGCTCTATGACACCTACGGCTTTCCCTACGACCTGACCGAGGATGCGCTGCGCGCAGAGGGCATCGCGGTCGACCGCGCGGGTTTCGACGCCGCGATGGCGCAGCAGAAGGCGGCGGCGCGCGCGGCGTGGAAGGGCAGCGGCGAAAAGGCGTCGGACGAAATCTGGTTCGACCTCGCCGAAGCGAACGGCGGCACCGAGTTCACCGGCTACACGTCGACCGAGGGCGAGGGCGAGGTGATCGCGCTCGTTCGCGATGGCGTTCCGGTCGAAGAGGCGAAGGCCGGCGACACCGTCGTCGTGCTCACCAACCAGACACCCTTCTATGGCGAAAGCGGCGGCCAGATGGGCGACGCCGGAACGATCGACACGCTGGGCGGCGCGAAGGCGACGGTGCGCGACACGAGCAAGCCGCTCGGCCGGCTGCACGCGCACCAGGCGACGCTCGAGGCGGGCAGCCTCAAGGTCGGCGACACGGTACGGCTGAGCGTCGATGTCGCGCGCCGCGACCGCATCCGCGCCAATCACAGTGCGACGCACTTGCTGCACGCGGCGCTCCGCAACCGGCTGGGCGCGCACGTCACGCAGAAGGGCAGCCTCGTCGCAGAGGATCGCTTCCGCTTCGACTTCTCGCACCCCAAGGCGCTGACCGCCGAGGAGATCGCCGACGTCGAGGCGCAGGTGAATGCGCATATCCGCGCCAACGAGCCGGTGTCGACGCGCCTGATGACCCCCGACGATGCGATCGCGGCGGGTGCGATGGCGCTGTTCGGCGAAAAATATGGCGACGAGGTGCGCGTGCTCAGTATGGGCAAGGCCGACGACCGCAGCTATTCGGTCGAACTGTGCGGCGGCACCCATGTCCGTGCGCTTGGCGACATCGCCCTGTTCAAGATCGTCAGCGAAAGCGCGGTGTCTTCCGGCGTGCGGCGCATCGAGGCGCTGACCGGCGAAGCGGCGCGCCAGTGGCTGATCGGGCGCGACGAGGCGCTGAAGGCCGCGGCAGCGGCGCTCAAGACCGCGCCCGATGAAGTGCCCGCGCGCGCCGCGGCGATGGCCGAGGCGCTCCGGAAGGCGGAGCGCGAACTGGCCGAGGCGAAGAAAGCGCTCGCGCTCGGCGGTAGCGGGGGCGGCGGCGCGGCAAGCGGCGGGCCGGCGATCGAAGAGGTCGGCGGCACGAAGTTCCTGGCGCAGGTCGTCGACGGGCTCGACCCCAAGGGGCTGCGCGGCGCGGTCGACGACATGAAGAAACAGGTCGGCAGCGGCGTCGCGATGCTTGTCGCGGTCAACGACGGGCGCGCTTCGGTCGCGGTCGGCGTGACCGATGATCAGGCGGGCAGCCGCAGCGCGGTCGACCTCGTCAAGACGGCGGTGGCGGCGCTCGGCGGGCAGGGCGGCGGCGGCCGTCCCGACATGGCGCAGGGCGGCGGCCCCGACGGCGCCGCGGCCGAAACCGCGGTCGCGGCGGTCAAGGCCGCGCTGGCGGGGTAGTTCGCGTGTCACGCGCCTGACCTCCCTTCCCGCTTGCGGGAGGGGAGACAGCCTACCCCAGGCGATCAGCCTTCGATCCCCTTGGCTTTGCCCCATGCCCTTGCGGCGGTGTAGCCGAGGTAGCCGGTGCCGAAGAGCGCGTAGAGCGACTCGGGGATGCCTGCGAGATAGGCGTTCATGCCGTCGGCGATGCCCTGGGCCATCTCCGGCCGTGCGGCGGCGATCAGCCCCATCGGGATCGCCCACAGCAGCAGTGCATACATGACATAGAGGAAGCTGGGCCGCGCGCGGCTGGTCCACGGGTCGGCGCTGTTCGCCTCGGCGATGATCGCGCTCATCCGGGTGCGGATCGTTTCCAGTTCCTGGCTGCCTTCGAGTTTCAGCAGTTCGAGCTTGGCGCGGTCGCGCGCCTCCGGATCGGGGATGATCTTGTCGATCAGACCCGCGACGGGACCGATCAGCCCTTCCAAGATGCTCATGTCGATTGTTCCTTTCCGCTAGAGAATCCGTGCAACTTCACTGTGAATCGCATCGGGTCAGTTCTGCCCGATGCGGTTGGCGAGCCAGCCGTAGAGAAAGGCTTCGTGGCTCGGGCGGCGTTCGGCGAGCGCGATGTAGCGTTCGCCCTGCAGCGCCTCCATCGCGCGGAGCAGGATGGTCTCGCCGCCCTTGCCGCGCGCGGCGAGAAAGCCGTCGAGCGCCGACAGGGTGCGCGGGCCGATCAGCCGGTCGACCGCGATATCGGGATAATCGCGCGCGCCGCGGTTGAGCGCGTTGAGCGCGCGCTGGAGAAATCCCGTCGCGGTCGCGGTGCCCATGTTGACGCCGGTGTCGAACAGTTCGGCCGCGATCCGCGGTGCACGCAGCGCGACCCGGTCGAAACGCGGTTGCAGCCAATAGCGGCGGCGATAGATGGCGGCGGCCACCGTCCGCGGCAACGCGCGCATGTCCCCGGCATAGCCCTCGGCGCGCGCGACCGTTTCGGTGATTCCCCAGCAGGTCGGGCCGCCGCGGTCGGCCGGGTGGTTTACATATCGGCCTTCGCGGTCGATGACGGCATCGATCAGGGTGTCGGCATCGCAGGTCGATGGATCGGCATTCGGCATGTTTCACTCCTGTGGTTTGTAGAAGTTCTAAAACGAACCATATAGGAATAATGTAGGAAAGGCCTTTTTGATGCGTGCGTTGCAGGTTCGCGAACTGCTGCCCGATCATGCCGGCGTCGCGCTTGCCGACCTGCCGGTGCCGCAGCCGGGGCCGGGCGAGGTGCGGGTGCGGGTGCGCGCGGCGGCGGTCAACTTTCCCGACCTGCTGATGACGCGCGGCGCCTATCAGCTCAAACCCGACCTGCCCTTCGTTCCGGGGCTCGAATTCGCGGGCGAGGTCGATGCCGTCGGCGAGGGGATGACGACATGGCGCGCGGGCGACGCGGTGGTCGGCGGCAACCGTTTCGGCGCGATGGCCGAATATATCGTCACCCCGGCCGCCGCGCTGCGGCCGAAGCCCGATCGGCTGGGATGGGAGGCGGCCGCCGCCTGTCCGGTCGCCTATCTGACCGCCTATGTCGCGCTCGTTCGCTGCGCGCGCGTCGAGCCCGGCGACTGGGTGCTGGTGCACGGTGCGGCGGGCGGGGTCGGGCTGGCGACGGTCGACCTCGCGAAGGCGCTCGGCGCGCGCGTGATCGCGGCGGCGAGCAGCGAAGCGAAGCGCGCGGCAATCGCGCGCCTCTATGCCCCCGATGCGCTGATCGCCGCCGATCCGGGGTTCCGCGACACGGTGAAGGCGCTGACCGGAGGGGTCGGCGCCGACGTGATCTTCGACCCGGTGGGCGGCGACGTGTTCGACGAATCGACGCGCTGCATCGCCTTTGGCGGACGCCTGCTGGTGGTCGGTTTCGCGTCGGGCCGCATTCCCGCGGTTTCGGCGAACATCCCGCTGATCAAGGGGTTTTCGGTCGTCGGCGTGCGCGCCGGCGAATATGGCCGCCGCTTTCCCGAGCGGGGGGTCGAGAATATCGCGGCGGTCGACCGACTGGCGGCCGAGGGAACGATCCGTCCGCACGTCCACGCCACGCTCGACCTTGCCGACTGGCGCGAGGCCTTCGCGATGCTCGAACGGCGCGAGGTGATCGGAAAAGTCGTGCTACGGCCATGATGGGACGGCGTCGCGTCATGGCGAGGAGCGTGGCGATGGAATCATGTCTCCTCCGGGTGAAACATCATTGTGCCCCCGCGAAGGCGGGGACCCGGAGCGCGTTGGCGCCGGCGCAGGCCTTTTGACGCTCCGGGCTCCCGCCTGCGCGGGAGCACACGGCCATTCATTCAAGGGCGATTGCGCCCGAAAGCCATCCTCAGGCCGCTTCGGTCGCCAGCCCGAGTTCGGGGATGTGGACCGAGCGCTGGCCGCCGAAGCTCGACCGCACCACGATGACGCCCTGTTTCTCCATATAGTCGAGCAGCCGCCGCACGCGCCCCGGCGACCGCGTGCCGTAAGCGCGCCCGAGCGCTTCCTCGTCGGGGCAGGGCGCCCCGTCCATCGCCGCGCGGGCGATGAGCAGGAAGGGCGCGAGCATGTCGTCGGGCAGCCGCGCCGCCGCGCCGAGCAGGTCGCGCCAGTGCGGATCGGCCGGGTCGAGGATGCCGCCCTTCGCCAGCGCGAAGCGACGGCGGAACTCGGCAAGCTCGAACGGCGCGGCGCGCAGGCGCTGCATCCGGCAGCGCACCGAGAAATCCTGATAGAGGATCGTATCGGGCTGATAGGCGCTTTCGGCATCGCAGAGCATGTCGCGCAGCACCGCCTCGACCACCGCGTCGGCATCAATGCTGTCGGCGGCCGCGGGCGCCGATATGTCGTCCGCGGCGGATGCGTCGGCTTCGTGATGGGCGATGCGCTCGATCACCTCGGCCGCGGCGACCGGGGCGGGACGCAGGGGCACCGGCGGGGGCGCCGCGCTCTCCATCTCGGCGAACAGCATCGTGCGCATGTCCTGCGGCTCGGCGTCGGGCAGCGGCAGCAGGCTGTGCGTTCCCGCGCGGCTGCGCGTTTCGGTCGCGCCGATGCGGATCGCGACCGGGCGCCGCGCGATTGCGGGACCGAGGCCCAGGAAATGCCCGCGTTCGAGGTCGCGGATCGCCTCCGCCTGCCGCCGCTCCATACCGAGCAGGTCGGCGGCGCGCGCCATGTCGATGTCGAGGAAGGTGCGCCCCATCAGGAAGTTGCTTGCCTCTGCCGCGACATTCTTGGCGAGCTTGGCGAGGCGCTGGGTGGCGATGGCGCCGGCCAGGCCGCGCTTGCGGCCGCGGCACATCAGGTTGGTCATCGCCGACAGGCTGGCGCGGCGCACCGCGTCGGACACGTCGCCCGACGCGCTCGGCGCGAACATCTGCGCCTCGTCGACGACGACGAGTGCGGGAAACCAATGCTCGCGCGGCGCGTCGAACAGCGCGTTCAGAAAGGCGGCGGCGCAGCCCATCTGCGCCTCGATATCGAGCGCTTCGAGGTTGAGGACGACCGATGCGCGATGCTCGCGGATGCGTGCGCCCATCGTCGCGATCTCGCGCTCGTTATAGTCGCCGGCGTCGATCGCGACATGGCTGTAGGCGTCGGCGAGGGTGACGAAATCGCCCTCCGGATCGATCACCACCTGCTGGACGAGGCCCGCGCTCTGTTCGAGCAGGCGGCGCAGCAGGTGCGACTTGCCCGATCCCGAATTGCCCTGGACGAGCAGACGCGTGGCGAGCAGCTCCTGCACCTCGATGCGCACACCCTGACCGCGCTCGTCGATTCCGATTTCGATGCTGTTGTTCACCCCGCTGCCCCTAATCCGCGCCCCGCCCGAAGACAACCGAGCGGCGGCCGCGGCGTTGGAATATCGCGCGCTGTCTGCCACAAGGGCGCGGCCATGGATTTCGACGACCAGCTCTTTCGCTATTTCGGCACCCGCGACATGGGCGCGATTTCGCCCGCGGCGCTGGCGGCGGGGACTGAGCGGATGCGCGTTGATCTGGCGCTGGAGACGCATGCGGGCCGCCGCTTCGCGCTGTGGGCGCTGCTCTATATGCTGGGCGCAGCACCCGATCTGGAAGTCGCCTTTCCCGATGCGGCCGACCGCGATTCGGCGCGTGATTTCATGGACATGATCGACCGCGCACAGGACGAATGACGCGGGTTCGGGTCATACAGGTCGACCCTCGCCCGGCGAGTCGGTCGAATGACGCGGATTCTGGCGTTGTGCGGCCAGTTGCCCGGACATGAGTTCGGCCAGTTCGGCGACCTTGCCCTTTTTCTCCCAGGCATAGACGGACAGGACCATCGCGGCTTCCGTGCCGAGGAAATCGGCCGGCCTGACATTGTAATGCCGTGCGGCATGGATCGGCACGAGCGAAATACCGAGGCCCGCGCCCACGGCGACGAGCACGCTGTTCAGGCTGGTGGCGGTAAAGGCGATGTAGAAGCGGCGGCGCTCGCGCTCGAGCCGCTCGAACATCGTCTCGCGATAGAGGCCGCCGACGGGGAAGGCGACGAGCGGGATGGGGTCATCCCAGACGCGCGGCGCCCCGGCGCCCTCGAACCAGCCGATCGCCTCCGCGACGCTGGCGTGCCGATCGGCGCTGGCGGCCGGTTCCTTGACGACGACGATGTCGAATTCCCCGCCACGGAAACGCCGGGTGAGGTCGCGGCTGAGCCCCGCCGTCACATCGAGGCGGATTTCCCGATGCCTGTCGGCAAAGCTGGCGAAGATTTCGCTCATGGCCGGCGTCACGATGTCGTCCGGCAGGCCGATCCGGATTGCGGCGCTTCCCCAGGGGTCGGTGAACAGAAGCTCGGCCTCCTGCTGAAGCGAGAGGATGCGGCGGGCATATCCCAATAATTGCTCGCCGGCTTCGGTGGTCCGGACGGGTCGGTCGGTCCGGTCGATCAGCGTGCGGTCGACCGCCTGCTCGAGCCGTCCCAACTGCTGGCTGATCGTCGATTGCGTCATGTGGAGTCGCTGCGCGGCTGTGGTGAAACTTCCCGTGTCGGCAATTGCCACGAAGGCACGCAACAGGCGCTGATCCAGCATAATCATTAAGTTCCTGAATAATATGTATGGGGATATTCCATTTGTGAATAATGCCGCAGGACGGTAATTCGCGCAAGGCATGGAGCCGCGAGATGTGAGCGGCAGCGGCGGACATGAAACGATGCTGGCACCGCGGCGACCAGCGACCCTGCTGAATTGGCGAGCAAGGCAAGGAGACGATCGAGTGACGGAGCGGCGATTCACGAATGTGCAGCTTGCAGACGGCCGCGTCACCGATCTTGCCGTTCGCGATGGCTGCTTCGTGCGGACGCAGGACGTATCCGGCACGGCCGAGACCGTCGATCTTGGCGGGCTGCTGGCGCTGCCCGGCCTTGTCGACGGCCATATCCATCTCGACAAGAGCTTCCTAGGTGATCGCTGGCGCCCCTGGCAGCCCGCCGCGGATCTGCGCGAGCGTCTGGCGGTCGAGAAGCGGCTGCTGGGTGAAGCGCTGCCGGTCGCGGAGCGAGCGGACAGGCTGATCGCCAGCGCTTATGCGCGCGGCACGGTAGCGATGCGCAGCCATGTCGATGTCGACGCCGCCACCGGCCTTGCGAACCTTCATGCCGTGATGGAGGCGCGCGAGGCGTGGCGCGGTCGCGTCGATATCGAACTGGTCGCCTTTCCGCAGGCGGGCATCCTCACCTGTCCGGGTACGGCGCAGATGCTGGACGCGGCGCTCGGTGCCGGCGCCGATGCGATCGGCGGGATCGACCCCACTGCGTTCGACGGCGACGCAGCGGCGCATCTCGATATCGTCTTCGGCCTGGCCGGAAAGCATGGCGCGAAGGTCGACATTCATCTGCACGAGCATGGCGAAGGCGGCATCGCGCAACTGGAGCGGATCGCCGGCTACACGAAAGCGGGCGGTCTGGGCGGGCGCGTGACGGTCAGTCATGCCTATGCGCTGGGCGATGTCGGCGCCGATCTCGCCCGCCGGACCGCGGCCACGCTCGCGGCCGCGGGCGTCTCGATCCTCACCAACGCGCCGGGCGATCACCCCTTTCCGCCGGTCGCCATGCTGCGGGCGGAAGGGGTTCGCATCTTTGCGGGCAGCGACAATATCCGCGATGCCTGGTGGCCCTATGGCGACGCCGACATGCTGAACCGCGCGATGCTGATCGCCTATCGCTCCGGCTTCCACAGCGACGAAGACCTGATGTTCGCGCTGGAGATGGCGACGACCGGTGCGGCAGGCGCACTGGGGCTGGACGACCATGGCATCGCGGTGGGCAAGCAGGCGACGTTCGTCCTGATCGAGGCCGATAACGCCGCGGCGGCGGTTGCCGCTCCGCCCGCCGGGCGCCTCCTCGTCCAGCGCGGCGAGGTCGTGCGTCCGGACGCTGCGCCGTCGCGGTTCCGGCAGCTGGCGGAGGGAGCGCAGGGATGCGAAGGTTGATGCATGCCGGTCTGTGCCTTTTCACAGCGGTCGCGTGCGGGCCGTTTCCGGTTTCCGGCGAGACGGTGAACGAGGGTGCGATGAACGAGGCTGACCTGTTCCGGGCCGCGGCCAACGACGATGCCGGCACGGTGCGCAGGATCGTCGCCGCGGGCGTCGCGGTCGATCCGCGCAATGCGGCGGGCGAGACGCCGCTGCTGGTCGCGACGCGCGGCAACGCGGCCGACGCCGCGAAGGTGCTGATCGAGGCCGGCGCCGACGTCAATGCCAAGGATCGCATCAACGACAGCCCCTATCTCTATGCCGGCGCGCACGGGCATCTCGACATCCTCAGGCTGACGCTTGCCCATGGCGCCGACCTCGCGAGCACGAACCGCTTCGGCGGAACCGCGCTCATCCCCGCGGCCGAGCGCGGTCATGTCGAGGCCGTGCGAATCCTGATCGCCGCCGGTGTGGACGTCGATCACGTCAACAATCTGGGTTGGACCGCGTTGATCGAGGCGATCATCCTGGGCGACGGCGGCGCGCAGCATCAGGCGATCGTCCACGCGCTCATCGATGCCGGCGCCGACGTGAACCTCGCCGATGGCGACGGAGTCTCGCCGCTCCGCCTTGCCCGCAGTCGGGGCCATGCCGAAATCGCCGGCATCCTCGTCGGAGCGGGCGCGAAATGAAAGAGGACATGATGACCGGCGAAACGGAATTTCTCCGCCAGGCGATAAGGTTGGCACAGGCCAATGCCGAGGCGGGCGGGCGCCCGTTCGGCGCGGTCCTCGTCAGGGACGGGGAAGTCGTCGCGACCGGCGTCAACGAGATATTCGCCACCAACGATCCGACATCCCATGCGGAGATGAACGCGATCCGCAGCGCCAGTCGGCGGCTCGGCTCGCCCGACCTTCGGGGCTGCACCGTCTATGCCAGCGGCCACCCCTGTCCGATGTGCATGGCGGCGATGCGGATGGCGGGGGTGGGCGAGGTCGTCTTTGCCTATTCGAACGACGACGGTGCGCCGTTCGGTCTCTCGACCGCGGCGATCTATGCGGAACTGGCAAAACCCTTCGCCGAGCAGTCGATGACGATCCGCCACGTCCCGGTTCGCCTGGAATCGCAGCCGGACCTCTATGCCGACTGGAAGCGCCGGCAGGACTGACCGCGGATGAAGACGGCCGATCCTCCGCGCGCCGTATGGCCGCTGCTGTTCGTCGTCGCGATCGTCGGCCTCAACCTGCGGCCGTTCGTTACCGGCGTCGGACCGTTGGCGCAGGATATTCGGGAGGGGACGGGCCTTGGCCTTCAGGGCCTGTCGCTTCTGACGCTGGTGCCGATGTTGCTGATGGGCGCCTTTGCCTTTGTCGGGCCGTCGCTGCAACGCGCGGCCGGCGCGCGCCGGACGGTCATCGCGGCGCTTGCGGTGCTGGGGATCGGGTCATGGCTGCGGCTGTTCGTCACAACCGGCTGGGCTCTGATCGGAACGGCGGCGGTCATCGGATTCGGCGTTGCGATCGTCCAGGCGGTGTTTCCGGGCGTCATCAAACGCATGTTCCCCGATCATAACGCCAAGGTCATGGGGCTTTACTCCGCGACGCTGATGGGCGGCGGTGCGCTGGGGGCCAAGGCATCGCCGATCGTCGCCCGATGGGCCGGCGACTGGCACATGGGCCTGGCATGGCTCGTCCTTCCCGCCGTGCTCGCCGTGTTGCTCGCCGCCCGCTATCTGCCCGCGGACGGCGGTACCGCGCCCGGCGACGGGGTGATGCTCCACTTGTTGAGGCGTCGGCGGACCTGGTTGCTGATGGTCTGGTTCGGGATTGCCAATGGCGGATATTCGTCGGTGATCGCCTGGCTTCCCCCTTTCTATCAGGCGCTGGGATGGGACCGTAATGCGAGCGGCGGCCTGCTCGCCTTGATGGCCGTCTGCCAGGCGATGGCGGCGCTGGTCCTGCCGCTGCTCATCCGGCGCGGGGGCGACCGAAGAGGCTGGCTGTGGCTGACTCTGACCTGTCAGGCGGCGGGCTTTGCGGGGTTCGCATTCTGGCCGGGACTTGCGCCATCGCTCTGGACCGCGCTGGTCGGCGCCGGACTGGGCGGCTGCTTTGCCTTATCGATGGTGGTGGTGCTCGACCATCTGGCGGACCCGGCGCATGCGGGCGCGCTGTCGGCGGTCATGCAGGGCGGGGGGTTCCTGATTGCGGCGATCCCGCCGTGGATCGTCGCCGTGCTGCACGACGCGACCGGTGGCTTCCTGTCGGGATGGCTGCTGCATCTGGCCTGTGTGGTCGTCGTGATGCTGCTGACGATTCCTCTCGTCCCGCACAGCTATGCGAAGGCGATGCCGCCGCCTGCCTGAAGCCGCGTCGCGCAATTGGCGCGAGCGGCGTTTGCTCTCGTTCGCCCCGGCGCCGGAACGGCAAAAAGGTGGGCACCCCATGGGATGCCCACCTTTCCCTTCGCCTCGATGCTATCGGGGGTCAGAGGCGAAGCTTGGCACCGACCGTCACATAGGTGCCGATCGAATCGTAGTGGACCGATCCGGCGGGGCTCAGCGGCGGATCGCGATCGAACAGGTTGTTGACGTTGGCGAAGAGCGTGAACCGCTCGTCGATATTCGCCTGCGCATTGAGGTCGACATAGACCCGGGCGGAGGTGTCGTTGTTCGAGATGTTCAGCAGATGGTTGTACTGCCCGCCGCCGACATAGCGGACGCGTGCGGTAAAGGTCGCATGATCGTCGCCGTAGGTGACGCTGCCGGTCCCGCGCCAGTGCGGCGTGCCGAAGGTGACGTCGCCGACGTCGCCGGCGCGGTCGATGACCGAGATGCCGTCGTCGATCACGACCTTCGACACATAGGTCGCCAGCGCCCGCAGGCGAAGCGTCCCGCCGCCGACCGGCTGCTGATAGCTCGCCTCGATATCGACGCCGCTGGTCTTGTATTGGGCAAGGTTCAGATAGGTCGAGTTGATCTCTGTCGGGCGGCCCTGGCCGTCGCGCGTGATCTGCGAGCAGGCGTTCTGGTTGCCGTTGCCGCAGGCGGTGATGACGTCCTGGGCGTTCGGCGAGGTGATCGCATCGCGCAGCTTGATGTCGAAATAATCGACCGCGAGGTTGAAGCCCGGCAGGAAGGTCGGGGTAAAGACCGCGCCGAGCGTCAGCGTGCTGCCGATCTCGGGCTTCAGGTTCGGGTTGCCGCCGCCGTAGCGCGTGACGCTGTACGATTGGCCGTTCTCGGACACCGTCGAGAAGGTGGTCGTGCGCGTCGTGAACAGTTCGGCAAGGCTGCCCGAGCGGATGTCGCGCGAGCGCGAGACGCGCAGCAGCAGATTGTCGAGGATGCGATCGGTGGCGCCGATCTTCCACGACCAGATGCCGCCGCTGGTGCTATAGTGGCTGTAGCGCGCGGCGGCGCTGAAATCGAGTTTGCTGAACGGCTGGTCGAGCAGCGGTATCGCGACTTCGCCGAACCCTTCCTGCACGTTGAACCCGCCGTCGAGCGGCGAAAAGTTGAAGCGGCTGAACCCGCGCGCCGTCGAGATGGGATCGATGCTGTTCGTCACCTGCTTTTCCCAGCGCGCCTCGCCGCCGAACGCGATCGAGACCGGGCCGGCCCAGGTCGAGAAGGGGTCGCCGCGCAGGCTGGCGCCCATGCTGTCGAGCCTGGTCGTGTAGACGACCTTGGCGAGGTCGCCGAACACATAGTCGATCGCGGCCGGATCGGCGCGACCGGCACCCAGGATGTTGAGCGGACGGCACGCGGTGTTCGGGTCGGTCAGCGCGACTGCGCAGACGATGTCGCTGCCGACGCGGACCGCATCGAGCGCTTCCGTCATCTTCGCGCCGACGATCTGGTTGTGATAGCTCTGCATGTTGCGCAGTTCGCCATGGTTGTAATAGGCGGAATAGCGCCACGCGCCGTCAGCGAAGCTGCCGTCGACGCCGATGCCGCCCTCGACGTTCTGGCGGTAGTAATCGAAGGTGCGCATGCCGTAATCTTCGAACACGCGGCCGATCCTGACCGTCGTCTCGCCCGCGCCAAGCTGGCTGCGGATGCCGTCGAGATAGGGGTTCGAGGCTTTCAGCGTGTAATTGCCATATTCGGCATAGAAGGGATATTTGGCCCAGATGCGGCTGTAGAGCCCGTCGATCCAGAAGGTCGCGTCGCCGACCTCGAAGCTGGCGCGGGCATAGCCGTTGACGCGCTGATAGGGGTTGGCGAGCGACTTCTGGTCGCCGATCCCGCGCCCTTCGCCGCCGACCATCAGCGTGCCGTCGCCGTTGATCATGCTGCCGTACTGATAGGGGCGCAGCGAGCCGTCGGCCGCGAAGGTCATGCCCTTGAGCGCGCCGGTGGTGATCAGGCCGTCGAGGCCGGTGTTCGCCGGATTGACGTCGCGGATCAATATCTGTTCGGTGCTGCCGGCGGGCGTGAACAGGTCGGCGCTGCCGACATTCTTGCGCGCGTTGCGGCTGAGGATGCCCTCGTCGTTCTGATATTCGCCGCCGATCATGAAATGGCCGCTGCCGCCCGCGAACTCGGTGCCGAAGCTGCCGTTGATGCTGTAGCGATAGCCGTCGCCGCGCGTCGACAGGCCGTTCTGGACGCCAAGCTTCAGGCCCGACAGATTGTCGTCGAGGATGATGTTGACGACCCCGCCGATCGCGCCCGAACCCCAGGCCGCGCTCGCGCCGCCCGTGACGATCTCGACGCGCTTGACCATGTCCTGCGGAATGCTGTTGAGGTCCGACGCGCCGTTGAAGCGGCGGTTGTTGAGCAGGGTCAGCGTGCGCGTGGCGCCCAGGCCGCGAAGGTCCATCGCCGAAGTGCTGGAATTGGTGTTGGCGTTGGTGCTGTTCGGCGACACGGTGGCGCGGAACTGCGGCAGGTCGTTCAGCACCTGCGCGATGCTGGGCCGCGCGCCCTGCGCCAGTTCGGATTCGCCGACGACGGTCGTCGGGGTGGGCGCGTCGAAGCCCTTGCGGTCGATACGCGAGCCGGTGACGACGATCGCCGAATCAGCGGCGGCGCCCTCGTCGCCGGCTTCCTGCGCCGCGGCCGTGCCGCCGCAGGCCAGCGCGAGCATCAGCCCCGCTGCGGCGCTGCCGCCCATCAACAGGGTTTTCAACCCGGTCCGATCGTTACGCATAGATATTCCCCTTTTTTGAATGTCGTTGAATGAAATCGGCGGTCAGTCCGCGCGCGTGAAAAGCAGGTCGAAGGCACGGTTCTCGCCGAAGCGGAGCGCGGTGACGGCGCCTGCCGCATCGCGCTGGAACTTGACGACGATGCGCGAGGCGCGCGGCGCGGCGGCGCCGATGAACACGTCGCGATAGGCCGGTGCGAGCGGCTGGCCGGTCCAGCGCGGACCGCTGTAGACAAGCTGGCCGCCGCTGGCCTGGAAGCTGAGGCAGGTTCCGGTTTCGGCCGAGCAGAAGCGTCCCGCATAAGGCGCGGGATCGAGCGCGGTCACGGCGTCGACCTTGCGATAGGGAATCTTTTCCCCCTCGCGCGTTTCGCGGACCAGGCTGCCCTTCGCGCCGAAGGCGAAGATATCCTCGCGCAGCATCCAGCGCCCCGGCCCGACCGGAACGAGCGCGCGGCCGTCGGCGCGCAGGCCGCCCTTGTCGTCGACGTCGAAACGGAGTGGCGCGCCGCTCACGCTGTCGGCATAGAGACCGGTCGGGGCGGCGCCGCGCGGCACATAGGTCCTGGCGTTGTCGGGCGGCAGGAAGATATCGGCGGCCGCGCGCCCCAGCGCCGGCGCATCGGCATCGCCCGCGTTGCACAGCAGCGATACAGCGAGCCGCTGCGCAGGATAGCGCGCCATCCAGGCCCGATAGCCGCCGGTCGACCCCGAATGGCCGACCTCCTGCTGCCCGCGATGGTCGAGATTCACCAGCGCGAGCGCATAGGCGATCGGCGTCCCGTCGTTGAGCTTCGTCGTCTGCTGCATCTGGGCGGTGAAACCCGGCCCGAAGAAATCGCTGTCGAGCGCCGCCTGCCATTTGACGAGGTCGCCGACGGTGGTGAGCAGGCCGCCATTGCCATAGGCGTCCTCGATCACCTGTTCGTTGCGCCAGACGCCGTCTTCGAACTCATAGGCGCCGGTGCGGCCGGGCACGACGTCGCCATGGTCGTCGCGCCAGCGCGTGCTGGTCATGCCCAGCGGGACGAAGATGCGGTCGCGGGTGAAATCGGCGAGCGACTGCCCGCTGACCCGGTCGACGATGATCGCCAGCAGGTTGTAGTTGCTGTTGCTGTAAAGATAGTGGCTGCCCGGCGCGAAATTGAGCTCGGCCTGACGCGCGGCGATCCGCAGCACGTCGTCGTTGTTCGCGGTGCGCGAATTGCGCGGCCAGCCCTCGATCGCCGAAACCGATCCCCAGTCGCGCAGGCCGCTGGTGTGGTGCAGCATGTGCGCGATCGTGACCGGTGCGGCATAGGCCGGCATTTCGGGAAGATATTTGCGAATGTCGTCGTCGAGCGACAATTTGCCTTCGCGCGCCAGCATCAGGATTGCGGCGGAGGTGAATTGCTTCGAATCCGAACCGGCTTCGTAGATGCTGTCGACGGTGGCAGGCACGCCGAGTTCGAGGCTGGCCATGCCATAGCTTCGCATCGCGATCGGCTGTCCGCCCCGCGAGATGGCGATCGCGCAGCCCGGCGTATCGTCGCGCGCCCAGCGTGCGAACAGCCCATCGAGCTGCGCAATGGTGGCGGCGTCGCCGGGCGCCTGAGCCACGGCCGGCGTTGCGCCGCACAAGGCCAAGGTCGCCCCCGCAAGCAGAGGCAGGCTGGTCTTCATATCCGATTCTCCCGTGGCGCTACGGACAAGGTTCGAGCGCGCCTCCCTAATCGAGGTCGCTGTCACGAAGCTGACACCAACGACGGCGGCCCGGCTTTCGGGTAATGAATGGAAAATTATCGGTGCCGGGCGTGACATTTCCGTATGCGGAGATAGAGGCTGGCCGTAATTTCCATCGAAACAGGGCAAGGAGCGAAGCGGAATCGGATCATGCGCGTGCTGTTGGTGGAGGACGACGAGCGCCTGTCGCGCGGCATGGCCGCCTCGCTGGAGGCGGCCGGCTTCGCGGTCGATTGCCTGGCCAATGGTGAAGACGCGCTGCATCTCGCCGAAAGCGAGCCCTACAGCGCGATCATCCTCGATCTGGGACTTCCCGACATGGACGGGCTCGACGTGCTGGGGGCGCTGCGCACACGCGGGGTGACGACGCCGATCCTGATCCTGACCGCACGCGACATGATCGACGACCGGGTCACCGGCCTCGATCGCGGCGCCGACGATTATATGGCCAAGCCGTTCAGTCCGCGCGAACTCGAATCGCGCCTGCGGGCGCTCGTCCGGCGCAGCCAGGGGACGGCCGACCCGGTGCTGCGGATCGGCGCGCTGTCGTTCGACCGGTCGAGCCGGACGGTGACGCTCGACGGCCGGGCGATCAATCTGCGCCGCCGTGAGCTCGCGGTGCTCGAAACGCTGATGGGGCGGCCGGGCAAGGTGATCCCGAAGGAAAGGCTGGCGGCGGAAGTCTTCAATTTCGACGATGCCGTGACGCCCAACGCGCTGGAGGTCTATGTCGGGCGCCTGCGCCGCAAGCTGCAACCGTCGGGCCCCGCGATCCGCACCGTGCGCGGCCTCGGATATATGATCGAGACCGATTGACCGATGCGCCGTCTTCCCCCCTCGCTGCGCTTTCGCCTGACCGCGGCCGTTCTCCTGCCGCTCACGGGGCTCGTGCTGTTCTTCGGTATCATCACGACGCTGGTCGCGCGCAACAACGAGGCCGATACCGTCGACCGGGTGTTGATCGGGTCGGTGCGCACTCTCAGTCTCGCGTACAACAGCCCGGCGGCCGACCGCGAACGACTGATCCCGCTCGCGGTTCACCTGCTCAAGCGGCGCGCGCGTCCGGTCGTGCATTACAGCGTCTGGCGCGGCGACCGGCTGATCGCCGGCGACGCGGCGCTGCGCCCGCCCGCCGACTATAGCCCGATCGACGACGGCACGATCGACCGCCATCCCCCGACGGTCTTCACCAACGCCTATCGCCAGACCCGGCTGGTGCGCGGCTATCTCGACCCCGCCGATGCGCGCGCGGTGACGCAGGCCGCCTATCTGCGCGATGGCACATTGCACGGAAAGCCCGCGCGGATCGCGATGGAAATCCGCCGCGCGCACGGCGATGACCAGTTGATCGCGATCCAGATCGCCGATTATGTCGACGACCGCCTGGCGCACGAGCGCGCCTTCCTGCGGCAGGTCCTGATGATCGGATTGACGGCGCTGTTCGTGACCGGCCTGCTGTTCTGGCTGGCGATCCGCTGGGGCCTGCGCCCGCTCGGCACGCTGACCGAACAGGTCGAGGCGGCACGGCGCGCCGCCTCTCCCTCGGTCCGGCTCGATGCGGACGAGGCGACGCCGACCGAAATCCGTCCCTTCGTCGCCGCGTTCAACGGACTGATGGCGCGGCTGGAACGCGCGAGCGAATCGCTGCGCCAGTTCACCTCGAACGCCTCGCACCAGATGCGCACACCGCTGGCGGTCGTGCGCGTACAGCTCGATGTGCTCGAACGCTATGGCCCGCAATCGCGGCAGGGGCAGGCGGCGCTGACCGACATTCCGCACGCCATCGACACGCTCGAACAATTGCTGCGCCAGTTGATCGCGCTCGCGCGGAGCGAGGATCAGGGGATGATATCGGTGCAGCCGTTCGACCTTGCCGACATCGCCGCCGGCGTGACCGGCGAGCGCGCCGCGCAGGCTTCGGCCGACCGGCTCATCAGCTATGAAAAGGAGGGCGAGGGTCCGGTGATGGCGATGGGCCAGCCCACGCTTGCCGCCGAGTTGATCGGCAATCTGCTCGACAATGCGATACGCTACAGCCGCCCCGGCGGGATGGTCTCGGTCCGCCTGACGAACGACGCGCGCGGGCCGCTGGTCGAGATCGACGACGACGGCCCCGGCATTCCCGAGACGGAGCGCGAGAAGGTATGGGATCGCTTTTACCGCATCCAGGGGCGCGGGCAGCCGACGGGGACCGGCCTGGGCCTGCCGATCGCGCGCGCGCTGGCGCAGCGCATGGGCGCGGAGATCGAGCTGGCCGATGGCCGGACGGGGCGGGGGTTGTGCGTGACGGTGCGTTTTCTGCGCGCCGATTGACCGATGACAGGTTGGTGTCAGCGCCGCCGCCTATTCGCTATGCTTCACATCAGGGGAGCATCCGCATGTCGACCAATTTCGCCCGTCCCTTTGCCTGCCCCAAGGTCCTGCGCATCCTGTTGCTGGCCGGATCGGCCACGGCGGCGCTGACCGGGCTTTCGGTCCATGCCCAGCAGCGCGGCGGCCAGACGCTCGAAACCGCGCCGGTCCCCAGCACGCCGATCGCGGGCGATTTCAGCCTCGCCGCCGTCGGCGACCTCATCTATCTGCGCCCGATGCTGGCGACGCTGGAGAAGCAGGCGCCCGAGATGCTGCGCATCCTGCGCGGTGCCGACGTGACCTTCGGCAATTTCGAGACCACGGCGCTCGACCTCGCGACCTTCAAGGGGTCGCCGCAGGCCGAATCGGGCGGAACCTGGATGCTCGCCGACCCGGGCGTGCCCAGAGACGTCGCCGCGATGGGGATCGACATCGTCGGCCACGCCAACAACCATGCGACCGACTGGGGCGTCGAGGGGATGATCGAGACGCTGAAGCTGCTCGATGCCGCGAAGCTGGTGCGCGCCGGAACCGGGCGGACGATGGCGGAAGCGCGCGCGCCCGCCTATTATGACGGACCGCAGGGGCGCGTCGCGCTCGTCTCGGCAACGACGACCTTCACCCCCATGACCCCCGCGGCCGACCCGCTGGGCCGGGTGCCGGGCCGTCCCGGCGCCAACACGATCCGCAGCACCGAGATCGGACAGGTGTCTGAAGCCGACCTTGCGGTGCTGGCGCGCATCACCGGAACGAAGCCGGGCGCGCCGGTGCGGATCAAGGGCCGCGACTTTCGCGCGGTCGATGCTCCGACGACCCCGATGACGATCGGCTACGATCTCAACCAGAAGGATCTCGCCGCCAATCTGCTCGCGGTACGGCAGGCCAGGCAGAACGGCAATTTCGTCGTCTTTTCGCTGCACAATCACGAACCCGGCAACGCCAGCCAGACCCCCGCCGATTTCGCGCCCGGTCTTGCCCACCAGATCATCGATGCGGGCGCCGACGTCTATATGGGGCACGGGCCGCACCAGCTTCGCGGCATCGAGATATACAAGGGCAAGCCGATCTTCTATTCGCTCGGCAACTTCGCGATGATGAACAATTCGCTCGATGATGTGCCTGCCGACATGTTCGACCAGTTCGGCGTCACGCCGGGCAGCGTGACGACCCCCGAACTGCTCCAGGCGCGCAATGCGAAGAGCTTTTCCGATCCCAACCTCTATGAATCGGTGATCGCGACCACGCATTTTCGCGACGGACGGCTGACCGAGGTGCGCCTGTATCCAATCGACCTCGGCGTCACCGCGACGGGCGCGGCGCGCGGCGTGCCGAACATGGCCGACGCGGCGACCGGCGCCCGCATCCTCGAACGGCTCCAGCGGCTGTCGGCGCCTTTCGGCACGCGGATCGACATCGTGAAGGGCGTCGGCATCATCCGCGTCGCGAACTAGGCCGGGCTAGGCGCACGCCGCGCCCGCCGCCGGCCGCCGTTTCATAGGAGTGAGACTTGCAGACCGCCGATTTCCTGATCGTGGGCGGCGGCATCGCCGGCGTGTCCGCGGCCGCACGGCTCGCGCCGCACGGCCGAACCATCCTGCTCGAGGCCGAGGACGGTTTCGGCTATCATTCGAGCGGCCGCAGCGCGACCTATTATCATTTTGGCATCGGCAAGTCGGTGGTGCGCGGCATGACGGCGTTCAGCCGCGCCCATTTCGAAACCGTGGGCGCCAACGGCACTGCGCTGTCGCGTCCTTCCTCCGCGCTGTTCATCGCGCCGCCGGAGATGCTCGCGGGGCTCGACGCGCTGGAGGCGGAGATGCGGCCCTATAGCGACGGGCTCGAACGCCTGGACGCCGATGCCGTGCGCGCCGTCGTGCCGGTCCTGCGTTGCGGCGGCGACGGGATCGTCGCCGCAGTGCTCGACCGGACCGCGCGCCGCCTCGACAGCGAGGCGCTGCAGCAGGATTACCGCGCCGCGATCAAGCGCGAAGGCGGCCGGTCGATCGCGGGCGCCCGCGTCGTCGCGATCGCCCGCGACGGGGCGGCCTGGGTCGCGACCACTGCGGCCGGCGATCGGTTCGCCGCCCCCGTCCTCGTCAACGCGGCGGGCGCCTGGTGCGACGGGATCGCGCGGCTGGCGGGCGTCGCGCCGTTGGGCCTGCAACCGCTGCGCCGGACGATCATCGTCCTCGACGCGCCGCCCGGTCAGGAGGTTCGCGACTGGCCGTTCACCAAGACCGCGATCGACGATTTCTACATGCTGCCCGAATCGGGGCGGCTGCTCGCGTGCCCCGTCGACGAGGTGCCGAGCGAGCCGACCGACGCCCAGCCGGAGGAATATGACATCGCGCTCGCGGCGGCGAAGGTCGAACATTATACCTCGCTCGCCGTCCGGCGGATCGGCCATAGCTGGGCGGGGCTGCGCACCTTCACGCACGACCGCGTTCCGGTCGCCGGCTTCGCCCCCGACGCCGACGGCTTCTTCTGGCTCGCGGGCCAGGGCGGATATGGCCTTCAGACCGCCCCGGCGATGAGCGCGATCGCCGAGGCGCTCATCACCGGCGGCATATGGCCCGCGGGTCTGACCGACTGGGGCATCGCACCCGCCCATCTTGCGCCCGAACGGCTCGGGGTCGGGGCCGTCTAACGAGCGTGTGGCGCCGACGTCGTGCGTCAAGCTTGCTGGGGTGAATGTCGGAACCGGTGATGCCCACGTCCCCGCGGATCGCGGCGACGAGGGCTTCGGCTTTCTCTTCCTCGAAGCCGTCACGACAGCGCGACGAGGATATGCGTGCGCAGTCCGGCCGGGTTCGCGCGATATTTGCGCTCGGTTCCGATCACGGCACCGGCGACGACGGCACCGGCGATCGGCCAGAGGAGGTCGGGACTGAGCATGTCCATGGCCTAGCCGACTCCCCGCATGAGCCCGGGGACGAGCGGGATGCGCGCCGCCCCCGCGGCGTCCGCGGCATCGCGTGCGTCATTGCCCGCGCTCTGACCGCGGCGAACACCCCCAGTGTCGAGGATCAGCGCGGCGTCATGTTCGCGAAATATCGGTCTGCATGACCAGCCAACGCAAGCCGCGTCTCCCGGTTGCTCGACGCGGACGGCCCGCACCCCGATCGCAACTTTTCGGGCAGAGCTTCATTTCGACAGGGTAGGGCAAGGATAGGGACTGCAATGCGCACCTGCCGGATCGACCAATCCTCGATGATCGATTGCGCGGCGTTCGATCCGGATACATCCATCCTTTGCATCCGCTTTCGCGATAGCGGCATCTATTTCTATTTCGACGTTCCGGAGGAACTGTTCGACGGCTTGTGCCGGGCGGCGTCGGCGGGGACCTTCTTCAACGACCGGATCAGGGACCGGTTTCGCTGCGAGCGCGACCCCGAACGCCTTCGCTTCCGTCCCTATGGCTAGCCGGCAGTCCGGTGGGCCCGCCTTTCCTCCTGACAGGGACGGGCGGACAACATCGTCGTGCGTTGCCGTAAAGAGGGGAGTAGAAGGAGCTGCAGCGAGGGGCAGCCGCTTCGGCGATAGCGTGATGCCGATGCCGGAATGCTGCGCGTCGAGGGCCTCCGCCCTCCCGAGCCTGGCTGTCGGCGTGCCTTGCGAATTGTCGGGCTCCCATGGCTGGCGAGCTTTTGTTGCGCTGGTATAGGGCAAACCGACCAGCAGCATGCCGGCGGAACTCCGGCTGCTTCGCTTTGACGACGAACCGGGGGTGGAATGAGCATCGAACTGCGCGTCTTGTGCGGTCCCGAAATCAGCGAAATGCTGCCCATGTCGGCTTGCATCGATCTGATGGAAACCACGATGATTGCGGTGTCCGAAGGGCAATCGCTGCTGCCGCTGCGCAGCATCATGACGATGCCCGGCGACATCGGTGCGCTCGGGATCATGCCGGGCTATCTGGCGACCGCCGATATGTACGCGGTCAAGCTGCTCAGCCTCTTCCCCCGCAATGCCGGCACCGACCTTTCATCACATCTCGGGATGCTGGTGCTGTTCGAAACCGGCCACGGCCGCCCGGTCGGGCTGCTCGACGCCGCCGAGATCACGGCGATCCGGACGGCCGCCGCCAGCGGCATGGCGACGCGCCTTCTCGCCCGCGGGAAAGCGACGCGACTGGCCATATTGGGCACCGGCGAACAGGCGAGGCGGCATGTCGAGGCGATGATTGCCGTCCGGCCGATCGCGGACATCCGCATCTGGGGCCGCAATCCCGCGAAGGCGCACGCTCTCGCCGCATCCTGCGCCGCCACCTATGATGTCGGCTGTCGCGCCGTCGAACAGGTGGCCGATGCCGTGGCGGGCGCCGACATCGTCTGCACCACGACCCACGCCTCCGAACCGATCCTGCCGGGTGCGTGGATCGAACCGGGCACGCACCTCAACATCGTCGGCTCAAGCATTCCGAGCGCCGCCGAGATCGACGGCGATCTGGTCACGAAGTCGCACTTCTTCGTCGATTATCGGGATTCCGCGCTCAACCAGGCCGGCGAATATCTGCGCGCGATCGCCGCGGGCCTGATCGGTCCCGATCATATCCTCGGCGAGATCGGCGAGGTCGCGTCGGGCAAGGTGGCGGGACGCTGCAGCGACGACGACATCACGATCTACAAATCGCTGGGCATCGCCGCGCAGGATATCGCGGCAGGACATCATGTGCTGGCCCGCGCTGCCGACCGGAACATCGGACAATGTGTTTCGTTCGGTTGAGGGCCTTGTCGGCTTCGGTTTCCCCCCGTTCTTGATCGGCAGCACCGAATGCGCGTCCGCCCAAGTTGATCCATTTGAAGTTTTGCCGATTTTTGCGGCGCTCCCCTTGCTCCATGGGGAACTCCCCCATCGAGGGGCGCGTCTCTCCTGCATCTTGGAACGCCCGCAGGAGCTCGAAGATGGCGGAAAAGGACAAACGCGCCGACGGTGATGCCCGGTCCGAGCAGGCCGAGGGCGCTCCGACGCCGGGCGGACTTCCGCAGGAGGATGTCGAGGATCGCGACAATGTCGGCATCGTGAAGCCCGAGGACTATCCGCCCGATCAGCGCGCGTCGGCCGAGACCGCTGGCCTCGGACGGGACCGCAGCGAAAAGGGCAGGCCGGCAACGCCGCGTGCGAAGCCGAACCGGAGCGATTAGAGGAGGTTGTGATGGCGATCTGCGATCAATGCGGCAACGATTATGACAAGAGCTTCACCGTCGAACTCGGCGGGAAGACCTCGACCTTCGACAGTTTCGAATGCGCGATCGAAGCCCTGGCGCCGCGCTGCGCCCATTGCGACTGTCGAATCATCGGACATGGCGTGGAAGAGGGCGACGATATCTTCTGCTGCGCACATTGCGCCGGACAGAGCGGCGGCACTCAGATCAGGGATCGGGCATGACAGATGATCGGCATATCTGGGATTTGCGCGGCACGCTGACGCGCGCGCATGACGAAGAGAGCGGCATCGAATTGCCGCCGCTGGAAGATGATCTGCCGGTGGCGAGGCCGCTTCGCGAAATTCTTGTCGCGTTCCATCGGGCATCGCCGCAGGACCGCGAACAATTCACGCTCATGCTGGAAAACGGCCAGGCGTTCAGTGCCGACGACATATCCGAACTTCTTTCGCGCCCTGATTCGCCGTTCCGCTGAAGCCTGTCCCATGGCGCGAGCGTCAGTCGGCCACCTCGAACAGGCCCGCCGCGCCCATCCCTCCTGCCGTGCACATGGATACGACGACCCAGCGTATGCCGCGGCGGCGACCTTCGAGCAGGGCGTGGCCCACCAGCCTGCTTCCCGTCATCCCGAACGGATGTCCCACCGCGATCGCGCCGCCGTTGACGTTCAATCGAGCCTCGTCGATGCCCAGAAAATCGCGGCAATAGAGGCATTGGCTGGCGAAAGCCTCGTTTATCTCCCATAATCCGATGTCATCGATCCCGAGCCCCGCACGTTGCAGCAGCTTGGGGATGGCATGGATCGGACCGACGCCCATCTCCTCCGGAGCGCAGCCCGCCGCCTGAAAGCCCCGATAAAAGCCCAGTATCTCTTTGGCCTCCGCTTCTGCGGCCGACCGCTCCATCAACAATTGCGCCGATGCGCCATCGGACAACTGGCTGGCGTTTCCTGCCGTGACATGCTGTCCCTGTGCGATCAACTCGCCGTCCCGGAACACGGGCTTCAGCCCGGCGAGCGCCTCTTTCGTTGTATCGCCACGAACACCCTCGTCGCGATCGATCCTGACCTCCTCGACACCCGAAACCACTCCTTCCCTGGAGCGAAGCGCGCGTTCCACGGTTATGGGCACGATCTCGTCGGCGAACAGGTTGCGCTCGATTGCTTCCGTGGCACGGCGATGGCTCTCCGCCGCGAAGCCGTCCTGTGCGTCCCGCGAAATGCCGTAGCGCTCGGCGACGAGTTCGGCCGTTTCGATCATGGCCATATAGGCGTGCGGTTGTCCCGAAATGACCGATCGGTTCTGGATCGGGGGTGGCGCCTGCGGAATGGCGAGGCTGACGCTCTCCATGCCACCCGCCAGGGCTATGTCGATATCGTCGGCGATAATGGACCGCGCCGCCAGTGCGATTGCGGACAGGCCGGACCCGCATTTGCGATCGAGCGTCATCGCGGGAATGCTGATCGGCAGACCGGATGCGAAAATCGACATCCGGCCAAGATTGGATCCTTGGGAGCCGTGCTGAAGGGCGGTGCCGAAATAGACATCGTCTATCCGCGCGGGATCGATGCCAGACCGTTCGACCGCGGCTTTCAGCACATGGCCGGCCAGCACCGGGGCTTCGGTGATGTTGAAGGCGCCCTTGTGTGCCTTGCCGATTGCAGTACGGGCGGTTGCGACGATGGCTACTTCACGCAAGGTTCAATCCTTTCCGCCGAGGGTTCGGGACCACTCTCCGCCGCTTGCCGCGACATGGCGGAGCAACGCTGACGGCTGCCATCGGGGGCCCAGCTCGGCACCCAGGCGCTCCGCCATCGCAACCACGCGGTCCAGCCCGGTCTGTTCGCCCCAGTACATCGGTCCTCCGCGATGCGCCGGGAAGCCATAGCCGTTGACCCACGCTACATCGATATCGCTGGCGCGCAGCGCTATGCCTTCCTCGACCTCGCGCGCGCCTTCGTTGATAATCGGCAGGAACAAACGGTCGCGAATCTCTTCGTCGGTGAAGCTTCGTTGTCGGATACCCAGTTCGCGCGCTGCCGCCTGGATAATGGCGAGGGCTTCGGGGTCGGTGATGCGTTTTCGGCCTTCATATCGATAGAATCCGGCCCCGCTTTTTTGCCCCAGGCGCCCGGCCTCGACCATCTTTTCGATCAGCGGGGACAGCCGTTCCTCGGGCGGCAGCGTTCTGGCTCTCACGGATCGTACCAACGCGGCCACGTCTAGCCCCGCCATGTCGCGCATGGCCACCGGGCCCATAGGCATGCCGAACGCTTCCGCCACATGATCGATCTGTTCCGGGCTGGCGCCCTGCTCCATCAGAAATTCGGCCTGGCCGGTATAAAATTGAAGGGAGCGGTTGGCGATGAAGCCATCGCAATTCCCCGCAAGCACGGCAACCTTCCCCAACCGCCTGGCAAGCGCCATTCCCGTGGAAAGCGCCTCTGGGCTGCTGGCGCTCGACCGCACGACCTCAACCAGCTTCATGATATGCGCGGGCGAGAAGAAATGCAGGCCGATCACCCGCGACGGATGGTTCGACGCGGCTGCCATGCGGTCGATGTCCAGCGAACTGGTGTTGCTTGCAAGGATGGCATGGGCAGGAGTGACCTCGCCAAGGCGCTCGAAAATGCTTTCCTTGATCGCCATCTTTTCGGGGGCGGCCTCGATCACAAGATCGCAGGAAGAGAAGCTCTGATAGTCGGTATGAAAATGAATATGATTCTGCGCGGCGTGGCGCGCCGCATCGCTCATCGCGCCACGCGCCACTGCACCCGCATGAATTTGCGCGATCCGTTGCTGCGCGGCCGACGTGGCATCCTGATCGACATCGACAAGAATGACATCGATGCCGGCATCGGAAAGGGCGACCGCAATGCCCGATCCCATCAGTCCGCCGCCGACGATTCCTGCCCGCGCCACCTCCAAGGCCGGAGCCGGGTTGTTTCCGAGCGCCTTGGCGGCGTCGCGCTCGGCAAAAAACGCGTAGGCGAGCGCTCTGTTCTGCTCGCCCCCCTGCAACGCGTCGAACTGCGCTCGTTCAAATGCCACGCCTTCCGCCCCAGGCAAGCGGCATGCGGCCTCGATGCAATCGACGATGGCATCCGGCGCCAGACGCCCGCGGGCACGCTTGCGATTGTTCGTCCGGGCATCCGTGAAGATCGTGGCATCGACGTTTGCGATGGCGTGGCTTCTTTCCAGAATCGGCGGCGGAACGTCGCCAGCGGCAAGCCGGTCGCGCAGAAAGCGGGCGGGTGCGTCGTGGGTGTCGGTCACGATCGCGTCGAATATGCCGAGATCGAACGCTTCCTTTGCATCCAGGCGCCGGCCGGAAAGTATGACGTCGAGCGCGACCCGTGGCCCGCAGAGCCGGGTAAGGCGCTGTGTGCCCCCCGCGCCCGGCAACAGGCCGAGCTTGACCTCGGGTAAACCGACCGTTGCATCGGGGAGTCCGACACGAAACGTGCAGGTCAGCGCGAGTTCGAGGCCGCCGCCCAAGGCGCTTCCATGTATGGCAGCGACGCTGGGCTTGCCTGCCTCGATCATGTCCTGGATATCCCGCACGGTCGGGGATTGCAGGTGCATCCCTTGCTGGAGTTCCTTGATGTCGGCACCCGCTATGAAGGTCTTGCCGATCGTCCGAAGTATGAGTCCGTCCACGAGAGGGTCGGCATTGGCGGCCGCAATCGCCCGGGCCAGCCCCTGCCTGACGGTCAGGCTCAAGGCATTGACCGGCGGATGGTCGACCGAAATGAATGCGAGCCCGTCGCTCACATGGATGTCTACTGGACCCACCTTCATATCCTTACTTGATCAGGAAACCGGCATCGACCGGAAGCGCCACGCCGGTTATGAAACGCGCCTCGTCGGAACACAGCCAGAGTATCGCATTCGCCACATCCTCCGCTTCCACCCATGGAGTCGGCAGAATATTGATGCGCGCGGCAGCTTTCTCGATGTCCGCAGCGGTCGGATGCTCAAGATCCGGTCTGAACAGCCGGAAATGAGCCTCATGCTCTATCATCGGGGTCCGGACGGTCGTCGAACACACCGCGTTCACGCGTATCCATTTCGGTCCCAGCTCTGCGGCCAGGGATTGCATCAGGCCGATGACACCGTGCTTCGCCGCCGAATAATGCGAAACGCCGGGAAGCGCCTTGATGCCGGTGGCAGAGGCGGTGAAAATGATCACGCCATTTTCCGTCGCGCGCAGATGGGGGATGGCGGCGCGGCAAGTCCGCCAGGCCCCCGAAAGATTGACCTCGATCATTCGGTCCCATTGCTCTGTCGTCAACTGGTCGGAAGCACCCATTCCGGAAATTCCGGCGTTGGCGATCACGAAGTCGAGCCGGCCGAACGCTTTGACACCGCAGTCGATGGCATGCTCGATCGCCGCCAGATCCCGGATGTCTCCGTGCTTCGCGACGATCTGCCGGCCTTGCGCCTGAACGGCGGCGACGGTTTCCTCGAAATCGGCCGGTATCGAGGAAGGTGAATCCGGTGCGACCGCGCCGCATATGTCGAGGGCGATAATATCCGCTCCTTCGCGGGCGAATGCGACCGCGACCGCCCGGCCTTGCCCTCGCGCCGCCCCGGTGACGAACGCCACTTTCCCTTCAAAACGTCCTGTCATGCCCTGACCTTTTCAGGCGCCCATGCGTGAATGCCTGCGCCCAGATGCGCGCCGCCGTCGATTTGCAGCAACTGTCCGGTGATCAGTTGCGCCGCGTCGCTGGCGAGAAAGGCCACGAGTTCCGCAATGGCTTGTGTGTCGGTGCCGCGACCGAGCGGGATGGCGTCCATTCTTTCGAGCGCGCGTTCCCGCGCCGTCGGATCCAGATTCTCGGTAAAGACGATCCCGGGGCCGATGCAGTTGAGGCGGATTCCCTGGCTGCCCCATTCGAGCGCAAGCGTTCTCGTCAGGCCGAGAACGCCCGCGCGGGCGGCAACGCCGTGGGCGGCGCCCATGATGCCCCGATCTATGCCGGTGAGCGACATATTGACGACGGCGCCGCGGCGCCTGGCCAGATGCGGGTGCGCCGCAAGGATAAGGCTGAAGACGGCGGACAGATTGAGATCGATCACGGCATCCCAGCCGCGTCGCGAAATCTGCGTCGCCGGAGCATAGAACTGGCCACCGGCATTGTTCACCAGCAGGTCGATTCCATGATCCCCCGCCACTTGCGAGATCATCTCGGCCGCCATGTCGGCGTCTCGCACGTCGCATGCGACGGCCGCGACGCAACCGCCTCGCTCCCCGGCTTGCTTCGCCGTTTCCTCGAGCGTTTCCAGGTGCCGCCCGACCCCCGTCACATGCGCTCCGAGCGCGGCAAGACGAAGCGTAATGGCCCGACCGATACCGCTTCCGGCACCCGTGACCAGACAACGCCGTCCGGCGAGGCATGCATCGGCGAGAACCTCAGCTGATCCGCCGCTCATGGCCGCTCCAATAGATATCTCGAAGGGTTCGCTTGAGGATTTTTCCGGACGCGTTGCGCGGCATTTCCTCAACAAAATCGATGGATTTCGGGCATTTGTAGGCGGCAATGCGTTCGCGCGCCCACGCGATCAGCTCCGCCTCGTCGGGCCGTTCGCCGCGCGGCAGCACGATAGCCTTTACCGCTTCGCCCCACCGCGCGTCGGGGACGCCGATGACGGCGACGGCATCCACGGACGGATGCGCGGCCAGGACATGTTCGATTTCGATCGGATAGACATTCTCGCCGCCCGTCACGATCATGTCCTTGATGCGGTCGGTGAGGAACAGATAGCCGTCGTCGTCGAGAAACCCGGCGTCTCCGGTCCGGAGCCAGCCGTCGCCGGTTATCACCGCGGCCGTTTCCTCGGGCTTTCGCCAATAGCCTTCCATCATGCCGGGGCTGCGGCCCCACACCTCGCCGACGACGTGCCTCGGGCAATCGCGGCCGGTTTCGGGGTCCACGACCCGCACGTCGCCCCACGGGACCGCCGTGCCTGCGGAACGAAGGCGCCCGTGATGTTCGTCGTCGAGCGCATGATCCTCGGACCGGAGGATCGTGATCGTGCCGTTGATTTCGGTGAGGCCATAGCCTTGCACGAGGCCGCACGGCAGCACGGTCAGCGCCCGCGCCAACACCGGTTCGGTTATCGGCGCCGCGCCATAGAGTATCTTGCGCAGTCGCGACAGGTCGCGTGGCGGACTGTTCTCGATGGCTCCGATCACCTGCTCGAGCATGATGGGCGCCATCATTGCATTGGTCACCTGCTCCGATGCCAGCAGATCGGCGACCGCATTCGCTTCGAACTCCGAGACCAGTATGTCATGCCCTCCGCACGAAAGGGCGAGCAGTCCCCAGCAGGCGCCGGCGGTGTGGAAGGTCGGCATGCAGACAAGGCTGACGCTATGCTCGTCAAAGGCCCACGCCTCGGCGGCACCGGGCATGATCGACCAGAGGCTTTGATGGGTGAAGGCGACGCCCTTGGCATGGCCGGTCGTTCCCGACGTGTAGCAGATCATGCAGATGTCGCCCTGACGGGAAACATGCGCCCGCGGAGCGTCGTCGGCGGATCGCATCCGGCAGGCGTAGCCGTCGGCAGAGGGGTCGTCGAAGTCGAGACGGATCGGAGGTTCGTTGAGCCCGCGGCACGCGTCGTCGAGCAGCCCCATGGCCGCCCGCGACGCCAGCGCGACACGCGGCGAGCAATCCTCCAGTTGCGCGGCGAGTTCAGCCGCGCTCAGCCGCCAATTCATGCCGACCGAGATCGCTCCCAGCTTCGCGACTGCGAATATGATGTCGAAATGCTCGGCACGGTTGCGGCCGAGAAAGGCGACGCGATCGCCTTGTGCGACACCCAGCCGGGCGAGCAGATCGGCGGCGCGATTGCTGTCGCGCTCGAGTTGGGCGAAGCTGCGTGTGCGCCCTTCGAAGCTGAGCGCGGGGCGGTCGGGCGTGGCAACTGCGAAGTGGCGCACGATGTCGTCAATGGTCTGCATGATATCCATTCTACAGCCAGACCTTGCCCGACTGCACCGCCATATGATCACTGTTGAGCACGGGAGCGGGCGCCAGATCCCCGACACCGGGCAGCGGGGGGCGGAGCCATCCATCGGCCGCGACCATTCCGCGCTCGCTGAGCCAGGGGTCCGCAAGCGCTTCCGAAGGGGTGAGCAGGGGGTCCGCCGGGACGCCGGCTTGCTCGAGCCGCTCGATCCATTGCGCCATGCCGCGGCTGGCGAAGGCGCGCGAAAGGATATCGGCCAAAACGGCGGCCTGGCCCCGGCGCTTGCGCCAGTCCCATTCTTCGCTTCCCGCAGGAAAGACGAAACCTTCCTCGCTCAAGGCGTTGACCAGCGCGCGCCACAGCCGCGGCTCGATGGCGCCGATCGCGATCGCGCGCCCGTCGCCGGTTTCATATATGTCGTTTGCGGGCTCCAGATAACGCGTCCAGGCCGCGTCGTCGCCACGCTCTTGCGCTGCCGCCCGCCATGTCAGCCAGTGCAGCATGACTTCCTGCATCGCGATTTCCAGCGTGGCGCCGACGCCCGTCCGCGACCGCTGTATCAGCGCGGCGAGAATGGCCTGGACCGCCATGGCGGCACCGCCGAGGTCGGCGACGGGCATGGCGGGCCGGGTCGATCGCCGCCCTTGTCCCGACCATGTCGTGGGGAGAGCCAGTGCTCCCGACCGCGCCAGAAAATTGAGATCATGGGCCGGAGCCGTCTCGCGCGAGCCTCGTCCGAACCCGCTGATCGCGCAATAGACGAGCCGCGGGTTCAATGTCCGCAGCATATCGGCGCCGACACCGAGCCGGTCGGCGACACCGGGCCGGAAGTTTTCGACGACCACGTCGGCCGAGCGGGCGATATCGAGCAGTCGCTCTCGCCCTTCGTCCCGCTTCAGATCGAGCTCCACGGACCGTTTGCCGCGATTGTAGCTGTCGAAAAAAGCGCCGTCATAAAGATGCCGGCCCGGCTCTCCGCCGGGCGGCTCCACTTTCAGGACATCGGCCCCCAGCCAAGCCAGGTGCAGGGCGCAAACCGGGCCCGGGAGCAGCGTGCCGAGGTCGATGACCCGAATCCCTGCAAGCGGGCTGTCAGGAGTGGCTGTGCGGCTGTTCATAACGACCTACTGGGTAGTATGACGCAGGAATGTCCGTCAACCCCTCTTGACAGGGGTACCTCAAAATACATACTACTGAGTAGGTCATAATAATTGATCCTGAAGATAATGGGGTCCGGAAATCAATTTGTGGGAGGAAATTTACATGCAGAAGCATCTCATACCATCGCTCCTAGCTCTGTCGGTGGGGCTGATTTCGGTGCCTGCGGTCGCGCAGGATTCCGCGGCGGACGCATCCTCTCCGGCTGCTCAGCAAGATCGATCGGGCGACCAGCTCCAGGACATCGTCGTTACGGCCCAGAAGCGTGAGGTCGGCTTGCAACGGTCGGCAATCGCAGTAAGCGCCCTGGGTGGCGAGACGCTCGCGGAAGACCGGATTCTGAGCTTTGAGGACGTCGCCAAACGAACGACGTCGCTGTCTTTCACCGCGATCTCCGGCCTCGACCAGGAATTCAACATTCGCGGCATCACAAACACCCGGCTCGATTCGCCGTCGGCCGACCAGTCGATCGGCATTTTCATCGACGATGTTTATGTCGGGCGCCCCGGGCTGTTCAATTTCGACCTTTATGACGTCGAACGCGTCGAAGTGGTGCGCGGCCCGCAAGGCGTGCTGCTCGGCCGAAATGTGGTGGGCGGTGCGATCAACATCATCACCGCCAGCCCCAGCTTCACGCCGTCCGGCAGCTTCAGCATATCCTATGGCAATCTGGACGACCTGCTGGTTCGCGGGCATGTGACCGGGGGCCTGTCCGATACCGTCGCGGCGCGGTTCTCGTTTCAGACTCACCGCAACAGCGGTTATTCGCGCGACCTCCTCAACAATCGGAACCTCGACGATGTCCGCAGCCTCCAGGCTCGCGGACAATTGCTGTTCGAACCGCAGGATTCAGACTTTCGGGCACGCCTTATCGTTGACGTGACCCACGACGAATCGAACGGAATCGCGCAGATCGCTATCGACGGGCCCGATGCGGGCCGTGGGCCGTGGAGCGCGGCACGGGAGCAAATCGGGATTCTGCGCGGCAGGCCGCTCACGATCCGCGAGGCATTGCCGCAGCATCCGATCTTCGCGGGCGATGTGGCCGCTACGCCCCAGGGCATGGTGCGCGACGCCATCGGCGTCAATGCGCAGATCAGCAAGGGCCTCGGCGACATCGCCACGATCGAAGCGGTGATCGGCTATCGGGACGGCAAGGCCAACAGCCAGTATGACCAGACCGGTCTCGGACCCATCAACGGATATGGGGTCATTTCGCCCACGCTGTTCACCACGCCGGTCGGCGAAAGCGAAGATGCGCGCCAGTTCTCCCAGGAACTGCGGATCGTTTCCAAGCCGGTGGATGTCGGTTTCGACTGGATCGTGGGCGCCTATCATCAGCGCGATAATGTCACCAAGATCGACCATTTCTGGGGCGAAGTGCCGATGGTGGCGCTCGATCAGCTTTCCGGCGAATCGCTCTGGCATAACCATGCGATCAGCGAGACCTGGGCGGCGTTCGGCCAACTTGGCTATCGTTTCTCGCCTTCGTTGCGCGCGGTCGCGGGCCTTCGCTATTCGCACGACAAGAAACGGGGAAGGGTGGTCGGAACGGCGGTCGAGACGGGTGACCGCTTCAACCCCGGCGGAACGGTCCCCCTGTCGCCGCTCGGGGTCGGGCTGGCCACTGGAGAATCCTTCGATGCCGACTATAGCGACAGCTGGAGCAAGCTGACGCCCCAGTTCACGCTGGAGTTCACGCCGACGCCCCGTTTCCTCGTCTATGCGACCTATTCTGCCGGCTACAAGGGCGGTGGATTTGAAGATACGCCTGCAAACGCCATCGCCGCGCGCATCAGCTACGATCCCGAAACCGTCCAGAATTACGAGCTTGGCGCCAAATGGGACTTTCTCGACCGACGCGCTCGCCTCAACGTCGCGCTGTTCCAGATGGATTACCGAGACCTTCAGGTGACGCAGACCGACAGCAATTGCCTTTGCAGCGTGACCGACAACGCGGCCGATGCGCGTATTCGGGGAATCGAGCTTGAGGCTCAGCTGATCCCGATCACCGGATTGCAGCTGTTCGGCAGCCTGACGGTGCTCGATACGAAATATATCGATTTCACCGACTCGCTCGGCAACGACAACACCGGAAAATTCCTGCAGCGCACTCCCAAATCGCAATATAATGTTGGATTCCAGTATGACCTGCCGGTCGGCGCGAACGGGGATGAGATCAGCCTGCGCGCCAACTATACGCACAAGGGCAAATCCTACTGGTTCCCGACCAATGCCCAATATGAGAAGCCTTACGGCCTTCTCGACGCGCGCATCTCCTTCAAGTCCGCGGATGGGTGGACGGCGGCCTTGTGGGGCCGGAACCTCACGAACGAGGCCTATCGCGTCAACGTCAACTATGCGCTGAACGACGAAGTGTCGCGCTTTGCCGCCCCGCGCACCTATGGCGCGGAAATCTCGTTCCAATTCTGAAGCGGGCAGGCTGGCCTTGTGGTCAGCCTGCTCGACAAGACTTTGCGGGATGGAGTAGCGCTCGCTAGATAAGCATGAGGGGGAACCGAAGCTGACTGACATGACAGAACCCAAGCCGTCCGGAAAACGCGTTGCGACCAGAGCACGGCCGAACAGGAATGAAGAGGGACGGCAGGAGATTCTGGTCGCCGCCACCGACGCCTTCATGCGCCTTGGATATGCGCGGGCATCGATTGACGAAATCGCCGATCAGATGGGTGCGACGAAGGGCCGCGTCTATCACTATTATCGCAGCAAGGCGGATATCCTAATGGACATCCATCGCCATGTGCTGGAGATGATGTTCGACGCCGTCCAGGCCGAACGCGATGCAGCCGGTAACCCGGTCGAAGCGCTTCGCGCGATGGCGCGGCGCCACGCATTGATCGTGATGGAGAATCTCGCCTTCACGCGCGTCACGCTCTTGTCCACGACCGATTTGTTCGTGAACGAGAAGCAGCAGGATTTCGTGAGCGATATCGCGAAGATCAGGCGCAATTACGAAATGCTGTTCGTCGCCACGCTGGAACGCGGGATGGAAACCGGCGTGTTTCGCCAGACCGACGCAAAGCTGCTGGCCAAGCCGCTGCTGGGGTCGCTCAACTGGACCACGATGTGGTACATCGATCGTGAGCAGACGACCGACGAGGGCCGCGCCAAAATCGCCGACATCATCGTGGATTATATTCTGGAAGGCGTCACGGCGAGATAGCCGGCCGCAACATCCCGCAAAATGTCCTTGCGAACCTTTGTGGCGTTCGCACTGACGGTGACCGGGATGTCGAAATCCATCACGATACGCTCGGGCACCTTGTAGCGCGCGAGTGTGGAGGCGACGAACGCCCGCAGATCGACTTCCGCGACATTGGCGCCCGGACGAAGACGCGCGAAGGCCACGGCGACATCGCCTTCGTTCGGCCGCTTCGCGCCGACGACATGGGCCTCGTCGACCGCTGGGTGAAGGCAAAGGGCGGCCTCGATTTCGGACGGGTCGACCAATGTGCCGCGCAGGCGCAGGGCGTCTCCCATCCTGGCGATGAAATGAAAGCCGTCACTGGCGCGCTCGCCGAGATCGCCCGTGCGAAACCAGCCGTCTTGCGTGAATGCCGCACGGGACGCGTCGCGGTCGTCAAAATAGCCCTGGGTCACGGTGGGGCCCGCCAACTGGATTTCTCCTTGCCCGCCGATCCGGGCCGGCTCACCCGAATCCGGGTCGACGACACGAAATCTGGTCGCGCTGTCGAGCAATGGTCCGCCAGCCAGTTCGCGAAGCGCGCGGGGGGCTTCGGGGCCGCAGCCCGCCACGAAGGCCAGCGCTTCGGAGGATCCATAGGCTTGGGCGGCCCGCAGGCCGGGACCGCAGCGCTCCACGGCATCGATGACGTCGGCGGGCGATCGCCCGGTGAAGGCGCCGAAATAGCAGCTGCGCCAGGATCGCAGGGGCAACGCCGATGGGGCGAGGGCGTCGATGATGGCAAGGATGAGATTGTCGCCGCCGTGCACATGGGCCACGGCGAGACGTTCTATCGTCTTCCCGGCCTTTTCCGCGTCGAAGACGGGCATGAGCACCGCGGTTCCGCCCGCCATGAGCGTGGCGAGGGTAATGCCCAGGCCCCAGATCCCGCATAGAGGCAGCGCACAAAGGACGAGTTCGCCTCCCTCGATGCCAAACCGGTGGCCTGCGGCGGAAAAGCGTATAGCAAGCGCGGACTGGCGGTGGACGGCGAATTTGGGCTGTCCTGTGGAACCGCTCGTTGCAAGCAGGTTGATGGGGGCGTCGGCGGTCAGGCGCCGGGCGGTCCCCTTGGCGAAGTCGGCATGTGGCGGCGCTGCACCGGTCAAGGGCAGATTCAGAACCGGCGCATGCGGATCATCCCCCGCCGCTTCGGCCAGAATTCCGTCGAAATCGACGTCGCAGAAGGCCATCGGGCGGATGATCAACGCTGGTCGCGTTCGACGAAGCAGATGACCGATTTCTGTCGCGCGCCACCGCGTATTGATCGGGACGACGACCACTCCGCTATAGGCCGCGGCCAGCTCGATTGCCGGCCATGCGGCAATATTCGGAAGCCACAGCGCGACCCGATCGCCCTGTTCGAGTCCCCTGGCGGCAAATAGCGCGGCCCAGCAGCGCGCCGCTTCGATCAACGTGCCGTAGCGGACGGGCTCGTCGCCTGTGTCGTGCGTGACGATGAGGGCCACGCGCTCGGGATCTTGTTGCTCGATGCGGTCAAACAGCCCTTCGCGCACGCCTGCCTCCTCAATAGGATCGCGGCAAGCCGACCACTTGCTGGGCGATATAGTTCAGCGCCATTTCCTGGCTGATGGGCGCGATACGCATCAGGCGCGCTTCACGGAAATATCGCTCCACGTCATATTCCGCGGCATAGCCCAGACCTCCAAGGGTCTGGACGGCCCGGTCGGCGGCGTAAAAGGCCGCATCGGCGCAAAGGAGCTTTGCCATATTGGCTTCGGCTCCGCACGGCTCTCCGCGATCATAAAGCCATGCCGCCTTGCGCGCCAGCAGTTCGGCGGCCTGCAAGTTCGCATGGGCCTGGGCCAGCGGGTGCTGGATGGCCTGGTTGGCGCCGATCGGCCTGTTGAAGACGACACGCTCATTGGCATAGCGGACGGCGCGGCGCAGCGCCGCGTAACCGATGCCGAGAGATTCATGCGCAAGCAGGATTCGCTCGGGATTGAGCCCGTCGAGAAGATAGCGGAACCCTTCTCCCTCTTTCCCGATGCGGGCCGATGCAGGGACTTCGAGATCGTCGATAAAGACTTCGGTCGAGGCCACGGCATTGCGGCCCATTTTTTCGATCGGCCGGATCGAAATCTTCGAACGGTCGATATCGATCAGGAACAGCGTGATGCCATCGGTGGGCTTCGCGCATTCTTCTCGTGGCTTCGTCCGGGTGACGAGGATCATCTTTTCGGAATCGAGGGCCTTGGTGATCCAGATCTTGCGGCCGTTGATGACATAGCCGTTGTCCGTTCGCCGGGCGAAGGTCCGGATGCGTGTGGTGTCCGTGCCGGCATCGGCCTCGGTCACGGCGAAACAGACATGGCATTCGCCGCTCGCAACGCGGGGAAGGAGCGAGCGCCGCAACTCTTCAGAGCCGTGTTTAGCCACGACATTGACGCCAAAGATGCTCAGATGCATCGGGCTGCAGCCATTCATGGCTGCGCCGGAGGCCGCGACTTCCTGCAGCAGGATCGCGGCTTCGGTGATGCCGAGCCCGCTGCCGCCATAGGCTTCCGGAATCGCAATTCCGAGCCAGCCTTTCTCGGCAAAGGCATTGTAGAAATCCCAGGGGAACTCGTGTTTCTCGTCGCGCTCGCGCCAATAGGCGTCATCGAATGTTCCGGCGAGCGCTCGTACCGCCGACTGCACTTCTTTCTGGGTATCGCTAAGCTCAAAATTCATGGTCAATCCGCCTGTCGCTGTTCAAAAAGGTCGGTCCGGACGGCCGCGGCCGCATGCGGGAAGGGGGGGGCTGTCGCTATCCGACGAACATCCGGTGCAACGTATCGGGATCGAGCGGGGCGCCGGGGCGCATGCCATCGCTCGAGACGACCTTGTCCCACACCGCCTCCAGGCTGTCGCCGCCAGTGATCCGCGCGCCCGGAGAGACGGCTATATGAGCCGAAGCGAACCAGTCGCCTCCCGCGACGATGATGGCTCCGCTGGTCTCGAGGTCGTCCGACGCCAGCTTCAAAACGGCGGGCGTCACCTTGTCCGGCGACAGGTTCGCGGCCAATTCGGGTGAAAGGAGATGCTCCGACATCGGAGTCGTCGCAATGGGCGCCAGGCTGTTGACGAGAATCCCGTAGCGCCTGCCTTCGATCGCGAGGACGTTCGCGAGCCCGATAATGCCCATCTTCGCCGCCGCATAGGATGCCTGGGAGAAATTGCCCCACAAGCCGGAGGGGGATGTCACGAGTATCAGCCGCCCGTGACGCTGTTCGATCATCTTCGGCCAGGCGGCCCGGCACAGATGGTGCGTGCCATGAAGGTGGACGTCGATCACGTCGTCCCACTGGCTTGCGGTGGATTTCGCATAGCTTTGATTGCGCTCGATCCCCGCATTGGAAACGAGGATGTCGATCCGGCCGAAAGCCTCTGTTGCCGCATCGACGATGGCTTGTCCCCCGGCGGCGGTGGCGACGCTGTCGGTGTTGGCGACAGCCTCGCCGCCTTCGCCGCAAATCTCCTTCGCCACCAGATGTGCCGTCGACGCGGATCCCGTATCGGTTTCAGCGCGGCCGATGTCGTTGACCACGACGCGCGCGCCCGCGCGCGCCAGACCAATCGCGTAGCTGCGTCCCAGGCCCTGTCCGGCGCCGGTTACCACCGCGACGCGTCCCGCAAGATGTCCCGTCATTCGGCCGCTCCCGTCAGAAGGCTGCGCAGCGAAGCGAGATAACGCGCCGCCGTAAGGCCATCGACCATGCGATGATCGCACGCGAGTGTCAGATACATCGTCGGCCGCGCGACGACGGCGCCGTCGATCACGAAGGGACGCTCCGCAAGAGAGCCGACGAACAGCAAGGCGCTTTGGCGCTGGTTGATGGTGGGAAAGCCCGTATCGATGCCATAAGCGCCGAGGTTCGAAATCGTCATCACGGCGCCTTCGAATTGATCGGGTGCCAGCCGCCGCGCGGCTGCGGCCGCTCGCAACTCGACGATCCGGGCGGATATTTCGGGCAGGGTGAGGTCGTTCGCGTCCCGCAGGACGGGAGTCATCAACCCATGGTCGGTGGCGACCGCGACCGCGACCGAAACCGTGTCGGGCCTTTCGATCTTGCCGTTGGCGAATATGCCGTTGAGGGCCGGCTCCTCGACCAGCGCCGCTATGGCGGCATGGACGACGATATCGTTGATCGAGATGCGCGGCGCGGCGGGATCGTCCGCAAGCCGCGCGCGTTCCGCCGCGAGGCGCGCCTGCATCGGGGCGGCATCGATCAGGATGATTTCGGCAAAATGCGGTATCTCCGACCAGCTTCGCGCCATCGCGCCCGCCATGGCCTTGGGTACGCCCGCCAGCGTTTCGAGCGTGGTGCCCATGCTCAGTCCACCTCGTCGGCGCGCGCGATCACCGTTCCCACTTCGACGACATCTCCGTCGGACACCAGTATCTCGCGCAATATGCCCGCCCGTGTCGCCTCGACTTCGGTCAGCGCCTTCTCGGTCTCGCATTCATAGAGCGGGTCTCCCACCTCGAATCGCTCGCCGACGGTTTTGAACCAGGCCGTCACCGTGCCTTCTTCCATGGTTTGGCCGAGCTTGGTCAGTTTGATGTCGAACATGTTCATCCCTTTATCCGAGAGGCGCCCAGCACGGTTTCGACTGCATCGACCACCGCCGCGGCGGGCGGAGTCAGCAAGCCTTCTAGATCGAGATTCTGTGGCACATAGGTGTCGACTCCGCCCACGCGCACGGGGGCGGCGTGAAGCGACGCAAAGCAGTTTTCCACGACCTTGGCGACCAGTTCGCCCGCCAGGCCGCCCGTGACCGGCCCTTCGTGCACGACGACGAGGCGTCCGGTGCGTTTCACCGATGCCAGGATGGCGTCCAGATCCAAAGGACGAATACCCCGCGGATCGATCACTTCGCAGGAAATGCCCCGATCGTTCAGCAGCCCGGCCGCTTCGAGCGCGATGGTGGCCATGCGCGACCAGGCAACGATGGTTACGGCATCGCCCTCGCGCAGCGTCGCGGCAACGCCGAGCGGCACGATATAATCGCCATCGGGCACCGGACCGCGTCGATTGTAGAGAGACTTGTTTTCGAGAAACAGCACGGGGTCGTCGTCCCGGATCGCCGCCTTCAGCATTCCCTTCGCATCGGCGGGCGTCGCCGGCATCGCGACCTTCAGGCCGAAGCTGTGCCAGAAATATTGTGCCAGCGATTGGGAATGTTCGGGACCAAGTCCCCCGACGACGCCCTCGGGCGCGCGAATGACGAGCGGCACGGTTTGCTTGCCGCCATGCATGTAGCGCCACTTTGCGGCCTTGTTGACGATTTCGTCCATCGCGATCAGAGCGAAATCCGCATATTGCAGTTCCACGATCGGGCGCGCCCCGGCGAGCGCTGCGCCCACGCCGCCGCCGACGATGAAGGCTTCGGAAATCGGCGTGTCAAAGACGCGATCGGTTCCGAACATGTCGGACAATCCCTTCGAGACGCCGAACACGCCTCCGAATGGGCCGGCGTCTTGCCCCATCATGAAAACGCGCTCGTCGCGCTGCATCTCCTCGATCAGCGCCTCGCGCAGCGCCGCGCGGTAACTCAGCGTACGCACGCCATTGGCCGGCCGATCGCTCATGCCACGCCTCCCGCACTCAACAGTCCTTCGAAAATTCGCTCGGGCCCTGGCTTGGCGGCCGATAGCGCATGCTCGACAGCGCGTTCCATCGCCTCTGCCTCCTCGGCCCGAATCTGGTCGAGACGATGCTGTTCCACACCTCTTTCGAGAAGCCTCTGCGCCGCGATCGCCTGAGGATCGCGCGTTTTCATCGCCTCCAACTCCGCTTTGTCGCGGTAAGTCTGGGGATCGCCTTCATAATGCCCGCGAAAGCGGAGGGTTTTCGCCTCGATCAACGTGGGGCCATCGCCGGCCCGTGCGCGGCCCACCGCTTCCTCCACGGCATCGTGCACCGCCTCTACATCCTGTCCGTCGACGATTTTGCTTGGCATTCCATATGCCAGCGCCCGGTCCGCCACATCTTCGACGGATGTCGCGTCCCGATGCGCGACCGAGACCGAATAGCCGTTGTTCTCGCAAAGCCATACCATCGGCAGCTTCCAAAGCGCTGCGGCATTGGCCGCTTCATGGAAGGTCCCCCGATTTGCGGACCCCTCGCCGAAAATGTGGACGGAGACCCGGTCGTCGCCAAGCTTGCGAGCCCCAAGGGCCGCACCCGCCGAGAGAACGAAGCCGCCGCCGAGCGTCCCGCTCGATCCCATCAGGCCAAGCGAGGGGGCGACGGCGTGTACGATGCCCGCCCCGAGGCCGCCCGTCGCGCCATCCACCCTGCCGAGGAAATCCCCCAGCAGCGGCCCGACCCGCATGCCCTTCGCTAGCAACTGGGTTACGCCGCGGTGGCTGTAGAACAGCATGTCGTCCGGCCGCAGCGCGGCGCATGCTCCGGTGCCGATCGCTTCCTGCCCGCGTCCCGAATGCAGCAAGATGCGAGCCGTGCCATCCTCGATGAGGCGAAGCACGGCGCGCTCGAGCAATATCGAACGCTCCATGATCCGATAGGCATGCAAGAGCCGTTCGTCAGACATTTGGGCCAAGCGTTCTACTCCCTTTGCTGCCGGCATTCGCGCCGCGAATGTCGCTGTCACGATGCCCGACCAAGCCCCGCATCGCTATTGACCTACTGAGTAGTATGTGTAGATATCCACTGTCAAGCGGCAGGGCGTTCCGGTCTCGTCGCGCTCGAAGCCAAATGAGGTGAAACCCATGAATTCCACTGCGCGAACAGGTGCTTCCGCTTATATGGACGATCAAGCCCTTATCGATCGGGTCGATCGGCTGTGTCGCGACACGCTTGTGCCTATCGTGCGTTCATGGCCCGAACACGACCGCACCTGTCGCCCGCTGATCGAAGCGCTGGCGAGGGAAAATCTGTTCGGACTGGCCCTCCCGGAGGCCTATGGCGGTGCCGGCCAGCTCGACCGCTATTCGCATCTGTTGTGCCTGCTGCGCGAACGCTTCGGCTATCATGAGCCGCTGATCGATACGCATTTCGCCATCCAGGGCCTTGGCACCAGCGCCATCCTTCGCATGGGCAGCGATGACCAGCACGCGCGCTATCTGCCGGGCCTGACGTCGGGCAGCATGCTCTTTTCCTTTGCGCTGACCGAACCTCACAGCGGATCCGATGTTCTCGGAATGAAGACCCGTGCCCGCCGGGACGGCGAGGACTGGATTATCAATGGTTCGAAGATGTTCATTTCCGGCGCACCCGACGCCGATGTCTATATCACCTTCGCCCGGACCGGAGGCGAAGAGGACCGGCGCGCGGTGACGGCCTTTCTCATCGAAAAGGATACCCCCGGTTTCACCGCGCGCGGCGATATCCACCTCCAGGCTCCGCACGCGATCGGCTACCTCGATTTTGACGAATGCAGGGTGTCCGACAGGCAACGGCTCGGGGAACCGGGCGACGGACTTCGGGCCTCCCTCGGCACGCTGGAGATCTTCCGGCCGTCGGTTGGCGCGGCAACCGTCGGCATGGCGCGGCGCGCGCTGGATCTCGCACTCGACGTGGCGAAAAGCCGCCAGGCCTTTGGCGCGCCTCTCGCGGCGCTGCCCGGCATCCGACTCAAGCTGGGGCGCATGGCGGCGCTCGTCGCCGGCGGGGCCGCCCTGGTCGCACGCGCCGCGCAGCTTCGCGATGCGGGCCAGCGCACGGTCGTCGAAGGCGCGATCGCCAAGGCTTTCGCGACCGAAGCCGCGCTCGAGGTGATCCACGATTCCCAGCAGATTCACGGTGGACGCGGCGTGATCGTGGGTCAGGAGATCGAGGCGCTCGTTCGCGCCGCCCGGCCCACGACGATTTATGAGGGGGCGTCCGAGGTGCAGCGATCGATCATCGGCCGTGCGGAAGCCAGGCGCGGCGAGGCGGGCGGCGCTCGCGGGCTGACCGCACCCCCGCCCGGAAAGCTCGGCGATCTGCTGGGGGCAGTACGGGCGAGCTATGAAGCCTGGCTTGCCAGTGCCGCGGGAGGGCAGTCGGACGATCCCGCCTTCCATGTTCGCCTGGCCGAGAGTGCGATGGCGATCGAAGCGGCGGAAACGGCCGCGGATGGCGATGCGCGCATGTGGCTGGCGCTGGCCGCGGCGCGGACGCTGGCGGGCGACATTCAGCGCACCGGCAGCCGGGTCTCGACCGCGACGCTTGGCGATGCCGCGGCTGGACTGGGTGCGTCGGAGGACGCGATCGCGCTGCGCCTTGCGGATTCGCTCCTGTGAGCGGCCTGTGGTTCGAGCAGTTCGAGGTCGGCCAGCGGTTCGAGCACCCGTGGCGGCGCAGCGTGACCGAATATGACAATATGCTCTTTTCGAATCTGACGCTGAATGTTCAGCCGCTGCATATCGACTTTGAGTTCGCCAAGACGACCGAATTCGGAAGACCTCTTGTGAACTCGCTCTTCACGCTTGGTCTGATGATTGGGATGACCGTGAATGATACCACCCTCGGCACGACGGTCGCCAATCTCGGGATGTCCGACGTGCGCTTTCCCAAGCCGGTCTTTCACGGCGACACAATTCGCGTCGTCACGATCGTCAAGGACAAGCGGGAGAGTGGCTCGCGCCCCGATCAGGGCATCGTGACCTTCGTTCACGAGGCTTATAATCAGGCCGATGAACTGGTGGCCGTGTGCGAGCGGGCCGCGCTGATGCACCGTATGCCCGCGGCATGATCGCTCCCTCGCTCCATTTGCTTACCCCCGCGCCGGCGAACGGCCTCGATGTCATCGACAAGTTGGCGCGGAGGCCGGCCGATCGCTTCGTGCTCGATGGGCCTGCGGCAAGGCAAGCCGAAGCTGTGCCGACCGGAGCGAGTGACCGGGGGTGAGGCGCGTCGCGCCTGGAGCGATTGATTTCGCGGCGCTCGTGCGGCCGGGCGATACGGTCCTTTTTGCCGAATGCGCGTCCGAACCCCTGTCCCTTGCGGAAGTCTTTCTGGCGCAGCGATACGCGCTGACGGACGTCTCGGTTTTCGTCGGCATGGGCCTTGCCGGCACGTTTCGGGCCGAGCATGCCGATGCCATCCGCTTTCACAGCTATGGGGCGTTGGGCACGACGCGGCGGCTTGCGGACGCGGCGGTGCTGGACATCGTGCCCGTTTCCATGGGGCGCATTCCGCGATTGCTCGCCGCGCGCCGCATGGTTTTCGATGTCGTGATGATCGCTTTGCCGCCGCCGCGACCGGACGGAAGATATTCGCTCGGGCTGACGGCTCTTTATTTGCGTGATGCCATTCACCACGCGCGCGTGGTGATTGCAGAGGTCAGCAGCGCGCTGCCTACGCTGCGCGGCATCTCCGTGGGGCCGGAGGATATCGACGTGATCGTCCCGAGTGATCGCGCGCCGCCGGAACTCGCGGTACATCCGCCCGACGATGTCGCACGCAGGATCGCCGGCCATATCGCCCCTTACGTCGAGGATGGCGCGACCTTGCAACTGGGCGTCGGCAGCGTGCCCGAAGCCTTGACCTGCCTTATCGGGGATCGCCGCGACCTTGGCATTCACAGCGGCCTTTTGAGCAAGGGATTGGCGGGCCTGATCGAGCGCGGCGCGGCCACGGGCGCACGGAAAAGCCGCAAGCCCGGAATCGCGACGATCGGTTCGGTGATGGGCGATGCCGCCCTTTATAGGTTCGTGGAACGCAATGCCGCCATCGAACTGGCCGGTGTGGATGAAACGCACCTCGGGGCGATCGAACAGGACAATATGGTCGCGGTGAACGGTGCCTTGTCCGTCGATTTGCAGGGACAGGTGAATGGAGAGATGGCGGGATCACGCTTCGTCGGCGCGATCGGGGGACAGCCCGACTTCGCGCGGGCCGCGGCGCAAGCTCCTGGAGGACGCAGCATAATCGCGCTCAACGCGAGTCCCGGCGACGGGTCCGCAAGCGGGATCACGGCGCGGCCCCTCGCGCGCGTTTCCACGCCGCGCACCGACGTCGACGTCGTGGCGACGCAATTCGGTGCGGCGGAACTGCAGGGATGCGATGAGGCCGAGCGGCGGCGGCGTCTGATCGCGATCGCCGATCCGCGGCACAGGGACGCATTGGAGCGCGGCATCATATGACGAAAGGCGACGGCGCACCCACTGCACCCCTTCCGCTCTATCCGCCCGGTCGAACGGCGTGGTGGACGGTCGCCGTGCTGTTTGCCGCCTATCTGATTTCCTTTGTCGATCGGGTGCTCATCGGACTGCTCGTCGAACCGATCCAGGCGGACCTCGATCTCAGCGACACCGAATTCGCCTTGTTGCAGGGGGTGGCCTTCGCGCTCCTCTACACGCTGCTCGGCCTGCCTTTCGGATGGCTGGCGGATCGTTTCTCGCGCCCTATGCTCGTCGCCGCCGGCAGCGCCATCTGGTGCGCCTCCACGGTTGCGTGCGGATTTTCGCATAGCTTTGGGCAGCTTCTGGCGGCGCGCCTGGGCGTGGGCGCGGGAGAGGCTGCCTTGCCGCCTTCCGCCATCTCGCTGATTTCCGACTCCTTTCCGCCGGAGAAGCGCCCCCTGGCGATGAGTGTCTATACCGCGGCATCGAGCATGGGCGCAGGCGCGTCCCTGATTGTCGGGGGCCTGGTGGTCGCTCTTGTCGCATCGACCCCAAGCTTCGCCATGCCATTCGTTGGCGACATCGCGTCCTGGAAAGCCGTCTTCATCATCGTCGGAGCGGGCGGATTCATCGTCACGGCGGCGGCGCTGACGATGACCGAACCGCGCCGTGGATCCGGCGCTTCGTTCAAGCCGCAGGGCGGACCATCGCTCTACGCTCATCTGCGGCTGCACCGCCGGTCCCTGGGGCCGCTCCTGATGGCGATGACGCTCTATGCCGTTCTCGCCTATGGGCTTCTGGGCTGGATTCCCGCCTTCTTCATGCGGAGCTACGGCATGTCCCCGGGCGAGGTCGGTCTGCAATACGGGCTGGTGCTGTTGCTTTTCGGCGGCGCAGGCGGGCTGTTCGGTGCTTGGCTCGCCGGCAGGATTCCGGCGCGGTGGGGGACGCCCTCGTTGGTCGCATGCGCCGGCGCTGCCGCGTTGGTCGCTCCGTTGATGGCGCTCGGCTTTGCCAGCAGCACTGCCTCGGCGGCCCTCGCGTGGCTGGCGGCGGGCCTGTTCGCCTATACCGTGCCTTCCGGCCTCGGCATCGCGGCTTTTCAGGCGGCGATTCCGCCTCATCAACGGGGCATGGCCGCGGCGCTCTATTATCTGCTTATCGGATTGATCGGCATGACGTTCGGGCCGCTTGGCGTGGCCTTGATGTCGGACCTGTTGTTCGGCGCGGATGGTTTGCGGTGGTCGCTTGCGGCGCTGGTGGCCCTGTGCGCGCCGGGCGCCGCCATATTATTCTATATTTCGGCGCGGCAGGACATGCCTGTTTCCGGGAATTGATCCCCATTCATGGCCTCCGGAATTCGGGCGACAAGGGAGCGCTTACGAGCCTTCCCGAGCAGCTCCTCGCAGCATCCTTTTGTCGAGCGACGGATTCGAAATCATCCGCCGCATCGCGATTACCGTGGTCGTGTTTTTCCAGGTGTTCCGATTGACTGCACCACCAGCGGGTGGCGAATAGGCGCGAATCGAAGCCCAGCCGCCAAGAGGACTCGCACAAGCGATTGAATATAATCGAAGAAAATTGGTCGGGACGAGAGGATTCGAACCTCCGACCCCCACACCCCCAGTGTGATGCGCTACCAGGCTGCGCTACGTCCCGACCGGCCCGATTGGGCAGGCGAGGCCCCTAGCGCGGCTTGGCCGGCGATGCAAGGCTCTCCTGAGGAGAGCCGGAGGCGATATGCGACGGACGGATGGCGGCTCTTGATCGGCGCTGTCCGGTCCCCATCTTGCCGCGGCCTGTCGCGGGGAGGGCTCAAGCCGCCGGTTGCGCGCGCCGCCCCTGCGTGATAGGCGCCGCGCCATATTTCTATGCGCCGGCCCTTCCTGCGGGCGGCGGCGCTTTCGAACGGAAAGTTTTCATCCATGTCGACGACATTGCTTCTGACCCAGGCGGCCGGATCGGGGGGCGGGGCCGCCAGCCTGCTGATGCTGGCGCCCTATGTCCTGATCTTCGTTGTGTTCTGGTTCTTCCTGATCCGCCCGCAGCAGGTGCGGATGAAGGAACATCGCGCCAAGATCGCGGCGGTGAAGCCGCGCGACCAGGTCGTTACCGGCGGCGGCATCGTCGGCAAGGTGACGCGCGTCGACGATGATTTCGCCGATGTCGAAATCGCGCAGGGCGTGAAGATCAAGGTCGTCAAATCGACCCTGTCGGACGTTCTCCAGCCCGGCGGCAAGCCCGCCAACGACTGATGCGGCGGCGGCGACCGCCGCTTCCGCCCAGACCAACGGAATCCCAGTCATGCTCGATTTCCCGCGCTGGAAGACCCTCGGCATCAGCCTCATCCTGCTGGCCGGCATCCTCTTTTCCATTCCCAGCTTCCTGCCGACGAAGGCGTTCGAAAGCCTTCCCGGCTTTGCCCAGATCAAGGTCAACCTGGGCCTCGACCTTGCGGGCGGCAGCCACCTTCTGCTCGAGGCCGACGTCGCCGACCTGCAGAAGACGCAGCTGTCCAACATGGAAAAGACGGTGCGTACCGCGATGCGCGGCGAACGCGGCGCCGACGACGACATCGCGATCGGCGAACTGTCGAACGCGGGCGGCAAGATCAGTTTCCTCGTCCGCGACCAGACGAAGCTCGACGCCGCGCGCGAGCGGCTGTTCGCCGAGACGCAGGGCGCAGGGCTGACCGGCCAGCGCGACTGGAACATCGACGTCGTCGACACGACGCGCATCGTGCTGACCCCGACCCGCGCCGGACAGGCGCAGGCGGTCAGCCGCGCGATGGATACCGCGCGCGACATCATCGACCGCCGCGTCAACGCGCTCGGCACGCGCGAACCGACGATCATCCGCCAGGGCAGCGACCGGATCGTCGTCCAGGTGCCGGGGCTTCAGGACCCGAAGGCGCTGAAGGACCTGATCGGCAAGACCGCGCGGCTCGAATTCCGCATGGTCGACGCCAACGCCGACCCGAACGAGGCGATGCAGGGCCGCGTGCCGGTCGGCAGCGAGATCGTGCCCTATGCCAAGGGCGAAGGCGGCGGGGCGCCGTTCGAGGTGCTGAGCCGGCAGGTGATGATCAGCGGCGAGCAGCTCATCGACGCGCGGCAAAGCTATGATCCGCAGTCGAACCAGCCGGTGGTGACGATCCGGTTCGACGCCGCGGGCTCGAATACTTTCGCGCGCGTCACCGCGCAGAATGTCGGCAAGCGCTTCGCGATGGTGCTCGACGGCCAGGTGCTGTCGGCGCCGTCGATCAACGAGCCGATCCTGGGCGGCAGCGCGCAGATTTCGGGCAGCTTCTCGGTCGCCAGCGCCAATGCGCTCGCCATCTCGCTGCGCTCCGGCGCGCTGCCGGTGAAGATGACGGTGGTCGAGGAACGGACGGTGACGCCCGAACTCGGCGCCGATTCGATCGAGAAGGGCGTGATCGCCGGGATCATCGCGACCGTCGCGGTGCTGGTGCTGATGCTCGTCGTCTATGGCCGCTTCGGCGTCTATGCGAACATCGCGCTAATCTTCAACGTCTTCCTGATCATCGCGACTATGGCGGCGTTCAACGCGACGCTGACCCTGCCGGGCATCGCGGGCTTCGTGCTGACCATCGGTGCTGCGGTCGATGCGAACGTGCTGATCAACGAACGGCTTCGCGAGGAGTTGAAACGCGGACGCCGGCCGTTCCAAGCGGTCGAGCTGGGCTATACCGAGGCGAGCCGCGCGATCTTCGACGCCAACGTCACCAACGTCATCGCGGCGGCGCTGATGTTCTGGTTCGGGTCGGGCCCGATCAAGGGGTTCGCGGTGGTGCTGACCATCGGTATCGTCACCAGCGTCTTCACCGCCGTCACCGTCACGCGCATGTTCGTCGCGCACTGGCTTCGCGCCAAGCGCCCGACGGCGATCCATATCTGAGGGAGCTGAACGATGCGCCTGCTGAAACTCGTCCCCGACGATACGAACATCGACTTTCTGCGCTGGCGGAAGGTCGCCTCGACCATGAGCTTCCTGCTCGTCGTCCTCTCGATCGCGCTCGTCGCGGTGCGCGGGCTGAACCTGGGCGTCGATTTCGTCGGCGGCCAGTCGGTCCGCGTCGATTTCGTGGGCACGATGCCGCCGATCGAGGAGATCCGGAGCGAGGTGGACAAGATCGGCCTCGGCGAACCGACGATCCAGCAGTTCGGTTCGGACAGCGCGGTGTCGATCCGCACGGGATTGCCCGAAGGCGACAAGGAAAGCGCCGACCGTGCCGGCGAACAATTGGTCGCCGGGATTCACAAGGCTTTCCCCAACGCGAAAACGGGCGCGGTCGAAACCGTTTCGGGCAAGGTATCGGACGAACTGCTGCGAACCGGCGCGATCAGCCTGGCGCTCGCGGTGCTGGGCATCTCCATCTACATCTGGCTGCGTTTCGAGTGGCAGTTCGGCGTCGGGGCGCTCGGCCGCCTGTTCCACGAGGTGTCGCTGACATTCGGTTTCTTTGCGGTGACGCAGTTGCAGTTCGATCTCAACAGCGTCGCGGCGCTGCTGACGATCGTCGGCTATTCGCTCAACGACACGATCGTCGTCTATGATCGGATTCGCGAGAATCTGAAGAAATACCGCAAGATGGAGATCATTCCGCTGCTCAACCTCAGCATCAACGAGACCTTGTCGCGCACGGTGATGACCAGCGTCGCGATGTTCCTTGCGCTGGGCGTGCTGCTCGTCTTCGGGCCGGACGTGATCTTCGGCTTCACCGCCGCGATGCTGCTCGGCGTGTTCGTCGGCACCTATTCGTCGGTGCTGATGTCGACGCCGGTGCTGGTCTGGCTGAAGGTCGGCCCGCACAGCTTCGTGCCGCGCACCTCGGCCGCGACCAGCGGCGCCGAGCGTGTCGCGCGCTCGGACGACGGCGCGGTGGTCTGACGCCTCCCGGCGGGGCCTATCGCCCCGCGCAGCGACGCAGATGGTCGGCGAGTTCGCGGCCGTTGCGGTCCCAGTCGAAGCGGCCGGCTAGGCTCGCCGCGACCTCTGCCTGCCCGGGCGGCGCCGCGAGGATCGCGCGCACCGCCGCGGCGATGGCGTCGGGCGTGCGCTCGACGATGCGCCCGGCGGCCGGTGAGGCGACGAGTTCGGCCGCGCCGCCCGCGTCGCTGATCACGATCGGCGTGCCGCAGGCGAGCGCCTCGACCCAGGCGTTGGCCAGCCCTTCGCTGAGCGAAGGCATCACCACCGCATCGGCGGCGCGATAGAGCATCGGCAGGTCGGCGTTGGCGACCGGGCCCATCATGTGGACCCGCCCGGCGACGCCGAGCCGCTCAGCAACCGCGCGATAGCGGCCTTCCTCTTCCCCCGCGCCGGCAAGCCAATAGTGCACGCCCGGCAGCATGGGCAGCGCCTCGATCACCAGCGCCTGGCCCTTGCGCGGGATCAGCGCGCCGACGGTGGCGATGACGGGATCGGTCCCGATGCCGAGCGCCGCGCGCGCGGCGGCGCGATCGCCGGGGCGGAAGCGCTCGCCGTCGATGCCGGTGTAATGGATCGCGACCTTGCCGGGATCGATCCCGATCGCCGCCATGTCGCGGCGCATCGCTTCGGAGACGGCGAGCAGCCCGGCGGCCCCGGCGGCGGCGGCGAGCAGTTGGGCCTTCGTCGCCGCGGCATGGCCGAAATGGCTGATGTCGGCGCCGCGCGCCTTGACCGAGAAGGGCAGGCCGAGCGCCGCCGCGACCCGCATCGCGGCGGGACCGTCGGGATAGAAGAATTGCGCGTCGACGACGTCGAACGCCGCGCCGCGCACCGCCGACAGCACCGCGCGCGCCACCAGCGCGGGGTTGAAGCGCGCGCCATGGCGCGGGATCAGCGGGAAGCGCGGACGATGCACGACAAGGCCGTTCCACGTCTCGGTTCGCGGCAGGCTGCGCAGCGCGCGATAGCGCGGGTGGAGCGACAGCGGGAAGGGCGGCAGGCCGACCGGCGCGACGACGGTCAGGGCGATGTCCGGTTGCTGCGCCAGCGCGCGCAGGCTCCTTTCGACGAACAGCCCGAAGTTCGGCCGCGCCGCGTCGGGAAACAGCGTGGCGATCGAGAGGATGCGGAGCGTCACGGCGACGGATAGACGGAATGCGTCATTGCGAGGAGCCGAAGGCGACGCGGCAATCCAGAGCGTGCGCGAACCGCCCTGGATCGCTTCCCCCGGATCGGGTCGGCGTATATATCCTTCAGGCAAGTAAGGGCCTGTGCCCCGGCGAAAGCCGGGGTCCACACGGGGCAGCGCTGTGCCATCTGGACCCCGGCTTTCGCCGGGGAACGGTTACCTGTGGAAAAGGAATAATTGCCGATCGGGTCCGGGGTCGCAAGGGCGAGAGTCTGGAACATGGGAGCGAACCTCACAGCGTGCGGATCAGCCGCACCGCGACCGCAGCCCAGGGCGGATTGCTCACCACCTGCTGCCGCTGCCCGACGCCGAGCGGCAGCAGATGAAGCTTTTCGCCGTCGACGTTGAGCAGGCGGGCGAAGATATAGCGCCCGGCGGGGCGCGGCACGAGCAGGTCGCGGTTGAGCGCAGCCGTCCAGTCGCTTTCGATCCGCCGGCACCAGATTTCGTCGCCCGCGCGATAATCGCCGATCGACGAGGTGACGCGCACCGCGATCATGTCCTCGCCCGGCCGCGCGGTCAGCGCCTGTTCGACCCGCGTCGGCGCCTGCGCGCCGTCGGCGCCGAGCAGCGCGGTGATGGTGAGTTGCGCGTCCTGCGGAAGCCGGACGAGTTCGGCTGCCTCGACGCCGAGCGCCTTCGCGATCCGGTTCATCCAGCCGAGCGAAAGCGTGCGCGTGCCGGTTTCGAGCCGGCCGATCGTCTGCGCGGTCGTCGGCGGATCGCATCGCTGCGCGACCTCCTCCAATGTCAGGCCCTTTGCGCGGCGGACGGTGCGGATGCTGTTGATCATGGCGTGGCTCCGATAACCAAATCGGTTTTTTCTTTCCTACAAAATATCCAGATGTCAAGCGCGGTTTGGACGCGAATCTTTCCGGACACCCCAAAGGAGAAGTCGATGACCGCACGCCGCCTCGAAACCCGCCTCCATCCCGACGACCGGATCGACCCCGGCAAGACGGGGCCGCAGGTGATGCGGCATGTCACGGTCAACGTCGCCGAAAGCCCGATCGCCTGGCTCGCCGCGCGCGGGTTGCTGACCGCGCCGCAGCTTGCCGCGGGCGAACGGCTGCGCGCCGATTATGAGCGCGCGGGGCTGGCGGCGCGGGTAACGATGCGCTGGGATGCGGCGCCGCCCGCGAAGAGCCGCGGCGGCGCGCGCGCATCTGACGCCTCGCTCGCCCGGATCGATGCGCACCGGCGCTTTCATGCGGCGATCGACCATGTCGGGCCGGGGCTGGCCGACATCTGCTGGCGCGTGATCTGCGCGGGCGAGGGGATCGGCGGCGCGGAAAAGGCGCTCGGATGGCCGGCGCGGTCGGGGAAGCTGGTGCTGGGGCTGGCGCTCGACCGGCTGGCGCGGTTTTACGGGATAGGGTGATTTCGGATTGGGGCGGCTGCAAGCGAACCTCTCTTATCGTCATCCCCGATCAAGTCCGGGATGACGCAAGAAGGGGATGGCCGCTTACCACCCCCAAGTCGACGTTATCCCAGTGCCTCGACTTCCTCAGCGAGCGCCAGCCAGCGATCCTCCGCCGCCGCCTTTTCGTCGCGCAACATGTCGAGTTTCGTCGTCAGCGCGGTGAAGCGTGCATTGTCGCGCGTGAACAGGCTGCCGTCGGACAGTTCGGTCTCGATGCGTGCCATTTCCGCTTCGATCTCCTCGATGCGGGCCGGCAGGAGGTCGTAGTCGCGCTGGTCTTTGTAGCTCAGTTTCTTGCGCGCCTGCGGCGGTGGCGGCGGAGCCGCGTCGGCCGTCGCGGCGCGGGCCTTCGCGGCCGCCGGCTTGCTGCGCTTCGCCTCCCAGTCGGCATAGCCGCCCGCGACGATGTCGACCTTGCCCGACCCGTCGAGACCCAGCGTCACCGTCACCGTGCGGTCGAGGAAATCGCGGTCGTGGCTGACGAGCAGCACCGTCCCCTGATAATCGGCGATCACCTCCTGCAACAGGTCGAGCGTTTCGAGGTCGAGGTCGTTGGTCGGCTCGTCGAGGACGAGCAGGTTCGATTCGCGAGCGAATTCGCGCGCGAGCAGCAGACGCGATCGCTCGCCGCCCGACAGCGCTCTGACGCTCGCCTCGGCGACCGAGGGGTCGAAAAGGAAATCCTTCAGATAGCCCTGCACATGCTTGCGCACCCCGCGCACGTCGACCCAGTCGCCGCCGTCGGCGAGGATGTCGCGCACGCTCTTTTCGGGCGACAGCAGGCTGCGCTGCTGGTCGATGACGATGCCGTCCAGCGTCGGCGCAAGCGTTACCGTGCCTTCGTCGGGCGCGATCTCGCCGGTCAGCAGCTTGAGCAGGGTCGACTTGCCCGCGCCGTTCGCGCCGACGATGCCGATGCGGTCGCCGCGCTGGACGCGAAAGGTGAAATCCCTGATGATCGTGCGGTCGCCGAACGTCTTGGAGATATTCTCCGCGACGATCACCGACTTGGACCGCACGTCGTCGTTGGCGAGGCCCAGCTTGGCGACGCCGGGGCCGCCGATCATCGCGGCGCGCGTCGCGCGCATTTCCTTGAGCTTTTCCAGTCGACCCTGGTTGCGCTTGCGCCGTGCGGTGACTCCGCGCTCCAGCCAGTGCGCCTCCAGCCGAAGCTTGGAATCCAGCTTTTGCGCGGCGCGGGCTTCCTCGGCAAACACCGCCTCGGTCCATTCGTCGAAACCGCCGAAGCCGATTTCCTTGCGGCGGATGCTGCCGCGGTCGAGCCACAGCGTCTGGCGTGTCAGACGGGTCAGGAAGGTACGGTCGTGGCTGATCGCGACGAAGGCGCCGGTGAAGCGCGACAGCCAGGATTCGAGCCAGTCGATCGCCGCAAGGTCGAGATGGTTCGTCGGCTCGTCGAGCAGCAGCACGTCCGGGTTCTGCGCAAGCGCGCGGGCGATGGCGGCGCGGCGGCGCTCGCCGCCCGAAGCGCTGGCGGCGGCGCGGTCCATATCGATGCCGAGCTGGTCGGCGATCGCGGCGACCTCATGCGCCTCGGGCGCGTGGTCGCCGCCGGTCGCATAGTCCATCAGCGTCGCATGGCCCGTGAAGTCGGGTTCCTGCTCCAGCAGCACGACGTGGGTGCCGGGGACGATGGTGCGCTTGCCCTTGTCGGGTTCGATGTGGCCGGCGAGCAGCTTGAGCAGCGTCGTCTTGCCGGCGCCGTTGCGGCCGATCAGCGCCAGCCGGTCGCGCGCGCCGATATAGATGTCGAGATCCTGGAACAGCCAGCCGGTGCCCTGCACCAGGCCCAGGCCTTCATAAGATAAGATCGGTGCCGCCATGATGAACGGCTCGCTACCGGCCCGTTCAGCCTCATGCAAGCGCCGCGCGGTCAAAGGCCGGAACGGGTTCGCTCCGTCGGCGTTACGGGGGGACGATCATCAGGAACCGGATCTCCGGTGAACAGGAGAATGAAATGACGAAGCAGATGCTCACCGCTATGGCTGCCGGATGGATGCTGGCGGCGGCGCCGCCCGCGATCGCGCAGCAAGGGGCAGGAGGTTCGACGGTGACGACAGCGACGGCGCAGGGACCGATTCTTTCCTTCAGCGTCAACGAAGAGGTGCGGGCGCGTCCCGACCAGGCGACGATCGGCGCCGGCGTCCAGACGACCGCGCCGACCGCGGTCGAGGCGATGCGCACGAATGCGGCGGCGATGGACAAGCTGATCGCGGCGGCGAAGAAGGCCGGGATCAAGGCCGAGGACATTCAGACGAGCGGCATCAACCTGTCGCCGCAATATGACTACAGCAATCGCACCGACGGCCAGCCGCCGCGTTTCCTGGGCTATCAGGTCACGAACAGCGTGCGCGCGACGACGGGGCAGATCGACCGGATCGGCGAACTGCTCGACACGCTCGTCACGGCGGGCGGCACGAATATCGACGGGCCGTGGTTCGCGATGAAGGACCCCGACGCGATGCTGGTCGGCGCGCGCGGCGCGGCGATCAAGGCGGCCGAGGCGAAGGCGGCCGACTATGCGCGGCTCGCGGGTTATCGCGGCGCCGAACTGGTGTCGATCGGCGAAGGCGGCTTTTCGGGCCCGCAGCCGCCGATGCCCTATGCGCGCGGCATGGTGGTGCAGGAGGCCAAGGCGGCGGCGCCGGTCGAGCCGGGACAGGTCGGCAACACGCTGACGCTGAACTTCCAGTATCGGCTGGTGCGGTAAGGCGGCGCGAAGCGAACCCTCCCCTTCGGGGGAGGGTGTCCCTTTCCCGACAGGGCCCGTTCCCCGGCGAAAGCCGGGGTCCAGAATGGGTAGCGCTGCCCCGGGCGGACCCCGGCTTTCGCCGGGGAGCAGACCCGCACTTGCTGGCAGATATACGAGGGGAGGGGCGTAGCCGGAAAATCCTGCGCGACGCCACCGCGATGCGTCAGGCCTTGAGCTTGATCTTCGGCTCGATCTTGGCGGCGGCCTTTTCCTCGCGCTTCCGGCGGTTGAAGACGCGGCGCATGTAGCGGACGTCGGTGGCGCTCAGATGCGCCTCGGCGGCGACGAACTGCTCCTGCTCCTCTTCGCGGATATGGTGGAGATATTCGTCCTTCAATCCCGCAAACCGCCGCAGCCAGCCGGACGACGCCATGTCGCGGGCGGCGAGGTCGGCGAGCATGTCGTCGATCTCCTTGTGCTCGGCGATCGCGTGGCGCGCGAAGTCGGTGGTCTCGGGATCGCGCAGCACGCTCGACCACAACGCCTGTTCCTCGGCCGCCGCATGCGCCTTCAACTCCTTGGTCAGTTCCCGGAACAGCCGCTGGCGGTCGGGCGACTTGCCCTCGGTCTCCTCGATCATCGCCAGCAGCGCGCGGTGGCGGTCGTGATCCTCGACGAGGCGGCCGAATATGTCCGCGTCGCCGCGGAATTTCGTTCGCGGCGTGCTGCCGATGTGCGCCGCCACGTCGGGCGCGACCGCCCGGGCTTTCGCGATCGCCTCGCTCTTGGCCTGCTGTTCCGGTTTGCGTTTCGCCGTGCTGCGGACGGCTGCTCGTGCGGTCATTCCACCCTCCCATCATGGCACCCGCGACGCGGCGCGGGCGAAAGGCTTTCGGCGATTGCCGAACGCTCTTTCAACGCCGGTTCGGGCAAGCGGTTCCGGATCGGGCGGGCCCTGTTGTTCGGCGGTCAGCCCAGTTCCCCGTCCGCCCACGGCCACGGCCGTTCGCGGAACCATTTGGTGATGATATATTTGCGCCCCTTGCGCACCTTCATCCCGTGGTGGAGCGTGTCGGGGTTCGGGGTGCCGTCGGCGCGGACATTGTTCCACGCGAGCAGCTTGCCGGTTTCGGGCTGGTGCAGCTTGCCGGTGGCGAGAAAGCGCGTCGCGCCGCCCGCCGCGGGTTCGTTGAGGTAGATCATCAGCGTCCAGCTTCGCTGGCCGGGCACCGCGCAGAAGGTTTCCCAATCGGCGCCGTGCGGATCGAAATAGTCGGTGTGCGCCTTGAACTCCTCGCCGACGTCGTAGCGCTGGCCTTGCAGCGGCTCGCCATATTCGGGCGCGATGCCGGTGAGATCGTGGAGTCGCCGGTTGACCGCGGCGACCAGCGGGTCGCGATGATTGAGGTCGCAGGTCGAACTGGTGCGAAACGCCGTGTCGCCATTGGGGTCGGCGATGGTCGAGGGATGCGCCCCCGCATCGATCCGCTCGACCAGCGCGGCACAGGTCTCGGCATCCAGGAAATGCGGCAGCATGAACTGCGCGAGCTTCGGGCTCGGCACGCGCCGGATGCCGGGCACCGCGGCCAGCCGCTCGGCGGTGCGGTCGGCGCCGGAGGTCGCCATGTCGACATGCTCGTTTCCAGCCATGCCGCGGCTTTTACCGGCCGCGGTGCCCGCGAACAATGCTTGACGAACAGCGGTCCCCCGCCTATCGCCGCGCGCTGTCGATGGCGTTACGCCCGGCATGTGGCGATCGTAGCTCAGTTGGTTAGAGCACCGGTTTGTGGTACCGGGGGTCGTGGGTTCAAGTCCCATCGGTCGCCCCAGCTTTTCTCATGGTTCTGGACCGTTTTTGCCGACTGCTAGCGGGTGTTCCGGCGGCCGCCGGGGAGACTTCGCATGCACCACAAGCGGGGTAGATCCCGAAACCAGCGGGCCGGTTGCAAGCTTTGCAAGCCGTGGAAGGCCAACGGCATCTCGGCTCTGGCCGATGGCAGCGAAAAGTTCAGCGATCATGCCCGGCGTGTGGCGGCCCGACATGCGATGGCGGATATGTGAGAGACGTCCGCGTCCCGCTCGGACGCAAAACGGCGTGACTTTATACCTCTGTTTCTTTATTACGCGTATGCGTAATTTTTGAATATGAGGTTCTGCCATGTCCGCCGTCTGGGATTTTGCCGATTTCGACGATCATGAACATGTCCATATGTTCCGCGATCGGGCGAGCGGCCTGACGGCGGTCGTTGCGGTGCATTCGACGCATCTCGGCCCCGGTGCTGGCGGGGTGCGATACTGGCGTTATCCCGACAAGGCCGATGCCATCGTCGATGCGCTGCGGCTGTCGCGCGGCATGAGTTACAAGAATGCGATGGCGGGCCTGCCGCTGGGCGGCGGCAAGGGCGTGATCCTAGCCGAGGAAGGGCAGGCGAAGAGCCCCGAACTGCTCGCGGCCTTCGGCCGTGCGGTCGAATCGCTCGGCGGTGCCTATGTCACGGCCGAGGATGTCGGCATGTCGGTCGCCGACATGGTCGAGATCGCGCGCGCGACACGCCATGTCAGCGGCCTTCCGGCGGCTGGCGACAAGGTGGGCGGCAACCCGAGCCCGCTGACCGCGCTCGGCGTCTATCTGGGCATCAGGGCGGCGATTCGCGAAAAGCTGGGCGTCGACAGCGCCAGCGGCGTGCGCGTCGCGGTGCAGGGCGTCGGCAGCGTCGGCGCCGGGGTCGCGCGGCGGCTGGCGGCCGAGGGCGCGGTGCTGACGCTGGCCGACGTCGACCTCGCCCGCGCGAAGGCGCTTGCCGAGGAACTGGGCGCCGACCTTGCCGATTCGGCCGCGATCATGGAGGTCGAGGCCGACGTGCTGAGCCCCAATGCGCTCGGCGCGATCCTGACCGAGGAGAGCATCGGGAAACTGAAGGTGTCGATTGTCGCGGGCGCCGCGAACAACCAGCTCGCGACCGAGGCCGACGGCCAGCGCCTGCACGATCGCGGCATCGTCTATGCGCCCGACTATGTGATCAACGCCGGCGGCATCATCAACGTCGCGCTCGAATATCTGGGGCAGGGCAGCCATGAGGAAGTCGAGCGCCGCATCGGGCAGATTCCGGGACGGCTCGCGGATATCTGGGCCGAGAGCCGGGCCAGCGGCACCCCCGCGTCGGACGTCGCCGACCGTATGGCACAGGCGCTGATCGGACGCGGATAGACCAGCGTCGCCCCAGCGAAAGCCGGGGCCGCTTGCAACCGTTACGCCATGCCGATAGCGGCCCCGGCTTTCGCCGGGCGACGATTGCCGGCTGGCGCGGTCTATGATTTCCGCTAAGCCAGCGCGCGATGAAGCGGCATTTCTTTCTTGTCAGCGGCTGGGCTTCGTTGGGCCTCGGGGCGCTGGGCGCCTTCCTGCCGCTGCTGCCGACGGTGCCCTTCGTCATTCTGGCCGCCTTCTGCTTCGCGCGCTCGTCGCCGCGGCTCGAAAGCTGGCTGATCACGCATCCGCGCTTCGGCCATCATATCGTCGCGTGGCGCGAAAAGGGCGCGATCAGCCGCCGGGGCAAGCTCGCCGCGACCGCGGCCTTCGCATTCAGCATCGTGCTGGCGGCGATCTTTTCGCCATGGCCGTGGGTGATGGCGCCGGTGATCGCCGCCGCCGTCACCGGGAGCTGGATATGGACGAGGCCGGAAGCATAGCTCCCGGCCTCGCCGATTTTCCATCCGGCCGCGCGGTCAGAAATCGACCGACACGCGCCCATAGACGAAGCGCCCGCTGAACCCGAACGGCGAGAAGGACGAATAGGGCAGGAAGCTGTTGTTCGCGCCATAATCGACCCCGTTCACCAGTCCGAAGGGCAGGCGGTCGGGATATTCGTCGAGCAGGTTGTTCGCGCCGACCGCGATCTGCACCGGCTGGACCGGGCGGAAGCGGACTTCCAGATCGACCACCCACTTCGGCGACAGCGTGATGTCGCCCGGCGCGTCGCCCGCCGCGATGCGGATGTCGTCGCGGATCGCGGGATTGTTGAGCGTGACGGGGTTGCCGTCGGCCGCCACGGTCGTCACGCTGTCGGGCAGGAACACCTTGCCGTAGCGATTGGCGTTCAGCGTCATGCCGAACTTGCCGATGTCCCACGTCAGTCCGGCGTTGAACTTGTTGCTCGGCTGACCGTCGGTCAGGCGGAGCGATTCCTGCCGCGCGAACAGGCGCTGCGCGGTGAAGGCGCTGAAGACGCGGCGATCGGTGATCTTGGTGTCGTTCAGATTATAGCCGACGTTCAGGCGCAGCGTGCCGAGACCGAAATCGGGAACGCGATAGCTGCCGACGATGTCGAGACCCTGCGTGCGCGTGTCGACGCCGTTGACGAAGAATCGTGCCGACGTCCCCGGAACATTGGCGGCCTGCAGAAGCGCCAGGACATCCGCCCCCGACAGCGTCTCGGTCAGCGTGATACGGTCCTTGATCTTGATCCGGTAGTAATCGACCGTCACGTTCAGCCCCGGCACCATGTCGAACACCAGGCCGCCGCCGAAGTTGACCGACTTTTCGGGCTTGAGCGGCTGCGCGCCGAGCGCGATCGCGATCGGCGACGAGACGGGGAAGGTGCCGACTTCGACCAGCGTTCCGCCCTGGCTGATCGTCGAGGTGGTCGAGAAATACTGCTGCGCCATGCCCGGGGCACGGAAGCCGGTCGAGACCGATCCGCGCAGGGCGAGGCCGTCGACGGGCTCGAAGCGCGCCGCCAGCTTGCCGTTCACCGTATCGCCGAAATCGGAGAAATGCTCATAGCGGCCAGCGGCCTGCACGTTGAACATGTCGCTGAGGTCGGCGTCGAGCTCGACATATCCTGCGAAGCTGTCGCGCGACTTGTCGACCGCCGAGCTGGGCATGAAGCCGCCGAACACCTGCGATCCGACACCGGCGCCGTTGGTGTAGAAATAGGGGCCGACGGCATAGCTTGCCGGTTCGCCCGCGACGATCTTGTAATTCTCGTTGCGCCATTCACCGCCGAGCGCCAGCGACGTGTTGCCGAAGCCGAGGTCGAGGTCGCGCTGGGCGTCGAAGTTCACCGCCATCTGGCCGTAGCGCATGCCGCCCGCGTCGAACTTGCGCGGGCTGTGATCGCCGCCGAGCGAGACGTTGACGGTGTTCTCCACGCCATAGTCGAGGCGGTTCGAGCCATAGCCGAACGACAGGTCGAGGTTCCAGCCGCCCGCCATGCCGCGCAGCCCGCCGGTGAAGGCGATGTCGCGGATTTCGCTGGTGATATAGGGCAGATAGCCGTCGGCGTAGATCGGCGCGCCGCCATTGTCCCAGTCGGCGTTGCGCGGGTCGAGCGCGCGGCGATAGAAGCCCGCGCCATTGCCGTCGCGCACGCCATAGCTGCCGAAGCTGTAGAGCTCCCAATCGGCGCCCACGTCCATGCCGGCGTTGTAGAAGAAGTTCATGTCCTTCGATTCGCCGTCGCCGAAACGGTGCCAGTAACGGTCGATCGTCACTTCGCGCGGATCGCCGGCCGCCGCATAGTTGCGGCGCAGATCGGCGCCCGAGCGGTTCGTCGGCGAGCGGTCCTTATATTCGGCGGTGAAGTTCAGATAGCCGCTGTCGCCGACCGGCAGGCCGATGTTGGTCGCCATGGTATAGGTTTCGCCGTCGCGGCGCTTGCGGTCCTTGCCGGTGAAGCTGATCGCCGGATTGTCCGACGCGCCGGTGGTCGGCAGCACGTTCGCGACCTGCTCCACATCCTCCATCGTCGTGATATATTTGCCGTAGCTGATCTGCGCGCGGCCGCCGACGCTCTTCTTGAGCTGGACGTTGATGACGCCGGCGATCGCGTCGGAGCCATATTGCGAGGCGGCGCCGTCGCGCAGCACCTCGATCCGCTCGATCGCGAGCGGCGGAATCGTGTTCATGTCGACACCCGCCGAACCGCGGCCGACCGAGCCGTTGAGGTTGAGCAGCGACGAAAGGTGGCGGCGCTTACCGTTGACCAGCACGAGCACCTGGTCGGGCGCGAGGCCGCGCAGCGTCGCCGGGCGCAGCGAATCGGTGCCGTCGGTCAGCGACGGCTGCGGAAAGTTGAACGAGGGGACGAGCTGGCCCAGCAGCCGGTTGGTTTCGGTCGAACCGCTGTTCTGGAGCGAATCGCTCGAAATGACGTCGATCGGCACCGTACTGTCGGCGATGGTGCGGTCGGTGCGGCGCGTGCCGGTGACGATGATCGTCGCGCTGTCGGCGGCTTCGTCGGCCCCCTCTTGCGCGAAGCCGGGCGTGGTCCAGCCGCCCGCGACGAGCGCGGCGGCGAGGGCGAAGGTGGAGAGCTGAGTGGTACGCATGGTTTTCCCCTGTCGTTGCGGGTCCGTCGGGCCCGATCCGCTGCCAGATTGGGAGGGGGGCGGGCGGTTTCCACCCATGGTTTGAAGAATCGGGCTGATTTTCCGTGCTTTTGTCGAAATTGTTGCAAATTTGACACAGATGGCTCGCGCCTCGATCTTCATGGCCGGACCGGAACGGCTCCGGCGCGGCAGCGAAAGCGGGCGCGCCGGCCGGGCAAATCGGCGGCGGCCGCCACCTACAGGCTGGACCGGCGTTGCCGGCTCGCCTAAGGCTTCGCGCGCCATGCACGCCTATGCCAATCCGACCCGTTTTCTGGCGATCGCGCGTCCGCTGACGCCGTGGCTGCTGGGGCTCGGCACCGTGCTGTTGCTTGCCGGTGCCTGGGCCGGGCTGGCGGTGGTCCCCGGCGAGGCGAAGCAGGGCGAGACCGCGCGGATTCTCTATGTCCATGTCCCCGCCGCGTGGCTCGGCATGGGGGGGTGGACCGCGCTCGCGGTCAGCGGGCTCGTGCAGCTCGTCTGGCGCCACCCGCTCGCGGGGATCGCGGCGCGCGCCATCGCGGTGCCGGGGATGCTGTTCACCGCGCTCTGCCTCGCGACCGGGTCGATCTGGGGCAAGCCGACGTGGGGAACCTGGTGGGAATGGGACGGGCGGATGACCTCGATGCTCGTCCTCCTCTTTCTCTATGCGGGCTTCATCGCGCTGACGATGGGCGATGCCGGTGGCAATGGCGGTCAGCGGCAGGGCGGATCGCTGTCGCGCGGCGCCGCCGTCTATGCGCTGGTCGGGGCGATCAACATCCCGATCATCAACCGCAGCGTCGTGTGGTGGAACAGCCTGCACCAGGGACCGAGCATCACGGTGCGCGGATCGAGCATCGACGGCGCGCTGCTGTGGCCGCTGGGCTTGACCTTGCTGGGATTTTCGTTCCTGTTCGGGGCGATCGTGCTGATGCGGATGCGGCGGATCATCGCCGACAACCGCGTCGCGGCGCGACTGCGGCGGCTCGCCGACGACGAAGGGAGCGGGGTGTGACCGGGGTCATCAGCGGAAGCGGCCAATGGGCCTATGTCGTCGCGGCCTATGCACTGACCGCTCTGCTGATCGCGGCGGTGCTGGGACATAGCTGGCGCGCGATGCGCAAGGCCGAACGCCGCAGTGACGCGCTACGCAGGGATCGGGCATGAAAGCGAAGCATCAACGATTGATCCTGGCGCTGGTCGCGCTGGTCGGCGTCGCCGGGGCCGGGGTGCTCGCCGCGAGCGCGCTGCGCGACGAGGCGGCCTATTTCCGCACGCCGACGGAGGTCGCGGCGGGCGCCGCCGCCACCGGCGAGGCGATGCGGCTCGGCGGCATGGTCGCGTCGGGCAGTCTCAAACGGCAGCCCGACGGGCTGACGATCCGCTTCGTCGCCACCGATGGCGAAGCGTCGGTGCCGGTCGAATACAAGGGCATCGTCCCCGACCTGTTCGCCGAGGATTCGGGGATGATCGCCGACGGCCGGATGCGCGCCGACGGCGTCTTCGTCGCCGACCGCATCCTCGCCAAGCATGACGAGCGCTACGTCCCGCCGCAAATGAGCCACCCGCCCAAGACCGGGAAAGCGGCGCCGGCGGCATGAGGGTCTCTCGAATCCCGTCATTGCGAGCGGAGCGAAGCAATCTCCCGCATGCGGCCTGCCATGGCGATGGCGGAAGATTGCTTCGTCGCCGCATTCCTCGCAACGACGAGCTTCGGATAGGCGGGCCGGCGCGATGATCGCCGAACTCGGCCTGGCCCTGTTGTGGATCGCGGCGGCGCTGGCCTGCCTGTCGCTGGTCGCGGCGATCGTCTATCTGCGCAGCGGCAAGGGCGAACTCGCGGCGCTGGTGCGCCCGGCCAGCGTCGCGCAGGGTGCGCTGACCGCCGCGGCCTTCGGCGTGCTGATCGCGCTGTTCGTGCGGTCGGACATGTCGGTCGAGCTGGTCGCGCGCAACAGCCACAGCCTGAAACCGATGCTGTTCAAGGTCGCGGGCGCGTGGGGCAATCACGAAGGGTCGATGCTGCTGTGGCTGACGATCCTCGGCCTGTCGGGCGCGCTCGTCGCGCTGTTCGAAAAACGGCTGCGCGAGGATACGCTGATCGCGACGCTCGCGGCACAGGCGGCGCTCAGCCTCGGCTTCTTCGCCTTCCTGCTGTTTTCGTCGAACCCGTTCAAGCGGCTGCCGATCGCGCCGCCCGATGGGCAGGGGCTCAATCCGCTGCTCCAGGACCCCGGCCTCGCCTTCCACCCGCCGACGCTCTACATCGGCTATGTCGGCCTGTCGGTCGCGTTCAGCTTCGCGGTCGGCGCGCTGGTGACGCGTGAGATCGGGCCCGCCTTCGCGCGCGCGATGCGGCCGTGGGTGCTGGGAAGCTGGATTTTCCTGACGCTGGGGATCGCCGCGGGCAGCTATTGGGCCTATTACGAACTCGGCTGGGGCGGCTGGTGGTTCTGGGACCCGGTCGAGAATGTGTCGCTGATCCCGTGGCTCGCGGGCGCGGCGCTGCTCCATTCGGTCAGCGTCACCGCGACGCGCAACGCGCTGCGCGCCTGGACGGTGATGCTCGCGGTGATCGCCTTCTCCATGTCGATGGTCGGCACCTTCATCGTGCGCTCCGGCCTGCTCACCAGCGTCCACAGCTTCGCGGTCGATCCCGAACGCGGCACCTTCCTGCTCGTGCTGATGGCGCTCTACATCGGCGGCGCGCTGACGCTTTTCGCCTTTCGCGCCGGGGCGGTCGCCGAAGGCAAGAAATTCGCGCTGCTCAGCCGTGAAGGCTCGCTCGTCATCAACAATCTGCTGCTCACCACCATCCTCGCGCTGGTGCTGCTCGGCACGCTCTACCCGATCGTCGCAGAGGCGATGGGGGAGAAGATTTCGATCGGGCCGCCCTATTACAATCGCGTCGCCGGACCGCTGGCGCTGATCCTCTGCCTCGTCATGGTGGCGGGGCCGCTGCTCAACTGGCGCCGCGACGACGGCCGGAAGCTGTGGTCGCGATTGCCCGCGGCGGTGCTGGCCGGGGCGGCGGTGCTGTTCGGGCTCGTCCTGTTCGGCGGGCATGTCGGCGTGCTGCCGCTGCTCGGGATGACGGTCGCGGCGGTCGTCGGCGTGGCGAGCCTCGCCCCGCTGTGGGGCCGCAATCTGCGCCGCACGCCCTTGCCGACCTGGGGAATGGTGATCGCGCATTTCGGCGTCGCGGTCGCGCTGGCGGGAATGGCCGCCGAAAGCGCCTTCATCAAGGAACGGCTCGTCGCGGCGGCGCCGGGCGAGACGGTCAAGGTCGGCGATTTCGCGGTGAAATTCGTCGGCGTGCAGCCGGTCGCCGGGCCGAATTACACCGCGATCGAGGGCACGCTCGTCGCCACGACGTCTTCGGGCGACAGCTTCACGCTGCGCCCGGCGGCGCGGACCTTTCCCGGGCTGATGGGCACGCCGCCGACCGAGACGAACGAGGCGGCGTTGCTGACGCGGCCGGGGGGGCAACTTTATGCGGTACTGGGGCAGCCGGTGACCGATGCCGACGGCCGCACCGACCGCTATCAGCTTCGGCTGTGGTGGAAACCGCTGGTGTGGTGGATATGGCTGGGCGGAGGCCTGATCGCCGTCGGCGGGACGCTGGCGCTGCTCGGCCGCGCGCAGTTGCTCGCGCTATGGCGCGCCCGGCGCGCGCGCAGGAAACAGGAGCGGTTCGCATGAGGTCGCGCTGGGTGCTGTTCGTTCCGCTGGCGATCATGGGGTTGCTGTTCGGCGCCTTCGTCTATCGGCTGGTGACGCCCAACGACACGCTGATCCGGTCGCAGTGGATCGACAAGCCGATGCCGCTGTTCGACCTGCCGCCCGCGACCGCGGGGGTCGAGGGGCTGAAGAGCAGCCAGCTCGCCGACGGGCGGCCGCGGCTGGTCAACATCTTCGCAAGCTGGTGCATCCCCTGCCGCGCCGAGGCGCCGCAGCTCGAAGCGCTGAAGGCGGCGGGGGTGCCGATCGACGGCATCGCGATCCGCGACCGGCCGGAGGATGTCGCGGCCTTCCTGCGCGAGAATGGCAATCCGTTCGACCGCATCGGCGCCGACATGCAGAGCAGCGTCCAGATCGCGCTCGGATCGTCGGGGGTGCCCGAAACCTTCCTGATCGATGGCAAGGGCATCATCCGCGAGCAGATTCAGGGGGTGATCCTCGCCGAGAATGTGCCCGAGATCGTCGCCAGGCTGGGGGCGATGAAATGAGCGCCCGTCTGCTGTTGCTGCTGGCGGCGCTTTTCGCGTTCCCCGCCATGGCGCAGGACCGCCTGCCGCCCGCGCCCTACGCCTATCAGCAACTCGCCGACCCCGCGCAGGAGGCGCAGGCGAAGGCGCTGATGGAAACGCTGCGCTGCCTCGTCTGCCAGGGCCAGTCGATCGCCGACAGCGACGCGCCGCTGGCCGGCGACATGCGGCACGAAGTGCGCAGCAAGATCGCCGCGGGCGAAAGCCCCGATGCGATCCGCACCTGGCTGATCGCGCGCTACGGCAATTGGGTCAGCTATGACCCGCCCTTCGACGCCGCGACCGCGCTGCTGTGGCTGGGGCCGCTGCTGTTCCTCGCGCTCGGCGGCTGGCTGGCCTTCGGCCGTTTCCGCCGCGGTGCGGATGAAGAGGGGGGCGAGGCGTGATCTGGCTGTGGCTCCTGCTCGTCGCGGCGGTGACCGCCGGGGGAATCGTCTGGTTCGGTCGGGTGCCCGCCGCTGCGCGGCCGCTCGCGGCGGCGGCGGTGATGCTGGGGCTCGCGGGCTATGCGTTGCAGGGCAGTCCGGCGCTGCCGGGCAAGCCGGTGGCGGCGCCCGAGGAGCCCGAGGGATTCGGCGAGGCGATCACCGACCGGCGGCAGGGGATGGCCGACCGCTTCGGCCCCGCCGCGCAGTGGCTCGCGATGTCGGACGGCTTCGCGCGCACCGGCAAGACCGCGCTGGCGGCGCAGACGCTCGAGAAGGGGCTGCAGAAATATCCCGACAATGTCGACCTGTGGGTCGGGCTGGGCAATGCGCTGGTCGCGCATGGCGGCGGGATGATGTCTCCTGCCGCCGCGCTCGCCTTCGACGAGGCGGCGAAGCGCGATCCGACCCACCCGGCGCCGCCCTTCTTCGCGGGGCTCGCGATGGCGCAGAGCGGCGACCTGCGCGGGGCCGAGACAGTGTGGAGCGGGCTTCTCGCCCGCTCGCCGGCCGATGCGCCGTGGCGCGCCGACCTCGAAATGCGGCTGGACCAGCTGCGCCGCGCGATGGGGCCGGAGCTGCCGTCCGAAGCCGGGAACGGGCCGTGATTTCGATGCTATTCGACCGCAACGGGCTCGTCTAAAGGCGGCGGCATGACTGCTGAGTCGCAACAGGCGGCGGGGATGACCGGCATGGCCGTCGAAGGAGACGCCGGTGCCGGCCACGCGCCGCACGGGCACGCCGGCGACGGCCGGATCAAGCTGGCCGTCGGCGCGATCGGCGTCGTTTTCGGCGACATCGGCACCAGCCCGCTCTACGCGTTTCGCGAAACCTTCGCCGGGCATCATTCGATCGACGCCGACCGGCTGCACATCTATGGCGTGCTCAGCCTGGTCTTCTGGTCGATGATGCTGGTCGTCACCTTCAAATATGTGCTGACGATCATGAAGGCCGACAACAAGGGCGAGGGCGGCAGCCTCGCGCTGCTGGCGCTGATCAGCCGCTCGTCGGGTGAGGCGCGCTGGACCTGGCCGATCGTGCTGCTGGGGGTGTTCGCGACCGCGCTCTTCTATGGCGACAGCATGATCACCCCCGCCATGTCGGTGCTCTCGGCGACCGAGGGGCTGAGCTATGTCAACGAGGGGTTCGAGCCTTATATCGTGCCGATCGCGCTGGCGATCCTGATCGGCATCTTCGCGCTGCAATCGCGCGGGACGGCAAAGGTCGGGGCGCTGTTCGGCCCGATCATGCTTGCCTATTTCCTGATGCTCGCGGTGCTGGGCGTGACGCATATCGTCGATCATCCGTCGATCATCCTGCACACGATCAACCCGATCAACGCGCTGAAATTCTTCTATTACGATGGGTTCACCGCCTTCATCGCGCTCGGCGCGGTCGTCCTCGCTGTGACGGGGGCAGAGGCGCTCTATGCCGACATGGGGCATTTCGGCCGCGCGCCGATCGGCCTGTCGTGGCTCTGCTTCGTGCTGCCGGCGCTGATGCTCAACTATATGGGGCAGGGGGCGATGGTGCTCGAGGCCGATCTGGGACAGCGGCTCGGGCTGATTCAGGATCCCTTCTTCCTGATGATGCCCGAAGGCTGGCGCATTCCCGTCGTGATGCTGGCGATCGCGGCCACGATCATCGCCAGCCAGGCGGTGATCTCCGGCGCCTTCTCCCTGACCCAGCAGGCGATCCAGCTCGGCTTCATCCCGCGCCTGCGCGTCGAACATACCAGCGCCTCTGCGGCGGGGCAGATCTATATCCCGGTCGTGAACTGGTTCCTGATGACGATGGTCATCATCCTCGTCCTCTTCTTCGGATCGTCGAGCAATCTCGCCGCGGCCTATGGCATCGCGGTGACCGGCGCGATGTTCATCGACACCTGCCTGATGTGCGTCGTGCTGTTCATGCTGTGGAAGTGGCCGGCGTGGAAGGCGGTGCCGCTGCTCGTGCTGTTCTTCGTCGTCGACATCGCCTATTTCGCCGCCAACCTGATCAAGGTTCCCGACGGCGGCTGGGTGCCGCTGGCGATCGGCCTCAGCATCTTCACCATGCTCACCACCTGGTCGCGCGGGCGCAAGCTGATGCAGCAGCGGATGGCCGAAGGCGCGATGCCGATCCCGGTGTTCGTGAAGTCGGCCGCCGACAGCGCGACGCGCGTCCCCGGAACCGCGGTGTTCATGACCTCCACCGCCGACGGGGTGCCGCACGCGCTGCTCCACAACCTCAAGCACAACAAGGTGCTGCACGAACGGATCATCCTGCTGACGGTCAAGATCGCCGACGTGCCCTTCGTGAAGGAGGAGAATTCCTGCCTGCTCGAGGATCTGGGCAAGGGCTTCCACCGGCTGGTGCTGAACTATGGCTTCATGCAGCCCGTCGACGTGCCCGCGGCGCTGAAGCGCGTCACCAGTTGCGGCGGCGAATTCCGGATGATCGAGACCAGCTTCTTCCTGTCGCGCCAGACGCTGATCGCGGCGAGCAAGCCCGGCATGCCGATCTGGCGCGAGAAACTGTTCGCGTGGATGCTGCGCAATTCGGAAAGCGCAATGGAATATTTCCGCCTGCCGACCAACCGCGTCGTCGAACTGGGCAGCCAGGTCGCGATTTAGGTTCTGTCCTGTTTGGACGTGCGCGGCCCCGATCGGTCAGGGCTGAACCCGATGATAGGCGACGTGGGGCTGCGAGGAGAAGGACAGACGCCAGCGCCCGTCCTCGCCATAAAAGCGCAACTGTTCATAGGGCCCGCCCGCCCGCGCGCCGGTGACTTGTTCGAACAGCAGCGGACCGATCCGTTCCCAATAGGTCGTCGATTTCTGGCGCGTGACGGTGATCGCATCGGCGCCCGCGGCGCTGATTTGGAGGTCGCGTTCGGGTTTGGCGGGGACATCATAGTTACGCCGATTGCTGCGATAGGCGCCGACCGGCACGACCTCGCCCGCGGGCGCGACGGCGCGCGGCGCCGGCTTTTGCGGAAAGATCCGGCCGATCAGCGCGTCCGTCAATTCGGTACGCGCGCCATAGCTGCCCGGCCCGCCGGTTTCGGACACGAAGATGCCGAGGCCGGCTTCTGGGGCAAGGATCAGGCGCGAATGGAAATCGACGGTATTGCCGCCATGGCCGACGAGGCGCGGTCCGGCGTTGCGGATGACGAAGAAGCCGTGCGCCATGCCGGGCAGGCCGGGGGCATTGGCATGCGAATCGCGCATCAGCAGCGCGACCGATTCGGGTTTCAGGATTCGCGCCGCGCCGATCGCGCCGCCGTTCAGCATCGCCATCATGAACCGCGCGACATCGGGGGCGCTTGCGGTTCCCGAACCGCCGGGCATGATTTGGCTGTACAGTTCGAATGGCTTTGCGACGAAGCGTCCGTCCCTGAGCCGGTAGCCCTTGGCCACGCGCGGGGCGAGTGGGACGGGCAGGGGCTCGCGAAAGCTCGCCGATTCCATGCCGAGCGGCGCGAAGAGGTGGCGTTCGGCATAGTCGGCGAAGGGTTCGCCCGAAACCCGCTCGACGATATAGCCGGCCAGCGCCGCACCATAGTTGGAATAGGATATCTCGGTGCCCGCCGGCCACAGCCGTTGCGGGACATGCGCTTTCAGCCAATCGCCATAGGGGACGAGTTCGTCGACCGACCGTGCGGTGATTCTGCCCGTGTCGCTCATGCCCGGCGTATGCGCCATCAGATCGCGCACCCGGATCGGCTGCCCTTCGAACGGCGGGATGGGAAAGTCGATATAGTCGTTCACATCGGCGTCGAGGTCGACGCGGCCGGCCTCGACCTGCTGCATCAGCGCCGCCCAGGTGAACAGCTTGGATACGGAGGCCAGCCGGAACAGGGTTCGTTGCGGATCCACCGGAACGCCCTGGTCGACGTCCGCGAAACCATAGCCCCGCGCGAACAGCACGCGGCCTTGATGAACGACGGTGACGACCGCCCCCGCAACTTCGCGCGTCGCGATCTGCTGGGCCATCACGCCATCGATGAAATCGGCAAGGCCGGCGAGTTGCTCCGTCGGGACGTTATGGGCGGTTCCCGGCGGCGTCTGAGCGAAAGCTGCAGACGGCAGGCCTAAGAAACCGAGCAGCGCAGCGCCAAGGGTGGCGTACCAAATCCAGCGTCGCGACATGAACGAACCTCTCTGGCGAGCGAGGATATCCGTCGACCGAAGGCTGGCAATCGAAACAATGCCGATAGGGTATAGGTCGACGCTATGCTGCGGGACGATGACCTGCCGCGCGGCGGCGGATTAACTTGTCGACAGGATCGCAATTAGCATTTGATCAAGGGCGCCCGTCCTGCGATGCCCGGTGCGATCGACGAAGGCCGGCGCGGCGATGGATGGCGACGACAACAGCAATGAAGGGACGAGGGGGCTGGTTTCGGCTGGCCCTTTTGCGCTGATCGTCGCGCAGGGTTTCGGACGCCGGTCGCTGGGCGAGATCGAGCGCGCGCTGCGTCACATGGGCCTGCGGCCGGAGGGCGTCGCGGCGGACGGGCAAGGCGGGCTGCTGGCGACGGTGCTCGACGCGCCGACATTCCACCTGCGGCTCGGCGCGACGGAACTGGTCGCCGGACCGGCGGGCGCGGCGGCGCTCGACCTTGCCGATCCCGATGCGCCGGCGACGAGCCAGCTCGCGGCAGGGCTGCCGCCCGACTGGCGCGAGGCCGGGCGATGCTGGGCGTTCGTCGCGCCGGGCGGCGCGACCCCATCCGCCGGGGGCGGTCAGGCCACGCGCATGCGCGAACTGTTCAAGACGCTGGTGCTGCTGATCGACCTGTTCGACGCGAGCCACATCTTCTGGTCCCCCGCGCGGCTGTGGTCCGACGCCCCGCAGTTCCGCGCCGCGGTTGCCGAGATGCTGACGAGCGGCATGCCGCCCGTCCTCCACCTCGTCGCCTTTCGCCGGCACGAAACGGCGGGCGGTGCGCATGTCGGGACGCGCGGGCTCGCCACCTTTGCCGGGCAGGAACTCACCGCCGCGATCCCGGCCGGCTGGACGGTGGCGGACATGGTGCGGCGGCTGGCGCGCCTCGCGCTCGACATCATGGTCAACGGCCCCATCGTCGAAAGACAGCGCGCGCGCGGACTGCAACAGGGCGAATGGGTCGATCTGTCGCCGCGCCTCGATGCCGATCGGGGACATGCGGTGGTGGACGTCGCCTTCGACCGCGGCGGCTGAGGCCGCGTTGCGGTGCGATTCGCGGCGATGGCGCGGGGCGCCGCCGCCGCGGCCCGGTTTCCAGCGCCATCACCTGCTGCCCGTCCTGCTGCTCCGCCGCCCGCAGATGGCGGCGATGTTCGACTGCCTGCGCGCCGAGGGCTTCCTGCTCCAGCGCTTCGACCTCAACGGCCTGATGCTGCCGGCAAGCGAAGGCGGCGCGCTGTCGTCGGGCCACGCGCTGCATCGCGGGCCGCACCCCGGCTACAGCGACGTGATGGCCGCGCGGGTCGAGCGTATCCGCGCCCATTTCGCCGCGCAGGCGCCCGGCGACCCGATCACGGCGCGGCGGACCGCGGTGATGCGGCTGCGACTGCTGCAGGATACCGCGCGGCGCGCGCTGACCGACCGGCATGGTGCCGGTTTCTGGCTTAACCGGCGCGATCCGATGCGGATTTTCGCCGATCGCCCCTATCTGGACGACGCGATCGGGCGGCTGTTCGGCGGCTGCGGCGCGCTCAGCCGATGACCTTGCTCTGCAGTTCGCGCCACGCCTCGCGATATTGATCGGTCAGTTCGGCGACGAAATCGGCGGCGGGGCGCACCGCGCGCACCGACCCGATTCCCTGGCCGGACCCCCAGATGTCCTTCCACGCCTTGACCTTGGTATTGCCGCCCGAACCGAAGTTCATCGTCTTGAGGTCGCCCTTCGGCAGCGCATCGGGATCGAGCCCGGCGTTGACGATCGAGCCGCGCAGATAATTGCCGTGGACGCCGGTGAACAGGTCCGAATAGACGATGTCGGCGGCGCGCCCCTCGACGATCCCGGCCTTGTATCCGGCGTCGGCGTTCGCCTCGGCGCAGGCGATGAAGGCGCTGCCGATATAGGCGAGATCGGCGCCGCAGGCCTGCGCAGCGAGGATCGAGCGGCCGTGCGCGATCGCGCCCGACAGCGCGACCGGCCCGTCGAACCATTCGCGGATTTCCTGCACCAGCGCGAAGGGCGACTGGGTGCCGGCGTGGCCGCCCGCGCCGGCCGCAACGGGGATCAGGCCGTCGGCGCCCTTTTCGACCGCCTTGCGCGCGAAGCGGTCGTCGATGACGTCGTGAAGCGTGATCCCGCCCCAGTTATGGACCGCCTGGTTCAGCTCTTCGCGCGCGCCGAGCGAGGTGATCGTGATCGGCACCTTCCACTTCTCGCAGGTCGCGATATCGGCCTCGAGCCGGTCGTTCGAGCGATGGACGATCTGGTTGACCGCGAACGGCGCCGAGGGACGGTCGGGATTGTCGCGATCCCATGCCGCCAGTTCCTCGGTGATGCGGTGGAGCCATTCGTCGAGCAGCGTCTGCGGGCGCGCGTTGAGCGCCGGGAAGCTGCCGACGATCCCCGCCTTGCACTGCGCGATGACGAGGTCGGGGCCCGAGACGATGAACAGCGGCGAACCGATGACGGGCAGGCGAAGGCGGTCGAAAATCGCGGGAAGGGCCATGGGCGTCGCTCTCCGAATAGAGGTTTCGGCTGACCTTAACGTAAACGGAAGGCTGCGCAAGGGGGATCGCGGCCGCCTGTCGCAAGTGCGAACCGGTCAGGACGGCGAGGGACCGGCGACCGGGCGGCCGAGCGCGCGCGGGCGCCGGTCGGGGCCGACGGCGACGAAGATGAAGACCGCCTGCGTCACCTTGTGCCCGTCCTCGGCATGGCGGTCGCGCGCCCAGGCCTCGACCTCGACATGCATGGAGGTCCGGCCGACCTTCACCAGCCGGCCGAAGACCGACACCTCGTCGCCGACGAACACGGGGCGGTGGAAGGCCATGCCCTCCACCGAGACCGTGACCGCCCGGCCGCGCGCGTGGAGCGATGCGACCGAAGACGCGGCCAGGTCCATCTGCGCCATCAGCCAGCCGCCGAAGATATCGCCATAGACATTGGCGTTGGCGGGCATCGCGGTGACGCGGATCGTGGGTTGGTCCGCGGGCATGGTTTCGTCAGGCATCATAGGCCTCCCGAATCCGCATCCGCTGCGCCGCGGCGACCATCGAGACGAGGGCCGGTCGCACCTCGTCCCACTTGCGCGTCTTGAGCCCGCAATCGGGATTCACCCAGATGCGATCGGGCGGCAGGTGCCGTCCGGCGAGGGTCAGCAGGTCGGTCATCTCGCGCTCGGCCGGAATGCGCGGCGAATGGATGTCATAGACGCCGGGACCGATCTCGTTCGGATAGGCATAGCTTGCGAAGGCCCCGAGCAGCTCCATCTGCGACCGCGCGGTTTCGATCGAGATGACGTCGGCGTCCATCGCGCCGATCGCGGGAAGGATGTCGTTGAATTCCGAATAGCACATGTGGGTGTGGATCTGCGTGTCGTCGCGCACGCCGGAGGCCGCGATGCGAAAGCATTCGACCGCCCAGCCCAGATAATGCGGCCATTCGCCGCGGCGCAGCGGCAGCCCTTCGCGCAGCGCCGCCTCGTCGATCTGGACGATCGCGGCGCCCGCGGCCTCCAGGTCCAGCACCTCGTCGCGGATCGCCAGCGCGATCTGGCGGCAGCTCGCTTCGCGCGGCTGGTCGTCGCGGACGAACGACCAGTTGAGGATCGTCACCGGCCCGGTGAGCATGCCCTTCACCGGCCGGTCGGTCTGATCCTGGGCATAGCGCCACCAGTCGACCGTCATCGGCCGCGGACGCGACACGTCGCCATAGAGGATCGGCGGCCGCACGCAGCGCGAGCCATAGCTCTGCACCCAGCCGCTGCGGGTGAAGGCGAAGCCGGCAAGCCGTTCGCCGAAATATTGCACCATGTCGTTGCGCTCGAACTCGCCGTGGACGAGGACGTCGAGGCCGATTTCCTCCTGCCACTTGATCGCGGCGCGGGTTTCGACCTTCAGATAGCGGTCATAGGCCGCATCGTCGATTTCGCCCCGGATATGCGCGGCGCGCGCCTTGCGGACCTCTGCCGTCTGGGGGAAGGAGCCGATCGTCGTGGTCGGATAGCGGGGAAGCGGAAGGCGCCGGTGCTGCGCCTCGCGGCGCGCGGCGAAGGGCGCGGCCCGGCGCGCGGCGTTCGTGTCGAGCGCGGCAAGGCGGGCCGCGACGGCGGGATCGTGGATGCGGGGCGAGGTCGCGCGGGCGACCGCGGCCATCCGCGACGCCGAAAAGGCGGCGAAGGCGGCATCCTCGCCCTCGTTCAGCGCTTTGGCGAGCGCGGCGAGTTCCTCGATCTTTTGCGTCGCGAAAGCCAGCCATTGCGCGATTTCGGGATCGAGCGCGGTTTCGAGCGCCAGATCGACCGGAACGTGGAGCAGCGAACAGGACGGCGCGAGGATCAGGTCGCGCGTCGCCGCCAGCTCCTTGAGCCGCCAGTAAAGGTCGGAAAGGTTGGCGCGCCAGATGTTGCGGCCGTCGATGATGCCGAGCGACAGCAGGACGTGCGGCCGCACCTTGTCGAGCGCCGGGGCAAGCTGTTCGGGCGCGCGGACGAGGTCGAGGTGGAGACCGTGGACGGGCAGTTCGGCGGCGAGATCGAGATTGTCGCCGAGGCCGCCGAAATAAGGGGTGAGCATCAGGCGCGGCCCCGCCGTCGCCAGCCGCGCATAGGCGCGCTCGAACGCGGCGCGCTGCGCGTCGTCGAGATCGAGGACGAGGCAGGGCTCGTCGATCTGCACCCAGTCGGCGCCCTGTTTGGCCAGCCGCGCGAGAATCTCGGCATAGGTGTCGAGCAGCGCGGGAAGCAGGGCGAGCGGTTCGACCGCCTTGCCCTTGGCGAGCATCAGGTAGCTGACCGGGCCGAGCAGCACCGGGCGCGTCTGGTACCCCAGCGCCTTCGCTTCGTCATATTCGTCGAAGATCTTGGTCGAGGCGATGCGGAAGGTCTGGCCGGCAGTGAGTTCGGGGACGAGGAAATGATAGTTGGTGTCGAACCATTTGGTCATCTCCTGCGCGGTCGTATCGGCGGCGTGGCCGCACCCGGCGTGCGCCGGATCGCCCTGTGCGCCGCGCGCCATCGCGAAATAGAGATCGGTATCGACCGTCTCGCCGTCCCAGTCGTAGCGCGCGGGGACGGCGCCGATCAGCGCCGAGGTGTCGAGCACATGGTCATAGAGCGAAAAATCGTTCGACGGCAGGACGTCGGCTCCCAGCGCCTTCTGCCGCGCCCAATGGGCGACGCGCAGGCCGGCCGCCGCCGCGTGCAGGTCGGCGAAGGTCGATTTGCCCGACCAGTAGGATTCGAGCGCGACCTTGAGTTCGCGGCGAAGGCCGATGCGGGGAAAGCCTAAAGTGGCGACGCTGACAGTCATTTCGAGCACCTTGCAGGGGGCAAGGGCGACGGACAGACGCGAACGCACGATATCCCGCGTCCGCAGGGCAAGGGTCGGACGCAGCCATGCATGCGGCCTGACCGGGCACCCCGCCGGAGGACGTATCTGACGAGGCAGGTCTCCTGGCTCGCGGGTCGCCGCAGCGGTCTGGCCTTCCCGGTTCCTTGCCGAACCAGTGGCATGATCGACCGCCGCTCGCCGCTTACAGTTGCGGGGGCAGCGCCGGTTTCGCACCGGCTTCCCATCTTCGCTCCGCCCCGGATGCCCGGCGCGAAGAACCTCGACAGCATGAAGAATAGGCGCCGCGGCGATCCTGTCAAGCGCTATATAAAGAAATCTTTATATGCGTCGGCTGGTGATTGCCCCTATTCTAAAAGGCAGTCGCCAGCAGCGCGGCGGTGGCGGCCGCGATCGCCAGCAGGAGCGCGATCTTCGGGCCGTGCGAGGCGAGAATATGGGTCCGCCGGCGATCGAAGGGCGGCCCTTCGACCTCATGAGAAAGCTCGGGTTCGGGCCGCGTGCGCGCCGCGAAGGCGGGTGGCGATGCGAGGGCGGGGCCGCTGATCCCGCTGGCGAGCGCCAGCTTCTCGAACGCCACCGCCATCTTCTCGCGGTCGAGGTGCCGGTCGATCGCCTCGCGCTCGGGGTCGGGATCGGGCGGCGGCGGCAGGCTTGCGACCCTGCGCTCGATTTCGCGGTCGAGCGCGTGGAGGCGGTCGATCGCCTCGACGATCCGCTGCCGGTCGCTGCTGGCGAGCGCCAGTTCGAGACGGGTCAGCGACAGCGCGCTCGCGCGGCAATATTGCAGGCTCCAGAACAGGTCGCTGCTTCCCCCGTCGGCGGGGAGCGGCCCGGCGGGAGCGACGGGCGCGCTCGGGCCGCTGGCGGACGAGGCCGGGGATGCGTTCACGGGTCCTTCTCCTTCGCCGCCCCCCGGCTGCGCGCATCGGCTTAGGACCAAATGCGCGCGCCGCGAAACGCCGATCGGGCCAGTCGTGACCGGGATGCGGCGGACGGGAGAGGGAAGGGGTGCGAGGAGGCCGGGGCGGCCCGCGCGGCCCCGGCCTCCGCGACCGGATCAGATCGCGTTCGCCGCCGACAGGATCGCGCGCACGCTGGCGGTCGCGACATCGGTGTCGAGACCGCAGCCGAACAGGCTGCGGCCGTCGGGGGTGCGGCATTCGACATAGGCGGCGGCCTGCACATTGCTGCCCTGGCCGATCGCATGTTCCGAATAATCGACGATGTCCATCGCCGGGCCGCCCGATTCGGCCAGCGCGGCGACGACGCTCGACATCAGGCCGTTGCCGCGGCCGCTGATGCTGCGCTCGGCGCCGTCGATGGTCAGCTTGCCGGCGAAGATGCGGTCGGCGCCGCTCTGGCTTTCCGCCCAGCTCACGAGCTGGAAGCGCTTGCCGTCCGCCGCCAGATAATGCCCTTCGAAGGCGGTCCAGATGTCGTCGGCGGTCAGTTCGCGGCTCGTCTGGTCCGCCACCGCCTGGACGATGTGGCTGAAGCTCGCCTGCATCTTCTTCGGCAGCTTCAGCCCCTTGTCCTGTTCGAGCACCCAGGCGACGCCGCCCTTGCCCGACTGGCTGTTGACGCGGATCACCGCTTCGTAGCTGCGCCCCAGGTCGGCGGGGTCGATCGGCAGGTAGGGGACTTCCCACTTGTCGTCATTCTGCCGCTCGCGCGCCGCGAACCCCTTCTTGATCGCGTCCTGGTGGCTGCCCGAAAAGGCGGTGTAGACCAGTTCGCCGCCATAGGGGTGGCGCGGGTGGACCGGCAGCTGGTTGCAATATTCGACCGTCTGGATGACCTGATCGATGTCGGAGAAGTCCAGTTCGGGATCGACGCCCTGCGTGTACATGTTGAGCGCGATGGTGACGAGGCAGGTGTTGCCCGTGCGCTCGCCGTTTCCGAACAGGCAGCCCTCGACGCGGTCGGCGCCCGCGAGCAGGCCGAGTTCGGCCGCCGCGACCCCGGTGCCACGGTCGTTGTGCGTGTGCAGGCTGATCAGCGCGCGGTCGCGGTTCGGCAGATGCTTGCAGAAATATTCGATCTGGTCGGCATAGATGTTGGGCGTCGCCGCCTCGACCGTCGCGGGCAGGTTGAGGATGATCGGCTTGTCCGCCGTCGGCTGGAGCACGTCCATCACCGCGGCGCAGCATTCGATGCTGAAATCGATCTCCGCGGTCGAGAAGGTCTCGGGGCTGTATTCGAAGCGCCAGTCGGTGCCGGGCAGGCGCGTGGCGTTGTCGCGCAGCTGCTTCGCGCCGTCGATGGCGATCTGCTTGATCTCGGGCATCTCCATGCCGAAGACGATGCGGCGCCACGCGGGGCTGACCGCGTTGTAGAGGTGGACGATCGCGGTCTTCGCGCCCGCCAGGCTGTCGAAGCTGGTGCGGATCAGGTCGGCGCGCGCCTGCGTCAGCACCTGCGGCGTGACGTCGTCGGGGATGCGGCCCGAGCGGACGAGGTTCTGGATATAGTCGAAGTCGGTCGCGCCCGAGGCGGGGAAGCCGACCTCGATCTCCTTGAGCCCGCATTTGACGAGCAGGTCGAAGAAGCGCGTCTTCTTTTCGGCGTCCATCGGATCGATCAGCGCCTGGTTGCCGTCGCGCAGATCGGTCGAGAGCCAGATCGGGGCCTTGGTGATCGTGCGGGCGGGCCACTGGCGGTTTTCCAGCGGGACCTGCGGAAAGGGTCGGTACTTGGCCGAGGGGTCGCGGAGCATGGGCATGGGTTGGCTTCTTCTGCTTGTGTGGATTCGGATGCTGTGTCGTCAGGCCCTTGAGCGCGTGGCCCGCCGCGAAAGGCGCAGGCCGAAAGTCACGCCCAAGGGCGTGTAAGTCGCAGAAGAAGGAGGCCGCGCATGTGCATCGCCCGCGCTCATGACCAAAAAGCGCGGGCTTGGCAAGAGGGCGGCCGCAAAAAGTGCGGTGGGAAGGCGCCTACTGCTTCTCGAACGCCGCGTGAATCTTCAGCTCGACGCGGTCGCTGACCAGCGGGATGCCATAGAGGATGCCGAAGTCGCTGCGGCGAATCTCGCCCTCCGCCTCGAAGCCGACGGTTTCCTTCTTGCTGCCGGGGTTGGTGCCCGCGCCGTGGAAATCGACCTCGAGCGTCACCGGCCGGGTCACGCCGTTGAGCGTGAGGTTGCCCGTCACCTTCGCCTCGTCGCCATCGTCGTCGAGGACGACGCGGGTCGACACGAAGCGCGCGTCGGCGGGATCGGGGCCGAAGAAATCGGGCTTGGCGCCGTCCTTGCCGGCGCGAAGCAGATGGCCGGTCAGCCCGGCGCTTGCCGTCGTCACCTTCGACACCGGGATCGTCACGTCGACCTTCGCGGCCGCCGGGTTGGCGGGATCGAGGACGAGCGTGCCGGTCACGTCGCCGAAAATCCCCTGATATTTGCTGAAGCCGAAATGATCGACCTCCCACACGACGATCGTGTGACCGGGGTCGGCGGCGTAGGTTCCGGCGGCGATGCGGCTCCTGTCGGGCGCGCCGGGGACGGCGGGGCCGCCCTGCGCAAGGACGACCGGAACCGCGACGACGGCGAGCGCGAGAGCGGCGAAGGGAAGGGTATGGCGCATGGGGGGGCTCCTGTTCCGAGAGCGGCGAGGCTAGGCGAGAGGGCGGCGCGGCGTCAATGTCATCGCGGCGAAACGCACGGTTTCCGGAATATGGCTCTATGGGTGCGTCGCGCGCCGCGCCTCGAACCATTCGCGCAGCGCAGCGGCGGCGCAGCCCGTGAAGCCGTAGCTGCCGACCGGCGAACAGCTGTTCGGCCGGGTGGCGCGGGCGATCGTCTCATAACCCTCGACCTGCGACGCCCAGCTGCCGCCGCCGACCGGTGCGTCGTCCTTGATCTCCTCGCGCAATTCCTTGGGGACGCGGTAGCGATCGGATTCGGGTTGCTGCGCGCAGACGACGATCTCGTCGCCCTGCGCCTCGGGACAGGGTTCGTCGCCATAGGTATAGAGGATCGAGGTCTTTTGCGGCGGCTGCGCCGACTGCGCGAGGCTTTCCTCCTCCTGCGCAAGCGCCGGGGCCGCGGAGGCGAAAGCCGCGAGACAAGTCAGAAGAGCGGCTTTTCCTGTCATTCCGGATCGCGTTCCCGATGTCGTGGCCCGCAACGATGGACCGCCGCAGATGAACCCAGGCCGAACTAAGGCCTGTGGATTCGAAGTTCGGCACGGTTTCTCCCTTTCATCGCCCTGAATTCTCCCTTCGTCACCCTGACCTTGGTTGGGACATATACCCTTAAGGCAAGTCAGGCGCTGTTCCCCGGCGAAAGCCGGGGTCCAGATGGTACAGCGCCGTCCCGCATGGACCCCGGCTTTCGCCGGGGAACAGTTATCTGTCGAAAAGGGGTAATGGCCAACCTGTTTCAGGGTCCATGGTCTGCCCTCGCCTGAAAGGCGGCATAAAAGGGGAGGTCCGGCCATGGATGCTGAAACAAGTTCAGCATGACGAGCAGATGGGCAGCGCGCCAAAACCCGAATCCTTACACGCCATAGAGGCGCCGAGAGAATGCTTGAGCGGACGCGCCACCACTTATGGCGATGGATCGAGATCGAGCGATGCGGCAATCGCGTCCCAGACCTGCGCGAGTTCGTCGGGCGCGATGCAATAGGGCGGCATGACATAAATGCTGTTGCCGAGCGGGCGGAGCAGGACGCCGCGTTCGCGATAGAAAGCGATCAGGCGCGGCGCGAGCGTCGACAGATAGCCGCCGTCGGGAACGCGGACGTCGAGCGCGGCTATGGTGCCCAGCCGGCGCGGGTTCGCGATGCGCGCATCGCCGGCGAGCAGCGACAAATGCGCCGCCTGCGCTTCGGCGAGCGCGTCGATCCGCGCCTGCACCGGCTCGTCGCGCCAGATGGCGAGATTGGCGACCGCCGCGGCACAGGCGATCGGGTTCGCGGTATAGCTCGACGAATGATAGAAAGTCTTTGCGCGGTCGGTCGAATAATGCGCTTCGAAGACCGGTTCGATGCACAGCGTCACCGCGAGCGGCATCGCGCCGCCGGTCAGTCCTTTCGACAGGCAGACGATGTCGGGGATCACTCCCGCCTGGTCGCAGGCGAAGCGGGTGCCGGTGCGGCCCCAGCCGGTCATCACCTCGTCGGCGATGAACAGGACGCCGTGGCGGGCGCAGATCGCGCGCATTTCCGCGAGCACCCAGGCGGGGTAGATCAGCATGCCGCCGGCGCCGAGGATCAGCGGCTCGACGATGAAGGCGGCGGGCTTTTCGGCGCAGGCGGCTTCGAGCGCGTCGAGCGCCGCCTGTTCGCGTCCCTCGGCGGGGAAGGGAATGGTGCCGACGTCGAAGAGCAAAGGCTGCCACGCCCGGTTGTAGACGCCGCGCTCGCCGACCGACATCGCGCCGATCGTGTCGCCGTGATAGCTGTGCTCCATCACCAGGATGCGGCTGCGCGCCTCGCCGATGTTGAACCAGTAACCGAGCGCCATTTTCAGGGCGACCTCGACGCTGGTCGAACCCGAATCCGAAAAGAAGACCCGGGTCAGCGGATCGGGGGTGATGCGGACCAGTTCGGCGGCGAGCGCTTCGGCCGGCTCGTGCGTCCAGCCCGCGAAGATGAGCTGGTCGAGCTTCTCGCTCTGCGCCCGGATCGCGGCCATGATGCGCGGATGCGCGTGACCGTGGGTGGTGACCCACCACGAGGAGATGGCGTCGATCCAGCTGTTGCCCTGCGCGTCGTAAAGGCGCGCGCCCTCGGCCCGGTCGATCAGCGGTATCGGCTCACCGAGCCCGTGCTGGGTGAAGGGATGCCAGATGGGTGACATAAGTGCGACCTCTCTTACCGCTCGTGCTGAGCTTGTCGAAGCACCGTTCTTCCTTCTGGCGCCGGATGGAAAAAAGGACAGCCGTTCGACAGGCTCAGGGCGAGCGGCTTCTGGTTTCAGGTGAAGCCGGCGAGATCGAAGTTGGCGGCGAAGGCGGCTGCCAGCGTCTCCGGGGTCAGCGGGTGGATCGGGGGCAGGCGGCCTAAACGGCGGACGCCGCCAATTTTCGCGACGATCGCCTCGCTGTCCTCGACCGCGTCGCCGACGAAGGCGATGCCGTGGATCGACACGCCGCGCGCGCGCAGCGCTTCGATCGTCAGCAGGCTGTGGTTGATCGTGCCGAGACCCGTGCGCGCGCAGACGATGACCGGAATCCGCCAGCGCGCGAACAGATCGGCATAGAGAAGCGTGCGCGTGACGGGGACGAGGACGCCGCCCGCGCCCTCGACGATCAGGTCGCCCGCGGGCGGGGTCAGCGCATCCGGATCGATCGCGACGCCGTCGATCTCGGCCGCGAGGTGCGGCGAAGCGGGGGTGACGAGGCGATACGCCTCGGGCAGGACCGGCACACCGGCCAGCCGCGCGACGACCTCGCTGTCGGTTTCTTCTTCGAGCCCCGACTGGATCGGTTTCCAATAGGGGATGCCGGACGCCCCCGCCAGCGCGGCGGTGAAGACGGTCTTGCCGATACCCGTGTCGGTGCCGGTCACGACGAAGCGCGGCATCAGGCGGCCGCCATCGCATCGGCGAGCGCGCCGGTCATCGCGTCGATATCGCTTTCCGCGACGTTGAGCGTGATCGCGATGCGCAGGCGCGCGGTGCCCTGCGGCACGGTCGGCGGGCGGATGCCGCGGACGTCGAAGCCCGCGTCCTGCAACGCGCCGGCGACGCGCATCGCGCGGGCGTTGTCGCCGATCACGACGGGAAGAATCTGGCTGCCGCTCGCGGGCAGGCCGAGCGCGGCAAGGCGCGCCTCGGCATGGCGGACGAGCGCATGAAGGCGCGCGGGCCGTTCGGGCTCGGTCGCCACGATCTCCAGCGCCTGGCGGACGAGCCACGCCATCAGCGGCGACGGAGCGGTGGAGAAGATGAAGGGGCGGCCCCGGTTGACGAGGAAATCGCGGACGATCTGCGGCCCGCAAAGCAGCGCCCCCTCGCAGCCGAGCGCCTTGCCGCAGGTGTGCAGCGTGATGAGCCTTTCGCGGGACGCAAGGCCGTGCGCGAGGCCCTGTCCGGCGGGACCGAAGACGCCGGTCGCGTGCGCCTCGTCGACCACCAGCACCGCGTCATGGCGCGCGGCGACGATCGCGAGGTCGGCGAGCGGCGCCGTGTCGCCGTCCATGCTGTAGAGGCTTTCGACCGCGATCCACGGCGTGCCGGTGCCGCCCGCCTTGCGCCATGCGGCGACCGCGTCGTCGAACGCCTGCGCGTCGTTGTGCGCGGCGGCACGGATGTCCGCGCGGCCGAGCTTCATGCCGTCGTGCGCGCTCGCGTGGATCAATTCGTCGTGGACGATCAGGTCGCCGCGCTGCGGCAGCGTCGCGAACAGCGCGGCGTTGGCGGCGAAGCCGGTGGGAAAGAAAAGCGCCGCCTCGCTGCCATAGTGGCGCGCGGCATGGGTTTCGAGCGCTTCATGTTCCGCATGATTGCCGCGCAGCAGGCGCGAGCCGCCCGAGCCGGCGGGAAGGCCGCGCGCGATCCCGGCGGCGAGCGCGTCGCGCAGCGCGGCGGAGCCGGCAAGACCGAGATAATCGTTCGAGGCGAAATCGATCCCGGCGCGCGGGACGAGGGTGCGGCGGCGGTCTGCGGCCGCGAGCGCGGCGAGGTCCGCGCGGTGAGCGTGGAAGGGGGAACTCGCCATTCAGCTTCCTTTGTCCGTCATTGCGAGCGAAGCGAAGCAATCCAGAGCGGTTTACCGAGCTCCGGATTGCTTCGTCGCTACGCTCCTCGCAATGACGAGGAGGGATGAGGCGGACTTAGTTGACCGCCTTGTCGACCAGCTTGTTCTTCGCGATCCACGGCATCATCGCGCGCAGCGCGGCACCGGTCTGTTCGATCGGGTGCGCGGCGGCGGCCTTGCGGCTGGCCTTCAGTTCGGGCTGACCGGCCTGGTTGTCGAGGACGAAATCCTTGACGAAGCGGCCCGAGGTGATGTCGGCGAGGACGCGCTTCATCTCGGCCTTGGTCTCGTCGGTGATGATGCGCGGGCCGGTCTTGATGTCGCCATATTCGGCGGTGTTCGAGATCGAATAGCGCATGTTCGCGATGCCGCCCTCATAGAGGAGGTCGACGATCAGCTTGGTTTCGTGGAGGCATTCGAAATAGGCCATTTCGGGGGCATAACCTGCCTCGACCAGCGTTTCGAACCCGGCCTGGATCAGGTGGGTGATGCCGCCGCACAGCACCGCCTGCTCGCCGAACAGGTCGGTCTCGCATTCTTCCTTGAAGGTCGTCTCGATGATGCCGCTGCGCCCGCCGCCGACGGCGCTGGCGTAGCTGAGGGCGAGCGCCTTCGCGTGGCCGTTGCCCGCATTGCCGCTGGCTTCCTGCGCGACCGCGATCAGGCAGGGGACGCCGCCGCCCTTCTGATATTCGCTGCGCACCGTGTGGCCGGGGCCCTTGGGCGCGACCATGAAGACGTCGATGTCGGGGCGTGCCTCGATCAGGCCGAAATGGATGTTGAGCCCGTGCGCGAAGGCGAGCGCGGCGCCGGGCTTCAGATTGTCGGCGAGGTCGTCGTAATAGATTTTCGCCTGATGTTCGTCGGGGGCGGCGATCATGATGACGTCGGCCCACTGGGCGGCTTCCTTGTTCGACAGCACCCGGAAGCCCGCGCCTTCCGCCTTCTTCGCGGTCGCCGAACCGGCGCGCAGCGCGATCGCGACCTCCTTGACCCCGCTGTCGCGCAGATTCTGCGCATGGGCGTGGCCCTGGCTGCCGTAGCCGAGGATGGCGACCTTCTTGTTCTTGATCAGATCCTGGTCGGCGTCGCGATCGTAGTAAACCTGCATGTCTTTCTTCCCTATCCTTCTTTCGTCACCCCGGACCTGATCCGGGGTCCCGCTGAACGACGGTGGCAAGCGGGACCCCGGATCAGGTCCGGGGTGACGGCGATTGAAACCCAGTAAACCCTAAACCGCCTCCGGCCCGCGCGAGATGGCGACGATGCCGGTGCGCCCGACCTCGACAAGGCCGCATTCGCGCATCAGCGCGATGAAGCGGTCGACCTTGTCGCTGTTGCCGGTGATCTCGAAGACGAAGCTGGTCAGCGTCGTGTCGACGACCTTGGCGCGGAACACGTCGGCGAGGCGCAGCGCCTCGATGCGCTTCTCACCGGTGCCCGCGACCTTGACCAGCGCGATCTCGCGCTCGACATGCGCGCCCTGGTCGGCGAGGTCGATGACCTTGTGGACCGGAACCAGCCGGTCGAGCTGCGCGATGATCTGGTCGATCACCGGCGGCGGGCCGGAGGTGACGATGGTGATGCGCGACAGCGCATGGTCGGCGGTGATGTCCGCCACCGTCAGGCTTTCGATATTATAGCCGCGCGCGGTGAACAGCCCGGTGATCTTGGCGAGCACCCCGGCCTCGTTGTCGACGGTGATGGCGAGCACGTGGCGCTCGCCCGCTTCGGTCATGATTTTCATGTCGATTACACCAGCGCTTTCGCTTCGTCGTCCATCGTGCCGGTGACGTCGCTCGGCTGGAGGATCATTTCGGTATGCGCCGCGCCCGACGGGATCATCGGGAAGCAGTTGGCGAGCTTGGCGACGCGGCAGTCGACGATCACCGGGCCGGGCGTGTCGATCATGGTGCGGATGCCGTCCTCGAGCTCGCCCAGCGTGTCGATGCGCAGCCCCGTCCAGCCATAGGCCTCCGCCAGCTTCACGAAATCGGGCAGGCTGTCCGAATAGCTGTTCGAATAACGGCTTTCATAGGTCAGTTCCTGCCACTGGCGGACCATCCCCATCCACTCGTTGTTGAGGATGAAGATCTTCACCGGCAGGCGGTGCTGGCTGACCGTGCCCATCTCCTGGATGTTCATCTGCAGGCTGGCCTCGCCCGCGATGCAGATGACGAGCCGGTCGGGCCGCGCGACCTGCGCGCCGACCGCGGCGGGAAAGCCATAGCCCATCGTGCCGAGACCGCCCGACGTCAGCCAGCGATTGGGGGCAGAGAAACCGAAGTGCTGCGCCGCCCACATCTGGTGCTGCCCGACCTCGGTGGTGATGATCGGGTCGCGGCCGCGCGTCGCTTCGAACAGCGCCTTGACCGCGCGCTGCGGCATGATCTCCGCCCCGCTTTCCTTCTTCTCCGGGAAGTCGAGGCAGCGCGTCGCGCGCCAGCCGTCGATGCGGCGCCACCATTCGCCAAGGTCGCGCGCCTTGTGCCCCTTGTCCTGCCACGCGCCGATCAGCGCGTCGAGCGCACGCCCCGCATCGCCGAGCACCGCGACGTCGACGGGAACGATCTTGTTGATCGACGACCGGTCGATATCGATGTGGATCTTCTTCGCATGCGGCGCGAAGGCGTCGAGGCGGCCCGTGACGCGGTCGTCGAAGCGCGCGCCGACCGCGATGATCAGGTCGGCGCGGTTCATCGCCATGTTCGATTCATAGGTGCCGTGCATGCCGAGCATGCCGAGCCACTTCGGATCGTCCGACGGAAAGGCGCCGAGCCCCATCAGCGTCGAGGTGATCGGCGCGCCGGTCAGCCCGACGAGCTGGCGCAGCGCCGCGCTCGCGTCCGGGCCCGCGTTGATGACGCCGCCGCCGGTGTAGAAGATCGGGCGCTCGGCCGCCGCGATCAGCGCGATCGCATCGGCGATCGCATCGGCGTCGGGTTCGACCTGCGGGCGATAGCTCTGGTGCTCGATCAGTTCGGGCACGCGATAGGTGCCGGTCGCCACCTGCACATTCTTCGGAATGTCGATCACCACCGGACCGGGCCGGCCATGCGTCGCGATGAAGAAAGCCTCGTGGATGATCGGGCCCAGCCGGTCGGGGTCCATCACCAGATAATTATGCTTGGTGCAGTGGCGCGTGATGCCGACCGTGTCGCATTCCTGGAATGCGTCGGTTCCGATCAGGGTCGTCGGCACCTGCCCGGTCAGCACGACCATCGGGATCGAATCGAGCAGCGCGTCGGTGATGCCGGTCACGGCGTTGGTCGCGCCGGGTCCGGAGGTGACGAGCACGACGCCGGGCTTGCCGGTGGCGCGGGCATAGCCCTCCGCCGCGTGGGTCGCCGCCTGTTCGTGGCGGACCAGGATGTGCCGGATCGTCGGGTGGTTGAACAGCGCGTCATAGATCGGAAGGACCGCGCCGCCCGGATAGCCGAACACTGTATCGACCCCAAGGTCGACCAGCGCCTGAACCACCATGTCGGCACCGCTCATTTCCGTCACGACACTGCTCCTTTTCTCCATTTCGCCCGCGCGCAAGGCACGCGCTTGTGCGACGCAACAAGGCTGCGGGCAATAGGTATATGATTCTATCCTGTCAACAGTGCGTGTTGTAATTTTATTGCTATTTCCTTTATAGAATCGACGGATAATGACGCTTCATGCCGGGGCCACCCGGCTGGCGGCTGATGGCGCAGCCAGGTGAACTGGCGTTTCGCATATTGGCGGGTCGCGGCCTGCGCCCGGTCGAGCGCCTCGGCGCGCGACAGGGTGCCGCGCAGCAAGGCGGCGATCTGCGGCACGCCGATCGCGCGCATGACGGGAAGGTCGGGGTCGAGATCGCGGGCGATCAGCGCCGCGACCTCGTCGATCGCGCCGCGCTCGAACATCCCGGCAAGCCGCGCGTCGCAGCGCGCGCGCAGTTCGTCGCGCGGCGGCAGCAGGACCAGCGGGACGAGCGCGACGGAGTCGGCGATCCCGCCCTCGCGCGCGCGTTGCCAGTCGGCGAGCGGCCGGCCGGTGGCGCGCACCACTTCGAGCGCGCGGGCGACGCGCGTCGTGTCGGCGGGATGCAGGCGCGCGGCCGCGGCGGGATCGGCCTTCGTCAGCGCGGCGTGGGCGTCGGCCACCGCCATCGCGCGCACTTCGGCGCGAATATCGGGGGCGATCGCCGGCACCGGCGCGATGCCGTCGAGCAGCGTGCGCAGATAGAGGCCGGTCCCGCCGACGAGGATCGGGATATCGTCGTCCTCCCACGCGCGGGCCAGCGCGCGGCGCGCTTCGGCGGCCCAGCGCGCCGCGTGATAGGCGCCGTCCGCCCCGTCGACATGGCCGAACAGATGATGCGGGACGCCCTGCATTTCCGCCGCGGTCGGGCGCGCCGACAGGATGGTCAGGTCGCGATAGACCTGGCTGGCATCGGCATTGATTACTTGCGCGCGTCCCACCGCCTGCGCCAAAGCGACGGCAAGGGCGCTCTTGCCGCTGGCGGTCGGCCCGGCGATAAGCGCCACAGGAAGCCGCTGGCTCGAGGATGAAGAAGGAGATGCCATGTTCGTTGCGACGCTGATAGCAGCCGGAGCGCTGACGGGCGAGGTGGTGCGCGAGGCGATCGACCGCCTCGCCGCGACCGGGCACGACGTGGGCGCGCCGCACTGGCTCGACGAAGGCGACGCGGCCGACATCGTCTTTCAGGGCAGTCTGGTCAGCGCGCGCAGCGAGCTCGCGAAGATGGACCATGGCGCGCTCGACATCGTGGTCCAGCCGCTCGGCGACCGGACGAAGAAGCTGCTGATCGCCGACATGGATTCGACGATGATCACCGTCGAGTGCATCGACGAACTCGCCGACTATGCGGGGCTGAAGGCGCAGATCGCGGCGATCACCGAAAAGGCGATGCGCGGCGAGATCGACTTTCGCGGCGCGCTGGCGGAGCGCGTCGGGCTGCTGGGCGGCATGGCCGAAACGACGCTGGCCGAATGCCGGATGGAGCGGGTCCGGCTGACGCGCGGCGCGCGCACGCTGGTCCAGACGATGAAGGCGCACGGCGCCTGGTCGGTGCTGGTGTCGGGCGGTTTCATGCCCTTCGCCGGGCCGGTCGCGGAAGCGGTCGGCTTCGACAAGGTGGTCGCAAACGAGCTGGAGATCGTGGGTGGCCGGCTGACCGGACAGGTGCGCGAGCCGATCGTCGATTCGGGCGCGAAGCTCGCGATGCTCCAGTCCGAGGCCGCGGCGCGCGGGCTGCCGCTGGCCGAGACGCTGGCGATCGGCGACGGCGCCAACGACATTCCGATGATCACCGCGGCGGGGCTGGGCATCGGCTATCACCCGCACCCCGCGGCCGCCGACGCCGCCGACGCCGCGATCCGCCATCACGACCTGACGGCGCTGCTGTGGGCACAGGGCTATCCGCGGCGAAGCTGGGTGCTGGGGTAGGGATGCGGGGCCGCCCCGCTCGCCGTTTGGCCCGATTCGTCGGGGCCGCGGCGGCGATCCTGATGCTTTCGGCCTGCGCGGGCGGGAATTTCCGTCCGGTCAGCGATTCGCCGGTGCGGATCGGCAAGCCCTATGCGGTTCGCGGCACGACCTATGTGCCCGCCGCCGCCCCCGCCTATGATGTGGTGGGCTATGCGAGCTGGTACGGCAGCGAATCGGGCAACCGCACCGCCAATGGCGAGAAATTCCGCCCCGGATGGGTCACGGCCGCGCACACGACGCTGCCGCTGCCGACCTATGTCGAGGTGACGGCGCTCGACACCGGGCGGCGGATCGTCGTGCGCGTCAACGATCGCGGTCCCTTTGCGGGCGGCGGACGCATCATCGACCTGTCGCGCGGCGCGGCCGAACAGCTCGGGATGAAGGCGCAGGGTCACGCCCCGGTGCGCGTGCGGCGCGTCGAACCGTCGGAAAAGGACCGCGAGCGCCTTCGCAAGGGCAAGCCCGCCGCCGTGCTGGCGCCGCTGTCGCAGCGCGACCTGCAAAACCTGCGCGCGCGGCTGGCCGTCGGAGGGCGGTAGGCTTCGCTGCGCCATGGCCCGTGAGGATTCGGGTTTCGGCGCGCCACCTCATCCGTTCGTCATGCTGAACTTGGTTGGGGCATATGTCCTTCAGGCAAGTCAGGACCTGTCCCCCGGCGAAAGCCGGGGTCCATGCGCAGCGCCGCCCCGCATGGACCCCGGCTTTCGCCGGGGAACGGTTATGTGTCGAAAAGGGATGATTGCCGTCAAATCTGCTCATCCCCGTTCCGTTCGTGCTGAGCCTGTCGAAGCACCGCCCGTCTTCCTGCGGCGTCAAAAGAAAGAACGGCCCTTCGACGGCCTTGCAGGTGCTCAGGACAGGCTTCGACAAGCTCAGAGCCTGCCCCCGCGAAAGCGGGGGGCAAACAGTTCGGATTTGACGCGCTACGGCCCGATGACATTGAACGGGCTCGTCATCCGCGAGCGACAAAGCCACGCGGCAATCCAAAGCCATCGCGCCTCAGCGTATCCGCACGCCGCCTTTCCACAGCATCGTGGCGCGGCCCTGCATCGGCATGCCGTCGAAGGGGGTGTTGCCCGCCCACGCCGCCATCTTCTTCGCATCGACCTGCCACGGCGTGCCGTCGTCGATCAGGATCAGATCGGCCTCGGCGCCGACCGCCAGCGTTCCGGCATCGAGGCCGAGCAGCTTCGCCGGGTTCGCGGCGAGCAGGTCGAACAGGCGCGCCGGCGTCGCATGGCCGTCGCGGACGAGTTGCAGCCCCATCGCGAGCAGCGTCTCGGCGCCCGCCATGCCGGGCAGCGCCTCGGCGAAGGGCAGGCGCTTGTCCTCGGGCCCGCGCGGGTCGTGGCCCGAAGCGAGTATGTCGATCGTGCCGTCGGCGATGGCGGCGAGGCAGGCGCGGCGGTCGTCCTCCGACCGCAGCGGCGGCGACAGGCGCGCGAAGGTGCGGAAATCGCCCATCGCGGTGTCGGACAGGAACAGGTGCGCGGGCGTGATGCCGCAGGTGACGGGCAGTCCCGTCGCCTTCGCTGCGCGGATCAGGTCGAGCCCGCGCCGCGTCGTGACCTGGCGGATATGCAGCGGCGCTCCCGTTTCCTCGACCAGCAGCAGGTCGCGCGCGATCGCCATCGCCTCGGCGATCGCGGGCGCGGAGGCGAGGCCGAGGCGCGTCGCCATCTCGCCATCGGTCGCGACCGCCCCGTGCGTCAGCCCTTCGTCCTCGGCATGCGCGATGACGGTCAGGCCGAGCGACGCGGCGTAGGAGAGGACGCGGCGCATCACGCCGGCATCGGCGATCCGGCCGCGGCCCGTCGCCACCGCGCGCGCGCCCGCGCTTTTCATCAGCCCGATTTCCGCCAGTTCCCTGCCGGCGAGCCCCTTGGTCGCGGCGGCAAGCGGATGAACCCACAGGTCGGGCTTGCCGCCCTTCGCCGCGCGCTCGACGAGCCCCGCGCCGTCGAGCGGGCCGCTGTCGGGCATCAGCGCGGCGCGCGTGATGCCGCCGAAATGAAAGGCCGGCTTGTCGGTCGCGAAGACGCCGAGGTCGATGATGCCGGGGGCGAGCCACTGGCCCTTCGCATCGACCGTCTCGGTGCCCTCGGGACGCTCGGCGGGGTCGATCGCGGCGATGCGGCCGCCGACCGCGAGCAGGCTGCCGACGTCGCCGCCGAGCAGGCGGGCGTTGGCGATGAGGAGCGGCTTCAGTTCCATCCGGGCACCCCCCGCTTGCGGCGGGTCAATATGTCGAGGCACGCCATGCGCACCGCGACCCCCATTTCGACCTGCTCGGTGATCGTCGATCGCACCGGGTCGTCGGCGATGCTGCTGTCGATCTCGACCCCGCGGTTCATCGGGCCGGGATGCATGACGATCGCGTCGGGCTTCGCCTTCTCCAGCCGCTGCGGCGTCAGCGCATAGAGCGCGTGATACTCGCGCGCGCTGGGCAGGTAGGCGCCGTCCATGCGCTCGTTCTGAAGGCGCAGCATCATCACCACGTCGGCGCCCTTCAACCCCTCGTCCATGTCGGTGAAGGGGACGGCGTGCATGCGGTCGAGCGCGGGCGGGATCAGCGTCGGCGGCGCGACGACGCGCACCTCGTTGCCTAGCAGGGTCAGCGCGAGGATGTTCGATCGCGCGACCCGGCTGTGCAGCACGTCGCCGCAGATCGCGACGGTCAGCCCCTCGACCTTGCCCTTGCGGCGGCGGATGGTCAGCGCGTCGAGCAGCGCCTGCGTCGGATGCTCGTGCCGCCCGTCGCCGGCGTTCAGCACCGGGCAGTCGACCTTGTCGGCGATCAGTTGCACCGCGCCCGATGCCGAATGGCGGATGACGATCGCGTCGGCGCGCATCGCGTTCAGCGTCATCGCGGTGTCGATCAGCGTCTCGCCCTTCTTCACGCTCGACTGCGCCGCGTGCATGTTGACGACGTCGGCGCCGAGCCGCTTGCCCGCGATCTCGAACGACAGCAGGGTGCGCGTCGAATTCTCGAAGAAGGCGTTGATGATGGTGAGGCCCTTCAGCGCATCGTCATGCTTCGCCGCCCCCGAACGGTTCAGCTCGACCCACTGTTCGGCGGCGTCGAGGATATAGGAAATTTCCCATGGGGCGAGCTGGGCGATGCCGGTCAGGTCGCGATGGCGAAAGGCATCGCCACCGGGCGGGTAGTCGCTGGCGGGTCGGGTGGTTGCGCTTGTCATTAAAGCGCAGCGTCTAGGACGCGGAAGGGAAATAGGCAAGCGCCGTGGCGGCGAGCGGATCCAGATGAATATGCGCCTGCCGGATGAGCGGATTCGATAGGCCGAGCCCCCATAGCGCGAGGAGAATGATCTCGGCCCCCACCAGAAAGTGCATCGTTCCCGCGAAGGGCTGTTTGCGCGTTTTGTGCCGGATCAGCCGCGATGCCGTGAATGTTCCGATGGCTCCGCCCAGCATCGCCCAGCGGAGCAGCGTCGCTTCGGGTATCCGCCATGCCCCCGTTTCCGCCCGGCGCTTGTCGACGAGCATCAGGATGAAAGCGATCAGATTGGCTGCGATCAACCAGTAAAGGACATAGGGGGTCATCGTGCGGCGTATAGGGACCGGGGGTGAAATATTGGTTGTGACGGTCTTGCGCGTTCAAAAACGGGCGGCGGCCGCCTCCAGCTCCGGGGTGAAGGAATCGAGATAGGCGAGCCGCTCCGGCGCGGTGGCTTTCGTGGTCTTGCAGGCATTGATCACGCGAATATCGTGCAGGCCCATCTGCCGGAAGATGTGCAGCAGATAGGGCAGCTGGAAATCCCCCGGATCGTCGTCGCCCGTCGAGGAACGGGTGAGGATGAACTGGACGGGGCGGTCGCGGAGCAGGCCGAAGTGCTGCCGGGTCTTCGGATCGAACCCGAATGTCCGGCCGGGCTGCATCAGGTGATCGAGATAGCGCTTCACCGCCCACGGCACCGAATAGTTCCACATCGGGCACGACAGCAATATCTTGTCGGCGCGGTCGAAATCCGCGATCAGCCGCTCGGTATCGACCCACGCGACCGTTCCCGCCTCGCTCCGTTCCTCGCCGAACAGCGGCGCCAGCTTGTGGATGGCGTGGACCGCACCGAAATCGGGATTCGCTGCGGCGTCGAACACGTCGATGTCGCCAATCTCATGGTCGGGATGCAGGGCGCGATAGCGGCGCAGGAAGACGTCGGCCAGTTTTCGCGAAGCCGACCGCTCGCCCTTGGGGCTGCCCGCGATATGCAGAATCTTCACCTCGTGCGTCTCCTCAGGCTGCGGCGAGATTGGCGATCACGCTGCGCAGCAGCCGTTCGAGCGTCGCGACCTCCGCCGCCGTGAAATCCTGCGTCGCCAGGACATGGACGTCGCGGGCGAGGGGGATCAGCACCGCCTCCAGCGCCTGCGTGCGCCGGGTCGGGAAGACCAGCATCTCGCGGCGGTTGCCGGCATTGCGCCGGCGGCTGACGAAACCCTTTTCCTCCAGCCTGCGCAGCGCGATGGTAGCAGTGGCTTCGGAAATTCCCAACCGGTTGGCCAGCTCGCGCTGGCAGATGCCGTCGGTGCGCCACAGCTGCCGCAGGAAGCTCCACTGGCTCGCCGACACGTCGTGCACGATGGTCCGGTGCTCCAGCAGCCGCTGGAAGGACTGGAAGACCAGACGCGCAAGATCGTGCAGCTGCCCGCCGTCTTCGGCGCCGCCGTCTTGCACATCCGGTCCGTTTTCCCGCAGAGCGTTCCGCATGGCAGGCCCCTCTGCAATGCCGGGTCAGAAGCCCTTGGTGACCTCCAGCGCGATGGTTCGCGACGGATTGACGAACACCGCCCAGCTTCCCGCCACCAGCGGCACGCCGAACGACTGGCTGAACGACACCTTGTTGGTCAGGTTGCGGCCGATCAGCGCGACCTCGAGGTCGTTCGCCTCGGACGCGAGCGCGAGCCGCGCGTCGAGCTTGGTATAGCCGGGCATGATATTGTTGGGATGGCGGTCGTCCTGATAGATGGAGGTGCCGGTATAGTCCGCCGCGACGCGGCCGGTCAGCGCCCAGTCCGACGCCACCGGCACCCGAACCTCGGCATAGCTGTTCCATTTCCACTTCGGCGCGCGCGTCAGCCGGTAGCCGGCGAGGTTCATCGTCGTGCAGCCCGCGGGCGCATCATAGGTGCAGGCCGCCCCCGGATAATCGGTGTAATAGGCGTCGAGATAGGCCAGCGAACCGCCGATCGTCAGCATGTCGCCGATCCGCAACGCCGCGTCGCCCTCGATCCCGCGCGACCGCGCTTCGGCGGCGTTGCCGGTGGTGAAGGACGATCCGGTGAAGGAGGAGACCTGAAGGTTCGTGAAATCGGTCGTGAAGGCGGCCATGTTCAGGTGCAGCCGGTTGTCGAGCAGGCGCAGCTTGGCGCCGGCCTCCCACGACCGCGCCCGCTCGGGCTCGAACTCGACGCGTCCGGTCAGGCCGAGGCGGCTGTCGTTCGACACATAGCCGCCGCCCTTCGACCCGGTCGCATAGCTGACGTAGACCTGCGCCGAGGGGCCGAACTTGTAGCTGAGCTTCGCCGAATAATCCCACAGCGCCTCGCTGCGCGAGCGGATGAAGACATAGCTGGGATAGGCGAGCACGCTCATTTCCCCGGCGACGCGCGCCTGCTTCGATTCGTGGTTGTAGCGCAGGCTGCCGCTGAAGGTCAGCGCATCGGTCAGGTGCCAGTCGATCGCGGCGAAGGGCGACAGCGCCTCGCTCGTCTGGTGGAACGGCAGCCGCGCCGTCCCTTGCAGCAAGGGGCCGATCGGCGGGGTCAGCACCTTGTCGGCGCCGTTCCAGTAGATTTCCTGCAGGATGTCCGACCGCGCGTAGAAATAGGAGCCGCCGACGATCAGGTCGACCGGCCCGACGGCGCCCGCGACCCGGATCTCCTGCGAAAGCTGCGAGCTGTTTTCGGTATGGATCGAATCCGAAAAGGCGATGGGGCTGATGTCGATATCGTTCTGCGTCTTCGCGCGCAGCCGCTGATAGCCCGAGATCGACGAAAGCTCGAACCCCCCGCCGAGGTCGAGCTTGGCGGTGACGGTGAGGTTGAGGTTGTTGGTGCGCGAGAATTCGGGATAGGCCGAACTTTGCGCGCGCTCGAACGAGGGGCGCTCGGGCGGGCCGCCGACGGCGGCCGACGCGGCGCGGATCTGGTCGCAGAAGACGCAGTTGCCCAGACCGTTGTAGGTCAGGTTGCCGCCCTTGTAGTTGTTCTCGGCATATTCGGCCTTGAACAGGATCGATCCGCCTCCGCCGGCGGGTTCGAACAGCAACTGGCCGCGAATGCCCATATTGTTGTTGCTGTTGTCGTCGCGTCGGGTGACGCGGTTGTACATGTAACCGCCCTCGTGCCCGGCCTGAAAGCTGAGCCGGGCGCTGAGGCTGTCGGTCAACGGACCCGACACGAAGCCGCCGCCGCCATAGCCGTCATTCTCGAACTCGTAGCGGCCGCGCAGTTGCGCTTCGAACTGCCGGGTGGGCGCGCGGCTGATCACGCTGATCGCGCCGGCGTTGGTGTTCTTGCCGAACAGCGCGCCCTGCGGACCGCGCACGACCTCGACCCGCGCGACGTCCATCATCGCGGTCTGCATCGACCGCGACCGGCCCGAATAGACGCCGTCGATGAAGAAGCCGACCGACTGTTCGAAGGCCAGGTTGCCGCCGCCCGAACCGAGCCCGCGCATCGACACGACGAAATTGCCGTTGGTCTGGTCGATCTGCAGGTTGGGGACGCTCGACTGGAGGTCGTTGAACTGGCGGATGCCCATCGCTTCCATGCCCTCGCCGCTGACCGCCGCGACCGACAGCGGCACGTCGAGCAGCGTCTGCTCGCGCTTGGTCGCGGTGACGACGATTTCGGAATCGCGGGCGGCCGATGCGCCGTCGGTCTGGGCATAGGCGGACGTCGGAACGGCAAGGCTGGCAAGCAGCATCGAACGGAACAGCGTAATCCGGTTCATTATTCCCTCCCATTTTCGGGTGCTCCGCCCCGTCGCCATGACGGGTTTCGCGGGCCCCATTTGTTGTCGGCGCCGGTCCTTTCGCCGCGGGCGCGCGCCTTTCGCCCGCCGCAAGCGGTCAATAGATCATCGAATTGGGTTCCATCCCCAGCATCGCACGGCCGCGCAGTTCGGATGCCGCGTCGATGTCGTAGATGACGTGGTTCGACATGACGTTGATGTCGCGCAGATGCCGCTGCAGCGGATTGCCCCGCATGTGGGCGCCCGCGCCCGCCGCCTCGACCAGCGTGCGGATCGCCTCGCGGCAGATTTCCATCGCGTGCGCGATCTGCAGGCGCATGAAGCTGCGCTGCTCGAAGGTGGCGGGCACCGGCCCCGCCGCGAGTTCGACGTTGCGATTGACCGCAGCGCGCAGCAACATCTCCGCGGTCGCGATCTGCACGTCGGCATGGGCCAGGCGCATCTGCGCCGCGGGCTTGTCCGATTGCCGGGTCGTGCTTCCCGGGATGACGCGTTGCTGGAGCTGTTCGGCAAAGGCGGCGACCGCGGCGCGCCCGACCCCGACGCCGCCGATCGCCGCGGTGACGCCCAGGAAGGGGGTCATCGGCTGGCGATAGATCGGATTGTCGTACAGGCGCGCGCCGTGGCCGGTTCCGGCCCGCATGTCGTTCATGTTCATCGTGCGATATTCGGGGATGAAGGCGTCCTCGATCAGCAGGTCGTGGCTGCCCGTTCCCTCCATCCCGTCGATATTCCAGGTGTCGAGCACCTTGACCTCGTTCGTCGGCAGGGCGCAGAACAGGGCGCGGCGCTCGGGGTCGTCGGGGATCGCGCATGCCACCATCGCCCAGTTGGAATTCATGATTCCGGTGCCCCACTTCCAGCGGCCCGAGATGCGATAGCCGCCGTCGACCGGAATCGCCTTGCCCGGGGGCGCGGTCACGCCGGGCGCGATCACATAGGGGACATGGTCTCCGCCGCCGCCGAAAATCTCGTCCTGGAACGGCTCGGGAAATTGCGACAGCATCCAGATATGCTCGACGCAGAAAGCGGTGACCCAGCCGGTCGACGCGCACCCTTCGGCCAGCGGCAGCATCGCGTCGAGGAAGCTGTCGACGTCGAATTCCAGCCCGCCATATTTGCGCGGCATGAAGTGATAGAAACAGCCGGTCGCGCGGATGGCGTTCCACACCTCGACGATCGGGCGCCGTTCGCGCTCGCACGCCGCGGCGTGCCGCTGCAACAGCGGCTTGAGCGCGGTGGTGCGGCGGACCAGGTCTTCGGGCGTGAGCTGGGCCAGTTGCTCGCGCGTCAGGAAATCATCCCCGACCGGAATCGCGGGTTGGACGGTCGGCGGTAATTCCATGTCGGCCACGGCCATTCTCTCCCTCATGTCTTTGGAGGGAGTTTGTCAGGCTGCCTGACAAAGTCAATAGTATACTAACTATTTTCTTTCGGGGGCGCTCAAATCGGGAATGGGGCCCCAGTCCGCCGAGATCGCGTCGTCGAGGGCGTCGAGGCGATCCTTCCCCAAGCGGGCGCCCAGATGCTGGTGCAAGGCGTTCATCACCGCTTCGGCGGCGTGCCGGAGCGGCGATGAATCGGGATGAAAGCTGATCTTGTGCGCGCGCCTGTCCTGCGGGTCGGGCCGGACCACCAGGATATTCTGTTCGACCAGCGTCGCGATCATCTCGCTCATCGACTGGCGCGTGATCCCCAGGTTGGCGGCGAGGCGGGCGGGGCGCGATTCGCCCATGGCGATGTTCGCGAACAGCATCGACTGGGTCCGCGTCGGGGTCGGCCAGCCGTCGCGGCGCAGGTTCGACTGGAGCGCCTCGTCATACCAATAGACCGCCCGCAACAGGTGGATCATCGTCATCGGGTGATGGGATGCTTGCGTCATGGGCGGGCCCGTTTCCTGCGTCCTGTTGCTCATCGGGGGCGGCGATGGACCAGATGCACGGCGTTGCCAACCCCGATCCCGCGCCGCGCTGGCCGGGATCGGGCGGGCATATATGGACTTCAGACACGCAAGAGCCCGTTCCCCGGCGAAAGCCGGGGTCCATGCCGCGCGGCACCATGCCATCTGGACCCCGGCTTTCGCCGGGGAACGGTTGGCTGGCGAAAAGGGGCCGTGACCGATCGGGCGATCGATCCCGCCCGCGCTACAGCAGTTCGAACACGTCGTAGCGGACCGCGCCGCCGACGCTGGCGCCAAGGCCGACCGCAACGATGTCGTTGAGCCAGCGATAGCGCTCGTCGCCCGTTTCGAACATCGGCGTGGTGCGGAAATAGACTTCGGCCTTGTCCTCGGGAGTCTTCGGGCCGCCGTTTCGCGCATGCTTGTGCGCGGCCGAAAGCGGCCGCAGCACGCCGCGATAGGAGACGTAGATCAGCGCGCCATCGTGCGTTTCCATCGTGATGCGGGCGTCGAGCCGCAGCGTGTCGTTGTCGTCGATGGTTGCCCAGTCGCCGCCGCTCGGCATCACCCGGCCGCGCAGTCGCTCGCCTTCGACCTCGCCGCCGGTCAGCGCCGCGATCATCCGGCGTCCGAAATGCGCCTTGCCGATCATCTGCTGGGGCTCGGTGAAAGCGGCGCGATAGGAACAGAGGTAGCGGAAGCGGGGTTCGTCCATCGGTCATCCTTTCGGAAAAGAAGCGGGAAGCGGAAAGAGGGAGGGCGGCTCCATCGGGGCGGAGCCGCCCGCCGCGTCAGAAGCTGAACGCGACCGTCGCCCCATAGGTGCGCGGCGGCGCATAGGGGGTCAGAAGCTGGCGATAGGCGGAGAACCAGGTGACATAGGTCGGCGTCAGCTCGTTCGTCAGATTCTTGCCCCACAGCGACAGCTCCCAGCCATCGTCGGGGTTCGACAGCGACAGGCGCGCGTCGACATTCTCGTGCGCGGGCCAAAGCTGCTGCGGGATGTTCGACGCCTCGAAATAGGCGTCGTCGACCCAGCTGTAATCGACCCGCAGCTTTGCCGTCAGGTCGCCGATCGGGCGTTCGAACTGGCCGCCGATGTTGAACTTGTTGCGCGGCGAGCGCGGCAGCTGGTTGCCCGTATAGTCGGTGCCGGGAATCGCATATTCGATGAACTTGGTGTCGAGCCACGAATAGCTGCCGTCGATCTGGAGCCCGTCGACCGGGCGTACGACGGCTTCGACCTCGATCCCCTTGATCCGCGCCTTGGCGGCATTGCTGACGACGACGCAGCAGAGCGGGACGAGCTGCGATATCTGCAGGTCCGAATAATCGGTCCGGAAGGCCGCGACGTTCAGGCGAAGCCGGCGGTCGAGCCAGTCGGTCTTCGCGCCGATTTCATAGCCCCAGGCGAATTCGGGGTCGTAGGGGGTGGAGGCGCCCGCCGCGGTGCCCGACAGCCCCTGGAACCCGCCGCTCTTGTAGCCGCGCGCGACCGAGGCATAGAGCAGGACGTCGTCGGTCGCCTTCCAGTTGAGCGCGAACCGCGGCGTGAAGGCCTTCCAGCTCTTCTTGCCCGTGACGTCATAGCCGTCGAGCGACCCGAGCGGCGGCGGCAGGCCCGGGCCGTCGTCGGCCTTGTATCCCGCGAAGCGGCCGCTCTTGCGCTCCCACGTCATGCGCGCGCCGACGGTCGCGGTCAGCGACGGGACGATCTCGACGTCGACCTGGCCGAAGATCGCGAAGCTGCGCGCGTTGACCGACTGCGGATAGATGCCGGTCCCCGATCCTTCGGGGGTCGGGAAATCCTGAATCTGCCCTTCGACGCGGTCGTTGTTCTCCTTGAGGAAATAAACGCCGGTCTGGCCTTTCAGGCGGCCGTCCCATGCGTCGAAGGCCAGGCGCAGTTCCTGGCTGAACTGGCTGTTGTTCTCCTCGCCGAAACTGGTCGATTCGATCTGCGCGGGCGGGTTGATGGGGTTGCTGAAGAAGGGCGTGACGAAGTTGAACTTGACCTTGCGCAGCGCGGTGAGCGAGGTCAGCGTCCCGAACGGCAGGTCGATGTTGACCTCGCCCGAATAGGTCTGGATCGTCCGCTTGATCTCGCCGTCGATATAGGCGTTCACGACGCGCGGGTCGGGATTGATGCCGACGCAGTGGATGCCGTCCTGAAAGCTGCTGTCGCAATTGTTGTGGCGCGGATTGCCCTTCTGGTCCTGGTGCGAGATGTCGGCGCGCAGGATGATGTCGAGCGTGTCGTTCGGGACGAAGCGCAACGCCGCGCGGCCCGTCGTCAGGTTCAGGTCGTTGACGCGGTGGCCCGTCGTTTCGTTATATTCGAAGCCGTCGCGCTGCTTGTGCGAGATGCCGGCCGAAAAATAGATGGTGTCGGTCAGCGCCATGTTGCCGCGGGCGGTCACGCCGATGCGGTCGTAATTGCCGTAGGTGCCCTCGAAATGAAAGCTTTCCTCGTCGGTCGGCTTGCGGCTGACGAACTGGACGAGGCCGCCGATCGCATTCTTGCCGAACAACGTTCCTTGCGGTCCGCGCAGCACCTCGACCCGTTCGAGGTCGAGCGCGTCGAGGTCGGGCGTGCCGCCGCGCCCGGCATAGACGCCGTCGACGAAGACGACAACCGACGGGTCGCCGCCGGCATTCTGGCTGATGCCCGGCGCGCTGCCGATGCCGCGCATCGAAAAGTTGGTGTTGACCGGGTCGACCGCGCTGATCGCCAGGCCGGGGGTGCGGATCGCGATGTCCTGCACCGTCTCGACGCTGTTGTCGCGGAGCTGGTCGGCGCCGAAGGCGGTGACCGAAACGGGCACGTCCTGCAGCCGCTGTTCCTGGCGCTGCGCGGTGACGATGATGTCGTCGCTGTCGCGCGGCGCGCTGTCCTGCGCCGCGGCGGGCACGGCTATCGCCGCGGTGCCCGCGAGCAGCAGCGTGCTTATCCTGATTTCCGTTCTAGCCATCTCTCATCTCCCGACCCGCCGGCCCGCGGCTCATATCCGCTTGACTCAGCCATATTTTTACTTAGCGTTCTAAGTAATATTTCATATATAACAGCATGATCGAGCGCGCAAGGGCGCGCCGTACGCGAAGGGACGGGATGATGGCGAACGACGGCGCAACGATCCGATCGCGGCAGGAGCCATCGCCCGACACAGGCGCCGAATCCTCGCAATGGCCGCGCCCGGTCTATGGCTGGTACGTCGTCGGCGTCCTCCTGCTCGCCTATACATTATCCTTCGTCGACCGGATGATCCTGAGCCTGCTCGTCGCGCCGATCCGCGCCGCGCTCGACATCTCGGATACCGAGGTCAGCCTGCTCATTGGGCTGGCCTTCGCGCTTTTCTACACGCTGCTGGGCCTGCCGCTGGCGTGGATCGCCGACCGCTGGAACCGCCGCAACCTGATCCTCGTCGGCGTCGCGCTGTGGAGCGTGATGACCGCGGGCTGCGGCTTCGCGGGAAGCTATGCCACGCTGTTCCTCGCGCGCATGGGCGTCGGGGTGGGAGAGGCGGCGCTGTCCCCCGCCGCCTATTCGATGCTCAGCGACACCTTCCCGCGCGACCGTCTGGCGCGCGCGCTGGCGGTCTATTCGATCGGGGTGCCGCTCGGCTCGGGCGTGGCGATGATCCTCGGCGCCTTCGTCGTCCAGGCCGTGCTCGCCGCGCCGATGGTCGATCTGCCGTTCGTCGGCCCGGTCGAGGCGTGGCGGACGATCTTCCTGTGGGTCGCGGCGCCGGGATTGCTCGTCTGCCTGCTGCTCCTCACCGTCCGCGAACCGCTGCGTCAGGGAAGCCGGCAGGCCGTCGCCCACGCTGACGAGCCGCCGGCGCCCGGCTTTCTCGCCCACCTCGTCCGCCAGCGCGCGGCGCTCGGCGCGCTGTTCGTCGGCATGGCGCTGATCGGGCTCGTCATGTACGGCGTGATCGCCTGGGTTCCGACCTTCTTCTTCCGCACCTATGGCATGGAGGTGTCGCGGGCCGGGCTGTGGTTCGGCGTCATCATGGCGATCGGCGGCGCGGCGGGGCTGGTGCTCGGCGGCACGCTGGCCGACCGGATGTTCGGCAAGGGCGTCGCCGACGCGCATCTACGCGTGATGCGGCTGTCGATCCTGCTGGGCGGTCCGCCGCTGCTCGCCGCGGCGCTGATGCCCGACGCGGTGCTGGCGTTCGCGATGCTGGCGCTCGCCTTTCCGATGCTGACGATGCACGGCGTTGGGACGGTGGCGTTGCAGCTCATCACCCCGAACGAATATCGTGCCCGCGTGACCGCGCTCTATTTCTTCATCGTCAACCTGACCGGGCTGGGTTTCGGTCCGATGCTGATGGCGCTGCTCACCGACCAGCTGTTCGGCGACGATGCGGCGCTGCGCTATTCGATAGCGCTGGTGACCGGCGTCGCCATGCCGCTGGCGGCGATCATCCTGACCGTGGGCTTTCGCGCCTTTGCCCGCGAACTGGCGAAGATGTCGGACGGCGCCTGATTCCGTCCACGGCGATCCGCCGATCGGGTCAGGCGCTCACGCCCGCACCAGCGCGTCGATCGCGCCTTGCAGGATGAAGGCGGCGGCGGCGCTGTCGATGCGCTCGGCGCGTTTCGCGCGGCTGACGTCGGCGGCGATCATCGCGCGCTCGACCGCCGCGGTCGACCAGCGCTCGTCCCACAGCAGCACGGGCAGGCCCAGCGGCGCGAGGTTGCGCGCGAAGGCGCGCACCGACTGCGTCCGCGGACTGTCGCTGCCGTCCATGTTGAGCGGCAGCCCGACGACGAGGCCGACGACCGACTGCGCCGCGACGAGCCCGCGCAGGGCGTCGAGATCGGCGGCGAACTTGCCGCGGCGGATCGTCCGGTCGGGGGTCGCGAAGCTCCACCCCGCGTCGCACAGCGCGACCCCGATCGTCTTCGTCCCGACATCGAGCCCGGCGAGGCGCCCGCCGTCGGGAAGCGCGGCGGCGAAATCGGGGGCGAGGGTGGAAATCATCGATCGGTCCTTATCGCCGGATTCCGTCATGCTGAACTTGATTCGGCATCCATTCGGCGCCGCGCCAGAAATGGGGCGCCGAATAGCCCCCCGATCGAAGGCCTGTTCCCCGGCGAAAGCCGGGGTCCACGCGGAGCGCGCGATGCCGTCTGGACCCCGGCTTTCGCCGGGGAGCGGGAAGATTGCCGATCAAGTGCGGGGTGACGAGGGAGCGGATTCGGGTGTTGCGGCAGCCGTTGGCGCCACGGCAGGCGGAACCGGCGAAGGCTTGCCCTCGAACGCCGCGAGCCGGCGCAGCACGTCGGCGCGGACGTTCGCCCAGAACAGGGTGATGTCGTAGACGTGATAATTGTTGCCCGGCAGCACATAGCCCGGAACGACATAATCCTTCACGACATCGGCCTGCCCGATCATCAGGAAGCCGCGCGCATCGTCGCACGTCGCGCCGACCTTGCCGGGGATCAGGCGCCCCTCGGTGAACTTCGCCTCGGGCTTCAGCGTGCCCAGATTGGCCTCTGCGGGCGCATCGGTGTCCGGAATCCCGGTGATCGGATTGGTGCACAGCATCCGCGTTTCGGCGCGCGGGCGGCCGTCGAAGCCGATGGTGCCGTCATAGGCCTCGGTCACCATCGCCGGATCGGCGGGCTCGGCAAAGCTCGCCCACGACAGGATGCAACCCTTCTGGTCGGGGGTCGTGCAGGCGGGAAGGCCGAGCGCGGGCAGGTCGGTTTCGACCGAGATCGGCCAGCCGACGATATAGGCGGCGACGACGCGCTTCGCGAGCGGCGTGCCGGCGACGCGGTTCTTCAGCAGCGTTTCGAGGTGCAGCGCGCCCTGGCTATGCCCCGCAAGGATGATCGGCCGGTTCTTCGGGATCGCGGCCAGAAAGGCGTCGAACGCCTGCTCGACATCGCGATAGGCGGCGTCGATCGCCTTGCCGGCGGTGACGCGGTCGGTGGCGAGGAAAGCCCCCAGCGTCGCCTGGCGATAGCGCGGCGCCCACACCTCGCCCGCGTCGGAAAAGGCGCTTGCCATGCCGCGCACGAACAGGTTGGCGCGGTGGTCGGCGTCGCGGTCGGAGAGCGGGGCGTTCCAGCTCGACTTGCTGTAATAGCTCGTCGGATGGACGAAGAAGATCGCCGCGTCGCCTCGAGCAGCGGGGGCGGATGCGGCGGCCGGCGCGGCGGCGCGGGCGGGCGGCACGATCTGGCCGCGCGCCTGCGCCGCGTCGTCGCCGGAGGCTTCGCCCCCCGACGCATCGTCGGCAAGGTCGGGGCGCCATTTCGACGGATCGTCCTCCATCCCCGGCCGCGCGAACCACATTTCGGGATCGTCATAGGCGTTGGGCGCGGCAACGACCTGCGGCTTGAATTCGGCGCTGGGGACGAACGCAACCCGCGCGACCCAGCCGGGGAAAAGTTGATAGACGACGCCGGCGGCAAGGATCAGCAGGATGATCGCGGCGATCAGATAGAGGAATTTGCGGGCCAAATGCGGGCTCCATGGGAGAGGGGCAGGATTTGTCAAATCTCTAGCCGCCGTTCAAATCGGCGTCACCCTGAACTTGTTTCAGGGTCCATGGCCTGTCCTTGAACGGGATGCCGTGCGGGACGAAAGGACAGGCCATGGATGCTGAAACAAGTTCAGCATGACGAGTTGAGGCGTTAGATGTCGCGCATGACCGATGCGCCCGCCAGCTCGCCCGCCCCCGAGTCGCACCGTCTGGACGGCAGCGATCCGCCGTGGCCGCTGCGGCCGTGGATCATGGCGGCGGTCTGCTCGGTCGCGGGGCTCGCCTTTCACCTGCTCGTCGACCATTTGTACGAGGACCCGCTCGCCGCCTGGCGCAGCGCGCTCGCCGCCGCGGTCGCGGTGGGGACGATCACCTTCGTTCTGGGGGTCGAGCTTCGCCGCTGGCACTGGGCGCTGGGCTTTGCGCTGCTGTGGGGCGCGGTGATGGGGCTGATCGTCTGGCAGTCGGCGGGCTACAATATCCACGGATCGCCGGTCGAATGGCCGTTCTGGTCGGGAATGCTCGCGGTGCTCGTCGCGACGCCCCTGTTCCAGACGCGGCGCGACGTCGCGCCCGATGCCCGCTTCTGGCGGCTGTGGCGGATGCCCTACGACCGGCTGCACGGCCATGCGTGGACCGACGCCGTGATCGGCGCGGCCGGCCTTGCCTTCGTCGGCGTCACCTTCCTGCTCGTCGTGCTGATCGGACAGATGTTCAAGCTGATCGGGATCGACGTCATCGAACGGCTGCTCAATGACGAATGGTTCGGCTGGATGCTCGCGGGGGCGGCCTTCGGCGGCGCGGTGGGGCTGCTGCGCGAGCGCGACCGGCTGGTCGCGACGCTCCAGCGGCTGGTGATGATCGTGCTCGCGGTGCTGGCGCCGGTGCTCGCGGTCGCGCTGGTCCTCTTCCTCGTCTCGCTGCTCGGAACCGGATTGCAGAAGCTGTGGGATTCGGGCTTTTCGACCGCCGCGCTGATGATGGCGGCGGCGGCTTTCGCGGTGCTGCTCGCCAATGCGGTGATCGGCGACGGGCGCGAGGATCGCGCGACCAATCCGCTGCTGCGCTGGGCCGCGCCGGTGCTGGCGGTCGCGGTGCTGCCGCTCGCGGGCATCGCCTGTTATTCGATGGGTCTGCGCATCGGCCAATATGGCTGGACCCCCGAACGCCTGTGGGGCGTGATCGCGGCGGCGGTCGCGCTCGCCTACGGCGTCGCCGGGGTGTGGGCAGTGGTCCGCGGACGGCGCGATTTCGATGACTGGCTGCGCCCCCTGCAACAGAAGCTCGCGATCGGATTGATGCTGCTCGCGCTGTTTCTGGCGCTGCCGATCCTCGATTTCGGGGCGATTTCGGCGCGCGATCAGCTGGCGCGGCTGAACAGCGGCGCGACCCCGGCCGAAAAGTTCGACTGGGCGGCGATGGCGTTCGATTTCGGGCCGGCGGGGCGGGCTGCGCTGCGCGACATGACCCGGTCGCCGCAGAAGGCGCGCGCCGACGCCGCAAGGGCCGCGCTCGCGGCGAAGAATCGCTGGGATCTCGCCGGGCCGCGCGGGCCGACGCTGCTGAAACCGTTCGCGGAGCGGCTGCGCATCGTCCCGGCGGACCGCGCGCTCCCCGCCGAAGCGCTCGCGCGGATCGAGGCGAGCTATATGTGCGCCCGCGCCAAAGCCTGCGTCGCGATATGGCTTTCCGACGACCGGATCGGCGTGCTGGGGCAGCAGGAAGCGGGCGAGGCGCTGCAATTCGACCATGTGACGCGCAATGCCGGGGGGCAGTGGGTCCAGGGCGACGCGGCGAGCCCGCGTCCGGCGCGGCCGGGGCTCGACCTGTCGAAGGCGCGGGTCGAGGTCGAAACGGTTCGCCAGCGGCGCATCGCGGTCGACGGCGTGCCCGAAACCGGCCCTTTCGATTAGGCGCCGCTTGATGCGCAGGGGGGAGGGTGCTAGCGGCGCGGCGTCCCCCGCACGAGGCAGGAAGCTATGGCAATCGATCAGGCAACGGTGAAGAAGATCGCGTCGCTGGCGCGCATCGCGATCAGCGATGCGGAGGCCGCCGCGATGGAAGGCGAACTCAACAACATCCTCGGCTGGGTCGAGCAACTCGGCGAGGTCGACGTGAGCGGGGTCGAGCCGATGACGGCGGTGATCCCGAACACGCTGCGGCTGCGCGACGATATCGTCGACGCCGACCCGCTGACCGGCGGCAACCGCCGCGACGACGTGCTGGCGAACGCACCCGAGCCGCAGCACGGCTTCTTCGGCGTGCCCAAGGTGATCGAGTGATGACTGACGCTATGGTTCCAGCCGTTTGTCCTGAGCTTGTCGAAGGACCGTCCTTCTTCGACGCGGCAGGGAAAGAACGGTGCTTCGACAAGCTCAGCACGAACGGGTTTTGATGATGACTGATTTGACCAATCTCACCGTCGCCCAGATCCGCGACGGCCACCGCGCGGGCGATTTCAGCGCCGTCGAGGTCGCGGAGGCGTTCAACGCCAATGTCGCGGCCGCGAAAGCGCTCAACGCCTTCATCGTCGAGACGCCCGAACAGGCGCTCGGCGCGGCGAAGCAGGCCGATGCCGACCGGGCCGCGGGAACGCTGAAACCGCTGTCGGGCGTGCCGATCGGCATGAAGGACCTGTTCGCGACCAGGGGCGTCCAGACCACCGCCGCGAGCCATATGCTCGAAGGCTTCGTGCCGCGCTACGAATCGACCGTGTCGCAGAAATTGTGGGACGCGGGCGCGGGGATGCTCGGCAAGCTCAACCTCGACCAGTTCGCGATGGGCTCGTCGAACGAGACGAGCTTTTTCGGCAACGTCATCTCGCCGTGGAAGCGGAACGACGGCGGCAATGCCGCGCTGGCACCCGGCGGCTCGTCGGGCGGCAGTTCGGCGGCGATCGCGGCGCGGCTCTGTCCCGCCGCGACGGGCACCGACACCGGCGGCTCGATCCGCCAGCCCGCGGCCTTCACCGGCATTTCGGGGATCAAGCCGACCTACGGCCGCTGCTCGCGCTGGGGCATCGTCGCCTTCGCCAGCTCGCTCGACCAGGCGGGGCCGATGGCGCGCGACGTGCGCGACTGCGCGATCATGCTTCAGAATATGGCGGGCTTCGACCCCAAGGACGCGACCAGTCTCGACCTGCCCGTGCCGAATTGGGAAGCCGCTTTGTCGAGCGATCTCAAGGGCAAGAAAGTCGGCATTCCCAGGGAATATCGACTGGAGGGCATCGATCCCGACATCGACGCGATGTGGGATGCCGGCATCGCGATGCTGAAGGATGCAGGGGCCGAGGTCGTCGAGATCAGCCTGCCGCACACCAAATATGCGCTGCCGGCCTATTATATCATCGCCCCCGCCGAAGCCTCGTCGAACCTCGCGCGCTATGACGGGGTGCGCTACGGGCTGCGCGATCTGCCGCAGGGTGCGGGGTTGCAGGACATGTACGCCGCGACGCGCGCCGAAGGCTTCGGGCCGGAGGTCAAGCGCCGCATCATGATCGGCACCTATGTGCTGTCGGCGGGCTTCTACGACGCCTATTACACGCAGGCGCAGAAGGTGCGGACGCTGATTTCGCGCGATTTTTCGGCCGCGTTCGAACGCTGCGACGTGATCCTCGCCCCGACCGCGCCGTCGGCGGCGTTCGGGCTCGGCGAAAAGACCGCCGACCCGCTGTCGATGTATCTGAACGATGTGTTCGCGGTGCCGGCCAGCCTCGCGGGGCTGCCCGCGATGTCGGTCCCCGCGGCGCTCAACCGCGAAGGCTTGCCGCTGGGCCTGCAGATCATCGGCAAGGCCTTCGACGAGCAGGGCGTGCTCAACGCGGGGCTGGCGATCGAGGAACGCGCGGGCTTCACCGCTCGCGCCGAGAAATGGTGGTAAGATGACGGACTATCGCATCAAGGGCGAAACCGGCGAGTGGGAGGTCGTGATCGGCCTCGAGGTCCATGCGCAGGTCACCTCCAACGCCAAGCTCTTCTCGGGCGCCGCGACGGCGTTCGGGGCCGAGCCGAACACGCAGGTGTCGCTGGTCGATGCCGCGATGCCGGGGATGCTGCCGGTGCCGAACCGCGAATGCATCCGCCAGGCGGTGCGCACCGGCATGGCGATCGACGCGCAGATCAACAAATGGTCGCGCTTCGACCGCAAGAATTATTTCTATGCCGACCTGCCGCAGGGCTATCAGATTTCGCAGCTTTATCATCCGCTTGTCGGCGAAGGTTCGCTGACGATCGAGGCGGATGAGAAGGCGGGGATCAAGGAGGCGAAGCGCATCGCGGTCGAACGCATCCATGTCGAGCAGGACGCCGGCAAGCTGATGCACGACCAGCATCCGACGATGTCGTTCGTCGACCTCAACCGCTCGGGCGTCGCGCTGATGGAGATCGTGTCGAAGCCCGACATGCGCTCGCCCGCCGAGGCTGGCGCCTATCTGCGCAAGCTGCGCGCGATCCTGCGCTACGTCGGCTCGTGCGACGGGAACATGGAAGAAGGCTCGATGCGCGCCGACGTCAACGTCAGCGTCCGCAAGCCCGGCGAAGTGCTGGGCACGCGCACCGAGACGAAGAACGTCAATTCGGTCCGCTTCGTCATGCAGGCGATCGAATATGAGGCGAAGCGCCAGGTCGAGGTGCTGGAATCGGGCGGCACGGTCGATCAGGAAACGCGCCTGTTCAACCCCGACAGCGGCACGACGCGGACGATGCGGTCGAAGGAGGACGCGCACGATTACCGCTATTTCCCCGACCCCGACCTGCTGCCGCTCGAACTCGACGATGCGTTCCTCGACGAATGCCGGGCGAGCCTGCCCGAACTGCCCGACGCCAAGCGCGCGCGCTACGAGGCGCTGGGGATTTCGGCCTATAACGCCGGCGTGCTGACCGCCGAGGTCGAGAGCGCGCGCTGGTTCGACGCGCTGCTCGACGCGGGCGCGGAGCCGAAGGCGGCCGCCAACTGGATGACCAGCGAACTGTTCGGCGCGCTCAACCGGCTGGGCAGGGAGATCGCCGATTCGCCGGTCGGCCCGGCGCAGGCGGCGGAACTGCTCGGCCTCGTCGCCGACGGCACCATCTCGGGCAGCATCGCCAAGCAGGTGTTCGAGATCATGCTCGAAACCGGCGACGATGCGGCGAAGATCGTCGAGGACAAGGGCCTTCGGCAGACGAGCGACACCGGCGCGATCGAGGCGGTGATCGCCGAGGTGCTGGCGAAGAATCCGAACCAGCTCGAACAATATCGCGGCGGCAAGGAAGCGCTGTTCGGCTTCTTCGTCGGCCAGACGATGAAGGCGATGCAGGGCAAGGCGAACCCGCAGGTGGTGAACGAACTGCTGAAGAAGGCGCTGGGATAAGCGGTCGCGGCTCCGGCCGCGCGCCCCCGGGCTTTGCCGCGGCGATTCGCCGCATCGCCGTCGTTCGCCCGCGCAGACCTCCCGATTGTTGATCCGAAAGGCGGCCTGCATCAGGATCGTTGCATTCAGCGCAACATCATGCATCAGCTCCTGGCATTGTCTTGGCCGCGGCAGGCCCTAGACTTCGCTGGTTCCGGGCGGTTCCGGACTGATCGCGGAATCCCTATGCCTATCGAAACCCTTCGCCGTATCGCCCGGTATCTGACCGGTCTTGCAGCCGCCGTCCTCGTCACGGCTCCCGCCATCGCCCAGTCGCCGGCGCCCGATGTCGTCGCGCTGGTCGGCGGCGCGGTGGTCGACGTGGAAAACGGCCGCGTCATCGAGGACGCCGTCGTCGTCATCGAGGGCGAGCGGATCGTTCAGCTCGGCCCGCGCGGCCGGCTCCAGCTCCCGCCCGGCGCGCGCATCGTCCCCGTCGACGGGCGCTGGCTGATCCCCGGCCTCATGAACATGCACGTGCATTTCGGCCTGAAGCTTCCGGGCAGCGCCGGGGCCGAGCTGCAGAACGAGACGGACGCGCAGCAGGCGCTGCGCATGGCGCACAACGCGCGCCTTTCGCTGCGCGCCGGCGTCACCTCGGTTCGTCTGGTGTCCGAGATCCACGGCAATGATTTCGCGCTTCGCCGCGCCATCGACCGGGGCGAGGCCGTCGGGCCGCGCATCGAAACGGCCGGCGAACTGATCGTGCCCACCGGCGGGCACGGCTTCCTCGAGGTCGACGGCCCCTACGCCTTCGCGCAGGCGGCGCGCCGACAGATCAGCCAGGGCGCCTCGTGGATCAAGATCGCCATTTCCGGCGGCATCTCCGACACGCACGGCGCCATCGCCGCCGCCCCGATGACCAACGACGAATTGTCGGTTCTCATCGACGTGGCTCACCGCAACGGCGTGCGCGTCACCGCGCACAACGGTTCGCCCGAGGCGGCGATGCAGGCCTTGACCTACGGCATCGACGGTTTCGAGCACGGCTATCACCTGACCGAGCCGGTGCTGCGCCGCATGGCGAAGGACAAGGTGTGGCTGGTGCCGACGATCGTGGTCAGCCAGCCGGGCGCGCGCGCCTTCTATCAGCGCATCGGGTCGCCGGACTGGTATCTGCAGCGGGTGGACAGCGTCGGCCGCGACCATTGGGCGATGCTGCAGTCCGCGATCCGCCTCGGCGTGCCGATCGCGCTGGGTACCGACCAGTTTCCCTTCGAGGACAATGAGGGCACGACCGCCACCGTGCGCGAGGCGGAGCTTTACGTCGACGCGGGGATGACCCCGCTCCAGGCGCTGCAGGCGGCGACGATCCAGCCGGCCCGCATGATGCGCCGCGACGCGGACATCGGCAGCATCGCCGTCGGCAAATATGCCGACATCGTGCTCGTCGATGCCGACCCGACCCGCGATATCCGCGCCTTGCGCTCGATCGCCTTCGTCATGAAGGGCGGACAGGTCGTGCGCGACGACCATGGCCTTTCGGGCCAGGTCCGGTGATCCGGGCGGCGTGACTCCATGACGCTCCGATCCCTGCTGCCGCCGACCCACCGGCGCTATGCGCACCGCTGGCTCCTGCTGATTCCCTTCATCTGGCAGGTGGGCGGGACCCCGCTGGTCAACACCGCCGCCGTTCGCGTCTTTTCCCTGCCGCTGCCGATGCTGTGGCAGATGTGCGGGATTCTGGTGGCGAGCGCCACCATCGGCTTCGTCTTCGCGCGCGACGAGCGCATCGAGGCGAATGACGAGCCGGACTCCTTCTCCGAACCCTCCGACGAGGCGAAATCCTCGTGATCCTCGGCCTGACCATCGCCATCGTTCTCGGCACCATGCTGGGGGCGCTGTTCTACGGCTATCGCAAGACCCGCGCCCGGACGGTCGCCGAATGGGCGGTCGGGGGGCGCCGGTTCGGCACCCTGATCTTCTGGTTCCTGAACGCGGGCGAGATATACACGACCTTCGCCGTTCTCGGGATTTCGGGCTATGCCTGGGCCTATGGCGCGCCCGCCTATCTGGCCTTCACCTCGGTGTCGCTGGCCGCGACGCTCGGCTATTGGCTGATGCCGCGCATCTGGCAGGCCGGGCGCGAAGGGGGATTCATCACGCAGGCGGATTTCTTCGCCGCCCGCTATGATGCGACCTGGCTCGGTTGCCTGGTGGGACTGGCCGGGATCGCGGCCATCGTGGTCTATGTGCAGATCCAGATCACGGCGCTCAGCCTGATCCTTCGCCTCACGCTGGGCACGGGCGTGTCGCCGACCATGTCGGCGGTCCTCGCCGCCGTCATCATGCTGGCCTTCGTCTATGTGGCCGGCCTGCGGTCGGCCGCCTTTGCGGCGGGGGTGAAGGACATATTGATGATCGTGCTGGTGGTGGGCCTCAGCGCGACCGTCGCCGGCAAGGTCGGGGCGTCGTCGATCCTCGACGTGTTCGACCGCGTGCAGGATCAATATCCGGGGATCGGCGTCTTTCCGGGGCTGGTTCCGGAGGCGGGCCTGTCGGTCACCTGGATGATGACCGCCGCGGTGAACGTGGCGCTGGGCACGTGGATATTCCCGCACATGTTCCAGCTCTGCTACGCGGCCGGCAGCCGCAAGGCGATCCGCCGCAACGCCGTCTGGCAGCCGCTCTATTCGCTGTCCTTCTTTTTCATCATCCTGCTCGGCTTCGGCGCCCTGCTGGCGGGCGTGTCCCCGCCGGACAACGACATCAACGCCGCGCTGCTGCAGTTCGTGTCGGATTCCTATCCGGGGTGGATGATCGGGCTGCTGGCCGGAACCGCTTGCCTCCTCGCTCTCGTGCCCGGCTCGGTGCTGCTGCTCACGGCCGGCTCGATCTTCAGCCGCAACGTCGTCATGCCGTTGAAACCGGACCTCAGCGACCGCGCGACCCTGCTGCTGTCCCGGCTCTCGATGGTGGCCTTCGCGGTGATCGCGGTGTGGCTGACGCTCGGCGCCACGGCCTCGCTGGTCGAGATCGGCCTGTCGGCCTATGCGGCGATCGGCATGCTGACGCCGGGGGTGTTCCTCGCCTTCCTGTGGCCCCGCGCCAATGCGCTCGGCGTCGCCACGGGCATCGGCGCGGGCTATCTGGCCCTGCTGCTGCCGGCGGCGCGGGACATGTGGGCCGTGGCCCTGCCGGATTGGGACATCGGCCTCGTGGCGATGGGGGTCAACTTCATCGTGGCGGTGATCGCGGTCCTGCTCACCACGCGCGCCTCTCCGGCCGTCGCCGCGGCCGCGTGACGGCGGTCACGCCGCCGCGGGACCGTCGCTTTCGCTCCATCCCTTGAGCCGCGCCTCGAAGGCCGCCATCAGGCGGGCGGGCGCGCCGTCCAGTTGGCGTCCCAGCCGGTGGATCAGGCTGACCGAGGTATGTTCGAGGTCGGCCTCATAGATGGGCCGGGCGACGAGCCGGCCGTCTTCCAGTTCGGCGGCGGCGGCGATGCGCGGAAGGATGGTCACCATCCGCCCCGCGCGCGCGGCTTCGCGCATCACATAGATCGAACTGGTGGTGAGCACCGGTTCCAGCCAGACCTGCTCGCGGCGTTCCGCCTCGCGCAATATCTGGTGCAGCCGCAGGTTGGCGTCGGGCAGGCACAGGTCATAGGTGCTCAGGTCCTCCAGCGACAGCGACTTGCGCTTCGCCGCCGGGTGATCGGGCGCACAGATGACCATCAGCGGCTGGGCGACCGTGGCGCGGACCCGGATCTTGGGCTCGGTGCAATCGTTGAAGATCAGGCCGAAATGGGCATCGTCCTCCAGAACCGCATGCACGATCTCGGATGTCGGCAGGACCGACGCGGTCACGGCGATGCCGGGATGCTGACCCTGGAAATCCTCCAGCACCTTGGAAAAGAATCCGCCCAGAAACCCTTCGCCGATGGCGATGCTGACCTTGCCCGCCTTCAACTGCCGATGCTCGTGCAGGCGGTTCATGAAGGCTTCTTCGTTGGCGATGCAGCCCTGATAATATTCATAGGCCAGGCGCCCGGCCTCGGTCATGCGGATGGCGCGCCGGCCGCGCTCGATCAGCGCCACGCCCATGGTCTTCTCCAGTTGCGCGATCTGGCGGCTGATCGATGAAACCGCCACGCCGATCTTGTCGCTGGCCAGCCGCATCGAACCCAGGCTGGCGGCTTCGTAAAAATAATAGAGAGCGTTTCCGTGCATGGCGGCCACATTATCGATCCTTGCGTTGAACGCAATGATTTCGGCCAATCATCCCGCCTTGTGGGACAGGGAAAAATGCAGGACAGGGGGCGCCATTTACGACTATGCCTAATTTCGAGGTGCTTGTGGCAACCAAGAGAACGCGCGTCGGGTGGCGCGGCTATATCCCGGCGATCACCACCCCTTTCGATGCCCAGGGTGGCATGGACCTGCGCGGTCTCGGCCTGTTGCTGGAATGGCTTCATGCAGAGGGGATGCATGGGCTGGTGGTGGCGGGCACGACCGGCGAATGGACCAGCCTCAGCCCCCGGGAACGCAAGGCGCTGATCGCCGCGGTCGGCGCGCAGATGGCGGGCAAGCTGCCGCTGATCGCCGGATGCACGGCCTTCACGGCGGCCGAGGTGCTGGAATTCGCCGCCGAGGCGGCGGTTTCGGGCTTCGAGGGGATTCTCGTGACCCCGCCGCCCTACATCCGTCCTTCGGATGACGAGATTCATGCCTTTTACAAGATGGTGTCGGATGCCAGCCCGCTGCCGATCTGCGTCTACAACTGGCCTCCGGGCACCGGGGTGGACATGTCGATCCCGCTGCTGGAACGCCTCGCCGGTATCGAGAATGTCGTCGCCATCAAGCAGTCGACCGGCGACCTGCGCCGTTTCGTGCAGACCTATTTCGGGCTCAGCGATCGGGTGCACGTCTTCGGCCACAGCATGGACGATTGCGGCCTCGCCCTGTTGAAGGGCGCGGGCGGCGATGGCACCATGGGGGCGGGCGGCGTGCTTGGCCGCGCGCAACCCGACTTCTACAATCATGTGTGGGCCGGCGATTTCGAAGCGGCCCGCGCATGCGGACGGCAGGACCGGGTCATCATGGACGAATGGTATACCCAGGATCTGGTCGGGCGCTTCGGTTCGGGGCCCGCGATTCTGAAGGCTGCGCTGAACATCCAGGGACTGCCCGGCGGTCATGTGCGCCGTCCGCTGCTCGACGTGTCCGCCCCGGACCTCGATCGCATCCGCGCCACCTTGACCGCATTGGGACGCGTCTAGCCGAAATGGACGGCGTCGATGTCCTGGTGATCGGCGCTGGGCTGGTGGGATGTGCCGCCGCCTGTCGGCTGGCCCAGGCGGGGGCGCGGGTCGAGATCCTCGAAGCGACGCGTCCCAACGCCGGCGCGTCGGGCGCCAACGCCGGTTCGCTGCATTTCCAGCTCGAGCGCCGCTTTCTCGAAAATGGCGAGGCGCTCGTCGATCAGGCGGCCTCGATCCTGGGCCTCAACCTGCTGGCGATCGAGGAATGGCGCGGGCTGGCCGACGAGCTGGGCCCCGACATCCGCGTCCATATGCGCGGCGGCCTGATGGTGGCCGAAACCGCGGACGAGGTCGCCATTCTCGAACGCAAGGTGGCGCGGGAGGTTCAGGGCGGCCTCGCGTCGCGGATGATCGACGGCGAGGCGGCGCGCGCGCTGGCGCCCGGCCTGTCGGAAACGGTCGTGGCCGCCAGCCATCTGGAGGCGGAGGGGCACGCCGACCCCAAGGCGCTGACGCTGGCGTTCGCCGCCGCCGCCGCCGCGCGGGGCGTCCGGCTGCGCCGGCGGAGCCGCGTCGTCGCGGCGCGGCCGGTGCGGGGCGGCTATCGGCTCACCGTCGAGACGCCCGATGGCCCGAAGGATCTTACGGCGCCGAAGATACTGATCGCGGCGGGCGCGTGGAGCGCGCGGATCGGCGAATTGTTCAACCTGCACCTGCCGCTCTACCCCGTCGCGCTGCTCATGAGCGCGACCGAGCGGACGGCTCCGCTCCTCGATCCGCTGATCCAGCATGTCGGGCAGCGGCTGTCCATGAAGCAGGCGCACGCGGGGAATGTGCTGATCGGCGGCGGCTGGCCGTCGCGGATGCGGCTCGACGCCGCCGGCCGCTTCGACCTCGACCGGCCCGCGGAGATGCTGGCCTCGTCGCTGAGGGGCAATCTCGCCGTGGCGGCGCGGGTGTTCCCGCGCGTCGCCGACCTGAACCTGATCCGCAGCTGGACCGGGATCACGGCGATCACCGCCGACCAGCTGCCCCTGGTCGGAGCGATTCCGCAGGCGCCGGGCGTCTATGTGGCGGCGGGCGGTTCGGCCTTCACGCTCGGCCCCACCTTCGCCCGCCTGCTCGCGCGGCGCATCCTCGACGAGCCCGAGGAGCGGCTGGAGATATTCTCGCCCGCGCGCTTCGGCCATCTCAACAGCTTCATGGGGGCGGCGGGTGCGTAGCGACGGCGATGTGCGGCGCGGGGCGCCCCTGACCCTGCTGGTCGACGGGCAGGCGGTCGCGGCTTTCGAAGGCGAGACGATCGCGACCGCCATGCTGGCCCGCGACCTTCTGGCCTTTCGCCTCGATCGCGGCGGCCGGCCGCGGGGCCTGTTCTGCAACATGGGCGTCTGCGGCGAATGCCTCGTCACCGTGGCGCACGGGAGCGCGTCGCCGCGTCGGCTGCGCGCCTGCATGACCCCGGCGGCCGACGGCATGATCGTCACCACGCGCCCGGATGAGCGGCGATGAACGACGACGCTCGCCCCGACTATGATCTCGCGGTCGTCGGCGGAGGCCCCGCCGGGCAGGCGGCCTGTCTGGCGCTGCCCGACGGCCCGCGCATCGTCGTGATCGACGAGCAGCCGCGACCGGGTGGCCAGATCCTGCGCCAGCCGCCCCGCGCCTTTTCCGTGCGCGGCTGGCTGGAGGGCGCCGAATACCGCCGCCTCAAGGCCCGGCTGGCGGCCTTCGAATCGCTGGAGTCGGTCGAATGGCGCGGCGGCTGCTCGGTGCTGGGCGCGCGCGAAGCGGGGGAGGGGTGGCGCCTCGCCCTTTCGGACGGCGGCGGCGTGCGGGAGGTCACCGCCCGGCGCGTCCTGATCGCCACCGGCTGTTACGACATGGCCGTGCCCCTGCCGGGCTGGACGCTGCCGGGGGCGATGAGCGCGGGGGGCGTGCAGGCTTTCGTGAAGAGCCAGATGCTGGCGCCCGGGCACCGCATCGCCTTTGCCGGATCGCACCCCCTGCAACTGCTGGCGGCCGATCAGCTGCGCAAGGCCGGCGGAACGGTGGCGGCGGTCGCGTTCAGCCAGCCTTTCCGGCGCTTCGCCCTGAAGGCGCTGGGGCGGCCCTGGACGGCGCTGACGAACCTGCCGCGGCTGATGTCGGTCCTGCTGATGGGATGGCGGCTGCGCGCGGCGGGCGTGCCGATCCATTTCGGCCGCGCGCCGACGGCCGTCGAGGGCCGCGACCGGGTGCAGGGCCTGCGCCTCGAGGACGGCGCGGTCGTGGCGTGCGACGCGGCGGCCTTCTGCTTCGGCTTCCTGCCGCAGTCGGACCTGCCGCGGGCGATGGGGCTGGCGGTCCGTCCGGCACGTCCGGGCGGCTGGAAGGCGTGCCACGACGCATGGATGCGGGCCTCGCGCCCCGGCGCTTATGTCGCCGGAGAGACGACGGGGGTGAAAGGCGCCGATGCCGCCGCGGCCGAAGGCGCGCTGGCCGGCCTCGCCGTCGCCGTGGACATGAGCGCCCTGACCCGGCAAGAGGCCGTCCGCAGGGCGGCGCCGGTGCGGCGTGCCCGCGCCCGCGCGCTGCGCTTCGCGGCGCTGCTGGAGGCGGTCGCGGACCCCGGGCCGCTGCCCGACCGGGACCTGCCCGCCGACACCATCGTCTGCCGCTGCGAAGACGTGACGATGGGCGACCTGCGCGCGGCGCTCGCCATCGGCGCCGACGCCGGCGGCGTCAAGCTGGCGACCCGCTGCGGCATGGGGGTGTGTCAGGGCCGCAATTGCGAACATGGCCTGCTGGCGCTGCTCGGCGGAGCATCGGCCGAACCCCATGGATTCACGCCGCGTTTCCCGGCGCGCCCGATCCGGATAGGCGATCTGCTCGCCGAAGATTGATTGCATCCAACGCAACGAACTTTGCAAAACCTGTCATTGTTCGCGACAAAGGGCGGACATAAAACCTGTCTCATCCAATGGTGCAAAGGCGCGTTGCGGAAAGGGGAGAGGGTGGCGGAGATGGTGAAACAGGCGCGCAAGCCGTCCTTTCTGGTCGTCGATCATGTTTCACGCACGGTGCCCGATCTGGTTCGCGCGCTGGCTTTCTATTGCGATGTCCTGGGGGGTCGCGAGCTCTATCGCATGGGTCCGATGGACGCGGCCGACATTCCAGTCGGCACGGATGGGCGCGACTGGATGGAATCGCATGTCGGCGTGGCCGGCGCCCGGCTGACCCTGGCGATGATCGAGTTCGACGGCGGCGCCCGTATCCAGCTGGTCCAGTACGACAAGCCTTCGGATCGAGATGCTTCGCCGCCGCGCAACTGCGACCTTGGCGGGCATCATCTGGCGTTCCGGGTCGACGACGTCGAGGCGGCCGCGGCCTGGCTCGCGGAGCATGGATGCACGCCGATGGACGTGATCGAAATCGACGCCGGTCCGCTGGCTGGAAAGAAGAACCTCTACATCCTCGATCCGTTCGGGCTTCAGCTCGAACTGGTGGACTGAACCGGGATCCGCATCATGGGCAGCACGAAGATCAATCCGCCGAACCTCTATGAAAGCACGCCGTTCGGCTTTTCCCACGCCGCCGTTCAGGACAGCGGCAGGGTCCTGCATCTGGCCGGGCAGGTCGCCTGGGACGCGCAGTGCAACGTGATCGGCAAGGGCGACCTCGCCGTTCAGGTCGAGGCTGCGCTCGCCAATCTCTCGGCGGTGCTGGACCATGTGAATCGGACGCCCGCCGACCTCGTTCGCCTGCGCACCTACATCGTCGACAACGATCCGGAAAAGCTGGGCGTGGTGGTCGCCGCGATCCAGCGCTTCTACGGCGAAACGACCCCGGCCCCGAATACCGTCGTCGGCGTTCAGTCGCTCGCCCTTCCTGATTTTCTCGTCGAGATCGAGGCCACCGCGCAACTCGACGACTGACGTTCCGTCCAACGCGTCAAAAGAACGCGATTATCCTTCAACATCGAGTCCATGGAGCTTCCTCTTGACCTTTAGCATCACCCGTGAACGCCTTCTGGCGTCAACCATGATCGGCGGCTTCGCGGCCCTCGTTCTCGCCGCAGCGCCGGCGGCTGCTCAGGATGGCGCGACCGCCGCCGCGGAAGCCGCCCCGTCCGAAGACATCGTCGTCACCGGTTCGCGCATCGTCCGCAAGGACTACAGCTCGACCAGCCCCATCGTGACGGTGGGGCAGTCCGACCTGCAGGCGACCGGCTCGGTCACGGCCGAGACGCTGATGAACGACATGCCGCAGTTCATGCCCGGCACCAGCAACGGTTCGGTGAACCCCGGCAACGGCGGTCAGGCGAACCTGAACCTGCGCGGCCTGGGCAGCAACCGGACGCTGGTGCTGATGAACGGCCGCCGCATCGTGCCGTCGAACGCCAACGGCACCGTCGACATCAACCTGATCCCGTCGGCCCTGATCCGCAACGTCGAGGTCATCTCGGGCGGCGCGTCGGCGACCTACGGTTCCGACGCTCTCGCGGGTGTGGCGAACTTCATCCTCAACGACAATTTCTCGGGCGTTCAGCTCGACGCCCAATATGGCGTGACCGAACAGGGTGACGGCGCGACGCAGAGCTACACCATGACGATCGGCGGCCGATTCGACGACGGGCGCGGCCACGCGGTCCTGTCGGTCGGTCGTTCGACGCGCGAAGCGATCATGAGCAGCGCGCGCAGCTTTTCCGCGGTTTCGGGCCGCAACAGCGTGTCGCCGCTGGGCGTGACGACCTTCGACTCGACCAATCTGCCCAGCCAGGCCTTCATCAACAATTATCTGGGCTGCACCAACTGCGTCACGCCGACGGGCGAGTTCGGCTACAATACCGACGGCTCGCTGTTCAGCCATGTCGGCGCCTATAATTTCAAGAGCCCCGGCGGCCCCGAGTGGGACGCCTATCATGAACCCGGCGTGGCATGGGCCTATAACACCGGCGCGACCGGCATGCTCAGCATTCCGCTGGAGCGTTGGAACGCTTTCGCGGCCGCGCGCTACGAACTGGCCGATTCCATCGAGCTCTACAGCAACGTCCTGTTCACCCAATATAGCGCGGACACCATCCTGTCGCCGACGCCCATGCCGGGACCGTCGCCGACCTACGGCTTCCGCGTGCCGTCGACCAATCCGTTCATCACCGCGGATCTGCGGGAATTTCTGGATGCCCGTCCCGATCCGACGGCGTCGTTCGGCCTGAACAAGCGCTTCAACGCGATCGGCGGCCGTCTGGCCCGCGACAGCACCACGGTCTTCCAGGTCACGGCCGGCTTGCGCGGCGATCTGCCGTTCGGCGACTGGCGCTACGACCTCAGCGGCCAGTACGGCCGCGTCGACAACTCGACCGAACAGTCGGGCAACGTCTCCCGTTCGGCCGTCCAGCGCCTGCTCGACGATCCGACCGGCGGCGCCAGCCTGTGCGAAGGCGGCTTCAACCCGTTCGGCCTGACGACCCTGTCGAAAAGCTGCATCGCCTACATCAACCGCAACAGCAAGAACTCGACCCTCAGCGAGCAGACCATCTTCGAAGGCACCGTCCAGGGCGGCCTGTTCCAGCTCCCCGCGGGTCAGGTCCGCGTCGCGCTCGGTGCGCAGTATCGGGAGGACAGCTTTGCATTCCGTCCGGACTCCGGCCTGTCGCAGAGCAATCCGATCGTGCCCCATTTGGGCGCGGACGGCCTGCCCGACGGCGGCCGGATCGGCGGCGTCGAGGTGGCGGGCTTCAACCCGGTCCAGCCGCTGACCGGCTCGACCAACTCCACCGAATTCTTCGTCGAGGCGCTGATCCCGGTGGTGACCGACCTGCCTCTCATCAAGCGGCTGGAACTGACCCTCGGCTATCGTTACTCCGACTACAGCACCATCGGCGGCGTTCAGGCCTACAAGGCCGATGTGGACTGGACGGTGTTCGACAGTCTGCGGGTGCGTGGCGGCATTCAGCGCGCCGTGCGCGCGCCCTCGATCGGCGAACTCTACGGCAACCGCGACATCAGCTCGCCCCAGATCGGCGGGCCGGTGAACGCGCAGGGCGCTCCGGTCTTCGGCGGCGACCCGTGCGATATTCGCGGCGCCTATCGCAACGGTCCGGATGCGGCTCAGGTGCGCCAGCTCTGCCTCGCTCAGGGTCTGTCGGCCGCTGCGGTGGACAGCTATGTCTTCAACAGCACGCAGATTCAGGGCTTCGTCGGCGGCAACGTCAATCTGAAGGAGGAAACGGCCGATACCTGGACGGTCGGTGCCGTCTATCGCCCCAACTTCGGCAGTGCGCTGTTCTCGCGTCTTTCGGCTTCGATCGACTATTACAGCATCAAGATCACCGACGTGGTCGGCAGCATCACCGCGACCAACCAGCTTCAGGGCTGTTTCAATGCCACGGGCGTGACCAATCCGACCTATGACGTCAATAATGGCTATTGCCAGCTGTTCGAGCGCGATCCGCTGACCGGAAACGTGATCAACAGCCTGGGCCTCCAGCAGAATCTGGCGACCCTGAAGACGTCGGGCATCGACCTGCAGGTCGACTGGAGCTTCGATCTCGCCGATGCCGGTCTGGGCAATCTGGGCTCGCTGAACCTCAACTATGTGGTCGGCTGGCTGCGCGCCTGGCAGCGTCAGGACGCGGCGGGCGGACCGTTCAACGAGCGGGCCGGCACCATCGACTCGACCAACGGCTTCACCTTCCCGAAGTGGAAGATGCTGGGTTCGGTCAACTACAGCAACGGCCCGTTCGGTCTTGGCCTGCGCTGGCGCCGGGTCGGCAAGATGGACATCTACAACACCGCCAACAGCCTGCCTGCGATCAACTATTTCGATCTGCTCACCAGCTGGAACGTCAGCGACAGCTTCGTGCTGCGCATGGGGGTCAACAACCTGACGGACAAGGCGCCGCGCACCTGGACGCCGGGCATCCAGTCCAACACCGATCCGTCGACCTATGACATCCTGGGTCGCCGCTTCTTCGTTGGCGTGACGAGTCGCTTCTGATCCGCTCGGGGCGGCGACAGGCCTTTTTTGTCCCGAGGGCCTGTCGCCGCTTCACCATGGATGGCTATGGTGGGGTGACGATATGGGCGCACGGTCCGCCCATCTGGAAAAACAGCGCGGCCTTCGGGCGGGCGAACAAGGAACGAGGACGGACGATGAAAAGACGTGAACTCTTTGCGGGAGCCGCCGGCGTAGCCTCTCTGGCCCTGATCTCCCGGTCGCCGGTCGCGGCGGCGCTTGGCCAGCCGGCCGCGCGGGAACGCTTCGCCCAGCTGGTCCGCGACAGTCAGCAGGCCGACGATCTCCTCAACCCCATGCGCCTTGCCCGCCGCGGGAAGCGCCCTTTGGGGCCGGTGTTCGTCGATCCGCAGGGGGAGGCCTATGCCACCGGGCTCGAAGCGAACAAGCGCGCCGAACTCGCCGGCCTCGCCAGGATCGACCGGGCGGCGCTGCCGGAGGGCGACCAGATCGCCTATGACGTGTTCCGCTATCAGGCCGAAAAGGCGGTCGGGGAATTCGACAGCGGCGTCAACGCCATCCGGCGCAAGGCGCCCCTGAACGCCTCCTTCGGGCTGCATGTGGAGTTTCCGGACTATATGTCGGCCGGCGTGTCGCTGGCGAGCGTCGAGGATTACGAGATCGCGCTGGAACAGCTCGACGGCTTCACGGGCTTCATGAACGACACGGTCGCGCGCCTGCGTCAGGGCATGGCCGACGGCTATCACCAGCCGAAGGTCGTGGTGAACAATGTGCTGAAGCAGGTGGAGGCATTCCTGGCGCTGCCGGTCGAGCAGAACCCGCTCTATTCGCCCGTCACCCGTTTTCCCGAATCGATCGCGGCTGCGGACCGCGCGCGTCTGGAGGCCGCCTATCGCAAGGCGGTCGAGACGCGCGCCTATCCGGCCTATGACCGGTGGCGCACGTTCCTGCGCAACGACTATCTGCCCACCGCCGCCGACGGCGCGGGCCTGTGGTCGATGAAGGACGGCGACCGGGTCTATGCGGCCGATCTGGTGCGGCACACCACCACGACGATGAGCGCGGAGGAGATCCACCGCGTCGGCCTGTCGGAGGTGGCGCGCATCCTCGAGGAGATGGAGGGCGCGCGTCAGGCCGCCGGCTTCACCGGCGATCTTCACGCCTTTTTCGAATATATCCGCACCGAGCCCAGTTTTTATTACACCAAACCTCAAGACCTTATCGACCATTTCGAGAGGATCGAAGCAAAAGTCTGGCAAAACATGCCCACCCTCTTCTCACGGCGACCGCGCGCCGAGTTCGAGGTGCGTCCGCTGCCGGCGCTGGGGGATCAGCGCGGCACTGGCTATTACCGCTCCGGGCCGCCCGACGCCTCCGAGCCGGGCGTGCTCTATTTCAACATGGCGATGCTCAACACGCGGCCGATCCCGACGCTGGAAACGCTCCAGCTTCATGAGGGCGTGCCCGGCCACCATTATCAGTCGTCGCTGGTGCAGGAAGACGAAAGCCTGCCCGACATGCTGCGCTTCCGGCTTGCGCCGGCGACGGCCTACACCGAGGGGTGGGGACTGTACGCGGAGTCGCTCGGCAAGGACCTGGGCCTGTTCACCGATCCCTACCAGTGGTTTGGTCATCTCGACATGGAGATGCTGCGCGCCGTGCGTCTGGTGGTCGACACCGGCCTGCACGCCCTGCGCTGGGAGCGGCAGCAGGCGATCGACTATATGATGGCGAACACGTCCATGGCGCCGCGCGACGTGGTGGTCGAGATCGACCGCTACATCACGAATGCCGGGCAGGCGAGCGCCTACAAGGTCGGCGAGTTGAAGATTCAGGAACTGCGGAGCCGCGCGACCCAGAAGCTGGGCAGCCGCTTCGACATCCGCCACTTCCACGACCAGGTACTCGATACCGGTGCCTTGCCACTCGATGTGCTGGAAGCCAAGGTCGATCGCTGGCTGGTATCGGCTTGAGGGTCGCCGCCGGCCGGAGATGGGAATGAACAGAAGGCAGATACTCCTGGGCGCCGTCGCCGGCATCGCGATGGTCGGGACCGGCGCGGGGCCCCTGTTCGCGAGCGAAGGCGCCGACGCCCGGCTGAAAGCGCTGCTTGAGCGTCATGCGAACGCCTTGCGCCGGTTTGGCGCGGAGCCGGGCAATCCGGTCGGAGATCGGTCGCTGGCCGGTCGTGCGAGGGCGCATGCTGAGAATGCGGTCCGCATGAAGGAATTGGCCGGGATCGGCCACGGCGCGCTGTCACCCGCCGCACGGATCGACCACGATACGGCAGCCTTCGTCTACGGGGTTCTCGACGACCAGTTGGCACGGCCGGGAACGGTCGACCTCGACCTGCGTCCCAGCCCTTATGTGGTCAGCCAGATGAACGGCGCCTATTACTGGCTGCCGTCTAGGCTCGGCACAGGTGGGAGCAGTCCCCAAACGGAAGATCGTCGCGCCTATCTCGACAATATCGAGGCCTTGGCCCAAGGCATCGACGAGGAAAGCAAGCGTATCGTGCATGATGCTGGGCTGGGCGTTGTTCCGCCCGATTTTATCCTTGACGCGACCTTGTCCCAACTGCGTGCGCTGCGGGACAGCGCGCCCGTGGCCAATCCTCTTCTGGCGCCCGCTATCGCGGCGTCGGGCACGGTCGGTGCGCAGGCGACCGAGCGCTTCGACCGCCTGATGAGGCCGGCACTCGACAGGCAGGCGCAGGCGCTCCAGGCACTGATGCCCCGCGCTTCCTCGAAGGCCGGGGTCTGGGCCCAACCCGACGGCGAGGCGACCTATGCCTCCTCGCTCCGCGCCAACACCACTGCCAATATCGCGCCGGGCGATCTGCACCGCATGGGGCAGGAGTGGGTACGGGAACTGAGCGCCGAGATCGACCACGACCTGCGTGCCCTGAACCTGACCCGCGGCTCGGTCGGCGAGCGCATTGCGGCGCTGAATACGGATGCCCGCTTCATTCAGCCGGACACCGACGCGGGCCGGGCCGAAGTCCATCGCCAAGCCAAGGCTTATCTGGCCGCCGCGCAGGGCCGGGCCGCCCGCGCCTTCAACCATTTCGTGGACGATCCCGTCGAGGTCCGGCGCATGCCGCTGACCAGCGAGGACAGTTCGCCCATCGCCTTCTACAACGGTCCGCGAGATGGTGCTTCCGGCGCGGTCCTACTCAACCTCAAGAAGCCCAGCGATCTGCCGTCCTGGCGCCTGCCGACACTGGTCCACCATGAAGGTGTGCCAGGCCATCACACTCAGGCAGCGGTGCTGAGGGACGCGGGCGGCCTTTCGCTTTTCCGGCGCACGGTGCGTTTCTCGGCCTGGACCGAAGGATGGGCGCTCTACGCCGAGGCACTGGCGGACGAGATCGGCGCTTATGCAGACGACCCCTTCGGGCGGATCGGCTATCTGCAGGCCCAGCTCTGGCGCGCGGGACGTGTGGTTGTCGATACCGGTATCCATCACGAGCGCTGGACCCGCGAACAGGCTATCGCCTTCATGGTCGATACGGTCGGCGAATTGCCCGGACCCACCGCGCGCGAGGTGGACCGCTATTGTGTCTATCCGGGGCAGGCTTGCTGCTTCATGGTCGGCAAGCAGCAGATTCGCGCCTCGCGCGAGGCAGCGCGACGCGCCATGGGGCCGCGCTTCTCCCTTGGCGACTATAATGATCTCATCCTGCGGTCCGGCCCCCTGCCGATGGAGGTTCTGGACGCCCTGGTTCAACAATGGAGCGCCGCCTGATGCGTCGTCGTGATCTTCTGGCCGGTGCGGCTGCGCTGGGCGCTACCCTTTCTCTCACCGGCTGCGCCTATGCGGGCCGTGCGGCGGGAACGTCCGCCGATGTCCGTCTCGCCGCGATGCTCGAGAGGCACGCCCGAGCCTTGCGGGACGAAGAGGGCGGACCGGACAGGCTGGGCGATTACTCCCTCGCGGCGCGTGCGCGGGCACGCCGGGCCAATGCGGCGCGCCTGGTCGAACTGAACGGCGTCGATCGCTTCGCCCTCTCGCCCGCGGCCGCGCTGGACTATGACACCGCGCGTTTCGTCTATGGGGCCATGGACGATCAATATGGGCGCTACGGTTTCTCGGACATCAATCTGCGCCCCAGCCCCTATGTCGTCAGCCAGATGAACGGGGCCTATTATTGGTTGCCGGACGGCATCGCCGGTCGCTCCCCCCTGACGAACGAAGCGGATGCCGAGCGATATCTCGGCAAGCTGCGGCAACTGGCGGTCGCCCTCAATCAGGAAACGGAGCAGATCGCCCATGACGCCGGTCTTGGCGTTGTGCCGCCGGCCTTCATTCTCGCCAAGACGGTGGCGCAGATCGCGACGCTGCGCGATATGCCCGCTGCTTCGAATCCTCTGATCGGGCCTGCCGTGGCCCGCGCCCGTGCCGCCGGCCTGAACGATCTGGAAAGCCGTGCCGCGGCGATCTTCGCCGCGCAGGTCGCACCGGCGCTTACCCGTCAGATGGCGGCGCTGGACGCCCTGCGTCCGCGCGCCGACGATCGGGCAGGCGTGTGGGCAAAGCCGGACGGGGAGGCTTATTACGCTTCGGGTCTCCATTCCAACACCACGGCCGGCTACGCGCCGGCGGAGCTTCACCGGCTGGGGCTGACGTGGGTGGCGGAACTGACCGCCGAGATCGATCGCCTGCTGCGCGCGCAAGGGCTCACCGAAGGCAGCGTCGCCGCGCGGATGAGCGCGCTGGACCGCGACCCGCGCTTCCTCAAGGCGGACAGCGATGCGGGGCGACGGGAGATCATCGACTATGCGACCGCGCGTCTGGCCCGGATAAGAAACCTCCTGCCTAGCGGGTTCGCTTTCGTGCCTGATCTTCCCGTAGAGGTCCGGCGGGTATCACCCGCGATCGAGAAAGGTGCGCCAGGCGGCTTCTACAGCGCTAGCAGCGATCCGGCCCAGCCATCGGTCATCTACATCAACCTTCGGTCGGTCGAAGAGAACGCCCTGTGGCGGATTCCCACGCTGTTGCATCACGAAGGTATCCCCGGCCACCATTTTCAGGCCAGCATTCTGAAGGAAGCGGGCAAGCTTTCGTTGTTTCGCCGCACGGTGCGCTTCTCGGCCTGGACGGAGGGCTGGGCGCTCTATGCCGAGCAGTTGGCGGCCGAGATCGGTGCCTATGACGACGATCCGACGGGACGTATCGGCTATCTTCAGGGGCAATTGTTCCGTGCTTGTCGCGTTGTGGTCGACACGGGCATCCATCATGCGCGCTGGACACGCGAACAGGCGATCAACTGGATGGTCGCCAATGCGGGCGAGAATCGCGACGCGGCTGAGCGCGAGATCGACCGATATTGTGTCTATCCGGGGCAGGCCTGCAGCTTCATGGTCGGCAAGCAGCAGATCGTGGACCTGCGGGAGAAGGCCCGGGCCGACCTGGGATCCCGATTCGATTTGCGGGCCTACAACGATATGGTCTTAGCCTCGGGGCCGTTGCCGATGGAAGTCCTTGGCGCGGCAGTGACCCAATGGACGACGTCGCTTCAGCGGGCCTGATGCCGCCCGCTATCGTGTCGATGCTTTCCGGTTTGCGGGCCGGGATCAGCCGGCCTTCGCCTCCCACACCGTCTCGCCCTCCTTCACCGTCTCCAGCACCTTGATGGCTTGGATGCCGTCGACCGGGGTGGTCAGCGGGTTCCGGTCGAGGATGACGAAATCGGCGAGTAAGCCCGCTTTGATGCGGCCCTTGCGATCCTCCTCGAATGCCTGCCACGCGGGGCCGGTGGTCAGCGCCTGGAGCGCCTCATAGGCGCCCAGCCGTTCGTCGGGTCCGCTGACCACCCCGGTCGGCGAGACGCGAGCCATCGACGTCCACAGCATGAAGCGCGTGTCGAGCGGCGTGACGCTGAAATCGCTGTGGTTCGATGCGATTAGCCCTGCGGCGCGTGCTGACCGGAAGGGGCTGATGAAATCGACGACCTCCTTTGGGAAGTTGGTGCGGTGGACGTCGGCCCAATACCAGGCGTGATTGGAGAAATAGGCAGGCCCGACGCCAATGCGCTGATAATCGGCGAGCTGATCGGGGCGCTGGAACTGCGAGTGGATGACGATCGGTCGGCGGTCGTCGGCGGCGGTGATTTCCGCGGCGTCGAATCCCCTGATCGCCATGTCGATCGCCGCGTCGCCGTTCGCGTGGACGAACAGCTGCCAGCCGCGGGTCGTCACCTTGCGGGCAAGATCGTCGAACGCCGGCTGATCCATCGCCGGATGGCCGTGCCACGGATGGATGCCATCGGGGCTGCCGCGCTCGTAATCGCGGGTGAAATAGCCCGTGCGCGCCTGCACCGACCCGTCGAGGATGACCTTGATCCCCTGCAGCTTCACATGCCGGTCATAGGTGCCGAAGTGCAGGGCGGGCTGCGCCAGCAGCGCGTCGAGCCCCATGTAGATCGGCAGTAGCGCCAGATCGATCTTCAACTGAGCCTTCGCGTCGGGGCCGGTAAAAAAAGCAAGGTCGGCGGGCATCGTCGCGCCGTCCTGCGCGTGGGTGTAGCCTTCGGCGAAATAACGCTGCTGCGCGGCGACGAGGCGTTCGAGCTTCTGTTCGGGCGTGAGCTGCGGCATCGCGGCGAGCATCAGGAAGGTCGATTTTTCGAGCAGCACGCCGTTCAGATGCCCCTCGGCATCGCGCAGCATCAGGCCGCCGGGGGGTGGCTCGCTTGCGTCGGTCAGCCTAGCCGCGGCGAGCGCGGCGCTGTTTGCGACGAGCGCGTGCAGCGACTGGTGCAGCACGACGATCTTGTGATCGGGCGACACCGCATCGAGTTCTGCGCGGGTGATGTGACGCTTTTCGGTTAGCTTCTCATTGTCATATTGCCAGACCACCACCCAGTCGCCCTTCGCGATTCCATGGCGTGCGATATGGTCGCGGATAACGCCCTGCAGCACGGCGATGTGGGTGACGGGCGGAAGCGCCGTATCCCACAGGTCGAGCCCGCCCGCCATCTGCATCGCGATTCCGAAATGCGAATGGGCGTCGATGAAGCCGGGCAGCATAGTCGCGCCGTGCAGGTCGTGGACCTCGGCCTTTTTGCCGGCGGCACGGCGCGCGCGCGCCTCGTCGCCTGCGAACAGGATCTTTCCGCCCTTTGCGACGACCGCCGGCACGGTTTGCGGCGCGTCGCCGTCCATGGTGATGATCGTGCCGCCGCGATAGATGGTCGGCCGTTCCTGTGCAGTCGCAGGCAGCGCGAGCAGCGCCGCGAAAAGGGCCGTGGCCCGGATTCTGGATGTCATGCGTCTCTCCCGCCCCTACCGTGCGGATAGTCGGCGGGCGGGTCAAGGCCGGATTGGCGGGCCGGTCAGGGTTGCGGTGGCAACTCGTCGGGACCCCGGCCGGGCTGGTCGAGATCGCCGCCGCCGGGGCCGTCGGGCAATTCGACGGGCCGGCCGGCCGGGTCTTCCAGTGGGTTCGGCTGCACCGGCTGCTCGGGCGGCGCCTGCGGCTCGATGGTATCGGGTTTGGGTTTGGGCAGCGGGTCGGGACTGGTCGCCATCATGCATCTCCTTGTCCTTTCAACGAATGGGATAATGCCATGTTCCGTTCCCCCGCATCCATGGGAAAAGGCGGCGTTCGCCCTTGCCCTCGGCGTCCCGTCTGCTATAGCCCCGCGCGGCCCGCACGGGCGTGCGCGGCAGCGCGCGATTTCGTGCACCCGGCCGACAGCTCCTGCGGGCGTGGCGGAATTGGTAGACGCGCTGGTTTTAGGTACCAGTATCGCAAGATGTGGGGGTTCGAGTCCCTTCGCCCGCACCACCTCCGCGAGCTTCGATCGGGATATGGGGAACGCTGCCTTTCGGGCGGGGTTCATCGTTACGAGATTTTGAGCAAGGATAAGACCAAGGCAATGAAGACCGTCGAAACGCTGAACGAAGGGCTGAAGCGCGAGTATCGCCTGATCATCACCGCGAATGACATCGACGCGCGGGTCGATGACGAAGTGAAGAGCATCGCACCGACCGTGCGCATGCCCGGCTTCCGCCCCGGCAAGGTGCCGCCGAACCTCATCCGCAAGATGCATGGTGAGGCGCTGTCCGCTGATGCGCTCAACAAGGCGATTGACGAAGGCGTCAAGGTGCTGATGGCGGAGCAGAAGCTGCGCCCGGCGCTGCAGCCCGCGGTCACCCTCGCCGACGGTTACGAGCGCGGCAAGGATGCCGAACTGACCGTCGCGCTCGAGGTGCTGCCCGAAATCGAGGCGCCGTCGATCGACGGGCTGACGCTCGAACGGCTGACTGTCCCCGCCGACGACAAGGCGGTAATGGCGAAGATCGAGGAATTCGCCGCGCAGATGAAGCGCTTCGAGGACGCCCCCAAGACGAAGAAGGCCGCGAGCGGCGATCAGGTGATCATCGATTTCGCGGGCAGCGTCGACGGCGTCGCCTTCGACGGCGGCACGGGTGAGGACATGGCGGTCGAAATCGGCTCGGGCCAGCTTATCCCCGGCTTCGAGGATCAGCTCGTCGGCGTGAAGGTCGGTGACGAGAAGACCGTCAAAGTGTCGTTCCCCGAGGACTATCCGGTCGAGAATCTCAAGGGTAAGCCCGCCGAATTCGCCGTGACGGTGAAGGAAGTGAAGGTTCCCGCCGACACGAAGGTCGACGACGAGTTCGCCAAGTCGCTCGGTCTCGAAAGCCTCGACAAGCTCAAAGAGCTGATGAAGGATCAGGTCGAGCAGGAGCATAACGGGCTCACGCGCACCTATATGAAGCGCAAGCTCCTCGATCAGCTCGCGGCGAGTCACGATTTCGAAGTGCCGCCGACGATGGTCGAGGCTGAATTCAACCAGATCTGGCAGCAGCTCGAACATGAAGCGAGCCACGAGGAAGACCCCGAGGCGGCAAAGGCCGAGCTGGAGAAGGATCGCGACGAATATCATGCGATCGCGGTGCGTCGCGTCCGTCTGGGCCTGCTACTGTCCGAGATCGGGCAGGCGAACGGGGTTCAGGTCAGCGCGCAGGAAATGCAGCGGCTGGTGATGCAGGCGGCGCAGCAGTATCGTCCCGAGGATCGCCAGCGCTTCGTCGAATATGTCCAGCAGGACGCGCTCGCCGCCGCGCAGCTCCGCGCGCCGCTTTACGAGGACAAGGTCGTCGACTTCCTGTTCGAGAAGGCCGAGATCAGCGATCGCGAAGTGACCCGCGACGAACTGGAAGCGGCGATCGAGGCCGATGACGACGGGCATGTCCACGGCCCCGGCTGCGGCCACGACCATGATCACGACGCTAAGCCGGCCAAGAAGGCGGCGACGAAGAAGCCCGCCGTCAAGAAGGAAGCGGTGAAGGAAGAGGCCGCTGAAGCCGCGCCCGCCAAGAAGGCGCCGGCGAAGAAGGCTGCGGCCGCCAAGGCCGATGACAAGCCGGCTGCGAAGAAGGCGCCCGCCAAGGCTGTCGAGGACAAGCCCGCAGCGAAGAAGGCTCCGGCCAAGAAGGCCGCCGCGAAGAAATAAGCTTCTTCGCGTCGCAAGAGACCAAGGCCGGGTGGAGGATGCTCCGCCCGGCCTTTTTCGTCGGTGTTCCCATCCCGGGACGCAGGGCGATCCAAAGGATCGACCTGTCGCGAAAATATATTAGGATCGACCCGGGCGAGATCGGGGGGGGGGACCAGCATGAACGAGCGCGAACGCGAAGTACGGGTGCTTCGGCTTTTCGAGGAATTGCTCGCGGTGTCCCCCGAACGACGGGCCGCTTGGATCGATGCGCGAACGGTGGGGGAGCCCGAACTGCGCGCGCGGCTCGAATCGCTGTCGGCCGCAAGTGCCGATCCCGGTCTGCAGACGGGCATGGCCGCGTCGATGATCGACGACGAACCGGTCCCCGAACGGATCGGGCAATATCGCATCATCGACGTCATCGGTCGGGGCGGCATGGGCACCGTCTACAAGGGGGAGCGGGTCGGCGGCGATTTCAACCACGTCGTCGCGATCAAGCTCATCAAACCGGGGCTGCTGTCCGAAGCACTGATCGAGCGGTTTCAGCATGAACGCCAGGTGCTGGCCGATCTGGGCCATCCCAATATCGCAAGGCTTTTCGACGGCGGACAGACCGACGGCGGCCTGCCCTACATCGTGATGGAATATATCGACGGCGATTCGCTGGGCGATTGGCTGTCGAAGGAAAAGCCCGGCCTCGACCGGCGGCTCGATCTGTTCGAAAGCGTGTGCGACGCGGTGGCCTTTGCCCATCGCAACCTGATCATCCACCGCGACATCACGCCGTCCAACATATTGGTGACGCGCGACGGGGTCGCCAAGCTGATCGATTTTGGCATCGCCAAGCCGGTGTCGGCGCTGTGGCAGGACCGCGCCGGCGTCGGCCCGTCGCTGGCCACGCTCAGCCTGACCCCCGGCTATGCCGCGCCCGAACGGATGACGGGCGGCGAGGCGACGACGCTGGTCGACATATATTCGCTCGGCAAGGTGCTGGCGTTCCTCGTCGATGGCAGCGAACGCACTCCGGAACTCGATGCCATCATCGCCAAGGCGACGGAGTCCGATCCCGGCAAGCGCTACGAGACCGCGCAGATGCTGCGCGGGGACGTCGCCGCCTGGCGCGCCGACAGGCCGGTGTCGGCATATGGCGGCGGCAAGCGCTATCTGTTCGCCAAATTCGTCCGGCGCAACCGATGGCCGGTCGCGTTCGCATCGGCGGCGCTGCTGGGATTGACGGCGGCGCTGATCGCCGTGCTGGTCGCCAACGCCCGTGCCGAGGACGCCCGCCTGCGTGCGGAGGCCCGGTTCGATGACGTGCGCGCCCTGGCGAAGATATTGCTGTTTGATGCCTATGACGCCATCGACGCCGTGCCCGGGACGACCGATGCCAAATTGCTGCTCGCCGATAGCGGCAAGACCTATCTCGACAAGCTGGCCGCGGACCGCGACGCGCCGATCGACGTGCGGTTGGAGGTGGGCGAGGGCTATTTTCGCCTGTCGAAGCTGATCGGTTTCACCGGCGGCGGATCGCTTGGCAAGCGCGAGGAGGGGAAGCGGCTTCGGCAGCATGCGCTGAACCTGCTCGGGCAATTGCATCGCGACTATCCGCGCCGCGCCGACATATCCTTGTCGCTCGGCCACCTGTTGGCGACCGCGGCCGGAGAAAGCTTGTACGGCGACGGCGATGCCGAGGTCGCGCGTGCACAGGCCCAGGAGGCGCAGCGGCTTCTCGGTGGGCTGACGCAGCAGACGCCGCGCAGCGCCGGCGCCCTGGCCGGTGCCTATCTGTATCTGGGCGACAGCTACGGCTGGGACAATGACCTGCCGAAGGCGGGAGCGACCTACGAAGCGGGCATCAAGTTGGTGCAGGCGATGCCGCCGGCTCTTCGCGACGAGCAGGCCACCCGCATTGCCCTGTCGGGCCTGTTGCGCCAGAGCGGCGAAGTCTACCGCTATGCCGACAAGTCCGATCAGGCAATTGCGCGCATGCGCGAGGCGGTGACCCTCAACCGCGACATTGTTCGCGCCTCGAAGGGCGACCCCGCCACGGTCCGAAAGCTGGTCGCATCGCTCTGGTCGCTGGGCGACATGTACCGCGTCGCCGGCCGGCTGGACGACGCATTGGCGACGATCAACGAAGGGCAAAGCCTCGCGCGGGCGCAGCAGGCGGCGAACCCCAAGGATGCGGGTTGGCCCGAATCGGTGGCGCTGACCGGCATGGTGCTGGCCCAGATTCAAGGCGCGCGCCGCAACGGTCCGGCGGCGGTCGCCGCGGCGCAGGAAGCGATCGCCATTCGCCGTTCGCTGGCCGCCAAGAGTGGCGGCAACAAGGGTGCTCGGCTGCATCTCGCCGTGGGGTTGAAGGATGGCGCTGGAGTCTATGCCGCCCTCGGGCGCCCAGATCTGCAATGCCCGGCCTTGCGCGAATCCCTGGCCATCATGCAAGCCTATCAGAAGGACGGAACGCTGTCGGAATATGACCGCGAGAACAATCTGAAACCCGTCATGCAGGCGTTGGCGCGATGCGCATCCTGACGGAGCTTTTGGGGTAGGGGCAGGGACGTCAGATTACGTCCATGTTATAGCAGTGCCAGCTGAAGATCGCCGCGGCGCCGCGGTGCGGGCGCCAGGGTTCGGCGAGTTCGCGCACTCGTTTCTCGCTCGGCCGCGCGTCGAGGCACAGAATGCGGCCGACCGCTTCCTGCACCGCAAGATCGCCTGCGGGCCAGATGTCGGGACGTCCCTCCGCGAAGAGCAGGTAGATTTCGGCCGACCAGCGGCCAATGCCCTTGACCTTGGTGAGCAACGCGATCGCCTCTTCGTCGTCGGCGGGCAGGGCGTCGAAATCGAGCGCGCCGTCGAGCACGAGCTGCGCGAGGCTCTTGGCATAGCTCTGCTTCTGCGCCGACAGGCCGCAGGCACGCAGCGCGTCGAACTCGGCCGCGGCCATCACGTCCGCCGGGCAGCCTTCGCCGAACCCGGCCTCCAGCTTGTTCCAGATCGAATTGGCGGCGGCGACGCTGACCTGCTGGCCGACGATCGTGCGCAGCAAGGTCGTGTAGCCGGGCTCGCGGATGCGCGGTTCGGGATAGCCGGCGTTGCCGAGCGCGCGCGCGAAATTCGGTTCGACCGCCGCCAGCGCGTCGATTCCCGCGGTCAGCTGCTCGTGGCTCAGGCCCATTCGATATTCCCTTTTTGTTCCGATCGTTTCCCTAGCAGCGCTTGATTTGCCGTGCAACGCGCGACATAGGCCAGCCGACTCGAAAATTATGGGGATGAGCATGGCCAAGCTGATTGTCGTGACGCGTGACGGGACCGAGCATGAGATCGAAGGCGACACCAGCCTGACCGTGATGGAGAATATCCGCGATGCGGGCTTCGACGAACTGCTGGCGCTGTGCGGCGGCTGCTGTTCGTGCGCGACGTGTCATGTCCATGTCGAAGAAGGCAACCGCGATGCGATTCCCGCGATGAGCGAGGACGAGAACGACCTGCTCGATTCGACGAGCGATCGCGACGGCAATTCGCGCCTGTCGTGCCAGATTCCCTTCACCGCCGAACTCGACGGTCTGCGGGTGCGGATCGCCGAAGAGGACTGAGACCGAAGGTCGCCCTGGCGAAAGCTGGGACCTCTGGCATTCTGTACGGCGGTAGCAGTCCCGGTCTTTGCCGGGACGATGATCAGGCCGCCGTCGTGGCAACTGCGTAGAGTGCGACCGCCGCGGCGTTCGAGATGTTCAGGCTTTCCATGCGCGGCGAGATCGGTAGCCGCGCGAGCACGTCGCAATGCTCGACGACATTATGGCGCATGCCGTCGCCCTCCGACCCCAGCACCAGCGCGACCTTGCTGCCGTCGAGCGTGTCGCCGAGCGTTGTCCGGGTATCGCCGGTCAGACCGATGCGCCAATATTGCGCCTCGGCGATCTCCTCGAGCGCGCGCGACAGGTTGACGACGCGTATCCAAGGCACGATTTCGAGCGCGCCCGATGCGGAGCGCGCGATGACGCCGCTTTCGGGCGGGCTGTGCCGGTCCTGCGTGATGATGGCGGCGGCATCGAAAGCCGCGGCCGAGCGCAGCACCGCGCCGATATTGTGCGGGTCAGTCACCTGATCGAGCAGGACGAGCGGGCGCAGGCTGTCGGCATCGACCTCGGCCTGCAATATGTCGGCGAGGAAGATATCATCGAGCGGATCAACTTCGATCACCAGCCCCTGGTGCGGCGCATCGCGCGCGACGAGTCGCGCAAGGTCGGCGACATCGGCATAGCTGATCGGAATCACCGGCGGCAGGTCGAGTTGACCGAGCGCTTCGCGCGTGCCCCAGATGCGCCGGACGCGACGTTCGGGATTGGCGAGTGCAGCCAGCACGGCGTGCCGGCCCCAGAGCCGGACGCCCTGACCGCGCGGATTGCCACCCTGCGGGCGGCGATGACGGGAAATTTGTCGCATAGCGCGCGGCCTTTCCCACGACTGCCATTGACAGGCAAGCCTCGTTTCGCCATGGCACCGCTTCCCCGCAGGGGCCCCATGGACAGGTGGCCGAGTGGTTAAAGGCAGCAGACTGTAAATCTGCCCGGGTTTCCCGTACGCTGGTTCGAATCCAGCCCTGTCCACCACCCCTTTCCAGGGCGTTGCCCAAAGTCCCTAGAAATCCCAGAAAACCTAGCGTGTTATCGCCCATATCGTCCGCTCGTGTTCTTTGGCTTTCGCCTGCAACCGGATGCAAGTGTGGGAGGAATGTGGGAGTAATTGACTTGCTCCTACACTGCGCGCCTCCCGCAAGCGGCGTCAAAATGTGGGAGTAAGCGATGGGCAAGCCCACAGCGGTTGCGGTCAAGACAGCTCTGGCGAATCTCGGCACCTATCAGGATAGTGACAGGCTTGTGCGTAGGGTAGGCAAGCGGGGCGGAGCCTATTGGCTTTTACGGCTCCAGCGCGACGGCAAGCGGCAGGACATCGGTTCTGGGTAGTGCCAAGCTTGCTGACGCTGGCCGAAACCCGCGAGAGGCGAGGGGACTACGTAAGGTGGTCAAGATGGGACGGCGCGACGTTCTAGCCGAAGGGAAACGAGGCCGCCGCGAAGGTCACGTTCTGCGAGGCCGCACGCCAATATCATGCGGAGAATAAGACTGGCTGGAAAAGCGCCGTCTATGCCCGTCAGTGGCTCGCCAGTCTGGAAAATTACGCTTTCGCAAAACTGGGCGATGTTCCGACCGGCGGCATCACCTCGGCCGACACCATCACCGTGCTGACCCCGATCTGGCAGGAGATTCCCGAAACGGCCGCCAAGTCCGCAACCGGATTTGCGCCGTGCTGGATTACGCCCATGCGAAGGGCTGGCGTTCAACCGAAGCCCCATCGGGCAACGGGAGCCTGGAAGCCGGGCGCGGCCTGCCCCGGCAAGTGAAGGAACGCGAAAACCGCAAGGCTATGCGCTATGTCGCGGTGCCTGCCTTCATGGTGGCGCTTGGGCGCAAGCCCTCATTCGGGCGGCTGGCCTTGGAACTGCTCATTCTATGCGCCGTCCGCTCGCAGGAAGTGTGGCTTGCTACATAAACCGAATTTGACCTTAAGAGCCGTTTATGGGCGGTCCCCGCCGATCATATGAAGCGGACAAAGCGCACATCGTTCCGCTCTCCGATTCGGCTATGGCGGTGCTGACGAAGGCGGCGGCGTCCAGGATCGTGGAAAGCAATGCTGTTTTCTCCGGCGTGGGCGGCAAGCCGATGTCGGACATGACGCTGCTGAAAGTGCTGCGCGACATGAGCGAACCATACCACGTCCATGGCTTTCGTTCGGCCTTCACCGACTGGGCTGCGAACGAAGGCTTTGCCGACGCGGTGGTCGAGGCTGCGCTGACCCACAAGACGCCGGACGCGGTGCAGGCCGCCTATCGCCGCACCACCTATCTGGGCACGCCCGATAATCCGGGCGCGCGCGTGAAGCTGATGACCGCTTGGGCGCGCTACTGCGCGAGCGGGGCGGCTGGCGCAGGCAATATCGTGCCGCTTCCTAGCAAGAAAGCGCACTAGGCCCGTTCGGAACCCGCTCAATCGCCCGTCTTATGATATGAAAAACGGACATGATGATGCGACGGGAACAGGACGGGCGGCGCGATATCGCAGCGATTGCGCTTCGCTATAAGAATGCGGTTCACGCGTTCTTCCTTCGCCGCATCGGCGATGCGGTCGAAGCGGAGGATTTGACGCAGGATGTGTTCACCCGGCTCTCGCAGCGCGCCAACGACGATCCGGTCGAGAATGTCGAAGGCTATGTGTTCCAGGTCGCCGCGAACCTGCTGCGCGATCGTTTCCGGCGCGAGCAGGTGCGACCCGACATCGGCCTTGAAGGCTTTGCCGATCCTTTCGGGCGGCTCATCGACGAAATCTCTCCCGAACGGGAAGCGATGGGCCGTGAGGACTATCAGCGCTTCGTCGAGGCGATGGACATGCTGCCCGAAAGGCTGCGCACCGTCTTCGTCCTCAATCGCTTCGAGGATATGAGCGGGCGCGAGATCGCCGTCGCGCTCGGCCTTTCGCAGCGACAGATCGAAAAGGATATCAGCCGCGTGCTGGCGCATCTAAGGGAGCAGATGCCATGAGACTGCTCAGAGCCGAACGGCCGCCCGAGCGGCCCGAAGATGCCGCCATCTGGTGGGCGACGCGCCGCCAGATCGATCCTGCGCGCTTCGCCGAGGACGCGGATTTTCTCGCCTGGCTGGAGGACGAGGAGAATGCGCGCGCCTGGCATGAGATTGACTGGCGCGTCGAGGGCATCGGAGCGTTCGCGACCATGCCCGAGGTCCGGGCGATGCGTCAGGCTGCGCTCGCCAAGGCGCAGCAGGCGCGGCGGCCCACGCGGGGCCGATGGTTGCTGGGCGCCGCCATCGCGGCAAGCCTCGTCCTTGCCTTCACCGGAATCGTCAGCCGTGTCGGCAGTCCCGTGGTGCCAACCGATATCGCCGAGGTCGAAAACGTCCGGCGCTATGCAACCGCCGTCGGCGAACGCCGCGACGTCATGCTGCCGGACGGGTCGCGGGTCTCGCTGAACACGGCTTCGCTTGTCGAGGTCGATTACGGCGCACCCGCGCGCCGCGAAGTCCGGTTGTTGCAGGGGCAGGCGATGTTCCATGTCGCGCACAACGAAAATCGCCCGTTCATCGTGCGCGCGGGGAACCGGCAGATCACCGCGCTCGGCACGGCCTTCGACGTCCGGCTCGACACCAACGGTCAGGTGAAGGTGTTGCTGGTCGAGGGACGGGTCCGGGTCGATCCGGTCGCGCGCGCGGGGCTGGCGCGCATCCTGCCCAATCTCGCCCGCACCGATCTGTCGCCGGGGCAGCAGCTTGTCGCGCCTGCTGCGGGCGAAGCGGCCGTATCGTCGGGCGACGTCGAGCGCGACACGGCCTGGAACCGGGGCATCCTGATCTTTCGCGATGATAGCGTGAGCGACGCGGTGCGCGAGGTGAACCGTTATTCGACCGTCCAGCTCGTCGTGGACGATCCCCGCGTTGGCGCGCTCAAGGTCTCCGGCGTCTTCCCGACTGCGGATCGCAAAGACTTTCTGGCGGCGATCGAGGCGCTCTATCCGGTGGAGAGCAAGCCGGAGAGCGCCGGGACCGTGCGGTTGCTTTGGCGGGCCGGGGCGGAGCGAAACTGAAACTATTTTGCCTTCGGCCGTTCGGAGGTCCGAAATCTCCTCGTCTTGTTTAGGAGGGGCGCTCAACAGCCCCGCAAGGGAGGGGTATGAATATGCACAATCGTTTGAGCCGCAGACTGGCCGCCGTCGCAATGAGCGGCGCGTCGCTCGCCGCGCTGGCCCTGCCGTTTTCACCGGCCTTCGCGCAAACTGCGGAGCGCAAGCCGTTCGACATTCCGGCACAGGACGCGGCGCGGGCACTCGAACAGTTCGGACGGCAAAGCGGCCGGTCGGTGATGTTCGATCCGGCGCGGCTGACAGGGGCAAAGTCGCGCGCCGTGCAAGGGCAATGGACGCCGCAAGAGGCGCTCGAACGCCTGCTGACGGGCACGGGTTTCTCCGCACGTCAGGTCAATGCGAACACCTTTGTGGTGTCTCCGCGCTCGGGGGACGAGTCCTATACGATTGAGCGCGGTTCGACGACCGATGGCGGTGGCTACCGTCCGGAGGAAATCGTCGTCACGGCGCAAAAGCGCGTCGAGTCCGTGCAGAATGTGCCGATCTCCGTCTCCGCCTTCTCTGCCCAATCGCTCGACGAGCAGAAGATCGAGGGCGGGTCGGAACTGGTCCGTGCCGTGCCCAACGTCAGCTTTTCCAAGAGCAATTTCGCCAGCTATAATTTCTCGATCCGGGGCATCGGGACCAAGGCCTTGTCGGTGGCGTCCGACCCGGCGGTCGCCGTCAGCTTCAACAACACGCCGCTGATCCGCAATCGCCTGTTCGAGCAGGAATATTTCGATGTCGAGCGCGTCGAGGTGCTGCGCGGCCCGCAAGGCACGCTTTACGGCCGCAACGCCACCGGCGGCGTGGTCAACATGATCCCCAATATCGCCGAACCGGGCGACTTCGGCGCCGACCTGAAACTGGAGGCGGGCAACTACAAGAGCATGCGCGCGAGCGGCATGGTCAATATCCCCCTTGGAGACACGCTGGCTGTCAGGGCGGCAGGCGCCTGGACCAGCCGCGACGGTTATGACTTCAACACGGTGACGAATCGCCGCGTTAACGGACGCGACCTGTGGTCGACGCGCATCAGCGCGGCGTGGGAACCGAGCGACAATTTCAAGGTCAACGCGATCTGGGAGCATTTTTATGAGAATGACGACCGCTCGCGGACCGGCAAGCAGCTTTGCACCAGAGACCCGGGGCCAACGTCGGTCGGCGGCGTGGACATCAGCGACCGGCCTACACACCGCGGTTTTTTCAGTCAGGGTTGCCTGCCCGGCTCTCTCTATGACGATGATGCTTATGGCGTGCCGAATGGCTATGCTCTCCCCCATATCACAGCGGCGGCCTTGGTGATCAATCAAGGCTACGGGGATCGAATGAGCAACGGCGCAAGGGAGTTTGTTAACTTATTGGATAAAACCAAGGATCCCTATGCGGGAATTGTACAATCTCGGAATCTAAGGGAAATATCGACCCATTATGATCCGACATTTCGTGCAAAAAACGATGTTTTTCAGTTCAATGCCGAACTTTCCGTTGGTCCGGACATGAAACTGTATTCTCAAACATCATACTCCCGGGACAATTATTATTCTACGCAGGATTATAACAGGTTTAACCCCGCTGGCCCCCTTTTTCGTGATTCGTCCACCTTAGTGGACGGTTTGGGACAGCCACTCCCAACGGTCGGGCTTACGCCCGGCGGGATGCTGCTTGATCCCCAGCTTGGACCTTCGGACACGATTCTGGGTATTGACATGGTCAAGGCACGAAGCAGTCAATGGTATCAGGAATTGCGTCTGCAATCTTCATTTGACGGGCCGATCAATTTCATTGTTGGCGCAAATTATCTGAAGCATAAGATAAATGAAGATTATTATGTATTTAATAATCTTTTTACGGCTGCAGCCAGGGCAATATTTGCCGGCGGCTTAAGCAGTTTGCCCGTAAGAGACTGTTCGAATTATGTTTCGCAGAGCATGTTCGACTGGTGCGTATATACTGACCCTAATAGCCTGGATAATATAGATGGGGACGGACATAATTATTTTCGTAGCATAAACATTAACGAAACGCAGTCGAAGGCGGTGTTCGGAGAGATTTATTGGGATTTATCCGACAATTTGAAGTTCACATCCGGGTTGCGGCTGACAGAAGATAAGAAAGTCGCAACACCGATCAAATCGCAGCTTCTTTTGGGAGCGGGATATGTTGCTTCCGGATTCGTAAATTTCGGATATCGAGTATCCCCCGACATCAAGCAGAAGTGGACGAGGCTCACAGGACGAGCGGTGCTGGACTGGAAACCCAATATCAGCTTCACCGACAGCACTCTGCTTTATGCGTCTTATGCACGCGGTTATAAAGGCGGCGGGGCCAATCCCCCGAGCATTGATGGGAACCCGGAATTATTGCAGTTTATTCCTCTTCCCGAAACGTTCCGACCGGAAAGTGTCAACGCCTTTGAAATTGGCATGAAGAATAGTTTCAGCGGCGGAAAGTTTACCCTGAACGCCAACGCCTTTTTCTATGATTATACCGACTATCAGGTATCCCAGATCGTAGACCGATTGGCCCTCAACGAGAATTTCGACGCAACAATGTGGGGCGCGGAACTGGAGCTGGCATGGCGTCCGACGCCGCGTTTTCGTGCAAATGCCAATTTCGGATATTTGGGCTCGCGGATAGCCGATGGCATGAAATCCATCGACGTCATGAACCGGACGCAGGGCAATCCGGATTGGGTGCTGGTTAAACCGTGGCTGCAGGTTGCGTCCAATTGCATTGCGCCCAGAAGCTTGGTGGAAGAAATCGTCAATCATCGAACGGGGCTGTTTAACGTTGGTCCTGAGGGGGTGATTTTCCCCTTATGCGGAGCGTCCTGGCAAGGCGATTATCGAGCGGGTTCGTTTCTCGGACAAATTATGGGCATAACCTATGATCCGACGACCGACGCGCCCAATCAGGGCCGGGGCTTCGAAGCCGATCTCGGCGGAAACGAACTGCCGAACGCGCCGCATTGGACCGTCAATCTGGGCGCGCAATATACGCTGCCGGTCAACGACTGGGAGTTCACGCTGCGCGGCGATTATTATCGCCAGGGCAAAAGTTGGGCGCGCGTCTATAACACCGCGATCGACCGCCTGAAATCATGGGACAACGCCAATGTGTCGCTTATGGTCGAGCGGCCGGACAGCGGGCTGGCGTTCCAGTTCTATGTCAAGAACCTGTTCAACAAGACGCCGATCACCGACGCCTTCCTGAACAGCGACGACAGCGGCCTGACCGCCAACGTCTTCACGCTCGACCCGCGCATCATCGGGTTCAGCATCGCCAAGAAGTTCTGATCCTCTCTGCCCCACCACTGGGGAAACTCCGGGCCGTCGCTCGCCTTTCACTGGCGAACGGCGGCCCGCCTTTCCGCGGCTTGGGGCGAAAGGATGCAAAGCGACTATGTTCCGTCGTACTAGGTCTGGGACGCGCGTGCGTTGAAGGTTCGACTCCAGCGCGCCGGGGAGGGTCGAGATGCAGCCTGCCACCAAGGCCTTCGCCGTTCCTTCGGCTGAAATGTCTCCGCCGCTCTTTTGAGCGGGCCCCCTTCGTGATAGATTGCTGCGATATTCACCTTCGGGGGGAGGGGACCGGGATGCGTCATCCGTTCAAGGCGGCCGCGATCGTCGGCATCGGCTTTTCGCTCGCCAGCTTCGCGCCCCTGCCGGGCTTTTCGACCGCGGCGCTCGACGCGCTCGACCCGAGCCGGCTCGCCGGACTGAGCTGCGGGGTGCAGCGCGCGGGTTCGGCGCTGGCGCAGAATCTGCTCGTCGCGGCGGCGATAGCGGCGCCCGCCAGCCAGGTGCGGCCGATTCCGCTCTATCCCGATCTTGCCGCATCGCCGTTCCCCGTCTCGACCCGCGATGCGCAGGCGCGAAGCTATTTCAGCCAGGGCTTGCTCCTCAATTACGGCTTCAACCACGCCGGCGCGGTGCGTTCCTTCCGCGAGGCGCAGCGCCGCGATCCCGATTGTGCGCTCTGCTGGTGGGGCGAGGCGGTGGCGCTGGGGCCGAACATCAACGCGCCGATGGACGAGCGCGACCGCACGGCGGCGCTCGATGCCATGGACCGGGCGATGGCGCTGCGGGGCGCGGCGTCGCGGATGGAGCGGGCGCTGATCGAAGCCGTCGCGCATCGCTATTCGCGCGATGCCGGCGCGGATCGCGCCGCGCTCGATGCCGGTTACGCCGATGCGATGCTCGGCGTCGCGCGCGCCTTTCCGGGCGACGACGATGTCGCGGTGCTCGCGGCGGAGGCGGCGATGGACACGACGCCATGGAACTATTGGGAAGCCAACGGAAAGACACCGGTGGGCCGCATTGGCGAAGCGGTGCGGCTGATCGAAATTGTGCTGCGCCGCAACCCCGACCATGTCCAGGCCAACCACCTCTATATCCACCTGATGGAGGCGCGCGATCCGCAGCGAGCCGAGGCAGCGGCGGACCGGCTGGCGAGCCCGCTGGCGCCGAGCGCCGCGCATCTCGTCCACATGCCGGGGCATATCTATCAGCTGCGCGGACGGCATGCCGATTCGATCCGCGTGAACATCGCCGCGGCGCGCGCGGACGAAGCCTTTATCCGCAGCGCGGGCGACGACGGTCTGGTGCGCTATGGCTATTATCCGCACAATATCCACTTCATCGTCACCTCGGCGCAGATGGCGGGCGACATGCGCATCGCGGTCCGCGAGGCGCGGCGCCTGCGCAGCGTGCTCGACCCCGCGACCTCGGCGCGGATCGGCTGGATCCAGGCGATCGATGCCGCGCCCTATTTCGCGATGGCGCAGTTCGCCGATCCGAAGGCTATATTGGCGATGGCCGCGCCCGACGCGCGTCTGCCCTATCCGACCGCGATGCGCCACTATGCGCGCGGCGTTGCCTATGCCGCGCTGCGCGATCATGCCGGATTCGAAGGCGAGATGGCCGCGATGGCGAAGCTGCGCACATCTGGCGCGCTGGCCGACCTGATCGAGCAGGGCTTGCCCGCGACGGATCTGGTGATGCTGGCCGAACGGGTCGCGCGCGGCCGTTTCGCGGCATCGCTCGGCCGCCATGACGAGGCGATTGCATTCTATCGGCAGGCGATCGAGATCGAGGATGCCCTGCCCTATCAGGAGCCGACCTTCTGGTATTATCCGGTCCGCCAATCGCTCGGCGCGACGCTGTTCCAGGCGCGGCGGTATGACGAGGCGAGCGAGGCGTTTCGCGGCGCGCTGGCGCGGGCGCCGAACAACGGCTGGGCGCTTTACGGGCTCGGTCGGAGCGAGTCCGCGCGTGGACGCAGACTCGAAGCCGCCGCCGCCGACCGGGCGCTGTCGAAGGCGTGGCTCGGCGATCGGCGCTGGCTTCGCATGGATCGTCTTTAGCCGGCGTCCGTCTCAGCGGCGCGAGTCTGGTTCCGTAACGCGCGCCATGCGGCGTTTCCGGCCCTATTTCCTTTCCACCAGTTCGCGCAGCAGAAAGGCGTGGAGCATCGCCGCGCGCACGGCATCCTCGGCGTGATCGGCGCCGACCGAATGGCCGCCCTCCAGATATTCGTGGTAATAGACGCGGTTGCCATATTCCTCCAGCTTCGCCGCGAACTTGCGTGCGTGGCCGGGATGTACGCGGTCGTCCTTGGTCGACAGGTAGAGGAAGATCGGCGGATAGGAGACGCCGTCGCGCACATTCTGATAGGGCGAATACTTTGCCATGAAGGCCCAGTCCTCCGCCTTGTCGGGATCGCCATATTCGGCGACCCACGACGCGCCCGCGAGCAGGTGCGAATAGCGCTTCATGTCCTTGAGCGGTGAGCCGGAGATCACCGCGCCATACAGGTCGGGACGCTGCGTCATCGCCGCGCCGACTAGGACGCCGCCGTTCGACCGGCCCGAAATGGCGATCCGGCCGTTTGCGCTGACCCCGGTCTTCACCAGATCCTCAGCGACCGCGTGCAGGTCGTCGAAGCTGTTCTGGCGCTTCTCGCGCAGCGCCGCCTGATGCCAGGCGGGGCCATATTCGCCGCCGCCGCGGATATTGGCAAGCACATAGGCGTTGCCGTCCTCGACCCAGAACAGGCCCAGCGGCCCGGCGCGATAGGGCTGGCCGGTCAGATAGCCCGGCGTCTGTGCCGCGCGGAAGCCGCCATAGGCGTGGATCAGCGCCGGAACCGGTCCCTTCGCGCCGGTCTTGCGGACGAGGAAATAGGGGATTTTCATTCCGTCCTTCGAGGTGGCGAAGCGCTTTTCGACCGTCATGCCTGCTGCATCGAAGGTGGCGGGCAGGCTTTGCACCGTTTGCGCCGCGCCGGTCTCGGCGACGGCATACAGCGTCGGCGGGTCGAGCATGGTCTCGCTGGTCGCCAGCGCGATATCGCGCTTGCCGATCGTGCCCACGAGGTTGACCGTCGCATTGGTCGCGAGCGGCACCTCGCGCTGTGACCAGGCGCCCGTCGCCGCATCGCGGCGCACGGCGAAGAGCTTGCCCTCGACATCGTCGAGCGCCTTGACCCACAATAGGTTATCGCTCGCCGCGACCTCCTCGATCGCCTGCGCGCGCGTCGGGGTCATCACCGGCACCATCGCCGTCCGGTGCCCCGCGGCCATGTCGGCAAGCGACATCGCGACCAGTGAGCCTTCGGCGATCGCGCCCGCCGACTTGTTGAGGAAGACGATCGCCTGTCCGCCGAGCACGTCCCGCAGGTCGGCGGTGTCGGGGATTGGTGCGGCGACGAAGCGCGATCCGTCGGCGCTCGGGATCAGATAGTCGGTGGTGTAGAAGCTCTTGCCGCGCCGGATCAGCGTCCACAGCCGGTCGCCGTCGACGAGCGTGAAGGGCGCCATGCTGACGTCGCCCGCCTCGCCCTCGGCCACCACAAGGGCATCGGACAGCGGCGTGCCGCGCTTCCAGCGTTTTACGATGCGTGGGTAGCCCGAAGCCGTCATGCTGCCTGCGCCATAATCGGTCGCAACCAGCAGCGTGTCGGCATCCTCCCACGCGACATTGCTCTTTGCTTCCGGCAGCGCGAAGCCGCCGTCGACGAAGCGGCCGGTCGTGCGGTCCCATTCGCGCACGACGTCGGCATCGGTGCCGCCGGGGCTCAGCGAGACGAGGCAGCGGCGATATTCGGGGGCGAGGCAGTCGGCCCCGTGCCAGACCCAGCTTTTCCCTTCCGCCTTGCCGAGTGCGTCGACGTCGATCAGCACCTGCCATTCGGGCTTACCCGCCAGCCAGGCGTCGAGCGGGCTTTGGCGCCACAGGCCGCGGGGGTTCTTCGCATCGCGCCACAGGTTGGTGACGACGTTGCCCATTACCTCGTCGGGCATGGCGATCTGGCGCTCGTCGTCGAGGATCGCACGGGCGCGCCGACGATCCGCCTCGAAGCCGGGGCGCGACAGGATCAGTTTATCGGTGGCGGCATTTTCCGCCTTCACCCAGTCGAGCGCCTTCGCCCCTTCGATCTCCTCGAGCCACAGCCAGCGATCCTCTTCTTCCGCTGCGGCCGGGGCGGCAGCGGACAGCGAACAGGCTAGGGCAAGCGCGGCAAGGCTGGCGCGGATCATCATCATCTCCCCTGAAGCATCCTTTGGCTGATGCTGTGCTAGCATCATCACACACCGCGAGGGAAGGGGCGACCGTTGCCGCTCTTACTGGTCGATGACGACCGTGCCCGGATGATGCTTGTCGAGGTGCTTCTTGATGATCTTCAGGTTGCGCGTGTTCGACCGGAACAGCAGGTCGAAGGCGTCGCCCGCGAGCGGGATCGCGCCGAGCGCGGTGTCGACGCCCAGATTTCCGATCATCCGCCAGATCTGCCATTTCGACATGCCGAGGTTGCGCGCCTCCCAGATGATATAGGCGCCCATCACCGCGGTGATCGCGTCGCCGACCACGGGAACGAGGCCGACGATCGCATCGAGCCCGACCGGCCGGTTGATACCGGGGATGGTGAAGCTGCGTTCGAGAATGATTTCCAGCGTCTCGACGCGCTTGCGCAGCGCCGCCGGATCGCGCCGGTTCGGGATCAGCGCCTCGAAGATCGCGTCGGTATTCGGGGACGAAGCGGCCATCGGGGTCCTTTCAGCAAGCGCCCGAAGCTGGGCGCCGTCCGATCAGGTGGGGGCGGTGATCAGGCGATTCAATGGGTGTTGGGCGCGGGCGTTGGCGCGCAGTCCGGTGGTCCGCTGCGACGCGACCGACCAGCGCAGCGGCGTCGCGAGCGGGATGAAGGGGACATAGCGGGCGAGAACCGCCTCGGCCTCGGCGATCTGCGCCGCGCGCAGGGCGGGATCGTCGTTGAGCGCGGCACGGTCGATCAGCGCCTGCGCCTCGCGATTGCACAATGTGTCGCGGCGGCACGACAGCCGGCGCAACGGCCACAGCGCATCGTCGTTGGGCGTCACCTCGTCGATCAGCTTGAGGTCGGTTTCGGCGTTGGCGTCGACGCGGCGGCTCGGCACCCCGATCGTCGCGAAATCGGCGGCGACATAGGCGAAGAGGATGCGGCCGCCGGGCGAATCGGGCACGGCGATGCGCAGCGGTGCGATGTCGCCGCGTGCCGCGCGCCAGCGGTCGACGACGCGCCGCGCCTGGATCAGGCGCGAATCGTCATCGAAGTCGGCCCAGGCGGGCAGCAGCGGCACCGGGCCGCCGTCGCGGCGATAGAGCGCCGGGCGCAGCGTCATCTGCGGCTGCCATTCGGTGAGCCCGAAGGCATCGACGAGCCGCTGCCGCCGGATCGCGCGCACCAACGCCTCGCGGTTGGCATCGGTGGCCAGAAATCCTTCGGCGCGGACGAACGCCAGCCCGAACAGGCCGGGAACCGGATCGACGACAAGGCGCGAGCGTCCGATGTTCGACGCGACAAAATAGGGCAGCGTCGAAAAGCGTCCGCCGATCACCGCGTCGGCATAGCCGTTCCTGAACCGCGCCAGCGCGCCTGCGGGCGACGTTCCGACGAGTTCGATCGAGGCGGCGGGATCATTTGCGGCTTCCTCGGCCTCCTCGGGGTCTTCCGCGAGCGGATCGGGAACGGGCGACAACAGCATCGCGCGGCCGTGCCGTTTCGGTCGCATCGGTCCCCAGCCTATATCCTTGTCGACGATCGCCATCGACGGTTGGGCGAGCAGTTCGAGAATCGCGGGCTGCGGCGCGGCGAGGCGGATTTCGATGACGCTGTCGGTCATCGCCTTGATCGTCTCGATCTCGGGGAAATCGTCGCGCAGGACATGTCGGCTGCGCGGCGACAGATAGGTGCGTAGGATCGCGGCGACGCGTTCGGCCGTCACCTTGCGGCCGTTGCTCCATTTCGCCTCGCGGATGCGGAAGATATAACTGAGCCCGTCGCCGGTCACCGTCCAGCGCTCGGCGAGGCCGACGTCGATCTGCCCCTCTCCATCATAGCTGACCAGCCCCTGCGCGGTCGCATCGAGCAGCGCGGCATTGGCGGCCGACAATTCGCCGTTCGCCGGATTGGCGGCGGGATTCAGCGGCCCGATCGCCGCGACGCGGACCGGCCCGCGCTCGCCGAACAGCCCGCAACCGGCAAGCAAAAGGGCCAGAAGCCCGGCCGGGACGAACCGCGCGCCGTTGCCGCCAGCCTTCATGTCCTGCCTCTCCTCGCTGGTGCGGACGGCGGGACTCGAACCCGCACACCCAGATGGATAGCAGATTTTAAGTCTGCTGCGTCTACCGATTCCGCCACGTCCGCGTGCCGCGCGCCGGTCAAGCCGAAGGGGGAGGGGAGGTCAAGCGATCTTTGCCGCTTCACCCGGCGAACGGGGTCGGCTAGACCGGCGCAATGACGGCCGTGCTCCAGATTTCCAACCTCGGCAAAACCTACAAGAGCGGCCACCGCGCGCTGAGCGGCGTCGACCTGACGATCGACAAAGGCGAGATATTCGCGCTGCTGGGACCGAACGGCGCGGGAAAGACGACGCTGATCGGCATCGTCTGCGGCATCGTGACGCCGAGCGAGGGGGCGGTGACCGTCGGCGGGCACGATCATCAACGCGGCTATCGTGCCGCCCGGTCGATGATCGGGCTGGTGCCGCAGGAACTCCATACCGACGCGTTCGAAAAGGTCATCACGACGGTCAGCTTCTCGCGCGGGCTGTTCGGCAAGCCGCGCGATCCGGCGTTCATCGAGCAACTGCTGCGCGACCTGTCGCTTTGGGACAAGCGAAACGCGAAGATCCTCGAACTGTCGGGCGGCATGAAGCGCCGCGTGATGATCGCCAAGGCGCTGTCCCACGAACCCGAAATCCTTTTCCTCGACGAACCGACCGCGGGCGTCGATGTTGAACTGCGCCGCGACATGTGGAACATGGTGCGCGGCCTGCGTGACCGCGGCGTCACCATCATCCTGACCACCCATTATATCGAGGAGGCCGAAGAGATGGCCGACCGCGTCGGGGTGATCAGCAAGGGCAAGCTCATCCTCGTCGAGGACAAAGACGCGCTGATCAAGAAGCTGGGCCGCAAGACGCTGACGCTCAACCTGTCGGAGCCGCTGGCCGCCCTTCCCGCCGGGCTCGACGACTGGTCGCTCGAACTCGCGGGCGAGGGGCACGAACTCGTCTATGAATTCGACAGCCAGGCCGAGGCGACCGGCGTCCCGTCGCTGCTGCGGCGGCTGAGCGATCTCGGCATTCCCTTTCGCGACCTCCACACGCGGCAAAGCTCACTCGAGGAGATTTTCGTCGGGCTGGTCCACGAATCGAAAAGCGACGGCGCGGGCGCGCAAGGGGCCACGGCATGATAGGGAATTTCCGCGGCATCCGCGCCATCTACGCGTTCGAGATGGCACGCTTCGGGCGCACCTTCTGGACCAGCCTGCTGCTGCCGGTGATCACCACGACGCTCTATTTCGTCGTCTTCGGCTCGGCGATCGGCAGCCGGATGAGCGCGGTCGGCGACGTGCCCTATGGCGCCTTCATCGTGCCGGGGCTGATGATGCTGACGATGTTCACCGAAAGCATCAGCAACGCCAGCTTCGGCATCTACATGCCCAAATGGACGGGGACGATCTACGAGATGCTCTCGTCGCCGATGTCGCCGCTCGAACTGCTTATCGCCTATGTCGGGGCGGCGGCGACGAAGTCGGTGATCATCGGCGCGATTATCTTCGCGACCGCGCACTTGTTCGTCGATGTCCAGGTCGCGCATCCGCTGCTGATGGCCGCCTTCATGGTGCTGATGGCCGTGACCTTCTGCCTGTTCGGCTTCATCATCGGCATCTGGGCGCAAAGCTTCGAGCAGTTACAGGTCATCCCGCTGCTCGTCGTCTACCCGCTGACCTTCCTCGGCGGCGCCTTCTATTCGATCGACATGCTGCCGGCCGCGTGGCGCGCGCTGACCTTGTTCAACCCGGTCGTCTACCTAATCAGCGGCTTCCGCTGGACCTTCTTTGGCCGCGGCGATGTCGGCATCGGCGTCAGCATGGGCGCGGTCGCGATCTTCCTCGCGCTGTGCCTCGCGGTGATCTTCTGGGTATTCCGGACGGGGTATCGGCTGAAGAATTGAGGACCGTGGGAATTCAGCCGTTCCGCACGCTGGCCTGCGCCTTCGTCATGCTGAACTTGTTTCAGCATCCATGGCCGTATCTTTCCTTTTACACCGCCTGTCGGTCGAAGGCAGACCATGGATGCTGAAACAAGTTCAGGGTGAAAAATGGAAGGATTCGACCCGGAAAATCGCACTCAGTCGTTCAGCCGTTCGCGCATTTCCTTGCCGGGCTTGAAATAGGGGACGTTCTTCGCCTTGACTGCGACCGGCGTCCCGGTGCGGGGATTGCGCCCCGTTCGCGATTCGCGCGCGCGCGTCGAAAAGGCGCCGAAACCGCGCAATTCCACCCGTCCGCCCGCAGCGAGCTGCTCAATGATGGAATCGAAGAAGGCGTCGACGATCCTCTCGACCTCCTCCAGACGCAAATCGCTGTTTTCGCTCGCGATCTTCTGAACCAGTTCTGACCGGATCATCTGCTTCCCCTAAATGTGCCACGCGCATCCCGCGGACGCGGGTTATCCGGCCGTTGCCGGCGACGATGCGTAGGACCCCTCCCGACGCGGAGCCGAGATTATCACGAATCGCTATCCCGTCAAAATCTATCGCCGAAAGAAAAAGGCCCGCAGAGGGACACTCTGCGGGCCTTTTCTTCGCTCTGGCGCGAAAGAAGGAAATCAGTCCTTCTTGCCGGCCTTCAGCGCCTCGCCGAGGATGTCGCCGAGCGACGCACCCGAGTCCGACGAGCCGTACTGCGCAACGGCCTGCTTCTCTTCGGCGATCTGCAGCGCCTTGACCGAGAAGGTCGGCTTCTTCGAACGGTCGAAGCCGGTGACCATCGCGTCGAACTTCTGCCCGACCTGATAGCGCTCGGGGCGCTGCTCGTCGCGGTCGCGACCCAGGTCGGCGCGCTTGATGAAGCCCGTCGCGCCGTCGTCGCCGGCCTGCACTTCCAGCCCGTTGTCGCGGACTTCGAGCACGGTGACGGTAACGGTCTCGTTCTTCTTCAGCGAGCCGGAGCCGGCGCCGGCGCCGACCGCCGGAGCACCCTTTTCAAGCTGCTTGATGCCGAGGCTGATGCGTTCCTTCTCGACGTCGACGTCGAGGACGACGACCTGCACCTGCTCGCCCTTGCGGTGGAGATGCAGCGCTTCCTCGCCCGAGATGCCCCAGGCGATGTCCGACATGTGGACCATGCCGTCGACGTCGCCGGGCAGACCGACGAACAGGCCGAACTCGGTCGCGTTCTTGACTTCTCCTTCGACGACCGAACCGATCGGATGCGCTTCGGCGAAGGCACCCCAGGGGTTCGACTGCGCCTGCTTGAGGCCCAGCGAAATGCGGCGCTTGTCGCTGTCGACTTCCAGGACGATGACGTCGACTTCCTGGCTCGTCGAAACGATCTTGCCGGGGTGGACGTTCTTCTTGACCCACGACATCTCGCTGACGTGGACCAGTCCTTCGATGCCCGGCTCCAGCTCGACGAACGCGCCATAGTCGGTGATGTTGGTGACGGTGCCCTTCAGCTTGGCGCCGACCGGATATTTGGCGGCAACGCCTTCCCACGGATCGGCCTCAAGCTGCTTCATGCCCAGGCTGATGCGCTGCGTGTCGCGGTTGATGCGGATGATCTGCACCTTCACCGTGTCGCCGATGTTGATCACCTCGCTCGGGTGGTTGACGCGCTTGTAGCTCATGTCGGTGACATGGAGCAGGCCGTCGATGCCGCCGAGGTCGACGAACGCACCGTAATCGGTGATGTTCTTGACCGCGCCTTCGATGATCTGACCTTCTTCCAGGTTTTGGATCAGGCCCGAACGCTGCTCAGCGCGCGTTTCCTCGAGAATCGCGCGGCGCGACACGACGATGTTGCCGCGGCGGCGGTCCATCTTCAGGATCTGGAAGGGCTGCGGCAAGTCCATCAGCGGACTGACGTCGCGCACGGGGCGGATATCGACCTGCGAACCGGGGAGGAAGGCCACCGCGCCGCCGAGGTCGACGGTGAAGCCGCCCTTGACGCGGCCGAAGATGACGCCCTCGACGCGGGCTTCCTTGTTGAATTCTTCTTCCAGGCGGTCCCAGGCGGCTTCGCGGCGGGCGCGGTCGCGGGACAGCATGGTTTCGCCATTGGCGTTCTCGACGCGGTCGACATAGACCTCGACCTCGTCGCCGACCTTCAGGTCGGCCTTCTGGCCCGGCATCGCGAATTCGCGAAGCGGCACGCGGCCTTCGCTCTTCAGGCCGATGTCGATCACTGCCAGGTCGTTTTCAATGCCGGTCACGGTGCCCTTGACGACGCGGCCTTCAAAGCCGCCGTCGGCGCCGCCCAGCGATTCATCGAGCATCGCGGCGAAATCGTCGCGCGTCGGAAAAGCCGTAGAGGCCATAGATGATTTCCTTACTTCACATGTTTCCGGCCAGGCGGTTGGGTCCGCTGGTCTTGTGGCCGAACCGTCCTGCCCGCCGAATGCGGAACAGGACGTCGTCGGGGCGCTTCGCAAGGCGAGCCACGGGCAAAGCAAAAAGGGCGCGACGAGGGTGCCCCGTCACGCCCGACGCTCCGGTGGGAGCGGCGGTTCATCCGTGCCTCGACTGGCAAACCGCCCGTCGGACGGCGCGCGTATAAGCGGGGAAGCGGTTTTCGGCAAGGAAAAAGGGCGTGCCGGTCGGGGCGGCTGAGCCTTGAATGGTGGAGCAGATGATATTCGCGCAGAGGCGCAGAGATCGCAGAGATCGCAGAGGATTTTGGTTCACGCGGAGACGCGGAGGCGCGGAGATTATGGTTTGGGCCGATAGGCCCTTCTTGCTCCCCCGCATCGCGGTTCCAGATAGGTTGCAGAAGAAAGCCGCTTTGCGGCAAGCGCCATCTCTCCGCGCCTCTGCGTCTCCTCGTGAATCCTTTTCACTTTACCCTCTGCGATCTCTGCGCCTCTGCGCGAATATCTTCTTTCAGCCCCGCTTCCCGACTTTACCCTCGACGAATGCGATCGCCGCCGCGATGCCCGCATCCCGGTCCAGCTTCGTATTGTCGAGCAGCAGCGCATCCGCGGCGCGGCGCAGCGGTGCGTCGGCGCGGCCGGTGTCGCGGGCGTCGCGGGCGTGGATGTCGGCGAGCACCGCGTCGTAGGTGACATCGACGCCGCGCCCCAGCATCTCGACATGGCGCCGCCGTGCCCGCTCTTCCGGCGTGGCGGTCACGAACAGCTTGGCGTCGGCGTGCGGCGCGATCACCGTGCCGATGTCGCGCCCGTCGAGCACCGCGCCGCCCGGCTGGTTGGCGAAATCGACCTGCCGCTGGAACAGCGCCGCGCGCACCGCAGGATGGATCGACACGCGGCTCGCGAGGCTGCCGGTGCTTTCGTAGCGCAGCGCTGGATCGTCGAGCAGGCTGTCGGGGAAGTCGCACGCGGCGCGCGCATCGTCCGCGTCGTCAGGATCGCCATGGTCGAGCTGAGTCTGGTAGCCGACGGCGCGATAGAGGAGCCCGGTGTCGAGCACCGGCAGACCGAAATGCGCCCCAAGCGCGCGCGCGATCGTCCCCTTGCCCGACGCGGTGGGACCATCGACGGCGACGATCATGCCTGCAGGCTTTCGAGCAGCGCCTCGAAATTGGGAAAGCTGGTCGCGACCGGGGCCATGTCGTCGATCGTCACCGGCGCCTTGCCGACGAGACCCGCGACCGCGAAGCTCATGCAGATGCGGTGGTCGAGGTGGCCGGCGATGGTCGCGCCGCCGGGCAGCGGGGCGCCGCCGGTGCCCTCGATGACCAGCCCGTCCGCGCTCTCCTCGACCCGCGCGCCGATGGCGGCGAGGCCGGCGGCCATCACTGCCAGCCGGTCGCTCTCCTTGACGCGCAGTTCTTCGAGGTCGGTGGTCACGGTGCGCCCCTCGGCGAGCGCGGCGGCGATGAACAGGATCGGATATTCGTCGATCATGCTCGGCGCGATCGCCGGATCGACGTCGATCCCCTTCAGCGCGCTGTGGCGGACGCGCAGGTCGGCGACCGGCTCGCCGCCGACCTCGCGCGCGTCGAGCAGTTTGATATCGCCGCCCATCGCCTGCAGCACCTCGACCAGCCCGGCGCGGGTGGGGTTGAGGCCGACATTGGCGATGACGACGTCCGATCCGGGAACGACCAGCGCCGCGACGATGAAGAAGGCTGCGGACGAGGGGTCGCCGGGGACGGCGATCGTCTGCGGCCGAAGTTCGGCCTCGCCGCGGATGCGGATGCGGCGGGTGCCGTCGGCGTCGGTCTCGATGCTCAGGTCAGCGCCGAAGCCCTTCAGCATCCGCTCGCTATGGTCGCGCGTTGGGATCGGCTCGATCACCTCGGTGATGCCCGGCGCGTTTAGTCCCGCGAGCAGCACCGCGCTCTTCACCTGCGCCGACGCCATCGGCAGGCGGTAGGAAAGGGGGATCGCTGGCTCGAGGCCGCGGACCATCAGCGGCAGGCGCCCGCCGGGCGAGGAGACGATATCCGTCCCCATCTGCGACAGCGGTTTGATCACCCGGCCCATTGGGCGCCCCGACAGGCTGGCGTCGCCGATGAAGGTGACGGTGATTGGGTGGCTCGCCACCAGTCCCATCAGCAGGCGCGTCGAAGTGCCGCTGTTCCCCATGTCGAGCGCTCCGCGCGGCTGGAGCAGCCCGCCGACCCCAACGCCGTCGATTACCCATTCGCCGTCGCCCGTCCGCTCGATGCTCGCGCCCATCGCGCGCATCGCCGCCGCCGTCGCGAGCACGTCATGCCCTTCGAGTAGCCCCGTGACGCGGCTCGTGCCGACCGCCAGCGCTGACAGCATCAGCGCCCGGTGCGAAATGCTCTTGTCGCCGGGAATCGCGATCTTACCTTTCAGCGGAGCGGAAGCGGAAAAGGCGCGCGGGCCGGGACTATGTTCTGTCATGGGGTCTGTCATGGCGTGCGGCTTTTGACAGCGGGCAAACAATCTGGCAAGGCGCACGCCGATTTGGCGGGTGGCTGTTTCGATGCCGCCCTTTCTCCGAAATTTATCTTATTCCTTCAAAGGGTTACGAGGCTTCTATGGTAAAGGCTGAATGGGGCGCGAAGCGAAGCTGCCCGAAATGCGCGACGCGATTCTACGATCTGACCAACGACGACCCGGTCACCTGCATCAACTGCGGCTATGCTTGGATTCCGGAATCGGTGCTGAAATCGAAGCAGCCGATGCCGTTCGAGGAAGTCGAGAAGCCCGGCAAGGCCAAGGAAGAGGCGGCCGACGACGATCTGGATCTGGACGTCGATGTCGACGAGGACAGCGATTCGCCTGACAATGACGTCGATCTTGGCGGCGACGACGATCTTGGCGTCGCGACCGGCGACGACGAGGACGACGAAAACTGACAATCGGACGCATGGGGCCAAAAAAGCATCGCGCGATGCATTTGGCCCCTTGCATATGGGGCACGCGCTGGTAAAGGCGGCGTCCCGATCGCATCACCCAGGAGCGATCGTCCGAAATGGCGCGGGGCCTTAGCTCAGCTGGGAGAGCGCTACAATGGCATTGTAGAGGTCACCGGTTCGATCCCGGTAGGCTCCACCATTTCGATACAGTCCGACCGGAAACGGCCCGATGCGACAGCATGCGGGCCTTTTTCTTATCTTGCAAGACTGGGAAAGAGCGTCAGCGCGCCGGCGTCAGAGCGCCAGTTCCTCTTTCTCGAATAGCGGTTCCAGCATGATCGGATCGGCGAGCGTGATGCGGTCGAGGATCGAGGCGGTGTCGTCGCGCACCCGCAGCATCAGGCTGCGCAACCGGCATTCACTTTCGGGCAGGCAGTTCTTGCAATGCTCGTGCGCGTTGCGCGCGGCGCAGGGCACGAGCGCCAGCGATCCGCGCGTCAGCCGGACGAGGTCGCCATAGCTGATGTCGACCGGCGGCAGCGCGAGCTGGTAACCGCCGTCGCGTCCGCGCTGCGAGATCAGCAGCCCCTCGCGCGCCATCTCCGACAGGATGACGGTCAGGAACTTGGGCGGGATGTTCTGCGCGTCCGCAATATCCGCAAGCTGCACCTGCCCCTTGCCCCAATGGTCGGCAAGATGCTGAAAGGCGCGGATCGTGTAGCGGGTCTTTTGCGAGAGCATGGCGGCGTTACTGTGACATATTCCAGCTTAATTCAACCTGTCTGGATGAGATTCGGGAAAGGTTGATGAAAATCACAGTGGGTGGCATGAATCGACGCCAATGGGATCGCGCAGTTTGCCCGTTTCGGGCGCGACAAGGAATAGGGCGATGCGGAAGCTATTCGAAGGCCCGGCGGTTCTCGCGGCGTGCATGCTGGTCGCTGTGCCGGCCCAGGCACAGTTCGGCGGCCTGCTGCGCAAGGTGACGACGCCGGCACCGAGCCCGAGCAGCGACGACAATGGCGGTTGTCCCAAGGGCAAGAAGGGCAGCGGCGTCGGGCGCAGCATATTGGGCGGAGTGATCCGCGATGCCGTCGGCGACGCTGCGAGCAGGGCCGGCGTCTACAGCTATGTGCCGATCGCGGAGGTGAGCGGGACGCTGACAGATGCGATCGCCTGCCGGCTCGATCCCGCCGAACAGGTGCAGGCGGCGCAGGCGACCGAAGAGGTCACGCGCGGCGAGGCGGTGGGCGCGACGTCGAACTGGACCAGCGAAACGCGCGAGAATGTCAGCGGTTCGTCGACCGTCGCGTCGATCAATCAGGAGGACGGCGGTCGCAAGTGTATGACCGTCAACGATTTCATCATCGTCGACGGGGAAGAGACGCGCGTCACGAAGCGGATGTGCAAGGGGCCGGACGACGCGCGCTATGTCCTGGCTGCCTGACCTGCCCCGTGTGCTGGCGGGGGCGCTGGCGCTGGTCTCGCTGACCGCGGCGACCGAGCGTGACCCACTGAACCCCACCTGTCCGCTCAATCCCAACTGGTCGACCAATGCGACGATGACGCTGACCGTCGAGACGCGTGGTCGGATGAAGGTCATGCTGGCCGAAGGGCGGGTCGATCCGGGCCTGCCCGAACGCCTGGCCGCGGCGCTGAAGGCCAACCCCGACGTCAGCGAGATCTGGCTGCGTTCGCCCGGCGGCGACGCGCGCGCGGGTAATGCTGCGGGGCGCATCATCCGGTCGAACGCCGGTCTCGGCACGCGCATCCCCAGTGGCTGGGCCTGCTTCAGCGCCTGCAACTTCGTGTTCATGGGCGGCGCGCCGCGAATCATCGAACCCGGCGGCGAGTTCATCGTCCACATGTTCACCAGCACCGGCGACCGCGCCGCGATCGACCAGAGCGTGGCGATGGGCACCGATGCGACCACCGAACTGATCGGCGATGTCGAACAGGACAGCGCGCTGCTGGCGAGCGAGGATAACGACTTCCTGATCCGGATGGGCGTGTCGCGCAAATTGTTGACCGAGGTGATGTATCGGCAAAAGGCGGTCAAGGGCAGCGGGGCGGACAAGTCGACCCGCCGCTGCCTGACGCTGGAGGAGGCGCTGAAATATGGCGTGACCTACGCGGTCGAGTGACGGGAGCGTCGCAACGGACGTTATCCCGCCGAAGCATCAGGCGGCGTCACGATGAAACGTCCGGAATCTTTCACTTCTCCGTCATTGCGGCCCCGGACCTGATCCGAGGGAAGCAACCCAGAGTGTGCGTAAACCGCTCTGGATTGCTTCGCTGCGCTCGCAATGACGACAATGCCGGATTCGGTGGTGAAGGGCTTACTGCCCCTTGAACGCGGCCTTGCGCTTCTGAAGGAAGGCCGCGACGCCTTCGACCGCATCGGCGCTGTTGCCGGCGCGATACTGGCCCATCGCCTCCGCATCGAGCGTATCGGAATAGCTTTGGGTCAGCCCGCCGCGCAGCACCTGGCGCATCGTGCCGAGCGCAACCGTCGGGCCGCTCGCAAGGCGCTTCGCCAGTGCCTGGGCTTCGGCCATCAGGGCGTCGTCCTCGACCGCCTTGTAGATCAGGCCCCAGTCGGCCGCCTGCTCGGCCGAGATCTTTTCGCCCAGCATCATCATCTGCGTGGCGCGCGGCAGGCCGATCAGCCGTGGCAGCAGCCACGACGATCCGCCGTCGGGGATGAGTCCGATGTTGACGAAGGCCTGGAGGAAATAGGCGCTCTTGCCCGCGATGGTGAAATCGCCCGAAAGCGCGAAGCTGCATCCGACGCCGGCGGCGGGGCCGTTGACCGCGGTGACGACGGGAATGTCGAGGTTCGCGAGCGCGAGCAGCATCGGATTGTAATGGTTGCGCAGCGCCTTGCGGCTGTTGGCGCCGCCGCTGACCGCTGACGCGCTGCGGTCGCCCGCCAGGTCGGCGCCCGAACAGAAGCCGCGCCCTTCGCCGGTGATCAGCAGCGCGCGCGCGCCGAGCACGCCCATCCAGTCGAGCGCCGCGCGAATATCGTCGGCCATCGCCGGCGGCATCGAGTTCAGCCGCTCGGGCCGGTTCAGCGTAATGGTCGCGACATCGTCGGCGACGGCAAGCTTGATCGTGTCGAAGGTCGGAAGGTCGGTCATGGGGAAGAAATCCTCTCAGGGGCTGCTTTACCTTTACGTTCACGTAAGGATGTGACCCATTTGAGGGTCGAGTGCAAGGGGGGGAGATCGGATGACGACGGCTGGAAACGACCGATAGCGGTCATGGCCGCCAGCCTTGAATCGGATTCGCGCAGAGGCGCAAAGATCGCAGAGGCGCGCGCGCTTCATCTCTGCGATCTTTGCGCCTCTGCGCGAATTTCGTGGAATGCCGGGTAACGGCCGAAGCGCGATATTTCTTTTCTCGTCACCCTGAACTTGTTTGGCAATTATCCCTTTCGACAGGTGACTGTTCCCCGGCGAAAGCCGGGGTCCATGCGAAGCAGCGCTGTGCCATCTGGACCCCGGCTTTCGCGGGGGAACGGCTCCTGACTTGCCTGAAAGCCATATATGCTAACTTGTTTCAGAGCCTGCCCTGGACCCGATCCGGGGGCCATGGTCTGCCGTTCCCTTCGGCGCGACGCCGATTTCGAGTCCCAGCCATGGATGCTGAAACAAGTTCAGCATGACGAATGTGAAGGGCGGGCGCCACCCCCGGAACCGCAGCGCTTTCCTACAATATCCGAGCATGATAGCCCTTTCGCGATGCGCCGCTCCGCTCGTCCTCTCCCCTCCCTTCCGCCACGGCTTCAGCCCGGCTCAGGAGGCGAAATGGAGGGGGACGTCGTGTGACTTTCGCATACTTTGAAATAAAATGTCGCGGGCAATTCGCTATATGTCGATCGACCCTAATCGTCGCCCACCCGCACGAACCGCATGGCACCCTCGGCGCGATGCAATGTCAGGCCGCGCTCGGTGCGCTCGGCGCACGCCCCGTCGAAATCGACGACGCCGATGTCGTTGGGTTCGATGATCACGCGCAGTTTGCCGCCGTCGGCTTCGGTCAGGTCGAAGCGCGGCGCGGTGATGCCGTAAATCGGCTCGCGCACCTCGATCCAGCGCGGGATGCGCGGATCGTCGTCGGGCATCGTCCAGCCGTCATATTGGGTGTAGCCGTCGATCGGCGCGCCGCTGTCGAAACCGATCGTGAAATCGACGCCTGCGATGGTTCGGCCGTTCGGCCAGGTGACGAGGATGGTGGGCACCGCGCCGTCGATCTCGCCGGTCGAGCCTTTCGACATCGTCGGCGGCACCGGCTTGGAGTCGGTGGTCAGGCAGATCATGTCCCCGCGCGCTTCCCAGCGCCCCTCGGCGCGTTCGTCGAGCGCGCCCGCAGCGAGCCCATATTGGAAACGCCCGTCGCTCCTTACCAGCAGGCCGCCGCCAACGTCGGGGCCTTCGGCAAGGCCGTATTCGCCGATGAACGGTGAATCCTGCGCGGCGACGGGCGCGCCGATCAGCGCGAGGGCAAAAAGGGAGTTTCGCATTGTCCGCTCTTGCCTATGCGATGGCGGCAGCGCCAGCCCCTTTCCACTCGCCCCGCACCCTGCTAACCGCCCGCGCCATGTCCCAGAACCGTCCCGACCGCCGCACCTTCGCCATTATCTCGCACCCCGACGCAGGCAAAACCACCTTGACCGAAAAGCTGCTCGTCGCGGGCGGCGCGATCCACATGGCGGGCGAGGTGAAAGCACGCGGGCAGGCGCGGCGCGCGCGCTCCGACTGGATGAAGATCGAGCAGCAGCGCGGCATTTCGGTCACATCGTCGGTGATGACCTTCGAGCATGCGGGGCTGGTCTTCAACCTACTCGACACGCCGGGGCACGAGGATTTCAGCGAGGACACCTATCGCACGCTGACCGCGGTCGACAGTGCGGTGATGGTGATCGACGCCGCCAAGGGCATCGAGCCGCAGACGCTGAAGCTGTTCGAGGTGTGCCGCTTGCGATCGGTGCCGATCGTCACCTTCATCAACAAGGTCGACCGCGAAGGTCAATCGCCCTTCGAACTGCTCGACGAGGTCGCCGACCGGCTCGCGCTCGACGTCTGCCCGATGAACTGGCCGGTGGGGATGGGCGGAACCTTCTCCGGCCTCTACGATCTCGTCGAACCGTCGCTCGCAGTCCCGGGCAAGGAAGCCTCTCGCGCGTTCGAGGGCGAGCGGATCGCGCTCGCCGGCCATGACGATCCGAAGCTGGCGGCTGCGGTCGACTCGCGCGCGCTCGACCAGTTCAACGAAGAGATCGAACTGGCTTCGGCGGGCTATGCGCCCTTCGACGCGGCGGCTTATCGCGGCGGCGACCTTACGCCAGTCTATTTCGGGTCGGCGCTCAAGGAATTTGGCGTCGTCGACCTGCTCGCCGCGCTCGCCGCGCATGCGCCGGGACCGCAGCCGCAGCCCGCCGAGCCTGCGCCCGTGCGCCCCGACGACGATGCCGTCACCGGCTTCATCTTCAAGGTGCAGGCGAACATGAACCCCGCGCACCGCGACCGCATCGCCTTCATGCGCCTGTGCTCGGGCAAGTTCGAGCGCGGCATGCGATTGACGCAGGGCGGGACGGGCAAGGCGATCGCGATCAGCCGCCCGATGCTGTTCCTTGCGCAGGACCGCGAAATGGCCGAGGAAGCGTGGCCCGGCGACATCATCGGCATTCCCAACCACGGCACGCTGCGCGTCGGCGACACGCTGTCCGAACGCAGCGACGTCACCATCACCGGCCTGCCCAATTTCGCGCCTGAAATCCTGCGCCGCGTCGCCTTGGTCGATCCGACCAAGACCAAGCAGCTCCGAAAGGCCCTCGACGACATGGCGGAGGAGGGGATCATTCAGGTCTTCTATCCCGAAATCGGGTCGAACATGATCGTCGGCGTCGTCGGCCAGTTGCAGCTCGACGTGCTGATCAGCCGTCTCGAGGCGGAATATAAGGTCGAAGCGAAGCTGGAGGCATCGCCGTGGGACACGGCACGCTGGATCGCGAGCGACGATCCGGCGGCGCTCAAGGCCTTTCAGTCGGACCATCGCGGCGCGAGCGCGGCCGACCGCGACGGCGCGCCGGTGTTCATGGCGAAGGACGCGTGGGAGGTCGGCTATGTGACGCAGCGCCACCCCGCGATCCGTTTCACCGCGACAAAGGAGCGGCGGTTCGCCGACGCAGGTTGATCGCCCGCAGCGATTCCGCCACCATGACGTCACGTTCGACCATGGGTGGGGAGGGGATGGATGCGCGCTTTGGGAATGATCGCCGCGGCGGCGCTGATGAGCGGAACGCCGGCCGGGGCGCAACCTGCGATCGAACTGCCGATCGCGCCGGGTTTCTGGACCAACGACACCGAAAAATGCGCCACGGTGCATCACGGCTATGTCTTCGACGGGACGCGCTGGGGCGCGCTCTATTATTATGGCCCCAACGGCAGCATGGGCCCCGCCGCCGAACTCGAACCGATCACGCAAACCCGCGCGGCGCCGGACGGCTTCACCCAGATGCAGTTCGGCGGCTATGACGGCGCGGGCTATTTCCGCATCAAGCGGGTCGAAACGGATCGCGCGCTTTACCGCGTCGGCGCACCTTTTCGGGACGAGATTCAGGAAATGGACGAGCCGCTGATCCGCTGCGATTTCAAGGCGATGTCACCGAAGATGCAGGTGGCGATCCGCCGCTTCGCGCCCGCGCTGGCGGTCAGATAAGACTGAGCAGGTCACTGGGTGCAGTGGGGGCTTCCTCCTCCTCTTCCCCCTCGAACTTGCTCAGCGTCACCCCCAGCAGGCGGATGCCCTGCTCGACGGGCAGCAGCGGGGCCAGGATCGCCTCGCCCACCGCGAGCAGCGCCGCGCCGTCGCCGATGGGGAAGGGCACCGATTTCGCCCGCGTGATCGTCCGGAAATCGGCGTAGCGCAGCTTGAGCGTTACGGTGCGGCCGCGTGCATGGCGCTTGGCTGCGCGGTCCCAGACGACGGTACAGACATGCGCAAGCGCCTCGCGGATCTCGACGTCGGCGATCAGGTCGTGGAAGAAGGTCCGCTCGCCGCCGAGCGACTTGAGCGGCCGGTTCGACTTGACGCGGCGATGGTCGATCCCGCGCGCCAGATTGTGGAGCCATTCGGCGCTGTTGCCGAAATGCGCGGCGAGCCACGCCCTGTCCTTCGCCGCCAGATCGGCGCCGGAAAAGATACCGAGCCCCTCCATCTTCGCCGCCGTCACCGGGCCGATGCCGTGAAAGCGGCGGATCGACAGCGTCTGGACGAAGGCGGCGCCCCGGCGCGGCGGAATGACGGTCAGCCCGTCGGGTTTATTCTGGTCGGAGGCGAGCTTGGCGATGAACTTGTTGTAGGAGACGCCGGCCGACGCGGTGAGGCCGGTCTCGGCGCGGATACGGGCGCGGATCGCACGCGCCGCGGCGGTCGCGCTGCCCAGCCCGGCCTTGTCGCGCGTGACGTCGAGATAGGCCTCGTCGAGCGCCAGCGGCTCGACCTCGTCGGCATAGTCGCGAAAGATGGCGCGGATCTGGTGTGAAATCTCGCGATAGGCGTCGAAGCGCGGTGGGACGAAGATCAGGTCGGGGCAGCGCCGCTTGGCGGTGACGCTCGGCATTGCGGAGCGGACCCCGAATTTTCGAGCCTCATAGGAAGCGGCGGCGACCACGCCACGCCGCGATGAGCCACCGACCGCAACGGGCTTTCCGCGTAAGGTCGGGTCGTCGCGCTGTTCGACCGAAGCGTAGAAGGCGTCCATGTCGACATGGATGATCTTGCGCACCGGGCTACCTGCGCCCTCCGCACCGCTGTCGCTGCCCTCGCTCACGCGCCCATCCTATCATGTTGCCATGATGTTCTCAATCGCGGCGCCGGTCGCTGGCCCCGCCCGATCCGACGTCGACGCTTGACGAGCGCGGGCCAAAATGGCAATCGCCGCCGACCTTGGAGACGCGGGTATAGCATAGTGGTAATGCTCTAGCCTTCCAAGCTAGCTAGGCGGGTTCGATTCCCGCTACCCGCTCCATCGCTCCAGCCACCTTTCGTCGCATTTTTCTGGACAAACGACGGTTTTCCTTCACATTTCGCATGTGATTGGCCGAACCCACTCGCCGCGATCCGCTGAAAATCAGCGGATGCCGGGGGCGTTCTGTGGGGGCATTTCTCTTTCGGTCAATTGGAATGCCCCCAATCTGGGGGCATTTTGACCGGAGATGGAGTGCCGTGCCGCTGACCGACCTCGCCATAAGAAAGGTAAAACCGGGGCCGAAGCCCTTCAAACTGGCCGACGGCGGCGGGCTTCACCTGCTGGTGACGCCCTCGGGAGGCAAGCTCTGGCGATTGAAATACCGCTTCGGCGGAAAGGAGAAGCAGCTCGCCATCGGACCCTATCCCCATATCGGCCTGAGCGAGGCCCGCCAGCGCCGCGAAGCGGCCCGCACCATGATCGTCCATGGCCAGGACCCGGCGCGGGAGAAGCAGCGCGAAAAGCTCCGCGCCCGCATCGAGTCGGCCAACACCTTCAAGGTGATCGCCGAGGAATATTGCGCCAAGCGCAGGCGCGACGGCGAGAAAGGCTGGGCGCCGGCGACGGCGACCCGCAGCGAATATCTGCTCGGTCAGCTCTATCGTGCGATCGGCGGCCTGCCGATCAGCGAGATCGAGCCCGCGGACGTGCTCGCCGCGGTCCGCAGGATCGAGGACAAGGGCAATCTGGAAAGCGCCCGCCGCACCTTGCAGCTGGCGAGCCTGGTGTTCCGCTACGCCGTCGCGACCGCTCGCCTGCGCTCCGATCCGACGCGCGACCTGCGCGGCGCGCTCACGACTCCGACCGTCACCCATTATGGCGCGATCACCGATGCGAGCCGCGTCGGGGCGTTGCTGCGCGCGATCGACGGATATGAAGGATATGGCCTGGCCAAGGTCGCCCTCCAGGTCGCGCCGCATGTTTTCGTCCGCCCCGGCGAACTGCGCCATGTCGAATGGAGCGAGATCGATCTGGACGCGCGCCTGTGGGTCATTCCCCTGGGAAAGACCAAGATGCGCAAACCGCATCATGTGCCGCTGTCCACGCAGGTCGTGGACCTGTTTCGGCATGCCTATCTGGCGACGGGGCCGACCGGACTAGTCTTCCCGTCCGTCCGCTCGCGCCATCGCCCGATGAGCGACAACACCCTCAACGCGGCCTTGCGCCGCATGGGCTACACCAGCGAGGAAATGACCACGCACGGCTTCCGCGCGATGGCGAGCACGCTGCTCAACGAAAGCGGCAAGTGGCATCCCGACGCGATCGAACGCGCACTTGCCCATGGCGACAGCGACAGGGTGCGCGCCGCCTACCACCGGGGCGCGCATTGGCAGGAGCGTGTCGAAATGGCGCAATGGTGGTCCGACTATCTCGACGAGCTGCGTGCCGGTGCGGAACCGGTGCAGGCTCCCCAGCAAGGAGTGAGGTGACGATCGATGAACGCAACCTTCAATGCCGGCATGCTTCTGAAGAGGCGCGCGCTGGGCAAATTGCCGAAGAAAGCCTTTGTAACGCTTTCGGAGGCTCTGAGCTGGCTCGCGTTCAATATTCCGTTGAACTCGGAAATCCTGGAGTTGGCGCTACGATCCGATGATCCCGATTCGATAGAGGGAGCTCGATCGCGCCTGATGAAGTCCATCAACCAACTCACAGATGTTGCGAGTGGCGGCCGGATCGAGATGCGAGGCAAGTTTGTCCGCTATCCCGATTTTGATACCGACAGCGTAAAGACCGAACCAATCCCGCCGAACGCATTTCACGATTTCGCTCGCTTCGATGTGCACCATGATGGCCTGAATCCAGGACGCGGTCTCGCTTGGCGCTATTCCTCCGAAGGTTTGCTCGACATGGCGACGATCGATCGTCCGAAAGAAGCTTATCGTTCGGTCATGGTCAATCGCGATGCATTCCTTTTGCATATGGGCAAAATGAAACGCGTGCCCTCTCGTAAGACAGAGCTGATATTTCCCTCGACGGAGGCCATTCTAGCTCAAGCTGATAAAATGAAGGCAAGCGGCATGAACGGCCGCGCAATTGCAGCAAATATATCGTCTATCACAGGTTTCGAAGGCGCTTATGAAATGGCAGTGAGAGCTCTGCTTCTCGGACGATATCCCCGTGGGCGAGGGAAATGGGTTCCTCCTAAATAAGCCGCGCATGCGGAAATAGCTGCGGAATTGCGTTTAGGCTTTGGTCGCCTTGGTTCAACGCCAACCGAGGAGACTCAAATGCATACCATGAAGTCCGATACCCCGAAGCTCGGCTACTCCATTCGTGAAGCCTGCGAGGCGTCCAGCCTCGGCCGGACGTCGATTTACAGCTTCATCGCCAGTGGCCGCCTCCGCGCGGTCCGGGTGGGCGGTCGCACGATCATCCCTGCGGAGTCGCTTCAGGCGCTGCTTGCCGGCGAGCAGTGATCGACCATAGCCTCTGACGACAAGAAAGCCCCACCGCGCCAACGGTGGGGCTTTTTGGCAGCGCCGAGACGACGCCAATCGACATCGGCATCCTATGCCCGGCGCTCCTTTGACGCAACCCGAAGGAGCCAGCGCCATGGCCATCACTCTCCTGAAGAAAAAGAACCCCGTTGCCGGGCTAAGCCCGAAAGCCGCGATGCTCGTTGCGCTCGTCGAACAGACGATCGCCGCAGACCCGTTTGAACTGGACGGCTCGCTGTGGGCGGCCCGCCCCCAGGAGGAATGGGCCGGCCTCATCGACGCTTCGGTCGCCACGGTGAGGCGGATTATCTCCAGGCCGCCATTCGTGCGCGATCGCACGCATGATGAGGATGGGTATCAGCTCACCGTCCTCAGGATCGGCAAGCCCGGGAAGAAGACGCCCCGGCACCTCGCCAACATCATGGTGAAAATCTTCGAGGAGCATACGAAGCACGGTATCGGCAAGCGGGGTTACGGCTGCCTGATCGGATGCGCGGAGGTCTGGCCCGAGGGGCATCAGGTCGAGATATTGAGGCTGGCCCTGAAGCAGTGGCCCGCCTTCATGGATGGGTTCCGCCTGGCGCTGGACACCGGGCAGATCGTCCCTCCCAACCCGAAGGCCTACGCCAAGCCGGTGCCCTATCTGAAGATGCAGCATCCCCATCTTCCGACCCTCCGGCTGGGCGCCGCGGTGGCCGTCGAACTTTACCAGATGCACATGCAGGCGAAGGCCGCCTGATGGACGAGCGATTACACCCATGTCCCATTATACTTATATAATATCTCCTATTATCCTTATGGGATCAGGAGAAAGAATATCCGCTCAAGGATAACAGGAGAGTGCTCCCGACGCTGCGCTTACGGGATCACCTGATCTCGAACTTCTCTCCTCTCCGAAACAAGGTGGAAAGAGAGCTAATCGCTCACTCGCCCGCCGAGACCGATCTGCAATTAATTGCAATCAGTCGATCATCGGCATCGGGGTGATATGTCGGCTGATCATCGACCGATCGCCCAGACCACCCCGCTAACGATCCAGAGCAGCACGATCCACGCGAGGCAGACCGGCATGGCGAAGACGACCCAGATCGGCGCGAGGTCGGAGCCCGACAGGACGCCGAGGGTAGCGACGACCAGGGCGAGGAGCATGAGGGCGGCGGACAGCCAGGCGGCCTTTCGCCACATCCCGCCCAGCTTCCATAGAGCGAGGACCTGGAGCGCTAGCCACGCAGCGGCGATCGCCAGGAAATACACCGAGAATTGATCCATGCCCCCTCCTGCACCATGGGCTCCCCGCCTTCGCCAGAGAGCTGACCGCTGTGGGCTCATACGCCCCGAACACTTTCCAGGTGGAGAAGCCAGGGACAAAAGGAAGGACAAAATGGGCCTGTTTTCCTGTCCGGGGACATGAATAGGGACATGCCCGTTCGATTGGCGAGCGCCGATATTGCCGTTTTCCCCAAGGGGTTATCAGCTCCCAAAGGGTTTTCGAGAAAGTGGGCATAAAGCCTTGTTCCCGCTTTTCGTGTCCCTCGGCCACGGTGATTTGCAATTAATTGCAAGCAGGCCGGTCCCATCGACGGGATGCTCTCGAACCAAAAAATGGAGAAAATTTACGGGAAACCCTCCGCCGTGCATCGTTATGTTGAATAGGAGCGGCAAAAGACGGGTGACGTGAACAGGCAGAAGCGCGCGAAGATCATGGCTTGGGTGGGGAGCGAGATACTTCCCCACGAGGCCGACGTGCGCGCCTGGCTCCGCCGCACCCTCGATCCCGACGACCTGGAAGACGTCATCCAGGAAAGCTACTGCCAGATTTCCGGCCTCAAGGATGTCGGCCATATTCGCAGCGGCCGGGCTTATTTCTTCACCGTCGCGCGCAGCATCGTCCTGATGCGCCTGCGCCGCGCCCGCATTGTCAGCATCGAATCCGTTACGGAAATCGAGAGCCTGAACATCGTTGGAGATGAACCCTCGCCAGAGCGCGTGGCCGCCGGCCGCCGCGAACTGGAGCGGGTCCGCCGCCTGATCGAAGGACTGCCCGAGCGATGCCGAAGGATATTCGAGCTTCGCAAGGTCGACGGGCTGCCCCAGCGGGAGGTGGCGCAGCGGCTGGGCGTGACGGAGCATGTCGTCGAAAATGACGTGGTCAAGGGCATGAAATTGATACTGCAGGCAATCGCCGATGGCGAACGGTCCGCGGAACAGGCATTGGCGAGAACGGAACAAGATGAGCGAGCGCGAAACAGCACAAGCGATCAATGATCGCGCGGCCGAATGGGTCGCCCGCATCGACCGCGAGGGTGACGACCCCGCCGTGCGCGCCGAGCTCAAGGCGTGGTTGGCGGGCGATGATCGCCGCCGCGGCGCCTATTTTCGTGCCAAGGCCGCCTGGACCATGCTCGACCGCGCCAGCGTCTTCGGCGCCGGTCAGGCCCAGCCGCAAGAGGTGGCCGCCGCCGGCGGCCCCTGGTTTTCACGGCGTCGCCTTCTCTGGGGCGGTGGCGCCATCGCCGCTGCCGCCGCATTGGTGGTCGGCGTTCCGCGCATGGATTTCTTCGCTGCTCCCGATCAGCAGATCCAGACGGCGGTCGGGGAGATCAGGCGGATTCCGCTGAGCGACGGCTCGTTCGCCGCCGTGAACACCCAGACGACGCTCGACGTGACGATGAAGCCCGAGGTGCGCCGGATCGCGCTCAAGGACGGCGAAGCCTGGTTCCAGGTCGCGAAGGATCGCGCGCGTCCCTTCCTCGTCGAGGCCGGCGATGTGCGCGTTCGCGCGGTCGGCACCGCCTTCTCCGTCAGGCGGTTGGAGGACGGCGTCGACGTGCAGGTGACCGAAGGTGTTGTCGAAGTCTGGCGCGTCGGCGACGAAGCCAATGTCCGCCGCGTCGAAGCCGGAACCCGCGCCTTCATCGCCCCCGACAAGGCGGTCGTCTCCGTCGCCGCTGCAAGCGAGGACATCGACAGGGCGCTGGCATGGCGCACCGGCCAGCTCGTGTTCGATGGCGATACGGTCGCCGAGGCGGCGGCGGAGTTCAACCGCTACAACGTCCGCAAGATCGAGGTCGCCGACCCCGCGCTGGGCCAACAGAAGATGATCGGCCGCTTCCGCACCAACGAACCCGACGCATTTGCAAACGTGGCGGCTACACTATTGAATGCAAAGGCGGAAATCGGGCCGGACCGGATCATCCTGTCGCAGAACTGAAATAAAATCGCACAGGAAAAACGGAAAAACCCCTCCCGCGCATCGTTGTCAGTAAGCGAGCCTGAATGATCGGGCCGCCTTACATGGGGGAGGATGTTTATGCGGTATCGCGATCTTCGCGGCGCGCTTGCGGCGTCGGTGGCAATCTATGCGGTGGCGGTGGCGACGCCCGCGATGGCCCAGACCAAAAGCTTCGACGTTCCGGCACAATCAGCGGCCACGGGCATCCCGGCACTGGCGACGCAGGCAGACGTGCAAATCCTGGTCAGCGAAGAAGCGGTGCGGGGCAAGACCATTCGCGCGATCAAGGGGTCGATGACGGTCGATCAGGCCATCCGGCGCGTCGCGGCCGACGCGGGCTTGCGGATCGTGTCGAGCGATGGGCGGACTTGGGCGCTCGCCCCGGCCAACGCGGGAAACGCCGCAAGCCCCGCCGCCGATGACGGCGGTTACCGCCCCGAGAAAATCGTCGTCACGGCGCAGAAGCGCAAGGAAGCGGTTCAAGACGTTCCGATCGCCATCACGGCCCTGTCGCAGAAAAGTCTGGAAGAACAGAAGATCGAGGGCGGCCCCGACATCATGCGGGCCGTGCCGAACCTGACGTTCAGCAAGTCGAACTTCACCGGCTATAATCTGTCGATCCGCGGCGTCGGCACCAAGTCGATTTCCGCGACCAGCGATCCGGGCGTTGCCGTCGCCTTCAACAACAGCGCCCTCATCCACAACCGCTTCTTCGAGCAGGAATTCTTCGACATGGAGCGTGTCGAGGTGCTGCGTGGACCGCAGGGCACGCTTTACGGCCGCAACGCGACGGGCGGTGTCGTCAACCTCATCACAGCCAAGCCGAAGCTCAACGACTTCGAGGGCAATCTCAAGGGCGAGGTCGGCAATTACAATAGCCGCCGCTTGCTCGCCATGCTCAACGTCCCGCTGGTTGACGATGTGCTGGCCGTTCGTGTCGCGGGTTCAATGACGCAGCGCAGCGGCTATGACTATAATGCGACGACCAAGAATCACATCAACGGTCGCGACCTGTGGTCGCTGCGCACTACGGTCGCGTTCGAGCCGGAGCCGTGGTTCCGAGCGAGCCTGATCTGGGAGCGGTTCAACGAAAACGACAACCGCTCGCGTACCGGCAAGCAGCTATGCCATCGCGACGATGGGCCTACCCATGTGGGAGGAGTGGATCTGGCGGATGGAGCGAACAGATATGGCGGTGTAGAAATACGGCGCGCCATATTCTCTCAAGGATGCAAGCCGGGAAGCCTTTACGATGCTGGCGCTTTCGGGACACCTAATGGGCTAGGATACAGCTTTATTCTGGGCGCGATCGCGGTGAAGGATAGCGGAACGGGTGTCGGGGTCGCCTCCGACGGTAGCCTTCAATCTGTTATCCAGCCCATCGACCCTTATGGCGGCCTCATGCAGTCGCGCGATCTGCGAGAAATAAACTCGATCCGCGATCCGCGTTATCGGGCGAAGGCTGATCTTCTCCAATTCAATCTTGATATAGATATTTCTCCTGCACTGACCTTTACGTCTCAGACGGCATATAATGAAGACCAGACCTATTCGTTCCAGGATTATAATCGCTTCACAAGTCTTCCTGTTTTTACTGACACGTCGAATATGACGAATACCGGTGGCAATCCAAGTCAGTTCAGGAAATTAATTCCGGGCGGAGTATTCTGTGATCCACAGATAGGATGCACGAATACGATCGCAGGGTTTGATATCAGTCAGGCAAAATCCAAGCAGCTCAATCAAGAATTCCGTCTGCAATCATCGTTCGATGGCCCGTTCAATTTTAGTGTAGGAACAAACTACACGAAATTCAAAACATTAACTGATTATTATGTCTTGAACAACGTTCTTACCGCCTTGTCTTGGGTTTCAGGAAATTATCCGACGGCTCCCGAGTGGGACCCCGCCATTTGCCCCGGCTCCAATACATTGAATGGTAACGCCGGCGGAGGGGGAGGGCCAGTTCCAGCCAGCGATCCGCAAGCAATGTGTCCCTATGTTGATCCGAATCCCGTCGAGAGCATCGATGGCAACGGACATAATTATTTTCGGTCAAAAAATCCATATAAACTTGAATCTTCAGCTTTTTTTGGAGAATTTTACTACAATATCACCGATGATCTAAAGCTAACGGCAGGGTTTCGTTACACCGACGATCGAAAGACATTTACTCCAGTTCCATCGCAGACTTTGCTCGCTCGGTCGATGTTCGCCGGGGGAACAGTTTCTGCCGGATATCCGGAACTCACGCCAATCAGGCAGAAATGGGGTGAAGGTACGGGGCGGTTAGGCTTGGACTGGAAGCCTGATCTTGGGTTTGCAGACGATACTATGCTCTATGCCTTCTATTCGCGTGGCTACAAGGGGGGCGGTGCGAATCCGCCGAGTCCCGGTTTCGCAACCGCAGATGAGTTTCTCGCGAATGCCATCGCCGACGGCGTTGGGAAGCCCCAGCTCGATTTCTATCAGAGCTTTGGTATGATACCACCGTTGACGCTAACGGCCGTAGAATATGGTCCTACATTTAAACCAGAATTCGTAGATTCTTTTGAAATTGGCACAAAAAATGTTCTATTGAATGGCACACTGACCTTGAACATGACCGCGTTCTATTATGACTATAAGGACTATCAGGTTTCGCAGATTCGCGATCGAACGGCGGTAAACGAGAATTTCGACGCCAAGGTTTGGGGGTTGGAATTCGAGACGGTGTTTGCGCCGACACATAATCTCCGGTTCAACGCCAATGTCGGCTATCTACGCACCAAGATCGGCAAGGGGGAAACGTCGATTGACATTATGAATCGCACCCAGGGCAATCCAGATTACACCTTGGTCAAACCCTGGATGCAGTTGCCGTCCAATTGCGTCGTTCCGACACAAATTGCAGCGGAATGGGCTCGGACGCGGCCTGGGCTTCAGCAATATTACGCTATGTGTGGTGGCGTGAAGGGCTTGGTTGGCGGATTCTTTGGTTCGCATGTCTTCGATCCCGCATTTGGCGGTGCTGAATATGATCCCGCCAATTATCCCGAACTGAACGGAGGCGCGGGTCTCAAGGCTGATCTCAGCGGCAACGAACTGCCCAACTCGCCGCGCTGGACCGCAAATTTGGGTGCCCAATATACGATCGACCTCGATCCGGACTGGAGCGCCACGATCCGTGGTGATGCCTATTGGCAGGCGAAGAGCTGGGCGCGCGTGTATAATCTGGCGCCCTATGACCGACTGAAAGGTTGGTCGAACTTCAACTTGTCTCTTCGTATCGATGGTCCGGAAGACCTGACGTTCGAGGCTTATGTGAAGAATGTCTTCAACAAGTCTCCGATCACCGACTCCTTCCTGAATTCGGACGATACGGCCCTGACCACCAACGTCTTCACGCTCGACCCCCGCATCATCGGGTTCAGCATCGCCAAGAGGTTCTAGAGTCCTCTCCCACCCCACCACTGGGGGGACCCCTTGGGCCGCCGCTTCTAATCTCCAGTTCTGAGCGGCGGCCCATTTTTCGGACGAAAGAAGATCGCAGACATGAAACCGACCGCCGCCTTGCGAACCATCCTCGCCGGCGCGGTCGTTGCGGCCGTTTCGGGAGGGGGAGCGGTCGCGGCCACGCAGGGGGGCGACGCCATCACCGGCCTCTGGTCAACCGGAAGCCAGCAGGGGCGCGTCGAGATTTACCGTTGCGGTCCGTCCCTATGCGGCAAGATTATCGATGCCGCTCCCCTGCGCGCCAACCCCGATCAGCGCGACATGAAGAACCCCGACCGCGCCTTGCGCGACCGGCGCTTGAAGGGGCTGGTGGTGTTGCACGGCTTCGCGGGCGGGCCGCGCGAGTGGAAGGGCGGCCCACTCTATGACCCCGAAACCGGCGAGGGCGCGGCGAAGGGCACGCTGACCCTGCGCGCCGACGGCAAACTGGAAGTGAAGGGCTGCAAAGCGGCCATCTTCTGTCGCACCAAAGTCTGGACCCGCGCGCGCTGAACATGGCGGCGCAAGCGTCGGAAATCACCGGAATAATCCTTGATGGTGAACGGCTTTCCCTCACGATCGTCACACCATCCATAACGCAAAGGAGACCCATGATGGCCACTGTATCGATTTCCACCCTCCGCCGCCGCGCACGCGAGGCCGGTTACCGGATCGTCAAATCCCGCAAGGTGAACTTTTCGCCGGATGACCAGGGCGAATATATGCTCGTCGACGTTAGCACGAACCTTCCCCTGGTGGGTTACAAGTTCGATGCGGACCTCGACGACATCGCGGCCTTCCTGGCGGATGATGGGGAATGACGGCCGGTCCGTGCTCGCATCGCCGGCATAGGCGCGGGTCCCGATATGTAACGGAAATCCGCCGCTAATTCCTTGATGGGCGGCGGCTTTCCCGGACGATGGCTTATCTCAAGAGGAGAAAGCCATCATGCCCATTACCCCGCCGAAGCCCTCAAGCCTCGCCAAGATGATCGCGAGCGCGATGACCGATGATTTCCTGGACCTCGCCCGCCGCCTGCGTGACGTCCATAACCTCGCACCGGATGATTTCCGCAGCGTGATCAAGATGGCGGGTGTCGGCAAGCGCAAGGGCTATGCGCTGCTCCAGATCGATCGCTGCTTCGGCGCGCTGACCTTTGACAGGGACCGGCTGCTGGCGATCGGCTGGAGCAAGGCGGTCGTCCTCGCCCGCCACATCGACCAGCAGAACTGCGAGCAGCTCCTCAGCCTGGCCGAGGAACACACCGTCCACGACCTCGCCGTCATCCTCTCCGGCGGCGTCGCGCATCCCAACCAGCGCGTCGTGCTGTTGTATCTTGCGGCCGAGGACTATGCATTGTTCGAGCAGTTCGCCCTGAAATATGGCGCCAGCAGAGAAGGCCGCGGCCTCGCTGGCAAAGAGCAGGCGGTCGTCGCCATGATGGCGGAGCTTGACAAGCTGACGGCGCCGAAGTGATCCAGGCTATGCTATCTGGGGTTCGCCTCAATTGGTCCGGCTCGACGGTTCAGCCATGCGCGGATCGATGACGGCCCGATCGAGCCAGCTGCTCGACGCTAGGCGATACCCAAAATGGCCCGGGTCACTTCAGGACTGATTGAATCGCCTCGTTCAAGTCCGTGTCTTCTAATCGCGCGTTCGAAGACTCGCTTGCAGTTTATAAAAAGCACGCGAGGCGTCAAACCAACTTCGTGTTCGATTATCACATCCACGGCCTCTTCAGAGAAGGGGTAAAACGTGCCCTTGTGAGCGGAGCCGTCGACACGATAGAAGTCGAGTTGTGACCTGAGAAAGTCTTTAGCGAGGTGGTCGTCTAGGACCGGAATCTCGATATAGGGACGTGTCATTCGCTTCAGAAGATGGTTTGGCATGACCGCCTCGATCAGCGCTGTTGCGGCCGTGAAACTCATCAAAATGCCGAACCTGTAGGGTAGGCCGTTGATCAATTCCCGGAGCCCCGAAAACACAAGGTCGCTCTCCGAACTCTTGGCCTCAAAAAGCCCTTCGCACTCATCAATGAAGAGATAAACAGACTCTCGGACTTGAACGTCAGGTCGGAGGTCGACAGTCAAAACACGAAAGAAATCAGAAAGGACCTTCGCTGCCATAAAGTCGGAGTCAATTTTCCCCTCATACTCGCTGCCATCGCATGCCGCTGTGCCGGACAAAAACTCAAAAACTTTATTTCCCTGATCATTGCCGCGCGCGAGCAGCTTGATCATGCTCCTGTCACTGTCGCGAAAACCTGAATACACCTCTTCGTAGAAAGAGCCCTTGTCCCTGGTGTCACCCATTCCTTTTGACGTAGCTAGCTCATTCACCAACTGATCGACGATCGATTTCACGTTAGCGGAATAGGATGCGACATTTTCCCTCCCGATGCTCTGCATAATGTAGTGAGCGAGGTTTTCGAAGTTTAGCTTGTTGGCCACGCGAGGCCGTTCAAGGTAGATAGCAAGCGAATTATACTCACTTGGATTATCGCAAATCTCTGTGCGCAGGTAGCGAAGCGCGTGGCTCTTACCGGCGCCAAATTCACCGTGGACGACGACGAACTCACTGACGCCGATATCGCGTGCGCGAACGCCTTTAACGATATCGACTAGCTCGTCGCGGATTTCTTGGTCGCCTGCCCAGTTCACTACACTGCTTTCAGGGGCGATAGGAAACGGATCTTGCCGTAGATCAAAATCTTCAAACTTCATATCGCGACCTCCGCTCCCATAGGTAAAAAGCGCTGCACCCAAACTGGAAAGGTCATAGACCCATTACCCACCAAAAGACTCGCAATTTCGCGATCACATGGAGAAACTTCCCCAACGCCTTCCAGCTCGGCCACCAACTCGTGATTTTTGGAAAGGCCGCCCATCGTAAAATTGGCCGATCCGATAAAGCTTCGGAAATTCCCTGTCTTATACTGAATATGATACATTTTGGCGTGGAGCGGAGGGGCAGCCCGAATCATAAATTCGATCCCCTGCGCATCTAGCATACGTGCCGTCTCGACCGTGATCGCGGTGTTATCGGTCCCTGGAGGACGCGTAATTATGACGATCCGCTGGGTCCCTCTTTGTTGGAGGAAACGGCAGAAGCCTAGTAGGTTATCAAATGGCTTCGGTAGCTTGTCAAAAAATGGCGAGCAAATAGTGATGCATTCGATCCCGGGACTCAGTGAGCTCAGGAAGCGCCGGAAAAATGCCTTTGTGGCATAGACCTCCTGATAGGTGATTTTGAGCTTCTTTTTTTCGACCACGCAACCCCCCGGCCTGTCCTATTTGACTCTGTAAAAACCGATTTTTCCTTTGAACGCTGATAAACGATCAATTTCATCTCGATATCGATGAAAAACTTCATCGAGAACTTGCAATGCATCGTAAGCCACGCCGTCGGTGTAAGAACGGTAAATAATATACTCAATGGGCAGCTGAACCGAGGCCTGCGACGCATGGATGAGTTTAGCGCTTGGATAGCCTTGGATCATGATCTCTGCGACATCCGGGATAAGCGCCTCAAAGTCATTATGTTTCGGCGCATCCAGCTCATGCGCAAACGCGAATTCATCCTCAAATGGGCCATCAGTGATCAGCGACGAAGATATCCGAAGCAGTTCTTGCATACCGCGCGGCGGCGCCAACCAAAAATATCCTTTGTTTCCAACAAGCGACTGAAGGGCACGGCGCCCAAATTCCGTTAACCTCCCCGTATCAAGATCAAGCATGTCAAACGAAGCCAGCCATCCCTTCCGAGGAGTTGAGTGATGACGTGCAGTGTTCAAGCTGAATACGTCTATCTTTGGCTGCGTAGCTACACCATTTTTCGCTACTGAAAGCCACGTCAGACGATCCGTGATACGAGTCAGCAACATTGGCTCAGGAAAAGCTCTGCAAAGCCAATCGTACCTTGCCTCTCTTACCGCTGAAAAAAATGATACGTAGTAATCCTGCAAATTCTCTGATCTATTTTTGCAGAAATATGACAATACTGCGACGAGGGAATCGCTGTCTGCTAGAAATATAGTTCTCGCTTTGAAAAACCTAAAGAAATTATCATTCCCAATATCTTTAGCAGCTAGAAGAGATCTTCCCAATTCTGGGCAGGAATATTTTTGAAGCCTGACCTCCTTTCCAGAAACTAAATCGATAACGCCAAAGGAACGCGCGAATGTGAGGACCTCCGATAGGTACTCCTCTGTGATCGCTTTCTCATCCTGGGGAGACTGATCTCGAAGATAAGCGATGATTTCCTCTTTATAAGCAGAGGAGCGATCTCGGAAAAAATCGAGCACCGAAAGGATGCGATCTAGCCCGTAAGCCCCGGTTGTATGCCCAATATGGCGCGAAAGTGCACGAACTAATGCTGCCTCCATTGTGGGGCGGTCCGCAACGATGCTCACTTCGGAGTTGCTCCGCCGTGCGCAGTAGCTCTCGGACGAATCTTGGCTACAAAAATGCGGCTGCTTGCTTGATCAGCAACGATGCACTCGCCTGGCCCGAGACTACGGATCACATCGCTCAACGAACCTATTGCGGTATGATCGACCTCATATTCCACCGTCGATCGAGTCGGCATTCGAGCAACTGCCGCTCCCAAATCGGTGTCAAAACCAAGCATATGGGTCAGCGTCATATCGACTTGGCTTATGAGCTTACTATTCACGGCTGATGGTTGCTGCGTTGCGAATATGAGGGATAGCCCTGCATCGCGCCCACGCTTGACGTAATCTATCATCGGCCCGGTCGCCGCCGTCGAACCATCGGAAGGTACTAGCACATGAGCCTCATCCAACACGAGCCACAGACGATTGGTAAGCCCCTCGCTCTCCGTTGGTAATGTTCCATTGACTCGCAGTGAAACCTTACGGGCCTGTTGTATTCGGCCCATTCGGTCAGCAATCAACCGCGATATCACACCAACAATCAAACCACGGATTGCCTCGGACAGATTTCGCATGAGAACGACGGTCAGCTGGCCTTCCTTGAGAAGGTCGTCCACAGCGAGACCGTTGGAATCGACCACTTGCGCCGACCCCAGGCTTTCAAGTCTCCATCGGAGACCATCAATTGTGCTTTGCTGGAAGTTGTTCAGCAAACCTCTCGTGTCACAAAAGCCAGCTAGTTGATTGGGCGTCGCGCCAGGATTCTGATCAATCAACGTTAAGAGAGCTTGCCCCATCGCGGAGTAACGTTCCAACTCCAGAATCGAGAGCCAATCGTCATCGCTCAGTTGCGAAGCTGACAGAGAGAAGGGGACCGCCCCCGCCACTTGCGTATCGCTGGAGCGCGGCACCCAGACCTTTACATCTTGCAGCGCTGCCGGACTGATTCCCCATGCATCTAGGTCTTTGAGTTGTTCTTGGTCGACATCAAATTCCTGGCGCGGAGCATAGCCCAAGGTCCAAAACTGATCCTGAATGTCGAAAATTACCGCAGCGTCACGGACCTTCCCACGACCTTCGTGGAAGATTCCTTCGATAATCACTCCAAGATCGTAGCTCTTTCCGCTTCCCCGACTGCCAAAAATTCCGATCACATGGGGGAAACCAATGTCAACCATGACGCCATAGTCGAGCAAGTTGCTCGTGCTGCTCTGTTCAAGGACCTTTCCAATAAAGGCTGTATCGGCCAGCGTGGTATCTCTTCGTCCTACTAAAATCGCTTTATTCGCAAGATCGAGAGAAAACTTGCTTTGTGATTTCGTCCGAAATCTGGTCGACGCCAGCAGTTTTTTATATTTCATTGGCTGTCCCCTCAATCGATGGCATGCCGCCTCGGCGTAGCATTATCTTGGCATCAGGTTGAAGGAATTCCTCCAGCCGGTCGTATGCGGCCGTGGCAGCGACAACACAGACTTCTTGCTCCTTCGCTAGCGAGACTAGTCCTCGGCAGACGGCCCGCGCGCTGAACCGGTCGAGCGACTCACAAAAATTGTCAATGATCAGGATCTCCGGTGAACGAAGGAATGCCAAAGCAACCTGCAAGCGATACCGCTGGCCCGAGCTGAGCGTGTGAATTGGCCGCACAAAAAGCTGCGGTTCAGCAAGACCGCAGCGAGCCGTCACAGCAAGAAAATGATGCAACGAGTTCTTGCCGAGATAGTCGAGAGCGGCCAATTTTCCGTCCACTTTCGGTAGAAGCGAGGTCTTTGCAGTCCGGCTCACTGTGCCGGAGATCGAGACTTCGCTCGCCGCCTCCGCCTCTCCAAATTGCTCAGTCGGCGACAGCAAGTTTGAAATGGCAGCGACAAGGAGAGATTTTCCCGCCCCACTAGCTCCACAGATTAGGGTGAGGGAGCTAGCCTTGAGCGAAAACGACAAATCCTCGATTATCGGGTAATCAAGGCCAGCACCGACAAAACCGAAGGCGTCTTGCAAAATGCGACCATCGGTCGTTTGAAGAATATCTGATCGCACGTGCACCTTAACGTTAGCCAGCGACCATACGCTGGGGGGCGCACACCGCTTCTCAGCCTTCTTTGGCGTATGCTTTGCCTCGGTGCGCGCACGAATATATTGGCTGGCGCTTTGCGTGAGGCCCGAGATGTAACAGGGCTTTGGCCTGCGGTTTATGCGATACAAAGCCTCCCATGCCTCTTGGTCAAGCATTGCTGGCTCATAGCGCAGCTGCGATATGGCATCTTCTAAGCCGACATCTGTTCGCTGGAGGTATTCGAGCAGTGTTGTGGCATAGCCCCTCTGAAGCGACATGATCCCGCCTCCGCCTTGAGGCATGGCTTTTATTCCTTCGTTGGAAAGAGCTCGACGGACCAAATAACTCATATCCTTCGATACTCGATGGCCGTTGCCCTCAGTTTCACCCATGCATGTAAAATCTGCGCCCACGAACGGGTAGTATCGAAGCATATCAGCTGTGATTTCCAAGAACCGCGCCCGATAGCCTCCAAAATGCCACTTTTTTCCGGCGAACGACCGAGCGGCGGACGTGAAGTGTGCTGCCAGTCCGAGGCCTCGCAATTCAGGGTGTATCACGAACCTAGAAATTCGACAGATGATGCTAGAGAGTTCCCGTGAGGCCGAACGATCCCAGGCATTCCATCCTAGACCATTCTTCTCCCGATATGGTGCATCAAAAAATCGTTTGCGCGCTGTATTCGCAATCATGCTGGAAGTGAGTTCGACAAACCCAATCACTCTGGGCAAATCGACGGCTTCGACCACGCCGATGATGGGCACGGTACGTCCCGCCCCGCCGCCGCCACGATAGTGGAATTTTTTCAGCTGGAGGAAGGCCGTCAGTTCCTCCTCTGTCTCTACCTCCTTGAATGTGATCGGAAGGGTTATCCCGTTCATGTCCAGTGTGACTTGCTGTTGCCACGCTTCTCCAAGCTCAATCCAGTCTTGCTCCTTCCGCAAGAATACCGTCAGCCGATTGCCGTCAGAAACGACGGAGTCACGCGCACCAAGCGCGAGAAACCTGCGAGCCTCAATCGTCGACCCACCCGAGAGCCGGAAGACCGATTTGCTGCCCTTATTTACTCGGCTGAGGACTTGTTGGCAGGCTGCTTGGTCTGGGCGTGATCCGGATTTGACGGTGCGTTTTGCATTTCTGGGTTCGTTGATCGGCGACTCTAAGGACATGCTCACCCTATACCAATGTTCGAGATGTTCGCCATCGGCGCAATTGTGGGCCATAGCCGGGGTCAGGTTCATCGATGGGCAAGCGCAGACTACCGGGCGTCGCGCGCAGATTTGGCCCGGTCCCCCTCTCGCGGTTGCAATAGATGGCAGCTATAGCTTTCCGCCTCTTCGAAACCTGCCGGTTTTCAACCGGCCAACAGCTGATAATTAACTGTTATTCGGGAGTGCTCACAACCTTTTGTGACTGCCTGAGTTGACAGAAACACCTCTCCACTCCGGAATCTGCTGATCCTAGCGCAGGCGCAGGCGCCGCCATTCAACCGCTGCGAATACCTGCTCGGGATCGCTGGGATCGACGGCTCGTAGTGCTGCAGCTGTTTCGCGCGAGAAGCGTCCACGAAGAGCCAGATCCGACAGCCAAGCCTTATCTCACCAATCAAGAATTCGCTCGCGAGCATCCAACAGCGTGCTTGCCGACGGTACAGGTGACAATGATCCAGCAATCGACGGGTGCGACATATACCGAGATTTCCATCATGCCGGAAATACACGAAGCCTCGAAGGGCGAGACCAGAGCCTGCGGTTGCTTGATGCAATTAATTGCATTTATGGGAATGCCGTGGGGACCGGCGCACCGGCTGCTCCTATATGTCGGCAGTCCATCGCCAGCATCGGTGCGGCTTTCTTCTCTTTCGGTAACTCGGCAACGAGCGTCTCGACAGTGATGAGCAGCGACCTCAGCTCAAGGGCAATGGGCGTCTTCGTTATGCGGACAGAAGGCGCACGCGCACCGGCGATCCCACCTCCAGATGCAGCTCGAAATGGCGCGACTGGCGGCAGCGCAGGATTTGCCGCGGCGCAAGCGCCACGACGTTCCATTGATCGGGATCGGCATAGCGGATCGCCGGATAGACAAAACCATGCGGTCCGGCCGCCGTGTAGGCTGCCGTGCGCGCTTTTACCCCCAATGCCTGTCCCGCCAGATAGTCATCCGGATTGAGCTCGGGACGCAACGGATCATCGCGCAAATTTTCGTAGCGTCCATCGAGTTCGGACAGATATTCGCGATACACGCGCACGCCTCGCATGGCCCCCCGACCCATAATCTCGCCGAGCGCGTGATGCGCGACTTCGGCAATAGCCGCTTCGATGCCGCTCGACGTATACCAGGCGCCGAGATCGTCGTCGTTGAAGCGCCCCCTACGTGCATGGAGGAAACTCGCCATCACGATCGAGGCGCACGGCTCGCCATAGACCCATTGCGTCTTGGGAAGCCGCCTGATGCGCGCCGCGACGAGCCGGTCATTGGTCCAGCCTTCGAGTTCCATTACCGCGTCGAGATCATCGAGCGAGGCGCAGGTCGCAAAGGTCGCGATCGGCGGAAAGGATGAAGGGATCAGCCGATGGACTGGCTGTGCGATTTCAATGCTCGCCATTGATTATTCGAAGACGATGTCGCCGGGCTGAAACGCCGTCGGCACGCCTGACCGGTCGGCGGGGCTGAGCCATGCGCCCCCGCGCCACGCATCGACATAGCGGCGCACCAGCAGCAGCCCCTCGAACCCACCTTCGATCATCAGATCGAGCGGCGATTGACCCGCAAAGGGCAGCACCGTCGACGGCTGGCGGAGCCATTCGGTGACTTCAGGATCGGAATTGAGGACGATCCGCAGCCCCTTGTAGATGCCGAACAGCGCAGACAGCCGCATCAGCATATCGAAGGGCAAGGTGATGTGACGGCCGCCCTTGAGGTCGCCGTTCCACTTGTGCAGCGTCGATCGCGCGGGATAGCCAAGCAGCGCCAGGCGCTCTGCTTCGGACAAGTTCCAGAGGCGCGCCAGATTGCCGAAAGTCCGCAGGGCTGGCCCGGACAGACGGGTCCGATGCTCCGGCGACGGATCAGGCATCACCGCTCCCGCCGGCAGTTCATTATCGATGGCAACACGCACAGACATCATCAACTCCTTTGTCTATATATAGACAAATGCTGACGTATGTCAATTCAACTATAGGGACGCGAGAAGCGGGCAACCAGCTTGTCGAAGCTGGCATATTGATTGAGCGCACAGGCTATCGCCGCAATCGCATCTTCGTGGCTGAGGCCGCGTTGGCCATCGTCAATCGGCCGTTTGGTGGGGTTTCAGAGGTCTGATAGCGCGTGCAGCAATCAAGCTTCGCTTGCCGTGCGCGCTGCCTAATCTGCGATGCCTTTATGCAATTAATTGCACTTAAGGAAATACCATAGCTAGATGCATAAAATATGATAGAAATCAGCGTATTGTGATCACCAGGGACTTGCGAACGGTAGCTTTGCGCCTCATCCCAGTCGTCCGATTGCAAGTCAGCGCGACTAATAGCCGCCATTCGCTCGCTTTGGTGCAGTCGCCACTTCGAGTAGGAATTTTCTCGCAGAAATTGTCGCTAGATTTCGCGCTGAACGGCGGTCAATCGCTCGACGCCGACGAGCGCACAGATTTCATCTATGCAGCGATCAAGATTCTCATGGATTTCGGTGCCGGTGAACCGCAGCACATGCCACCCTTGGCCATATAGCCAGCGGTCGCGCTTCGCATCGTGAGTCCGTTGATATCTGGTCTTGTGATACTCGTGACCATCCAGCTCGATGGCGATGTGCTTGTCAGGAATCGCGAAATCCAGGCGATATTTCCCGACCGGATGTTGAGGATAGAGGTGCAGGTCGAGAAATGCGAGCTCGTAAAACATCTGCTCGAGCGGTGAATCGAACATGTTGGGTGTGAAGTCATGCCGGACGGCCGGATCTCGAAGTAACATCGCCGATATGATCTCTTGACCCTCGTAGATCGGCAGCAACAGTTCTCCTTCCGGCGTCGTCCGGGGTTCTGAAACATCGACTGCACGTTGCGCGTGGCCCGGCGCCTTAGTGTACCACATGTCGAAGATCCGACATCCAATGCATGGACAATGCGGCGCGGAACGGCACCCGCGTGAGATCACTCGCCGTTCGATTTCGGGTGAGAGATAGGAATGGGTGAAAGTCCCATCATCCTCGGCTTTGATGATAAGCAGCGCCGATGGATATCTGAACAGCTTGTCGAGCTGCTCCTTGTTCACAGTGCCTTTGTAGGATTTGTAGTTCTTGCGCTTGAGCGACAGGACGACCGCTTCTCCTTCCTCGGTAAATGCATAGGCGGTCAGTTCATCGTTCAGCGCTTGTCCAGAGCCGATGTCGAGGATTGGATACTCGATTTCTCCATAGGTGACGTTCCCTGACATCAGGAGGCATCCGATACAGCCGCAGTCCGGTCCCTCACAGGTCTTCGTGAGCACGAAGTCACCCATCACCTCAGATATGATGACAAATATCCGCCGCGCTTCGTCGGTATGGACCAGAACATAATGCGCTGGAACCAATTGTATTTCTCCAACTGTGAGCTCCGATGATCGGACGGTATAATACAGTGTTCGGCAGCCCTGTCAGCAGGGTGTTCCCCCCAATCCAGCATGCCCCAGACGCTTTCCGCGGCTCTCGGTCGACATTTCGCGCGGGTGGCATCAAATTAGTTCCACCTTGGATGAGGTCGACGAGAAATGGATTCTCTTGATCTTCCACCCTGGCTATGATGCTGCGATGCCCAAATACCAGGATATGGGTGCTTCTTCGGTTGGCGACGCTGCCCGCATTTCCAAGCGCTTGATCATCGACGAGCTCAATATAGCCGAAGGCGAATTTCGCTGGTGCTGGGATCTGGTCGCAGCCTGCCTAGACTTGGGGCTGACGCAGGATGACGGCAGCAAAATTCGCGATTTCCAGCTTCGCCTGTTCGATGCGCTGGCCCGGCTGGAGGACATTCATCACAGTTTGCGCGCCGAGGAGAAGCGGTTGATCGCACGAAAGCTCAGCCTTTCGGAGGCTTGGTTCGCGGCGCGCATGAAGACATTGGCCAAATATCGCGAGGCCGTGCTGCACGGAGTGGCGATCGGACGAGCCATAGGGGATGCATTTGCGTGGTTCTTTTATCAGTTCGACCGCGAGCTTATCGAAGAGCATCGCGCCCACCAGCGCCAGCCCTTTCTGCCGATGGGGATCGGTCGAGCAGGGGAAAGAGCCGTTATCAAGGAAATGCAGGGGCAGAACGGCCGACTGCTTATCCATCATGGCACCACTACCTTCCTGCGCATGGGGGATATTAGTTACATCGATCTTCCGCGCATGCGTGTCGCGAGCGTCGGCGAGGTGAAGGCTCGCCGCCACGGCGACCATCTCAAGGTTTCTGTCAACCTCGTGTCATCACGCGAAGATATGCTGCCCCAGATCCCTGAGGATGCGGTGATTGTCGATCGTCTCGACATGTCCCGTGCCGTCGCGGACAAACTTGCCCGCCAATCCGACTTGATGGCGAAAGCGATCGAGAACAGCCAGAAGACTAAAGCGAGACGGTTGATCGAAGCAGAGATGCGCTACCATTACTCGGCCGTTCCCGAGCTGGTCGCGAAATCCAATTGTCGCCAATTCGAGTTTGTGAAGCTTGGTGCCCCCGCTGTTCTGGGCAGTGTTAAGCTCCCGCGGCGCAGTTTCGGGGGCCGCATTTTCGGTGATGGCACTGATATGCACCGCGCATCCGAGTCGGTGCCGCATTGGGCACTCCAGATCATGGTCGATAATTGCGACTACAACGCGCTGCGTATCTGCAAGATCGCGGGCGACCCGAAAGGTCTTGAGCAACATTTCGAGCAGCCCCCCTTCTTGCATTGGCCGATCGACACAAGGACCAAGGAGGCGATACTTTTCGCGCGGGTCGCGCTCGTCGCCCTTTATAATCCGGCTCATTTCTGGCGGGCCCTGGAGGAGCGCGGTTTCGAGCTCAGCTGGCGTAGTGACGGGCGAGAACTCCTCGATGCCGTTCGGCGTGACGGAGACCAAGCGTTCCATTTTCAGTCGGCCGACTGGTTTCACCATCTGATGTCTCATGAAATGATGGACCTAGAACTGGTTCTTGAAATGCTCGACACATTCTTCGAGCAGGCCGGTGAACTTGGAAGCGATGTCGAACCCGGCAAGCCTCGCAAGATCGAGATTTATCCGCGCTTTGGCCTTGTTCGCCCCATGGGCTCCGGAGACGAAGTAACGGTCGCGGTGGCTGATCGCGAGAACTCCGCCGTAGCCTGAGCGGGCGAGGCCTATGTGCGGGCGGGCGGCTCCAGCACATGTTCGGCGATCCCGGAAAGATCGGCGCCGAGGTCCGCCGCATAGTTCAGAAGCGCAGAATATAGCATCGTCCGCCCGCGCTGGGCGGCATATGCAGCGAACCAGATCGAACAATTCAACGGCCTTTTCGTGCTCGAACTGCGCTATGCTCTTGCCAGGAAAGACATGCTGCCTGACCGTGAGTTCATGCGGATTTCCGCGCGGGGTCTTCTCAGATCGACGACGTATTCACGTTCACTATTGGGATGAAGGCGCCGAGATTCGGCGCTGGCTAGTTCCCAAGCCATGCTCGCCCTTTTTGATTCTGCAATGCCTCTGTAGCGTCAGGGCAACAGCTCCTTAACCAACGTCAGCCATCCTAGATTCGCGCCCAAAAGCAGACTGGCCGTGATCGGCCAGTGCCAGCTGATTATCAGCCGGACGGCAACGCGCTTCTAAATGGACGCTCCGTAATGGGATCTATCGACGTGTCAGCCCATACACGGTATGCGGATGTATGGACGACGATGAACCAGCAGATGAAGAGCCCTCAGAAAACACTCCTTCTGCCGTTGCGGGTCCGAAGGGTCGGCGATCATTCACTTCCGCGCGGCGCGAATTAACTGATGAGGAAATGTCCAGTAGCGGTGTCGCCAAAATGCTATTGGACGAGATTGAACGTCTCGAAAGCGATTGCGCTTCGTTAAAATCCATTTCGTCCCAATTCTACACGGCGGATAAGAGAGTTGGGGTTCTTGAAGAGCAATTGAAGCAACGAAAAGCGTTTGAGACCCTGACCAACGGAGCATTAGCTATTGGAGCAGCCCTTTTCGGATTTGCCCCGTTCGTATGGGATAGCAAGAATTTCATCGTTGCGGTAATGATAGGTGTTTTAGGGATAGCACTAACTGTCATCGGTTTCGTCGCGAAAGATCGGGCGAAATGAGCTTGAAACTAAGATCCATCATCGAGCGCGGCAACCTCAGTAAAGAGAGGCTGACGCTCAAGGCTGCTGATAATATCGATATTGGAGATTACGCGGTCTTTCAGTGCGCCATTGTTGATGGTGTCTTGACAACAGTTGTTAAGCGCACATTTTGGTTTCAGTATGACCAGATTGAGAAAGGCGATTTGGTCGTTTTATATACCAAATCCGGAGAAAGTCGCTCTAAGGTCCTTTCAACCGGATCGAAGGCGCATTTTTTCTATTGGGGTTTGCAAAATCCAATTTGGGGTAATGACGAGTTAGCAGCGGTTGTTCTCAAAGCCCCGCAATGGGAAAGCAAGAGTGTCAGCGAACTGACTTAAATCGAGGACTCAACAAAAGCGCATCCACTTCGCTGCTGTCTGGCGACCTAGGAGGCGGGATCACGGCGGGCGTAGGTAGCAATTCTCGCCAACGGCTTGGGCTGTCCGGATTCCAACGAGCGGCAGCTATCCTCCTCTGGTCGTTGGAAACCGGACAGTCTAAAACCGGCCAAATCAGGCCATTTGATCTGGGAATGGCCGCGTCGTGCTTCGCAGGAATGCCTTTCATGTTTTGTCCTGCAAATTCGAAAATCACATCCAATGCAGGATAATTACTTAATGACGATGAGCCTTTCGATGAGAAGGTGCGAGTTCGCCAGCCGATGGCGGCAAATTTTAGGTGCTTCACGCGGGGCTACGCGCTATCTTCCAAACGGCATCCGCCCCCGTTCGCCTACAACTGGGATTTTATGCGGCAGCAAGTGGGGGCATCCAAACGCCTCTGAAGATTATTTCCTATTTATATCAACTGATAAGCGGAATTTTTAGATTCCCGCTACCTCCGGACAGCCGACATGTTCGGCCACCTTCCGGTTCAGACGCCCGGCAGGTTCAGCAGCCGTTTGGCAATGATGCCGAGTTGGACTTCGCTGGTTCCGCCTTCGATTGAATTGCCCTTGGTTCGCAACCATTCTCGCGCCGGCATGCCAAAGGTGGTGCGCTCACTCTCCCATTCGAGGGTGGTGGTGCCGCCGAGCGTCATCCGCAGTTCGTGGCGGCGCTTGTGCAGTTCGGTGGCGGCATATTTCATCAGGGACGGCTGCACGGGGTGCGCCCGGCCGCTTTTCAGCTCGTCGACGAAGCGCTCGCTCATCGCGCGAAAGGCGAGCGCGTCGACGTCGAACGCCGCGACCTCCGCCCGCAGGACGGGATCGGTCGCTAGCAGATCCGCAAATTCGGCGCCCAGCCCCTCCTCGGGGCCGAGCAGGCCGATGCCGGCGATCATCTCCCGTTCGTGGCCGAGCAGGAATTTCGCGACGTCCCAGCCTTTGCCGACCTCGCCGACCACCTGGTCCCTGGGGACGCGGACGTCGTCGAAGAAGGTTTCGCAGAATGGCGACAGGCCGGAGATCAGCCGGATCGGCCGCGTCGTGACGCCCGGGCTGGCCATGTCGAAAAGCAGGAAGCTGATCCCCCGATGCTTCGGCGCGGCGGGGTCGGTGCGCGTCAGGCAGAAGATCCAGTCGGCCTTGTCGGCATAGCTGGTCCATATCTTCTGGCCGTTGACCAGCCAATGGTCTCCCTTGTCCTTCGCCCGCGTCTGCAGCGCGGCAAGGTCGGAGCCGGCGTTGGGTTCCGAATAACCCTGGCACCACCGGATCTCGCCGCGTGCGATCTCGGGAAGGAACCGACGCTTCTGCTCTTCGGTGCCGAATTTCAGCAGCGCGGGGCCGAGCATCGAGATGCCGAAGCTGAACAATGGGTTGCGCGCTTCGATACGCGCCAGTTCCTGCTTCAATATCCGGCATTGCCCGGACGAAAGGCCGCCCCCGCCATATTCGACCGGCCAGTCGGGAACGGTCCACCCACGCGCCGCCATCGCCTCCATCCAGCGTCGCTGTGCATCGTTCTTGAATTCGGGGTTGCGTCCGCCCCAGCAGTGATCCTCTTCGCCGTCGGCGGGGCCGCGCATCTCGGGTGGGCAATGGGTGTCCAGCCATGCGCGGACCTCGCGCCTGAACGGCTCGTCCGCATGGGAATCGGGCATATCGACGGCTCGTTTCGTTCGGATCAGGACGCCGCGGCGGCGGTGTGCCCCTGGAGCGCGTCGAGCCGGTCGTCGCTTAGCCCCAGCTCGCCCAGCATCGCGCGCGTGTCGGCGCCAAGGCCGGGGACGTCGGTCGGAACCGATCCGTCGGGCATCATGCGGAACGCCGCGCCCGGCACCGGCACCGAGCCGCCATCGCGTGCCAGTTCGGCGAAGACGATGGCGCTCGTCTCGTCAGCGCGCTCCTCCTGATAAAGCTGTTCGACGCTGCGCGCGACGCCGCACGCGATGCCGACCTGCTGCAATTCGGTGAAGGCCTGCTTCGAACTGCGCTCGGCGAGCCAGGCGGTTACGGCTTTTATCACCTCCATGATACGCGCGGGATTCGACGTAAGATCGAGCTTCTCACCCTTTTCGGGTATCCATTCGGGGCGACCGAGCAGGCCGAACAGCGCGCTCCACATGTCGGGCGCGCCGGGCGCCAGAAAGATCGGCGCATCCTTCGTCGGGAACATGTCGAACATGCCGAAGCCGGAACCGCGCCCGGCGACCTTGCCCTTCACCCCCGCCGAGGGGATGTGATAGCTGAGCTGCGAAGTCATCGATTCCATCATCGAGAGCGAGACGAAGCGGCCCTTTCCGGTGCGGCGCTGTTCCCACAGTGCGCACATCGCGGCGAAGGCGGCGTTCATCGCGACCGAATGATCGGCCATGAAGAAGGGGCTGGCGAGCGGCGGGCCGTCGATCGTCGCGTTGAGCGCCGCAAAGCCGCTCATCGCCTGGATCGTCGGGTCGAATGCAAGGAAATCGCGGCGCGGATCGTCGGCGCCATAGCCGGTGATGTGAACCATCGACGCCGCCGGGTTGACCTCCTGCAGGCGATCGAAGCCGAACCCCAGCTTTTCGGGTATGCCGGCCGCATAGTTGGTAACGACGATGTCGGCCCAGCCGAGCAGCGAGTCGAGGGCAGGGCGGTTCGCCGGATCGCGCAGGTCGATCGCGACGCTGCGCTTGCCGCGGTTGTGGCAGGCGAAGGCGAGGCTTTCGCCATTGTCGGCGAGGGGAGGCGATTGCCGCCCGGGATCGCCCGACAGCGGCTCCAGCTTGACGACGTCGGCGCCTTGATCGGCAAGCATCATCGCGCAATGCGGCGCCGCGATATAATGCCCGATTTCGAGTATCCTGACCCCCGCCAGCGGTCCGTCCGGCAATGTGCTGTCATTCGCTGACGTCATATCGTCCTCTCACCTATCCCTCGAGCGCATTCGGTTTTGATGGGACTGCCCCGGAAAAATGGGCCGGCGCCGAAAGCGCCGGCCCGAGGCGGCCCCGCCAAGCAAGGAAATCAGGCGGCAACCAGATGCTTGGGATAGCGCAGGTCGGGCGCGAGCCCTTCGCCCATCATGTCGATGTAATTTTCGCGCAGGAACGCATCGAACGTCGCCTGCGGCAGGTTGGCGGCCTCCATCGAGGCACGGAACCGCTTCATCGGATCGGTGCCGCCCTCCGGATGCGGGTAATCCGACGAATACATGCAGATTTCCGGTCCAGAATTGGCGATGATCCAGCCGGTGTCGTCGGTAGGGTAGGGCGTGACGCGCACCTGGCGGCGGATGATCTCGCTGGGCGTCGCGGACAGCTGGCGCAGCCGCTCCTCGTGCCGCGAAAAGGCCAGGACACTTGAATCGAGCAGTTTCATCAGGCTGGGCAGCCACGACGCGCCGAGTTCGATGACCCCGAACTTCAGCTTCGGGAATTTGCACATCACGCCATCGAACATCAGCGCCGAAAGTGTGAGCAGGATGGGATGCGGGATGGCGATCAGGCCCAGCGAATTGTGATCGCCGTCGCCGCCGCTCACCGTGTCGTTCACATTGGCGCGGCCCGTGAACTTGTACCCCTGCGGCAGTTCGGTCCCGGCGATATGGAAGACGATCGGCAGGCCGGCTTCCTGCGCCATCGCCCACAGCGGTTCGAGGTCGATATGGGCGTGCGAATGCGTCGCCGGCGGGTGGGCCGGGATCATCAGCGCCTTGGCGCCCAGCTCGATCGCATAGCGAGCCTCCGTCACGGTACGCTTCATGTCGGCGATCGGGATATAGGCCGTCGGCAGCAGCCGCCGGTCGACCGAGCAGTAATCGACCATCATCCGGTTGTGCGCCCGCGCCGAGGCATAGGCGAGGTCCATGTTCGGACCCTTGTCGAAGTCGAAGTTGCGCAGGCACAGCGAGGTGAAGATCAGCTGGCTGGCATAGCCCTGAAGATCGAGCACATGCGGGCGGTCCTTGGCGCGGAAGGCGCCAAGCGCTTCGTACATCTTGCGCCTGTGGACATTCTCGTCCGCGCCGGCGCGGAATTCGGGATCGTCATGCTTCGCCGCCCATTTGTCGAACGCCCCCATTTCGATCAGCGGGGCCATGCGCGCGCGAAACTCGCGTTCCCGATTGCGCGCCTCGTGATAGATTTCGAGCATGCCGGGATCGAAATAGGGATCGAGGCAGTCGGGCATTTCGACGATATGCGCATCGGCGTCATGGACGATCTGGTTCTCAATATAAGGCATGTGCATCTCCTCTGCTTGCGCTGGGCAAGGCTATCCCAATGATAATATAGTTGAATTGTAGCACTATTTCATCGAGCGACAAGTCCCGCTGGGGCTCGCCCCGGCGCCCGATGCTCCTCTTCGGCCGGCTCCTCATCTAGAACGCCTTCGAAAGGCGAACGCCGAACAGGCGCGGCGCGCCGACGTAGCCGACATGACCGCCGGCGCCGAAGGGCAGGCCGTAGGTGAAGAGCAGATATTTCTTGTCGAACAGATTCTTGGCAAAGACTTCGACACTGAAGCCGTCGTCGGTTTCGATCCCAACACGTGCGTTCGCGATGCCATAGGGCGCGATGCGCGAATTCGGGTCGAGGTCCTGCGCGACGTAGGAATCGCTCTTCCATGCGTAGTCGAGCCGGAGGTAGCCATCGAGACCGGTGGTGATCGGCGCGGAGAAGCTGCCCCCGATATTGAGATTCCACTTCGCCGATCCGTTCAGGCGCTGGCCCGACAGGTCGCACGCGCCGGCGACGCCGGTGCACTGGCCGTTGGTGAAATCGGTGTAATGCGCGTCGACATAGCTGCCCCCGAAGAACAGCGAAACGTGCCGCGACGGCGCCCACTGGCCCTCGACCTCGATGCCCTGGGTCGTGAACTGCTCGGCATTGGCGGTGATGTAGCGCGTGCCGTCGAACGCCGTCGTCTGGAAGTCATTATATTCGGTGTAGAAAGCGGCGGTGTTCAGGGTAAGGGTGCGGTCGAAGAAAATTCCCTTCAGACCGATCTCGTAATTGATATTGGTCTCTTCCTCGAACATCAGGCCCGACAGGCTGGAAACGCGCGTCATGGTCATGCCGCCGGGCTTGAAGCCGCGCGCGATGCTGACATAGGTCGTCACCTCGGGCGTCCAAGCATAGCGCAGGTCGGCCTTCCAGGTGAGCGCCTTGTCCGTGCGGCTGCGATAGATCTGCCCGAAATTGGGGTAGATATAGATCTGGGACTGCTGGTCGAAGCTGAACTTCTGCGGTTCCCATGTGTAGCGGGCGCCGAGAGCGGCGGTCAGCTTGTCGGTGAGCTTGTATTCCGCCTGGCCGAAGATGGCGTAGGTGCGGTCCTTGACCCGCGAATCGGTGATCGCCGCCTGTCCGGTGAGCAGCACGGGTGGCAGCGGATCTTTGCCGATGTGCAGATCCTCGTAGTCACGCGATCGCCGGTCATAGAAGAACAGGCCGGCGAGATAGGTCAGCGGCTGGTCCGCGGGCGAAGCTAACCGCAACTCCTGGCTGAACTGGCTGTGCTTCTGATAAATCAGGAAATCGTTGAGGAAATTCCAGTTCACCGAATCGGGGTCGTTGATCGAGCGAACGGTCCACTGGCGCCATGCGGTGAGCGACGTCAGCGTGTGATCGCCGACGGCGACGTTGATTTCGGCGCTGACGCCGCCGCCTTCGTTGGGATTCGTGCTGAGCCCGTCCTGGATCGTGATCCGGCTGTATGGCGAGCCGGGGGGCACGGTGACGGGATAGGCGCCCAGGCCGGTCGCGGGCGTGCCCGTCACCCGGGTGAAGACGGCGCTGCAGCAGATCGACGTTTCCTTGTGGTAGTCGGCCGACAGCAGGACGTCGATACCGTCGTCGGCATAATAGAGCTTGCCGCGGACGTTGAACTTGTTCTCGGTATCAACCCGGCGGTCGAGCACCGAATTGTAGAGAAGGCCGCCGCGCGTGCTCTTCGCGGCCGAGACGCTCAGACCCAGCTTGTTCTCGATCAGCGGCGCGGTCGCATAGCCGCGCGCTTCCAGCGTATCATATTCGCCGATGACCACTTCGGCGCGGCCCGACAATTCGGACAGGTTCGGCTTGCGCGTGATGATGTGGATCAGGCCGCCGGCGGTATTCATGCCGAACAGCGTGCCCTGCGGGCCGCGCAGCACCTCGATGCGCTCGATATCGAGGAAATCCTGCGAGGACGCCATGCCGGTCCGCGCCATGAAGACTCCGTCGATGAAGACGCCGAGCGACGACTGGCGGCCGGGATTGCCCTGCACCGAACTGACACCGCGCATGTTCATGGTCGATGCGCGAGCATCGCCGAGCTGCAGCGACTTGAAGCTCGGCGCGATGCGCTCGATGTCGTGGAAGCTGGTGATCTGCTCTTCCTCGATCCGGTTGCCGCCGATGACGGTCACCGCGATCGGAACGTCCTTCACATTCTGCACCCGCTTCTGGGCCGTGACGACGATGTCGCTCGCTCCGCCCCCGGTCGCCGCCATGTCGGCTGGCAAGGCGGCGTCCTGCGCCTGGGCAGCGGAAAGCGGAACGGCGAAGGTCGCGGAGACGAACAGCAGGGCGCGCAGGCGCCGGAAATTATCTGACATTTAGGCCTCTCCCCAGAGACATGTTGTGTTTGCCTCGTCGCGCCGTGTCGCCGTCTCGCAGCGGGGATTCGGTGCAACATGTCGACGATAAAGCTATTAATTAGTGCACTCAATACACTAAATTGATGCGAGCGAAGTTTTTTTCTGTGCCGGCCCGGGCGTTTCCGCTTCGCGCTCCGCCGTCCGGTCGCGTTCGTCGAGTTGGCGGCAGATATCGGCGTGGGTCGTGGCGTCGAGCCGGTAACCGCGGATGACCCATGCGGTCAGCAGGCCGGTCGCGGCGGGAACGATCGCATAGAGGAAGCCGAGCAGCCACAGGCTCTCCGTGCTGTTGCGGGCGCCGAGCGCGATGTCGAAGTCCGCGAGGCTGAGGGCATAGAGGGCGAGCCCGGTCATGACCGCTGGGCCGATCTTCCCGATCGACGACAGCAGCGACAGCAGCAGCGACAGGCGATCGACTCCCGTTGCGAGCCGGACGTCGTCGGCGACGTCGGCCATCATCGACCGGATGAGGATGGGGCCCGCATTGCTGGGCAAGCCGGCGATCGCCATCCCGGCGAGGGCGAGTGGCACACTGCCCGCCGGGACGAGCAGGATCGCCGACTGGACGACGGCATAGGTAAGCCCCGACCACAGCAGCGCGCGATGCTTGCCCGTGCGTTTCGCGATTCGGACCCATATCGGTGCGCCCAGCATGCCGCCGACGAAATAGGCGAGCAGCGCCAGCCCGGCGAGGTCGCGCTCGATCAGCTTGAGGCTGTCGAAAAAGGCGAAGAGCAACGCCGCCGCGACCGACGGCCCGATGCCCCACACGATGTCCGCGGCGATCAGCCTGACCACGAGCCCCCGCCGCAGCAACGCGAACAGTTCCTGCCGCGAAGGGCGCACCAGCATCGGCCGGCGGGGCGGCTCGCCGACCGCGGCGATCGCCAGCAGCGCGGTGAGCGGCAGCGAGGCGATCATCAGCCAGCCCATCGATTGCACGGCGTGCGGTCGCTCCCAGCCGAGGGTGAGGCTCAGCACGGGGGGCAGCGCCATGATCAGGAACATGCCGAGCACCGAAAAGACCATCAGCCAGCCGAAGATGTTGGACCGGTGATCGTAGGAGCGCGCCGCCGAGGCCGCCCACGAGATATGCGCCAGATAGCTGACCGACTGCCCGACGTTGGCGGCGGCCAGCCACAGGAAGAGATAGGCGCCCGACACGCCGACGGGGGCGTTGTAGAGCATGTAGATCGCGATCGCCGCCAGCGGGATGCCGCAAACGAACCATGTCCGGTAGCGCCCCGTACGGGGATGGCTGCGATCCATCATCAATCCCAGCACGGGGTCGAAGGCGATGTCGGCGATTCGCACCGTCGTCAGCACGAAGGCGACGACCGCCAGATCGACGCCGAGGTCGCGGGCATAATAATCGGGCAGATACATCAGCACCGGCAGCAGCATGGCCGTCAGCGCGAAGGAGGGGCTCGCGAAGGCCATGGTCCGCCAGCCGTGCAGGGCGTTGCCCTGCTCCGCCGATTGCTCCCGGCCAGGGGTGGCCGTCGATGCGTCTGTGGTCACATCCTCTCCCGCATGTCGTTGTTGTTTTCGCGATCATGTGCGAAAGCCGCGGGCGGTGCAATAAAAAGAGTGCACCAATTATGATTCCGTGTTTCCAGTCCGATAGCGATGCTTTCGGGCGGCATCGGCTTTGGTTCTTTCCGGCAATCCCCTCTGATTTCGCGGTCGCCCGTGGGCATTGAAACCGCCGGTTCCTCATTTTATAGGGCTATCATCATACCTTATCCGGATTCCCCTAAGGAAGAAGCCCTTGGCAACCAGAACGAAAACGCCGCGCCGCGAGCGCGAACCCGTCGCCAAATCCCAGCCGATCCATGTTCCCAAGGCGGCCGAGATCATTGCGGAGAAACTGCGGCGCCGTATCGTTCTGGGCGAGCTCAAGGCCGGCGACGCACTGCCCGCCGAAGCGGAGATGATGCTTGAGTTCAGTGTTTCGCGTTCTTCGTTGCGCGAGGCGTTCCGCGTTTTGGAAGCCGAATCGCTGATCGAGGTGAAGCGCGGCGCCGGTGGCGGCGCGCGGATCAAGCTGCCCAAGGACGAGATCGCGGCCAAGTCGATCGGCACTCTGCTGCAGATTCGCGGTGCTTCGCTCAAGGAAGTGCTGGAGGCGCGCCTGATCATCGAGCCGCCGCTGATGCGCGCGCTGGCGACCACGCGCACCGACGAGGACCTGAAGGCGCTCCGCGACCATCTGGCCAAGGAACGCGACAATATCGAGAATTTCAATGTTTTCGCGCTGGC